>Ga0316197_10000001_pt1 | contig 704277 bp, 597 predicted proteins | sample OudBiesiAoxic_MG_FD_204939 | JGI IMG/M metagenome (GOLD analysis project Ga0316197, IMG submission 204939) | Coastal sediment microbial communities from Oude Bieten Haven, Netherlands - site A oxic | ecosystem: Environmental > Aquatic > Marine > Coastal > Sediment | place: Netherlands...
CAGTTTTGATGCCTTTAGCTGCTTGTTTAGCGAATGCTTCTAGTTCTTTTTTGTTCATGTTCTACCTTCCATTGACCCACGTAGGGTACTGATTGAAAGGTAGTTACACAAAATTATTTACAGGCTCTTTAAAGGCTTTCGATTCTGTTGCGGCCATTGCTTTTGGCTTGGTAGAGTGACTTGTCGACGCGCTGAAATAGATCCTCTATCGTGTCCTTACCTGTGCATGCGGTGACACCGAAACTGCAGGTGATATAGAGATTGGATTCTATCTCATATTGGCTTATTGTCAATCTTAGCTTTTCGGCGGCGATAAGTGCTTGTTTGAGCGTTAACTCCGGAAATATGATGACAAACTCTTCGCCTCCCCATCGAGCGAAACAATCCAGCTCTCTGATGTTTGCTGATATCAGCTTACATAGTTTTTGCAGAATATCGTCGCCTTTCTTGTGTCCATAGGTGTCGTTGACGTTTTTAAATAAATCTATGTCGAAAATGGCTAATGAGAGGGGATGATTGTATCTTCTGGCGCGCAGAACCTCCTTGCTGAGCTCTTTCTCGAAGCTTCTACGGTTAGCGATTGAGGTAAGTGGGTCAATATTGGAAAGAAGATTGACCTCTTTAATCTTCTCTTCGAGTTCCCGGTTTTTCTTCTCCAGCTCTTTCGCATTAATTTTTATCAGGTTGTCCAGCGACATATTGCCCTGCTGTAGAAGTTTATTGAGTTTCATCACTTCATCTTCAGCTAACTTTTTATTATGAATATTGTGGTGTGCGCCAATCATTCTGGCGACGGTACCATCGGCTTTATAAGCCTGTATTTTTGCCCTGTCGACTATCCACAAATAAGTGCCATCAGCTCTCTTACAGCGATATTCGATAAGGTACTGAGTAGACTGCCCGTTTATATATTGATCGAAGTGGCTCATGACTCTCTTGTAGTCATCGGGGTGAATAATGTTTTCCCAGGTAAACACATTCTCCAGAAATATCCCTACCTCATAGCCCAGCATGCGGTACCAGCCAGGGCTGCGGGTTACATGGCCTGTCTCACCGTTCCAGTCCCATGTCCCCTCGACGATCAAATCCAAGATGGCATTTAGGGTGGTGTCTGACTCTGTGACTTCACTATGTTTATAGGTATCGTTCATCTGTAACTTATATGTTGATTTTCTTTTCTTTTCTTTAATATAGTTGAGTTCGTATACCTAAAACAAATTAATCTGTTTCGTTTGTTAGCAAACCTTTCTATTACTCACTATTTTGGATTGCTATTGGTAAAGAAATGTCTTAACAATCAGGTTGAAGCGAGACCATAATGCTATTCCTTTAAACTTTTACTCTATTAATGAATTCAAAAATGCATTAGGTTAGTGACAAATGAGACTAACGTCACACTTAATGATAGAGGAGAAGCGATGAAATCCGCCGAAGAGCAGTTATCGACCTATAAGAGTGTTCATCTGAACCCGAAGAATATTAAGACTCATTTTGTGGGTATTCCGCTGATCATTTGGTCACTGTTTTTGCTGCTTAATCTTATTCCTGTGAAATTTTTTGTTCTGGATGAACCCGCCATCAGTCTCAATGTTGCCGGCGTCTTTACTATTGGTGTTCTCATCTATTACATCAAGCTGCATGCCCGTCTGGCCATTGGATTGACCCTGTTTATCATTCCGGTACTTTATACTTCGCATATTGTGGCTCTGCAACAGGGGGCGGTTTGGATAGCGCTCGCCGTGTTTGTTATTGGTTGGGTGTTTCAACTGATTGGTCATCAATATGAGAAGGCAAAGCCTGCATTTGTCGATGACTTAAATCAGTTACTTATTGGGCCGTTCTTTTTAATGGCCGAAGTGTATTTTATGCTTGGACTCGAGAAAGAGTTAGATAAACGGATAACACCGATGGCAGTTGATAAGCGACGAGGGCTTGAAACAGAGCGCCGCGAGGCACGCAGATGATCATCAGGTTTCTGAAAGTATCATTTTAGAAAGCTAAGAGTGTGACAGGGCATTCACTTGAATGTAAAAAGGCGCCGACGGCGCCTTTATATTTGTGATTATTATGCCCTATCTCTGGCTTAGCGTTTCTTGGGGGTTTTATGTTTCTTGGGGGCTTTAAAATATTGTGGCATGACTCTGACTGTTTTGACCCTATTGTCGGCTACATCTATCACTTCCAGAGGGTAGCCTGCGATACGCATACTGGTATTGGGAGCAGGGATCTCTTCGAGATACTCGACGATAAGACCATTTAGAGTCTTAGGACCATCGATAGGAAAATTCCATTGCATCTCTTTATTCATCTCTCGAATATTAATGCTCGCTTCGATCAAGAAGCTCCCATCTTGCTGCTGATTGATGTCTTCGCTGGGCGTGGTGACCATGGAGGTCGTAAAGTCACCGACAATCTCTTCGAGAATATCTTCTAGGGTCACTAAGCCCTGAATATCACCATATTCATCGACCACTAGCCCTATACGTTCCTTATTCTGCTGGAAGTTACCCAGCTGCACGTTGAGCGGTGTGCCCTCTGGGATGAAGTAGAGCTCTTTTACGGCGCGCAGTAGTGAAGACTTACTGAACTGCTCTTTGGATTGTAATCTAAGCGCATCACGAAGGTGAACGAAGCCAACGGCATCGTCGATATTGTCTCTGTATAACAGCACGCGAGTATGCGGGCTCTTAATAACCTGCTTATTGATGCTCTTAAATTCGTCGTTAATATTGATGGCGTATAGGTCTGAACGCGACACCATAATATCTTCGACCGTTACTTTCTCAAGATCCATGATGGATAGCAGCATCTCCTGGTGACGTGTGGGGATCAATGCACCAGCTTCATGAACAACAGTTCTCAGCTCCTCTTGGCTCAGTGCATCTGATGTTTTTATTGAATGAATGCCCAGCAGGTGAAGGAAGCCTGATGTGATTAGGTTTACGGCTTTGACCAATGGTGAGAGGACAACTAACAGCCATTTTAGGATTAGGCTTGATGGAAACGCAATACGTTCAGGATGAAGCGCAGCAACTGTCTTAGGGGTGACTTCTGCGAATACTAAGACAACTAAGGTTAAGACACCTGTTGCAACGGCTACCCCCACATCGCCAAACAATCGTATTCCTACGATGGTCGCTATAGCGGAAGCCAGAATATTGACCAGGTTGTTACCTATGAGAATAAGGCCTATGAGTCTGTCGGGCCTTTCAAGCATCTTGATTGCCCGTTGTGCGCCCTTATGACCACTGGAGGCTAAGTGCTTCAAACGATAGCGGTTGAGTGTCATCATGGCGGTTTCAGACCCGGAAAAATAGGCTGAAATAATGATTAGCACAGCAAGGATTATCAGGAGTGCGCTTGTCGATATAGCGTCCAAAAAGGAGCTCCAGTATTGGATGAGAACATGTTATAAAAACATAAAATAAGCGTAAGAAACTAGTAATTACAGCTAATCGGAGGAAGTGTCAAGTTAGCCTTATTGCTTAGGATAAATTCAAATTGTTGAATATCGAATACAAATAAGGCTGACCCGAGTCATTACTTGATGTTTACTCGCACCGCTATTGGGTAAGAATAAGCTCTTTAACTATTCGAGCACCAAAATAGGCGAGCGATAGCATGGTGGCTCCGGACAGAGTGTAGAGCACGGCGGTTCTTATTCTGCAGCCCACCCAATATTGTTGTGCAAGCATGGCAATATAGGTAAACCAGGCGATGATTGAGAGTATCGCCTTGTGTCCTTTTCCTTCAGAAAACATATCATCAAGGAAAATAAAGCCAGTCGCTAACGAAAGACTTAGTAGGATCACGCCAACGATAACCAGATGGTAAAGTTGTTTTTCAACTGTCATCAGAGGTGGCATAGCCGGGCTCATGATGAGTTTCTTACTCTTTAACTTATGTTGAATGATGGCAAGCTGTATCGCGTATAGCGCCGCAATCATCAGGGCGCTATAGGCCATGAGTGATAGCACCACATGAGACAGCACATCCGGATGAAGTTCGAAATGAGTTATATACTCAGGTGGAACAAGCCATAGAAGCGCAACGGATATGATTGAGCAGGCGTAAATCACGGGCACGACTATTATCATTTTCAGTCTGAATAACAGTATCGTGAAGGTGAAAGCGATAATCCAGTTCACCATAGATATTACATTGGTCAGGCTAAAGTTCTGACCGTCGCCGGTAAAAATTGCCTGAGAGAGTGCGGCGGCATGAAGTACTACGGCGATCGCTGCAAAGGCGGCAACAATACGTCGGTTAGGGCCGTCGGCATGAAAGAGGCGACTAACCACTAGCACTAAGGCAATGCAGTAAAATAACATGGCTGAAGCGGAAAATATGACCATTGAGTATTAACCTATCGTTTGTGTTTGCAGTGCACCGAGTGTTGACGATACAGTCAGATGTATCGAACAGGAAAAGTTCACATGTAAATCTTATTCTTAGAATAACACGAGCGATAACCAATTGTGCAGTAGGTTGGCGTACAAAAATTAATTCTTTCTGAGCGTTAGGCCTAAGTTTTACACATTTTAAGGACCATGATGGTCTTTTAGACTTCACATACATCACTTACTTATACCTCTCACATATCTTTATCTATATCTGAGCGCTCCTCAAACGGTGTCGTAATCGATTTTCAACCATGGGAGTCCCACACATTTTCAGAAATGTACCCACTAACCAATGAAGCTGGACAGAGTTGGGGGGTTAATCACCCCTGTGATAAACGTTCCGGCTTCGTGCTACCTTGCGATAATCACTCTTATCATGGGAATCTACGGCGGGGCTAAGCTGGCATCTTAAGTTGGCTTGGGTATATAATGCGCCGCATCAATGTAAATTCTAAACGGTAAAGAACTCGATAATGTTTGAGAACCTAACGGACAGACTGTCACGAACGCTGAAAAATATCAGTGGTCGTGGGCGCTTAACTGAAGATAATGTTAAGGATACCTTACGAGAAGTGCGCATGGCGCTACTTGAGGCTGATGTTGCTTTGCCTGTTGTACGAGCTTTCGTCAACGGGGTAAAAGAACGTGCAGTAGGCTTGGAGGTTTCAAAAAGTTTAAGTCCGGGTCAGGCATTTATTAAGATAGTCCAGAGCGAATTAGAAAACGCAATGGGCGAGGCGAACGAAGGATTAGATCTATCGGCTCAACCGCCAGCAGTCATTATGATGGCGGGTCTGCAAGGTGCCGGTAAAACAACCAGTGTTGCCAAGTTATCTAAGTTCCTGCGTGAAAGAGATAAAAAGTCAGTACTGGTTGTTAGTGCCGACGTTTATCGTCCAGCGGCGATTAAACAGCTTGAAACCTTGGCTGAAGAGGTGGAAGTCGAGTTCTTCCCGTCTGACGTTAGCCAGAAGCCTATCGATATCGTCAATGCGGCCATGACTCATGCCAAGCTGAAGTTTATCGATGTGGTGATTGTCGATACTGCAGGTCGTTTGCATGTCGATGAAGGCATGATGGATGAGATTAAGGCGCTACACGCTGCGGTTAATCCAGTCGAGACACTTTTTGTCGTTGACGCCATGACAGGTCAAGATGCGGCTAACACGGCTAAAGCCTTTAATGAAGCGCTGCCATTAACCGGTGTCGTATTGACCAAGGTCGATGGTGATGCTCGAGGCGGTGCCGCGTTATCTATTCGTCATATTACCGGCAAACCGATTAAATTCTTAGGTGTGGGCGAGAAGACTGACGCACTGGAGCCATTCCATCCGGATCGTATTGCATCACGCATCTTAGGTATGGGTGATGTACTGTCACTGATTGAAGAAGTTGAACGCGGCGTCGATAAAGACAAGGCGATGAAGCTTGCTTCTAAAGTGAAGAAAGGTGGCAGTTTCGACCTTGAAGATTTCCGTGAGCAACTTCAGCAGATGAAGAACATGGGTGGCATGATGGGGATGATTGAGAAGCTTCCCGGAGTTGGACAATTGCCTCCTGAAGCCTTAGCTCAGGTGCAAAATGGCAAGATGACTAATCAGATGGAAGCCATCATCAACTCTATGACTAAAGGTGAGCGTGCTCGCCCGGATATGATTAAAGGTTCGCGTAAGCGTCGTATCGCTCAGGGGTCCGGCACTCAGATCCAAGACGTTAACCGCTTGCTTAAACAGTTCAGTCAGATGCAGAAGATGATGAAGAAGATGTCTGGCAAAGGCGGCATGAAGAAGATGATGCGCGGCATGGGTGGTATGTTGCCTCCGGGAATGAAGATGCCGGGTCGTTAGAACGAGCCTCATTTATTATTTTGTAAGCCCACAGATGCTAATATTGATGTCTGTGGGCTTTCTATTTGCTGTCAGTGTCAGGCGAATATATCACCCGACTGACCGTGAAAAAGGTTAAAAATCATTAGTACCAATTTCTATTTTATTGAATAGACTTTAATCAGAATTGGTATATTTGGTTGCATTCGCTGGCGAGTAAGGTAAACTCGTCCGGCTTTCTATCTGGGACTCTTCGCGAACACGGGGTTCCAGTTTTTATTTTTGCTTCATTTTGGAAGCAAATCATTAGAGGATAAAAGACGCATGGTTACCATTCGTTTAGCTCGTGGCGGCGCAAAAAAGCGTCCATTTTACAACATCGTAGTTGCTGATAGCCGTAATGCTCGTGACGGTCGTTTCATCGAACGTGTTGGTTTCTTCAACCCAATGGCTCGCGGCCAGGAAGAAACTCTACGTTTAGACCTAGCTCGCGTTGAGCACTGGGTTGCTACTGGTGCTGCTACATCTGATCGTGTAGCAAAGCTAATCAAAGACGCTCGTAAAGCTGCTGCTTAATAGCGTTAAGGTATAGATTGATGAGTAGTAAACAAGAACCTGTTGTGCTGGGGAAATTAGGATCCAGTCATGGCATTAAGGGTTGGTTGAAGATCACTACCTATACCGATTCTGTTGAAGGTATTTTTGACTATTCACCTTGGTTGATTAAAGAGCAAGGCGAATGGCGCGAGGTTAAAGTGCTCCAGTGGCGTTTTCAAGGTAAAGCGGTTGTCGCTTGTCTTGAGGGCGTAGAATCACGGGAACACGCGCAGATGCTCACTAATTGTGAGATTGCGGTGACTCCAGAACAGATGGATACCTTGCCGGAAGATGAATTCTACTGGCGAGATCTTATCGGTTGTGAAGTGATTAATACCAAAGGTTATAACATGGGGAAAGTACAGGAGATCGTGGAAACAGGATCGAATGATGTACTCCTTGTTAAAGCTAACGCAAAAGATGGCTTCGGCAAAGCGGAACGTATGATCCCCTTTGTCACCGAGCAGTTCATCATTGAGGTGAACTTAACGGAAAAACAGATCACAGTGGATTGGGATCCGGACTTTTAAGTCGAGGTAGAACATATGCGGTTAGGGGTAGTAACCCTGTTTCCTGAGATGTTTCGCGCCGTAACAGACTTTGGAGTAACGGGTCGGGCCGTTAAAAATGGCCTGCTGGAGTTGCAAACGTGGAATCCCCGTGATTTCACCCATGATAAGCATAAGACAGTGGATGACCGACCTTATGGCGGTGGCCCTGGCATGTTGATGATGGTGCAACCTTTACGCGACGCTATTCATGCAGCAAAAGCTGCAACTGGCGACAGTGCGAAGGTGATTTATCTCTCTCCTCAAGGGCGCAAGCTGACACAGCAAGGCGTCGAAGAGTTAGCTAAGTCGGACAGTTTGGTTTTAGTGTGTGGTCGATACGAAGGTATAGACGAACGCATTATTCAGACTGAGGTGGATGAAGAGTGGTCAATCGGAGATTACGTGCTTTCGGGCGGTGAACTTCCTGCGATGACTCTGATTGATTCAGTATCACGGCTGGTTCCTGGTGTACTAGGAAAGAAAGCCTCGGCAGAGCAGGATTCCTTCTCTGACGGATTGCTGGATTGTCCCCACTATACTCGTCCTGAAACCTTGGATAGTTTAGATGTACCGGCAGTGTTGTTAAGTGGCAACCACGAACATATTAGACGCTGGCGTCTACAACAGAGTCTCGGTAGAACTTTGTTAAGACGACCAGATTTATTAGAAAATCTAGCTCTGACTGACGAACAAACGAAGCTGTTAAATGAGTTTGTTGAACAAACAAACCTAAGTGGATAGTTACGGACAGTTATATCTAGTAATGGAGTTTATTCATGAATAACATCATTAAAATGCTCAACGAAGAGCAGATGAAGCAAGATGTGCCAGAGTTTGGCGCTGGTGACACAGTAATTGTTAAAGTACGTGTTGTAGAAGGCGGTAAAGAGCGTCTACAGGCGTTCGAAGGCGTTGTAATCGCTAAGCGTAACCGCGGCGTTCACTCTGCATTCACAGTACGTAAGATCTCTAATGGTGAAGGTGTTGAGCGTGCGTTCCAGACTCACAGCCCAATCATCTCTGGCATCGAAGTTAAGCGTCGCGGCCGTGTTCGTCGTGCTAAGCTTTACTACTTACGTGAGCGTTCAGGTAAGTCTGCACGTATCCGTGAGAAGCTTTCTACTAAGTAATTTAGTAGTACGCAGTAAGAAAAGATGCAGTGTTCGCACAATAACCCGCCTTATGGCGGGTTTTTGTGATCTTGGGGCGAAGAAAGTTTTAACAGCCAAGAAAGCTATAAGTCCCAAGATAAAGCTAAGAAAGTTTCGAGTTACGAGTTACGAGTTTCGAGTTTCGAGGAAAGATAAAGATAAAGATAAAGATATAGAAAGTTTCGAGGAACTAGTTTCGGTGAAAGCAAAGGAAAAGATAGATTTGAGGTTCGAGATAAAGCTAGATCCTGAAACCAGTTCAGGATGACAGCAGCAAGCCTAATACCGATCGGTATAACTCACCACTAAATGTAGGACTGGCTTCAGCCGGGAAGTTATTTTCATTAGGGTCATATCAACCTAAAACCTAGGAGCTTTTCCTTTAGCGCATGAATTTTCCTCTTGTTAGCGGATCCCCCTTGATCTTATCTAAAACCACAGGCATAGTTAACTCAAAGTGTAATGGTGTAGCAGTACACCTTTACGGTTTCAAGAATCAATCCAGGTTAGCAATGTAGCGAAGATCAAATTCTATATGTCATCAGGTGGTAAGCATGCAGCAAGATACAATTAACAATGTTCATATCAGTTCAGAGAAAGTATTAATCACTCCACAGGAGTTAAAGCTCGAACTCCCGTTATCCGAGCATGCTTATCATTATGTGTTAAATGCACGTAAGACTGTTGCCGACATCGTACACAAACGTGATAACCGCGTACTCATAGTCACAGGTCCCTGCTCAATCCATGATATTGCTTCGGCGAAAGAGTATGCGCTTAAACTCAAGAAGCTTCATGATGAACTGAGCGATGAGTTCTACATTCTTATGCGGGTATACTTCGAAAAGCCACGTACAACGGTGGGTTGGAAAGGGATGATCAATGACCCGGATATGGATGAGTCATTCGATGTTGAGAAGGGGTTACGTCAGGCCAGAGAGTTGATGATCTACTTAGCCGAGCTTGGCTTGCCGGTGGCAACCGAAGCCTTAGATCCTATCAGCCCGCAGTACATGTCAGAGTTAGTTACCTGGTCGGCAATTGGAGCGCGGACCACTGAGTCACAAACCCACAGAGAGATGGCGTCGGGCTTGTCTATGCCGGTTGGCTTTAAAAATGGCACAGATGGTAAGCTTGAGGTGGCAATCAATGCGCTGGAATCTGCCGCAAGTGGTCACCGTTTCATGGGGATTAACCAGAAAGGACAAGTTGCCCTGCTGCAAACTGCGGGAAACCCTGACGGACACGTGATCTTACGTGGAGGAAAAATGCCGAACTATGACTCTGTCAGTGTTGCCGAGTGTGAGCGTCAGCTGCATAGCGCGGCTCTTAATGCCCGCTTAATTGTCGATTGCAGTCATGGAAATTCATCGAAGGATCATCGCAAGCAGAAGGGCGTATGTGAAGATGTGTTTGGCCAAATTTTAGATGGCAATCAATCCATCATAGGCGTTATGTTAGAGAGTCATCTAAATGAGGGTAATCAGAGTAGCAATAAGCCTATGGACGAGCTCGATTACGGTGTCTCTGTGACCGATGCCTGTATTGACTGGAAAACCACAGAGCAGATACTACGTGACGGTTCGGCCTTATTGTCTTCGGTTTTACCGACTCGATTTGATATGCTTAAGGTTGCCAATGCATGATTGGGTTGGGGATAACTACTTTGAGTAGGTAGGTTCTCAATATCGGATGACTTTTTTGTAATGGATAGATGATCGATGAATGAAAAAACAACGGCTGAACTCGAAAACTTAAGAGGCCTGATAGACGGTGTCGATCAACAATTGATCCACCTCTTAAGGAAACGGTTAGATTTAGTCGCTCAAGTTGGAGCGGTTAAACATGGGGCAGGTCTTCCTATCTATGCTCCACAACGTGAAGCGTCAATGTTGGCTAAGCGCCGGGGCGAAGCGCAGAAGATGGATGTCTCTCCTCAATTGATTGAGGATATATTGAGACGCTTGATGCGTGAGTCCTACCTCAATGAGAAGGATGTTGGCTTTAAACAAGTCAATCCGGAGCTTGGCCATGTGGTCATGGTCGGAGGGGAGGGTAAGCTAGGTGGTTTATTCGCTCAAATGCTGACCTTATCCGGATATCAGGTCAAAGTGCTGGATAAAGATGACTGGTGCAGAGCGACGGAGATCTTCGACGGAGCCGGTTTAGTCATAGTTACCGTACCAATAGCTATCACATGTGATCTTATCAAAGATAAACTGACCGAGCTGCCACAAGACTGTATTCTTGCCGACCTGACTTCTATTAAGGGAGAGCCTGTTAATGCAATGCTCAAGGCACATAAAGGTCCTGTAGTGGGTTTACACCCGATGTTTGGACCCGATGTCGGTAGCTTAGCTAAACAGGTAGTCGTGGTATGTCATGGCCGTCACAGTCAAGATTACCAGTGGTTACTCGAACAGATACAGATTTGGGGAGCCCGCCTCGTAGAAGCCGAGCCTGAGCGTCATGATAAGGCGATGCAACTGGTTCAGGCTATGCGTCACTTCTCCTCTTTCGTCTATGGGTTAAACCTATACAAGGAAGAAGCTGATATTGAGTCTCTGCTTCAGTTTAGCTCGCCTATCTATCGACTCGAGCTGGCGATGGTGGGTCGACTCTTTGCGCAAAGTCCGGAACTGTATGCAGATATTATCTTTGCCCAAAAGGAGAGTCTTAAAGCGATCGGGGATTATTTAGATAATTATTCTCAGGCTCTGTCACTACTGCAGTCGGGAGATCGCCAGGCGTTTGTGTCTCAGTTTGAAGAGGTTGCGCAGTGGTTCGGGGATTTTGCACCACAATTCCAGCGCGAGAGTCGTGCCATGTTGCAATCGGTGAATGATATGAAGACAGACTAGCTTTATGCCTGGTCGAACTTATGATAAATGGGAGCCGCAGCTCCCTTTTTTAAGCCGCTGATATTATTTAAACACATGTTGGTTTAACTCGTTTCACTTCTCTCACTATTTTCTGTTTAGCTAATTGCTTACCAACTTTATTAGTTAATGCGGAAGTTGATCTACTTCATAGTTTTCATCATTAAAATTAATATTGCTTCGAAGCTGACACTAATGGATTTATAATTGCTCAAAACATGCAAATAAAAAGCATGATTAAAAACAGGAGCAGTCGTAATGTTTTGTATTCAGTGTGAACAAACAATTAGAACCCCAGCAGGAAATGGTTGTAGCTATTCTCAAGGAATGTGCGGCAAGCTTGCCGAAACTTCCGATCTACAAGATCTACTTATCTATGTACTTCAAGGTGTATCTGCCTACGCGGTAAAGGCTCGTGAGTTCGATATTATCGATCATGAAATCGACACCTTCGTACCTAAAGCCTTCTTTGCTACCTTGACCAACGTTAACTTCGATGATGCCAGACTCGTCGAGTATGTTGAGCAAGCTAATGCTTACCGTGGCTGCTTACAAGATGCCTATGAGACCGCATGTGCCGCTAAAGGCGTTGCTCCTGCAGAGATGAGTGCTCCTGCGCAGCTAGTTTTAGGTGCTTCGAAGCCTGAGATGATCACTCAAGCTGCAGTCGCTGCTCCGAATCGTGGCGATGTTCACGAAGATATTTTGGGCCTTCGCCTCTTATGTTTATACGGCCTTAAAGGTGCCGCAGCTTATATGGAGCATGCGCGCGTTCTTAGCCAGACTAATGATGAGGTTGCAGGTCAGTTCCATGAGATCATGGCTTTCCTTGGTGAAGACTCCGTTGATGTTGATAAGCTTTTCGCTACATCGATGGAGATTGGCCAGTTAAACTACAAAGTGATGGCAATGCTGGATGAAGGTGAAACAGCATCCTTCGGCCACCCAGAGCCTACTCAGGTGAACACAGTTGCAGTAAAAGGTAAGGCTATCCTGGTTTCCGGCCATGATATGGTCGATCTTGAACTTATCCTTAAGCAAACTGAAGGTAAAGGCATCAATGTCTTTACTCACGGTGAGATGTTACCCGCATTGGCTTACCCTGAGTTTAAGAAGTATCCACATCTGGTGGGTAACTATGGTAGTGCTTGGCAGAGCCAACAGAAAGAGTTTGCAAACTTCCCTGGTGCGGTAGTGATGACCTCTAACTGTATTATCGATCCGAACGTAGGCAGCTACGCAGATCGTATCTTCACTCGCAGCATTGTTGGCTGGCCTGGAGTGACTCACTTAGTGGGTGATGACTTTACAGCAGTTATCGAGAAAGCATTAGCGCTTGATGGCTTCACTTATGATGAGATCCCCCATCTTATCACCATAGGTTTTGCCCGAAATGCGTTGATGGCTGCAGCTCCGGCAGTTATTGAGAATGTGAAGAATGGCTCTATCAAACACTTCTTCCTTGTCGGTGGTTGTGATGGTGATAAGGCTGAACGTAGCTATTTCACCGATATTGCGACTCAGGCGCCAGACGATTCAGTTATTATGACTCTGGGTTGTGGTAAGTATAAGTTTAACAAACTTGAGTTTGGTGACGTTAACGGTATCCCGCGTCTTCTCGATATCGGCCAATGTAATGACTCTTACTCGGCGATTCAGCTTGCTATCGCTCTGTCTGAAGCATTTGAGTGCGAGATCAATGAATTGCCATTGAGTCTTGTGCTTTCATGGTTTGAGCAAAAGGCGATAGTTGTCTTGCTGACACTCTTGTCATTAGGCGTAAAGAATATTCGTACAGGTCCAACTCCTCCGGCATTCTTAACTCCTAATCTGCTTAAAATATTGGAAGATAAGTTTGGTCTTCGTAATACAACTACGGTTGAAGAAGATCTTAAGACAATGTTAAACGTCGCTTAATCTGCAAGTGAATTAACTGACCACGCCTTGTATTTAGTCATTGAGACAGGTACAAGCTGGTCAGTTAACTTTTCAATTTTTAGCCCTCTATTTCGATAGTATTTAAATTTATGGGAACGTCATGACTACCGACACAATTTCAAAGCCATATTCTGATGAGTTGCAGCTAACTTCTCCTAGTTGGCAACATGGGGAAGTTGAACTTTTATGTGTAGAAAAGTGGCACGAAACCCATGATGTGATTAGCTTTCGTTTTCAAGGTGCTCAACCGGTAAAATTTCAGTTTAAGCCTGGCCAGTTTTTAACTTTTAAGACAGAAATTGATGGTCAGCTAACTTATCGTAGTTATACGATCTCTTCATCGCCCTCTCGCCCTTACTCTATTGTCGTGACGATTAAGCGTATCGAAGGCGGGGTTGTATCGAATCATTTAGCCGACTCACTTAATGTGGGTGATACCATTACTGCATCCGGGCCCGATGGCGTATTCAACCTGGTTGATATTAAAGCTGACAAATTCCTGTTTTTGAGTGCCGGCAGTGGCATTACGCCTATGTATTCGATGTCTCGTTGGTTAACCGATACTCAGGTTGGAGCCGACATCGCCTTCCTGCATTGTGCTAAGAGCCCTGAGGACCTGATCTTTAAGTCTGATTTGGAAAGAATTAATCACAATAACCCATCTTTCAAGCTAAGTTTGATTCTTGAGTCCGGTGCTGAGCAGATAGAGAGCCAGTTACCCTGTGAGTCTGGCCGTATCAATGCAGATAACCTCCAGAGCCTGGTCGAAGATTTTCCACAAAGAACGATTTTTGTCTGTGGACCCGAACCTTTTATGAATGGGGTTAAGTCTCTTTTAGAAGAGGTTGGTTTCGACATGTCTATGCACCATCAAGAAAGCTTCGGTGGTGTAGCTGTTACCTCTGATGCAGATAAAGAGGCCGCTGTGGATGGCGAAACAGGCCAAACCGATTTTATGCTCAGCATAGGCGAGCGTCGCAGAAGTATGAGCCAGGAGCAAAGCTTACTCGAAGGGATCGAAGCCGAAGGATTACCTATTATTGCGGCTTGTCGTTCAGGTGTTTGTGGGGCTTGTAAGTGTCAGGTGCTAGAGGGAGAGACTGAATCGAGCAGCCAAATGACACTGACAGCCGATGAAATTGCGCAAGGTTATGTACTTGCTTGCTCTACAAAAATGAAATCAGATATCTCTCTGGCGCTGTAAAGCGTATAAATTTTTATATCTGTAGATTTGCGCTAAGCCCGGTGACAACGTATTGTTAAAGATGAGTGTTATCTGATTTTTTGCATACTTTGTCACTTTGGAGCTTATCTATGATATCGACAACCTCTCAGAGACTAGCCGTAGACGATCCAAGCCTGGCGCATCTGCTGTATGCGTTGATGACCGCATTCCCGCTTCTATTTCTTCCCACCCTGTTGGGGCTTATCATTAATCTTGGCCAGAAGTCATCCTCCGCAGGCGCGTTAGTCAGCTCTCACCTTCGTTGGCAGAGACGCTCGACAATCGGTTTTATGGTGTTGGGAGGGGTGGGCTTTTCTTTATCACAAATTTGGCTGAGCGCTATTATCTATCTGATTGCTACACTGTGGTTTTGCCATCGAATATTGAAAGGTTGGTTGAATTTAACCGATGGTGTTGCCGTATAAATAAAGAGATATAAATATAGAGATATAAAAAAAGAGGACTCACCAGTCCTCTTTTTTATTCCTCAGTGTTTATTGATAGAGGCTCCTGAGGAGCTCACCATTGGCCGCTAGCTCATCTGTAAAGCCGTCAATGGCCGATGAGAAATTGAGTATTAAGCCATCGGCGTTAAGGTGCTTTGCTGCTCTAGCGTGTGAAGAGAGCGTCTCTGGTGTAGATGCATAGCTTGGGTTCACCAGTATCGGTAAGTGGCTTATCGCTTTTATGTCCACTAAGGCGGCTAAATCCAGCGATGGCATAACCGAATCATTAAAGGTTCTGACACCGGACTCACATAGGATCACTTGCTGATTCCCTTCTGCCAGGATACTTTCGGCAGCTCCTAAGAACTCTTCGACACTCGCCATGGTGTTTCGTTCTAAAATCAAGGGGATATGTAAGGAGCCGATACGTTTAAGCAGGGCTTGGTTATTCATCTGCTTTCCCGTTACAAGTAAAATGCTGCCATGCTCAGTTGCGAGTTTTAGTTCGGATTCATGTTCGATTGAGAGTATGCATTCGAGGTCAAATTGATGTAGGGCTTTTTTGAACTCGAGAATATTACTTATTGCATCTTGTTGTCGTGATAAACCTTCCAGCACTACAGCCTGAAATCCTGCCTCTTTTATTGATTTGGCCTTCTGGCTGTAGAGGGCACTATCTTGTGGTAATGAGATTAACGCAATTGCGCCAAACCGCTTATCACCTATCTCTAATTGGCCGCTGGTAATACGTGTGGCATCTTGCTGATACTTTTTGCAATATCTCGCCTGCTCGTTTGTGGCGATAGGGGATTGCTCTGTTAGCTCGACAGCATGTTCGGCGCGGCTGGTATCGGGTTCAATCATCAGCTGGCTATTTGAAAGTTGGGTTGGGCTAACCGTTTCGCAAGGGTAGCAACCTAGTACTTTGATGAAGCGGGTGATACGTTCGAGCTCTTTTAATGCAGACTGCATCGATTCACTGGAAAGGTTTGCATCGAGATCCAGATAAAACATCTCCTCCCACGGGGTTCCGGGAATCGGGCGGGACTCGAGCTTACTCATATTAAGGTTATGGGCTTTTAGCACCAGCAATGCTTCCACTAAGGCACCGGGTTTCTGGCCGGTAGCCATGATAAGTGTAGATTTCGCCGGAAGCTGCTCGGGGACGGCGATGGCTTTTCGGGCTACGACGATGAAACGGCTTTGGTTAATCTTCTGGTTAGCTAAGTCCTGAGCAATCGCTTCTAGTTGATAGAGTGCGCCCCCTTCGGCGCTGCCAATGGCTGCGACTGTCGGATCATCACTTTCTATGACTTTTTCCATGGCTTCTGCACTGCTGGAACAGTACTCAAGTTTAAATTCCGGGTGAAGGCTCAGGTAGCGGCTACATTGACTGATTGGCTGAGGGTGAGCATAGACCGTTTTAATTTCACAGACATTGCCACTTGCTTTGGCCAATAGGCAGTGGCCAACTTCAATGGTAGTCTCACCAACGATGGCTAAACTCGTATGCTGAAGTACATCATAAACTTCATTGATCGATCCCGATGATGTGTTTTCTATAGGCAGAAAACCATAGTCCGCATGACCGGACTCTACTGCTTGTACAATCTCGTCGAAGCTTTTACAGCCAAGGTCTTGCATGTCGACCTGACGGCGATCGCAATAACGATTCGCAGCTAGGTATGAGTAGGAGCCTCTGGCACCAAGGTAAGCCACACAATATTGTTGTTTTTGAGTGTCCGGGTTTGCACGGCCTTGAAGATATGCTTGTTGATTAAGCACTGAGTCTTCGATAATACTTTGATAGAGAGAGATGACATAGTGTGCATCTAACCCCTGTTCGCGACCTTGTTTAACTAGCCTGGCCAGCAACTCTTTCTCCCTTTGAGTATCTCTTATGGGCCGAATATCGACCTCTTTACTGCGAGCAACATCTAGGCTTAATTCGCGCCGCTTAGCCAGAAGAGCCAACAGATCTTTATCTAATGCGGTAATCTGTTCACGTGTATGGTTCAAAGGCTGTGGTTTGTTCATGCTGTCCTCAATATCTTAACTAAATTTTTTTACAAAAAAGCCTCCCTAGTGGGAGGCTTTGGAATTTTCACTTTCGTTTTTATACCGAAATTCCGCCTCCCGAGATGGGGGGAATAAAAAAGAAAGTAAAAAAGTGAACGTTATGTAATGTCATCACTATCAAAGTAAAGCCCGCGCTCTTTAGTGTCAATAGCATCTTGATAACTTTTACTGATAATTGAAAATCAAGTTAGATGAGGATTTAAAGCTGAAGATTTTAAAATGAGTTAAAGGCATAAAAAAGCGCACCTGAGGTGCGCTTTGGGTGGAACAAAATAAAAAAATCAAACTGCAAAAATCCTCCTTTTAGTGCTTGAAACCCAGACCATGTGCTTCTTAACTCTTAAAAAGTGAAGCTGGATATCAGGTTCCAGTCTATTGAACGCTTCAATTCAGGTGGAGTTGCTGTTGTCAGCTAATGTCCGGTTGCATCGCTTATTATAAGCTGCGTATCGGTCTCTAGTCCGCCTGTGTACAAGTTTACGTCTAACATCTTACGTCTTACGTCTAACATCTTACGTCTAACATCTAACGTCTTGCATCTAACATCTAACATCTAACATCTTACGTCTTGCATCTAACATCTATCTTCAAAGATATCTTACAAAGGGTGAAACTAAAACGACTATGTATTACCGCTCCTTTTCGTTTTCGAAACCTATATCTGTTACTTCATGACCTCTTCAGAAGGGAAGTGAGATATCCAGGTTTCAACTCGGTCCAGCGTTGTATGTTCAGGCGCGGTCGCTGTTGTCAGCTTAATGTCCTTATGCATCACTTGTAAAAGTGGCATGTAGGGGGGTCATGCTCGCCTGTATAAAAACTTAAAACTGCTCTGGGCTCCTTTAGCATAATGAATCTTTAAAACTTCACCCTATGTATAAGCGTAGCATGGTGAAGCATTTCGTGTTTGATTTATGACTTCTCTAGTCGGCGGAATTTTTAGCTCCGCCACTTAAAAATACCGATTCAAAATCCTAAGCTGCGTATTCCTCTTCTAAATCCAGGTCTGAATCCTTTTCTGGTGCTTCCTCTTGGCGTTTGTGTGAGGCATTTCGTTGTGCTTCTGGCTTATGGGTGAGTTTGTTCAACTGCTTCTCTAGCTTCTGCCCCATCGCGTTAATCGCGCTGTAAAGATCTTCATGTTTTGCTTGAGCAAAAAGCGTGTTATTCGGGATGCCGACGGAAGCTTCAATTTTAAAGAGTTGTTTCTCTTGAGTTATGATTACATGAGGGTTAATCAACTGCACATCATGTCTTGAAAGCTTCTCTAGACGGGCTTCTATGCGTTCGCGGATAAGGGCAGTGACTTCAAGGTGTTTGCTTGTAATCTTTGTCATATGTCGAACCTTTTGTTGTTTCCTTGAATTCAGACTACCAATATCCCCCATGAAAGTCGTGATGTGGATCACATTTTATTGGCTGTTTTAACCCGTTCGCTTTTTATTTGATCACTTAAGCAAATTTCGAAAATAACTCGTCTAAAATGCTTGAAAAGGAACTTAAACAGGCTCATATTCGAATAGATAAGTTTAGTTACTTTTTATATTTGCCTCACAAAACTGCTTCAAATATCATCAGCCACACTATTCACTAACCTCGTTCATTGAGTTTTTATTCGGGCCAACAAATGCAAACAAAAATTAAAGTGTGGGATCTCCCTGTCAGGATTTTTCACTGGGGAATGATAGCCCTGTTAGGCGGGCTTTGGTGGACTGCCGATGCTGGTGAGATGGAGTGGCATCAAGTGTTGGCCTATTGCGTTATGGTTTTCATTATTTTTCGTTTGGTGTGGGGCGTCGTTGGCAGCGATACCGCTCGGTTCAGCCAGTTTATAAAGCATCCTAAAACTGTCTTAGGCTATGTTAGGCATACTAAGCAGCAAGGCGTAACGGCGAGCATAGGTCATAATCCATTAGGTGGATATATGGTACTGGCTCTGATTGCTTTAGTGACGTTGCAACTCTCAACCGGACTATTCTCTACCGATGAGATTTTTACAGAAGGTCCTCTGTACTCATTTGTTTCTAGCGAAACCGGCGCCTCCATGAGTTGGCTACATAAAAAAATCTTCTATGTCATGCTTGGTTTTGCGGCAGTTCATGTCTTAGCTGTGATTTTCCATGGTATGAATGGGGATAAACTAGTGCGCCCTATGCTCAGTGGCTATAAGCAAGTGCCTGGGAAGCTGGATGTAGAGTTAACGTTTAAACCGTTATTGATGGCTTTGGTCTTGTTACTGGCCGTAGGTGGGGTAGTAACTAACTATTTGATCTGGCCGATAATCGAGATGCTGTAGCGATGAGCGATGAGCGATGAGCTATGAGCGATGAGCGATGAGCGATGAGCGATGAGCTATGAGCTATGAGCTATGAGCGATGAGCTATGAGCTATGAGCTATGAGCTATGAGCTATGAGCTACGAGCTATTGGCAATAGAGTTCGTAGCTCGTAGATTTTAGTGCACTGTCTTGTGCGCATTTGAATAGTGTTTAGTCTTTTTTATACACGTCATGACAGCCTTTACAGTTTTTAGCTGTTTTCATAAAGGCTTGTTTCAGCGCTTTCTTATCATCCGACTTCGCGGCAATAGCGAGCGCGGCTGAATCTTGCTGAAGTTGTTTCATTTTAGCATCGAAGTCAGGTTTTTCAGCCCAAATCTTAGCAAGCGCTCCTGTTTCCCCTTTATCTGAACCGTCAATGAAACCTTCTAAAGGAAGCTTAGCTAAGGCTGCAACATTTTCGGCGCGTAGGCTGAAGGCTTGAGCATCGAATGGCTTCTTTCCTTTTAACATGGCACCCATGTCACCAAAATTATATGCCATAAGACTAAAAGCAGATTGACGATAGTGAATGGCATCATCGGTTTCTTTGAAATTATTTGCTTGTGCTGTAGTGGCTAAAACAGAGCCTGCTATACAGGCTAAAATGGCTATTTTTAGATTCTTTTTCATTTTATTGTTCTCACGTTTTTGGCGGTTATGTGACATTTCTCCGCCATTGTATTCTTTTTCTATATCGATATACCATCCAAATTTTCAAGCGTTTACATGTAAAGATGCAACAAATTGTGACAATTTCTCAGTCAGGATTTTGCTTCAGCTACCGGAAGGAACTACGGCAAATGTTTTGGATTTGCGTCGATACTTGGTAGACTAGCTGTACTGCTATACCAGTACGTCGGAGTAGGGATGAGAGCTGAATGGGGACTTGTGTTAGAGAAAGTGGTAAATCACCATGATCACAACGCATTGTTGGAACTGTTTGAATTATTGCTGACAGAAGATGAACGCAGCGCTATCGCTGGTCGTCTTAAGGTTTTTCAAGCATTGCTTAAGGGTGAGATGAGCCAGCGTCAGATAGCTTGTGAATTTCAAATTAGTATTGCGACTATTACGCGCTGCTCAAACTATCTTAAACATATGTCTGCTGAGCAGCGAGAGAAAATTAAGCATCTGATATTAGAGTAAAGGTTAACTATTCGGATAGTATTGTGACTGCGAAAGGCTATGACGTCTGTTTGAGGAGCGTTGAATTAAAATGTAGAGGGAGTAAAGCATTAAGCCTATTCCAATCACTGCGCCAATCTTAGTCGGATATAGTTTAAATATCAGTGTCGCTGCGAAAAGGTAGATAAAGGGAACAAAATTATAGAGAGAGGTGGGGATTTTACCTGGCTTTCGTTTTCGCACAGGATCTGTGCGTCTGTTTTGTGAACGCATATTATAGATTTTTGCGCCTAGTGTAAAAACGATAATTGCGAAGAAGATTGCCGCTTTCTGTTCCAGCATCAAGATACAGGCACTGCCGATAGAAATATAGCTAAAGGGTAGGGCTTCATAAACTGATTTGGCGATCATAAACATTCCTTTGTCTGAATCACTGTGAGCCATTGCTAAAAAGTATTAGCGCTTTTTATAATCATTGACGAATTATAGGTGAAAAAAAGCCCATATCACTATTTCTAGTGTAATGGGCTTAGAACGATTTAATATGATCTAAAGCTAAATAATAACTCTCTCATCTAAATCTTGTGAGATAAATTAGTGTCTGCAGCCACAACCGCCATTACCGTCACAGCCTTCTTTAGCTGGCTCGTCCTGCTTGTCGCCACAGCAGCCGCCTTCATGACTGTGTTCATGGTCTGAACCGCCACAACATCCGCCTTCATGACCACCTTCTGAGCCACAACCGCCATGTGCATGGATATGACCGTGTGCGATCTCTTCAGCCGTTGCTTCACGAACATCGAGAACTTCGACGTCAAAGGTCAGAGATTGACCTGCTAACGGATGGTTACCATCGACAACGACAATATCATCTTTCACTTCTTTAACTTGAACCGGGCGTTGGCCCATTTCAGTTTCTGCGATAAAGCGCATACCAGGAACGATATCCTGAATATCACCGAATGCACTCAATGGTACTTCTTGCTTTAAACCATCATGATATGGACCGTAGCCATTTTCAGCGCTAACAGACACCTCAAGTTTATCACCGGCAACCTTGCCTTCCAGTTGAGACTCAAGGCCTGGGATCATATTCTCTGCCCCATGCAGGTAGAGCATTGGCTCGCCTTCAAATGAGTCTTCGATCAATTCGCCTTTTGCGTTTGATAAACGGTAATGAATGCTTACAGCACTGTGTTGAGTGATTTTCATGTCGCCTCCAATTCAGAATGTGCGCGCATTCTATCTTGCTTTTTAATTGTTGGCGATGATTTGCATCAGCTTATGCGGTCGAGTTCACCTTAGATAACTCATTTTATCTTGCACAGGAAAGAGAAGGCTTTTCAATTGGCAGAATATTTAAGTGGTTCGCTGGAATATTTAGTCAAAATTGATGCGGTAGGATTCATCTGTTCTTGTCTATGAAAATGGGTGAAAAAATCTATTTTGGTATGTTGGTAAGCACATCGTCTTCAACTTAATTTTTTATCATTTATTTAAGGTGGCCCGGTTTTGAAATTAAGTAAAATTATTATTTAATAATGGCTTATGGTTGATGCTTACGTTGACGTAACTTGTGGGTTGTCAAGTTAACTCATTCGATATCTGTAATATTGCTTACTATTAATTTCTCACCTGCGAATAAGGTGCTGTGTTGATGCGAACTGAGTTTTTTTAAATGAGTTTCGAATAAGGGGTTGACATTAACCCAAGAAAAAAGCAATTCTGTATCCATCGAATTTTAAACTCTTTTGGATGAAGTGATTTTCAAATGCATTGCCTGAATAACGTTGTAACCACCATTATTACAACCACCACGATTATTTTCGTGGGGGCAGGCTGAACACACTCTGAAAGAATGTAAATAATAGCCCGCTCCCATCACAAGGAGCGGGCTTTTTTGTTTCTTAGGTAGCGCGGTACAAGGAGATAGTATGAAAGTAATGAAGTTTGGCGGTACCTCGCTGGCAAATTGGCAGCGATTTAATACGGCTGCTGATATCGTGGTCGATACCGCTAAGAGCGAATCGGTTGCCGTGGTTTTATCTGCGCCGGCGACGGTAACCAATGGTCTGCTTGAGATGGTCGATGTTGCGGTTAGCGGCGATGACTTCAAACCCGTTTTATCGGGTGTTGAACAGGTATTCAGCTCCCTGTATCAGAGTGCCTCCTCAGTTTTACAGTCCGGGCAAGTGCCCCCTTTAATGGAGCGTTTATCTCAGCAACTGAGTTTCTGGGAGAAAAAATTACTTGGTATCAGTCTTTTAAAAGAGTGTCCCGATTTTGTTCGCGCTGAAATTTTGGTTGGTGGAGAAAAGCTTTCCGCTGCTCTTATGACGCAATTAATGGTTGCCAAAGGTCTTAGCTCTAATGTTTTTGAGCCACAATCTTTGTTTCTGGCTTCGGGTGATCCATTAGAATCTGTGGTCGATATCGAGTCGAGTAAGGCACGATTCAATCGAGTAGCATTAGATGAGTATCGTGTATGGGTGATGCCAGGCTTTACCGCCGGAGATAAAGAGGGGCGCACTGTCACACTGGGAAGGAATGGTTCCGATTATTCTGCTGCGGTTTTATCGGCATGTTTAGATGCCAGTTGTTGTGAAATTTGGACAGATGTTGACGGCGTCTATAATACCGATCCCCGAGTCGTTACAGATGCGAAATTACTTTCTCAGTTAAGCTACCAAGAAGCGATGGAACTGTCCTACTTTGGTGCTAAGGTATTGCATCCAAAAACAATTTCCCCTATCGCCCAGTACCATATCCCTTGCTATATCAGAAATAGCTTTAACCCAAAGGCTCCTGGAACGCTCGTTTCTAATGAAGCCGATGAAAGTGGTTTGAATGTAAAGGCCATCTCGAATTTAGATGAGCAAACTATGTTTGATATTTCGGGCCCAGGAATGAAAGGCATGGTGGGCATGGCGAGCCGCACTCTCGGTGCTATTTCACGCTCGGGGATTTCGATCTCCTTGATCACGCAAAGCTCATCTGAATATAGCATCAGTTTTTGCGTGGCGACTCAAGATGCCGCTAAAGCAAAGGAATCCCTGGAGCTGGAATTTGAACTGGAATTGAAGAGTGAGATTCTTGAGCCAATAGAGATGAGGCATGAGTTAGCCATCGTCTCGTTAATTGGGGATGGGATGCGGACTCATAAAGGCGTTGCGGGTAAGTTTTTCCAGGCATTGGCTCAAGCGACAGTTAATATCGTCGCTATCGCTCAGGGCTCCTCCGAGCGTTCAATATCAACAGTTATTGAACAGCGTAAAACCAAGCATGCTATCTCAGCCTGTCATCAAAGCTTTTTCGATGTTCAACATTACCTAGACGTATTCTTAGTTGGCTGCGGCAATGTGGGGGCCGGTTTACTCGAGCAGATCAAACAGCAGGCAGATATGTTGAAACAGCAACACATCACCATTCGTGTGTGTGGTATTGCAAATTCCAGGCATATGTTGCTCGATGCTAAAGGGGTAGACCTAAGTGGTTGGCAGAGCCTGCTGTCTGATTGTCAAAATGAGTGCGATCTGGACCTGATGCTTAAGTGGGCCAAAGAACAGCAACTGCTTAATCCTGTGTTGGTTGATTGTACCTCCAGTGAGTATGTATCGGATAAATACCTGGATGTAATGAACGCCGGTTTGCATGTCGTCACGCCCAATAAAAAAGCCAATACCCGTGATATAGAATATTACCGTGCACTACGCGCTACGGCTCTGAAACAGCGTAGACAGTTCCTTTACGAAACAACCGTCGGAGCTGGCTTACCTGTGATAGATAACTTGAAAAAGTTATTATTCGCCGGGGACAAATTACTCAAATTTAATGGCATCTTATCCGGCTCGCTCTCCTATATATTCGGCATGCTCGATGAGGGAATGACACTATCGGAGGCAACAGGTATTGCCAGAGACAAGTGTTTTACTGAGCCCGATCCTCGTGATGACTTAAGTGGTATGGATGTCGCGAGAAAGGTACTTATTCTGGCCCGTGAAGTGGGCTTAGATTTAGAGCTAAATGACATTAACATCGAATCTGTGTTGCCAGACTCTTTTGATGCCGATGGTGATGTTGAGACTTTCATGAGTAATCTGCCAAAACTCGATCAGCAGATCGCTCTCTGGGTAGAGAAGGCCCGCAGTGAAGGTAAAGTTCTCAGGTATGTGGGGCAGATCGATGATGATGGTTGCCGCGTTAAAATAGCCGAAGTCGATGCAAGCGACCCACTTTATAGTGTTAAAGGCGGAGAGAATGCACTGGCATTTTATAGCCGTTATTATCAGCCGATTCCATTTGTGCTTAGAGGTTATGGTGCAGGAACTGACGTTACCGCAGCGGGTGCCTTTGCCGATCTGCTCAGGACATTAAATTGGACTCGGGAGATGAGCTCATGAGTCTGATCGTATATGCACCAGCCTCTATGGGAAATGTTCGTGGTTTCAGGTTTGATCTGTTTAAAAGTGAAGGTGTAGAGGTATCGTCATGAGTTTAACTGTTTATGCACCAGCCTCTATGGGAAATGTTCGTGGTTACAGGTTTGATCTGTTTAAAAGTGAAGGTGTAGAGGTATCGTCATGAGTTTAACTGTTTATGCACCAGCCTCTATGGGAAATGTTGGCGTTGGGTTTGACTTGCTCGGTGCGGCATTGGCTCCAATAGATGGCAGTCTACTTGGCGACCGAGTCAGTATCTCATCAGCAGATAAAGGCATTAACTTGTCTCTTGCCGGTCGCTGGGCTGACAAGCTACCACAAGATCCAAAAGAGAACATTGTTTATCAATGCGCGGAGTTCTTTCTCGAACAACTGGGTAAAGAGGAGGGGTTGTTACTCACATTAGAGAAAAACCTTCCCGTAGGCAGTGGCTTGGGGTCGAGTGCGAGTTCTGTCGTAGCGGCTCTGTACGCGTTAAATGAATATTTTTCTCAACCCTATAATGAACAAGATTTATTGAGGTTGATGGGAAAATTTGAAGGCCAGATTAGCGGCTCTGTTCATTATGATAATGTCGCGCCATGCTTCTTAGGTGGGATGCAGCTGATGTTAGATACCCCAGAGAAAGTTTGTGATGATATTCCGACATTTGATAATTGGTATTGGGTTGTTGCCTATCCGGGGATCTCACTCTCAACCGCCAAAATGCGTGAGTTATTACCGAGTCAATATGATAAGTCTGTGGCAATCGATTTTGGACGTAACCTCAGTGCATTTGTTCATGCCTCATACCGTCAAGATCCCGCTATGGCGATCTCAGTGCTGAAAGATGTATTGGCCGAACCCTACCGAGCGTCGGCGATTCCCGGTTATGAAGAATCGAGAATAGCACTTGCAAAGATAGGCATGCTAACGACCGGAATTTCTGGTAGTGGGCCGACACTATTTTCTGTTACGGACTGCTTAGACACAGCAAACAAAGCGCAAGAGTGGCTTGAACAGAATTACTTAGAGCAAGGGGGATTTTCCCATATCTGTAAAATAGATACTCAAGGTGCCCGTACAACGGAAAATATCTAGCCGATAGATATTATCTATGTAGGCACTATGCTCTTTGAATAAATGATTAAAATTTTAATAAGGTATTAGAATCATGGAACTGTATAACCTAAAGCACCCGCAGCAGGTGGTGAATTTTACTCAAGCCTTAAAGTTAGGTCTGGGGAAAGACAGAGGACTGTTTTTCCCCAAGCAGATCCCGGTCTTGGATGACGTAGAAGCACTGTTAGCAATGCCTTTTGTTGAACGCTGCAAAAAGGTACTCGGTGCCTGGTTATCATCTGAGCTTGGTCAGGACAGGGTGGATAACTTAGTTGAGAAAGCCTTTAACTTTGAGCTGTCTCTCGCTAAAGCTGACGACAAACGATACTGTCTTGAGTTGTTTCATGGTCCAACATTAGCATTTAAAGACTTTGGCGCACGCTTTATGGCGCAGTGTCTATGCGAACTCGCTTCAGACGAAAAAATTAGTATTTTAACTGCAACCTCCGGTGATACCGGAGCAGCCGTTGCCGATGCATTTTTTGGTTTGGATAACATCCAAGTCGTGGTTTTGTATCCTAAAGGCAAGATTAGTGTACTGCAGGAAAAGATGTTTACCACGTTGGGTGACAATATACACACAGTATCGGTTGAATCAGACTTTGATGCTTGTCAGGACCTGGTTAAGCGAGCGTTCGAAGATAGCGATGTTCGGGACGGCTTGCATCTGAACTCGGCTAACTCCATCAATATTAGTCGCTTGCTTGCCCAGATCTGTTATTACTTTGAGGCTGTCGCTCAATTTAAGCGTGAGCATAAGCAAGATCCTGTGATTGCTGTGCCCAGCGGTAACTTTGGTAACTTAACGGCGGGATTGTTTGCTAAAGCGATGGGATTACCCATCAAACGCTTTGTGGCTGCGACGAACAGTAATGACACGGTGCCACGCTATTTAGATCAAGGTGATTGGCTTCCTCACGCAACCGTTGCAACCATGTCTAATGCAATGGATGTGGCAGAGCCAAGTAACTGGCCAAGAGTGGAAGCGATAGTGGATGCCATGGGGTGGTCACTAGCGGATATATCCGGTGTTGCATTATCTGAGTCTGATACCTCCGAGGCGCTCAAAGAGTTAAATCGTGCAGGCTATCTTTCTGAGCCTCATGCAGCAATTGCGGCCCAAGCACTTACCTTGACTATGTCCGATGATGAGAGGGGCATATTCTTGGGTACGGCTCACCCAGCTAAGTTTAAAGAGGTGGTTGAGAGTGAGCTAGGCATTGAGGTGCCACTTCCTCCGGCTTTAGCGGCTGTCGCTGACAAAGACATTTTGTCTGTAACATTAGAGGCAGATTTCACCGCGTTGAAATCTCACCTGTTTAAGGTGCTATAAGTTTTAACGGCACGACGCTTTACGGGATGACATAAAGAGAATTGGCCTCCTTATGTCATCCAAATAACCAGTGTCAGCGTTGAGACGAGTGTTGACTGATGTGTTGATGCTTACTGTAAAGTTTGCAACCTTGCTGGTAAGGTTAATGGTGCGTCTCATGTGTTAAACCTCCCTGCAATCTGTGTATCTGAATGTAATTCGCAATTAGCCCTCGCTGTGATCTTTCTCGCAAATTTGAATTGTTAATTTTTATATCTTTTCACCCGGTTTTTCAGACAGGTTCCAAAAGGGTGTTAAGATTTTTAATTGCTTTACTTTGTTGCTGTACGTTAAGTGCTTGCGTATCGAGCGATGAGCCTCAACTTTACCATAGAATAAATGAAGCTTATGATTTTGAAGTGACTCACTGTGATAGCTTCGCCATGGTGACTGGAATTGGCAGGGGAGAGTTTGCATTAAGAGATGCTAAGCTCAATGCAAAAAAACATGGTGAAGAGCTTAACGGAACCCATATCGTCTGGTCGCAAATCGATCATGGGGAGCCGACTAAGGTCATCGCTGTTATCTATAAATGTTTACAATAATGCGACTCAAAAAATAATAAAGATACCATCGCATATGCTTGGTTGTTTAAAGCACTGTAATGGCTACAGTGCTTAGGTAATTTAGAACCTTGTTAACCATCATCGCTCAAACTACGTAGCCAGTTTATCTCATCTTCCCAAATATCTGAGTCGATAGTCTCTAATACCATAGGGATATTTTTCGTTGCCTCAAGGTTCATTAAGAAGCTAAATGCCTCTTTACCTATATGCCCAATCCCGAGAGACTCATGCCTGTCTACTCGGCTATTTAACGGGGTTTTACTGTCGTTTAAATGCATGGCTTTGAGGTATTGATTACCCACTATACGGTCAAATAATTCAAAGCTCTCATGACAGGCGGCCTTTGTAGCTAAATCATACCCAGCTGCAAACATGTGGCAAGTATCTATGCATATACCAACACGGGACTTATCTTCTACGCCATCAATAATCTGGGCCAGTTGCTCGAAGCTGTGACCTAAATTAGAACCTTGTCCCGCCGTATTTTCAATGACAGCTGTAACACCTGTCGAACGCTCTAATGCCATGTTTATCGACTGGCTTATCCTTGATAAGCACTCATCGATCTCTATTTTTCTCAGATGACTACCGGGGTGAAAATTGAGTAACGATAATCCCAACTGTTCACAGCGATCTATCTCATCAAAGAATGCCAGCCTCGATTTATCCAGTTGAGCCTTATCCGGATGGCCAAGGTTTATCAGGTAACTGTCGTGGGGCAATATTGCACTGCCGGGAATGTTAGCCTGTCTACAGTTATCCTTAAATTGTTCAATATTTGCCTGTGCCAGTGGGGCGGCTTGCCAGCGGCGCTGATTTTTAGTGAAAAGCGCGAATGCATTTGCCCCAATCTTCTTTGCATTGATAGGGGCGTTCTCGATTCCACCGGCGGCACTGACATGTGCACCTATCCATCTGCAAGACGTCATCTTCTATATTCCTTTTCAATTTAGTTACAAGCTTTATGCCGATTAATGTCGCGAAATAGCCAAGCTTAACTATGCTATTAACAACCACTTAATTTGGATGATTGGTGAATAGTCAATGGACACAAGGACTACAGGAACGGACTCTACAGTGTTTAATAAACTCTCTCAAACTGATTTCAACACCTTTTGGCCCCGGCTACTCGCCGAGCTTGGTAAGTTGCAAGCCAGCTTTATCAACGGTGAAGATATTCTATTACCACTATGCAGAATATTGGCCGATGTCAGTCAATCTCAAGCGGTATTAATTGTTCCTAAGGATTGTCTGGATTTTGAAGATATGCCAGCGTCATCAACCTGTTGGTGTCGTGATCCTGTTCGATATCTCACATTATGGAAAGAAGCAAAAGGTTGGCCATTTGCAAGCCAGGAGCCCATCGTTCATCGTTGGCAGTCATTTATCGTGTGGCCTGCGAAGGATGTCAATATTCAGATATTCTTTCACTCATCGAATGAACTGTGGTTGTCATTTCTTATCGACTCGAGTGATCTCTTGTCCGATATAATTATGGGTATGCTTGTCCAGCAAACCGTTGACTGGCAGGAGAGAGCCAAGAGTCGGGTCGTGCAATCGATAGACAGTGAAATGTTTCAATCAATAGTGAGTAACAGTGAAGACCTTATCCTTGTCGCCAGTCGCTCCCCATTCGGTGTCCCCAGCATTATGTACGCTAACGCTGCCGCCACAAGTATCAGCCATTACCCTAGAACTCAACTTATTGGTAAGCCCATAACCTTGCTTTTCCAAAATCAAGTTTTTAAGGATGGCGTGTCGAGTGGCTATGATGAGAGCGAATTGCTACAGGCGATCAATACGAGAACAGAGTTCGATGGCGAGCTGATATGCACTAAGGCTGATAATGAGACTGCCTTACTACACATGCACCTTGTTGCGCTTGAAGAACGCAGTGAACATGGCAGTTTATTTGCGCTCGTTGGTCGAGATATCACAGAGCAAAAGCAGTTGCAGCAGTTGATGGCGAGAACGCAGAAGATGCAGGCGATGGGGCAGCTGGTGGGGGGGATTGCTCATGATTTTAATAATATTCTTGGAGTATTAAAAGGCAACCTTGAATTGATGTCACTCAAGAGCAGCGATGAGAAGGTGGAACGTTATCTGGGAACAGCGTTTAAAGCCTGTCAGCGGGGAACCGATCTTACCCGGCGCTTGTTGCAGTTTTCAAGACAGGAGCAGTTTAGTGCGCAATCTTGCGATGTAAATGATGTTATCGAAGGACTGGAGGACCTACTCGGGAAGTCGTTAACGACAAGGATTGAACTGGTCACCGAGGTGAAATCCAATCTTGGTAATATCTATGTCGATAGGGGAGATCTGGAGGATGCTCTGATTAATTTGGTGCTTAATGCTAAGGATTCGATGTCAGGAGTGGGGCTGATAACCATCAGAACCGATAGGTCATCCCTCAGTGGCCTCTTACCTGGCATTACCGGCAGGCCACAGGTTGAGCCGGGGGAGTATATCACTATCTCTGTCATCGACTATGGCAGCGGTATCGGGGCTGCATTGCTGGAGAAGATCTTCGAGCCATTTTTCACGACTAAGGATAAGAGTAAAGGGACCGGGTTAGGCCTCTCTATGGTCTATGGGTTCGTGAAACGTTCTAAAGGTTATATGAGTGTCATTAAATCAGACTCGCAAGGGACAGAGTTCAGGCTTTGGTTTCCTGTGGCTAAGAAACGAGCTCGTCAAGAAATACTGTCAGATGAAAGGGCTGGGATCCCCAGAGTCGCAAATAAGTTAAAAGTGCTCATCGTTGATGACGAAGAGGAGTTATTAACTGTCCTGACTGATTATTGTGAGTTACTTGGAATGGACGTTGAGGCTTATTCAGATCCGGTTGTTGTGAGGGAGAAATATCAAAGGGGACTAAATGGTATTGAGCTTCTTATTACCGATGTCTTGATGCCAGGTGGAATAAATGGCTATGAGTTAGCCAAAGAGCTTTCATCGAAAGAACCTATCTCAGTATTGCTAATCTCAGGTTTTATCGGCGATATAGGAATCACTAATAATGCGCAGATGCCCTATAAAGTGTTAAATAAGCCATTTGAATTGGATGAGTTGGTGACGGCACTGGAGCAGATCGGGATTAGCTTTTCTCCGAGAGAGGTTTAGTTAGGCTTTAATCATTCACCGCTGTTTAAACACAGTGATTACACAGGGTATGGTCCGTTTTTTTTAAGGAGAGAGCTAGCATGGAAGAGATATTAGTTTGGGTTGTAGACGATGATGAGGATTATTGCGATCTTATCGAAGAGGTGATCATCGATGATTACCGGGTTCAGGTTTTTAATGACGCTTATTCATATCGCGAAGCTTTAGAGTCGACGACACCAGATCTTGTATTGATGGATATTAACCTACCCGATATCAGCGGCATCGAACTCTGTCAGGAGCTGACCGCTTCGGGTAAAGATACGGCGGTGATATTTGTGTCTGGTATGAATACGCTCGAGGAGCGCCTCAGGGCCTATGATGTGAGTGCTGTGGATTTTATTGCTAAACCTTTTGAGCTAAAGGAGCTGGTGGCTAAGGTTCAGGCTGTTGCATCATATCAGGCAAAAAAGCGCTCCTTGGTGCAGGCTGAAACCATGTCACGGAATATGGCATTTCAATCGATGACAGAGTCGTCACAATATGGTGCGGTGTTGCAGTTTTTCAGACAGTGCTTCCTATGTCATGATTACCAGAGTCTGGCAGATGCCTTCTTTGACTTAATGCAGCAACTTAACTTAAATACCTGTTTGGAGATCAGGGACGCTGAAGTGCATTACTTTGCGCCATCACATGGTGAGATCAGCCCGATCGAAGCCAATATTCTCGAGCTCCTGGATAAGCATGGGCGCTTATATGATTTTGGTAGCAGGACCATATGTAATGACAAGCATGTCTCCTTCTTGATAAAGAATATGCCATTAAATGATGAGATCTTATATGGAAGGTTAAGGGACATCATTGCAGTTATTGTTGAGGGGCTGGAGGCGCGGGTGCTGGATATTGGGCGACAGCAGACTTTGAAGCATGTCTTTATGGAGATACAGGGGCTATTGGGCAATATTAGTGGCGCAATTTTAGAGCATGATGAGAAATTCAGTGCCGCTCTGACGGGAATGACTGCGGAGATCCGCACCAGCTTTCATGTTTTAGATATGACAGAGGAGCAAGAGGATTACTTTGCCTCTATGGTTGAAAGAAACTTAAAAGAGGCCAATTCGGCAGGTGAGGCTTTTTATCGCCTCCAGGGGTCATTGAATACGGTTAAAAATGTTGTTGAATCCAGTGTTTCTTAAGGGCGACTTTATTGATTTAGTTTTATTTCAGTTGATCTTAGTCACATCCATTTAACAATAGTCTTTGATATATTGGGTGTTATTTCATCTATTTACTAATATTGTATATAACGATGTTCTTGATATGGAGACAACTATGCTTGCCAGACTGAACAGTGATCATAAGCACATTACCATTTTGCTAAACGTTCTAAAGGTTAAATATAGGAAGCTAGCCGAAGGCGAGGCTGTTAACTTTAACCTTATCAGGGATGTTGTCGAGTATATGCAAAGCTATGCGGAGCATAGTCATCACCCTTTAGAAGATATTATTTACAACTACTATCTGGAGAAAGTTTCACAAGAGGATAGTCCTAACAAATTGGCCGAAGAACATCATCAATTGATCGATGCTTCGGCCTCTCTGATGGCGACACTGAACTTAATTTTAAGTGATGTGGTCGTGTCCAGAGAGCAGCTAGTCGTCGATCTGAAAGAGTATGTCGCATTGCAAGAGCGACATATGAATTATGAAGATACTGTAATATTTCCGCTTTTGGCTAAGGAGATGGATAAAAATGATTGGGGAAATATTCAGGAGCTGTGTTCACTGAAGCTTATCGACGATCCTTTGTTTAGTGATAATGACAATGCATTGTTTGAAGAGCTTAGAGATTATATTAAGGATGATGAGACTTTCTAAATAGAGCGGTTTAAAGGCGCATAACTCTTTGTTTCAAGAAGGCCAGATACAAAGTAAATTTCTATCTGTGACCTCCAGGGTCTAACGCGTTCCGTACGCTTTAAAGACATTTCCCGTATCCATATGGGTCAGATGGAGGCAATGTCATGAAGATGTCGGGAACATCTTTGACCCTTGGACTCTTTTATATCAAAAGCGACATATCTCTTTGTTACTAGAAGTCCAGACACAAAGTAAATTTCTATCCTTGACCTACAGGGATGGAGGGAATGTCATGAAGGTGTCTGGAACATCTTTGACCCATGGACTCTTTGTATATAAAGAGCGACATAACTCTTTGTTACAAGAAGTCCAGACACAAAGTAAATTTCTATCCATCCATGGGAAATTTACATAAGTGTTCCAGACACAAAAAAGAGCGCATTAAGCGCTCTTTTTAGTTGAATTCTAACTTATTTACATCAGGAGGTTATCGAGCTCGCAATTGAAGCTGGTATCTATGTCTTGAAGTTCCTTAAGTAAGCGATGTTTCTCCTTCAACGCTTCAATCTCACGCCATTTACGCTTCTTGTTGGAGCTTCTTGAGCGACTCGGTCTTTCTACGACTGTATCTAGCGCACTACCATAATCTAATCGATTCATGGCAACCTCCTGTTGTTTTATTTTTTGTTCAACAATTAAATACCACACTTTTAAAATAGTGTGCAAGAAGAATGTTTCAAAAATGTTAAGGGGTGATGATGGTTTTGTGGCGATAAATTTTTATTTTCAGAGGTAACTATAAATAAAAGTTGAAAATTTGGAGTTATGGGCTAGCGAATAAAAAAAAGCCAGTGAAAACTGGCTTTTTTTGCGGCAGATAGTTGGGCTAGATTTTTTTCTGTCTGAACATGTTGATCAAGCCATTGCTCGAACAGTCCAGTTCAGTGGCATCATTTTCAGCACTGAGTCTATCCAGAACATCGTTACCTAATGTCTTACCGAGCTCGACACCCCACTGATCGAATGAGTTTATCTGCCAGATGGCACCCTGAACAAAAGTTCTGTGCTCATATAAGGCGATCAACGCACCTAGTGTCGCCGGAGTAAGTTTATCCATTAAGATGGTGTTGCTGGGCTTATTACCCTGCATCATCTTATGTTTAGCTATTACGCTTTTTTCATCAGCTGGCAGTTTGCTATCGGTGAGCTCTTTGAGTGCTTCTTCATATGAGCGACCTTGCATCAGTGCCTGAGTTTGACCAAAACAATTTGAGGCAAGTTGCACATGATGCTCACCAAGAGGGTTATGGCTCTGAAGTGGCATGATAAAGTCAGCCGGGATAAGGGCTGTTCCTTGATGCAATAACTGGTGGTATGCATGTTGGCCGTTTGTCCCTTCTCCGCCCCAGATAACAGGCCCTGTGCTGTGATCGACCTCTGTGCCATCTAAGGTCACTGATTTACCGTTACTCTCCATATCAAGTTGCTGGAAGTACGCAGGTAAGCCTCTCAAGTAATGATCATAAGTTAAGACCACATGAGATTGAGCATCATGGAAATTGCCATATAACAATGAGAATAGGCCCATGATCACCGGCATATTCTCAGAAAGTGGCGTATTAGCAAAATGCTGATCCATCTCATTTGCGCCACTGAGCAAGGCTCTGAAGTTATCCATCCCGATCAACAAAGCTATCGGGAGCCCGATGGCAGACCAAAGTGAGTAACGACCGCCAACCCAATCCCACATAGGGAAGATGTTATCTGCATCGATACCAAATTCAGTGGCTTTTGCTACATTGGATGTAACGGCGACGAAATGCTTAGCAACGTCAGCTTGGGAGCCACCTTGTTCGATAAACCAGTCTTTTGCACTTAAGGTATTGGTTAGTGTCTCTTGGGTGCCAAAAGATTTAGAGGACATGATGAATAGTGTCGTTTCAGCATTGAGAGGCTTTAATTTCTCAACAATAGAACTCGCATCTACATTAGCAACAAAATGACAATTTAGCTGCTTGCTCCAATAGGGTCTTAATGCCTGTGAAACTATCTTTGGTCCCAGAAAAGAGCCACCAATTCCGATACTGACAATATCGGTGATCTTCTTGCCTGTATAACCTTTCCAGTCACCAGAGCTGACAGCATCGACGAACTCTTCCATCTGCTGCTGTGTTTCTTGAACTTCTTGAACAATATTAACACCATTAAGCATTATCTCTTGTTCTGGCTTAGCGCGAAGTGCCGTGTGCAGCACGGCGCGCTTCTCTGTCGTATTGATCATTTCACCATTGAACATGGCTTTGATTTTCGACTCGAGCTGAGCCTCTTCAGCAAGACTGAACAGGAGAGACATCGTCTCCTGATCTGCCCTGTTTTTGGAGTAATCTAAAAACAGGCCACAGGCTGAGGTAGACATACGGTCGAAACGCTGAGTATCACTTTCAAAAAGTGTTCTCATATGAGCTAAGCCTTCAGTATGAGCCTTCAACGCTTTCCAGGCTTTACCTTGAGTCAGTTCGGTCATCTTAATCATCTCCCTAGCAGGCTAATTTCTCTTTCAGCATGACTTCGAGCTTACCTTGGTCGATAGCGAAGTTTCTGATCCCTTCGGCTAGTTTTTCGACTGCCATTGGGTCTTCGTTGAACTCCCAACGGAATTGTGCTTCAGTCAACGGCTCAGCAGCATCAACAACAGTTTCTGTCGGAACAAGCTTACGCACGACTTCTGTTTGTGAGTTTGCTAACTCTTCGAGAAGTGCCGGACCAATAGTCAGACGATCACAACCTGCCAGTTCTATAATCTCACCTGTATTACGGAAGCTTGCGCCCATAACGACAGTGTTGAAACCGTGACGCTTATAGTAGTTGTAGATCTCAGTGACCGAGATAACGCCTGGGTCTTCAGCGGCTGAGTACTCAAGGCCTGTGTCTTTCTTGTACCAATCGAGTATACGGCCAACGAAAGGAGAGATAAGGTAAACGCCGGCTTCTGCACATGCGCGGGCTTGAGCGAAACTAAAGAGCAAGGTGAGATTACAGTTGATGCCTTCTTGCTCTAACTCTTTGGCGGCACAAATACCTTCCCATGTAGAGGCGAGTTTGATGAGGATCCGGGATTTATCAATACCAGCTTCTTTGTAAAGCTTGATGAGTTTGTGAGCTTTGGTTATTGAACCTGCTCTATCGAAAGAGAGCCTCGCATCGACTTCTGTTGAGATTCTGCCTGGAACAATTTTTAAAATCTCGACCCCAATATTAACTGCAAGCTTATCGCCTGCATCTTCGACCTGTTGCTCTAAAGAGTCACTCTGTGATTTCGCCCATTCGATAGCATTGTCGATAAGGTGAGCATAATCGGGGATCTGGGCTGCTTTTAATATTAAAGATGGGTTGGTTGTTGCGTCTTGTGGTTGGTAGCGCTTGATAGCTTCAATGTCGCCGGTATCGGCAACAATAGTTGTAATTGATTTGAATTGTTCGAGTGTATTAGGCATAAAAATAACATCCTTCTTAAGAAGCAGCTTAAGGTTCGTGATTTGCAACAGGTATTAGAAGCGATCTTGATGATATTTCCAACCATAAATGAAAAAAAATTACAGGAAAGTTGTAAAATATCAGTAAAAAGGGTTTTTAAACGTAAAATTGCTAAATAATACTAGCCAGAAATGAGTATTTGAGAGTATAGCTCTTAGGTCGCAATGGATACAGATAAAAAAACCGCCACACAGAAGTAGCGGTTTCTTATATAAATGTGAGCTCTGTTATTTAATCAAGGCTTCTTTTCTTACGCCTGTCACATGAGCCTCGATACGTCGGTTCGCTTTGTTGGCTTCACTGCTGTGGCCTTGAATAACGGGCTTGGTTATACCAAAACCTTTAGCCGAGACGCGATCTTCACTGATACCGAACTTATTAATAAGTATCTCGGCAACTGCATTTGCACGCTTATCTGAAAGCTGCATGTTGTAATCGGCTTGTCCGACATCGGATGCATGACCTGAGATAAGAACTTTAGATTGTGGGTTCTTATTCATGTAGTTAGCAAGTTTTTCAATTCTTGCGATAGACTCACTCTTAACTACAGATGAGTCGTTATCAAATAAAATGGACCCTAAATCGCGTTGCTCGGTGATCGCTTTATAGATAGAACAACCATTAGCATCGACCTTATGAGTCGATGGCGTATCGGGGCATTTATCAAGCGAGTCGATCACGCCATCGTTATCAGAGTCAATAACGGCTACTGCTGCAGGCGCGATCACAGCTGGTGCAGGTTTACCGAAGCGATAGCTGAGTTCCAGTCCCCAGTAGTTACTTTCCATCTCCAGGGTGTTCCACTTATCTTCATCAAGATTTTCGTATCTGCGGTATTTAGCTTGCAGCTTTAGGTTTTCAGTGATGTTAAAGCCTATACCCATACCAATATATGGTGCCACACCACTGTCGCTGTAATACTCACTACCGAATTCCTTGTTGTTTGACAGTAGGTAGTTCATTGCACCGGCTTCTGCCGAAAGGCTCCATCGGTTAGCTATTGGCCAGAAGCCGACCACACCTAAACTCATTCCTTTAGCGCCAACATCATTCATCTTATGCGCGTAATCAATCCATTCGGCGCGACCTAGATCCCGGTATCCTAGTTCAATACCAAAATAGTCATTAAACAGGTAACCACCAAAGACGTCCCATGCGTATGGATCGTCTTCACCGCAGACTTTCATGGTTTTCATGTCACAGTTGGGCTCGTAATTATTAACACCCAGACCACCACCTACGTACCAGGGGGTAAGTTCTTGTGCTGCATTTGCAGCGAATGGAAGCATTGAAGTAAGCAGAATTGCTTTTACAGTGTTATTCATCATCTTAAATCCTTTTTTTTTAAGTTCCCCATGTGGTTTTATCAATGGATAAAACATGGCTAGCACAATTATAGGGATCCTTTGGTTTATCTGCCAGCTGGCAATATTATCTATCGCCTTTGTGAGTTCAAGCAAGCTTATTATTGGCCATTAAGTGATTTTTCAGCGTTTGTTCATTGTTTTATAGGCAAAAAAAAGTGCACTCTAAAAGAGTGCACTTATTATCAACTTATGATTTCTGGTTGGTTCTCTATCGAGTCCACACCCAGTTATCTAGGCTGACTGGGTCGACACCGTTGGCCTTGATGTAGTTTCTATGGTCAACTAAGCGCTGGAGCATATCGGTTGTAATTGCAACATGCTGAGTTTCATCGATCACACCTTGTTGGAATAGCTTGTAAGCCATATCAATAACTAAGTGATAACGAGAAGTACCGTTACGAACACCCATATCGAATGGAGTGGTCGTTGAACCTTCCTCTTCATAGCCCTTGATTCTGAAGCGCTCAGAGCCCTTATAATCGAATACAAGTTTCTTGATGGTGTTTGGGTAACCGTGGTAGTTGAATACAACGCCCTTATCGGCTGTAAATACTTCATCCATTAACCAAGGCTTGCTTTGGAAATCCAAGCTACCAAGACCGCTGCTGGTTAATTCTGAAACACTGACGAAACGGATGCGAACGCGTGGCAGTAATTCTCTGATTACTACCAGAGCCGCCATCGCTTCTTGAGTGACATAATCACCACAACCAACGAGAACTACATCTGGATTGTCATCTGATGCGAAATCCCAAACCATGACACCATCTTTAGCTTGTTGACGGGCTTCATCAAGTGATAACCATTGTGGTAAGTCTTTCTTACCGGCAACGATGATGTTTAGCTTGTCACGATCTGCATAGGCACGCTCAGTGTAAACCAGTGTGCTGTTACCATCTGCTGGTAGGTACGCAGAGATGATCTTAGGGTGTTTCTCAAGCATAGCGCCCAGGAATGATGGGTTCTGATGTGAGTAACCGTTGTGGTCCTGACGCTCAAGCAGTGAAGACAATACTACGTTGCATGCTGGTACTGGCTTACGGAAGTGTACGCCCTGACTTGCATATACATACTTACAGTATTGGTCAGCCATTGATGAAACAACTTGAGAGAATGACTCATAAGTTGGGAACATCGCGTGACGACCCGTTACTGTGTAGCCGTGCATCATACCGAAAAGCAAGTTCTCAGATAGTAGCTCGATGACACGACCATCACGGGCCATATCTTCGTCCCACTCTTCGATTGGCCACATCCATGCTCTGTCAGTCTCTTCGAATACGGCTTGAAGCTGGTTCGAATAAGTTTCATCCGGGCTGAAGATACGCAGGTTACGTTGGTCACGGTTGAGTTTCATTGCATCACGCATCCACTCGCCCATCTTGTACATAGATAGACCACGTGTACCACGAGGCGTTTCTGCACCGTAAGCTAATTTAGATAGGTCAGGGTTGGCAAGAGCGCGAACTACTTCACCACCATAGCTTAAGTGTTGACGGCCACAGCATAGATCTTTAGGAGGAAGAAGAGTCTGGATCTCTTTATCGAAGATCAGCTCGCCTTTATCGTTGATTGAATAAAGTTCGTCGAACTTATAACTTGCTAACCAAGAGTTTAGGGCGTCTAGGTGACCTTTATCAGTAGCACACTTGTTGACGATAACCTGGTGAGATTCGCAGTTACCTTCAAGCTTCTTGCCATTGTAATCTGAAGTACCAGTCCAACCTTTAGCGGTACGCATTAAGATGACAGGCCAGCGTGGCTTAACAACATCTTCACCGCTGCGAGCGCGTTTCTGGATATCAGTGATCATCTCATATGATTTGTCCATGGCATTTGCCATTTGAACGTAGACGTCTTCTTCCAGCTCATCGTCAACGATGATTGGGTGGTAACCTAGACCACGGAATTCAAGATCCAGTTCTTCGTGGCTCATACGACCCATACGAGTCGGACCAGAGATCTTATAACCGTTGATATGAACAATTGGTAGTACCGCACCGTTAGTGGCTGGGTCTACTAAACGGTTTGCATACCAAGAAGCGGCAAGAGGGCCGGTTTCTGACTCACCGTCACCAACTAGGCAAGCTGCAATCAGGTCAGGGTTATCTAATACTGCACCCCAGGCTACTGAAAGCGAGTAACCTAGCTCACCACCTTCCAAAATTTGTCCAGGTGCTTCTGGGTTAGCGTGTGAAGGGTAACCATAAGCTGCAGAGAACTTCTGACAGATATCAGTGATACCTTCTTCATTGTATGGAATGACATCTGGGTAATAATGGCTAAGAGAGCCTTCCATGAATAGGTTAGCTTGTACTGCAGGGAAACCGTGACCTGGGCCTACAAGGTAGACGAACGAGCGGTTGTTTTTAACAATTAGACGGTTGACGTTAGCGTAGACAAAGTTGATACCAGGGCAAGTACCCCAGTGACCTAATAGTCTAGGCTTGATATCTGTGTGTGCAAGTGCACGCTTATGCAGTACGTTCTTCTTTAGATAAATTTGCGATGTCGCTAGAAAGTTTGTAGCTCTTACAAATTTCTTTAACGCGCTGATCTCTTGCTGTTGTGACATAAATAACCCCATTTATAGTAAGCAAAAAGTTAACCAAAGCTCATGTTCGGTACTATATTTGTAATTTTATTACAAAAATGTGTTCTACATCTTATTTCGATAAAGTTATTAAATTTCTTAAATGTTGCTAGAAGGCGAGTAAATCCTTTGTTGAATCAGTTACAACAGTAACTTAGTATTGTTTATCCATGTGATTCTAGTGTTATCTAAATGCTTAACTGTGATCTATGTCACATGGCATATTTTTCATGCTGTGCTATTTTGCTGCATCGAATTCGGTGAGCATGATTTCGCAAAATCATGAAAGGACAATTCTAAAAGATAAATTCACCGACATTCTTTGATCAAATTGGGAAGGAAATTTTATAGTCAAACCCGGTCTAGGTAATTATTGCCAGTCCGCTTTTGTCATGGGGATAAGAAATTAATTATGTTTGAGATTCTGATTAACGCTATTGAGACTGCAGTAAATGCCATTAACGGCTTACTGTGGGGTAGCGTACTTATATATGTACTGGTTGCTGCCGGTATACTATTTACACTTCGCCTTGGGTTTATTCAGTTCCGCATGTTTGGTCACGGTGCCAAGTTAGTGGTTCAAGGGCGCAATAAAACAGATGGGATCTCATCATTCCAGGTATTTTGTACCTCAATGGCTGCACGCGTCGGCACGGGTAATATGGCCGGTGTTGCCGTTGCTATTACTGTGGGTGGTGCGGGTGCTATTTTCTGGATGTGGTTGATTGCACTTTTAGGTATGGCGACGGCATTTATCGAGTCGACCTTAGCTCAGGTGTATAAAGTTAAAGATAGTGAAGGCCAATATCGTGGTGGTCCCGCTTATTATATGGAGCGTGGTCTTGGTAAACGCTGGATGGGAAGTATCTTCTCCATTCTACTTATCATAGCTTTTGGCTTTGCTTTCAATGCGGCGCAAGCCAATACCATGACCGATGCACTTAATAATGCTTTTGGTTTTGATAAAACCATAGTGGGTGTCGTGATTATGCTTGCCTCTGCATACATCATTTGTGGTGGTTTGAAGAAAGTGGCCAGAGCATCAGAGCTGATTGTTCCTGTTATGGCTGTGGCTTATCTGGTCATCGCTCTTGTGGTGCTTATCATTAATATCGATCAGGTTCCGGCTGCACTTTCATTAATCGTTAAGAGTGCGTTCGGTTGGGAAGAAGCTGCCGGTGGTGCAATGGGCGCCATGATGGCTGGTATTGCTCGCGGCCTGTTTTCAAACGAAGCAGGTATGGGCAGCGCAGCCAATATTGCAGCCTCTGCTACACCTAATCCGAACCACCCAGCATCCCAGGGGTTTGTTCAGATGATTGGTGTATTTGTCGATACATTGGTGATCTGTACCGCCTCAGCTGCAATTATCTTGTTATCCGGAGTATTAAATAATCCAGATGGTCAGCAAGGTATTGGGCTTTTACAATTGGCCTTAACTAATGAGTTAGGTAGTTGGTCGGCTTACTTTATTGCCTTTGCAATTATCCTGTTTTGTTTCTCTTCGATTATCGCTAACTATAGTTATGCTGAAAGCAATGTTATGTTCTTGACTCAAAGTAAGAAGGTATTGTTTATTTTCCGTGGCTTGGTACTTGCGATGGTGATGGCGGGTTCTGTTGCTTCATTAAGTCTGGTTTGGAATTTTGCAGACGTCTCTATGGGGCTTATGGCCTTGGTTAATATCGTTGCGATAGTAATGCTATCTAAGGTCGCTTTTGCGGTGATTAAAGATTACGAGCGTCAGGTTAAAGCGGGCTTAACCCCAACTTTTGACAGCAGTCAGTTCCCTGAAATTGATGAGCTGGAGGAGGGTATATGGGTGATGAAGGAAAACAGTTCTGTTGAATCTTCGCCAGAGTGAAACTGAGTACAATACTATTGAGCTGATGTTCGATTGAATGGATTAGCACAATCTAAAAAACCACGCGAATTAGCGTGGTTTTTTTATGTTTGCATCAGTATGATAGCAGCATTAAAGGCTTCTAAGGATTGGCAATGTTAGTTTTAGTTTCACCAGCGAAAACATTAGATTATGAAAATGAAGCAGGCACAAGCGAGCATACTTTACCTAAGTTGGTTCAACACAGTGAACAGCTAATAGAGGAGTGTCGTAAGCTAACTCCATCCGATATTGCATCATTGATGAAGGTGAGTGATAAGATTGCCGGGTTAAATGCGGCTCGGTTTGAAAGTTGGAGCCCTGAGTTTTCTACTGACAATGCCAAGCAAGCCATGTACGCATTTCGCGGTGATGTCTATACGGGGTTGGATGCAGACACACTATCGGCGCAGAGCATCGAACGTGCACAGAAACACCTCAGAATACTCTCTGGTTTATATGGCTTACTCAGACCATTAGATTTGATGCAGCCATACCGCCTCGAAATGGGAACACGGTTAGCCAATGCTAAAGGGAATAACCTATATCAATTTTGGGGAGATCTGATAACCGATGAAGTGAATTTAGCTTTATCGGAGCAGGGGGATGAGATTGTGGTGAACTTGGCTTCCAATGAATATTTTAAGGCTGTCAAACCTAAACAGTTAAAAGGTTCTCTGATCACTCCGGTATTTAAAGATAGGAAAAATGGTCAATATAAGGTGATCAGTTTCTTTGCTAAACGTGCCAGAGGCATGATGGTGAGATATATTCTGGATAATAATATTAAAACCTTCTCAGGACTAACCGAGTTTGATGCCGCAGGTTATTACTACTGCGAAGCCGAGTCGACAGCCCAGGCGCCAGTCTTCAAGCGTGAGGAGCAGTAAGAAAAGGGTCAGTTGGGACGGGTTAGCAAGTATATAGCCAGTTAGTCGGAAATAAAAAAGCAGCCAAAGGCTGCTTTTTTGAGAGATATCTCTCGGTCTATTTTGCTTCAATAATAACTGGCTTGAGGTTAGCACCGGTTGTAATTGGCCTGAGTTCAACTTCAGATTGTGCCATCAGGTAGGCAAATTGTGCATAGGCTGCGACGTTCTGTTGCAGTGTCATCGGATCAATTTTGTCTAAAGTATCGTTTGGCGTATGGTGGTAATCAAAGTAATCATGGCCATCTTGTCTGAGTGAAGCTACAGGGACACCTTGTTTTGGTAGCATGGAGACATCAGGCCCTCCGGACGCTGTATTACTACCTAATTTAACACCATTGGCTACCATAGGACCGCTGACAGCGTGTATCGCTTCTAGAGCACTCTCATTTACCCTGTAATCTATCTGATATATCCGCCCCGCACCAAAGTCAGACTCTGCAGCAATATAATGCTTTTCCAACTCATTTTGGTGAGCTTTGGCGTAGGCTTTACCGCCTACAAGGCCGACCTCCTCGGCAGCAAAAAGTACCACTCTAACAGTGCGAGCTGGTTTCTGAGGGAGGTCTTGAATTAACTTGCCTGCCGCCGTGACTATGGCAACACCGGCTCCGTCATCAATTGCGCCAGTCCCTTCATCCCATGAGTCTAAGTGGGCACCGATTAGCACTACCTCATCAGGCTTACTGCTGCCCGTAACCTCTGCAATAACATTGTAAGAGGTCGCAAAGCCATGGCTTTGCGATGACATGAAGAGATCGAGTACCACATTAGGATCTCGTTTTAGTATCTGATTAATAAGATCGGCATCAGGATTCGACATTGCAGCTGCGGGGATCTTTGCTACGCCATCTTTATATCTCATCATTCCAGTGTGCGCCATTCTGTCATGATCGGTCCCAATGGAGCGGATGACGATGGCTTTAGCTCCTTTTTGTGATGCGCTAATGGCTCCTCGGGAGCGTCCTCCCACGGTTTGACCATAACCTTTACCAGTCTTGTGACGCTCGGTGATATGGTCGATAAAGACAATCTTTCCTTCAACATCGCTTCTATTCGCCAGCTTTAATGATGCTAAGGTGTCAAACCTTACGATAGGGGCTCGAATGCCTTGTTTTGGGGTCGCTATGCTTCCGCCCAATGCCGTGATCACTAAAGGTTGTGAGAAAGGCGAGATAACTTCAGCCCTAGCCTCCCCCCGGGACCATACGGGAACTTGAACGGCTTCTTTATAGACTTTATCGAAGCCAAGTTTAGTTAAATTGTTTTCAGCCCACTGAACGGCAAGAAGATCTTTATTGCTACCCGCGAGTCTTGGGCCTACTTCGACAGTGAGAGATTCAACGAGATCATAAGCTAAAGGAGAGGTTAGGGCGCTTTGCTGTAACTGTTTGGTTATTTTTATATTTGGTTCTTCCAACTGGATGTTTTGGCAACCCATTAATCCCGTGAAAAAAAGGCTGATGAGTAGAGTACTGCGATAGATTTTCATAAGTTTCCTTTGTTTTTATTACTTATGTCCCACTTTTGAAAACAATCTAGCAAAAAGTGTGCTTTATGTCCCGACTATATCTGTAAGGCAACGCTATATTAGTGCCGGGGATTGTTTTAGGAGAATTTGCGAGTAATGAATATTGAATTAATGCAGCAACGGGCAGACCATGCCGTTGTGATGTTGAAAGCTTTGGCGAATGAACGCCGTCTCTTTATCCTATGTTATCTTCTTAGTGAAGGAGAGATGTGTGTAGGTGAAATGAACAAGAAATTGGGATTAAGCCAATCAGCTTTATCTCAACATTTAGCCTGGTTGCGTAAAGATAATTTGGTCGAGACCCGTAAGGAAGCTCAAACCGTATTTTACTCTTTGAAGAGTAAAGAGGTGTCGGAAATTATTAAGCTGCTGAATAATATCTACTGCCATTAGGCATGTTATTCATCTTCAACTGACAAAGTTAACTGACTTTGTCAGTTTTTTTGTGCCTGAATTTTGATAATGCCGATGAGTATGAAAGATAAAGGTAAAATACAGATATAAAAAAACCGGCCTAAGCCGGTTTTTTAAACGCTGATCTAAAATTAAGCAGCAAGTGCTTTGATTCTAGTGTTCAAGCGTGCCTTATGACGTGCAGCTTTATTCTTATGAATAAGGCCTTTAGTCGCCATACGGTCAAGGATTGGTTGTGCAGCATTAAATGCTTCAGTAGCCGCTGTGTGATCGCCAGCATGGATAGCTGTGATAACTTTCTTTACGTATGAACGTAACATTGAGCGACGGCTAGCGTTATGCTGACGACGCTTTTCAGACTGAAGCGCGCGCTTCTTTGCAGACTTGCTATTAGCCAAGGTGCAACTCCTAAAAGGGTTAGATATTTTAAAGGTCGGGAATATGCCCTATTCTTGTCATTTTGTCAATGACAAAGATTGAATCTTTATCTTAAAGATAAATTAATCCAACCAACTTGGCTATCTTCAACCTAACTCGTGTAATATGATGCGCAATTCTAGCAGCTATTGCTGGAAGGTGACAGGGGGAAAATCAACTTTTTGAGACTACTCGCCTGAAGTTTTTGGCTCTATTCAGGGGGTTTTTTGAGTAAAAAATTAATTAAGTCAGGCATTATCGTCAGTGCAATGACCTTAGTTTCTCGTGTTTTAGGTCTAATCAGGGATGTTGTGATTGCGAACCTGATGGGTGCGGGAAGTGGTGCCGATGTGTTTATCCTGGCGAATAAAATCCCTAATTTTTTAAGACGTCTCTTTGCTGAAGGTGCATTTGCGCAAGCATTTGTACCTGTATTCACCGAGTATCAGCAGAAGCAATCCGATGAAGAGGTCCGCCTACTCATCGCTAAAGTTGCCGGGACATTAGGGGTACTGGTCAGCATTGTCACATTAGTCGGTGTGCTTGCATCACCAGTTATTATTGCACTGTTTGGTAATGGTTGGTTTGTCGCCTGGATTAATGATGAACCCAGCGGTGCTAAGTTTGAACTTGCCTCTTTATTGTTAAAAATCACCTTTCCCTATCTGTGGTTTATCACCTTCACGGCGCTGGCAGGCTCTATCCTCAATACTCGAGGCCGGTTTGCCGTTTCAGCGTTTACCCCTGTTTTCTTGAACATTGCCATCATCTGCGCGGCCCTGTTTGTAGCCCCTGAACTTGAGCAGCCAGAAATCGGCTTGGCATTGGGTGTATTTTTTGGTGGATTAATACAGTTTCTGTTTCAACTGCCTTTTTTGCTAAAAGAGAAGGCTCTGGTTAAACCGTCTTGGGGATGGAACCATCCTGGTGTCACCAAAATCAGAACCTTGATGCTTCCCGCCATTTTTGGGGTGTCGGTTTCTCAAATAAATCTATTGTTTGATACCTTTATTGCCAGCTACCTGATGACTGGCTCCATCAGCTGGCTATACTATTCTGACCGTCTACTCGAATTCCCTCTGGGCTTGTTTGGTATTGCTATTGCTACCGTGATCTTACCCGCATTATCTAAAAAACATGTTAATGATGAAGGGAAAGGCTTTGAAACGACCATGAACTGGGGAGTGAAAGCGATACTATTACTTGGCATGCCTGCCATGTGTGGCTTGATAATCCTCGCAAAGCCCATGTTAATGGTTCTGTTTATGCGTGGGGCATTCACTTTCGATGATGTAGAGATGGCGTCCTATAGCTTAATGGCTTATGGCAGTGGCTTGCTCAGCTTTATGCTGATAAAAGTATTAGCCCCCGGTTATTATTCACGCCAAGACACTAAAACGCCGGTTAGATATGGCATCATTGCTATGGTGAGTAATATGGTGTTTAACGTCATTTTTGCTATTCCATTCGGATATGTAGGCTTGGCTATTGCGACATCCCTGTCGGCACTGCTTAACGCCAGTTTACTCTATCGTGGCCTGCATAAAGCTAACGTTTACCGGGTGAACAGACAAACCGGGCTCTTTTTCTTAAAAACCCTATTATCGTGTTTAGTGATGACACTTGTCTTAATACAGTTTTTACCCAATCAGGATGCCTGGCTACAGCAAGTGTTTTCACAAAGAGCGATTTCACTCTTAGGCCTGATTGGACTAGGGGCTGCAAGCTATTTATTGAGCATGATACTGCTTGGAATTCGCCCCTGGAAGCTAAAAACGGGACTATAAATAGTGGTTCAATGTAAGAGCGAGCAAGATCATTGCTGATTATCCATGTCAGCTGGTATATAATCCGCCCACTTAAGCTAGCTAGTTATTTAATGTAATGGAACTAATTCGCGGTATACATAATATTTTACCAGCACATCATGGTTGTGTTCTCACTATCGGCAATTTTGATGGGGTTCATCGTGGACATGCTGAAGTTATTTCGAAGCTAGTAAAGAAGGCTCGACAATTGAAGGTTCCGGCAACACTGATGACCTTTGAGCCTCAACCACAAGAGATGTTTAGGGGCGAAACTGCACCTGCCAGGCTGAGTATTCTCCGAGATAAGATATTCTTACTCGAAGAACTGGGTATTGACAGGTTAGTGTGCATTAACTTTAATGCTAAGTTCGCTAATTTACCTGCTGAAGATTTTATCGATAACCTATTGGTCGAATCCCTTGGGGTGAAGTACCTGGTAGTCGGCGATGATTTTTGTTTTGGTAAGCAGCGCAAGGGCAATTTTAATATGCTCAAGTCTGCCGGTGAAAAACACAGCTTTGCAGTGGTGAGCACCCAGAGTTTTCTGCTTGGTGATAAAAGAGTTAGCTCGACAGAGATAAGAGACTTGCTTGCCAAAGGCAAGATGGAGCAAGCCAGACGCCTACTTGGCCACCCATTTACTCTTTGTGGCAAAGTAGCGCACGGTGAAAAAATTGGACGTACATTAGGTTTTCCAACCGCCAATATTGCCTTGAAACGCCAAGTGTCTCCCGTTAGAGGGGTGTTTGCCGTTAAGTTGTATTGGGATAATAGCGATACTTATGAAGGTGTTGCCAATGTAGGTTTCAGGCCTACAGTCAATGGCCAAGTATGCCAATTAGAAGTACACCTTTTTGATTTCGACGGTGACCTGTACGGGAAAACTGTCGAAGTCGAATTGGTAGCAAAAATTCGAGATGAGCAGCCATTCCAATCACTGGAAGCGCTGAAGAAACAAATTAACAATGACGCTGACAAAGCCAAAGCTCTGCTTGGCTGCGATGCAGGCTAAGCCCCTTGGCTAAATTAACGGTATAGGATCAATGAGCGACTATAAATCTACTTTGAATTTGCCGGAAACTGAGTTTCCGATGCGTGGTAATCTGGCTAATCGTGAGCCAGTGATGTTGAAGTCCTGGACAGAAGATGGGCTGTATCAACAGATCCGTGATAGCCGTATTGGCCGTAAGCCTTTTATCTTACATGATGGCCCTCCATATGCGAACGGCAGTATTCATATAGGCCATTCAGTCAATAAGATCCTAAAAGACATTATTGTAAAATCTAAGACACTATCTGGTTTCGATGCACCTTACATTCCTGGCTGGGATTGTCATGGCTTGCCTATCGAGCTAAAGGTCGAACAGAAAGTCGGTAAGCCGGGACATAAAGTCACGGCCGCGGAATTTCGTGAAAAGTGTCGTGAATATGCGGCTAAACAGGTCGATGGTCAGCGTGAAGACTTTATTCGCCTAGGTGTTTTTGCCGATTGGAATAAGCCTTATCTTACGATGGACTTCGATACAGAAGCTAATATCGTTCGTTCATTGGCAAAAGTTATCGATAGTGGTCACTTACACAAAGGTGTTAAGCCTGTTCATTGGTGTACCGATTGTGGTTCTGCTCTGGCTGAAGCCGAAGTTGAATACGAAGATAAGAAGTCTCCGGCTATCGATGTGGCTTTTGCTGCAACAGATAAAGCTGCGTTATTGGCTAAATTCGATGTGCAGGACTGCAGTGGTCCGGCATCTATGGTTATCTGGACGACCACACCGTGGACATTGCCAGCAAACAGAGCCTTATCTGTCTCGCCTGAGCTTGATTATGTGCTGGTTGAGTTTGTAAAAGATGGCGCTACCTCGACAGTGATCCTTGCCGATGCATTGGTTGAGTCTTGTATGGAGCGTTATGGCGTCGAGTCTCATAAGGCGCTGGGTAAAGCTAAAGGGCAAGAGCTTGAGCTGTTGCGTTTTAACCACCCCTTCTATGATTTTGATGTTCCGGTTATCTTAGGCGATCACGTTACCGTTGATTCGGGTACCGGTGTCGTGCACACAGCCCCTGGTCATGGCCAGGATGACTTTGTTGTTGGGCAGAAGTATGGGCTGGAAGTCGCTAACCCTGTCGGTGACAATGGCGTCTATAAGGCTGATACCGAGATATTTGCAGGGCAGCATGTTTTTAAGGCTAACGATAATGTCGTAGCGCTTCTTGAAGAGAAGGGCGCCTTAATCAAACATGAAAACATCATGCATAGTTATCCACATTGCTGGCGTCATAAGACTCCAATCATCTTTAGAGCTACACCACAATGGTTTATCTCTATGGATCAAAAAGGGCTAAGAAAGCAAGCGCTTGGCGAGATTGAACAGACTCAGTGGATCCCGGATTGGGGTCAGAGCCGAATTGAAAAGATGGTTGAGAATCGTCCTGATTGGTGTATCTCTCGCCAACGTACCTGGGGCGTACCAATTACTCTGTTTGTTCACCGTGAAACTGAAGAGTTACACCCGGATAGCACCTCTTTGATGGAGCGTGTTGCCTGCAAGATTGAGCGCGAAGGTATTCAAGCCTGGTGGGATCTCGATGCTCAAGAGCTTCTTGGTGATGAAGCCGAACAATACCGTAAAGTGACAGATACGTTGGACGTATGGTACGACTCAGGCTCGTCTTTCTCGTCGGTAGTCGCTTCACGTCCTGAGTATCAGGGCCATGATATCGATCTTTATTTAGAAGGTAGCGATCAGCATCGTGGCTGGTTCATGTCTTCATTGATGATTTCGACAGCGATGAACGGTAAAGCACCCTATAAGCAAGTGCTTACTCACGGGTTTACCGTGGATGGTAACGGCCGTAAGATGTCAAAATCTATCGGTAATGTTATCGCACCACAAACTGTGACGAATAAGTTAGGTGCCGATATCTTGCGTCTATGGGTCGCAGCGACCGATTATAGCGGTGAGATGACGGTATCCGATGAGATCTTAAAGCGTAGCGCCGATGCCTATCGTCGTATACGTAATACAGCACGATTCCTGCTTGCTAACATCAATGGCTTCGATCCGGTTAAAGATCTTGTCGCCGTCGAAGATATGGTAGCACTGGATCGCTGGGTAGTGCGCCGCGCCGCTGCACTGCAAGAGGAGCTGCTTGAAGCCTACGAGCAGTATAACTTCCACGTGGTAACACAGAAGTTAATGCAGTTCTGTTCAGTTGAATTGGGTAGCTTCTATCTCGATATCATTAAAGACAGACAGTACACGGCTAAGGGCGACAGCCTTGCTCGTCGTAGTTGTCAGAGTGCGCTTTACTTGATCTCTGAAGCTATGGTGCGCTGGATAGCACCAATCCTGAGTTTCACCGCCGATGAAATTTGGCAGCTACTACCAGGTGAGCGTGAGAAATATGTCTTCACTCAAGAATGGTACCAAGGACTTGAGTCTGTGACACTTGATTCAGACTTGAGTGACGAGTATTGGGAACAGTTGCTAACGGTTCGTGGTGAAGTCAATAAAGTCATTGAACAAGCTCGACGTGAGAAACAGATTGGTGGTTCTCTGGAAGCTGAAATTACCTTATATGCCGACGATGCTTTGTCACAAGCATTAGCGACATTAGGAGATGAGCTCAGATTTGTTCTATTGACCTCTAAAACTGAGATTGTTTCATTGTCTTCAGCTCCTGCGGATGCTATCGAAACCGAAATGGCATCGCTTAAGCTTGGATTACATAAGGCTGAAACTGAGAAGTGTGAACGTTGCTGGCATCACAGAGAAGACGTGGGTCAAGTAGAAGCGCATCCAACGCTTTGTACTCGTTGTGTGACTAATATTGAAGGTGACGGTGAAGTTCGTCAGTTTGCTTAAAAAGAAGTGTTAATACCAACGAAGTCGGAAGCGAAAGCTTCCGACTTTCGTTAGTCGATTCGCTAGATTTTTGTTCTCTATTATCAGAGTTATTTGATGAGGCGATGTGCCAGAGTATGCATAGAAGGAAACATTTAAATGCCAACTAACTGGAAAGATAGTGGTTTGCGTTGGTATTGGGTAGTTGTATTGGTGTTTATCGCCGACCAGGTATCGAAGCAATGGGTCTTAACCAACTTTGAACTGCATGAATCGGTGAACTTATTACCTTTCTTCAACTTTACCTATGTACGCAATTATGGCGCCGCATTTAGCTTTTTAAGTGATGCCGGTGGGTGGCAAAAATGGTTATTTACCTTTATTGCTGTCGCATTTAGCACCATATTAACTATTTGGCTCAGAAAGCAACCGACTAATATGTGGAGGCTTAATTTAGCCTATACCTTAGTGATTGGCGGGGCCTTAGGAAATCTGATTGACCGTTTGCAGCATGGCTATGTTGTAGACTTCTTGGACTTTTTCTGGAATACCAGCCATTTTGCAGCTTTTAATATTGCCGACTCGGCTATCTGTATCGGTGCCGGTCTGATCATTCTTGACTCGTTTATCGGTGATGATAAACAGAAGAGTCAGAAAGAGCAAAATGATAATAACGCAGCGAAGGAGTAATACACTTGTCTGATCTACGTTCAATTTTATGTCATATGAATATAGTGCTTGAAGATGGCTCTACTGCCGATAGCACTAAGGCTTCCGGTAAACCCGCTCGATTGAATATCGGTGACGATACTCTCAGTCCGGCTTTTGAATCTCAAATAGCAACTTTGGTTGAAGGTGATAAACACACTTTTACCCTAGAGGCGGGTGATGCGTTTGGTGAGTCTAACCCTGATGCGATTCATCATATGGACAGAAGTAAATTTCCGGCAGATATGTCACTCGAGCCTGGTGTTATCGTCAGTTTTGGCGGGCCTGGTGGAAGTGAGATCCCCGGTATCGTTCGGGAACTTGCTGGAGATTCGGTTACCGTCGATCTCAACCATCCGTTAGCCGGTCGAACTGTCACATTTGAACTTGAAGTCGTACAGGTACTTTAGAGTATGCAAGAAGCTAAGAGTCTGCAGATAAAACTGGCCAACCCTCGTGGTTTTTGTGCCGGTGTCGATAGAGCCATCAGCATTGTTGAACGTGCGTTAGAGCTTTTCTCACCACCTATTTATGTTCGCCATGAAGTCGTACATAACCGTTATGTGGTACAGAACCTTAAAGATCGAGGCGCTGTGTTTGTTGAAGAGCTTGATCAGGTTCCCGATGACAGTATCGTGATTTTTAGTGCTCATGGTGTATCACAAGCCGTAAGAGCAGAAGCAAAACACCGTGGTTTAAAGGTATTTGATGCAACTTGTCCTTTGGTGACTAAGGTTCATCTGCAAGTGACCCGTGCCAGTCGTAAAGGTATCGAGTGTATTTTGATTGGCCATGCGGGCCATCCGGAGGTTGAAGGCACCATGGGGCAGTATAATAATCCCAATGGTGGTGTGCTTCTGGTTGAGTCTCCGGCAGATGTAGAATCCTTAGTCGTCAAAGATGAGGAGAACCTATGCTTCGTTACTCAAACGACCCTTTCGATGGACGATACTAAGGATGTTATCGAAGCACTTCAGAAGCGCTTCCCGGCCATTCAAGGTCCTAGAAAAGATGACATCTGCTATGCCACTCAAAACAGGCAAGATGCGGTACGAAACGTCGCAGATGATGTCGACCTGTTTCTTGTAGTGGGTTCGAAAAACAGCTCTAATTCAAATCGACTTCGCGAGTTAGCCCAAAAGAGAGGCACGCAAGCGTATTTGGTCGATAGCTCAGATGATATAGATGCTGTTTGGTTCGATGGCGTCACCAAAGTTGCTGTGACCGCCGGAGCCTCAGCTCCAGAAGTGCTTGTTAAACAAGTCATAGACGCTGTCGCTAAGCATGCTCCCAGCGTTATCACCGAGGTAGAAGGTCGTAAAGAGGATACCGTTTTTGCCGTACCGGCTGAACTCAGGTAATTTTTACTTAAGTAGATAGTATTGTTCATAAAAAGGAGGCTTGCGCCTCCTTTTTTGTTGCCTGAATTTCATACTGGATCTAATGAAGTCGATTCTTAGACACTAATATTACTAGCGCCTAACATTCGACTAAACTATCATTAACCATTAGTATGGTTGTTTCGCCTAACTTTCAGATTTTTAAAGGGTAAATTATCATTTTTACCGTCAATAATGTGGCGAAGGAAGGGGATTTGACACAGATGAATGACACAGCTAAGGGATTTTCCTTAATCGAGGTGCTCGTCTCTCTAGTGATTTTAGTTGTTGGGTTGATTGGGATATTCAATCTGCACATAGTCGCCAAGAGGGGGAGTTTTGAGTCGTTTCAGCAGACTCAGGCGTCCTACTATGTTAACGATATTATCAACCGTATGAAGCTGAATCGCTCTCAACTCAATGGATATGCAGGCACTTATAGCGGTAACTTGTCTAGCCCCTCTCCCGAGTGTGACACGGGGGTTGGTGCAGGCGCGGCTGTGTGTACCAATGTGCAGACTCGAATATGGGACCTGTTTCAATGGGAGCAACTCTTCGGCGGTGCTTCAGAGAGCGTAGGGGGACGTGATGTCGGTGGATTAGATACCCCGACTGCCTGTATTCAGGTACAAGCTTCCGGGGCCGTTTTAGTTGTCATGACCTGGAGAGGTATTCGTAGTAGTTCTGATGGTGCAAAGGGAAAGGGAACCTTTATCGAAGCTTGTGGCACCAGTAGTGACAGACGAAGAGTCTATTCTATCAACACTGTGATTATTTAATGGGAGCGCAGATGCGGGTACAAATTAATAAGCAGCGTGGCCTCTCCTTAGTCGAGTTGATGGTCGCTCTGGTGATCAGTTTATTTCTCTCTGCCGGCATATTTTCTATGTTTAGTATGTCTGCGACAAATGTCACCACCACCAGCCAGTTTAACCAACTACAGGAAAATGGCCGTATCGCCCTGGCACTGATAGACCGAGATCTGAGTCAGCTAGGTTTCATGGGAGATATGACAGGAACCCCATTTAGCATGGGGATGAATACGACGATCACAGCGGGGGCGGTGGCAAATGATTGTGTTGGTGGAGGTCTGAATAATGCGAGCCTGCCTAATAACACCCTATCTGACTTCAGGGTTATCTGGGGGTATGAAAGTGGTGTGAGTGCCGACTCTTTTGCCTGTTTGACGAATGTTAATAGCGGAACCGATGTTATTCAGCTGAAACGGTTAATCGGCCCACCGACTCTAAATCCGAATGTTGCTTCGCGATATTATATGGCCACGCGTTCAGATCAGGCGGTGATATTTACCGGTGCTCAGGCGACACCTGCATTGCTTAACGGACGTTTCTGGGAGCTGCAGCACCATATTTACTACATCGCTAACGATGGTGACATTCCTGTGCTTAGGCGAAGAACCTTGAGTGCGACCAATGGTATGAACAATGAAGAGCAACTGGTCGAAGGGGTGGAAAACATGCGGATCCTGTATGGGTTCGATAGCGACGGGGATAGCACTGCAGATGGCTTCATGCCGGTGCAGAATGTCACTGAGCTTATGTGGAGTAACTTGAGGCCTCAGCGTTTAGTAGCCTTAAGAATATTTCTTTTGATCCGTTCGGTGGCTGAAGATTTTAGTTATACCAATAACGTGTCTTACGTGTTGGGGGATAAGAATATTGCGCCGCTAAATGACCATTACAGACGTAAAGTCGTATCTGCGACTGTGGTACTGGAAAATCCGGTACTCATGAATTGAGAAGTGAATTGTACATGAAAAAACAGAAGGGAATAGTGCTGTTTTTATCACTCATAGTGCTGGTCATTATGACGGTGATAGGCATAGCGCTTGCCGTTAACTCGAATCAGTCGATGCGAATGGCCGGAGCTGGTTCGGAAAGAGTCGAAGCCATGGCTTCCGCCCATGGTGCGCAGGACCGTGTGATAGATACAAATAAAGGCGCCATCTTAGTTAATTTAGACGTGGTTCTCAATGCGGGCACCATGTTGGGGGTGACCAGTACCATCACACCAGCTGCTTTTGGTGATGTTAACTGTATAAGAAAACCCGATGCGAGTGGAGTAGGCGCTATTCTTTGTCGAAGAGCCGAAATTTCGAGTGTGGCGGCATTCGGACGTAATAATATGGGGCAGCTGACAATCGTTGCCGGCATAGAGCAAGAATTGATGTGATTACCGGGAGTTAGAGATGATAGTTAAACGTATTGCTGTGGCCAGTTTGTTTGCATTGATTGGCATCTCCGGAATCACTTTTGCCGACGATACTGAGCTTTATGTATTCGAGTCATCGAGCAGAACAGGTGCTCGCCCGAAAGTGCTTATCATATTCGATAACTCGGGTAGTATGTCGACCATCGAGGAAGATGAGGTCGGAGGGTATGATCCTAACTATGTTCAGGATGATGGTACTCCCGGGTATCCCGCTGTGGGCAGTTCAAATGCCTATCAGGGAAGGATGCTCTACTTTACCAAGGGAGGGATAGATAATACCAGCGTACCGACTCCCGATAGTCCTTCAGAGGCCAGACGCTTTCTCGATGCCATCAATGGTTGTAATCAGAGTAAGGCTGCAATCAATAAGTATGGACGCTTTACCGGCTATCTGCGTGAATATGAAGTCAAAGGTAAAACGGGGACCTGGGAAGAGGTGCCGGACAATAACGGTGCCAATATTGAGGTCATCGATTGCTGGGAGGATATTGAGGCTGAGGATCCCAAGAACACGCCGACTATCGCAGATGGTTTCCCTGTCGATGCGCTCAAGAAAAATGGTAAGGCCTACCCCTATAACCATGTCTCATCCAGTTCAGATTCAGGCTGGGCCGATGCCCTATCGGATGCCAAATCTACGGCTTTTGGTATTGGTGAACCGATCACCCTCTATACTGATGATTATCTTCGCTGGTATACCTTGGCGCAAAACGGCCTCTTGGATAAGGTGCCTAAGTCACGACTGGACATCGCAAAAGATGCGATGAAGAATATCGTTATCTCCACCCCCTCGGTCGACTTTGGACTGGCCGTATTCAATATGAACTATCCCTATGAGGGCTACCGTGATGGCGGACGTATAGTGTCCGGCATAAAGAACATGACAGCAAGTGCCAAAGACGCGCTGCTATCGACTATTGATATGCTACCCGCCGATACTAATACTCCACTTTGTGAAACCTTGTTTGAGGCGTACAGATACTATGCCGGCGGTGCCATCAAGTATGGCCATAAAGACGCTGATTATAATTGGGGGCACGGAAATAAATATAATGCTAACAGGCCTCCATATGATACCAGCATAGAGTCTGGTTCGAGCTATATAACTCCGCTGAAGATCTGTCCCGATATTGGTTATGTCGTCTATATTACCGATGGTGTGCCGACCGTTGATACCCATGCTAATTCCGATATTATTGCCTTAACTTCGGCTTCAGGTGTCAGCCCCGAGGGAGATTACAGCTCATTTTCTGAAAAACTGAGCCAGCCTAGTTATCTGGCAGCCCTTGCCAGTTACATGTTTAATAACGATTTGGTTCATGAACTCGATGCAAACGGTGAAGATCAGAAGCAAAATGTTCGTACTTTCACCATCGGCTTCAGTGATGGCGCCGATGATGCAGCGCCGCTATTGAAAGAGACTGCTAAGCGAGGGGGAGGTAAGTATTTACCGGCTAAAAACAGTATTGAGCTTGAGAGTGCACTGAGCGATGCATTGACCTCAATTCTAGCTATTGACTCCAGTTTCACCTCACCGAGTATTGCCAGTAACAATTTCGATCGTACCCAAACCTTCGACTCGGCCTACTACGCCATGTTTCTGCCGGGCAAGGGGCCAAGGTGGAGCGGTAACTTGAAGAAGCTTAAGGTAACCTCCGGTGGTTCTCTGGTGGATGTATCGGGTAAAGCGGCAATTGGTGATAACGGTAATATTAAAGACACCACTTGTACCTATTGGAGTGACTGCAGTGGCAGTAAAGATGGCAATAAAGTGGAGCAAGGCGGTGCGGCCGAGATGCTTAGAGGCTTAACGGCTCGCAAGCTGCTGAGTAATACGGCCAGCGGTGGAGGGTTGGAAGCTTTGACTGTGGATAAAGCTGCCAATGGTGATAAGGCTGGGTTTGCAACTTATATGGGCACCACTGAAGCAGAGCTGGCAAATACGATTAGCTGGCTAGAAGGGGTCGATGTCGATAATGATGACAAAGATTCGAGTTCAACCGATATCCGTGACGATATTATGGGGGATCCGCTTCACTCTAAGCCTCTCGCTATTAACTTCGGCTCTGAGTCTACTCCCGATGTCAGGGTGATTCTGGGGACGAACCAGGGTTTACTGCATATGTTTAAAGACTCAGGGACGAGCGTGACTGAGTCCTGGGGTTTTATCCCTTACGAGTTGTTGCCTAATGTCAGTAAGTTAAGAGAGAACGTCGCCTCGGGAGGACATACGGTATACGGCATGGACTTGTCGCCGGTGGCCTATGTAAAAACTGGCTCCGGTGGCGTCGAAACAGCCTGGGTCTACGCCGGTATGAGACGGGGGGGAACCTCATATTATGCCCTCGATGTGACATCACCGGATAGTCCAAGCCTGATGTGGACCATTACCCCGGATTCCACAGGTTTTTCAGATCTCGGCCAGACCTGGTCCGAACCTGCTGTGACAACGATCCCCGGCTACAACAAACCTGTCATCATCTTCGGTGGCGGTTACGACATCAGTTACGATGCTACGCCGAGCCCTACTCCCATAGGACGCTCTGTATACATAGTCGATGCTGAGTTTGGCACCTTGCTGCATACTTTCGGACCTGCTGCTGGTAGTGGTATTACTCAACTGCCTGGCATTTCCGACAGCATCGCGACTTCGGTTGCCATTTTAGATAGTGATAACGATGGTGCAACCGACAGGATCTATGCAACCGACGTCGGAGGCAATATATGGCGAATGGACCTGCCAGGAGCTGATAAATCCAGCTGGACGGCATTTAAGTTCGCTGCGATAGGGGGAAGCACTGCATCAACAGATAGGCGCTTCTTTGCCGAGGTCGTTGTCGCTCAGACTATATTGACTAATACTGCTGAGGTGAGTGTTACTGAAACTGCGGCAGATGGAACAGAAACAACGACGACCACTAAGACATATCAGGATATTCCCTATGATGCGGTCAGTGTGGGGACGGGGAATCGAGCTCACCCTTCGGGTACAGAAACGAACGATATGTACTATGTATTTCAGGATAGGAATGTGACAGCACAAAGTTTCGATGGCAGCACTATTGATATCCCGGATACGCTGACGTTGAACGATCTTTATAACGTCACCTCTAAGCCGCCGGAAACGGAGGCTGAAAATATTGCATTCGGTACCAAGAGAGGTTGGTATTATGACTTTACCAGCAGCGGAGAGAAAAGCTTAACGGCTGGGCTAATCCTGCGCGGTAACGTGTTCTTCACCTCCTATGTCCCCCCTTCTCAGACACTATCTGATACCGTCTGTACGGTTTCCGGTGAGGGGCGTTTATATGTTTTCGACCTCCACAAAGGGATAAGAACGACCAGTCACCTCTATTATGAACTGGGAGAGCGTGTTCCCGATACGCCTCAGATTGTGATTCCTAAAGCCGCGGAAGGAGAGGACTCCTACATCTATATCATTGGGGTTGGTAAAGGGGAAAAACTACCCGACGGAGAGTATACGGGAACCATTAATGTTGGAGCGGGTCCGGGTGTTAACAAAATTTACTTCCATATAGATGAGTAAGGTTAGGTTGAGATATGAATATAAATAAACATAAGTCTACTCATTTCGCCGGGTTTACCTTAATCGAGGTGATGATAACCGTGTCTATCGTGGCGATACTCGTTGCGATAGCCTACCCATCATATACTCAATATGTCGCCAGAGGAGCTCGCTCCGAGGCGCATGCGGCGCTTTTGAGAGTGTCTAATCTGCAGGAACAGTACTATTTAGATAATCGGGTTTACGCCGAAGATATGACGGATTTGGGATTGAGTGCCGATCCTTTTGTTACTGAAAACGGGCATTACCAAGTTGATTCATCTGGTACCACTAACTTCACGGCAACGGCAACGGCTAAAGGGGTTCAGGCCTCCAGAGATAGCGCCTGCGGCACGATCCGAATTACAGATACAGGTGCTAAAACCACAACGGAGTGTTGGCAATGAATAAATTTATTATCATGATGTTAGCCCTCTTCGCCAGCGCTGTTATTAGTACTATGGCATTTGCGAGCGAGAAGTTGGAATATAAGTGCTATGTCGACACAACAGATGGTGAAAAAGTTGTGTTTTATCGCTGGCAAATTCATGAATTTGAGTTGAAGGTTGCCAGTTTAGCGGGAAGGCAGAACGTGAATACCAAAGGGAAGAAGTACTTCATTAAAGATGTCGTTGAGTGCGTGGCCTTAAATGAAGAGTTTAGTTCCAGCAGTGCTAAGAAATTAGATCTGAACACATTGCGTTAATGCTAACTGAACCCGGATGGCTAAATAGCCATAAACTGGTCATTGTCAATTCTAAAGCTAAGCTCGAGAGGCTTAGCTTTTTATTTTACAGGAAACAGTGCCCGACATTTTGGGGCTATGTATAATTAACCGCAGCAAGTGTGCTAGCTGCAACTGGCAGTCGGGGTGGTAAAGCGGATCCGCCCAGATGCACTGACTTCGGCTCCCGTAGACTGATCATTGCCCACCGAGCCCGGGCAGTAGGTAAATGTTATTGGTGCGTTATTGGGAACTAAACCATCCGGAGTAAAACTTACCGAATTAGCACTTACCGTGACAAAGTCACTGGAGTTAAAGCTGTCTACCACTCTGATAACCTGATCTGCTCCATCTAATGTGCCCGCAGCCCCATTATCAATAAAAATTGTAAACCCATCGATCCAGCTTCCGCTACAAGCACTACCGACCAGAGGACAGACGGTTACCCTTGAGCCATAACTTACCGCCTGACTACGGGCAAATATGAGAGATTGCTGAATTTTACTGATCCCACTATCACTTCGACTGCCCTCATAAAAAGAGTTTAGTGCTGGAGCACCAAGAGCTATCAGGATCATGGCAACAACGACCGTAACCATGAGCTCAATGAGTGTGAAGCCGACTTCCTTTTTTAACATGATCCATCCTCTTATAGATACTGACTAAGTATAAGCGAGAATGGGCTTGTTTACAGTATGAAAAAGTAAATTTTACACGCCAATATATTGGCTGTTAAGGATATTTTGACTGAATAACTGGTCCATTTATTGTGCTGTTATTTAGTTTAGCTATCACACTTAATATTGTCCTTGGTTGAGAATCTGACTCTTCCGGCCTGATTGATAATGACAGCTTTGGCGTGTTTATTATCACTCGATAAAGGGCAGTATTTGAGTGTACCATTGGTTCCGGATGCGAGACCGTCTGGTTGAAAGCGCACGGCTAACCGGTTGTAATTAATGATATCATCTGAATGAAAAGGAGAGGTGGCGAATATGATCTTGTCGGCACCATCGATAGTGTAAGTTTCGCCGCTATCGGTAAAAACAGTAATTCCTATCTTCCAGTCCCTTACGCATCGATTATTTTTAATAGGGCAGGCGGTAACCCTGGAGCCATAACTAATGGCTTGATTTCTGCCTAACTGAAGTGTTTGCTGTATCGTTTTTATTGCTGTTCGGGCTCGATATGATACATGGAGGTCGGTCAGTGATGGGGCCGCAATACCTGTCAGTACTATAGCGACAACTAAGGTAGTCATTAACTCTATTAACGTAAATCCGGCACAATTTTTCATGGTTTCCTCCCTGGAAATTAAGGTGTTTGCATCCGGCAATCACCATAGAGTACCTTGGAATCGGTAGCTCAGTACCTCAGTATAGCTTCTGACATTAGTCATGTTAGGAGTGATTTATATTGTTCTGCTCTAAGAAAAATGCTTCTTTATTGTAAATAATATAATCGACTACAGTGTCCATGCCAGTCATGTTAAGCTTAAGGCTTGATAGATAAACCCATTGAAGCAAGAATAAAGGAGTGTTTGATGAAGAAGGTCGAAGCCATTATTAAGCCATTTAAGTTAGATGATGTGCGAGAGGCGCTTGCTGAAATCGGGATCACCGGAATGACGGTCTCTGAAGTCAAAGGCTTTGGACGACAGAAAGGTCACACCGAGCTTTACCGTGGCGCCGAGTATATGGTGGATTTTTTGCCTAAAGTAAAAATTGAACTGGTCATTCAAGATGAGTTACTAGAGCAGGCCATCGAGGTTATCGTAGATACGGCTCGAACAGGAAAAATTGGTGATGGTAAGATTTTTGTTACCGAAGTCGAGCGTGTGATACGTATTCGTACCGGTGAAGAAAACGAAGAGGCTGTTTAGTCCACTCTTTTAATGCTTTAGAAATAACAGTGCCGCAGAGTTCTCTCTGCGGCACTGTTATTTCTAATGTTTAAATCATTTATTTTGAAGCGGGGCGGGACGAGGAGTCTCTGATAACGGGTTCCGGTATAAATATTTTGGCATCTTCAGAAGTATGGGCGCGCCTATTGGCGATCAACAGCTCGGTCGCCATCTGAGCAATCTTCTGGTTTGGCTGATGAACCGTTGTCAGCTTAGGCCATGTCTGTCTCGAGAAAGGGCTATCTTCGAAACCCACAATAGATATGTCGTTAGGAATATCCAGCCCTTCAAGCCTGGCCGCAAATAATGCACCAGCTGCAATTTCATCATTACATGCGACGATGGCTGTAGGTCTGTTATCTCGATTCAACAACTCTTTAGCGCCCTTTACACCAGACTCGAATGAATATTCACCTTCAAGAACATTGCCTTTTTTGATGGCAAGGTGATGACTCTCCATCGCCTTAGTAAAGCCCGCCAGACGTTCTTTCGTTGATTCATGGTGCTGATCACCACTCAGAAAAGCGATATTTTCATGACCGAGTTCAATCAAATGTTGAGTGATAGAAATTGCGCCATGTTTATCGTTAACCAGAACTGCCAGACCTGTCTCTTTATCTATCTTACCGCCAGCTATGATACGTACATAGTTAGCATCTATCTTATCCAATGCTGCCAATATCTTAGGGTCTTCAGATAGCGGTGGTGTCAAGACTAAACCTGCAAGCCTCGCATGCTTTACCATCTTAGTTAACTCTTCACAGATGTTATCTGCTTTAGCGTTACATGGGTGAATTAACAACTCGTAGCCCAGATCTTTGCATGAGGATAGAATTCCATTTTGCATATCAATAACATAATAAGCATTCGGGTTGTCGTAAATAAAGCCGATGACATAGGACTTTGTGCCCGCCAAATTCCTTGCTGCTAAATTTGGTTGGTAATTCAGTGCTTCGATGGCTTCATTGACTTTATCAATGGTAGCCTGCTTTACAGATGGTTCATTATTGGTAACTCGGGAAACCGTCTTTATTGAGACGCCTGCATATTTTGCTACATCGTTTATTGTGACTTTCATTCAGCTAAACACTCTTTATATCAGTGTATTACGCATTTCAAACTTAGGAGCTACAAGGTTCATAATTGAATGTAGACCTTAGCTTTACGGAAAACTAACTCTCAACTTATTACTGGCTATAGTGCGAACTTTTACTCTAATTAGCAAACAAGAAATTTAAATCGTATATCACTCATATAAATATTTACCTTCCCTAATGTATAAGAGGCAGGCCTGAAACCCTTTGTAACACTTGGTTCGCAACCGGAAGCTTCGCCCTCACGAGTGTGAGAAATATGTTCTTATCGGCGGGTATTTTGCTCTAGTGGTTATTTTCTTGTAGCGCGCAGGTTAAATATTGTGTAATGTTTGTACCGAACATGACAGCGTTGTCATTCCATTAGGGAATGGTTATGGAAATTAAAAAAATAAAATAAAGTTATGGAAGGGAAATGAGATGCGACCATCTAATTTTAAGAAAACTGTACTAGCTACAAATATCGCCCTACTGCTTGGTACTGCAATGTCTATGTCTGTTGTTGCTGCTGAAACAGAAACTTCAGGCTCTGCAGCAGACGATGAAAATATTGAGAAGATCGAAGTTCGTGGTATGCGCGCTTCAATGAAGGCTTCTGTAAATGCAAAAAGATTCTCTAACTCAGTTGTCGACGCTGTTACTGCTGAAGACATTGGTAAATTTCCTGACGGCGATGTAGGTGAGTCTCTGGGTCGTATCCCTGGTGTTGCCGTAAACCGCCAGTTCGGTCAAGGCCAACAGGTTTCAATTCGCGGTGCATCTAGCAGCCTTACCAGAACCTTGCTTAATGGTCATTCGGTAGCATCAACAGGTTGGTACGATCAGCAAGCCATCGACCGTAGCTTTAACTACAGCTTATTGCCGCCAGAAATGGTGGGTGCAATCGAAGTGTATAAGTCATCACAGGCTGATATTGCCGAAGGTGGCATTGGTGGTACAGTTATTGTTAAGACTCGCAAACCACTTGATTTGGATTCAAACTCTGTCTTCCTGAGTGTTAAGGGAGACTATGGTACGATTTCAGAAGAGATCGACCCTGAGCTTTCTGGCCTATATAGCTGGAAAAATGATAGTGAAAATTTCGGTTTCTTGCTGTCTGCAGCTAGTTCTGAAACGAACTATCAGCGTAATGGCATTGAGTCATTATTAGGTTGGGGTGACATTGTTCCAACGACATTTGAGCAAGAGCGCGAACGTACAGCTATCAATGGGGCATTCCAGTATCGTCCAACAGACAGTTTAGAGTTTGGTTTAAATATCATGAGTCTTGATATGAAAGCTAATAACGCTAACACTTCATTATTTGTGATGTTCCCGGATGACAAAGAAGCGGCATGTGAGCAAACAAATGCTTCAGGTACTTGTACTTTTTATCGTCGTGATGGAAATGGGGCTAACCCAGGCTGGGCTCAAACTTGGGCTCGTAAAGCCAGTATGGATTCAAATACATATGATTTAGATTTTAAATATGAAGCCGATAGCTACACCTTAGAGGGCCGAGTGGGTAACACCAAGTCTGAAGGTGGTACAGAGATGACTTCAAACTACGGTTTCTGGTTAGGTCAACCCGGTGATTATGCGGGAACCTATGATGCTACCGGTGAAGTGATCGATATCGACATCGCTAATAAATCATTTACTGCAGATGACTTCAATGGTCAACTTGCTCCTGCCGGCTGGTCTTTGAAGAAACAGCCTAACTCAGATGAAGAAACTTACGCTCAGTTTGATATTTCAATTCCTGTTGAGCTTGGTGCTATTACTTCATTTAAGACTGGTATTCGCTGGGCTGATCACGATGTGAAACAGGAAACATACCCTGCGATTGTCAACGCAGATGTTGCTGCAAAAGATGCATCAGAGTACTACTCGGGTACCGTTTCTTCAGGCGCTGGTTTCACTTTGCCTAAGCCAAACTTAGATGCGATGCTTGCCGATGCAAATGCCGCCATCGGTGGATTTAGCAAGGAAGGTCCAGTATATAAATCGGGTTACGGCACCATTAACGAAGAAAACCTAGCCTTGTATTTGATGGCTAACTTCGAGTCTGATGGTATTCGCGGTAACTTCGGTCTACGTTATATTTCAACAGACGCATCATCTGATTATTATCAGTTACAGTCTGATGGTTCTTACGCTGATAACTTAAGCACAATGAAGGCAAGCTACAGCGATGTGCTACCGAGTGTGAATATTGCATTTGATGTGACAAGTGATGTGATCATCCGTACTTCGGCTTCACAGGTTATCTCTCGTCCTAACTACGGGGATATGTTCGCATCTTCGGCGCTAGCAGGCTATGCAGATGGCACGGCTGGGAATGAAGTGGTGAACACTGGTAATATCGCTCTTGAGCCATTTAAAGCAACACAGGCAGATCTTGGTGTTGAATGGTACTTCAGTCCAGACGGTATCGTCGCTGCTACCTACTTCATTAAGGACATCAGCTCATTTGTGACATCGGATCAAATCCTTGATCAAAGTATTGGCATTATCGATCCTGACTCAGGTGAAGATAGCTGGACTAAGTCGACTAAGAAAAACGGTACAGGTGGTCAAATTCAGGGTATTGAACTTCAGCTTCAAGACTCATTTGAAAATGGCCTAGGTTACTCAGCTAACTATACGTTTGCAGATTCAGATGCTCCTGCAGATAACTACCCGGATGAAGTAAGCGTGTTCTCTGATTCCTCTAAGCACACAGTTAACTTAGTGGGTTACTATGAGATGGAAGACTTCTCTGCACGTGTAGCCTATAACTGGCGCAGTGAGTACATGATCCGTGAGCTACCTGGTTTCTACGGTAACCGTGAGCATCAGGACTACGGCACCGTAGACTTGAGTGCGAACTACAATGTTACCGATTACCTGTCACTGACTTTCGAAGTTGTGAACTTACTTGAAGAAGACAGTGTGCAGCTTGGTGTTGCTCCAGACTCTGCTGAAGTTAAGCCAGAGCTTAAGAATGGCTACCCTGCATGGAGCTTCGAAGGCGAGGCTCGTTATAAGCTAGGTGTTGCACTTCGTTTCTAATGAAATCTTAACCTTGTAAAGCCCGGCATATGCTGGGCTTTTTATTTTTAAAATTCTTGTTAATTAGTGTGCTGGTGGGACGTATTAATAAAGTTTGTCAGTATGTTAGGTTCGTTATCTAAATGTCAGAGTTATCAGGTCATTAATATTGAGGGATCCTATGGATATTCGGAGAATAGTTATAGTTGGTGGTGGCACTGCAGGTTGGTTAGCGGCTAATCACCTGGGTAAAGCTGCATTAAATAATAAGCTGTTGTCGGTGACCTTGATCGAATCTCCCGATATTCCAACTATTGGTGTGGGGGAGGGAACGGTCCCTGCGATAAGGCAGTCTTTGCAAAACTTCGGTATCAGTGAAACAGAGTTTATTAAACGCTGCGATGTGACGTTTAAGCAGTCGATCAAATTTGCCAATTGGCTCGATAATAGGGCAAACGGACAAGATAATTTTTATCATCATCTATTTGATATGCCGTGCTCTTTAGGGGAGGAGTTAACCAAGCAGTGGTTAGCTGAAAAAGGCAGGGCTTATGCCCAGACCATTTCACCACAACATGCCGTTTGTGAGGCATATAAAGGCCCTAAAACAATTAGTGACGCCGAATATAAAGGGCATCTTGGTTACGCTTATCATCTTAATGCCGCTAAGTTTGCCAAGCTATTAGGTGAGAATGCGCAAACACGCTTTAATGTTCAACATATCAGTGCAAACGTACAAGAGGTTGTTCTTGGTGATGAAGGTGAGATTAAATCTCTTGTCACAGACTGTGCCGGGACATATGATTTTGACTTCTATATCGACTGCAGTGGTTTTGCCTCATTATTAATCGATAAAGCACTCAAGGTCCCTTTTGTCGATAAAGGGGAGCAGTTATTCGTCGATAAAGCGATAACGGTACAAGTGCCCACAGATCCAGCTAGTGCTATTCCACCGTTCACTATTGCAACTGCACATCAGGCAGGGTGGATCTGGGATATTGCTTTGAGTAACCGAAGAGGAGTGGGTTTTGTCTATTCGAGTAAGTATATGGATGATAAGTCTGCTGTTTGTAAGCTGGATCATTACCTCGGGGGGAGGTTATCTGAGCATAACTATAGAACGATTCCGATGAAGGTGGGTTATAGAGAACGTTTCTGGGAGAAAAACTGTGTAGCACTGGGATTAGCTCAAGGCTTTTTAGAGCCGTTGGAGGCAACCTCAATTCTACTGACTGATTTCTCCGCAGGATTTTTGGCAAATAGATTCCCAACTTCCACTGCGCAACTGGATGGAATGAGGCAACAGTTTAATCAGGTGATGGGTTATGCCTGGGAGCGAGTAGTTGATTTTATCAAGCTGCATTACTGCTTGTCTGATCGAACCGATTCTCAGTTTTGGGTAGATAATCGAGACCCCAAGACCATGTCAGATGAACTGATTAAGCGTTTAGCACTCTGGGAAAACTTTATCCCTAATCGAGAAGACTTCTTCAGTAAATTTGAGGTATTCGATCTAGAGAACTATCTATACGTTTTATACGGTATGAATTTACCAACACAGGTCACGCCAAGTCATGCAGGTGATAATAACAATGCTAGGATGCATAGCGATAAGATTGCACGCATAGCGGATCGGTTAGTCAATGAGCTTCCAAATCATAGAGAACTCTTAGATAAGATAAATCGCTATGGCCTGCAGGAGGTATAGATAGAGTCAAATCTGAGTACAGTAAAGGGATAGGCTAAGGCAGTAGAGGCTAGTGCCTCTACTTCGAAAGCATTTTGATTATTGGCTTAGGTCGTATTGGTTCTGTTTTTCGATAAGGCGCGATAGCTGATGCAGTGAAAGCTGGTGCGCATATATAAGTGGCAAAACACCTTTATTTTTCAACGATAAAAAGTCTTCATCACTTAACCCATTCAAGCGCTTCTCATCTACCACATAGATGCCATCAATATTAATGGCTTGATCATTTCGTACTTGCTTGACGCTTAGCTGCTTTGGTTCCAGCAGCTTCAATGATGTGAATAGCTGACAGATGTTTGCGGTTTGCTGATTAAATGAGGCAATATCGAGCAGAGCTTGAGTGCGTGATTTCAGATAATCAGTCTGCTCCTTATCATCATTAAATAACCGATGTCCGCCAGCCTCGGCGATTAAATGACTGCTCTGGTCAATACACACCATAACTTCGTCACTTTGTTCTGAGGTTTTCATGAGTGATAAAGGGCCGTTGCTGAACCCTAGTGGCGTTACACCAGAGTGCCAGGAACTGTTTTGGCAATACAGGTTAATGCTATTCTTGAGGCCCATCATAGCGACGGGTGTAAACTGACCCGTTTCAGTGTTTTTTACAAAGACTATCGGGAATTCAGTCGCTATCGATATGAACTCTTGGACAACCACAGGTATCAAATGCTCATTTGAAAACCGAGAGTAATCATTAGATTCTATGATTGAAATACCAGAATGCTCTGTGGTATTGAGTGGAGTTATCTTAGTCATAGGAGTTGTTAACCTTATTACTATTTTAAATAGTTTATCGTTGTTGTCTATATTTCCGAGCCAAGTTAAATCGTGATGACTGGGTGCTGAATTTATCTCTTTTAATGATGTTATCAATGTTTGACAGCGTTGTCATATTGTTGTGATTAAGCGATGTTAATTTTAAATCGTCCTGCGGTATCTTAAGTGTCATCTCTATATTTCAAGATTCGGGCTCTTAGTTAGAATGTCAAATAAATGTAGATATTCTGTGTCTGTTTGTGTACATTAACAAATGACAGCGTTGTCATCCGCTTGTGTGATAACGTGTCTGTAAGGTCTGCATGAGAAGGAAGAGGTCTCCTGATTCATGTTTTTGGCAGATGCATTAGGCTTAATTGACTATACATCTGTGTTTGTACTTTTAGTCTCTCCCCAGAAACTAGTATTAGCCAGGTGTTACACTCAGATTGAGAATGTGCCCCTGGCTTTTTTTCTAAGCAATGGTTATAGGGGAGCTGATTGACCTTGCTTTCCTACTGAATATTACTAGTGAGAATAAATAAAAACCGAACACTCTTATCCTGACTCATATTTGACTATGGGACGAATAAAAGAGACTGCGATAATGAAAGGCGGGGGCTCCAGATAGTAAGCGACTTGCTTCGTTTACCGGGAGCGTGTTCTTTCAAGGGGAAAGGTTGCGGGCTTAAGTTAGCTCATTCTGCTATGGAGAATGAGGGAATATTGACATTAAGAGGTAGATGATGAAGTTTAAACTTATCGTGGTAGCAATTACTTTAGTTCTTACCACTGCAGCATGTAGCCAGAAGGTAACTCAGCCCACAGATACCGAGACACTGATTGACCAGAGCATTACTCAGTCAGCACTCAATCAACTCGGTGATGCTTTAGATATTAAGTACCGTTTAATCACGAATTTCCCCGATGGCTGTCCCACTTCCGGCGTGGACGGACGTTGTTTTAGCGCCCAAATCTCACTCACTTCCCCCATCGATATTGAGAGTAAAGACTGGGCTATATACTTTAGCCAAATGAGACCCGTTAAGTCCGTCAACAGTGACGAGTTTACCATTACCCGAGTTAAGGGTGACCTTCATAAAATTGAACCGACAGATGCTTTTAAAGGGCTGAGTAAAGGGATCACTAAAACCATCGATTTTCGTGGAGAGCTTTGGCAGTTATCAGAAACCGATGCGATGCCAAATTACTACCTTGTATCGGGTGAGCTAACGCCGGTAGTGATTAAAAGTACTCAAGTCACTACCGATACAGAGACCGGCATGGAGCTCAGGCCATATAACCTGGCGTTTACCGATGCAGATACACAATATAAGCGAAGCGACACAGATAAGGTGAAATGGGCGACTCCTGAGGTATTATTTCTGGATAACCAAGGGGTAGAGCCGCAGCCCGAATCGGCCGTGAACTCGATTATTCCTACACCGTTGAGCGTTGAGGTTACATCGACTGATAGACCAGTTTCTCTCGCTCAAGGGATACAGTTAAACCTAAATTCAGTCGATGCCGACGTAATTAAAGCTGCACTGGGGCGATTAGCGCGTATCGGTGTAAAACAGACTAAAAACGGTGTAGAGGTTAACTTCGAAAAAATAGCCGCTGAGCAGTTAAGCGGAAGTTACCGGTTAAATATCGAAAAAGATAACATCAAGATCTCTGCCAGCGATGATGCCGGTTTTTCTTATGCGCTTGCGTCACTGACCAGTCTTATCGATACAGACAACCTCTCTGTTAATACCATGAACATTATCGATGAGCCCAGATATGACTTTCGTGGTATGCATATCGATGTATCCAGAAACTTCCATAGCAAACAGTTGATCTTAGACATGTTAGATCAGATGGCGGCATATAAACTTAATAAGCTGCACTTGCATATGGCTGACGATGAAGGTTGGCGATTAGAGATAGATGGCCTGCCTGAGTTGACCGATATCGGCGGTAAACGTTGTCATGATCTGACCGAAATGAGCTGTCTCTTGCCTCAACTGGGCAGTGGCCCCTTTGCTGACAGTGCAGTCAATGGTTACTACTCTAAGTCAGATTATATCGAGATCTTAAAGTATGCCTCAGCCAGACAAATTCAGGTTATTCCATCTATGGATATGCCTGGACATTCACGTGCTGCCATTAAGTCTATGGAGGCACGCTATAACAAGTATATGGCGCAGGGAAAGGAGCAGGCCGCGAAGGAGTATCTGTTGGTCGACTTCGATGACAAGACGGTTTACTCATCGATTCAATATTATGACGACAACACCCTAAACGTGTGTATGGAGTCGACGTTCCATTTTGTTTCTAAGGTTATCGATGAGATAGCTAAAATGCACCTGCAAGCGGGTCAGCCACTCTCTATTTATCATATCGGTGCCGATGAAACGGCCGGTGCCTGGCTCGAATCACCAATCTGTGAGGCATTTCTTGCAGGCAATAATCAGGGCGTAAAATCCAGTGATGAGTTTGGCGCATATTTTGTTGAGCGTGTCTCAAATATCCTGAGTAAGAAAGGCATTGAACCCGCTGGCTGGAGTGACGGAATGAGTCATACTCGCTTTGAAAATATGCCAGAGATGTCACAGAGTAACGTTTGGGATGTGATCTCCCATGGGGGCTACAAGCGGGCACATCAGCAGGTTAACCTTGGTTGGGATGCCATTTTAGGTATGCCAGAGATGCTTTATTTCGATTTTCCATACGAAGCGGATCCGAAAGAGCATGGTTATTACTGGGCCAGCCGAAATACCAATGAACGAAAGCTGTATGGTTTTATGCCTGATAATCTTCCCGCAAACGCCGAGCAATGGACTGATATCCAGGGGCAGGCTTTTGAAGCGGATGATACTGAGCAATTAGATGAAAATGGTCAGCGTGTCAGTGGACCAATCAAAGAAGGCATGGGCTTTGGTGGTATACAGGGACAGATTTGGAGTGAGACCTTAAGAAGTGATGCTGTCGTCGAGTATATGACCTTCCCGAGGTTACTTATTTTAGCCGAGAAGGCGTGGCATAAGGCCGATTGGGAAGTGCCATATCAGCATGATGGGGCGGTTTATAATCAAGGTTCCGGTTTCTTCACCGAAGAGATGCGAGCCAGCCAATTGAAGCAATGGTCAAAAATTGCCAACACACTCGGCCATAAAGAGTTGTCAAAACTCGATAGTGCAGGTATCGAGTATCGTATTCCTACCGTCGGCGCTCATATTCATGAGGATAAGCTTTTCACTAACTTAATCTACCCAGGGCTCGATATAGAATACCGACTCGCTGGTGGGCAATGGCAAGCCTATCACTCTCCTGTAGCCGTTGAGGGGCAAGTTGAAGTGAGGGCCGTTGGCGCTGATGGGAAACGAAGAGGCCGTTCCTTAGTCGTGAAGTAAAGTCAGTCGTCTGGCATTGGTATTCGAGTAACAAGGTTTTAACAGGTGTGGCTTCAGTAAAACAAGAATCCTGGCCACGCTGAACCCTCTACTTGTAAGGTGTTCTGAGGGAGATGCGAGACTAATTCAATAAGGATGAAAAAGAAAATGACAACGCTGTCATTTGTGTTGTAACATGAAGTTAACTTAATCGGTAGCAGAACGCGATAAACACTTTTAACGTTCTGGATGAAAACTGTGAATGAGGTCTGTATGAACGTGAACCAGACGAAGGGAAAACCCTTGTTTATTGGTATTGATGGTGGCGGTAGTAAATGCCGGGCAACGATCTACTCTGGTGAAGATGTTGTAATTGGCACCGGTGTCGCGGGGCGCGCAAATCCACTTCACGGCTTATCTCAAACATTTGAGTCGATTCAGGCATCTACTGAGCTCGCTTTGAGAGATGCTGGGATGAACTTGAGTGATTGTAAAGCATTAGTCGCAGGTCTCGGTCTTGCGGGCGTTAATGTACCCAGACTATATAATGATATTGTTAACTGGGGACATCCGTTTGCCCAGATGTATGTGACGACCGACCTGCACACTGCGTGTATCGGTGCTCACAAAGGTGGAGATGGTGCGGTTATCATTACCGGCACTGGCTCATGTGGCTATGCCAATGTTAACGGGAGAGAGTTATGCCTGGGCGGACATGGTTTTGCCTTGGGCGATAAAGGAAGTGGTGCCTGGTTGGGTTTACAAGCTGCGCAGCAGGTTTTACTTTATCTCGATGGTTTTGCTAAAGAGACGGCATTGACTGAGCGAGTTTTGAGTCATTTTAACACTAAAGGTGCGATGGGAATTGTTGAGCAGCTGGCAGGGCAGTCATCCGGCACCTACGCAAAGCTTGCTCGTATCGTTCTTGAGTGTGCTCATGCTAATGACGATGTCGCGCTCGATATCGTCAAGGAGGGGGCCGCTTACATCAGCGAGTTGGCACGCAAGTTATTTGAAATTGAACCTCCTCGTTTCTCGATGATCGGTGGTCTTGCGGAGCCCTTAGCGCCATGGCTGGGTAAAGATGTGGTTGCTAAGCTGTCACCTACACTGGCGCCACCAGAATTCGGGGCCGCTTATTATGCCCGTCAGCAGTTTCAGAACAGATGATTAAAGTAGACTCAGGATCTAAATGAGATGAAGCAGACTTTTATTGCACAGCAAGTATTCGATGGCGAGACTTTTCATTGTGAATGCCCTGTCACTACTGAAGATGGGCACATTCTGGCATTTGATACCGTTTCCGGTGCAAAGGAAGTTAAATTAGATGGGACGCTTGCTCCCGGGTTCATTGATGTTCAAGTTAATGGCGGTGGCGGAGCATTACTCAATGCAGATACCTCGGTCGAGTGTATCGAGACGATAGGTTCTGCACACGCTAAGTTTGGTACCACTGGCTTTCTGCCTACGCTTATTACAGATGATATAGAGGTGATGCGAAGAGCCGCCGATGCCGTTGCAGCTTCTATAACCAGAGGTAGCGCCGGTGTGTTAGGCGTTCACTTTGAAGGGCCACACCTCTCTATCCCTAAAAAAGGGGTGCACCCTCAATCTCATATTCGGCGCATATCAGACGCGGAACTCGAAGTCTTTTGCCGGGATGATCTGGGCATAAAGCTTGTGACTTTGGCGCCTGAGAATGTTTCCGTTGAGGTGATTAAGGCGCTCGTCGATGCCGATGTAAAGGTTTGCCTTGGTCATTCAAATGCCGATTATGAAATGGTTGTTGCTGCCCTTGAAGCTGGAGCAACAGGGTTTACTCACCTGTTTAATGCGATGTCACCATTTGGCTCAAGAGAGCCGGGGATGGTGGGGGCCGCTATTGAAAGCCGTGATGCCTGGTGCGGTTTAATTGTCGATGGACACCATGTTCATTCTGCAGCGGCTAAGGTGGCTATCTACGCAAAGCCCAGAGGCAAGGTGATGTTGGTTACCGATGCAATGCCTCCCGTGGGCCTTGACAGTGAGGCGGGTTTCGAACTCTTTGGCACTCAAGTCATACGTCAAGGTGACCGATTAAATGCGCTAACTGGTGAGCTTGCCGGTTGTGTACTCGATATGGCTGGTGCGGTGCGCAATACCGTCAATATGTTAGGAATAGATTTAGACGAAGCGATAAGAATGGGATCTCTATATCCTGCGCAATTTTTAAATATTGATAAGAGCCAAGGTCAGCTATCGGTAGGTAGTCGAGCAGACTTTAGCTTGCTCAATCACCATATCAAAGTTGAACAAACCTACATTGGTGGAAAGCGTGTATTTTAGGTTTAGCCATTTGTAGTTAAGCGAATTTAAGCCCCTGCAGAGATGCCGTAGGGGCTTTTTTTTATGCAAGTCAATTATAAGAAAAACAAAATAACAATAATAATTTTGGGAGAAGTAATGGAAGATACTCAAGCTAAGACCTCCAAGCGTCGATTAATGTCTCTCGATGCGCTTAGGGGCTTCGATATGTTTTGGATTCTGGGTGGGGAAGCCCTATTTGCAGGTTTGCTGGTCTGGACTGGTTGGCAAGGCTGGCAATGGTTTGACGGCCAGATGCATCATAGTCAGTGGCATGGGTTTACCTTTTACGATCTAATCTTTCCGCTTTTTATCTTCCTGTCAGGAGTGGCGTTGGGTCTTTCACCTAAGCGACTGGATAAGTTACCTATCGCCCAGAGAATGCCCTTGTATAAACATGCTATTAAGCGTCTGTTGCTGCTTCTTTTCTTCGGAGTTCTTTACAACCATGGCTGGGGGGGCGGGGCGCCGGTTGTACCCGGTGAGGTGAGGTATGCCAGTGTGCTGGGGCGCATCGCTTTTGCCTGGTTTTTTGCGGCTATCTTGGTGTGGCATACCTGTCTGCGTACACAGATTATAGTTACTGTAGGGATCTTGATAGGTTATGCACTGCTGCAGTTATTTTTTCCGGTGCCTGGGTATGGGGCAGGGAATTTTACTCCTGAAGGTTCTATTAATGCGTTTGTCGATACCCATCTTCTTCCCGGGATCACTTATCAGAACCGACCGTTAGACCCTGAAGGGATCATGTCAACTATCCCCGCCGTTGCGAATGCTTTAGCTGGTGTGTTTGTCGGACATTTTATCGTTAAGCCTCACCCTAGAGGTGAATGGTTTAAAGTAGCTTATATGTTAGTCGTCGGCGCAGCCTTCTTGGGGCTCGGTTGGCTGCTTGATTTCATTGTGCCGATAAATAAGGAACTATGGACCAGTTCATTTACCCTGGTAACCATAGGGTGGAGTTTAATTCTGCTTAGTATCTTCTATGCTATTGTCGATCTACTTAAATGGCAGGTACTGGCTTTCCCTTTTGTCGTTATCGGGTGCAATGCCATTATTATTTATCTTGCCTCTAGCCTTATTAATTGGAAGTACACTGCACAAGGTCTCTTTGGTGGTGTCATCGATGCTGCCCCAGTCGCGGGCCAACAATTAGTCGCCGTTATTGCACTGCTGTTAGTGCAGTGGTTGTTGCTTTTTTGGATGTATAGGCGAAATATTTTCATTAAGGTTTAAGCCAGTTGTATTAGAGTTTGTTGCTGATTTAATGCGTAAAATCGAATGAGCACTTGATGGTATGTTAAAAGAATAAAATGACAGCGTTGTCTTTTTTGTGTTTCTGTTTTAACATCAATGAAACAAAACAGTTTAAATCAATCCGATAATTGCGTTATTTGGCAGTGTGTCGCCACAGATTGATATGAGTAAGTGAGATTAACCGTACCCTATTCCACAATTAAATATTATAAGAAGCAGGCTTATGGAAATGACATTAAATAATGATAAGAAGCGCAGTAGCGTTATCCCTATGACGATAGTCGCAGTGCTCTTTTTTGTGCTGGGGTTTGCAACCTGGCTCAATGGCTCATTGATGCCTTATCTGAAACAGATCCTTCAATTAACGCCACTACAAGCCTCATTAATTTTATTCTCTTTTTATATTGCCGTGACCTTTACCGCGCTACCTTCAGCTTGGTTAATACGAAAAGTGGGCTATAAAAATGGCATGGCGCTGGGGATGGGCGTCATGATGATAGCGGGCTTGCTGTTCATTCCCGCCGCTAAGACTCAAGTTTTTGCACTCTTTCTTTTTGCTCAGCTAGTGATGGGGGCGGGTCAGACTCTGCTTCAAACTGCTGTTAACCCCTATGTCGTACGTATTGGCCCTGAAGAATCAGCTGCTGCACGTGTAAGCGTAATGGGAATATTGAATAAGGGGGCCGGAGTTATAGCGCCTATGGTTTTTACCGCTCTTATTTTAGACAGTTTTAAAGATAGAGTGGGGACTGAGCTGACTCAGCTTCAGATAGATGAGATGGCCAATGGCTTGGTGATCCCATACCTTGGAATGGCACTGTTTATCGGTTTGTTAGCATTAGTTGTCAAGAAGTCACCTCTACCAGAATTGGCAAATGAGGATGACAGTGATGCAAACAGTAAAGGGCATATCAAGGAAGCTCTGTCTCATCCTAACTTGGCATTCGGTGTCGCGGCGCTATTTTTCTATGTTGCCGTCGAAGTTATCGCCGGTGATACAATCGGTACATTTGCTCTCTCTTTAGGTGTTGAAAGTTATGGTGTGATGACCTCCTATACCATGATCTGTATGGTACTTGGTTATACATTAGGGATATTGACCATTCCGCGTTTTATCTCTCAGCCAAAAGCTCTGATGATCTCGGCAATATTGGGACTACTGTTAACCTTAGGTATCGTATTTGGTGATAATGAATCCTATGCTATTGCAAACATTCTGTTAGTTCCATTTGGTGGTGCACAGCTTCCCGATACCTTGCTAATGATTGCTTTTCTTGGTTTGGCTAACGCGATAGTTTGGCCAGCAGTCTGGCCATTGGCTTTATCGGGCATGGGCAAGTTAACCAGCACAGGTTCTGCATTATTGGTGATGGGTATTGCTGGTGGAGCCTTTGGCCCACTATTTTGGGGACTGACAAGTTCTGTCCCATCTCTGGGCCAGCAGGGCGGTTATATGGTGATGTTACCCTGTTACCTGTTTATCCTATTTTATGCCGTCAAAGGCTATAAGATGAAAAGCTGGTAACTATTAGCATCGTTTCTAGCATTAGTTTCTAGCATTAGCCGCTAATGAGCTGTGAATAGTAAGCACTGTGAAACTGAGGAGCCTTAAGGGCTCCTTTTTTATGACCCTTGAATTATCTGTCATGAAATCTGTTGTATTAAGTGAGAATAGGCTGACGTGAGGGTGAGTATATCCGGGATCCCTAGGTTCAAGATATTGAGTAGGGGGCCTTTAGCTGCTCTTAGAATTAGTCAGTCAGTTGCTTGACCAACTGAGCTATGTGGGAGCTATGTGGGAGTGATGTTAGATAGGAAAGCATCAGATACAAAAAAGCCACTAATTAAAGTGGCTTATTGCTCTTCACTCTTTTGAACAAAGAGAAAGAAAGTGGTGCCGGCACCAAGAGTCGAGGCTCTTGTGGGGGGGAAACCTACTGATATTGGTTCTGGAACATTTTCAAATTTTAGATACAAAAAAGCCACTCAAAAGAGTGGCTTCATCGCTCTTCACTCTTTTGAACAAAGAGAAAGAAAGTGGTGCCGGCACCAAGAGTCGAACTCGGGACCTACTGATTACAAGTCAGTTGCTCTACCAACTGAGCTATGCCGGCTTATCTTTCTTAATAGTTAACAACTATTAATTTAAAAGTTGGTGCCCGAACCCGGAATCGAACCAGGGACACGAGGATTTTCAATCCTCTGCTCTACCGACTGAGCTATTCGGGCAACTAAACTAAGTGTTAGTCATCTACTCTAAGCGAGTGTAGCAATCAGGTTGTTTATGACCCGTCTCGTTTGGAGTGCGCGTATAATATAGCGATGCTCTGGAGCGTGCAAGTAGTTTTTTATCAAAGATGTTCAACTTGTCAAAATCTGAACGATCACCTGGTGTTTGTACTAATTGCGAGCTCTCAGTGGCGTGTAAATGACCTGTTAGTGGGTTTTATCTATGTGCTAGTAAGGGAGATGGGCGTTGTAGAGGGTAAAGTGAGCTGGTTTATCTTCATTTATCTGCAATATAAGGTTAAGCCGAATTATTTTTTGTGTTTTACCTTCAGCCATATGGCCTATGTACTCCCTAAGTTTTTTGACTAAGTGGTATGAAATGTTCTATTGCTCCTCCATTTACTACTGCTCACTTATCAGGTCTCATCTATTAGTTATCCGATAAAGATTGGACTCTTTGCTCTACACTCTTAGCAATAGGGAGTGAGAAAGAATAGGGGGCTGGGATCCAGGGGCGGCTCTTTCCCTTTATTGCTGAATATAAGAGAAAGGGGGCTACTGCAGCTCTTTAAATGAGTAAGTCAGTTGTTCTACCAATTGAGCTATGCCGGCTTGGTTTTAGATAGGAAAGCATCAGATACAAAAAAGCCACTCAAAAGAGTGGCTTCATCGCTCTTCACTCTTTACTTAATAAGAGTAAGAAATTGGTGCCGGCACCAAGAGTCGAGGTTCTTGTGGGGGAGACCTACTGATATTTATTATTGAGTATCTGAATTTTAGACATAAAAAAGCCCCGAACAATATCGAGGCTTTTCTACTCTTCATAAAGAAGAAGGTGGTGCCGGCACCAAGAGTCGAGGTTCTTGTGGGGGAGACCTACTGATATTTATTATTGAGTATCTGAATTTTAGACATAAAAAAGCCCCGAACAATATCGAGGCTTTTCTACTCTTCATAAAGAAGAAGGTGGTGCCGGCACCAAGAGTCGAACTCGGGACCTACTGATTACAAGTCAGTTGCTCTACCAACTGAGCTATGCCGGCTTATCTTTCTTAATAGTTAACAACTATTAATTTAAAAGTTGGTGCCCGAACCCGGAATCGAACCAGGGACACGAGGATTTTCAATCCTCTGCTCTACCGACTGAGCTATTCGGGCAACTAAACTAAGTGTTAGTCATCTACTCTAAGCGAGTGTAGCAATCAGGTTGTTAATGACCCGTCTCGTTTGGAGTGCGCGTATCTTATAGCGATGTAATTTTTCCTGCAAGCGCTTTTTTGTAATCCAGTAACTGTTCGGTTAGTTAGTGTTCAAACCAGGGCTGATACCTTGAGGAACGCTGCTTTATTCATCTTTTAAGGCCTTGTCAGGGCTTAAAATTACTCATCATATTGTAATTACACTTCAGCTTAATCGATAAAAAATATCTGTCGTGCTCGTAAAGAGAGCCCCCAAAAGGTAAACGTTCTAAAAAGTAGGGGTTATAAGCCAATTTTTCGATATTTTAGTTTTAAAAATAGAACGTATGATGAGGTGAATGATTAGTTACTGAGGTTAGTTATGTTTCGCAACACAAAACGCTCCTATGGAGTGCTTACTATATTCGTTCATTGGGTGTCTGCATTGGCAGTGCTAGGACTTTTTGTGGTGGGCTTTTGGATGGTCGATCTGACTTATTACAGTACCTGGTATAAAACCGCGCCTCATCTACATAAGAGTTTTGGTGTGTTGCTGCTTCTGCTTACGATCTTCAGGCTAATTTGGCGTCAGCTTAACCCTAAACCTGTAGCTGAACCGAACCATAAAGTGTGGGAGAAGAAGGCGGGGACGTTGGCACACTCAGCTATTTATCTGCTGTTACTGCTCATTATGTTCAGTGGTTACCTTATTTCGACGGCCGATAGTCGTGGCATTTGGGTATTCGAATGGTTTGAACTGCCGGGCTTTGGTTCATTTATTGATGATCAGGCCGATATCGCCGGCTTAGTCCATCAGTATGCCGCTTATAGTTTGATCGTTTTAGTCGTAGTACACGCTCTTGGGGCGTTAAAGCATCATTTTATCGATAAAGATTCAACGCTACTCAGAATGGTGAAAGTAAAGAGTTCTTAGAAACTCAATGGTGTCGACCTTACTCCGGTAAGAGTTAAAGATAGTTAAAACTCAATATATAAATTGAAGGATAGAGACAATGAAAAAAAGTTTATTAGCAACAGCATTAACGGCCTCGATATTACTGAGTGGTTCGGCAGCGGCAGCGGATTATGTGATTGATACTGAAGGCGCGCACGCTTCAATTCAGTTTAAGGTAAGTCATTTAGGCTACAGCTTTGTCGCGGGTCGCTTTAATGATTTTAAAGGTGACTTCAGTTTTGATTCCGACAAGGTATCTAATGCTAAGGTCAATGTTACTATTAACACCAGTAGTGTGGACTCTAACCATGCTGAGCGTGATAAGCATCTTCGTAGCCCTGACTTTTTAAATACAGGAAAATTCCCTCAAGCAACATTTACCTCAACTTCGGTTGTCGATCAGGGTAATGGTGCGTTCGTGCTTAATGGTAACTTCACTCTCAACGGTGTGACTAAGGCAATAGCGATAGAGGCAAATAGCATCGGAGAGGGTCAAGACCCTTGGGGCGGATATCGTGCAGGTTTTACCGGTAGTACCGAATTTGCATTAAAAGATTATGATATCAAGATGGATCTGGGGCCAGCTTCTTCTCATGTATCTTTAGACTTGGTGGTTGAAGGGGTTAGGAAATAAGCTTTCAAATTTCTCACTCCAGCAATTGAAATTAAAAAAGCGCCAATAGGCGCTTTTTTGTGTCAGGAACACTTATGTAAATTTCCCATGGATGGATAGAAATTAACTTTGTGTCAGGAACACTTATGTAAATTTCCCATGGATGGATAGAAATTAACTTTGTGTCAGGACTTCTTGTAATAAAGAGTTGTGTCCGTTACTCATCATCCTTCTGAGGGACGTAGCCTTCGATTTCTACCTCTTTACCTTCAAAGAGAAAGTTTATCATCTGCTCTTCAAGAAACTTTCTGTCATCAACATTCATCATGTTGAGCTTCTTCTCATTGATAAGCATGGTCTGCTTCGATTGCCAAAGAGCCCAGGCTTCTTTGCTGACGTTATCGAAAATGCGCTTACCCAGGTCTCCAGGATAAAGTTGAAACCCGAGTCCTTCAGATTCTTTTTTCAGATAGACGCAGTTTACTGTGCGAGCCATGATTACTCCTTAATTAATACAGAACCTAAGCTGGCCAGAATTCGCTCAGTTGCTGCAGCTAAACCAACTTTAGGGGGATTGGGTAAGTTATACCAGAGTGAAGGCTTATCTTCCATGATCTGGTTATCTCTCCAGGTGTCGACATGAATATAAATTGGGGTGATATCCAGATGAAAGTGGCTGAAAGTATGCCTAAAGCCAGGTAAGTTTTCCATTTCAGCTGAGTCTAACCCATTTTCGATCAGATAGGCCTCTAATTCTTTGCGGCTCGAAAACTCGGGGAAGCACCATAATCCTCCCCATATCCCCGCAGGAGGACGTTTCTCTAGCAGGGTGTCACCGCCTTTTGATAAGACCAACATGAAGGCATCTCTTTCTGGTGTTATTTTCTTAGGCTTTTTACCCGGATATTCGGTTTGTTTTCCAGATAATTGAGCCTGGCAATCGATTGCTACCGGGCACTGAGAACAAGCAGGTTTAGAACGGGAGCAGATCGAAGCGCCAATATCCATCATGGCCTGGTTATATTTCTGAACGTCTCGTTGTGGAGTTAATTTGTCGGTTAACTCCCAGAGCCTGTTTTCTACAACCTTTTTCCCTGGCCAACCTTCGATAGCACCGTGGCGGGCTAGCACGCGTTTTACGTTACCGTCGAGTATCGGATGATGCTGGGCCAGCGAGAGTGATAACACAGCTCCCGCAGTCGAGCGACCTATGCCGGGAAGCCCTAGCACCTGGTCAAAGTCGATTGGAAAACTACCGGCATGTTCATCGCGGATCGTTTGAGCCGATTTATGTAGATTTCGCGCGCGAGCGTAATAGCCAAGCCCGGTCCAATGGTGAAGAACTTCGTCCTGCGGTGCATCTGCGAGTGATTGAATGTCCGGAAAGCGCTCCATAAACTTCAGATAGTAGGGGATCACAGTGCTAACTTGGGTTTGCTGCAGCATGATCTCAGATACCCATACCTTATAAGGAGTCTTGTCTATCTGCCAAGGCAGGTGTTTACGACCAAATTTGTCGTACCAGTCGACGATGCGGGTAGAGAAAGTGCTGTTGCAGGAAGAGTTGGAGTCGTTTGGTGGCATATTAGGGTCTGTTTATCTTTCGAGCTTGAATTTTGCTCAATCTCAATGGGTTTAGTGCAAGGCATCGAGCGATGACGCCTAATGGATTAAGCGAAGTCTATCCATCATGGCTAATATAGACAAGCGATGTTTGAACTGTGGCTGTGAAATAGGGGCGTGTCGTTCGCACTGTTTGTGAAACTTGGTATACTTTGGTCACTTATTTACGAACAGTTAAGTATATTGGGCTTGCACTGATTGATGATCTTTGGATAATGCCCTAGTTTTCTATTAACCATGCCAAGATCGAGGGCGATAATGAGCGACGTGACAACAGCGGAGTTTAATGAAGAAGGTAAGTACCTTCGCAAAGTAAGAAGCTTTGTATTAAGAGAAGGCCGACTAACTAAAGGCCAAGCCGCCGCTATGGAGCAACATTGGCCAGCGATGGGTCTTGACTACTCTCCAGAACCATTAGATTTGAAAGAAGTCTTTGGTAGAGATGCTGATACAGTGCTAGAGATTGGCTTTGGTATGGGAGCTTCTCTGGTGGAAATGGCTAAAGCCTCTCCTGAGCTTAACTTTATCGGTATTGAAGTTCACAAACCTGGCGTGGGAGCTTGTCTCAGCGTTGCCGGAGAAGCGGGAGTGACTAACTTACGTGTCTTCCATCACGATGCTATCGAAGTGCTTGAAAACAGCATTGTGCCGGGTTCACTTGCTCGAGTGCAGTTGTTCTTCCCTGATCCTTGGCACAAGAAGCGCCACCATAAGCGCCGTATTGTTCAGCCCGAGTTTGCACAGTTAATCCGCAACACGTTAAAAATCGGTGGTGTTTTCCACCTTGCTACAGACTGGGAAAATTATAGCGAGCATATGTTGGAAGTCATGGGCGCTGCTGAAGGCTATAAGAACCAATCGCTGACCGGGGATGTTGTCGAACGTCCGGATCATAGACCACTAACTAAGTTTGAGGCCAGAGGTCACAGACTCGGTCATGGTGTTTGGGACATAATGTTTGAACGTATCGACTGAGTTCGTCTTTGACTCTATTTTTACGAATATTTATTAGTTATCCCCAGATAAGAATTTTTAAGTGTCTTGGGTATAACACTTTTTTATAAAATCACGTTAATTAAGGTGGGAATTACAATGGCAACACGTAGCCGTCGTTTGCGTAAAAAATTGCGCGTAGATGAGTTTCAAGAATTTGGTTTCGATATCAACTGGACATTTGATGATTCAGTTTCTGAAGAGCAGATCGATTCTGTAGTCGATCAATTTATTGATGAAGTGATTGAACCGCGTCATTTAGGTTTCCATGGCGGTGGTCATAAGCAGTGGGAAGGTATTATCGCTACTCAGGATATTGGCAAATGCACCGAAGATGATCGCGCAGCCGCAATTGCATTCTGGGAAGGACAGAAAGTGTCTGATGTCGTCGTTAGTGAACTATACGATATCTGGTGGAGCTAATGCCTGAACAGGCCTTGTTAGAGCAGGTGGTCGATAAGGTTCGTCCTCTGCTGGGACAGGGAAAAGTTGCAGACTATATTCCGGCTCTTGCGAACGTTAACCCAAATAAGATCGGAATATCAGTTACAACTATAGATGGAACCACGATAGGGGCTGGAGATTATCTCGAGCCCTTCTCGATTCAGAGCATTTCAAAAGTATTTAGCCTTACAATGGCTTTAACTTTATATGAAGAGAATGAAATTTGGTCTCGGGTAGGCAAAGAGCCATCGGGTCAGTCATTTAACTCTTTAGTTCAGGTGGAGTTAGAGCGGGGACTGCCGAGAAATCCATTTATTAACGCTGGCGCTCTGGTCATTGCAGACCTTTTACAATCCAGATTGGGTGCTCCGAAGCACAGGATGCTTGAAAGTATTCGTCACCTCAGTGGTAATCAGAAGCTTATCTCTGACAAGGTGGTGGCTAATTCTGAATATGAACACAGTGCAAGAAATGCGGCTATCGCTTATCTGATGAAATCTTTCGGTAACTTCAACAATGATGTTGATACCGTATTGAGGAGTTATTTTCATTACTGCGCGATTCGTATGAGCTGTTCTGATCTGTCTAAGGCGATGTTATATCTGGCTAATCGAGGCCAAAATTTGACCGGCAAGCAGTTAATATCTCCAGTACAAACACGTCAAATGAACGCCTTATTAGCTACTTCCGGTTTGTATGATGGTGCCGGGGAATTTGCCTATCGAGTCGGTATGCCTGGTAAGAGTGGTGTCGGTGGTGGCATTATTGCGGTGATCCCGGGAGACATGTCTATATGTGTTTGGTCTCCTGAATTAGATTTAAATGGTAACTCACTCGCCGGAACCGCTGCACTCGAAGAGTTCTGTCAACGTCTCGGACGTTCAATTTTTTAGTTACCTTTCATTTCCTGAATGTTATTCCTATTGGTATTAGTAAATTGGCCAAATACTGGTTTTATTTACTAACATTCACCAACAATATTTTTACTTACACCAATAAACCCTTTGCAATCAGTTGGTTGCCGCTTTGGCATGTCTTGTGCTTTATATGTTTAATATATCAGAGTTTGGCGTAGTGAATTTCAGCTTTCTTCATTAATAAAAACTCTCCCGGAATAATAATTTTAAGGAATAATTCGATGAGAAAATTAGCGACTTCTATAGGGATCTCTGCAGTACTTCTTGCGGGTAGTGCAGTAACTTCTGTATCGGCTCATGAAGAGCATTCGTCAGACTCGTATCAAGAGAGTAAACAGTGTGAGGTTGCACTCAACTATGACGTCGCCGTCGAACCTCAAATGGTCACGGTTAGTGAAGGTAGCTTAGAGGTATATCGGATCGAACTAGAAAAACTTTATGTGGATGGCAAAGAGGTTTCACTAAATAGTAAGCAGAAGAAGTTATTGACTCAATACTCAGATGAGGTCTCAACCCAGCTTCCAGAGGTGATCACTTTGGTGCATGATGCTGTTGGTATTGCCTCATCGGCGGCGAGTATGGCGTTAACGCCACTACTTGGAGATGCAGCAGGCGCTAAACTGGATGAGATGATGGATGGTTTAGAGGAGCGAGTCGAGCAGGTTGCCTATCAACACGGCGATAAGTTTTATCTGGGTTCGACACAATCATCACTCGAAGATACCTTCGGTGAAGAGTTTGAAAAGGAGATGGAAGAGTTAGTTAGAAGCTCTGTGGGCACTATGATGGTTAACTTAGGTAGTGAGATGCTTTCTGGAGATGGAGATTCTTTCGAGCAAAAAATGGAGTCGTTTTCTAAGAAAATGGAAAATGTAGGCCAAGATATTGAGACGCAGATGGAAGCACAGGCGAAAGACCTCGAGCAAAGAGCCGATAAAATGTGTGATAACTTCCAATACTTGATAGCCCTGGAGCAAAACTTAAGAGCTGAAGTCCCGGAGTTGAGCCAATATCGTTTAATTGATGCTTCTTCTAAAAAACTGCTTGAGTAACACCTTGATCAAAACCTGGACCCTATGCCAGTAGGTATAGGAATTAGTTGCTTCCCACCACTTATTGCAACAGACCCGTATTTTATGAATGCGGGTTTTTTTCGTTTTGTTTGAGGTATAAACCTCGCTATTTTAGTTCCATTTTCAAATCGAGTTTTCTCCTGTTTTTGACAAATTTGGACCATATTTCCTAGCATTGTCTGATGTAAAACTTAAGACAAAAAAATAGGTATTAGAATCAAAGCACAAATCTTTGGTATACTTACAAAAAAATAAGAAAACTGACCTTTTTGCTAGTGGACTCGGTCAGGCATCTGACTCTACTCTAGTGTGCTTTTATGAAATAAGTGGCTGTTTTAAATGGATTGTTTTTCAATTTTTTTAATTCGGTTTCCCTTACTTAATGTAAGTATTGTTAGTGTCGTAAACACCTTAAGGCGATTTACATGTTAGAACTATTGGAACCTATCGCAATTTTTACTCATGTTGCCCGTGCTGGCAGCTTTAGTTCCGCTGCAAGGAAATTGGGAATTTCTAAGTCCAAGGTGAGCACTCAAGTTGCCGATCTGGAACATAAATTGGGGGTTCAGCTTATACAGCGTACTACGCGAAGCTTGAGCTTAACCGAAGCCGGACAGCTATTATATACCCAAGGTGAAGAGTTACTTCGAGATGCCGAACAGGCCATTGCCAGCGTTCATAATCTTAATGACGCGACTCGCGGTGTACTCAAGGTCGGGATCTCTCAGTCCTTTGGTACTATGCATATCATTCCTGCTTTACCTGAGTTCATGACGACGCATCCTGAACTGGAGTTACAGGTGAGTTTGCTGGATCATAAAGTCGATGTTGTCAGTGAAGGGTTGGATCTATTGCTCACCATGTCTGAGCAGCTGCCATTAGGTATGGTTGCCAGGCCTTTGATGAAGTGTCAGTTTTTACTCGCCGCATCGCCCGAATATATCAAGTTGCATGGTCAACCGGATCGTCCAGAACAGTTAGTCGATCATAACTGCCTTGTTTATCAAGGTGAATGGCATGAACATAGTGTCTGGCAGTTTAAACAGGGTGACGATTATTGCGAAATTGGCGTATCGGGCAACTTCAGGGTCGATAATGCCCCCGCATTAAAGTCTGCAGCTGTCAGTGGCTTAGGTGTGGTATATCTGGCAAGTTATCTGCTTGAAGATGAAGTTGCAAAAGGAACCTTAGTTCCCTTGTTGCAAGATTGGCAGTTAACTCATCATCTGCCTCTACAGGCGGTGTATCCAAGAAGAAAGCATTTAGCGCCCAAAGTCAGTGCCTTCATTGACTTTATTAAAGGACATATCGGTTCCCCTCCATATTGGGATGAACCTTATGCCGAGTTATACGCAAAACGAAAGTAGCCCCTTTTTTAAAGAAAGGAGCTAAATTAAAGTGCTAAATGTAAGGTGTTGAATGTGTGGTCAGTTATACCTCAACACAATACGTTTACTGCATTTTTAGGAAACATTGTTTGCTGTAAAAGATGATAAGCCTCACCTGATAACTAGGTGGGGCTTTTTTTGTTTTAAAACATGCGATTAGAATGTATCTATATTAGTAATATACCGCATCCTTATTAAGGTTTCCCTAAAGCCTTGAGGGTGTTGCTCTTGCGCTTTGTTCTTAAAAGAATACAATTGCAGCTAGTTGATTTGGGAAGGCCTGACCCCCATAAGTTTGTTAAGAATGACCCCTCTTAATTCATTTATGCAGACTAGCTATTAATGCAACCCAAATCGATGCTGGCAGAGGTTTAAGAACTATAACAGTGTCAGCCTTGAAACCATCATCCTAGTTTTGGTTTTACCCCGGTTTTTACCGGGGTATTTTTCTTTTAGTGAAAATTTTTAATCGCTTTTATTTAGCCAGTTGGAATATCCAACTGGCTTTTTTATTTTTAGATTAATTTAACCCTCTTTAGAAACCCACTGCTCAACCTGCTCTTCGAGTACGTCTAATGGCAGGGGGCCGTTTTGTAGTACAAGAGTATGGAACTCTCTTATATCGAACTTGTTACCTAAGGCCAACTTAGCTTTATTTCTTAATTCGAGTATCTTTAGCATGCCGATTTTATAGGCCGTGGCTTGTGATGGCATGACAACATGGCGTTCTACCATCTTAATCGCATCAGATTTTGCGTTAGGCGTATTTTTGACATAGAAGTTGATAGATTCTTTACGGGTCCATCTCTTGGCATGCATACCCGTATCGACAACTAATCGACAAGAGCGCCACAGCTCCATCGCGAGTCGGCCGAAATCTGAGTAGGGATCGGAATAGAGTCCCATCTCTTTAGGGAAAAACTCACTGTATAGCCCCCAACCTTCAATATAAGCCGTATACCCTCCAAATTTCCTGAATTTTGGCACTCCCTCAAGCTCTTGCGCAATGGCTATCTGCATATGATGTCCTGGTGTACCTTCATGATAGGCTAGTGCTTCCATCTGATATTTAGGCATGGCTTGCATATCATAGAGGTTCGCATAGTAAGTGCCGGGTCTGCTGCCATCGGGAGTGGGTTGATTATAAAAAGCCTTACCTGCTGACTTTTCTCTGAATGCTTCAACGCGCTTAACGATCATAGGAGCTTGAGGTTTAACGTTAAACACCTCATCTAATCTAGAAGACATGGTGTCTATAAGTGTGATTGCCTGGTTTAAATAGGCATTTCGCCCTTCATCCGTTGCGGGGTAATAGAACTGCTTATCTTCACGCATGAATTTAAAGAAGGCGGGGAGATCGCCTTCGAAATTCACTTGCTTCATGATTTCGCGCATCTCGTTATGAATACGAGCGACCTCCTTCAGACCCAGTTCGTGGATCTGCTTTGCTGTCATACCGGTTGTCGTGGTACGTGCCAGTGCGTTGTTATAGTACTGTTCGCCCTGAGGAAACTTCCAAACACCGTCGCGGCTATCGGCCTTGGTTTCGAGTTGCGCGATATAGATTATAAGCTTCTCGTAAGCAGGCTTTACTCGAGTCAACAGCGCTTGCCTTGCGTCACTCAACAGTAAATTCTTATCTTTACTTTCTATCTCCAGCAGCTCAACTTTACGCTTGAAGTCGGCCCAGATAGCGCTGTCTTCGCCTGAGTCGAATGGTGCACCTCTAATGATGTTCTTGCTGCCGGATAGGACATGGGGAAATACGAAGCGTGGAGCAATAATGCCTTTTTCGGCCCGGATCTCAAGCGCTCTTTCTAGTTGGTTAAGGTATTCAGGCACACCTTTGAGTCGGCTAATATAGGCCTCGGCATCAGACTGGTTGTCTATCTGGTGCTGGTTAATTAAAAAAGAGGCGATCATAGTGTGGCCACCGTGCATCTGGTTGACCGGATAATTGTGAAAGCGCCATTGATAGTCATCAATTTCCTGCTTCAACTTTTGTTTCAGTAGATTAAAGCTGAGGCGCGTCTGTTCATTGAGCTTGGTGACATTAATCTGCTTGAGCTGTGTGAGATGACGTTCAGTGCGTGCCAGGGACCTGGCATCGGCTTCCTCGCCTCTTTGATCCCACTTACCATAGTCATTCTTGATACCTAGATGAGTCTGAGATATCGGACTCTGCATCACATTTTCCATGAAGATGGTTTCAAACAGTGCGTTAGCCTTCTCTGACTCATTTTCAGTTTCTTGAGTTATGGGTTCACCAGAAGTTATTGAGGTTAGCGAAGGGGCGGCAATGGCAGAGGTGTCTATAATGGCGGCTAAAGTTAGGGCGAGTATGCTGATTTTTGTTTTTATGGGCATAATTAGGTTCTGTCTTAGTCTTATTGTTATAAAAAACTGAAGGCTAATCCTAATGAAGCTGTTCGTTAAAGTTTTGATCTAAGTGTTAGCAGATGTTTCCGAGGAGCTAAAATGTGTCTTTTGCTCCTCGGGGAGCGGAGTTTAATTAACAGAATTGTGATAGCAGCTCATTGACAAACATCTGACCTTTTGGGGTTAGTTTCCAATATTCATCATCCTCAGTTAACAAGGATTTTGCTTTTGCTTTGGTAATGCCTTCATTGATAACGGTACGAGATAGGCCGGTTCTTTGTTCAAATTCACTCTTAGGGATGGGGGATATGAGACGAAAACGGTTCATCAGATACTCGAGCGCTCTCTCATCTTCCGGGACTTCTGTTACATCGAAGGTATAATTTTCTGCAGCCAAATATCCTTTTGGATGTTTAATTTTGACAGTCCGAATTATTTTATTCGACTCCAAAAGTGTCACTTTTCCATGAGCGCCACACCCAATGCCTAAGTAGTCACCAAATTGCCAATAGTTGATGTTGTGTTGGCACTGGTAGCCGGGTTTGGCATAGGCGGATATCTCATACTGCTCATAACCTAGGCCTGCCAGTTTTTTCTGACCTTGCTCATAGATACTCCATAGCGCTTCATCATCAGGCAGTTGAGGCGGCTTAGAGTGAAACAGGGTATTTTGCTCGATAGTTAACTGATACCAGGACAGGTGCGGCGGATTAAGTGCTGCTGCAGTCTCTATATCGGCCATAGCTTCATCAAAGCTTTGATTGGGGAGTCCATGCATAAGATCTAAGTTAAAGCTGTTATAGCCAGCTTCTGAAGCTTTATGGGCGGCGACCTTAGCTTCATCTTTATCATGTATCCGTCCCAGTAAGTTTAACTTGTCACTGGAGAAGCTCTGTACGCCAATCGATAATCGTGTCACACCAGCCTGATAATAGGCTTTAAAGTCATCATGTTCTAATGTTCCCGGATTGGCTTCCATGCTTATCTCTATCTGCTCACTGAATGGGATAAGTAGGGAAACCTGAGTCAGTAATCTTGCTATTTGAGCGGCATCAAACAGTGAGGGCGTGCCACCACCGATGAAAATCGAGTGTAATTTTCGCCCCTGGACATACTGAATATCATTTTTCAAATCAGCTATGAGTGCATCAATGTACGCCTGTTGTGGTAACTCTCCATGCAGACCATGGGAGTTAAAGTCGCAATAAGGACACTTCTGCACACACCATGGGATGTGAACGTATAGGCTAAGTGGAGGGAGGGTTAACATATAAGTGCGCCTTGCTGTTGCGTCGATATATTCATGCTTCTAGGACTCATAAAAGCTTTGAGTCGATGAAAGCTGGTTAGGGAGATATTCAAGCTGATGCTCCCCAAAAGTTCAGGTTTAGTGGTGGCTTGGCCGACATTAAATCAGTATGCCTTGCTTTTGCATTGCATCGGTTAACAGCGACATTGCCTTTCCGCGATGGCTTAGGCGGTTTTTCTCATCGCTGGAAAGCTCAGCTGCTGTGCACTGGTGCTCATTGGGAATGAAGATCGGATCGTAGCCATGGCCATTTTCACCTTTGACTTCGAAGCCTATCCGGCCTTCCCAGGAGGCTTGGCAGATGATGGGGGTCGGGTCTTTAGCATGGCGCATGTAGACTAGAATGCATTGAAATCTTGCCGTTCTGCCTTCCTTAGTCTCTTTCAGGGCTTCCAATAATTTTTCATAGTTATCGGTTGCGCTGGCTTCTTCTCCGGCATATCGGGCCGAATAGATACCTGGTTGTCCACCCAGCAGATCAACTTCCAGTCCAGAGTCATCGGCAATCGCCGCAAGTCCGGTAACTTCAGCCGCATGACGTGCCTTAATGATGGCATTCTCGACGAAAGTCGTGCCTGTTTCCGGAACCTCTTCGACATTAAACTGGCTTTGAGGAAGGACCTCTACGCCATGTTGTGAAAATATTTCTGAAAATTCTTTAAGTTTGCCTTTGTTACCGCTGGCGAGGACAAATTTATCCATGAGATACCTTTAAAAGACTGGAGTTCAATAGTTGGCCGCAATGATAACTAAGCACAGAGGGAAACGGTAGTCATGATCACGTGAAATCGCTGAAACTAGATGCGGCGAGTGTGAGTGATAAAGAATAACCTCCCGCTGGAGGTTATCGAAAATGCTAATCGGTCAAATTCAGGGAGACTGAGCTAGTCAGGAATAAAGTCTAATCTACGTAGAACTTCTGTTTGAACTTCAGCTGTGTATTGAGTTTATTCTGATATTTGATTGCGAGTTTAAAATTGATCTCCTGATCATCACGATAGGGGACCTCTGCGACATAGTAGATGGCATCGGCTTCACGGATCTCCCTGAACGCTAAGTTGATTCGCGCATCAAGAAGATTATTAGCAATGCCTGAAATTTCAACCGCAACAGGAGGGTTTCCATCCTGGCTGGTGTCGAGCACTGAAACATTGATGATCCCCGTATAACTACTGCGTTTAATGCCGTATGACTTAGCAATACTAGGAGTGAGAAACGTGCTGCCAAAGGCGACATAGTGGATATCGAAGTTACCTACCTTCTGCTTCTGCTCTGCAGAAACATTGCCGACGAAGGCGAGAGTGAGAATGAGTGCTGATAAAATTGCTCTGAACATGACTGGCTCCTGTGTTATCCGTTCTATCTGTCATGGATTACTAAAGTATAGATGTTTACATCATTAAACCTAGTTATACCACTCATTGTGTTACAAAAAGTGTTACAAAAATATCTATAACAGGGCGCTGATGATCTCAGGGATAAGCCTGGGTGAAAGTATTTTTATCTGTTTATGCCTGCCTAATTGCCCTTTAAGGATCACGATATCTCCCTTGGGCACCTTAAAGGCTTTCGACAGGTATTTGGTGAGGTGAGCGTTCGCCTTACCATCGACCGGAGGGGCAGTGATGGCTATTTTAAGCTCCTCTCCATGAACCCCTACAATCTGATCCCGACTGGCTTTGGGTTGAATATAGAGGTTAAGCAGCAGGTCATCCTGCTGCTTAGAGACGGGAAGCACTATACGTTTGCCCAGAAAGGCACATATTGTGCTAGCAAAATATTGACGAAGTTAAGGATGATCATCATCACAAGCAATGAAAGGTCGAGGCCGCCCATAGGAGGTAGAATGCGACGGATTGGTGACAGGAAAGGTTCGGTTAACTGTCCCATGACCATCTCAATAGGGTTATGACCTTGGCTAACCCAGCTTAGAATGGCTCGAATGATCAGCATCCAGAAGAGCAGTACTCCAGCCTCTTTAAAGACAGACACGACCGCAACTAACAAAATGGTTAGAATATCGATGGCTGCGCCGGCGATGAGGCTAAGGATCACAAATTTAGCCACGACGACCATAAGGGCGAGTAATACCGATGCCGTATCAAACCCACCAATGGAGGGGAGAACGCGGCGCATCGGTGCGACAATCGGGTGGGTCGCTTTTACAATAAATTGACTGAAGGGATTGTAAAAATCGGCCTTAGCGAGCTGAAGCCAAATTCGGAGAATCACAACCATCAGGTAAAGGTCAAAAACGGTACTGATTAAAAAACTTAATGCATTCATAAGTATGCTCTACTCTATAATGTTGAAAGTGAGTTTTATCGAATTAATATTGTTCAGACATCTCTTGTGCACGGGCGACACAGTCGTCCATAGCTTTGCTCACCTGTCCTCTGATGTTACCAGATTCAAAGGCGGCAATCGCCTGAGCCGTAGTGCCTCCTTTAGAGGTGACATTTTCTCTGAGCTGCGCGGCAGAAAGTTCAGGGTTTTGAATCATCATTTCGGCAGCCCCGAGTGCGGCTTGCTGAACTAAGGCTCGGGCCTTGGGTTCATCCATTCCTGAGTTGGTTGCGTTAGCTATCATGGCTTCCATAAACAGGAAGAAATAGGCTGGAGAACTGCCTGCCAGGGCTATTACCTGATTGAGCTCCTCCTCCTTCTCTACCCAGACGATTTTGCCGCCACTTAACATCAGTTGTTCACAGAACTGCTTTTGCTCTTCTGAGATATTGTCACCGGCGTATAATCCCGTCATTCCTACCCCTATTTGAGTCGGTGTATTGGGCATAGTACGGATAAGTTTGATCGCTTGGCCGAAATAATCGTTATAACGATTAGCGGTGATGCCTGCGGCTATGGTGATGATCAGTTTGTCTGACAGGTCAAGCGTACTGAGCTGTTCACATACGGCCTGCATAAAATGGGGTTTAACACTCAAGACGATGACATCGGCCTCTTTAGCCGCTGCAAGGTTATCATGGGAAACCTGAATATTGAGGTCCCGCTTCAGATCGTTCAATTTACCAATGCTTGGGTTTGTCGCGTGAATGAGTGACGGAGTATAGCCACTTTTTACTAACCCGCTGGTAATGCTGCGGGTCATGTTTCCAGCCCCGATAAAACACAACTTCTTCTCAACCATGTGACATCTCTTATTATCTGTTTAAGTCGTTACCATTCACTACCGGATAAGGTATTAAATATCCCTTCGAATCTCTTTAATATCTGGGCGCTAACTCAATAAAACAAGCCCGATAGGCCAATGAAGTCTAACTGCCTGTCGGGCAACGACTCAAGTATTCAAGTTCTTATCTCTTTCACCAAATATGGCACTGCCAATTCTAACCATAGTAGAGCCATGTTCTACGGCTTGTTCCAAATCGTTACTCATCCCCATAGAGAGTGTATCGAGGCTGGGGTAGATGGCTTTTAACTCCAGAAATAAACTCTGCAGTTGTTGGAACTCATCCTTTTGCTTGTGTTTATCACCCGTAGCCGTTGGAATCGCCATTAATCCACGCAGGGTCAAATTGGGAAGGGTATTGATGGTGTTAGCCAGCGCCATAAGCTCAGAAGGGGCGATTCCTGACTTACTCGTCTCGCCACTAATGTTAACCTGAATACAGACATTGAGTGGTTTTAGCCCATCGGGACGTTGGTCATTCAGGCGTACAGCAATTTTATCCCGACATAGGGTATGCATCCAATCAAAAAGACCCGCAACGACCTTTGTCTTGTTAGATTGCAGGGGGCCGATGAAGTGCCATTGGATTTCAGGACAGATAGACTTCAGCTCGTTTACCTTTGATTCTCCTTCCTGGACATAGTTTTCTCCGAAAAGCCTCTGGCCGGCAGTATAGGCCGCTATAATATCTGTAACAGGTTTCGTTTTACTCACCGCGAGTAACTGAATTTCATCGGCATTTCTTGATGAAAACTTTGCTGCTTGTGTAATTCGTTGCTGGGCGTTAGCCAGCCTGTCTGCTATTGTTGTCATGATGTAAGTTTTTTGATTGGATGGATGTCCCATACTATGGAAATCACAGAGTTACTTGCCTTTAGTGTAAAGCACAAAGCGTCAGATCTACACCTTTCAGCGGGCGTTTCGCCTATGATACGTGTTGATGGCGAAGTCAGAAAGATCAATTTACCCGCTTTAGATCATCAAGGTGTTCATGGACTCGTCTATGACATCATGAATGATAAGCAACGTAAAGATTATGAAGAGCATTTAGAGATAGATTTTTCGTTCGAGGTGCCCAATTTAGCGCGTTTTCGTGTCAATGCCTTCAATCAGGCTCGAGGCGCTGCGGCCGTATTTCGTACTATTCCCAGCGACATCTTAAGCCTGGAGCAACTCGGCGCGCCGGAGATTTTCAAGAAGATCTCCAGCTTTCCCCGTGGGCTGGTGCTGGTCACCGGACCTACAGGTTCGGGTAAGAGTACTACTTTGGCGGGCATGATTGATTTTATAAACGACGCTCGTCACGAGCATATTCTGACCATCGAAGATCCGATAGAATTCGTTCACCAAAATAAGCAATGTCTTATTAATCAGCGTGAGGTTCACCGCCATACTCACAGCTTTAATGCGGCTTTGCGTAGTGCACTTCGTGAAGATCCCGATGTTATTCTGGTGGGTGAGATGCGAGATCTCGAAACCATTCGTCTTGCGATGACAGCGGCCGAGACGGGTCATCTGGTTTTCGGCACCTTGCACACCACATCGGCGGCCAAAACCATTGACCGTATAGTCGATGTGTTCCCCGAAGGAGAGAAGGGCATGGTCAGAACCATGTTGTCAGAGTCGCTACAGGCGGTAATTTCCCAGACCCTGATTAAGAAGGTGGGCGGCGGCCGCGTCGCGGCTCACGAGATTATGATGGGCACCCCGGCGATTCGTAACCTTATTCGAGAAGACAAAGTCGCTCAAATGTATTCAGCGATTCAAACGGGTATGGCTCATGGTATGCAGACCTTAGATCAATGTCTGCAGAATCTGGTTAATCGTGGCCAAATTACTCGTGAAGATGCACAACATAAGAGTGCAACTAAGCAGACTTTTTAATATCAAGGTTTTAAGGCTTTATTATGGATGTTCGTCCCTTCTTAAAAATAATGGTGGAGCGTAAAGCATCGGATCTATTTATCACTGCCGGTTTTCCGCCCAGTGCGAAAGTTGATGGTGAGGTGAGGCCCTTAAGTGAGAGCTCATTTAATCCCGCACAGGCTTTGGACTTTGTAGAGTCTCTGATGACTGATGTGCAGAAAAAAGAGTTTCATGAGAGCCGGGAGTGTAACTTTGCTTTTGCAGCAAAAGAGCTGGGCCGTTTTCGTGTCAGTGCCTTCTGGCAAAGAGAAGCGCCGGGCTGTGTCATGCGCAGGATTGAAACTAAGATCCCCGAAGTGGAAGATCTAAAGCTTCCCCCCATCTTAAAAGATCTCGTGATGAGTAAGCGCGGGCTTATCATTATGGTTGGCGGTACGGGAACGGGTAAGTCGACCTCATTAGCGGCGCTGGTGGGTTATCGTAATGCAAACTCTCGAGGTCATATCCTGACAATTGAGGATCCTGTCGAGTTTGTTCACGAACACCGCAAGAGTATTATTACTCAGCGAGAAGTGGGAATCGATACCGAGTCATTTGATGCCGCCCTTAAAAGTTCACTTCGTCAGGCTCCGGATGTGATTCTAATCGGTGAGATCCGAAGCCAGGAGACGATGGAATTTGCACTCTCATTTGCAGAAACTGGTCACCTGTGTATGGCTACTTTACACGCAAACAATGCAAACCAGGCACTGGACCGTATCATGCACTTAGTGCCGGAAAGTAAGCATCAGCAGCTGTTATTCGACCTTTCTTTAAACTTACGAGGTATCGTCGCACAGCAGTTAGTTCCTAAAGCTGACGGTACTGGTCGGCGTGCAGCCATTGAAATTTTGATCAACACGCCCAGGATCTCAAGTTTGATCGCGAAAAATGAGCTGCACTTACTTAAAGAGACAATGGCTAAGTCAAACGAGCAGGGGATGCAGACTTTCGATCAAGCGTTACTGAATCTTTATAGTGAAGGAGAGATAAGTTACGCCGATGCACTCCATTACGCCGATTCACCTAACGATCTTCGCTTGATGATTAAACTTCAAGGCTCAGATTCCTCAGGTTCTGGCTTTATGGAAGGCGTCACATTGGATATGGATTAATCAATTATTCTGTATTTATGATCTAAAACCTCAATGTAAACGTATTGAACATGGTTGAATATAAAAGCTCTTGTGGTGATAACAAGGGCTTTTTTTTATCCATAAAGCGGTTTGAAAAAATGCCTTAAAGTATTGATTCAATCTGTGGTTTAATAGCGGTAAGTGATTCGTATTTAAAGAGGTTAGATTGGCTAAATTTTCAGGTTTAACTCAAGATGTTGGACATAAAAAACGCGGAAAAACCGGAGTGTTACTGGTCAATTTAGGTACACCCGATGCACCGACGGCTTCGGCAGTTAGGCGCTATCTTGCCGAGTTCCTTTCAGACCCCAGAGTGGTTGAGATCCCAAGACTCCTGTGGATGTTAATACTCCACGGAATTATTTTACGCATCCGGCCTGCAAAGAGTGCGGCATTATATCAACAAGTCTGGACTGAAAGTGGTTCTCCCTTGATGGATATTACTCGCAGGCAGACTGAAAAATTAGCGCAATATTTTAAAGAAAATGGTTGTGGCAAGAGTCAAAATGAGACTCAAGACATTTCGGTTGAGTTTTGTATGCGATACGGGAAGCCATCAGTGTCAGATACCTTGAAGCGAATGCATAATGAAGGTATTGATAAATTAGTCGTTTTGCCTTTGTACCCACAATACGCAGCACCGACGACGGCTTCAGCATTTGATGCGATAGCCAAAGAGTTAATGAGCTGGCGTTATCTGCCTTCTTTGCACTTTATCAATACTTATCATGATAACCCTGATTTTATCCATGCCTTGGCTGAGTCGATAAAGCGAGATTTTGCTGCCAATGGTCAACCGCAAAAATTAGTCTTGTCCTATCATGGGATGCCTGAGCGTAATCTTCATCTAGGTGATCCTTACTACTGCTTTTGTATGTTGACTACTAAGCTGGTGGTTGAGGAGTTAGGTTTATCGAAAGACCAATATATTGCGACCTTCCAATCTCGTTTCGGTAAAGCTAAATGGCTCACTCCATATACCGATGCGACGATGGGGTCCTTACCTGAGCAAAATGTGAGGGATATAGCGGTTGTGTGCCCGGCTTTCAGTGCCGATTGTTTAGAGACTTTGGAGGAGATAGCCGAAGAAAATCGACTCATCTTCGAAGAGGCAGGTGGAGAGAAGTATCGTTATATTCCCGCATTAAACGATGATGAACTTCATATCGAGATGATGGCCAATATCGTTAAGCCTTATCTTTAAATAAAGTGCAGTCTATTGACAAAGGGAGCTACGGCTCCCTTTTGTTTAGCTTACCCTCAGATCAATACAAACTTTCGAAATAGCTCTCGATAATTAATACCGCCGACATAGCATCGACTTGCCCCTTAGTTAGCGCCTTATAGCCGCCCATTTCAAACAGTCTGGCCTTTGCATCGGCAGTAGTGAGGCGCTCATCTTGAGTGGCGATTTTTACCCCAAATCGGCCATTAATGCGATTGGCAAACTTTTTGGCTCTCTGGGTCATCTCCTGCTCTGAACCATCCATGTTTAGCGGCAAGCCTACAACGACCAGATCGGGTTTCCACTCCTCTATCAACATACCTATCTCTTCCCACTTGGGGATCCCATCGACTGCCTTAATCGACAACAGAGGGTTGGCACTACCGGTGAGTGATTGCCCTATGGCGACGCCGATACTCTTAGTGCCGTAATCGAAGCCTAATACTGTTAATGAACTCATAAATAACTTCTTCAAAAATTGTTGGGATATGGCTTTAACGCACATAATCCAAGTGGACTAATTGCTTAAAGCTTGATCTGACTATGCGTGACCAGTTTGGTTAGACAACTGCCAAATATCGAAACCTAAGGATTCGGTGGCTCGTTGCCAACGATCTTCATATTCGGTAGAAAATAGCAGCTCAGCTGTGGCTGGAATCGACAGCCAGGTGTTTTCGGCCAGTTCCTGTTCAAGCTGATCTCGGCTCCACCCGGCGTAACCCAATGCGACAATGAACTGCTCGGGGGCGGTATTACTTCCTAATGCCGACAATACATCTCTCGACGTGGTGAGCATAAGCTCATCTGTGAGTGATTGACTGTTGTTCCATATTGATTGAGGAGTGTGGAGTACAAATCCTCTTTCTGGGGTTACCGGGCCCCCTATGAGTACTTTTGAGCCTAAAGAGGTGATAAGTTCTGGTTCCTCTTTAAGTTGCATTTGAAGCAGAAGTTCATTGACATCTATACCAATAGGGCGGTTTATCATTATTCCCATCGCACCTTTTTCGTCGTGTTCGCAGATGTAGATCACCGAACGTTCAAAGAAAGTGTCTTTAAGTGAGGGCATAGCGATTAAAAAGTGATTTTGTAAACTTTCCATTTGAGCTCCACTAAAGGGAATAGGCCAGCTATGTAGAATATGGGTCTTAACCGCCTGCTAATTTAACCTTGTAATTTAGCTTCTCTAGCAGCGTTTTTAACTGCTCCCTATTATCAGTTTGAACCTCAATGTTGAACTCTTTTACTGTACCGCCACAACCGCACTGTTTTTTTAATTTCTGGGCTAATGCTTTGAGCTCTTTCTCATTTAATCCGAGGCCTTTAATGATAGAGACCCCTTTTCCTTTACGGCCCTTACTGTCTTTGTGGATCCTAACGATGCCATCACCGGTAGGTGCCCGGGGCGTTTCTATTTCAGGCGAGATCCTGCCGATATCTGTACTATAAACAAGAGAAACATTTGAGTCTTTTTTCATGAGAACGTCATTAATTAGCGATGATAAACAGAGTTTAACAAATTGAAGAATCTTGTGGGAGCTTAATATAATACCAATCAGTATAAAGATGTGATCGCTCAGCGAGAGTCTAGCGCTTCTGAGGGAAGGTACTTTATTGCTCCTGCATAAAGGGCATTCACAACATCCATGTTGTTCGCAGCGAGTGAAGAGCATAGCTGTTCTACGTTTAAGCTCGTTAACGCAGCATCAGAAGCGCTAAAACTCGCCTTTTAGGAGGTTTTTTGGCTGCCTACTTCTTCGTTGAATAGCTTCACAAGGGATCACCATTGTATCATCTATTCGCCTTGAATTAGTTTGCCAAAAATAACTCTGAGTAGATCACTTTCTTATACTGATTGGTATAAAAGGTAGAAATAAAAAAGACCACTCAGGGTGGTCAATAGATTGTTATCTATTCATTTGCAGGGATATAGATAAGTAGAAACTGACTAAATTGCCTTAAACTGACATCAGAGCTAGTCCAGTTGGCAATGTAAAGTGGCTTAAATGGCCTGTGCAACTCCGATCAAGAGTGAGATTGCGGTAATGGCTGCACAGGGAAGAATAAATTTATGAAGTCTTGGCAATGCTATCGAGCAGGCTGTTAACACAAAGCCTATAGATGCTGCGCCATAGCTGTTGGTGTCTCCGCTAAGTAGAGAAAACGTCAACCAGGCCAAAACGGCTACCGGTAAAATCAATAAGCTGAGGTGGGCAAAATCGACCTTATCAGAGCCACTCTTTGCTTGGGCTGTAGCCTTAACCGGGGCGAACATATAAACAGCGGCCGAAATAAGAAAGGCAGTTGCAAACCAAAACATAGATAACTCCAACGGTGTGTGATTGATAATCATTATCATTTAAGGCTTGGTTGAAGTCAAGCTGAACGATACAAGTTTTAATACAAAATTGAGTTGTAGAACATAAGATTGCTATGTAAGCTGATATTTAATTATGCATTTGTGAATTTAGGATTTTACGGGGTTTTAATATGAAAAAAGTGTTAGTTGTTTTGACTGCAATGGCGTTGAGCGCCTGCAGTTCGATGAAGACAAGTTCAGATTATGATCCTGCGGCTAATTTTAGTGACGTGAAAACCTATGCCTGGGTCGAACAGAAAAACCAAGATACCAGTTACCATTTAGATGGCTTGATGGATCAACGTGTGAGAGCCGCCGTTGATAGCCAGCTTTCACTGAAGGGCGTGACACTCAGTGACCCTCAAACTGCAGACATTTTGGTTAATTACCTTACTAAGGTAGATAAGAAGATTAATGTAGACACCTTTAATACAAACTTTGGATATAACCCCTATTATGGTTCTCGATGGGGAATGGGCGGCTCTATGCATACCCAAACTACGGTTAGAGAGTATGAGATTGGTACCTTGATTTTAGATATGGTTGATAGAGAAACCGGAAAGTTGATCTGGCGTGGCTCGGTAGCCGACACCATTCGTGATAAGAATACGCCGGAAGAGAGAGTTGAGGTTGTTAATAAGGCTATTTCTGAGATGCTGTTGAATTATCCCCCTAAGCCAGAAGCAAAATAACCCAAATTTATACGAATGATGAGAGGCGAACATAGTTAATATGTTCGCCTTTTTTGTGCTATTTATTTGAGAGTAATAACATTATTTCTCGCCCAAAATTTCAGCGGAAATAATCTTGAAAAGAATGGCTTATAAAAACAGGCCTTGATTATGATGTCACACAATAATGGCAAATTTTATGTGAACTCATCTCCATCTAGACTAAAGTCCAACATCTTAGTGCTTGCTGCGAATGATACTCTCGATTTTTATAACTGTATTGTTGAAGTGAGTGGTGCGAAATGGAGCAGTTTCTAAAACAGTGGTTTACAGAGTATGAAAAGGGTGAGGGAGTGGAGGCTAAGTCGCTTTCGACTCAGGTTCAATCGGATTGGGGGACGCTCTTAGAGAAGGCCAAACAGGGGAAGCTCAATGATTGGCAGAGAACACCGCCAGGGCGAATGTCACTGATCCTCTTAATGGGACCCGTTGCTCATCTGCTGGCCGATACCGATGTACATGCTCTGCATGGCAAGGCCAGAGAGCTTTGCTTGAAGGGGGTTGATCTGGGCTTTGATACACAATTGGAACCTGTTCAGCGTCGTTGCTTTTATGATCCACTCTTTTACTCGACCATAGCGGAAGATCGCCAGTTATTGATACGCTTACTCGAGGGGATGCAATCACAAGTTGAGCCACCGGAAAAACCGGTATGGTCGAACTGGTATGCTCAGGCTTCATCGTTAAACTCTTAACGATAAACGTGGTCGTAAGCTTTTTTGGAGTGCTTGAGAGCTATCAGCTTTCAAGCCTTATTAGCTCAGCCTTACATCTGAAGTAGCCTTCTTAATAGCTTTCGAAGAGAGCGGTTAACCGAGGTTTCCATCGCGCTATGTTGAATAACGTCCACATTTGCCTGCCAGCCAAGCTGCTCGAATTGTACCGGAACTCTGCAGAGCTGTTTGTTGTTAATGGCATCTTCGGCTAAATGCAATGGGAGTAGTGTCCAACCAAATCCTGATTTTGCCAATTCCAACAAGACATAGTAGTTATCGGCATACCAAACATCGGGAGAGTGGGCTTGATTAAACCAGGTGACTTTTGAACCTTGTGAGCCGATAACAAGTTGTCGGTGCAGTTTCAGAATATCGACATGAGCGGCATCAGATTGTGCGAGAACATGTTTTGGACTCACTAACAGCTCGAATTGAACCGTACCTAAAGTTTCGAAATTGATCACTTCGGGGTATACATTATCGCTGAATACCAATCCGGAAGTGGCTCTCTTATCTGTCACTAGCTGAATAACATCTTGGCTGGATGCACAGAGAAACTCTAACTGAAGTTGGGGGTGCATTGCTTCTAACTGGGGTAAGAGATCGACCAGCCCTGAATAGGGGATTCCTTCATCTATTGCCAAAGTCAGCTTCAGATCCTCTTCAGACTCCAATGCTTTTACCTGTTGATCCAGTCGTCTATGTTGCGCTATGACCGCTTTCGCTTGAGGCAGAAGTTTCTCTCCGGCCTTGGTGAGTTTTGGGTAACGTCCGCTTCTGTCGAATAACTGCAGATCTGTGTCTATCTCCATATTCATAATATTTTGACTGACCGCAGATTGTACCTTGCCTAACTTTCTCGCGGCCGCAGAGAATGAGCCAGATTCAACGGTTGTGACAAATGAGATGAGCTGTTCGATGGTCAACATATCAGTAATTGTGATGGTATCTAATTGTTAGGTATCTTACATCTAGATGATAATGGCTTCAACTTAAGAGGTTGGAGTTTTTATATGAAAACCAGAGAGAGAGTATTTCACGCAATTTTATTTGAACTGTTGGCATTGGCGATCGTGGTGCCTTTGGCCACCATATTCAGTGACAAAGGCGCTTCTTCATTGGTTGCAGTGGGAGTGGGTTTAAGTGTTTACGCCGTAGTTTGGAATTATTTTTACAATATATGGTTTGATAAGCAATTTGGGTCAGAGCGTTCTTCACGTAGCTTGTTAATGAGGTTCGGACATACCCTTGGCTTCGAAGGTGGGATAATATTTGTAACTGTGCCTTTAGTTGCATGGTTTTTAGGGATAAGTTTAACCGCAGCCTTGATTCTTGAGGCGGCATTCCTGATTTTCTTCTTTGTTTATGCGATTGTATTTAACTGGTGCTATGACTATTTCAGAAGCCAGATGCGAATAGCATAAATCTGTACTATTTCACCGAAAACCGGTGAAGAGTATTTAACTATGTTAATTGTTGAGTTTTTTCTACTTTAGCTTTGATAATTACGCAGGCAGATATAAAATGATCTTCGGCCGCAGGAGGGAAAATAGCACTATGTTGATAAGGGTGAGGAGAGCCAAGCTTAAGCTAGCTTGCCGGATATGATACAGCACTGTTAGGTGTATCGATTTAAGTCGTACCTAAATGAGGTAGCGGAAGAAAGTGATGAAACAACTTATACTCTGTTTTCTATGTATTGCAGGCGTGATATTTAGTTTTTCGGCATTTAGCTGGAATGATAGCGATCATGATGGCGTTCCCGATAGGAAGGATGCCTGTTCGGATACCCGCGCCGGTGCTCTGATCGATGCTGCAGGTTGTGAGAAAAAGACCGAATTTGAAAATATATGCTTAAGCACAACTGCAGATGGCATTTATCCGTCCGGTTGTAGTGAACTCAGTGCGTTGCAGCTGAATTTTGAGTTTGCTAAGTCAGAGGTGTTGTTTTCTCAGTGGGTAACCTTGGCGAGATTAAAGCAGTTTCTGCAACGCTATGATGTGAACCTTTGCCTCCTGGGTTATACAGATTCTATGGGAAGTTTGGAATTAAACCAAAAGTTATCGACTCAGCGAGCCAATGCAGTAAAGCAAATTTTGGTGGAGGATTATGGATTTAATTCTTCACGTTTTATTGTGAAAGGAATGGGGAGTGAGTCACCTATTGCGAGTAATGAAAAGCCTGAAGGTAGAGCCTCAAATAGACGGGTGGAATTTATCGTAGATTTGAATAGATAGACAGTTGTTTGTTATAAGTAATAAATTTAGTTTTTTGATTTGAACTGGTGATTTTTCATCACTGGGTTTAAATTTTGATATATCCAAACTGTGTTTGGTTAATTTTAGGGAGTTATTTAATGGAAAACTTGGAAGGTTTGATCGAGCAAGCACCTGAGCTTATCGTGGCCTATGGAATGAAAATTATTTTTGCGATTATCATTTTTCTTGTCGGTAAATATTTGGCGGGTGTCGCTAAAAAAATATCTGATAAGTTGATGACCAAACGTAAAATTGACCCGACTGTAGTCTCTTTCGTCTCTAATATTGCCTGGGCACTGGTATTCGCGTTCACGGTCGTTGCTACATTGGGACAGATAGGCGTTCAAACAGCGTCTTTAGTCGCCGTAATTGGTGCCGCCGGTTTAGCCGTTGGTCTGGCCCTGCAGGGCTCACTATCTAACTTTGCTTCTGGTGTATTGATGGTGCTGTTCCGTCCCTGTCGTGTCGGTGATTATGTGGATGCCGCAGGTATCTCTGGTACCGTCGATGAGATCACTATTTTCTCGACTAAGCTGTTAACACCTGATAATAAGCTGATTATTGCCCCTAACTCGGCGATGATGGATGGAACTATTGTTAACTATTCAGCCATGGATACCCGTCGTGTCGATTTAGTCATCGGTGTGTCATACGATGCCAACCTAGCCGAAGCGAAGACGGTATTGACCACAATCGTTGAAAATAATCAGTACGTCTTAAAAGATCCTGCTTATACGATAGCTGTCTCTGAGTTGGCCGATTCTTCGGTTAATTTCGTGGTTCGTCCCTGGGTTAAGGGTAGTGATTACTGGCCTGCATATTTCGAACTGCTTGAGCAGATTAAAATCGCTCTCGATGAAGCTAATATTGGTATTCCATATCCACAGATGGACCTTCATGTGAAGGAAGCTCCATCGGTTTAGTTCCATTGGGGTTGAACATAGGATAAAAAAAGGTCGGCATATGCCGACCTTTTTGTGTCTGGAACACTTATGAAAGTCACCCATGGATGGGAAATGGCTTTCGTTGTGTCTGGAACACTTATGAAAGTCACCCATGGATGGGAAATGGCTTTCGTTGTGTCTGGAACACTTATGAAAGTCGCCCATGGCCTAAAATGCTCCCTGCATTTACAGGCATCCCCCCATCTGCCCCATATGGCTTGTGATATTCCTGATATCATTCAGGCATTTCCCACGTCCGTGTGAGTCAGATGGGAAATGTCTTTGAAGCGTCTGGAACGCTTTAGACCATGGAGGTCAGATAGGGAGAAAGTGGCTTTCGTTATGACCGGAACACCTATGTCTGATGTTAACCTTAATGCGACGCGCCATCATGGCTATGATCATACTGGTAATCAAACTTGGGCATGCCCCAGTGAAACTTAATCGCTAACATTCTGAAGCTGAAACCAAATGATAAGCAGATAGCTAAGTTGATTGACTCGGCAATTTCAAAAGACTTAAGGCCAACATATAGACCCGCGGTTAGCAATGCGACTAAGGCATAAAGCTCTTTCTTGAAAATCAATGGTACCTGGTTACATAAGATATCGCGGATCACGCCACCAAATACTCCGGTGACAACGCCCATGACGACAGCGACAACGGGGCTAAAGCCTAACATCAAGGTTTTCTGAGCTCCTATGATGGAAAATACGGCTAAGCCGAGTGCGTCGATAGCCAGAAACAACTTGGACAGATAACGCATAACCGGTGCGATTAATACGGTTAATAGCGAAGCAAACGCTATGGCTATCAGGTAATGTACGTTCTCAACCCATATTAGCGGGTAGTTACCCAGTAACATGTCTCTTAGGGTTCCACCGCCTATCGCAGTGGCGCAGCCAATAATCACAACCCCAAAAAGGTCCATCTGTTTTTTCCCGGCGGATAACGCTCCGGTCATCGCTTCAGCAATGATACCGATAAGCCATAGTAGGCTGATAAATTGAACTTCTTGCATTGGAATACGCCATCGTGAGAAAAGAGCAGAGATTTTGCACTAAAAATGCCGTGATGAAAACTAACATTTTTTATTTTGTTGTATTAGAAATTATAATGCTTTTGTGTGTTGTTACTCTGTTCGTTGTTTAGCTATTAAGGCTTTGGGTTGATTTTGTCTCTATTAATACTAATCTTTATATTTTTAGTGTCTTTAAAGTATCCGCTTGGGGGGGGAATGGTTGAATATCAGTAAAAACATTAGTGAAACTTTTTTGGATCTTCTTTCTAGATTAACAGTAGCACCGCGTTAGCAGTAAGGTTAGTATGCCTAATCTCGAAATTTTTTATTAGTTGTAAAGGGGGCTTATGATAGATTTTCGTAGCGATACCGTGACCATGCCGACAGAGGCGATGCGTAAAGCGATGGCAACAGCCGAAGTTGGGGATGATGTTTATGGTGATGACCCGACAGTAAACCGTTTAGAGGCAATGGCTGCAGAAATGTATGGTTTCGATGGGGCTTTGTTTACCTCATCGGGTACTCAAGCTAATTTGTTAGCCTTGATGTCACACTGTGAACGTGGCGATGAATATATCTGTGGTCAACAGGCACATAACTATAAATTTGAAGGCGGCGGTGCTGCGGTGCTTGGTAGCATTCAGCCTCAGCCCTTGAACAATCAAGATGATGGTTCGATTTTACTGTCGGATATCAAAGGGGCAATCAAGCCCGATGACGTACATTTTGCTAATACACGACTGGTGAGTTTAGAAAATACTATCGGCGGTAAGGTGCTTCCCCAGAACTATATCGCCGAGGCGCAACAGTTAGCGTTTAATCATGGGCTGAAAATTCACCTCGATGGGGCGCGAGTGGCGAATGCGGCCGTTGCGCAGAATATTGCGATTAGTGAGATCACTCAATATTTTGATTCTGTCTCTATCTGCTTATCTAAAGGTCTTTGTGCTCCGGTGGGCTCTATTTTATTGGGTGATGAACGCTTGATAGGTAAAGCAAGACGCTGGCGTAAGATGTTAGGTGGCGGTATGCGTCAGGCCGGCATACTTGCGGCGGCAGCGAGTTTAGCAATAACAGATCAGGTTGAGCGTTTAGCCGTTGACCATGATAATGCACGTTATCTTGCTGAGCAGTTGTCGACGCTGGCAGAGTTCAGAGTCAAGCTCGCCCAGGTTCAGACAAATATGGTATTCGCACATGTAAATGATGGGGTAGATATCGGGTCTATCGCAGTGCAATTAAAGCAGAGCGGCATCCTGATAAGCCCTGGTTCTACGGTCAGGTTAGTCACCCATGCCGATATTTGTCGCGCCGATATTGATACCTTTATAGGTGAACTTAAACGTTATCTGAAATAGTTTAGTCAGGCAATTTTCCCGATTATTTTTATATGAAAAAAGTCTGCATTGGCAGACTTTTTTGCTTTGTTTCTTTTGTGTATTACGGCTAGTGGGTGTGACTGTCATGACTCTGTGAGAGCTGATTGCCATTGCTGTCATAAAAACCGGAATTACCGTGTTGGATAAACCCCTGAGTTATCATCTTAGCGATAAAAGGATCTGATTCATTATCGCCGACATCGGCAAAATCTAAATCGTTATAGTCTCTGGTGAGGTTATCGAATTGATGATTGCTGATCTTACTTGCTGAAATTAAGCGGTAGGTTATCTGTTGCTGGCCTTGGCCTAAGGTGACTTGATAGGGGAGCGAAAGTGATTCTATCCACTCCAGCTTTATCGCTTGCCCATCCAGTTGACCTCGGTATTGAACAACAGTAAAACATTCGCGTTCGATACTCTCCGCCTGCTGCAATTTCGATTTTAGATTAGGCGATACTAAGTGGAAAAGCTGGTCGAGATCATAGCTCATATTGAGAGAACGGAGGTCGCTGGGGCGATAAGTGATTGAGCGCTGCTCCTGTGGGAAGTAACGCACGTATTCGCCATTTCTATCCCAGGCTTCAAACGTCACTGGGCTTTTTTGATAGATCACCCGATTCTGACTTTTAATGAGCCTAATGTGATTATTACTTATCTTATTCTCAGACTGTGGCTGATGATTAAAAATGGCATATCCGGCATCTATGTTGTCAGAGGTTAACCCTTCGCACTCAAATGAAGATGCTGGCGTTTGTTGTCGCCCCTGAGCATCAATGTCTGAATGGGCAAGAGAGGGCTGGCTGATTGAGAAAAATAATACTGCGCTAAGCAAAGAGTACTTCATGAAAACTCCACTATTTTTGAGGGGATAATAAATCAAGGCCAGCAAAAACTCTTTTTGTGGCCCTGATTTTATAAATCATCTCTTTACAATGATCTAGACTTGCTAGTTTTTGCGGGCATTTACTGGGTTGCTTGCGCTTTTACCACTAAGTTTGCCGCGTGATTCATCACATGGAAGATGTGGTTCTGCTCTACCGTTCCCTGTATCAGATGTGAGCCCGGACCACTTGCGAATATCCCGACATCTTCACCGGCGTGCGTTTCACTCTCTAATGGAATGAGTGCTTCTTGATGGAAACCGGCATTAAGCGTGTCGACATAGTTCAGGTCAACCCTCCCCGTGTGGATAGGGTAACCATAACGCTCATCCCCACCAGTGTTTAGGTCGGCAAACCCGCGACCATTGGTATATCCTACTGTGGTGTAGGGCAGGCCATTAGTGTCTGTTGAGTTAGTGACTACTGGTACGCCAGCTGAATCGTTTCCTTTTACCAGTCCGAGTATCGGATTACCACGGGTTGGATAGCCCGCAATGGTAAATACATGGCTGTGATCGGCCGTGACCATCAGCAGGGTATCTTTAGAGGAGGTTTTCTCCATCGCGACACGCACAGCCTCAGAGAGTGCAATGGTGTCATGAAGGGCTCTGGCCGCATTACCTGCATGGTGTGCATGGTCGATTCGACCAGCTTCGATAATAAGCACAAAGCCTTTATTATTCTTCTTGAGAATGTCGATGCTTTTAGCCGTCATCTCGGCCAGCGAAGGCTCACCCGTTACCCCTTGTGTTGTGCGGTCGTAGTCGTACTCCATGTGGGAGGAGTTGAACAGGCCAAGAGCATGGTCGGTCGTTGTTGGGTCCAATGCTAAAAAGCCATCTCTGTCTTCAACATAGGCCGCATTGGTGTATTTTGCCGTCCACTCTGCGGTGAGGTCTCGTCCATCTTTACGTTTACCCGTTTTACCTTCTGCGTCGGTAAAGGTATTGGGAATAAAGGCGCGTCGACCTCCCCCCATGACCACATTGACTCCAGTGCCGTAGCTATAATCTAATAGCTGAGCGGCAATATCTTTGCAGCCGTTTGTTACCGCTTCTGCTGGCAAGTCGGCATCACTCTCCCAGTTTCGCTCCGGTGAATGCGCGAAGGTCGCAGCTGGGGTTGCATGGGTGATTCTGGCAGTAGAGACAACCCCTGTCGATAAACCCGCTACCGAAGCGAGTTCGAGTGATGTCATTAAATCCTGTCCAGAGGTTGAAGCGCAGTTGCCGCGCCTCACGCCCTCGGCTTGGGATATCACACCCACATCGGTTTTAACGCCGGTGACCATAGCTGTCATGGTACCGGCTGAATCCGGCGTTTGGCCATCGACATTATAAGTCTTCGCCAGGCCGACATGGGGCAGAGTTTCAAAAGAGAGTGAATTCTCCTCTCCGGTATTGCCCTTTAATTGTCCTTCGAGGATACGAGCTGCGGTAACAGTGGAGATCCCCATGCCATCACCAACGAACAATATGATGTTCTTTGCAGCGCCGGCTTGATTGTTGACTGAAGTGTCGGCCGCTTTTGTTACCCGGCGTTGGCCATCGATGTACCATTCATTGACGGCAGCCCAATCTTTACCGTTATTGCCGTTACTACCATCGCTGCCATTATTGCCATTATTGCCGTTTGTGCCATTGTCGCCATCGCTTCCACATGCCGCCAGACCTAATGTTGCTGCCATAGACAGTACAAGTAATTTCTTATTCATTGTTTTGCTCCAAAATTGATACTGATTAGGGTCTGTTTATCTTTCGAACTTGAATTTTGCTCAATCTCAATGGATTTAGTGTAAGGCGTCGAGCGATGACGCTTAATGGGTTAAGCGAAAAGCTCGCAACACAGCAATAAGCCCATTGAAATGAGCCCACAGGGCAACGTTTGTTGGCCATCTCTACTGCGTTGTCGCTTGTTTATGTAGAATCACTACACCACACAAGCTCTGCCTTGTATAAAAGGCCAATAAATCGTTGCAAAAACAACTATGAAAGGTCAACAGACCCTAGTATTTAGTGCTGCCAAGGGATTGGGCCTGGTTGATGATATGGAAAATGACATTCTGCTCGATAACACCCTGGGCCAGATGTGAACCAGGGCCTGTGGCGTGTAAGCTGATATCTTCACCGGCATGAGTTTCACTTCCCATAGGAATAAGCGCTTGTTGCATGAAGTCTTTGTCTTGAGTATCGACCGATGAGAGATCATCACGCAGCCCGATCACTGCACCGGGACCATTGGTGTAACCTAGGGTCGTGTATGGCTTGCCATCATCGGCGCTGGCCAGATTACCATCGACGTTGTGAACTAAGCCTAAAATAGGATTTCCACGTTTCGGATAACCGGCAATAGTGAAAACATGGCTGTGATCTGCGGTAACCATGATTAAGGTCTCTTCAGGGTCGGTATTGTCGAGTGCGGCCTGCACTGCGTTTGAAAGTTCAACTGTGTCAGCCAGTGCACGGCTTGCGTTACCTGCGTGGTGGGCGTGGTCTATTCGACCCGACTCAACAATTAACAGATAGCCTTGCTCGTTCTTTTTCAGTATGTCGATAGACTTAGTGGTCATCTGTGTGAGTGAGGGCTCACCGGCGGTATCATCTGCCCTGTCTGCTTCATACTCCATATGTGAAGAGTTGAATAAGCCCAACAGGTGATCCGTCGCCGCTGCGTCTATGGCGTCAAACTCGGCTTTATTCCATACATAAGCTGAATTGGTGAAGTTTTCGGTCCAAGTTTTCGTCAGATCGATGCCATCGGCACGTCGGCCTGATTTGTCTTCACCGTCGGTGACAGTATTTGGGATGAAGTTACGTCGACCGCCGCCTAATGCCACAGAAAGCGCATTGGCTTCATCACGCATGACAAGTTGGTATGCGATGTCTTTGCACTCATTTGCCACTGCTTCTGCGGGGAGGTTGCTGTCAGCTTCCCAGTTACGTTCAGGGGTATTTGAATAGGTGGCTGCCGGCGTTGCATGGGTAATTCGTGCGGTACTGACAACACCAGTCGATAGCCCTTTGGCATTGGCAAGGTCGACAAGAGTGATCAGTTCATTCCCTTTAGATGACAAGCAGTTAGCGCGTAGGCTGCTATCAGAGACAGATAATACGCCCGCCTTAGACTTCACGCCTGTGGCCATGGCCGTCATGGTGCCTGCTGAGTCAGGGGTTTGTTGATTGGTATTATAGGTTTTAACTAATGCCGTATTTGGAAAGTTCTCGAAGCTGAGAAAGTTTTCTTCACCGCCTTTGTTACCTTGAGCTTGCTGACCTTGGTAGATCCTGGCGGCGGTCAGGGTTGAGATCCCCATACCATCTCCGACAAAAAGAATGACGTTTTTAGCCTTCTCTTTGGTCTGTTGTTCCGTTTTTTCCGCGACCTTAAGCGCGCTGGCTTTAAACCATTCGCTGTCTGTTTGCGTCGATGGTAACAGGGCTGCATCGGCTGCCATAGTCACTAAACTGCATGAAACGAGCGCAGCTACAGTTTTCATATTAATCACTATCATCACCTTAAATTATTGAGATTATTTTGAGTCTCGCTGGTTAACGCGGTGATAGTCGGTGATTTATATGACGAATAGAGGACATAAATGTTGAGCTTTTGTGACGCTAGTGAGTTTGGCAGTAACTCGATGTGACTATCCCACTTTGCTTCATTTAAGGGAGAAAATACTGACTAAATCCCTATGTTGGTGCATGCTTGATATTTGGTTTTATTCTAAGTTGCTGATAATAGTTGATTAAAAGTTGGCATTCTTTGTGCTACCTATTTATAGGTATTAAGTTGTATTGCACGACATGGTTCAAATTGACCGTGACTCATAAGGAGAGGGACTGATGAAATATTACAGCCGAAGATTTATTAAACCTGAGCATTTGAATCCTGCCAACGCACTATTTGGTGGCCAACTTTTGAGTTGGATTGATGAGGAGGCGGCCATCTTCGCTGGTTGTCAGATGAAGAGTGTCAGTATCGTCACTAAGCTTATCTCTGAAATTAACTTTATGGCACCCGCAAGGCAGGGAGATGTCATCGAGTTTGGCCTGGAATTAATCAGTGCAGGCAGCACTTCTATCGTTGTCAGATGTGAAGTCAGAAATAAAATGACTCATCTGCCGGTAGTCTTTATTAACAAGATGGTGTTTGTTAATGTCGACGAAAAAGGGATGCCATCTCCACATGGAATACGAGCGTGTGCCGCTTAGGGGTGATCAAGAATGGGTGATTCGGCCTGGAAACAAACCAGGCCGATGATTAAACGGTTAATCTTTTTTGCTGAGATCATCGTTAACCGATTTTACGGCATCACGGGAGGCATGACCTATAGCCTTAGTTGTGTCTCTTGTCGCATGACCAATTTCAGTTGTCACCTCTTTGGTGGTGTCTCCAATGATACGGCCTGTTTCTTTAAGCTCCGCACAACCTGATAGGGTGATGAGAGAGCCGAGGAGCAATGTTAGTGATAGTGATTTAGTCATGATTACTCTTATTCGAATTACTTATGCCAATAACTTTAAAGGGTGATTGGTATTAAATGTTACTATTTACCCGCTATTGTAACTTTTCTATCTGAAATGAAAAGGTCTCCAAATGGAGACCTTTAATGGTGAAGCCCTGTTCACTTTAGCAAGATCAATGTAGTTTCAGATGAGGATGAATAATGCGGCTGATCCCCTTCGCAAACATCAGCAAGGTCCCTTTAAATACACCGTGAAGCTCGATCAAATGCCTGCGATACAGTGATGTATAGACAAATCTGGCAATCTTACCTTCGACCAATACACCTCCTCCCATGAATGACATCAAGTTACCCACGGTATGAAACTTTGACAGGTTAACCAATGAGCCAAGATCTTTATAGATGTATTCGTGGCAAGGTGATTTATCTCCCAGCATCAGGCAGAGGTTATCCGCCGTCATTAATGCCATCTGCCTTGCTGATTGGCCTCTTGGCGGGACCCAGCTTCCGTCTTCTTGTGGGCAGGCTGCGCAATCTCCAATGGCAAAAATATGAGGGTCGCGGGTCGTTTGCATATTTTGCTTAACCATAACCTGGTTTATTTGGTTACTCTCAAGCCCGCCAATCCCATTTAAGAAGTCGGGTGCCTTAACTCCCGTTGACCAAATAACCATATCTGCAGGGATATGTTGATTTTCGGTAGTATGTAATCCTTCGGGGGTGACTTCACTGATACGGGTATTGGTAAGCACATTGACACCAATGGCAGTGAGCTCTTTCGCTACCGAATCCGAGATCTCCCTTTTTTCTACTTTGGGTAAAATTCGCTCATCGGCTTCGACTAAAGTTATCTCTAATAAGCTGCTATCGATTTTGTAACCAAAACCGCTGAGCTGATCGACGGCGTGATGCATTTCGGCTGACATCTCGACTCCGGTGGCTCCCGCGCCCACAACGGAAATTTTAATCTTCTCATTTAGTTGGTGATGACTCGCATAGCGCATGAATTTATTTAGCAACATGCTGCGGATCTGCATTGCTTGCTCTGTACTGTCCAGGAAGACACAGTGGTCACGCACACCCGGTATGTTGAAGTCATTGGCAATACTGCCAATGGCAATAACCAGGTAGTCATAGCTGATACGACGTGCCGGCAGCAGCTCATCCCCGGAATCATCCATAATAGGCGCTAAGATAACTTGCTTATTATCACGATCAACATTGGTCATTGCACCTTGTTGAAAGTGATAACCATGATTGGCGGCATGACTGCGATAACTGAGGGCATCGATACCGATATCCAGTGCACCTGTGGCAACCTCATGTAGCAAAGGCTTCCAGACATGGCTTTCCGCGCAATCAATTAGAGTAACCCGAGCTTTCCCCTTCTTTCCAAGTTTACGACCGAGTTTTGTGGCTATTTCCATACCACCAGCACCACCACCGACGATGACAATATTGATCATTTCTTGCATGAGTTCAATTATCCTTTTAACTAATTAATAATAAAGAGGTTTAATCATCCATCGGATTGGTGAACGGCATTGTTTCATTGTTACCCAATCACGGCCAATAATGCTTTCTTACTTTTATGAGCAGAATAATGGCTGAAAAAGTGTAACAGTACCTATTAAAATCGGCAATTGGAGAGAAATGGATGCTAAAGTGGGTAAATTTACAATTTTTAACTTTAGTTATTGATTTTATATGGTGTTATTTATTTACCATTGAACTTTTCAGGTGTTTTATCGGGTGAGGGAAAGTATGTAAGTGTGATCTGTGCTGGGTTTGGGCGGGCTAAAATGTGAACTGCCTCATCAATTGAGGCAGTTTCATTGTATATTAAAGACTCTTCATTGCTAAAGAGTGAAAACTTCCTTCAATATTAAAGACCTGCGATTTTGTCGCTATAGTCTGCAATGAGGTGCTGCATAATCTCTTCGACTGATGTGTCTTTAGTCGCGTCATCCATAAATATTTTGAATGTAGCCAAAGCGTGACCATCGCCTCTGAGTCGACTGGTTTGCATCGCAAAGTATGCGCTTTCAGTGTCGGCTTCACGAACAACAAAACCATCGATTTCAAAAATACGGTGACCTGAACGGCCATGCCACTTAGTTATTCTGTTTAAGCCAATTTCACAAGACTGATTGAATTCTACATGGTTTTGCCAGGTGGTTGGATGTGCAGGGTCCTTAATGTGTGGGCATCGAACTGTATAGTTGTAGACATGGGAAATTGCTGTCATATATTACCTACCTGTTTGCGGATACTGATGCCATCATAGGCATTGCTATTCAATTTGGTCAACTTTATTTGTCCTTTCCTATATACGTTTATTGTTCCAGTTAACGTACTAAGCCAGAAGTGATTCAAGCTGGTCTGATTCTTTTTTAGCATGAGTTTATTACCTATAACCTTGTGCTAGATCTCACTTTTGCCACTGTTTTAAAACTTGCTTCGCTATCGCTTAATAAAGCAACAGCTAATTGACATCATGTGCTGTTATTTGACCAATGAGTTTCATCAGAGGTAAGAGTTTAAGTGTGAATGAGCAGTTGAGCTTATCTATCAGTCAAGCTGATGCTATCTGATTTTTAAACGTTAAAATATTAGATGAAAATCCTTTAGGCTCTGAAATCTATTGGTCCAAGATCGAGACTTCAACCTATATTGTGGGGTGAGCCTTTCGATTCATAGGGCATCCTTTATCAGGATATTGACCTCAAATTGAATTGGTCAGGAATATGCGTGTTGCTGTTATGAAATAAAAATGTAAATAGGTTTTAATCAGTTGCTTATCTGCCTATAATTTCTTGAAAATAATCTAAATTTGTAAACTCTTATCGGAGGCCTCTATGGCTGCTCAAACCGTTTCAAAATTAAAATGGGGTATTCTCTTCATCGCAGGTTTACAGCTTACAGCATGCGGTGAGGCCCCGGCACCTCAGCAGGCCATGTTGCCAAGTGTAATAGTCAACACAGCTAAAACGGAAGAGATACAGTCAAAGACAGAGATTGTTGGGCGCACAAATGCCTCTGAAGATGTCACCATCAAGTCACAAATTCAGGGACAGTTACTTAAAAGAGCTTTTGTCGAGGGTGACGATGTGGAAGCCGGGGATCTGCTGTTCGAGATAGATCCCGCTACTTACGTCGCTGAACTGGCTCAACAAAAAGCAGTATTAAAGCAGGCATTCGCTTCGAGAGATGTTGCCGTTATGAACTGGGAGCGTGGTAGACGCCTACTTCCCGATGGCATGATCAGCGCACAGGATATGGATGAACTTACCACACGTAAACTGACCACTGCCGCGGGTGTTGTTCAGGCTGAGGCTGCGGTGCAAGGCGCCGAGTTACAGTTAAGCTATACCAAGGTATATGCACCTATTTCTGGACGTATCAGTAATGCTATGGTCAGCACCGGCGACATTATCACCCCAAATTCTGATATGGCTAATTTAGTTCAACTTCAGCCCATGTGGGTTAATTTTCAGGTTGCTGAAAGGTCCTTGATTAACACTAAGGAAAATTTTTCTAAGGCGGCTAAAAAAGAGATAAAAATTTCGGACATTGTTATCAGCCTGCGATTGCCAAATGGCTCAATGTTTAACGAAACAGGTTTTATCGATTTTGTGAGTAACCGAGTTGACGTGGCGACGGGCACTTTACCCATTCGTGCCACATTCAAAAACAGTGAAAAAATGATGTTGCCAGGAATGTTTGTCACGCTTGTGATTGAATCTCCGCTTAAAGAGAGTGCTTTGTTGATCCCACAAGCGGCGGTTCAAGAAGATCAACAGGGCCGATTTGTGATGGTGTTAAATGAGCAAGATATGGTCGAGAAACGTATCGTTGAACTCGGAGAGCGGTTTGGTATCGATTGGCGTGTCATGAGTGGATTGAATGATGGCGAACGTATCGTTGTCGATGGTCTGCAGAAAATTCGTCCGGGTATTCAGGTTAAAGCGGTTGAACAAGAAATTATGCCGTTTAAAGAGTCTCAGTCATCACCCGATAGTAATACGTCAAAATAAGGACCGTTATGATGAGTGATTTTTTTATAAACAGCTTCATAAAATTGAGCGTTTGTTTAGGCGTGCATGGTCTGAATCTGAATGAAGGGGCTTGCAATGATTAGTGAGTTTTTTATTAACAGGTTCATAAAATTGAGCATTTGTTTAGTCGGGCAACGTCTGAATGAAGGGGGCTGCCATGATTAGTGAGTTTTTTATTAACAGGCCTAAGTTCGCATTTGTTATTTCGACAGTATTGACCTTGGTTGGACTCATCTCAATTCCAATCTTGTCGGTGTCTGAGTTTCCTGAAATAGCGCCTCCGCAAATTAACGTGTCTACGAGTTATTCCGGTGCGAGTGCCGGCGTGGTTAAAGATACCATAGCCCAGCCACTCGAGGCTGAGGTCAATGGTGTCGAAGGCATGCTCTATATGGAGTCGAAAAGTGCCAACGATGGAAGTTACGCTTTAAATGTGACATTCGAAGTAGGCACCGATGCCGATATGGCGCAGGTTAAAGTGCAAAACAGAGTGCAACAGGCGATGCCGCGTCTGCCTGAAGAGGTTAAACGTCAGGGGGTTAAAGTCGAGAAGCAGAGCCCTAATATGTTGATGGTGGTGAATCTGGTCTCCCCCAATGAGACCTTCGATTCGCTGTTTATTACTAACTATGCCGGATTGAATATCAAGGATGCGCTCGCTCGTCAAAATGGGGTCTCTAAGGTTCAAGTTATCGGCTCGCTCGATTACGCAATTCGGATTTGGCTCGATCCCAATCAAATGGCAAGCTTTGGTGTGACAGCAAAAGATGTGATTGCTGCTTTGCAGGAGCAAAATATTCAAGTTGCGGCCGGACGTGTTGGTGCGGCGCCTGTGGATCCAGATCAGCAGTTTCAATACACCTTACAAACTAAAGGACGCTTGAAAGATCCACAGGAATTTAAGGATGTTATGATCCGAGCGAACAACGATGGTTCCAAAGTTGTTGTCAGCGATGTGGCCCGTGTCGAACTGGGTTCTCAAACCTATGATGCACAAGGTAAATTAAACAATAAGCCTTCGGCAATTATTGCTGTTTATCAGTCACCTGATGCTAATGCATTAGAAGTGGCCGCCGGAGTTAAAACCGAAATGGCTAAGCTGTCAGAGCGTTTTCCAACTGATCTGGAATACGAAGTGCTTTATGACACGACTGAGTTCGTTGAAACCTCGATCACAGAGGTTGTACAGACGCTCTTCATCTCTATCACACTGGTTGTTTTAGTTGTTTATATCTTCTTACAAGATGCCCGCTCGACTCTGGTTCCCGGCATTGCGATTCCTGTTTCCTTGATTGGTACCTTTGCGTTCCTGCTCTTGTTTGGTATGAGCATTAATACCGTGTCTCTGTTCGCATTAATCTTAGCCATTGGTATTGTGGTCGATGATGCGATCGTGGTGGTAGAGAACGTGACTCGTTTGATGCAGGATGAAGGTCTTTCTCCAAAGGAGGCGACCTCTAAGGCGATGAAAGAGGTTACCGGCCCTATTATTGCGACCACCTTGGTGTTGCTTGCTGTATTTGCTCCCACGGCCGTCATGCCAGGTATTACCGGACAGATGTATGCTCAGTTCTCTGTGACTATCTGTATCGCTGTACTTATCTCCTCAATAAACGCACTAACTTTGAGTCCGGCGCTATGTGCCTCGTTACTTAGAGTACCTAAACAGCATGAAACAGGTTTTCATGCCTCGTTTAATAAATACTTTGAACGTTTCACCGGTAAGTACATGGGGCTCGTCTCATCATTGACCCGTAAGCTGTCTTTAGTGGTTGTGGTTTATGTGTGTTTAATTGCCGTCACGGGCGGAGTAGCAAAAATCTTACCTTCAGGCTTTGTGCCTATGGAAGATAAGAAAGCCTTTATGGTCGATATCCAACTTCCCGATGGTGCATCACTTAACCGTACAGAAGAGGTGATGAAAGAGTTAGTTGAGTTGACGCTGGCTGAACCTGGTGTTGAGAATGTGATCCACGCCAGTGGTTTCAGTATCTTAACCGGTTCTGTATCGTCCAATGGTGGCTTGATGATCGTTACGCTCTCTTCATGGGAGGAGCGAGATACTCCGGATATGGTTGAGGCGGCTATCGTGGCTAAGCTTCAGGCTAAATATGCCGCTAACCCTTCGGTGAAAGCCATGGCGTTCTCATTGCCACCCATCCCTGGTGTAGGTAGTGTGGGGGGATTTGAGTTTGTGCTGCAAGATACTCAGGGTCGTTCACCTCAAGAACTGGCTTCTGTTATGCGAGCCTTGATCATGGAAGCGAATTCACAGCCTGAAATCGCCATGGCGTTTAGTAACTTCCGTGCCGATGTTCCGCAGATGTATGTGGATGTCGATAGGGATAAAGCTAAGGCATTAGGGATCTCATTGAATGAGGTGTTCACAACCATGCAGGCTATGCTTGGGTCTATGTACGTGAATGACTTCAACCGTTACGGTAAGGTGTTTAGGGTCATTGTGCAGGCCGAAGGTGAGTTTCGTAATTCGGACAAGGATATTTCCAGTTTTTACGTGCGCTCGGCAACTGGTGAGATGGTACCTCTGAGTACGTTAGTGACGGTGACGCCTATCTTAGGCCCCGATGTGATGAACGCTTATAACATGTTCAACTCAACCACTATTAACGGTTTCCCAGCGGCTGGCTATAGCTCAGGAGATGCGATTAAAGCGATGGAGCGTGCGGCTGCGATTAGCTTACCGACCGGGTATACCTATGAATGGACCGGTCAAACCTATCAGGAAATCAAGGCGGGTAACCTTGCGCCTCTTATCTTTGGCTTAGCGTTAGTATTCACTTATCTGTTTCTGGTGGCTCAGTATGAGAGCTGGACGATTCCGTTTGCAGTCATGCTGGCGGTACCTATTGCTTTGCTTGGTGCCTTCCTCAATATTTGGCTGATGGGAACAGATTTGAACCTCTATGCCCAGATTGGTTTGGTGCTCTTGATTGGATTGGCGTGTAAGAATGCCATTTTGATTGTGGAATTTGCAAAACAGCTAAGAGAGGAGGGGAAGAGTATTCTCGATGCGGGGGAAACGGCTGCCAGACTGCGTTTTCGTGCGGTATTAATGACTGCTTTCTCATTCCTGCTCGGTGTGCTTCCTCTGGTTATTGCTACAGGCGCCGGAGCGGGAAGTCGTCGTGCTCTGGGTTACTCTGTTTTCGGTGGCATGCTTGCAGCGACAATAGTGGGGACTCTGCTGGTTCCTGTGTTTTATGTGATGATGCAAAAACTCAGAGAGCGGGTGAAAGGCGAGGCAAAAGCTTAGCAATAAGCGGTATAGTCAGCTCTGATAAGGGCTCACGAATTTTCGTGGGCCTTTTTGTTATATCATCGACCAGCTTTTTTAAGGTTGAAACCTCTAATTTGATTTATCTGAGTTCTTTATGTTTACAAATGGTGAATTCATGGTATTCTATGTCTTGCTCTGTTGTTTGGAGTTATTAAAGAATCAAGTAAAGTAAACCCGCGTCAGATCTTCGTAAGTTTTTGTCCGTAGTGTTTCCCTTAGCTTCATCGTAATACTTAATAATTCGACTTCTCAGCACTTCGCACTTTCGCGATATTTTTTAATGAATTTATATAAGGGGCAATACATGTCTAATTCAACTACTGGTACAGTAAAATGGTTTAACGAAGAGAAAGGTTTCGGATTTATTTCTCAAGAAAATGGCGGTGATGACGTATTCGTTCATTTCCGTGCTATCGCTTCAGATGGTTTCAAGACTCTTGCAGAAGGTCAGAAAGTATCTTTTGAAGTTGAGCAAGGCCAGAAAGGTCTTCAAGCTGCAAACGTTGTAGCTCTATAATCTGGAATTTATCCAGACTATAATTAAAGGCTGCCTTCGGGTGGCCTTTTTTATGTCTATAGATTACTGTTTATCCCTCTCTACTCACTCCATAGCAGACCATAGTACGCGCTAAGTTTTTGCCCTCCATAAAGCCACTCCACTGATTCTGGATGCGAGTAAACCGATATAAATTATGTCTGGCTACTTCTGCATTTTATCACCCATTCATCTTGAATTAGTTAGCAAAAAACACGCTGAGTAGATCACTTTCTTATATTGATTGGTATAAGAAGAGATAAGCCGATAGGGATGCAGGCGGAAATGAAAAAGGCCCGTTCACTCATAAAAGTAAACAGGCCTTCTAGCTTGCTTGTTCTTTGCAGGGAAAAAGCTAACTGACACTACAATATAACGTTTGTATCATTATGTGTAATTGTTTATCTCGAAATTTTGAGTTAGATCGCTAGTTATCACATCATTTGTCTGTTTCTTTGGTGTATTTGATGGCGAAGCGATGGGGGGTGCAGGAAAAAGAAAGGCCCAGTTCTATGAAATGGGCCTTTGGACTACACTCTCAAGTGCAGGGAGAAAACGAAACGATTTCATTTGCGCCGACTGGATCGACGCAAAGAATCTTTTTACAAAGCGTTAGTAAAGATCTGACAGATCTCTTCATGTGTCGCTTGCTTAGGATTCGTGAATCCACACGCATCTTTAAGGGCATTATCGGCAAGTGTTGGAATATCTTCCGCTTTCACGCCTAGCTTAGTGAGGTTTTCAGGGATCTTCACAGCAACAGAAAGTGCTTTGATTGCTTCGATAGCCGCTTTAGCGCCTTGTGCATCATCCATAGCCGATACGTCTACACCCATAGCTTTAGCGACATCTTTCAGACGTGGTGCAGCGACTTGTGCGTTGTACTCTTGAACGTGTGGAAGTAATAGCGCATTACATACACCGTGCGGAAGGTCATAGAAACCACCGAGTTGGTGTGCCATTGCATGAACATAACCAAGGCTCGCGTTATTGAAGGCCATACCCGCGAGGAATTGCGCGTAAGCCATCTGATCGCGTGCATCGATGCTTTGACCATTATCAACAGCTTCAACTAAGTTAGCTTTGATAAGTTCAATAGCCTTGATAGCACAGGCATCTGTGATTGGGTTAGCGGCGATAGAAACGTAAGCTTCAACAGCGTGAGTTAGTGCATCCATACCCGTAGCGGCTGTTAGGCCTGCTGGTTTTGCTAACATCAACTCAGGGTCGTTGACAGATAGAATTGGGGTTGTGTGCTTATCGACGATGGCCATCTTAATATGACGAGCTTCGTCGGTGATGATACAGAAACGTGTCATCTCACTCGCTGTACCTGCAGTTGTGTTGATAGCAACAAGTGGCAGTTGTGGTTTAGTAGAAACATCAAGACCTTCATAATCTTTAATGCTGCCACCGTTAGTTGCTACTAAGGCGATACCTTTAGCGCAATCATGAGGTGAACCACCACCCAGAGAGACAACAAAGTCACAGTCGTTGGCTTTGAGTAACTCAAGACCAGCCTCAACGTTACCCGAAGTCGGATTTGGCTGAACGCCATCGAAGACAGTGACTTCGATACCGGCAGCACCCAGCTTATCTGAAACCTGTCCAACAAGACCAATTTCGACCAGTGGTTTATCGGTAACAATTAATGCTCTTTTGAAGCCTAATGTTTTGATATCTCCGATAGCTTCATCAACGGCGTTTTGTCCTAACACGTTGACTGACGGTATGAAAAATTTAGCAGCCATAAATTCACCTTTATGTTTAAAGTTTAAATTTTAAAGTTTTAATATTCTGGTAACTAAAGTACCAATCTTGATTTACCAAAGGTGTGACCGAGCTCTAAAAAATCACGGTAATAGTATGGAAGTTGGTCCAAAGTTAGATCTGCATTACTAAATCTGTAAATTTATGACCAATGTGGCGGAATTGACTGTCGGAATTCTGGAAAGTAAAAATATTTCATAGTTAAATTTCAATTTTATCATTAACTTAGGTGTGAACAGCTACTGTTTTCTTGTTGTCAGCATGAAAGTTGGCTCTTCTGAGCAAGAAGCTTGTATTTCATCTAAATCTTATCTTTAAAAAGAATGGTCTATACTTTTTTTACCGCTAGTTATCCCGGGAAAGAATTATGCGAAACCATCTAATCGCAAGCTTAATCTCTGCACTTATTGTTTCAGGGAGTGCCGTGGCTGCAGAGGCCGACGTATCCCTTGAATCATTAAAGCTACAAATTGAGAGGCTGCAGAAACAGGTTGAACAGTTAGAGAAAGCACAGCACCGAACGAAACAGCAGGCAGAGGCCGTCGTGGCTTCAGCCGTTGAGCCAAGGCAAGTCCCTCAATCTAAAACCATAGATCCTCCAGAGAAAACCAACAATACAGTTAGCGCTTATGCGACCATGAGACCGACCTTTGGTTACATAGATGAGGAGGGTGACTCGTTTTATGATGTTCGTGACGCCTTGTCGCGGGCGGGGATCAGAGCGACCAATGAGTTTATGCCAGGCTGGACAGCCGAGTTACATGGCGAATGGAGCATAGACATGGCAAATAGTGGTGATTTTGGTAAAGCCAGAAAGGCATATGGTGCTATAGCCAGCCCCTATGGCAGAGTAGGGATTGGTAAAGATAGACCGCCTCAATATCTTCTTATCGCCGAATATGTGGATATTTTTAACCATGCCAATAGTCCGTTTGCCTATGATGCCGAGAGCGTCTTCTTCGTAGATAATATGCTTACCTATCGTCTTCAAACCGGTAAATTCAGCTGGCTTGCTGCAGGGCAGTTTGATGGTGGGAGTGGCAGCGATGATGCGGATTTAGTCAACCTAGGGGTAGGTTTCGATCATGGTCAGTTTCATGGGGCCATCAGCTATCTGGTAGAAGATAGTCTGGATTCTGAGGTGATCACCGGTGAGGATGAAGTGTGGGCCGCTTCTTTGGCTCACGGTTTTTCTAATGGCCTGTATTTAGCCGCAGCCTATCAGGAGCGAACCTATAAAAGGGATCAACTATCTCAAGACCGTGATGGCCATACGATTGACTTGGCTGCGGCTTATCCTTTGGGTGAGCAGTTCAAGGTTAAGTTAGGTTACTTCGAGTTTGATGATGGTTATGGGCAATTCATTAGTCGGAAGTTCGATGGTTACAATACCACGCTGGAATGGTTGCCGGATGAGAATTTACGCTTCCATATCGAGTATCTGTATCGTGATATGGACTACTTCGAGGACTTCTCATCTTGGGTAGTTGGCTTCAGGTATGACTTTGCTAAAGAGTGGCAATTTTGATTTTCATCCACAAACACTCATTCAGCCACTTTTAATATGCCTGTACCTGTTCTTGTGTAAGGTTCAGTTTTTTATTCTAAGTGGCAAACGTTGAATAGGCCGATAGGAACCTATGTTGAAATATTCATAGGTTCCAGAGCCTTATTGCCTGCCCGAGCTAATGGATGGTTTGATGGCTGAATCTAAGATGTTTGGCATCTTTGATCAGTCGAACAAAATCTTTCCTTTCCATATGGATAAAGCTACTGTGATCACCCGCCTCCATATACAGCTCATTAGATTCCACTAAGAGATCATCATAAACGGCGTCCATATTGTAGACATCACCGATAGGTGGTATCGCGCCATGTTCACAGTCATTGAACATCCGGTAGACGGCTTGTTCTTTTATCAGGTGGAAATCTCGATTAAGTTTTTCGCTGAGTGCCCCTAAGTTGATTTTATGATCGGCCGGGAGGACTGCCATCATTTTTCGTCCCTCATGGTCTTCCAGTATTACGGCTTTCGCAACTTGTGACGGAGAGATATGAGCGGCAATCGCAGAACTCAGTGAGTTAAAACTATGGGGGTGAGCCACGAGGTTATAGTTGACCTCGTTATCACTAAGATAATCATTCAAACGTGTCGAAATGGTCATGGTGTTACCTCGAAAAGAGAATATGACCTTTCAATTATAGCTGCTCAGTCTTAACTCTTCTCTCTATCGCTATTTATATCGGGAGAAGGGGGCATTATTCATCTCTGCATTATCTATGTACTATAGCTCTGAACTATACCTTTGCTATAACAGCAGAGCGTCATCTATTTCATGGTATTGACATGCTGAGTCGATGAGTGATTTTGCTGTCAAGGTTGGGACGCCATAGACTTGGGTATCGACGCCGTATTTTTGATAGACCTTTAACATCAGGAGATCGAAGTCACCGTCACCAGAGAGCAAAATAATGCTATCGACTTCGCTAGCGGCCTCCATGATATCTATAGTGATACCGACATCCCAGTCACCTTTGGCACTGCCATCACTTCTCTGAATAAAGGGTTTTAATTTAACATCGAAACCGATATGTTTGAGGGCATCCTGGAACTTTAACTGGCCATCATCACCGCGATGAATCGCATAGGCTGTTGCCGAAGCTATCTCACCCTCATGACTAATGTGTTGCCATAGCTTTCTATAGTTAAATTGTCGACCGTAGGCTTGTCGGCAGGTGTAATAGATATTTTGAACATCGACAAATATGGCAATTTTTTTAGGCGTCATAAGGTCTCTGGAGCTGAAAATGAAGTCGAATTATCTTTCTACTTTATTATGCTTATAATGACAAGGTAAGCCTGAATTTAAACAAGCCAATAACATTTCATTTGGCGAAGGCGCAAGAGACATCAGCTATAGTGCGAATAGCTCTCTGCCAATGCAAAGGTCTTGGATTGCAATATAGAGGCGGTCAAATATTTGCCGATTGGTATAAGAACAGGTCGTAAAGATAATAATAAGAAAAGGAAATGGAATTGAACAGAGAAGAGCGCTACCTCAATGATGCAAAGGTGTTTTATTCGGAGAAGAAATTTTCATCGGCTGGAATGTATGCAAGAAAGGTGCTTCGCCGTGATCCACAGCAATGTGACGCACTAATGATTCTGGGTCATCTCGCGGTAAAAAATAACGATCTCAAAGAAGCTTTCAAAGTATTTACCCTTATCGTAGCGCTCACTCCGAACTCATTTGAGGCCACATCGGGACTCCTCTTCATCGCCGAGAAGCGAGAAGACTTTTTTGCTGCATATCGATATCTGGTTACTCTCGTCGAGCTCAAGCCTGAAAATTCTGAAAACTGGTTTAAGCTTGGTATCACTGCGAGCAAGATAGGTTTGATGGATGAGGCTGAAGAAGCATTTAATGTTTGTCATAGCAAGGGGGCAGCTAAGCCTTCGGTATTGCTTAATTTAGGCCATGTTTATAAAGCCAAAGGCGATACAGTAAAAGCCGCAGAGTTTTATCACAGCTATATAAAAGCGGGCCTTGAGCATCAGGCCGTAGGTTATTGGAGTCTTGCCGATCTTAAAAATTATTCATTTACCGATACAGATGCCAAATCACTGAAAAATAACCTGGAATCAAACCAATATTCTAATGCGAGTCGTTCTCTGTTTTTGTTTGCTCAGAGTCGTGTCTTCGAGCAGAAACATGATTATGAGCAGTCATTCAATTCAATTAGTGAAGCAAATAGACTGATGCAGGAGTTACGGCCTTTTAAAGCCGGTCCTTTTAGTCACATTATCGACTCTCTGCTCGAGTGTACTCCAGTTAAACAAGATAAGAGTCAGTCGACTGCTCTCCAACAAACGCCAATATTCATTGTGGGCATGCCGAGATCGGGGACGACCCTTACCGAACAGATTTTGGCAAGCCACTCGCAAGTCGAGGCAACCGATGAGCTGCCTTACATGGAACGCTTGGCTTTAGAGTTAGACATGGCTGGTGGATATGCTAAATGGCTGGCAAGGTTAAGTGATGAAAAGCTTGATAGTTTTAGGGGGCGCTATTTAAGTCAAGTCGCGCAATACTTTGAAGGTACCCCTGAGTATTTTATCGATAAAAATCCAAATAATTTCTTGCATATAGGGCTCATTAAAGCTCTGCATCCCGATGCCAAGATAGTTAACGTCATTCGGGACGCTAATGACAATGCCATGGGGGTATTTAAACAGCACTTTAGTCGAGGACACGACTACTCATATTCTCTCGATAACATAGTCGAATATTGGCAGCGCTATGCGGAATTAATGAAGCATTGGACAGGCTTGTATGGCGAGGATATTTATCATCTTAGCTTTGAAAGCTTAGTTCATTCTCCCGATGACGAGATAGCTAAACTGCTTAATTACTGTGGGTTATCGTTTGAGGATCAATGTTTAACTTTTTATAAATCAAAAAGAACGGTGTTAACCCCAAGTGCGAGCCAGGTCAGGCAGCCTATGAATACTAAAGCGATTGGGCAGAGCCAAAAATATCAGGCTTATATGGGGGAGAGTTTTCAGCAACTCGCGGGTATTGCTGAAAAGGTAAAATCTGAATTTTTGTCTTAACTCAGTATCGATAAAACTGCTGCGATTTTAGGTCGGTACCTCTTTTTCGCAGCAGTCACTCATCGAGATTATTAACTCATTTTTCCATGGCAATGTTTGAATTTCTCACCCGAACCACAGTGGCAGGGGCTGTTCCTGCTCATTGATTTTGTAGGCATATCGCTATTTATTTCGGCCTTTTTTTCAGTACCTGCGATCACCGTGGAGGGGCGTGCATCGGCAAGTTCAGTGCTCATGGAGGGAGCGATAATGAGATGAATTAAGACTTTTATGGCCGAGGTTTGATTATTGACCAGAACCGATTTTTCGTAAACTGAAGCCTGCTCTAACGTGCGTTGCCTTAATTGATGATAGAAGGGCCAACCTTGTTTTGTTGCTTCAAACTGTGACCATAACGCTTGCCAGTCTAAGCTGAAGTCTTTAATTAATTGGATAAATTCTTGTGCAGCTTCCCCATTATTGGGCGAATATTCCATGACTTGAGAAGCGAGCTCATTCGTTAAGCTTTCTATTTCACTCGGTGTCATGATGACTGGGAAGTTAAATTTTTCAGTCCTTAATTCGGGTAAGGAGTCATTAGAATATGCTAGAAAGTGACTGCTGGCATGAGGGGGCACCATCGAACCTAATGGTATTGAACGGTCTCGGATCATAGACCAGAAACGACTCGAACCAATAATATCAATAACCAGATGTACCCTTAGGCAGTCACTGTTATTGACAACCTTATGATGTTTCCATGAATCAAAAATCCAACAATCTCCGGCAGCCATATGGGTCTGTTTATCCCCGCAATGAAATATGACCTTCTCTTCGGTGACGATGGGAATGTGGATCCTGACTCGTTTATGCCAGTGGTAGTTGATATCACAATGCAGCGGGACTTCACAGCCTGGTGCTAACCTCATTAATCTTGAGCGGCCGACCACCTCGCCGAAAGAAGCTATCACCTGCTGGATATAGGGGCTCGCCTCCAGCGCCGGGGTCTGCTTCATCTCACCTTTGAACTCATTATTAAACCCACCCCCAACAGATATTAACGGGATAGCAGAGTTACCTTCGAAATGTTCATGGTGAGGGGCCCAATCACTTTCATCGAACTGGAGAACCTCTTTTTTTAATTGCTCAATATCGAAGGTTAAAGGTAATTTGTAAAACTCATTTTGCAGCTGCATTCAGGGCATCCTAATAGGTGATGACTTATTATTATCTGTTTTTCGGTTCTACATTACTTAACCTGAATTATCGGGTCAGGCCATGACAATGTTTGAATCGCTTCTGTGAGCCGCATGGACAGGGAGCATTTCTGGATACTCCTGTATATGTGGTCTCGCTCTCCTTTTCCTTCGATAGAGCAACTGAAGGGCGTTGATTATTCGGCCACTCTTTATCGAGCTGAGCGATACTGAATTTATTTAACTGGCGATTCATTTTGTCGATGCAAGATTGCAGGCTAGGCCATATGCTTTTTATTGCATCGTAGTTCTGCAGCCATTTGTTGGTTGCCGGAGGTGAAACTGTGTATCTGGAGTGGGGGAGTGCGTCGCCACAGATTTTTTTTAATTCATCATCGAATGGGATTTGGCAGAACTCAGTCAAGGATGAGACGGTTTCATAAGGGGAGTCGACGAGATCTCTGTAAGAGAGCATATGCCATTTTTCATCGGGTAGCTCTAACAGAGAATTCATAATTGATTCATTGGCCTGCAACCATTGGAATGAGGCAACATTTTCCAGCGGCTTTCCTTTTAGTGCACGCCAGTTTTTTGGGAGCAGCAGCGACCAATCTCCTCCCCAGCCGGGAAGCATAGGATAGGTTCGGAAACGGCCCGATCTCCATGCCTGCATTATGCTGCTGATATTTTCCTTAGGTTCTCTGACTAAGTAGATGAAGAGTGCATCGGGGAAGATTTTATTGAGAAAATCGATTCTAAGGCTGTTTTTCGGGGTTTTTTCAAGGAACCTGACAGGGCCAACCTCATCCGTGTACTCGTTATTCTTACTATCACGTAACTGTGCTTTAAATCCCTGACGCAAAGAGTCATGCAGTTCCTCAGTCCAATCACTCTCTTCTAGCGCATTTGAATCGAAGTTTTTAGAGGTAATATTAAGCGCTTTATGACCTTCGATAATGGCATGGCTCTCTCCTCCAATCGTCCAAAGTGAACGACTCTTAGAGAGTATTTCGAACAGTAAGGTGCTGCCTGAGCGCGGGGCTGACAAAATGATGATAGGACGATCAAAACAGTGATTATTCAAGATGAAACACCTTCGAAATGAAATGGGCTTGTCACTTAGGCTCTGGCCTGACTATTTAGCCTGAACCGCTAATCCAATGGGCTAGTTAACTACAGCAGTTTACTTTAATCTCGCCACGGAAAACAACTTGTCGTTAACCTTTGCTCTTCAACTTGTTAACTGTTGGAGGCTCGTTGACATTACTGGAATTCATCACTGAACTTCATTAAGACGAACTCCTTCCCCTGTCTTTGATATTTTGTAAAAAGCTGCAAAATATCATTAGGCACATCTTCTGTAGGTATAAATTGATGCTGTTGATAAAAGCCTGCCAGAGAGGGAAGTGAGAATAGAAATGTTCTGTTGTGTTCAAATATGTCCGCCAGCGATGCCATGATTTGGTGAGCTAAACCTTGCCCTCTATAGTCCGGATGCACAAGCATGCCGGTGAGAAGCGTGAAACTGCCAATCGGTCTTAGTCTGACTGAAGCAATAATCTGTCGTTCACCTTCATCTGTTCGGGTAAATACAACGCCGACGCACTCTTTTTTATTCAGTCTGGCATAGGGTAAATAACGTTTATAGAAAATATAGGCATCGCACCTGTTGTCAGTGTCTAACCAGCAAAGTTTCAATGTGGGTCCTTAAGGTTAACTTCCTCGCTGTCAAGATTACCAGATATCCGGTAAAAGCTTAATGAAGCCAAATTATCGTGAGCCAAACTCAGCAGCGAAACCCGATTAACACTCAGTATCAGGTGTTGCGTACTTGAGACTGTATTTGAGCTGAAGTAAGTGTTTGGTTTTACTTTTGTTGCTTGCAATGAGTTGTTACAAGATTTCCACCAAAATCATCTTCTCATTTGCGCTGCTTTACACAGCTTTACCCTACAAAGCCTGATTTTTCTTTAAAATAGTGGCAACTAATTTAATCAGCAATATAAAGAATTACCCGATGAAAAAAAGTCTGATCTTACTCCCTATTGTTTTGTTGATCGCCGTTATTGCTTCATTCAGCAGTTTCACGCAGGCAAAGAAGCCTGGGGATAAATCTACTCGTGCCCCCAGAGTGGTACCTGTGGTCACTGGCGTGGTCGACCAACATATGCTATCTCAAAAAATTGCATTGATAGGTAAGCTTGAGGCAGACAGGTCGGTATTTATTGCTCCTGAAGTGGCGGGTAAGATTAAAGCTATTAAGGTCACGGCCAATCAGGAGATAACGGCAGGACAATTGCTGATCCAGCTCGAAGATGCCAAGCCCCAGGCCAGTGTTGCAGAGGCTAAGGCGTATCTCTTCGATGAAGAGCGTAAACTAAAAGAGTTCCTTAAACTGATCCGTCAAAGTGCAATCACTCAAACGGAGATTGATGCGCAAAAAGCCAGTGTCGATATCGCAAAGGCTCGTTTGGCCCAAGCCCAAGCCGAACTCGATTTTCATTACATTACAGCGCCGTTTTCCGGTACCGCAGGCTTACTGGATTTCAGTTTAGGCAAGATGGTTACCGCCGGTAGTGAGCTGTTGTCGCTCGATGACCTGTCCTCTATGAGACTCGACCTTCAGGTTCCGGAAAATTACCTGTCGATGCTAAGGGTAGGCATGACAGTAACGGCGACAAACCGCGCCTGGCCCGGTGAAGTCTTTACCGGTGAGTTAGTGGCTATCGACCCGCGCATCAATCCTGAAACATTGAACTTAAAAGTTAGGGTTAGTTTTGAAAACCAAAGCCATCACCAAGGTCATAAGCTCAAGCCTGGCATGTTGATGTCGGCAAGCCTAGGCTTTCCAGCGGTATCTGAACCCGTTATCCCGGTGCAGGCCATCGAGTACTCAGGGACTAAGCGCTTCGTCTATGTTGTCGGAGCCGATAATCTTGCTAAACGCACCCAAGTGACACTCGGTGCCAGAATTCAGGATGAGGTACTCATTACCGAAGGTGTGGATGTGGGAGAGCGTATCGTCGTTCAGGGGCTGGTCAATATGCGCGATGGTCTCTTGGTTGACGATCTCACCGAGCAACTGGCTTCAGCCGAAAATGAGTCAAACGAGCGTGCGGGAGACAGAGGTTAATGCTGATTTCAGATATCTCGGTTAAGCGTCCCGTTGTTGCGATTGTTTTAAGTTTACTTCTTTGTGTGTTCGGTGCCGTGTCGTTTTCAAAACTGGCCGTACGTGAGATGCCGGATGTTGAAAACCCGGTAGTTACTGTCATGACCACCTATGAGGGCGCTTCGGCGACCATCATGGAGAGTCAGATCACCACCGCGCTCGAAGATGAGCTTACTGGTATCAGCGGTATCGATGAGATCACCTCGGTGACCCGCAACGGCATGTCGCGTATCACCATCACCTTCAATCTGGACTGGGATCTTACCGAGGGTGTGAGTGACGTTCGTGATGCGGTGGCGCGAGCTCAACGTCGTCTGCCCGATGAGGCGAACGATCCTATCGTTTCGAAAGATAATGGCTCCGGAGAGCCTTCGGTTTATATCAACCTAAGTTCCTCTGTGATGGACAGAACCCAGCTCACCGATTACGCCCAGCGGGTTTTAGAGGACAGGTTTAGTCTGATCACAGGTGTCAGCTCGGTGGATATCTCAGGTGGCTTATATAAGGTGATGTACGTTCAGCTACAGCCTGAGCTGATGGCGGGACGTAATGTGACTACCGCCGATATTATCGCAAGTTTGAAAAATGAGAATGTGGAAACCCCGGGTGGTGAGGTACGCAATGATACCACCGTGATGACGGTGAGAACCGCGCGCCTCTATTATCATCCCGAAGACTTTGACTATTTAGTCGTACGTACGGCCAGCGACGGTACCCCGGTTTATCTTAAAGATGTGGCTTCGGTATTTATCGGTGCTGAAAATGAAAATTCGACCTTTAAGAGTGACGGCGTGCCTAACTTGAGTTTGGGGATTGTCGCCCAGTCCGATGCCAACCCTCTGGAGGTGGCGAAAGCCGCTCATAAAGAGGTTGAGCGGATCCAGCAGTTCCTGCCAAAGGGAACAGAGCTGGTGGTCGACTATGACTCGACGGTATTTATCGACCGCTCTATCACCGAAGTATATAACACGCTGTTTATCACAGGTGGCCTGGTGGTATTAGTCCTCTACATCTTTATCGGTCAGGCGCGTGCGACGCTTATTCCTGCGGTAACGGTGCCTGTGTCGTTGATCTCCGCCTTTATTGCGGCAAACTTCTTCGGCTTCTCTATTAACCTGTTGACCCTGATGGCCTTAATTCTCTCAATCGGCTTGGTGGTCGATGATGCTATTGTGGTGGTGGAGAATATTTTCCATCATATAGAGAAAGGGGAAGAGCCACTGCTGGCCGCATATAAGGGCACCCGTGAAGTCGGCTTTGCCGTTGTTGCGACCACTGCAGTATTGGTGATGGTGTTCTTGCCTATCTCGTTTATGGAGGGCATGGTAGGGCGACTGTTTACCGAATTTTCGGTCATGTTAGCCATGTCGGTTATCTTCTCATCGATAGTCGCGCTGACACTGACGCCGGTTCTTGGGAGTAAGATCCTTAAGGCCAACGTTAAACCAAATCGTTTCAACCTCTGGATCGAAAGTATCTTTAGTCAACTCGAACGTGTTTATCGGGTGTTAGTGGCCAAGGCGGTGCGTTTTCGCTTTGCCGCCCCAGTGGTAATTGTGCTCTGTATTGTCGGCAGTGGTCTCTTGATGCAGAGCGTACCTTCTCAGCTGGCACCGCAGGAGGACAGGGGAGTGATTTTTGCCTTCGTTAAGGGTGCTGAAGGCACCAGTTATAACCGTATGACTGCCAATATGGATATCGTCGAGCAGAGGTTGATGCCCTTGTTAGGCCAGGGGGTGATTAAGTCTTTCAGCGTACAAGCCCCCGCCTTTGGTGGGCGAGCGGGTGATCAGACAGGCTTCGTGATCATGCAGCTCGAAGACTGGGAGGAGAGAGAGATTAATGCTCAGCAGGCGCTGGGAGTCGTATCTAAGGCGCTTCAGGGGATCCCCGATGTGATGGTGCGTCCTATGTTGCCGGGCTTCAGAGGACAATCCAGCGAGCCGGTGCAATTTGTGATTGGCGGCTCCGACTATAAAGAACTGTTCAAGTGGGCCGAGGTTCTGCAAGAGGAGGCGATACACAGCCCTATGCTCGAAGGCGCCGATCTCGATTATGCCGAAACCACGCCTGAGCTGGTGGTGAGTGTCGACAGGGAGCGCGCGGCCGAGCTTGGGATCAGTGTCTCAGAAGTGTCGGAAACCTTAGAGGTGATGTTGGGCGGCCGCAGTGAAACCACCTTTGTCGAGCGCGGTGAAGAATACGATGTCTACCTCAGAGGCGATGAGAACAGCTTCAATAGCATGGCGGATCTCAGTCAGATCTATATGCGTTCGGCCAAGGGGGAGCTGATCACCTTAGACTCGATTACACATATTGAAGAGGTGGCCTCTGCCCATAAGCTCAGTCACACCAATAAGCAAAAATCGATCACCCTGAAGGCTAACTTAGGTGAAGGTTATACCTTAGGTGAGGCGCTCGATTTTCTCGATGAAACGGCAATAGATATCCTGCCCAGCGATATTTCGGTCAGCTATACCGGTGAGTCGAAAGATTTTAAAGAGAATCAGAGCAGCGTGCTGATGGTGTTTGGCTTGGCCTTGCTGGTGGCATACTTAGTGTTGGCAGCGCAGTTCGAGAGCTTTATTAACCCTATGGTGGTGATGTTTACCGTGCCTATGGGAGTATTCGGTGGCTTTCTTGGGCTATTTTTAACTGGTCAGGGGCTCAATATCTACAGTCAGATAGGGATGATCATGCTGATCGGTATGGTCACCAAGAATGGCATCTTGATTGTGGAATTCGCCAATCAGCTTAGAGATAGAGGCATAGAGCTGGAGCAGGCGATTATAGATGCATCGGCCCGCAGATTACGTCCTATCCTGATGACGGCATTTACGACCTTGATTGGCGCGGTACCGCTGATTATGTCGACCGGGGCAGGTTCAGAGAGCCGCATCGCCGTGGGTACAGTGGTCTTCTTCGGCATGGCGTTCGCCACCTTCGTTACCCTGCTGGTCATTCCGGCCATGTACCGACTCATATCGGGTGCGACTCACTCTCCCGGGTTCGTTGAAGATAAACTTAACGATGCGTTAGATGCTCAGAGGCTAGCCGAGATGAAGTAAGCTCAGTTCTAATCACTTAAAACTTAAAACTAATCCTAAACCTCAATAATTATCCTTATTGAGGTTTTTCTTTTCGTGAGATAGGCTTTTTCGCTAAACCAAGTGATTAAGTGTTAACGTTCTTATCATTATTGCTAGTAATGGGTGATTGAGATGGATTTTGAACGTGCAAAGGCTTATCTGTTATCTAAGCCGCAAACCGAACTCGATTTTCCATTCGGGAAAGAGGTGTATGTCTTTAAGGTCAAAGGTAAGATGTTTGCCACCCTCTCTATCGGCAAGGTTAGAGGAGGTGTGAAGGAAAGTGATGAGGCTAAGCCTGCTTCAGAGCAGCCGAGCTGGTGGATGAACCTGAAATGTGACCCCGATGAGGCGGCAATACTCAGAGATATCTTCCCCTCGGTGATCCCCGGCTACCATATGAATAAAGCACTGTGGAATACCGTTATTCTCGATGGCTCGATCCCACAAGGTGAAATCGAGCGCATGATAGATAACTCATTTCTGCTGGTGTTGGCTAAGATGACTAAGAAAGATCAACAATCGATACTGATCCATCTATAAATTGTCGATGTTATTTAAAGCTGATATCTCTGATATCAAGTTTAAATACTTCCCATCGCTTATCAGCAATTAAGAAACCAAGCTGGCAAACATCTGAAAATTTAAGTGTGGGTTCATCGTGAAGCACCTTACCTCTGTAGGTTGCGATAAAGTCTTGCCGCTCGAAAGTGAAACAGTGCCAGCCTTCTTTAATATTCGTAAATTCAGCTTTATAGGCTGCGCCACTGCTCCCCATATCTGTTTGACGTGCTGTTTTTAATCGTAACTGATAACGTCGGTTATCTCCCTTTACTATAATTGATATTTTTCCATCGTCCCGCAGTTGGGGTTCAACGTGGCAATGTATCGATGCAAACCCGCCATTATTGACACTTGATAGTTTTCCTTCGAAAGAGAGCATGTTTTGTATTTCAGACAGCGAGCTGAAGGATTGGCCACCCATGACATTGTCATCAACGATTATCCAGTTAAGACTCGATAACAAGGGTTTTAATGTTGGTTTTTCTCGAATACCCATCTATTGCCTCTTTAACTTAGTTTGTTATCTTTTGCTCAGTGATTTAGATACGTAATACGATCGCTGTTAGATCAATATTTGTGATCGTTTAACGGTTAAGGTTCGTATGTTTGATTGCGCTAATTGATATCTTAGTTGGATGCTAATGAATAATGTGAACCCCAAGTCCTTACTTCACAGTAAGTGGACAAAAATGCAAGTTGAGAACAGAGAGAAACACTTTGTGATAACCCATGTCGAGAGAGACGAAAACCATATGCTGGTGGCGTGTATTATCCAAGCTGTGATGAATAAAAAAGAGTACCCAATTAACTGGAGAGAGCTTAAAAATATATCTCTATGGCGGCAAGGTTGGCGGTAACGCTGGGATAGCTAGCTTTGAATGTTAGCCATTTTAGCAAGTGGGCGTGCTTGAATGTTTATAAAGTCAGCTCTGGTGCTACAGATGCACGGTTTAGGTTTGAGTGGTTATCTTGATTGGGTTACCAAAGGTGAGTGATGAAATCACTTCACCTTTGGAGGATTCTTTTTATAGCTCGATGCGGTCGCCATTATAGAGGCCACGGGTTAATGCATTATCCTGTATCAGCAGTAGTTCACCCGATACTCCCTCTTTGATGCTGCTATCGACTGCGATGACTTTATTGTTATATAGCCCCAGTACCCGCTCTTGTGAGGTATGACCGACGACGATATGTTTCACTTCGAAATAATCAAGTATCTTGTCCAACTCAGCCTCATCATAGCCGGGCTTGAAGTAGCCCCTGTACCAGGTAGGGCCGTTACCGAAGAAGAGAAAATTAAGTTGCTCGTCCTGTTTCAGTTCAGCCTTGGATCTGTCGATATTCTTGCGGTAAAGATCGTTGGCTATATCTAACGTCAGCTCTCTGTCTATCCACTCGCTACTGATCCCACCATGTAAAAATAGAGTGTCGTTGATTTTGACCAGTGTGTGTTTTGCCCGCAGCCATTGACCTATCTCACTGCTGCTGTCGTAAAGTTCATCATAACTTCTCTCAAGCAGCTTAGCGGCCACTTGATAACGCTCGTGCACATAACGTAGGTCGCCGCGCATCACCATCTGTTCATGATTCCCCATTAACAGATGAAGTTTTCCGCCGGCCTCTGCGGCCTGTCGATCGAGCTTATACATAAACCAGAGTACTTCATTGACTTGATGGCCCCGGTCAAACAGATCTCCCGTCATTACCATATGGCCATCACCGAAGGCCCAATTGTTATTGGTATCGATAATGTTTTGATTTCTTAGCAGGGGGATCAAGATATCGAATTGGCCATGGACATCACTTAACGCCACGACTTTTTTAATATCTGTGTAGGTATTGGCTGAGATCTCTCTAGCCTTGGGGTTCAGTGTCGGCTGCGGTAGCCCCCCACAGTTATCGGGACTCACGAGGTGTGAATCTTGAACTTGGGTGGTGCGTAGTTTGTCAGTGCAGATCCAATAGGCTGTTCTGGGGGCGTCTGAATTTGCTTGAGCGAACAGATAGGGGCCATCGGTCACAGGTAAAGCTTCTATGGCCTGTGTCGTGGCAGTTGTAGAGGCGATGGCTAATTGAGTCACAGCCAGCAAGGCGAGTGAAGGGTAAGCGATGAACTTTTTCAATGGAGGCTCTCTGTTCTTACTTTAGTTATTATTGTTATCTTTTAGGTTTCTGAACACCACGCTTAGGTGGACAGATAATCGTAACATTATTATTCAGTCTCACGCTTGAAAAATCTACAGTTAAAAATCCGCCATAACCAAGGTATTGTAGTGGCACATTAAATTTGGCCACCTCTGGTAAATCTTCAACAATGTTCTGACTGCTAAGGTCTTAAGCGTTCCCTACGCTTTTAAGACATTTCCCATCTGACCCACACGGACGTGGGAAATGCCTGAGTGATATCAGGAATATCACAGGCCATATGGGTCAGTGGTGGAAATGCCAATAGATGAATGGAGCATTTATGGCCAGACATAAAGAAGATTTATATCCATCCCTGGTAAATCTTCATAAATGTTCCAGACATAAAAAAGCGAAAACCTAAGTTTTCGCTTTTCTTTAATGACTCAACTTTTTTATGGGCCTTGCACTGGCTAAGAGTGTCGAGCCATTTTCAAGTTGCTTCTACTTATTCATTCGCTTGTACTTAAGGCGATGAGGCTCGACGACATCGGTACCGTAGGTCTCTTTCAACCAGGTTGAGTACTCGGTGTAGTTACCTTCATAGAAGCTGACTTTACCCTCATCTCGATAATCAAGAATATGAGTCGCGATGCGGTCGAGGAACCAACGGTCATGAGAGATGACCATGGCACAGCCAGGGAACTCAAGCAGGGCTTCTTCAAGTGCTCGCAAGGTTTCCACGTCTAAGTCGTTGGTTGGTTCATCGAGAAGCAGTACGTTACCGCCGGCTTGCAGTAGCTTAGCCAGATGAACACGGTTACGCTCACCACCCGATAGAGTACCGATGATCTTCTGCTGATCGCCACCACGGAAATTGAAACGGCCAACGTAGGCACGACTCGGGATCTCTGTGTTATTGATGCGCATGATGTCCTGACCGTCGGAGATCTCTTGCCACACAGTGTTCTTGTCATTCATCGAATCACGGAACTGCTCGACAGAGGCAAGCTGTACGCTTTCACCCACTTCGACCGAGCCGCTATCTGGCTGCTCTGCACCGGATATCATCTTAAACAGCGTCGATTTACCCGCGCCGTTTGCACCGATAATACCCACAATCGCGCCCTTAGGAACCGAGAAGCTCAGGTCATCGATGAGTACACGATCGCCATAAGACTTGGTCAGGTTTTTAACCTCGATCACCTTGTCGCCCAGGCGTGGTCCTGGTGGAATAAACAGCTCGTTGGTTTCATTACGCTTCTGGTAATCGTTGGTATTAAGCTCTTCGAAACGAGCCATACGTGCTTTACCTTTAGATTGACGACCCTTAGCACCCTGTCGTACCCATTCAAGCTCTTTCGCAATGGTTTTCTGACGAGCACTCTCGGTTGCTGACTCCTGCTGAAGTCGGGCATCTTTCTGTTCAAGCCATGAAGAGTAATTGCCTTCCCATGGTATGCCTTCACCGCGGTCGAGTTCTAAGATCCAACCTGCTGCATTATCCAGGAAATATCTATCATGGGTAATGGCCACAACGGTGCCGGTATAATCCTGCAGGAATCGCTCAAGCCATGCGACAGACTCGGCATCCAAGTGGTTGGTAGGTTCATCGAGAAGCAACATATCGGGCTTCTCTAGGAGTAAGCGACAGATGGCGACACGGCGACGTTCACCACCCGACAGCACTTCGATTTTTTCATCCCAATCAGGAAGACGCAGTGCGTTAGCCGCACGCTCAAGCACGTTGTCGAGGTTATGGGCATCTTGCGAGTGAATAATGGCTTCCAGTTGACCCTGCTCTTTGGCAAGGGCGTCGAAGTCTGCATCGGGCTCAGCATAAAGCGCATAAACTTCATCGAGTCTTATGAGAGCATTTTTAGCTTCTGAAACCGCCTCTTCAACCGCTTCACGAACCGTTTGAGTCGGATCGAGTTTAGGCTCCTGAGGCAGGTAACCGATTTTAAGATCTTGCATCGGGCGTGCTTCACCCTCAATTTCGGTGTCCAGGCCTGCCATGATGCGAAGTAGGGTAGATTTACCCGAGCCATTCAAACCGAGTACACCGATTTTAGCGCCAGGGAAAAAGCTTAATGAGATATCTTTTAGGATCTGCTTCTTAGGTGGAACAATCTTGCCCACCCTAAGCATGCTATAAACAAACTGAGCCATATTTATCATCTTATCTGATAGAAGAATTGGGCTAATTCTACTCGAATCGAGAGTGAACATAAATCTGATATTTATCGATCGAACTGTCATGGAGATTTTAGCCATGCATCATTGTATCAAGTGAGGTTAATCAGCATGTGCCGATGAAACTGGCGTGTTCTGTGATGTTATTCGGTTTGAGGGAGTATTCGTCAGTAAGTAGACAAAAATACACTTTGGGGCTGGCTTGGCGGCGATAATCTGCCATGAAACTAAAGTTGAAAATGAAAAAGTGTTTTCTGGAATTGTCTTCAAACCAATGAGTTTTACATAAAATATCGAATAAAACAGCCAAAACAGTCACTCAATGGTGATATCTGCGCCCTTATGTCTGTTTGTGAGCACTGCTCACAACGAATAGCAAGGAATTTCATGTTCTAAATGCTGGGATTGTGATCAATTGCGCTGTAGAATACCGCGCAACCCTACTATAAGAATTTACAGCTGGAGTGATTTAAATGCTGAAAAAAGATATGAATATCGCGGACTTTGATCCACAACTGTTTCAAGCGATTGCAGATGAAACTCGTCGTCAAGAAGAGCACATCGAACTTATCGCTTCAGAAAACTACACCAGTCCACGTGTTCTGGAAGCTCAAGGTTCTCAGCTAACGAATAAATACGCCGAAGGTTATCCAGGTAAGCGTTATTACGGTGGTTGTGAGCACGTTGACATTGCAGAAGAACTCGCAATTTCTCGCGCTAAAGAGCTATTCGGTGCTACTTATGCCAACGTACAGCCTCACTCTGGCTCTCAGGCTAACTCAGCTGTATTTATGGCACTGCTTCAAGGTGGCGATACGGTATTAGGTATGAGCTTAGCTCATGGCGGTCACTTAACTCACGGTTCACACGTGAGTTTTTCAGGCAAACTTTATAATGCCGTTCAGTACGGGATTGATGAGGCGACAGGCAAGATAGATTACGCCGAAGTTGAGCGTCTTGCCGTTGAGCATAAACCGAAGATGATCATCGCAGGTTTCAGTGCTTACTCGGGTATCATCGACTGGGGCAAGTTCCGTGAAATCGCCGATAAAGTAGGGGCTTACCTGTTTGTAGATATGGCTCACGTTGCTGGTCTGGTTGCAGCAGGTATCTATCCAAATCCACTCCCACACGCTCACGTTGTAACGACGACAACTCATAAGACGCTAGCGGGTCCTCGTGGTGGTTTGATCTTATCGGCATGCGATGATGAAGCGATTTATAAGAAGTTGAACTCAGCCGTTTTTCCTGGTGGTCAGGGCGGTCCTTTGATGCATGTCATCGCTGCTAAAGCGGTGGCGTTTAAAGAGGCACTTGAACCTGAGTTTACAGCTTATCAGGAGCAGGTTGTAGTGAACGCGAAGGCCATGGCCAAGACGTTTATCGAGCGTGGCTACGATGTCGTTTCTGGTGGTACTGACAATCATTTGTTTTTACTAGATTTGATAAGCAAAGATATCACAGGTAAAGATGCCGATGCGGCTTTGGGTCTTGCTAATATCACGGTTAATAAGAACTCCGTTCCTAATGACCCGCGTTCACCGTTCGTCACCTCTGGTCTTCGTATCGGTTCTCCGGCAATCACGCGCCGTGGCTTCAAAGAGGAGCAGGCGGTTGAGTTGACTAATTGGATGTGTGATGTGCTGGATGACATCACAGATTTAGGCACGATTGAGCGTGTTAAGAATCAGGTGCTTGAATTGTGCGCCAGGTTCCCTGTTTACGGTTAACCTTGTAGGTTAAATCAGGTAAACTTCGATGGCCGCTATTTAGCGGCCATTTTTGTGTCTGGAGATTACCTAGTACTTAGTGCTTAGTAGCTATGATCTCTATTACTGACGGGCGAGTAGCGTAAACCCATTAAACTGTCATTCTAATTTTAACTTCTTCGGAGGCTCTATGCATTGCCCATTTTGCAGCGCAACAGATACAAAAGTGATCGATTCACGTTTGGTCGCAGACGGTCATCAAGTCAGACGACGCCGAGAGTGCGCCGAATGTCATGAGAGATTTACCACATTTGAAGGGGCTGAACTTGTGATGCCACGAGTCGTCAAGCAAGACGGCAGCCGTCAACCATTCGATGAAGAAAAACTTAGAGGCGGCATGCTACGGGCCGTTGAGAAGCGTCCGGTGTCGATGGATCAAATTGAGCAGGCGCTCACTAAAATTAAATCGACCTTACGTGCAACCGGCGAGCGTGAAGTGAAGTCGGAGATGATCGGTAACCTGATGATGGATCAGTTGGTCAATCTGGACAAGGTGGCCTATATTCGTTTTGCCTCGGTCTATCGTGCATTTGAAGATGTATCTGAATTCGGTGATGCAATCGCTAAACTGCAAAAATAAATGGTATATCAAGTGTGATAGCTTCAACAGCTATTCACCCTAAACAGAATCTGGTTTGAATTATATGTGGTCTGTAGAAGATATTGAGATGATGAGCCGCGCAATTAAACTTGCGCGTAAAGGGCTATATACCACCAGGCCTAACCCTTGTGTTGGCTGTGTGGTGACTAAAACTGGTCAGATCATAGGCGAAGGGTTTCATATCAGAGCGGGTGGCCCTCACGCCGAAGTGTATGCATTAGCCATGGCGAGTGATAATGCCAAGGGCGCTACCGCCTATGTTACACTCGAGCCATGCAGCCATTATGGTCGCACCCCTCCATGCGCAGAAGCCTTGATAAAAGCGGGTGTTGCACGTGTAGTTGTGGCAGTAGAAGATCCAAATCCTCAGGTATCCGGACGTGGGATTAAAATGCTCACGGATGCAGGTATTCAGGTTGACGTAGGTTTATTGGGTGGCGAGGCGGCTGATATTAATTCGGGCTTTATGAAACGTATGCAGTCCGGATTGCCAAAGATTACAGTAAAATTAGCGTCTAGTTTAGATGGTAAGACGGCACTTAAAAATGGCGTATCCAAGTGGATAACAGGCAGTGAAGCCAGACGTGATGTTCAGCGTTTAAGGGCCAGAAACTGCGCCTTGGTAACCGGCATCGAGACTGTGCTTATTGATGACCCATCGCTGAATGTGCGTCATGGTGAGTTAGGCGTCTTGGCCGATGAACTCGCCCCTAGTGAGATTCATCAACCACTTCGAGTGATACTGGACAGTAGAGCGAGGTTAACTAAGGGCTTTAAACTATTTTCGGTCAATAGCCCCATCTTGTTGGTCTCTTGCAGCGAATACCCTATTGAAGAACAGGCTGCCTGGCCTGAGCATGTATCTCACCTTAAGTTGTCAGCAGATGATAGCGGCCGTATCGACTTGTCACTTCTGTTTAAGCACCTTGGTCAATCATGTAACTCTGTGCTTGTCGAAGCTGGCGCAACTCTGGCTGGCAGTGTTATCGAGCAAGGGTATGGTGATGAGCTGGTATTATATCAAGCGATGAAAATATTAGGGGCAGCTGGGCGTAATTTAATCTCACTGCCAGGCTATGAAGCGATGGCAGATATTCCAGCCGTCGAGTTAATTGATGAGCGTAAATTGGGTAAAGATACCCGTTTAACGTTAAAAATAAGGTCATAAGTTCATGTTTACTGGGATCATAGAGTCAGTCGGTACACTGAGAAAAATAGAACGTTTAGGTGATGACATCCGCTTGAATGTTGCCAGTGGTAAACTCGATTTAGGCGATGTTCGTCTAGGCGACAGTATCGCGACCAACGGAGTGTGTCTTACTGTTGTTGAATGCCTGAGTGATGGTTATGTCGCCGACATATCTGCTGAAACAGTCAGTTTAACCGGGTTTGCCAAGTATCAGGTTGGCACTAAGGTTAATCTGGAAAAAGCGGTGACCCCGACGACCCGTCTTGGTGGTCATATGGTCAGCGGTCATGTAGACGGTGTCGCTTCTGTCGATGACAGACAGTTCCGAGGTAAGGCTATTGAGTTTTGGCTCACAGCACCGCAGAGCTTAGCACGCTATATTGCTCATAAAGGTTCGATCACTATCGACGGGGTTAGTCTCACTGTTAATGAAGTGAAGGATAATCGCTTTAGGTTAACCATAGTGCCTCACACCGCGGGTGAAACGACACTGGTCGACCTGAAGGCGGGTGATGCAGTGAACATCGAAGTGGATCTTATTGCGCGTCACTTAGAAAGACTAATGACTTACTCAAGCGACACGGCCGGTGTGCCAGAGTCCAATGTGACTATGGATCTGTTAGCTCGCTCAGGTTTTTTGCGTTAGACACTGGCAAAACCTGTAAATAGAAGATTAAATTATTACTAAAATATATCTATTCAGTTATTTCTATTGCTGACTAGGGAATCGTTACAATAAAAATTAAGGCCTTACAATGTCGTTACACAGTATAGAAGAGATCATCGAAGATATTCGCCTCGGCAAAATGGTTATCTTGATGGACGATGAAGATAGAGAGAACGAAGGTGACTTGATCATGGCTGCCGACATGGTGACGCCTGAAGCCGTTAACTTTATGGCGACCTATGGCCGGGGTTTGATCTGTCAGACTTTAACTAAGTCACGTTGCCAGCAGTTGAACTTACCCTTGATGGTAACGAACAATAATGCTCAATTTTCGACTAACTTTACTGTCTCTATCGAAGCGGCAGAGGGCGTCACGACGGGTATTTCAGCTCAAGATCGAGCCGTGACAGTAAAAGCAGCCGTTGCTAAAGACGCGAAACCTACAGACATCGTTCAACCTGGTCATATTTTCCCATTGATGGCGCAAGAGGGCGGGGTGCTTATTCGCGCAGGTCATACTGAGGCTGGCTGTGATTTAGCCCGTCTGGCAGGTTCTGAACCATCAGCGGTGATCGTTGAAATTCTTAATGATGACGGCACTATGGCTCGTCGTCCTGATCTTGAGATCTTCGCCGAAAAGCATGGTCTTAAGATGGGAACTATCGCCGATTTGATCGAGTACCGAAACACCAAGGAGACCAGTGTTGTGCGTGAAGCACAATGTAAGTTACCTACTCGTTTCGGTGAGTTCGATATGTTGACTTTCAGAGACACCATAGATAATCAGCTGCATTACGTGTTGATTAAAGGTGAGGTCAAAGAGGATGTGTTGGTACGAGTTCATCTACAAAATACGTTCAATGACCTGCTGCATTCAGAACGTGACCAACAGCGTAGCTGGCCACTCGAAAAGGCAATGCAACGCATTGCCGATGAAGGGGGGGTATTAGTGTTGTTGGGCCATCAAGAACATAGCAGTGACATCTTGGCGAAAGTAAAAACATTTGAACTGGAAGATAGCGGTCAAGCGGTAGCACCAGCTCAATGGCATGGCACTTCTCGTCAGGTTGGGGTCGGTTCACAGATCCTTGCTGATGTCGGTGTGACAAAGATGCGCTTATTAAGCTCGCCAAAGCGTTATCATTCACTTTCCGGATTCGGCTTAGAAGTCACAGACTATATCGCCGAGTAATAAAGATTGGTTCTATCTGAAACTGTTTTTCAAACGAAAAAGAGTGCAGGGTGGAATCTTTGGTAAGAAAAATTAATCAATTCTGATGAATTGCATGGGGATCAACGCTGGGGGCTGTGCTATCATACCGCCTCTTCCGCGCCCGTGCTGGGTAAATAAGCTAATTTAGGTAAGATAAATGAACGTAGTTCAAGGTAATATCGAGTCGAAAAACGCCAAAATCGCTATCGTGGTTTCACGCTTCAATAGCTTTGTTGTTGAAAGCCTACTTGAAGGTGCGGTTGATACACTTAAACGTTTCGGTCAAGTCTCTGATGAAAATATCACAGTAGTACGTGTTCCCGGCGCGGTTGAGTTACCACTCGCGGCACGTCGTGTTGCTGCCAGCGGTAAATTTGATGGGATTATTGCACTGGGTGCAGTTATCCGTGGTGGTACGCCACATTTTGATTTTGTTGCAGGTGAATGTAACAAAGGTTTAGCTCAAATCGCACTTGAGTTCGATCTTCCAGTTTCATTCGGTGTGTTAACTACCGATACCATAGAGCAAGCAATTGAGCGCTCTGGTACTAAAGCGGGTAATAAGGGCGGCGAAGCTGCACTTGGCCTGCTTGAAATGGTTAATGTACTGCAAGAACTAGAACAGCAGTTGCAAGATTAGGAATATAAATGAAGCCTTCTGAGCGCCGCAAGGCCCGCCGTTTAGCCGTTCAAGCTATTTACTCTTGGCAGTTAAGCGGAAATAATGTTGCCGATGTGGAACATGAGTTTCTCACTGAGCAAAAAGTTGATGGTATTGATGTTGCTTACTTCCGTGAGCTACTAACTGGTACCGCAACTAAACAGTCTCAGTTAGACGAGCTTATCACTCCTCATGTGGAACGCCCATTTGATGAAGTGTCTCCTATTGAGAAAGCCGTATTGAGACTCGCTACTTATGAACTCACATTCCGCAAGGATGTGCCTTATAAGGTCGCGATCAACGAGGCTATTGAACTAGCAAAGGCTTTTGGTGCAGAAGATGGCCATAAGTTTGTAAATGGTATTCTCGACAAGATTGTAGGTCGTAAGTAATACAAGATAACGGCATCCCAGGATGCCGTTTTTTTTGTGCACCTATTTATCGTTTTTAATGATATTGCCGACTCTCTTAAACTCATCTCAAATATCTAACGGGTTCCTATTACCGTGAAAGAATTCCAATTAATAGAAAACTTCTTCACCAACCGTTCTCTCTCTCGCCGTGATGTAGAGCTAAGCATAGGTGATGATTGCGCCTTGGTTCAACCTGCAGTGAATAAATCTATCGCTATCTCTTGTGATACTTTGGTTGAGAATGTCCACTTTTATCCCGATATTCCCCCTCAGGCTCTGGGATACAAATCTTTAGCTGTCAACCTTTCCGACCTCGCCTCCATGGGAGCAGAACCTGCCTGGATGACACTGGCATTAACTTTACCGGATGTTAACGAGCTGTGGCTGACGGAGTTTAGCTCAGGTTTGTTCGCTGCCGCCGAGTATTATGGTGTGGCATTAATTGGTGGCGATACGACTCGCGGACCTCGCTCAATTACGATTACGATAAATGGCCAAGTTCCTACGGGAAAAGCGTTAACCCGTGGCGGAGCCAAAAATGGTGACTGGATTTATGTCACAGGAACAATAGGCGACTCAGCCCTTGGACTCGATGTCATTCGGGGTGAACGCCAGGTCGATCCTGAGCACCGTGAATACCTGATCAACCGCCATTATTATCCGACGCCGCGCGTGCTGGCGGGCCAATCATTAAGAGGGCTGGCGTCGAGTGCTATCGACCTTTCCGATGGTTTGGCATCTGATATCAAACATATGCTTAAGCGCTCGCAAGTTGGCGCCGTGATTGATGTTAATCGCTTACCCATATCGAGTGCGGTGACTGAGTCCGTATCGATGGATGAAGCATTAAACTACGCCTTAATGGGCGGAGAGGATTACGAGTTACTGTTTAGTGTTCCGGAAGCGCAGAAGGGAGCGTTAGAAACGGCTTTGGCCAATGCCGGAGTTCAGTTTACACAAATAGGGCAGATCACTACGGGTGATTCTGTAAAATTAATTCGCGACGGAGAGCGTTTTATACCGAATAACCTAGGTTTTGAGCACTTTTCCTGATGAATATATTCTCCAAAGATGAAGCATTGACTCGTCTTTCACTGACTAACCCCGTTCATTTCTTGGCGTTAGGTTTTGGATCCGGCCTGGCGGCTAAGGCTCCCGGGACCTTTGGCACCTTGGCTGCCATACCATTGTACCTAATCATGGCTCCATTGAGCTTGTCTTGGTATCTGGCGCTAACACTTTTGAGTGTGATTGCCGGTTTCTATATCTGTGACAAGGCCGCTAAAGATATGGGCGTTCATGACCATGGCGCAATTGTCTGGGATGAAGTTGCAGGCCTGCTGATCACTATGATTGCGGCGCCAGCTGGCTGGGTCTGGTTACTTGTTGGATTTGCGCTGTTTCGTTTCTTCGATATCTTAAAGCCTTGGCCCATTCGCTGGTTAGATGCCAAGGTGAAAGGTGGCTTTGGTATCATGATAGATGATGTGCTTGCGGGGATCTTCGCTCTTGCTTGCCTGCAGGGCCTAGCCTACTATTTGGGTTAGACTTCAATATTATCGATACTTGTGGCGCTCGGTGTGAGTGCCACAAAGGCTTTTATTACCTTAAGGGTTAAATAGTTTGTAAACTTATCTTTGTCTCCGCTTAGCACTTCTCACGCTTACTACCTTTCCTGTTTCTGTCTCAGATGTCAGCATTTTGGCCTCATTGCTCACCCCCTTAACATCGATAAACATTTATGTGGTCGTTTCTTTGCCAATATGGTTGAAATGACTTAGATTGGAGAGTGTTAACTTGTTAACTCTACTCTATTTATACCAACCGGTATAAAGGGGTGGTCACTCAGCGAGAGTTTAGCGCTTGTGAGGCAAGGCAACGAGTGAGGAACATAGTTAAACTAGGTTTAAGCTCGTTAACGCCGTATCACAAGTGCTAACACTCGCCTTTCAGGAGCGTTTTTGGCAGCCTATTTCCGTGTTGAATGAGTTCAAAAGGGATCACCATTCCCTCACTCATTCGCCTTGAATTATGCAGCCAAAAATAACTCTGAGTTGACCACTTTCTTATACCGATTGGTATTATCCGAGTTCAGACTATTTAGTGAGTGCGATGATATTGAGCTCTTTTCAATCAGCTCCTTGTTCTTTGCGCGCACCAGAGCATCTAATATGGAGATGGACCGTGGATCAAACGACCAGCAAAGTAAAGAATATGTATGAGCAATATCCCTACCCATCAGGGGACCCTACCATGAGGGCGGGTTTCGATATCAGGTTACTCTTAAGCTATGTCGCAAAGAAAAGAGGTACGGACAGGCCTCTTCAGGTTTTAGATGCTGGGTGTGGGCGTGGTCCAGGTGTCCTTGGCGCCGCTTCACTTCAACCCAATGTGATGTTTACCGCTATCGACATCAACAGTGTAGGTTTAGCCGAGGCACGAGCCAATGCTCAGGCTCGCGGGCTCACCAATGTTAATTTTGTGCAAGCCGATCTGATGACCTTAGAGGGGGTGGAAGTCCCTGAAGGCGGTTTTGATGTCATCTACTCTTCGGGGGTATTGCATCACTTAGCCGATCCTCAAGTGGGCCTTAATAACCTCACAGAGATACTTGCTCCCCACGGCGTGATCTCTTTAATGCTCTACGGAAGTTATGGACGACAAGCCCTATACCGACTTATTGAAGGCATAGATATTATCTCTTCTAATGAAGATGCCATTGAGACCCGCTTACCACTGGCCAGGAAGTTAACAGAGGTGGCTGATACGACAATTTTTAAGGGCAATTATTGGGAAAAGACCCACTGCAATCCGGATGTAGAATTTGTCGATACCTGTTTGAATGTGAATGAAGTCAGCTACGATATCATCTCGTTATGGGATTTCATCGATAAAGCGCAAATGAAGTTTGTTCGTTGGACTGACCCCGATGCCTGGTCCGTGGATAAACGTTTTAACGATCCTCAACTGTTAGCCAGGTTAAAGGAGTTGAGCCCGACAGAGCAGTATAGGGTGATCGAAAGGTTGTTCGAAATACCTAAGCTTGAATTTATCATATGTAAAACCGATAACTTTGCAGCTCCTGTGGTTGGTCTCGGCGAGATTGAATCGAGTCAATTTGCCGTGAATCCGGAAGCGTCTTTTTCTGTTGAGAAACGGAATTTAGATCATTCCCAACGCATTGAGGAAGTCAGTTTTAAGGTGAGAAACAGGAAAAGCCAAACGGTAACGGATCCTACTCTGGCTCAAGTCATGTTGCTTCTTTCGGAGCAAACGACTTGTTTCACCGGCGGTGAGATGATTAATGTACTTAATCAGCATGGTACTGATAAAGACTCGGCTATTGGGGTGATTTACGAATTGCTTGAGAAAGAGGTTATCTTTATTCCTTAAATTTACACCTGTTAGTATTAGAGGAAGGTTGAAAGAAACCTCTACCTTCCTCGTTAGGCTACTCGCTACAGTTAGACTAGTAGCTACTAAGAGTGTAAAAGCTCTTTCGCATTAGCCAGTGTATTACTGGTGATAACATCGCCTCCCAGTAACCTCGCCAGCTCTTCAATACGTTGCGTCTTATCTAATGGCACCATAGAGGTCTCTGTTTTCCCGGCTCTGCTCTGCTTATTAACAAACATATGTTGATGACCCTTACCGGCAACTTGAGGCAGGTGAGTGACACACAGAACCTGAGTAGACTCACCTAAACTACGAAGCATTTTTCCGACGACCGCTGCGGTCGGACCCGATATTCCCACATCGACTTCGTCGAAAATCAGGGTCGGTGTAGAGACTTTCTTAGCGGTGATCACCTGAATACCCAGACCGATACGTGATAGCTCTCCACCTGAGGCGACTTTAGATATTGGCTGCAGTGGTTGGCCTGGGTTGGTGGTAACCAGAAACTCTATGCTGTCACAGCCGTTGGGGGAGAGATGGGACTCATTGAAGTTTACCGAGATGCAGAACTTTCCTTTGGGCATACTCAATTCGTGAATAGATTGAGTGACTTTCTTATCAAGCTCTTTGGCATAGCGGATACGGCTCAGACTGAGCTTTTTCGCATGAGCGATGAAGCTTACTCGACTCGCATCAACCTGCTCCTGTAGCGAAGTGAGTGCTTCTTCGTCAGAATCGAGTGAAGCAAGCTCGTTGACCAGAGCCTGGTGGTGTGCGTAGAGTTCATTGGGAGCCACTTGATGTTTTCGGGACAAGAGCATGACTTTGGACAGTCGTTGTTCGAGGTAGGAAAAGTGCTCCGGATCGAGTTCTAATCCATCCAGATAGCGTTCCAGTTCGCTACTGCTCTCCTGGACCTGAATGAGTGCCTCATTTAGCATGTTAACCACACTATTTAGCTGAGGATCATAGTTTTCTAACTCCTGGGCCTGACCTATGCCAGCGTTGATGAGTGACTCTACACTGCCTTGATCATTGTCTTGCAGGATAAAGAGTTCATTACGGCATGCTTCAATCAGCGCTGTACCATTTGCCAGTTTTTTATGCTCAGCCTCTATCTGTTCAAATTCGCCGTCGGATAGGTCAAACTCGTTAAGCTCTTCAACTTGATATTGAAGCAGCTGCTTTCTGGCTATGCGTTCATGCTGCGATTGTTGAAGTGTTTTAAGCTCTTTCTCGATAAGCTTACACCGTTGGAAGCTGCTCGATACCGATTCCAGCAGCAGCCTATGGTTGGCGTAGCTATCGAGTAAGGTCAGTTGGTGTTCACTTTTAAGCATTGCATGGTGAGCATGCTGGCCGTGGATCCCGATTAACAGCTGTCCAAGGTTTTTTATTTGGGCTAAGGGGACTGGGTTACCATTAATGTAGGCTCTGGAGCGGCCATCACTGCCGATAGTGCGCCTTAAGATACACTCATCACCTAACTCAAGGTCATTATCTTCAAGCCAACGCTTTGCCAACGGGACATCACATAAAGAGAACCTTGCACTAAACTCAGCTTTAGTGGCATCAGGCCTGAGCGTATTGGCATCTGCTCGGTTACCCAGACAGAGTCCTAAAGCATCAATTGCTATCGACTTACCCGCACCCGTTTCGCCTGTGATACTCGTCATTCCAGGTTTGAAGTCAAGCTCCAGAAAGCGGACGATGGCAAAGTTATTGATACTGAGTTGGCAAAGCATAGCGACATCCTTTTTAAATGTACTGTGTTTTTAAACAGTATATACTGATTTTATATACAGTAAAGCTTTGTGTGAATATTACTCGACTTACTCCGTCAGTGACTTCTCATCAACGCTTCTATAACTGGTAGAGTCAAAATACTGAATAAGGTCCCTAACATAATCGCCAGAGCACTGATCTGTGCTTTAACTTGATATCTTTGCGCCAGCAGATAAACACTGGCGGCAGTGGGAAGCGAGGCCAAAATAACGCCCATGATTAGGTAATCTCCTTCTATGGAGAAGGCTGATAGTAAAATATAGGCGAGAAAGGGCTGAATGATTAGTTTGCAGAGGTTAATCCCGCTTAACTCAATTAGCTGGTTTATCTTGTTGGTGTGTCCGTGTTGATTGATGGCCCTAGCTTTTGTCAGAACCATACCTATAGCAAAAAGTGCACAGGGGCTGGAGCTCATGCCAATCTGTTTTATCATCATAGATAAGGCATCGAACATCTGTATCTGTAACGCTGAAAGAATAACGCCTATGCCACTGCCTATGACGATAGGGTTCTGCAGCAGGGACTGGCTAATGGTCAATAGCGGTGATTGCTTTTTTTCGCCCTGATGTAGCTCGAGGGTTACCAGTACAATTGCAAATACCACAACCGATAGTAAACTTGCGATTGCTGCCGCCGCAAATGCACTTTGTTGCCCTGGAAACATCATTAAAAGCAATGGAATGCCAATAAACGCGGTATTACCGAATGTGGTGTTTAATGCCCGCACAGCGGCGATATCTGAACGTTTTTTGCTAGTGAACAGGGATATAACGGCAACCAAAAGATAGGTCAGCAGCATAGCTAAACTGTAACCTGCAATAAATCCCCATTGGAGTATCTCCTCTATGGGTGTCTGCGCCAATGCAAACAGCATGATAGCCGGGAAGGCGATGTAGTAGACGTATTGGTTTAACACCTGATCGGTTTCGGCAGGGAGCACTCTGAGCCTTTGGGTTAGTGAACCTAGCAACATGATCCCAAGAACTGAAAATAGCGGAGTTAAGATTGGTGACATCAATACCATCCCTGAAATGATTGAATGGTATAAATACCATAAAATATAGGGGAAAGGGTATTACGCTAAGGTCTTAATACGTTGTAACTTTATCTGAAAGGAAGCCATAGCTTGTGGTCTAGCATGCGCAAAGGAGTCGAATACTGATTAATTTGACTTACCTCTTTTGAGTGATGCGGACTTGCCGATTTTCTTGCCGCTATCATTCTTAGCTGTCTTTGCTGCTAACAAACTTACTCTTAGGGGGGGAAGAACGCCAAGCTCTCGATAAAAGCTCACTTGTCTTCGTAATTCAAACAAAGAGCCTATACGGCTCTGTGTCCCAATGGTGAGTTTCCAAGTGTCTGTTAATCCCTCAGAGTTTGTTAGAACATGACCTTCATAAATCAATTTACGCATACGTATATGGGGTTCGTTAAGATTAAACTTCCGGTGTTGCTATGCCAATATTCGACACGCCAGCCTCAGTGATCTCCTTACGTAATGCCTTGATAAACCCTGCGTCTAATTTTGGGTTGTCTTCGATAAGTTGCAGTAGCGAGTCTTGAAGCGTCTTCTCTTCGACCATGACGTCATGATTAAAAATGTAGTCATCGAAAGCTTCCTCGTCCATCTCTACATCAGAAATAGCTTCAATATAGTTTGCGACTGTGCTCGACGAAAGCTTACTGATATTGACGATATCCTCTTCGACTTTCCCCTGAATTGCACTGAGAAGTGAGATGAGTGCTGTAGAAGCGTCCATCGCCGGATAGACGCCGTAGACATCGAAGTCTACAGCATCTGGCGTGTTAAGCTCTAATCTTTCCAGGTAGATATCGATGTTCAGCTTAAGTTTTTGATCATAGCAAGATTGCCATAGCAAGTTTAAGACAGTGTCTAAAATCTGGGGGTCACCAAATTCACAAACTTGAGAAAACAGCTGATAATTGGGAAGCATGCGTTGGCATAAGGCAATAGCAAATACTTTTTTCTGCTGAAAATCTAATGCTTTTACGCGCTTAAAGAAGCCTGGTTTGATTGTCATCGATTATGTCCGTAGATAACTGGGATATTACTTGATTTGCTGCCGATTCTACCTTAGTTAGCTCGTCAAGTAACTCAAGTATTTCAGGTTCCACATCGGCAACACTCGCCCCTCGCTTTAATGTTGACTCAATCTCCTGACATAGCTTCTGTGTGGTAGGGATGCCGCAGTAACAACTCGCGCCATGTAATTTATGTACGGTAGCCAGCATCTGCTTATCGTCGAGTCTCTCAAGCGCACCCTCTATCTGTCGAGTCGTTTCCGGCAGAGAGTCTAGCAGCATTTTCAGCATGTCGAGCGCTAAGTCCTGCTTATGATTTGCCTGGGTTAAACAGAGTTCCCAGTTGAGTGTAAATTGATCGAAGTGGGTGAACTTAGGTCTGGTCCTCCAGCGACTTATGATGCTTTTTAAGGCCGCTTCATCGATAGGTTTAGGTAAATATCCATCCATACCACTTTGTTGAATGCGCTCACGTTCCTCGGCGATGGCATGGGCCGTGACGGCAATAATTGGCGTATTTCGGTTTAATGAATCCTGACGGATTAGCTTGGTGGCACTGATGCCGTCGGTTCCCGGCATTTGAATATCCATAAATATCAGGTCGAAGCTACGCTCCTTCGCGATACTCACAGCACCTTGGCCACTATCAATCACGCTAACCTGACTGACGAGTTCTTTTAACAAGGTATCGATAAGCTTTAAGTTTGCTGGGTTATCATCGACAGCCAAGACCCGTAAAGGTTGCCTTTCGATGGGTTCCGGTATGCCTAGGTCTTCCAATAAAGAAGCGTTATCTGTAGCAGGTTGAGGATCGATGAGTATTTGGGCTAATGTTTTTTCGCCAATTGGCGCAGGGATCACCTTATCGACAAATGGTAAGACATTTTGAGGTATCGCCTCATTACTGCTGCATAGAAAAACCAGGTATTGGCACTGAGCTTTTATCTTTTGTAGTTGAGATGAAATATCCCCGTTGGCATCGAGCCCCTTACAGCTTATTAATGCGTAATCAAATGTACCCGTTGTTTGATTAAGGGCGCTGCCTAACTGCTCGAAGGTGTGAGCGTTAGACACATCCATTCCCCAGTGGTTAACAAGCCTGTTGAGTGTATTGTTGGATAATTCTCTGGGCTCTAACAGGAGTACGCTCTTGCCCTGTAATTTATCTAAGGGCAATATATGTCCCATAGGATATTGACTGGTCTGCAGAGGCAGAGTGAACCAAAATGTCGATCCTTTATCGAGCTTAGAGATACAACCTATCTGCCCGCCCATTCTATTGACCAGACGCTTAGTTATAATTAATCCAAGGCCCGTTCCACCAAAACGACGAGAGATTGAGGAGTCAGCCTGACCAAATGCCTGAAACAGCACCTCTTTCTGGCTATCATCGATACCAATTCCTGTATCAGTAACTTCACAGCGTAGATGAACTTGGTCATTATTGGATTCGGTCAATTGCAGCTTGAGGTGGACGCTACCTTGATCGGTAAACTTGATGGCATTTCCCACCAAATTTGTCATTATCTGACTTATTCGCATTGCATCACCGGACAGGTCTTCGGGAACGTCAGGTGCAATATCGATAACTAGTTCAATATCTTTTTCCCGTGCGCTATTTGACAGAAGCGTGATGGTGTCATCGAGCACTTCCCTGAGCGCAAATGGCATGTTTTCCAGCACCATCTTGCCCGCTTCGAGTTTCGAGAAGTCGAGGATATCGTTGATGATGCCAAGAAGGTTCGTTGCACTCTTTTCTATGGTATTAATATAGTCCTGCTGGCTTGAGTGTAACGGGGTCTTTAGTAGCTGTTTAGCGAAGCCGATCACGCCATTGAGCGGTGTCCTGAGCTCATGGGACATATTAGCCAGGAACTCTGACTTGATTCTGCTGGCCTCCTGCGCTCGCTTTTTCGCCAGGTCGAGTTCGACGTTTTGGATCTCAATTTGTTCGAGAGTTTCCCGTAGATCTGAGGTGGCCTGATCAATATTTTGTTGCATCTCGTCGTGGTAGTCGGACAGGGACCCTGCCATGGCGTTGATACCACGCTTTAGCAGATCCAGTTCTCCGATCAGGTTGCCATCGACTCGGGTATCGAGTTTTCCTTCACGAATTTTAGCGACAACTCGTACCATTTCGGTTATCGGCTGGGTGACATTTTTTACCAGTCTGAAGGTAAATAGCAGGTTTAGCTGAACGCCGATTAATACGATGATAAATGCGGCAACGGCGGCTCTGTGTTGTTCTAACAGTGCATTTTCTTTATTAATAAGCACGGCGATATAACCAAGCTTAGTGGCAATAAGCTGCTCTGCATCTTGCTCATCGAAGGAGTTAACTTTGAGTTCATGTTCAGATGAGAAAATAGGGCTGCGTAAGATCAGGCTATCTCCCACTTGCTCGAGTTCGGTGCGCATTAAACTACTCAAGGGCTGATCATAGCGCATGAGTTCGTGATCTTTATAGTGGTGAGAGGTGACGATGACTCGGTTGTTGGTATCGAAAATGGCAATAAATTGGACTAATGACGATTTATTCAGTTGGGCTGCGGTGATCAGCTTCTTGGTGGTTTCAAAATCTTTCTTTTCGAGTCCGATTTCGGCGGCTATCGCCAAAGGCTCAATAATATTGCCGCCTTGTTCTATGAGTGTTTCTTCGAGTTCATAGAAACGATTTATGGTAAAATAACTGCCCAGTAATATCCCGACCAGAATTGTCGGAGCTAACGCCAGTACCAGAACCCAGGAGCGGAGACTGTATTTGGTCATGTTTTTGGCATTATTCATTAGGTTAGCTGATTTACCAGTTTCTTGACAAACGTTACACTAGACTGCCAGAAGAGAGGCAGTCTTGGCCAGTATTATTATTGATTTAGAGGCCTAAATGGCACAGTTTTTTAAAGCAAAACCAAACAGTTCTAAGCAACTATCGGCAAAAGTCACGTTAGAGGTGACTCAATTGGATCACTTGGGTGCCGGAATCGCGCAGCATCAGGGGAAAGTTGTATTTATTCCCGGTGCGCTTCCCACCGAAAAGGTGACCGTACAGCTGACCGAACAGAAGAAGCGTCACGCTCGCGCCAAGCTGCTTAAGATAGAGTCTGATTCACCTGACCGAGTCGCACCTAAGTGTCCTCATTACCAACAATGTGGCGGATGCGATCTTCAACATCTTTCTATAGAGAAACAACGCAGCTATAAACAGTCTGCATTGGTCGAACTTATGGCTAAGTTGAGTCATACCGAAGCCGAGTCGTTAGCGCCGGCATTAATCGGTCAGGAGTGGGATTATCGCAGGCGTGCCCGGTTAGCAACTTTCTACAATAAAGAGAGTAAGCAGATTACTCTGGGCTTTCGAGCCTCTGCGAGCAAACAGGTTATCAACATTGATTTCTGTCCGGTACTGGCTAAGCCATTATCAGAATTAATTGCGCCTTTATCTCTGCTGTTAAACCAACTTTCGGGTAAGAGGGCTTTAGGCCACCTGGAATTAATTGATGCCGATAATGGCTATTTTGCCGTATTAAGGATGACCAAGGCGCTATCTGATAAAGATGCCAAAAAACTCAGCGTCTTTGCGAATGAGAAAAGCATCAGCCTGATTGTTCAGGGAAATGAAGGTGAGTTAACTATCTTGGGTGAGCGTAATGTGTTGCCCTATTATGCTTTGGGTGAGGTTAAGCTAAACTTTACTCCCGGTAACTTTGTTCAGGTTAACGCTGCCATTAATGAAGCTATGGTAAAACAGGCCGTCGATTGGCTCAGTGTAAAGTCAAATGAACGGGTGTTAGACCTGTTTTGTGGCGTAGGCAACTTCAGCCTGCCGTTGGCAAAGTCCGGCGCTGAAGTCATTGGTGTCGAAGGTGTTCCCGAGATGGTTAAACAGGCCAGAGATAATGCTGCGGACAGCGGATTGGACAATGTGTCATTTTTTCATACTGATCTCAGTGCCGATCTTTCTAAAGAGGCGTGGTTAGGGAAGGTAGATAAATTATTGTTAGATCCGGCCAGAGCGGGGGCATTTGAAAGCCTGCAATGGTTGAAAAAGATGAAGCCCAAAGCGATTGTCTACGTGTCATGTGATCCTTCGAGCTTGGCCCGGGACAGTGAGCCACTGCTAAAGCATGGTTATAAACTTAAAAAGCTTGGTTTAATCGATATGTTCCCTCAAACCCATCATATCGAAGCCATGGCACTGTTCGAGTTGGATTAAATTACCGTTAAACAGTTAATTATCTCATCTGTCAGCCTTTGTTAATTGACAAGTAAAGCACAATGATGAAGATAGGTAGATTACTTTCATGAGTGGTAGGAGATTTTTTCTTATACTCATTTTAATTATAAGTTAAGGACGAGATTGAGATGGTATCAGTTCGAGAAGCACATTTTAGTGATCCGGATTTTCAGCTGGAGGAGTGGGTCAATCGCTATATTAGCGATACGGATGAAGCCCAGACTTTACTTGAACTGATCAGCCGTATAGAGACGATGGTGGCCGAGAGTAAAGAGGATAATAATCTTCTTAATCAACGTGCAAGAGAGATGATAGAGATCTTGGCACCGCTGAATATGGATATTGAGACGCTTCAGGCTTCGGTACTGTTTGTTGTTTTCGATGCGGGGATCTTATCTAAAGAGACGTTAGAGGAGACCTTCGGTATCGGCCTGGCCAGATTAGTGAGCAGTGTCGAAACTATGAATGCCATCGGTGCACTTAAGGTCGATAACCAATCCCGGGCCGGAGAGCCCCAGATAGATAATATTCGCCGCATGCTACTGGCCATGGTCGAAGACGTACGCGCCGTCGTGATTAAGCTGGCAGAACGGATCTGCCTGCTGCGAGAGGTGAAAAACGCTGACGAAGAGACTCGGGTGTTATTGGCCCGTGAAATTGCCGACATCTATGCGCCATTAGCAAACCGACTCGGTATCGGGCAGCTCAAATGGGAACTTGAAGATATTTCATTTCGTTATCTCCACCCCGAAACTTACAAAGAGATCGCCAAGCAACTCGATGGAAAAAGACTCGATCGTGAAACCTTTATCGATGACTTTGTTGCTCAGCTCCAGGCCAGATTAGATAAAGACCAGATAAGAGCAAAAGTCTACGGGCGCCCTAAGCACATCTACAGCATCTGGAAAAAGATGAAGGGTAAAGATCTCACGTTCGATGAGCTCTTCGATGTGCGTGCGGTTCGAATCGTCACCGACCGGCTTCAGGACTGTTACGGTGCTCTCGGCGTTGTTCATACCCTTTGGCACCATATTCCACGTGAATTCGATGACTATGTGGCAAACCCTAAGCCTAACGGTTACCAATCTATTCATACGATAGTTGTCGGACCGGAGGGGAAAACGGTCGAGATCCAGATCCGTACTGAGCAGATGCATGAGGATGCCGAGCTTGGTGTCGCAGCCCACTGGAAGTATAAAGAGGGCGCGAGTGGCGGTAAGCAGAGCGGGTATGAGGAGAAAATTAACTGGTTGCGTAAAATCCTTCAGTGGCAAGAGGATGTCGCCGAAAGTGGCAATCTGGTCGAGGAGGTTCGCAGTCAGGTCTTCGAGGATCGTGTCTACGTATTTACCCCTAACGGTGAAGTTGTCGACCTGCCTCTGGGCTCAACCGTGCTGGATTTTGCGTACTACATTCACTCTCACGTTGGCCACAAGTGTATCGGGGCTAAAGTTGATGGCAGAATTGTGCCGTTTACCTATCAGGTCGAGACAGGCGAGCGGATTGAGATCATTACCTCTAAACATCCTAATCCAAAACGAGACTGGCTAAACCCTAACTTAGGCTATATTCGCACCTCCCGTGCTCGTTCGAAAATCCAGCACTGGTTTAAGCAGCAAGACAGGGATAAAAACATTGTTGCCGGTAAAGAGATGCTCGAAGCGGAGCTCTCACGTTCCGGCTTGAAAATCAAAGATGCGCAAAGTGCCGTCGAGCGCTTTAACATGGTGAGCATGGATGATCTCTTAGCTGGCATTGGTGGCGGCGATGTTCGTCTCAATCAGGTGGTCAACCATGTTCAGAGCCAGATGCGGATCAACGATCTGACTGAAGAGGAAGTGGTCGAAGATCTGGTTAAGAAGAGTCAGAGCAAGTCCACCCGAAAGGGAAAAGGTCAGGTTGAGGTCAATGGTGTCGGCAACTTAATGAGTCATATTGCCCGCTGCTGTCAACCTGTACCGGGTGATGAAATTTTCGGGTTTATCACCAAAGGGCGGGGTATTTCAGTTCATCGTGCCGATTGTGAACAGGTCAAAGAGTTGATGCGTGCTCACCCTGAACGTGCTGTGGATGTTGTCTGGGGGGAGAACTACTCCGGTGGATACAAGATCCGTATGCGAATTATTGCCAATGATCGCTCAGGGTTACTGCGTGACTTAACCTCTGTGCTTGCGGCCGAGAAAACCCATGTTATGGCGATGAGTTCCTCATCAGATGTTAAAACTCAAACCGCTGCGATTGAGCTTGAACTCGAACTCTACAATTTAGATGGCTTATCGAGAGTGATCGCTAAGCTAACTCAAATTGATGGCGTGAGTGAAGCCAGAAGATTATAAGCTTAAATCTGATCGTGTTGATAACGATTAGTTCATACCAGATAAAAATGACGGCCTAGGTCGTCATTTTCGTTTTCATTTTACTATTTCAACATTCAAGGACCTTCGATGCATAATAATGCCGATATGCAACCCCTTCTCGATATCATGGCTAAGCTCAGACACCCGGATAATGGTTGTCCCTGGGACAGGGCGCAGTCATTTGAAACTATAGTGCCTTTTACGTTGGAAGAAGCCTATGAGGTTGCCGATACCATAGAGCGTATGGCACTCGATGAACTCCCCGATGAGTTAGGCGATCTGCTTTTTCAGGTGGTGTTTTACTGCCAACTGGGAAAAGAGCAAGGGCTATTCGATTTTGATGATGTGATAGAGAAAATCTGTACTAAACTCACAGCAAGGCATCCACATGTTTTTGGCGAAATCGAAGGCGCCACCACAGAGCAGGTGAAAGATAGCTGGGAGAAGATTAAGGCTAATGAACGTAGTGAAAAACAGCTACATTCGGTGTTGGATAATATCCCCCTTGGCTTGCCTGCATTGACTCGCTCGGTAAAAATTCAAAAACGGGTTGCTCGTGTCGGCTTCGATTGGGATGAGCTTGCGCCTGTGGTAGATAAAATTCATGAGGAGATAGCCGAGGTCTTGCATGAAGTAGAACAAGATGAGGTTATCCCATCTAAGGTACAAGATGAGATGGGAGACCTATTATTTGCGGTAGTCAATCTATCCAGGCATCTAGGTGTCGAGCCAGAGCAGGCCCTCAGGCAAGCCAATACTAAATTTGAGCGACGTTTTCGAGGTGTTGAGGCGTTAGCAGAGCAGAGCGGCAAGTCAATGCAAGCGCACTCCTTAGAGGAGCTTGAGCGTTATTGGGGTGAAATAAAATTACAGGAATAGCCATTTAGATCAAATTTATTGTTTAACTTGTTTGTCGAATCGCTAGGGCTTTGGTATAATTACGCCCCGTCCTAGTGCTTTCATACAAGCACATATTTCCAACTCACTTTCTCAGGTTCATAATGACAACAAGGTATATCTTCGTTACTGGTGGCGTAGTTTCATCACTAGGTAAAGGCATTGCAGCAGCATCTTTAGCAGCAATTTTAGAGGCCCGCGGCCTTAATGTAACTATGATGAAGCTTGATCCTTATATTAATTTGGATCCAGGTACTATGAGCCCGACGCAACATGGTGAAGTGTTTGTTACAGAGGATGGCGCTGAAACCGATCTTGATTTAGGTCACTATGAGCGTTTCATTCGTACCAAGATGAATCGTCGTAATAACTTCACTACCGGCCGTATCTACGAAGAAGTACTTCGTAAAGAGCGTCGTGGTGATTATTTAGGCGCCACTATTCAGGTCATTCCTCATATTACCAATGCGATCAAAGAGAAAGTGCTTGCGGGCGGCGAAGGGCATGATGTTGCTATCGTCGAGATTGGCGGAACCGTTGGTGATATCGAATCCCTACCATTTTTAGAAGCAATTCGTCAGCTAAGTGTTGAGTTAGGGCGTGAACGTTCTCTCTTTATGCATCTGACTCTGGTTCCGTTCCTTGGCGCAGCCGGTGAAGTGAAAACAAAACCGACACAGCATTCAGTTAAAGAGCTTCGTTCTATCGGTATCGCACCGGATATTCTGATCTGTCGTGGCGATCGTGCTATTCCTGCGAATGAAAAAGCAAAAGTATCTCTATTCTGTAACGTTGAAGAACGTGCCGTTATCTCGCTTAAAGACGTTGATAGCATCTATAAGATCCCTGCATTGTTACGTGCTCAGGGCCTGGATGATATCGTGACTAAGCGCTTCGGTATTGAGTGTAAAGAAGCCGATCTTCATGAGTGGGAAAACGTAATCTACCAGGAAGCTAACCCAACGGGTGAAGTGACTATTGGTATGGTCGGCAAGTACATTGAGCTTCCCGATGCGTATAAGTCAGTGAATGAAGCGTTGAAACACGCCGGTCTCTTTAACCGCGTTTCAGTGAACATCAAGTATATCGATTCACAAACGGTTGAAGCCAAAGGCGAAGAAGTGCTTCAGGGCTTAGACGGCATCTTAGTTCCCGGTGGATTCGGAGAGCGTGGCGTAGAAGGTAAGATCCTTGCGGCTAAATATGCTCGTGAAAACAACTTACCTTATTTTGGCATCTGTTTAGGTATGCAGGTTGCCTTAATTGAATTTGCACGTCACGTTGCAGGTCTCGAAGGCGCTCATTCAACAGAGTTTAACAAAGAAACGCCGCATCCTGTTGTTGGTCTGATCACCGAGTGGATCAACGAAGAGGGTAATGTCGAGCAGCGCCATGAAGCGTCTGATCTTGGCGGTACTATGCGTTTAGGTGCGCAACTTTGTCACCTTGAAGAGGGCTCTAAAGCGGCGATTGCATATAATGGCAATACTTGTGTAGAGCGTCATCGTCATCGTTATGAAGTCAACAACAACTATAAAGATCGTCTTGAAAAAGCAGGCTTAGTATTTAGTGGTCTCTCTTCCGACCGCCAGCTAGTTGAGATGATTGAACTGCCAAACCACCCATGGTTTGTGGCAGGTCAATTCCATCCAGAATTTACATCAACACCTCGTGATGGCCAGCCATTATTCGTAGGATTTGTTGCTGCAGCCACCGCGTATCAGAAACGCGATTTAGGCTAAGCCAATTTAAAGGCCGCTTCCGTTAACTGGAAGCGGCCTTTTTGTTTTTTGGTAATGTAAATTTTGGTGACCAGATTTTATTTTAACTTTTAATTTTTAAACTTAAATCGAGGTAATTATGTCTAAAATCATTAATGTCATTGGTCGCGAGATCATGGATTCACGTGGCAACCCAACAGTAGAAGCTGAAGTTCATCTTGAAGGTGGATTTAACGGTATGGCTGCAGCACCATCGGGCGCTTCTACCGGTAGCCGTGAAGCATTAGAACTGCGTGATGGCGATAAAACTCGCTACATGGGCAAAGGTGTATTAAAAGCTGTTGCTAACATCAATGGTCCTATCCGTGATGCTCTAATTGGCAAAGATGCAACTAATCAAGCTGAACTCGATCAGATTATGATTGACCTTGATGGTACTGAGAACAAAGACAAGCTAGGCGCTAATGCTATTTTGGCTGTCTCGCTTTCAGCGGCCAAAGCAGCAGCGTCATTTAAAGGCTTGCCTTTATATGCACATATCGCAGAGCTAAACGGTACTGCTGGTCAGTACTCTATGCCTGTACCTATGATGAACATCTTAAACGGTGGTGAGCACGCTGATAACAACGTGGATATCCAAGAGTTTATGGTTCAGCCTGTTGGCGCTAAAACGTTCCGTGAAGCACTACAAGTTGGTGCCGAGATCTTCCATAACTTGAAGAAAGTTCTTCAAGAGAAAGGTCTAAGTACTTCTGTTGGTGACGAAGGTGGTTTCGCTCCTAACTTAGCTTCGAATGCCGATGCACTAGCAATGATTAAAGTTGCTGTTGAGAAAGCTGGCTACAAGTTAGGTGAAGATGTCACTCTTGCTCTGGATTGTGCTGCTTCTGAGTTTTACAAAAATGGCCAGTATGACCTTACCGGTGAAGGTAAAGTATTCAGCGCTAACGGTTTCTCAGACTTCCTTAAGTCATTGACTGAAGAGTATCCAATTGCTTCTATCGAAGATGGCCTCGATGAGTCAGATTGGGATGGTTGGGCATACCAGACTCAAATCATGGGTGACAAGATCCAGCTTGTAGGTGACGATTTGTTTGTTACCAACACTAAGATCTTAAAGCGTGGTATCGATAACAATATCGCTAACTCAATCTTGATCAAGTTCAACCAAATTGGTTCTCTGACTGAGACTTTAGCAGCTATTCGTATGGCTAAAGATGCCGGTTATACTGTTGTTATCTCTCATCGTAGTGGTGAAACTGAAGATTCAACGATTGCCGATCTTGCTGTTGCAACATCTGCTGGTCAAATTAAGACTGGTTCTCTATGCCGTAGTGACCGTGTTGCTAAGTACAACCAACTGCTTCGTATCGAAGAGCAGTTAGGTGAAAAAGCACCATACCGTGGTCGTAGCGAAATCAAAGGTAAAGCATAATTTATCCATTTGCTTTTAGCTGAATAATTATCCTTAGGTGATATTTGTACATCAATTCCTAAGCGTTAAAACAGACATTTAAGATGACTGAGACAGCAAAAAGCGATTAAATTACTGCTAACATTGAAAAGGTCACCATTGGGTGGCCTTTTTTGTTACTATCCATTCAATATCGTCGAATTTTCAATAGTGAGTATTTAACTAGCTATGAAACGTCTCCTGTTTGTATTAGTAGCCCTGTTAGGCTTACTTCAATACCAGCTTTGGTTAGGAGTAAATAGCCTACCTGAATCGTTTCACCTGCGAGAGCAGATCGGTTTCCAGCAAGTGAGTAATGCTAAATTAGTCGCTCGAAATCAAGTCCTGCGGGAGGAGATCAGCGATCTTCGAAGTGGTACCGAGGCATTAGAGGAGCGTGCCCGGAATGAGTTAGGCATGGTTAAGAAAGACGAAACATTTTTTCGGGTCGTTGGAGGTCAACGACAGTCACTTAATGCTTCAAACTAATCACTCCTCATTATTTTACCAATTAGAAATAGCATGAGCCTTCTAAAATGAATGACTGCCAAGATCAGATTATCGCTATCGTGCCCGCTGCCGGAATAGGTAGCCGAATGGGAGCAGAGATCCCCAAGCAATACCTTCTGATTGATGAGAAGACCATTTTACAATTGACATTGGAACTCTTGTTAACTCATCCAAAAATCGACCATGTGGTCGTTGCACTTCATCCGGAAGATCAATTTTTTAAAGACTTATCCTTTTCATCACATCCCAAGTTACACACAGTCGTTGGCGGGTGTGAGCGAGCCGACTCGGTGCTTGCCTGCCTGAAGCATCTCGGTGATGATTGTTGGGCTATGGTGCACGATGCCGCTCGCCCCTGTTTGACACATGGTGATATCGATAAGCTCATTGCATCGCGGCAACGTTTTCCCCAAGGTGCAATTTTAGCGGCGCCGGTTAGGGATACCATGAAACGTGGTAATGCTGATGGAACCGTAAAAGAAACCGTGTGTCGGGAACGATTATGGCATGCGTTAACCCCTCAGTTGTTTCCGGCTAGCGCGCTTAAAGATAACCTTCAACAAGCATTAGCTCTGGGAGCCTGCATTACCGATGAAGCCTCTGCGATGGAGTGGGCCGGTGTGTCTCCGGGGTTGGTGGACGGAAGAGTCGATAATATCAAGATCACTCATCCTGATGACCTTTTATTGGCTGGATTATTCTTAGGAAATGCGGATAGCTTAGGGCGGTAAACCTTCAGTTATTCCTCTAAGTGTCGATCTATTCCAAAGCTGCCCGTAAGGCTACGGGCGTTATGAACACAAATATGGATTGCAAATGAATATACGTATAGGTCATGGCTTCGATGTGCATAAATTTGGCGGAGCATCGCCACTGATGTTAGGCGGGGTTCATATTCCCTATGAGACAGGCCTTATTGCACACTCAGATGGTGATGTAGTGCTACATGCTATTTCAGATGCTGTTCTCGGCGCCGTTGCGCTTGGAGATATCGGCAAGCATTTTCCTGATACCGATGAAGAGTTTAAAGGGGCCGATAGTCGTCATCTGCTTCGTCACTGTTATCAATTAGCGAAAGGTAAGGGCTATTCGATAGGTAACCTCGATGTCACTATTATTGCCCAGGCGCCTAAAATGTTACCTCATATCGAGTCGATTCGTGAGGTTTTAGCCCTCGATTTCGAAACAGAGATAGACAATATCAATGTAAAGGCAACAACGACCGAAAAACTTGGATTTACGGGACGCAAAGAGGGCATTGCCGTTGAAGCCGTTGTGCTTCTGATCAAGTCTTCCGATTAATTGAACACACTTAATATTACCAATCGGTCTATATGACCGAGATAAAGAGCGACCATGATTGAACTTCATTACTTACACGGTAAGCCTGTTTCTAAAGCAGATCTACGCACACATAACAGCGACTTTCTTGTGCAGGAGATTTTACCCTTCGCGCCGACGGGGGAAGGTGAGCATCATCTGCTTCATATCCGTAAAGATGGCCTGAACACTGTTGATGTGGCTAAAATTCTGTCCGGGTTTGCGCATGTTCACCCGAAAGAAGTGACCTATGCCGGTCAGAAAGATAAAAATGCGGTCACTGAGCAGTGGTTTGGTGTTCGTATCCCTGGTAAGGAAACGCCGGATTGGGCTAGCTTAAACAGTGAGCAACTCACCATCCTTTCGAGTAGCCGACACGGTAAGAAGTTACGTATCGGCGCATTAGCCGGAAATCGGTTCACTCTGACACTGCGTCAGGTGTCCGATATGGACGATGTGATCGCCAGAATTGAGAAGATCAAAGAGACCGGCGTGCCAAACTACTTTGGCGAGCAGAGGTTTGGCCATGATGGTAAAAACTTGATCTTTGGTCGACAGATGTTTGCCGGTCGTAAAGTTAAAGACAGAAAAAAAAGCAGTATGTACCTATCAGCGGTGCGCTCCTACCTGTTTAACCTGGTTGTGTCGGCAAGACTCTGTGAACATGGTTTATCCAGACTCGATGGTGATAGCGTTATGCTGGCGGGGAGTAAAAGTTACTTTGTTGCAGAGCAATGGGATGAAACGCTACTGAATCGTCTTGCCGAGAAAGATATTCAGTTGTCTGCTCCAATGTGGGGAAGAGGGGCGACTTTACCTCAGGGCGAGGCGGCTGAATTTGAAGCTAAGGTTCTGGCCGAGTTTGAACAAGATCGCGATGGCCTGGAACATGCGGGTTTGAGCCAAGAGCGACGCCCCCTGTTATTAGAGCCCCAGCATTTCAGTTATCAACAAGAGGACGATGACATCTTGGTCATTAAGTTTGCTCTGCCTGCGGGCAGTTTTGCGACTTCGGTACTAAGGGAGCTGTTTGATTATGAAGATGTCAAAGATCGTGAGTTTCGATTGCGCCAACAAGCAAGGCAAGATGAATCCAACGCTTAAATGACGTAGTGAATTAAGCCTGGAATAAAGTTAAGTATAAAGTTGTAAAACCGGGACCAGCAATTAATGATAAAGATCCTTGTAAGTAATGATGATGGTGTTACGGCGCCGGGCATAAAAGCACTTTCAGATGCACTATCCACTTCTTATCAGGTGATGACGGTTGGCCCTGACAGAAACTGTTCGGGTGCGAGTAACTCTTTAACCTTGACTAATCCTCTACGTATCAATACTTTGAGTAATGGGTATGTTTCGGTAAGCGGAACGCCAACTGACTGTGTGCACCTTGCTATTCGTGAGCTGTACACAGATGAACCCGATATGGTGGTATCCGGTATCAATGCCGGAGCAAACTTAGGGGATGATACCTTGTATTCAGGCACCGTAGCTGCGGCGATGGAGGGGCGGTTTCTCGGCTTACCGGCAATTGCCATCTCATTGGTTGGCTCCAAGCTTACTCACTATGAAACGGCGGCTCATTTCGCCTGTAAGGTGATAGCCGGGTTGTTGAAGAAACCGATAGCACAAGATCAAATTCTAAATATTAATGTGCCCGATCTTCCCATCGAGCAAGTGAAAGGGATAAGGGTAACGCGTCTGGGGGCAAGGCATAAAGCCGAAGGTATGGTCCGCACTCAAGATCCCGCTGGCCGTGATATTTTCTGGTTAGGACCTCCCGGCGATGAACAAGATGCCAGTGAGGGGACAGATTTTCATGCCGTGAGCAATGGCTATGTGTCGGTAACGCCCTTGACGGTAGACTTGACGGCTTTTGAGCAGATTTCAACAATGCAACAATGGATAGATAAGATATGAATGGGGTAGCGACAAAGTCAGCGTTGAATCTGGCAAGAAGCTTATATGAAGCAGGGATTAAAAATGAACACGTTTTAAAAGCCTTAGCAGATACGCCAAGAGAGCTGTTCCTCGATGCGGCGCTTGGCCATAAGGCTTATGAAAATACTGCATTACCCATAGGGCAAGGACAAACGATTTCTCAACCCTATATTGTCGCAAGAATGACTGAACTTTTATTGGAAAATGCACCTAAGAGAGTGCTGGAGATAGGCACTGGCTCTGGTTACCAGGCCGCTATCTTAGCTAAGCTCGTTCCTGAACTATGCACGGTTGAACGCATAAAGGCTTTACAGATCCAAGCAAGGTTGCGCCTTAAGAGGCTGGATCTTCACAATATCTCTTTTAAGTATGGAGATGGTTGGAAAGGTTGGGCTAATAAAGGGCCGTTCGACTCCATTATGGTTACGGCCGCCGCAAGCAGTGTCCCTGAGGCGTTGCTTACCCAATTAGCGGACAACGGCGTGCTTGTAATACCGGTAGGTGAAGAGTCTCAACAATTACTAAAAGTGGTTCGTCATGGTGATACCTTCAGCTCTGAAGTGGTCGAAATGGTTCGGTTTGTTCCATTGGTTAATGGTGAGCTGGCATAGCGTTCTGCCTGTGGCCGACAATTAAGTTTAGGAGCATTTTTTGGTAGTTGCGTTTAAGATGTATTGGGGCGGATTGTTTTTTTGCTTCCTATCGCTAACTTTAATCGGCTGCAGTTTTCAGTCTGATAGGCCCGCACCTGTGGTAAGCGTAAATATTCCCGTTAAGACCGCTTATAACAAAGGTTCATTAAAATCGGATTCTTATCGCGTAAAGCAAGGTGATACTCTCTACTCAATAGCGTGGGCATCTAACAATGATTTTATTAAATTAGCTAATAAAAACAAGCTTAAAAAGCCCTATACTATCTTTCCTGGTCAGAAGCTTAGCCTCAATTTGACACCCTCTGTTACAAATAGACAACAGTCTAAAGGTGCGTCAAATAATAGTCCTAAAGTTGTACCGGCAAATAGAAAAGTCGAAAATAAACAGGCGGATAGCAAGTATGTTTCGACTCAGAAAGTAAAAGCGACACCGTCAAAAAAATCACTTGATCAAGCTCACAAGTCTGCGTATTCTGTAACAAGCAGTCAACAAGATGTTAACCGGACTATCCACAGGCCAACCGATATGCTTCCAAAGAAGGTAAGCAGGTGGCAGTGGCCAAGGAGAGGCAAGTTGATTGGTACTTTCTCTGCCAAAGAGCAGGGAAATAAAGGCATTAAGATAGCAGGGAATCGTGGTGACATAATAAAATCCGCAGCCGATGGGCGTGTTGTTTATGCGGGAAGTGCACTTCGAGGCTATGGAAACTTAGTCATTATCAAACACAGTGATGATTACTTAAGCGCCTACGCACATGCTGATAAGATCTTAGTCAAAGAGAAGCAGTTTGTAACAGTAGGACAAACGCTGGCAAAAATGGGTAGTACGGGTACTGATCGGGTCATGCTACATTTTGAGATCCGTTACCATGGAAAATCCGTTAACCCACTAAAATATTTACCTAAACAATAATGGTTTAGGAGCCAATTTTGGCATTGGAGGATAGTAAAGTGCAGTAATTTTTGAGAAAAATTTGGGAGATCATTTTATGGGTCGTAAAAACAGTACCGCAATAGCGGAGCCTTTAGTGGACTTGTCTAAGAACGAGTCTGATAGTGTCACTAACAAAGGAAATAAAGCACAAGAAAATGAGCTTGAACAGCAAGTGCAGGATGATTTACAAAAAAATCTGGATGCTACTCAGCTGTACTTAAGTGAAATTGGTTTTTCCCCCCTACTGAGTGCGGAAGAAGAGGTTTATTTTTCCCGTAAAGCCTTAAAAGGCTGCGGTAAATCTCGTAATCGCATGATTGAAAGTAATCTAAGACTTGTCGTCAAAATTGCCCGTCGTTATAACAATCGTGGTTTAGCGCTATTGGATCTCATTGAAGAGGGAAATCTAGGCTTGATCAGGGCTGTTGAAAAGTTTGATCCCGAGAGAGGTTTTCGTTTTTCAACCTATGCAACCTGGTGGATCAGGCAGACTATTGAACGTGCGATCATGAATCAAACCAGAACGATTCGTTTACCGATCCATGTGGTTAAAGAGCTGAACGTTTACCTTCGTACTGCCAGAGAGCTGGCACATAAGCTAGATCATGAGCCAACGGCTGAAGAGATCGCAGAAAAGCTGGATCTTCCCAGTGCAGATGTCAGCCGCATGTTGAAGCTTAATGAAAGGATCACTTCAGTCGATACGCCTTTAGGTGGAGATAATGATAAGGCATTACTCGATGTGCTTGCCGATGATGATAGCGTTGGCCCGGACTATAAAGTTCAAGATGAGGATATGTCTAAATCGGTAGTAAAATGGTTAGATGAACTCAATACAAAACAGAGAGAGGTGTTAGCGCGCCGTTTTGGGTTGTTGGGATATGAACCATCGACACTTGAAAATGTAGGCAAAGAGATAGGGTTAACCAGAGAGCGAGTTCGTCAGATCCAGGTAGAAGCATTAAAACGACTCAAAGATCTGCTCGGTTCACAGGGATTATCGGTTGAGGCTATTTTTAAAATTTAAGGCTGCATAACTGCATAACTGCTTAACGTATTTGAGAGTTTTGACTTTTTTTAAGCAGTTGCTAACTTATTATAATATTGCTCTGATGAGTTCTTATCTTTTGTGATCATATTTATCGGTTTTGATTCATCTGTATTCGTTGTAGATAAATAGTGATTTGTATCAGGCATTCAGGATAACTAAAAAGCGCACATTTATGTGCGCTTTTTGTTACTTATGATTCATTGCTTAAAGCGATAACCGCTTGAGTTCATACAAGATATCGAGTGCCTGTCTTGGGCTCAACTCATCGGGATGTATTTTATCTAATGCATCATATAAGGCGGAGTTTACCGGCTCATCAAACACCATACTTTGTTGGTTAGAGGTGGTCATCGGGTCCACTTCGCTGTTAGTGTCACGACTCTCTAAGTGGTGTAGTTTATGTTTTGCTGCGGCAATGACCGTGACTGGAACCCCAGCCAGTGCGGCGACCTGCAAGCCATAACTTTTACTTGCAGCGCCTTCCTGAACGGCGTGCATAAAGACAATCGTGTCACCATGTTCGATAGCGTCAAGGTGCACATTTTCAACGTTGGACATGAGCTCGGGAAGTTGAGTGAGCTCGAAATAGTGAGTGGCAAATAGGGTCATAGCTTCAATTTTCTGAGCTAAATATTCGGCAGCTGACCAGGCCAGAGAAAGGCCATCATAGGTCGAGGTCCCTCGACCTATCTCATCCATCAGCACCAGACTCTCCGTGGTGGCATTATGAAGAATATTTGCAGTTTCAGTCATTTCGACCATAAAGGTCGAACGACCAGAGGCTAGATCATCGGCTGCGCCAATACGGGTAAATATGCGGTCAATTGGGCCGATTACTGCACTCTGGGCGGGGACATAACAACCTATGTGTGCCATTAAAGTGATTAAGGCAACCTGACGCATGTAGGTAGATTTACCGCCCATATTTGGCCCCGTCACGATTAACATTTTTCGTGCCGGACTCAAGGTAACCGGGTTAGCAATAAATGGCGTCTGGCTCACCTGCTCCACAACAGGGTGACGCCCGCCCTCTATGTGTATACCCGATGCTTGTGATAGTGTAGGACAATGGTAATTTAATGTTTCGGCACGCTCAGCGAAGTTATTTATCACATCGAGTTCGGCGGCACCCTGTGCAAATAGTTGCAGGTCATGCAGCTTAGGCAGAATTTGATCGAAGAGTTGTTCCCACAACTGCTTCTCGAGTGCCAGAGCCTTTCCCTGACTGGAGAGCACTTTCTCCTCATGCTCTTTAAGCTCTGCGATGATGTAGCGCTCAGTATTTTTGAGTGTCTGTCTGCGCTGATAGCTCAATGGAACAAGATCTGATTCTCTGCGGCTGACTTCAATATAGTAGCCATGAACCCGGTTATAGCCGACCTTTAGTGTCGAAATACCTGTGAGTTCTTTCTCCCTGGCTTCGAGCTCTGACAGATAATCGGTGGCGCCTTGACTTAGTGCTCGCCATTGATCAAGCTCGGCATTATAGCCCTCTTTCAGTACGCCCCCATCGCGGATTAGCATCGGAGGATTATCGACAATCGCACGCTCTAACAGCTCGAGTTCATCAGGGAATTCGCCGAGCATTCTTGCCAGATGATGCAGGTGAGGCGATTGGCAGTAGGCAAGAGAATGCTGAATTTCAGGCAATAAAGATATGGCTTGTTTAAGGCGGGCAAAATCTCTCGGTCTGGCACTACGTAGGGCCAGTCTCGCAGTGATCCGCTCAACATCGCCCAAGGCTTTTAGCAGAGGTTCCAACGTCTCGAATAGGCCTGAGTCTAATATCTCGGTTAATGCACTCTGACGAGACTCGATCTGCTGTTGGTTTCTTAGTGGCTCATGGATCCAGCGTTGAAGCATACGGCTACCCATAGGCGTTGCCGTATTATCCAATACTGAAGCTAAAGTATTTTCATGACCACCTTGGAGGTTGACTGTTAGCTCGAGATTACGTCGAGTTGCGGCGTCCAGAACGATACTGTCGCTTTGGTTGAAGCGAACTATCGAATTTATGTGTGGCAGTGCCGTTCGTTGAGTGTCTTTCACATACTGCATTAAACAGCCGGCGGCTTGCAGTGAAAGGCGCGCATTGTCCAGGCCAAAACCACGGAGATCTTTGGTGCCGAATTGATCAAGGAGTAATTTTTGGCTGGTATCGAAATCAAACTCCCACTCAGGACGTCTGCGCTTACCATTAAAGCCAGAGATTAACCCCATCTCAGAGAAATCTTCGCTATAGAGTAGCTCAGCTGGATTGGTCCGTTGCAGCTCGGCCTCGAGTGCCTCAGTTGAGACCAGTTCCGCGACGACAAAGCGGCCAGAGCTGATATCTAAGGTGGCGTATCCATATCCACTCTTGCCGTGATAGACGGCGGCGAGCAGGTTATCCTGTTTTTCCTGCAGCAGGGCTTCATCGGTCAATGTGCCGGGAGTCACCAGGCGTACGACCTTTCTTTCGACTGGTCCCTTAGATGTTGCCGGATCGCCGACTTGCTCACAAATAGCGACGGATACCCTGAGTTGGACTAACTTGGCTAGGTAGCCCTCAACGGCATGATAAGGCAGACCTGCCATAGGGATGGGATCGCCGCCACTTTTCCCTCTGGCTGTGAGTGAGATCCCCAATAATTCAGATGCCTTTTTTGCATCATCATAAAAAAGTTCATAGAAATCGCCCATGCGGTAAAAGAGCAGCATCTCCGGATGCTCAGCTTTTAGCGTCAGGTATTGACGCATCATAGGTGTGTGTTTTTCTAAATTTTGGGTATCGATAGCATTCATTTACAGGTCGTCTCTTTTCTGACGTATTAAACAGGCTTTACCACGAATTGGGCGGCCATAAATCGTTGGCGCCAATATTATCAATATTTTCGCCATTATTGAGCCTTTTGTCGTGAAAAAACGCGAGATTGAATTTTATTAGCCGCAACAGAGGCTTCGATCGTTGAATTGAGTGTGAGAAAAAATAATCATGATCAGTACTTGATACTGTATGATTGTACAGTATACTAGTTTGCATATTGAAGCTCCCCGACAGAATCTGTTTACTTGAAAAAGTTAAGTCGTGGAGTCAACACGAGATTTTTATCAGCGTAATCGCTGTGCCTCTGAGGATATTGAAATGAAGATAGATGCGAACAAAGAGAAAGCACTTAACGCCGTTTTAGGGCAGATCGAAAAGCAATTCGGTAAAGGCTCTATTATGAAGTTGGGCGAGAATCGCTCAATGGATGTTGAGACTATCTCTACCGGTTCACTTTCTTTGGACATAGCCTTAGGCGCCGGCGGTCTTCCAATGGGACGTATTGTCGAAATTTACGGCCCGGAATCTTCGGGTAAAACAACGTTGACCCTTGAAGTTATTGCTGCGGCCCAACGTGAAGGTAAAGTATGTGCCTTTATCGATGCCGAGCATGCACTTGACCCTATCTACGCTCAAAAGTTAGGTGTTGATATCGATAACCTGCTTTGTTCACAGCCTGATACCGGTGAGCAGGCATTAGAAATTTGTGATGCCTTGACTCGCTCTGGTGCCGTCGATGTTATCGTTGTCGATTCGGTTGCGGCGCTGACGCCTAAAGCTGAGATTGAAGGTGAAATCGGCGATTCGCATATGGGGCTTGCGGCTCGTATGATGAGTCAGGCTATGCGTAAGTTAGCGGGTAACCTTAAGCAAACCAACACCATGCTTATCTTTATTAACCAGATCCGTATGAAGATTGGTGTGATGTTCGGTAACCCTGAAACCACAACGGGTGGTAATGCATTGAAGTTTTATGCTTCTGTTCGTCTCGATATTCGTCGTACCGGCGCTATCAAAGACCGTGATGAAGTTATTGGTAACGAGACTCGCGTTAAAGTGGTGAAAAACAAGATTGCAGCGCCATTTAAACAAGCTGAATTCCAGATCCTTTATGGTCAGGGGATCAACAGTACTGGCGAACTTGTCGACCTGGGTGTTGCTCATAAGCTCGTTGAAAAAGCGGGTGCCTGGTACAGCTACAAAGGCGATAAGATCGGTCAAGGTCGTGCTAATGCCGGTAAATACCTGATTGAGAACCCTGCCGTTGCAGAAGAGATTGATACGGCCCTTCGTGCCTTATTGCTGACACCTGCAGCGCCTGCGGCAGACTCTGCCAGTGGAGATGAAAATATTGATCTCGAAACGGGTGAAGTTTTTTAATCACACCAGTGAGTTAATCGATTAGTTAATATGTCTGACATTTGGCATACTCATTCGCGGCGCTGCAACTTGCGCGCCGCGATTATTGCCGCGTTTGAACGAGTCGCTTATGCACTCGATAATGACCCCTATGATGAATATAAGGCATTAGAACTACCATTTCCCACCATAGATTTTACCGCTTTAAAACTTAGAACCTGTTCAAGAGTCGTACTTTTCCCTCCTTTGGCGCTTTGTGCTCCTAAAACTCTGGTTGTTATCATTTAGACTGATTATAATGTTCGGCTAAATAGAATGTCGGTGATTTTTAACAATCACTGTTAGCTTAACCTTATTCAGGATGATTTCATGTATCAAACCACTGCAGCGCTAAGAAGTGCTTTCTTAGAGTATTTCCGTACTAACGGTCATCAGGTTGTGGACAGTAGTTCACTGGTACCTGTTAACGATCCAACCTTGCTGTTTACTAATGCGGGTATGAACCAATTTAAAGATGTGTTTCTGGGTGAAGATAAGCGCAGTTATACGCGTGCGACATCGTCTCAGCGCTGTGTTCGCGCCGGTGGTAAACACAATGACTTAGATAATGTAGGTTACACGGCTCGTCATCATACATTCTTCGAGATGCTGGGTAACTTTAGCTTTGGTGATTACTTTAAGCGTGATGCCATCAGTTTTGCATGGAACTTCCTTACTCAAGAATTAAAGCTGCCGAAGGAGCGTCTATGCGTCACTATCTATGAGACAGATGATGAAGCCTATGATATCTGGACTAAAGAGATTGGCGTACCTGCTGAAAACCTTATCCGCATTGGTGACAATAAAGGCGCACCCTATGCTTCAGACAATTTCTGGCAGATGGGCGATACCGGCCCGTGTGGACCATGTTCTGAAATCTTTTATGACCACGGTGACCACATCTGGGGCGGACGTCCTGGAACACCAGAAGAAGATGGCGACAGATTTATTGAGATCTGGAACATCGTTTTCATGCAGTATAATCGCCAATCAGATGGTGAGATGTTGCCACTGCCTAAGCCTTCAGTAGATACTGGCATGGGTATCGAGCGTATCGCTGCCATTATGCAGGGCGTTCACTCTAATTATGAAATTGATATATTCCAGGCCCTAATCAAGAAAACAGCTGAAATATTATCGGTTACCGATTTAGAAAATAAATCACTGCGTGTTATCTCTGATCACATTCGTTCATGTGCCTTCCTGATTGCCGACGGTGTAATGCCATCGAATGAAGGTCGTGGTTATGTACTTCGTCGTATTATTCGTCGTGCGGTTCGTCACGGTAATAAGCTTGGCGCTACCGATTCCTTCTTCTATAAATTGGTACCTACATTAATTGAAGTGATGGGCGATGCGGCCAAAGGGTTAGTGGCAACTCAAGCTATCGTTGAGAAGTCATTGAAGGCGGAAGAGGAGCAGTTTGCACGCACACTTGAACGTGGTCTGGGCATTCTAGATGGCGCCCTTAACGCACTAAAAGGTGATGTACTAGACGGCGAAACGGCATTTAAGCTTTACGATACCTATGGTTTCCCCGTCGACCTGACTGCGGATGTCTGTCGTGAGCGTGAGATCACCGTCGATGAGGCGGGTTTTGAAGTGGCGATGGCCGAGCAGAGAAGTCGAGCTCAGGCGGCGGGACAGTTCGAGACTGATTACAACGATTCTCTGAAAATTGATGAGCAGACGCATTTTTCCGGTTATACCGAATTAACTGCACCGGGGAAAGTTACCGCTATTTATAAGTCGGGTGAATCTGTCGACTCATTGAGCGTCGGAGATGAAGCCGTTATCGTTCTCGACAGCACACCTTTTTATGGTGAGTCGGGAGGTCAATGTGGCGACAGAGGTGTATTGTCGGCTAATGGCGTACAATTTGATGTGAAAGATACTCAAAAGTACGGCCAAGCCGTTGGCCACCAAGGAGCATTAACGTCAGGTACGTTATCTGTCGGTGATAGCTTAGAAGCTAATGTCGATAAAAAGCTACGTCATAGAACCGAGCTGAACCACTCTGTAACTCACCTGCTGCATGCTGCACTTCGCCAGTTACTGGGAACACACGTGACTCAAAAGGGCTCACTGGTTGACTCAGAAAGGTTACGATTCGACTTTTCTCATTTCGAAGGCGTTAAGCCTGACGAGTTGCAGGCGGTCGAAGAGTTGGTTAATACTCAAATCCGTAGAAACCACAAACTAAGCGCCGAAGTGATGGATATGGACCAGGCGAAAGAGAAGGGCGCTATGGCGCTTTTCGGTGAGAAGTATACCGACGAAGTCAGAGTTGTCACTATGGGGGATTTCTCTATCGAGCTTTGTGGTGGAACTCACGTCGGTCGTACCGGTGATATTGGTTTGTTTAAGATCACCTCTGAGGGTGGTATCGCGGCAGGCGTACGCCGTATAGAAGCGGTAACTGGTGCCGCGGCTATGGCTTATGTCGCAGCGCAAAAAGCGGAGTTAGATCAAGCGGCAGCCTTGCTTAAATCGGATAGTTCATCTGTCGTCTCTAAGCTTAAGGCACAGCTGGATCGCACCAAGCTACTTGAAAAAGAGCTATCTCAGCTTAAAGATAAGCTTGCTGCGGCCACCAGTGCCGATTTAGCAGGCGAAGCTCAGCAGATCAACGGCGTTAATGTGTTGGTTAAGAAACTCGACGGTGTCGAAGCCGGAGCGCTACGTGGGCTGCAAGATGAGCTAAAGCAGAAGCTAGGTTCGGGGATTGTCGTTCTCGGTATCGCCGGAGATGCAAAAGTTAATCTGATCGTAGGTGTAACTAAAGATCTGACCTCGAAAGTTAAGGCGGGTGAGCTGGTCGCTTCGATAGCATCACAAGTCGGCGGTAAAGGCGGTGGACGACCCGATATGGCCCAAGCGGGTGGTAGCCAACCAGAAAACCTGGAAAGTGCCTTAGAGCAAGTGATCCCATGGCTTACTGAGCGCTTGGGTTAACTCTTAGCCTAATACCAAGTGATATAAGCATCAGCTTTAACTATTAAAAAGCGCTTCAGGTAACTGAAGTGCTTTTTTTGTGTCCAGCTTTAGACGGAAAAGGTTGTGATACATATTCCCTGCGATTTTATTCGCAGCTAAGCTTCCGCGGCTAAAGCACGCTCCTACAAGGAAGAGGAGAATGGTAGATAGCTAATGTAGGGCTGGCTTTAAACGGGAGGATTATTCGCCTTTTGTAACTGTTTGACTATGTTATTGTAGGGATTGTTAAAGTAATTGAACATCTATCCTTCTATCTTAATGATAAAGGGCTTTGTTCCTTGGGTAATGGTAGATTTAATGCTAGCTTAACTGCAGAGTCTGGCATTAGCTTCGCTATCGCTAAGGGCCCTATCGTATTATCAGGTACAGTTCAGGGGCTATATCACGCTTTTGAATGAAATTAGCTGCATTTTAATGATGGATTTCGGTAAGAGTACTATTAATTTGTACTAAGCTAACCTTATAATACGTGTATATAACGGATTAGTGCCGTATAAAGCAGAATTTGGAACTAAAGGAGTAAACGAATGCTGATATTGACTCGTCGTGTTGGTGAAACACTGATGATTGGTGATGAAGTAACTGTCACTGTTTTAGGCGTAAAAGGTAATCAAGTACGTATCGGTGTGAATGCACCTAAAGAAGTTTCAGTACATCGTGAAGAGATCTACCAGCGCATTCAGTCTGAAAAAGCTGGCAACCCTTCTGAAGGTGGCAATTTTTAGCCTAGCCTGCACAAGATTAGTCTTTAAATAGAGAAGTCAGTTTATCGCTGGCTTTTTTGCTTTCTGGCATTTGTAAATCCTGAGCATCAGTAGGTGGCGTATCTCTATTCTATATTGCAGGGCTGTAGGAGCAGGAATGGAAACTCGTGGAGGGATTAGTGAGGAACAAGAACCGCTCTTGCTTGTATGCCTTTCGATTCCAGCTGAATGATCAGATATTTATTGGTATTGGTATATTATTTGTTTGATCTGTTTAAAAACACCCCAAACAGAAATGCTTTATAAGAAATGGTTTGACTTATTTTCTTCAAACAGTAATATGTGCGCCAAGAAACGGAGAGGTGGCCGAGTGGCCGAAGGCGCTCCCCTGCTAAGGGAGTATGGGCTTTAAATCCCATCGAGGGTTCGAATCCCTCCCTCTCCGCCATTTCTTACTTATAAAATACGATGCGGATGTAGCTCAGCTGGATAGAGTACCTGGCTACGAACCAGGCGGTCGGAGGTTCGAATCCTCCCATCCGCACCATTTTTTGTAAGTCGACGGAATATATTGAAACGCGTTGCGGATGTAGCTCAGCTGGATAGAGTACCTGGCTACGAACCAGGCGGTCGGAGGTTCGAATCCTCCCATCCGCACCATTCAATATGAAAAATCGAAAAGTTTTATTTGTGCGGATGTAGCTCAGCTGGATAGAGTACCTGGCTACGAACCAGGCGGTCGGAGGTTCGAATCCTCCCATCCGCACCATATTTAAATTCCCAGTTAATTGATTAACTGGGAATAAAGTTGTCTTTACAGGCGACTTTAAAATGTAAGATTTGCGCGTGTAGCTCAGCTGGATAGAGTACCTGGCTACGAACCAGGCGGTCGGAGGTTCGAATCCTCCCACGCGCACCATTTACTTTTGTAAGTAAATTAGGAGAGGTGGCCGAGTGGCCGAAGGCGCTCCCCTGCTAAGGGAGTATGGGCTTTAAATCCCATCGAGGGTTCGAATCCCTCCCTCTCCGCCATTACAATCAAGCCCGTTGATGCTATCAACGGGTTTTTTTGTGGCTTAAGGTGGTTCTTAACATCTCATGCTGAAAGCAATGAAGTCGTTAAATGGTTTTGAATCGCCGTTAGAAGAAAGATATCGCGCGTGTAGCTCAGCTGGATAGAGTACCTGGCTACGAACCAGGCGGTCGGAGGTTCGAATCCTCCCACGCGCACCATCTCTTTTAGATTAAGTCTGATAATCGGTGTTAAAGTGTTATTTGTGCGGATGTAGCTCAGCTGGATAGAGTACCTGGCTACGAACCAGGCGGTCGGAGGTTCGAATCCTCCCATCCGCACCATATTCAAGTTCTGTTTAATGGTTAAGTTTTTAATTGATTAATCGGAATTGATGTTGTCTGTTTACAGGCAGTATATAGAGATAAAATTTGCGCGTGTAGCTCAGCTGGATAGAGTACCTGGCTACGAACCAGGCGGTCGGAGGTTCGAATCCTCCCACGCGCACCATCTCTTTTCAGACGAAGTCTGAAAGTTAGCGTTAAGTGTCATTTGTGCGGATGTAGCTCAGCTGGATAGAGTACCTGGCTACGAACCAGGCGGTCGGAGGTTCGAATCCTCCCATCCGCACCATATTCAAGTTCTGTTTAATGGTTAAGTTTTTAATTGATAAAGTGGAAATGAAGTTGTCTTTTAGAGGTGGCTTCAAGATGTAAGATTTGCGCGTGTAGCTCAGCTGGATAGAGTACCTGGCTACGAACCAGGCGGTCGGAGGTTCGAATCCTCCCACGCGCACCATTTACTTTTGTAAGTAAATTAGGAGAGGTGGCCGAGTGGCCGAAGGCGCTCCCCTGCTAAGGGAGTATGGGCTTTAAATCCCATCGAGGGTTCGAATCCCTCCCTCTCCGCCATTACAAATAAGCCCGTTGATAATATCAATGGGCTTTTTTGTACCCATCTCTTTTTTCCTTTTTCTTTTCATTTTTCGTTTTTCATCATCACTTATCACTTATCACTTATCACTTATCACTTATCACTTATCACTTATCACTTATCACTTGCCTAAAGTGACTCCCACTGCATAACTTTTCATTCTGTCCGTTTTTTGTCCTTTATTACGAATTTAATTTCTATCCCATTATCTCTCTATTTACTAAAAAGTAATGAAAAGCGCTTGCTGCTTGATGATTTCTCATTAATACCCCAGTTAAATTATTTAATTCTCTTCAAGCTTAGTTTGTTTTTGCTATTATTGGTATGACCAATTTACAAGCAGCTCGCTATTTTGTTATAGATTAGTTATTGTTTTTACCGTGAACAGCGTTGATTTACTCTACAAATGGATAATTTTTGGCATTTACTTTGTACTTTTTAAGCGTTTGTTGAATAAAAAAGCTGCTTAGTGATGCTATATATTCATTACTGGAGTCACTTTGATACAGAGGGTGATATGAATTCGATATCTGAACAAATTATTGAAGCACTGGGCATCATGCTTTTAGGTATGGGGCTGGTTTTTGTGTTTCTAGCTGTATTGATTATAGGGATTAAGTTGGTGGCTTACAAATTTGCCCCACAGCCTATTGAGCATAAAGCGCTTGCAGAAACTAGCGGTACAACTTCACCGCAGGGCGTCGATCCCCTGATGGTTGCGGTTATCACTTCAGCCATTCACCAATATCGTGCAAAAGCATAATAAAAAATACTAGTAGGGAGTTTTTATGAGCAAGCCACTTGCGTTAACTGATGTTGTCTTACGAGATGCACATCAATCAATCCTCGCCACTCGCCTTCGCACCGAGGATATGCTCCCCATTGCACCACTGTTGGACAAAGTCGGCTTCTGGTCTTTGGAATCCTGGGGCGGGGCTACATTCGACTCCTGTATTCGCTATCTGGGTGAAGATCCCTGGGAGCGACTCAGAGAGCTAAAGAAGGCGATGCCAAATACGCCACAGCAGATGTTACTTCGTGGGCAAAATCTACTTGGTTATCGTCATTACGCCGATGATCTGGTACATAAGTTTGTCGAAAGAGCGCACATTAACGGGGTGGATGTTTTTCGAATATTCGATGCCATGAACGATGTCCGCAATCTGCAAACCGCAGTAAAGTCGGTTATTGAAGTTGGCGCACATGCCCAAGGCACTATCTCCTATACAACCAGCCCGGTTCATACCCTCGAGACCTGGACCGACATGGCTAAGCGCCTGGAAGATATGGGGTGTCATTCTTTATGCATTAAGGATATGGCTGGGTTGCTTAAGCCCTATGATGCGTTTGATATGATCAGTCAGATAAAATCTGAAACAGATTTGCTCGTTTCAATGCAGTGTCATGCAACGACAGGGTTAAGTTCGGCGACATACCTAAAGGCCATCGAGGCTGGAATTGATGTGTTGGACACCGCAATATCGCCTTTGAGCCAAACCTATGGCCACAGTGCAACGGAGACGCTGGTTGCCATGGTCGAGGGAACTGAGAGAGCCACAGGGTACGATATGGCTCTGCTTGAAGAGATAGCTGCTTATTTCAGAGTTATACGTAAGAAGTATGCTCAATTTGAAGGTGAGCTTAAAGGTATCGACTCGAGAATTTTAAGAGCTCAAGTACCTGGAGGCATGCTGACAAATATGGAAAGTCAGCTTAAAGAGCAGGGGGCTGCAGATAAATTAGATCAAGTATTGGAGGAGATCCCAAAAGTACGTGAAGACTTAGGTTTTCTGCCTCTGGTTACCCCTACATCGCAAATTGTCGGCACTCAATCGGTGATCAACGTTTTGACCGGTGAGCGTTATAAGTCGATGACTAAAGAGACTGAAGGCGTGCTGAAAGGAGAGTATGGTGCAACACCTGCCCCTGTTAATGCCGAGCTTCAGGCGAGAGTGTTAGCTGGCGCCGAGGCCATTACCTGCCGTCCGGCAGATTTATTAAAACCTGAACTAAATAATTTAACGCAAGAACTTAAAGGTAAAGCTTCTGATGATGGTCTTGAGCTTGCAAATGATGTCGTGGACGATGTATTGACCTATGCACTTTTTCCGCAAATCGGTCTTAAATTTATCAAGAATCGTAACAACCCCGATGCTTTTGAGCCTAAACCTGGGTGTGCGGAGCAAGTTAAAGAGCAGGCAAGTTCTGCAACGGCTTCAGGTACAGAGCGCGGCCCCGAGACATATACGGTAAATGTACAGGGCCAAAGCTTCGTCGTTGAGGTCTCTCCCGGTGGCGATATCAATCAAATTATCCCCAGTGAGAACGTGGTTCCTTTCGTGGCACCTCAAGCCAGTGCCGCAGTGGTGCAAGCACCTGTGGGTGAAATCAAACTAGAGATGAATGCGCCTTTGTCCGGCAATATATTCAAGGTGAATGTTCAAGCCGGCGATGCCGTTCGCGAAGGTGATGTCGTCATCGTTTTAGAAGCGATGAAGATGGAAACTGAAGTCAGGGCCGAGGCTGATGGTATTATCAGCAAGATATGGGTAAGGGAGGGGGACTCTGTCTCCGTCGGTAGTCAATTGCTTGGTATAGCTTAGGAGGCCAAATGGAAGGATTAATTGCATTTTGGTCTGAGTCAGGCATTGCAAACTTTACCCCGGGGCAATTACTGATGATGGGGGTAGGAGCCTTGCTTCTGTACCTTTCGATTGTGAAAGGCTTCGAACCTTTACTTCTGCTGCCTATCGGGTTTGGCGCTATTTTGGCCAATATCCCCAATGGTGGATTCACGGATGAGGGAGGGTTACTCTATTTCGCCTATCATGTTGGAATTGAAACGGGAGTATTTCCACTGCTCATCTTCATGGGGGTGGGGGCTCTGACCGATTTCGGGGCCTTGATAGCTAACCCTAAAATGTTGCTTCTGGGGGCCGCTGCACAGTTTGGCATCTTTGCCACATTAATCGGTGCTATCGCCCTTAATTTTGTTCCCGGTTTTGAATTTACCATGAAAGATGCCGGGGCCATCGCCATTATCGGTGGCGCTGATGGCCCTACGGCTATTTTCTTAGCCTCAAAACTTGCACCTGAGTTGTTGGGGGCCATTGCTGTTGCAGCATACTCTTACATGGCTCTGGTTCCGTTAATTCAGCCGCCAATCATGAAGTTGCTAACGACGGAATCAGAACGTCAGATAAAGATGGAGCAACTGCGGGAAGTGAGCAAGAAAGAGAAGATCATCTTTCCGCTTATGGTGCTGGGTTTAACTATTCTGTTCTTGCCTGCTGCGACGCCACTGGTAGGCATGTTTTGTCTGGGGAATCTGATGCGTGAGTCAGGTGTTGTAGACAGGTTATCGAGCACGGCTCAAAACGAACTGATTAACATAGTGACCATCTTCCTCGGGCTCGCTGTAGGATCAAAACTCTCTGCGGATAAGTTTTTACAGCTCGAGACATTAGGCATTTTGCTTCTTGGGGCCGTAGCATTTGCAATCGGCACTGCCACTGGGGTGTTAATGGCTAAACTTATGTGTAAGTTGTCTGGTGGAAAGATCAACCCGTTGATTGGTGCGGCAGGTGTCTCTGCTGTTCCTATGGCAGCCCGAGTCGTCAACAAGGTAGGTTTAGAGTCAAATCAACATAACTTCTTGTTGATGCATGCCATGGGACCTAATGTTGCCGGTGTGCTGGGTTCGGCTGTGGCGGCAGGGGTATTGATTGCTGTATTGGGTTAAGTGATTCAAGCCCTACTTATTGAAGTCTCGCAGATTAATATTGCGAGACTTTTTTTTACGCTTTTTTTATCTGATTTGTATTGATTTTAATGCGAAATTTGGTGTTTAACGCTATTTTTCACTTTTATCAGGTTTGTTTTTTTCTAGCCTCTTTGATTTAGATCAATGTCTCTCTAAGCCATTTGAGGTCTTATAAAGGTGATCGATATCACATATGCAACTCTTTGTTGCGGGTTATTGTTGTTGGTTCGGGATTTTTTGGAGGTGCGTCACTATTTTCAGGCGTGTCGTTTAGTTTGGTTCAACCGAATCGTTACAAACATATTTAAGAGGTGTACATATGGAATTATTACCGAACTGCTATACGGATTTATGTATCAATGGTAAGTGGTTTCATTACGATCATGGTGAGAGCTCGGTGTTTATGCTCAACGGTGGAGATCCATTGACATTTGAATTGGAAAGCTTGCCTACAACCGAAGATGAACTGGAGAAACACCTAGCGGTTATCTCAAGTAATATGTAGTCTTATCTATCTTTTTACAGATTAGATGTTCCACAGATTGGAGATGTCACTAGTTTAAAGGCTTAAACTAGTGACACTTGTATTTTGTGCCGACTGGGATTAACCACAGCATTTCTTGTATTTATTCCCACTGCCGCAAGGGCAGGGCTCGTTTCTGTTAGGCTTCTTTTCAACACGAGTGGTTTGTGGTCTATTGAGTATGCCATTCAATTCAGCAATGTTCTCTTCAGCTTCTGCGTTAACCACTATATTGGCCAATAGCTCATGTTGGCTTAAGATAGCCTCGATTTCTGCTTGGCGCTCTACAGATTGGACGACTAAGGCCAATGGGTTATCACTGGTGCCCGGTTTAGCGACTCGTTTAGTGTTATAGCCAAAACTTTCATGTTTAGGCTTGGGGGTTTGACGCCCTTTAAAGAAAAATTTATCTGACATGAGACCTTCTAAAACTGCTTAATGCTTATACCCTTTGGATTAATACTAGGGATCGCGCTAAATTTAGAGAGCTTATACTATAAATGTCGAGAAAAATAAATCGATAGAGGTGTTTTCTGATACAAATTTATTAAGCAAGGGCTAAAGAGTATTAACTTCGTATATTTTGCTCGGCGGTGATCCACAACAAGAAGCCAAGAGAGAGAATTATAGTTGCGCTGATAGCAATGATGTAGATAAAGCCCTTCTTGCCCTGCTTTAGGGGGACGCCATTAAAATGTAGGAACAGTGTCCAGAACAGGCATAAGATGATGGGGAACAGGAAGAATTTTGCCATATTTTATTTTTGCCTTGTTCTCAGAGTGTAGGGGCTGCGGGATAAGTATAATACTAATATCGATTGGTATAAACAACTCAGCTTGAACAGTTGACGAGCAAATGTCAGAGGCAAAAAAAGCCGCATTAGCGGCTTTTTATTCTGTGGTATTTGAGCTATCTAAGCCTATGTTTATTTACTCTGATACCGTCTTAGGTTTAGCTGATAGTTCACCTGTTCCACCCTCATCTATGGCGTCATCATTGGCATAAAATTGTTGCTCATCGAGCTGCCCTTCAGATTTACCGATCACAACCGCTGTCATCATATCGCCGGTGACATTGGTACTGGTTCTTATCATGTCGATGATACGGTCGATGGCAGCGATAAATGCGATGCCTTCCAGAGGTAAACCCACGACTCCCAGAGTCACTGATAACATGACCATGGCGCTTCCAGGTACGCCTGCGGTGCCTACCGATGCAACCGTCGCAGTGACGGCGATTAGCATATAGTCAGTCATATCCAGTGGGATGCCATAGATTTGTGCAATAAAGATGGCAGCGATTGCCGGGTAGATACCACCACAACCGTCCATATTCATCGTGGCCCCTAGCGGAAGAACGAAAGAACCGTATTGCTTAGAGACCCCCATAGACTCTGTGCAGCGAGTGCTGGCCGGTAAAGTGCCAAAACTTGATGCGGTAGTGAAAGCCACTAATTGAGCCGGCATCGCCTTTCTGAAAAATTGAACCGGGCTGAGTTTCGCGGCAAACTTTACCAGACCGCCGTAAACAAAAACGATATGTATGAGCGCAGCCAGATAGATAGCACCAATAAACTTACCTAATGGTAAAAGCGTGGATAAGCCATACTCACCGACGACCCAAGCCATCAAACCGAAGACGCCGATAGGGGTCAGTTGCAACACCATGCGGGTTAACTGAAACATTACCTCCGCCCCCGCCTCGAAACCGCGTTTCAGAGGCTCGGCTTTCTCACCAACTTTGTTGATGGCGATACCAATTAAGGCTGCAAAGACGATGATCTGAAGTACCTTGCCTTCGGCCAGAGAGGCAAAAGGATTAACGGGGATCATGTTTAACAATACTTGAGTGAATCCGGGAACATCACGTTCACGAACTTCTGTTGCAACCAACTCCATAGAGCCGCCCATGTCAATCAGAGACCCTACGGTGAGGCCAATAAGTGAGGCGATAGTGCCGGTAAACATAAACATGGCCAAGGTTTTAAAGCTCAAACGTTTCAGGTTAACCTGTGAGCCTAAGGAGGTAATGCTGACGACGATGGCACATAAGATTAAAGGGGCGACCAGCATTTTTATGGCGCTGATAAAGAGATCACCCAGAGGTCTGAGGACGGTTGCCGATTCGCCAAAAATTACGCCGATTAACGCGCCTAAAATAAAGCCCGCGAGCACTTTTTGCCAGAAGGGGATCTGTTTAATGGTCTGCCACATTATAAATTCCAATTAATTTTTATTCTTAATATTCAAAAAAGAGTTAAACGCTAATCTTTTACCGTTTAAAAGATTGAGGATCAACTTAGCCCTAAATTTGGGCGTTAAGCCATTATCCGAAGTTTTCATTGTATAGATAGAGTATCTTGCAAAACAAACCGATTTCGTTATAACTTATTGTGATAATTAAATTTGTTTTAATAACTTTAATCATTAACACTTGGGTAACATGGCGTTATTGGCTTTATACATAAACAAAAAATTACTAATTTTCATTAGGTAAGCTTGAATGACAGCGTTATGGTTGATGTTTAGTGCAGCTTTTCTTGCTGCCACCTTGTTACCAGGCGGATCAGAAGTTTTACTCGTCGCTATGTTGAATGACGATAGTTCTATCTGGTTATCTTTAGTCTTAGTGGCAAGTATCGGTAATACATTAGGGGCGATAACCAGCTATTATCTTGGTTGCTTTGGACGTTTTGCGCGCAGTCCTGAGGCGATGGCCAAAGGCCGGTATCGACGCTCGTTAGGTTTGATCCACAAGTATGGTTATTGGGCGTTGCTTCTCTCATGGGCGCCGGTTATTGGAGATCTTTTGTGTTTATTAGCGGGATGGATGAAACTTCCGCTGGTGAAATCGAGTCTGATGATATTAATAGGCAAGAGCATTCGCTACTTGTTGGTGGCAGCATTAGCGCTGCATTGGTTATAATCTTCAAAGTTGATGGTTAGGAGTATAAATTGAAAAAATGGATATTAGCTACGGCAATCACCGCGATTTTAGTTGGCTGTGCAGGCCAGCAGCCGCAATCAAGTTTACCTGCTGGTGTTACATTACTCGAAACGGTTAACGTTGAAGCGTCTCAGGTAGGTATTCCTTACAAAAAATATCTATTGTCCAACGGATTAACTCTTATCTTGCACCAAGATAGTTCAGATCCATTAGTGCATGTCGATGTGACCTATCATGTAGGTTCCGCCAGAGAGTTCGAGGGACGCTCCGGGTTTGCCCACCTTTTTGAACACATGATGTTCCAGGGCTCTGAACATGTTGGTGACGAGCAGCATTTTAAAACCGTGACCGAAGCGGGCGGCACCCTTAATGGTACGACTAACACCGACAGAACTAACTACTTTGAGACTGTGCCCAGTAATCAGCTGGAAAAGATGTTGTGGCTTGAATCTGATCGTATGGGCTTTTTCCTGCCAGCCCTGACGGAGAAAAAGTTTGAAGTACAACGTGAAACGGTAAAGAATGAGCGCGCGCAGCGAATCGACAATCAGCCTTACGGGCGAATGGGTGAGCAGTTTAATCAGGCGTTCTATCCCCAGGGACACCAATACTCCTGGCCTGTTATTGGTTGGCCGGAAGATCTGGAACGTGCCGATGTTGATGATGTGAAACACTTCTTTCAACGTTGGTATGGCCCGAACAATGCGACGCTGACGATTGGTGGTGATTTTGATGAGCTGCAGGCCTTGGCATGGGTTAATCAATATTTTGGCGAGATCCCAAGAGGTCCGGCAGTTAAGGCGGACGAAAAACCATTAATTACGCTGGACAAGACCCGTTATATCTCTATGGAGGATAGGGTCCACCTTCCTCTGATACGCATCGGTTTCCCGACTGTCTATGCTCGTCATCAGGACGAGGCTGCACTGGATCTACTTTCCAATATTCTGGGGGGAGGAAAAACGTCACTATTTTATAAAAATTTAGTTAAAGACGGTTTTGCTGTTCAGGCTGGCGTGAGTCATCCTTGTCAGGAGTTGGCTTGTCAGTTCTCAATGTATGCTCTGGCAAATCCAGCTAAGGGAGGGCAACTTGCGGATCTTGAAAAAAGAATGCGAGAGTCGATCAGTGAGTTTGAACAACGTGGTGTGACTGACGATGATCTGCAGAAGGTAAAGGTTCAGTTTGAAGCCAGCACCATATTCGGTCTTCAAAGCGTGTCTGGAAAAGTGTCGACACTCGCGTTCAACCAGACCTTCTCTGGTAACCCGGACATGATCGCTTCAGATTTGCAGCGCTACGCCAACGTGACCAAAGCCGATGTGATGCGTGTGTTCAAGCAATACATTAAAGATAAACCTATGGTCGTTATGAGCGTAGTTCCCGAGGGGCAAAGACAGCTCATTGCCCATGAAGATAACTTCACTGCACCAGCATTGAACGTGTCAGAGGTGGCCGTGCAAGGTGTTACCGATTATCAACAGATCTCTTCATCATTCGACCGCACTAAAATGCCGAAGGTTGGCGCCTCTGTGGAGCTTAAATCTCCTGCGATTTGGACCGGAAAACTTGCGAACGGCATCGAGGTGAGTGGCACCGAGAGTGAAGAGACACCCACCGTTGAACTCGTTATCTACCTTAATGGCGGCCATAGACTCATTCCTGTCGATAAGGCCGGTTTAGCAGGCTTAACAGCTTCTATGCTGAATGAGTCGAGTCAGCATAGAAGTGCCGAAGCGCTTGCTCAAGCGTTAGAGATGTTAGGGAGTAGTGTTAGCTTTGGAGCAAGTACCTACCAAAGCTACGTTAAGGTCACGAGTTTAACCTCTCATCTGGATGAAACCTTAGATATCGTGAGGGAACGTCTGTTTCAACCTGCATTTAAAGCGGCAGATTTCGAGCGACTCAAGCAGCAACAGCTTCAAAGTTTACAGCATATGATGTCTGATCCGGGTTATCTGGCTAATACCGCATTTGATGGTTTACTCTATGGCAATGCTAATCCGCTCGGTGTGAGCGGTAGCGGCACCTTAGAGACGGTTTCGTCTCTCACCTTAGCCGATGTAAAGGCCTTCTATAAGCAACAATATAGTGCTGGAAATGCCCAAATTGTGACCGTTGGTAACCTCAATGAATCAGAGATCTTAGCTAAGTTAGCCCGCTTTTCTACCTGGAAAGGAGAGGAGGCTGAGTTGCCCGACTTAACTTCGTTGCCTGAGCTGGCCGGAGGCACCATTTACATTCTGGATAAGCCTGGCGCCGCTCAGTCTGTTATCAAGATAGGTAAGCGAGCCTTACCTTATGATGCAACGGGTGACTTTTATAAATCTTACCTGATGAATTACCCGTTAGGCGGGGCGTTTAACAGTCGTATCAACCTCAATCTGCGCGAAGACAAAGGTTATACCTATGGTGCAAGAAGTTATTTCTCCGGTGGCAGTGAACTGGGTGTGTTTGTCGCTCAGGCTGATGTCCGCAGTGATGTGACATCACAGGCCCTGGTTGAGTTTTTCAAAGAGATTAAAGAATACCGTCAATCCGGGATCACAGATGGGGAGCTTGCTTTCATGAAAGCTTCGGTTTCTCAAGGTAAAGCGCTCGATTACGAAACGCCTTATCAGAAAGCCGGTTTCCTGCGTCTTATTCAACGTTATCATCTCGATGAGAACTTCACGGAGCAACAGACAGAAATCACTCAGAGCGTAACTAAAGCAGAACTTAATCAACTGGCTAAAGATCAGTTGGCGCTCGAGGATATGGTGGTCTTAATCGTGGGGGATAAGTCGACGATAGAGGCGGATATTGAAGCACTCGGCTATCCGGTGAAAACTTTAGAGTTGTAATATTCGAAATTGCCCATATATCCAGAGATATAAAAGTAGCGGTATCTGTAATCTATGTTCAGATACCGCTTTACTTTATGACTCAATAGAGAGTTAACTAGCTAAATAGGAAAGTTAACCATCATTGCTTTATTGAAAGTAATCCTTGGTTAGGCTGGTCTGACTCGTATAAGTAAATAATGACGAAACTAGAGAAAAAAATATTGAACTCTTTCAATGAACTGATTGAACATCTCTCCGATTCTGAGGGGCGTAATGCACTACAGGGAATGCAGCGCGGAATTGAACGCGAAGCATTGAGGATCAATAGCTCTGGACACCTTGCTACTGACAGTCACCCTAAGGTGCTTGGCTCTGCATTAACTCACTCAAGGATCACAACAGATTACAGTGAGTCTTTGCTTGAGTTTATTACTCCGGTATTCAGAAATATCAATAGTTTACTCGACGATCTGACCTATACTCACGCATTTACCGTGCAGAATTTAGATAGCCAACGCCTCTGGCCTGTCAGCATGCCTTGTTATGTCGGGGATGCTGCAGCGATTCCTATTGCCGATTATGGCTCCTCAAATGTGGGTCAGATGAAGCGTTTATACCGAAAAGGTTTAACCTATCGTTATGGCGCACAAATGCAGATTATTTCCGGCGTGCATTTTAATTTTTCTGTGTCAGATACCTTGTGGGACAGGCTCTATGATTTAAGTGACACTCAAGCCTCTAAGAGTGATTTTATCTCTGAGTCTTACCTGGGACTTATCCGTAATTACCGCCGTATGGTTTGGGTACTACCCTATCTGTTTGGGGCATCACCGGCCTTGTGCAGCTCCTTCATTAAAGATCAGAAGACTGATATTGAATTTGAGAAGATGGGGAAGGGGACGTTATACCTGCCTTATGCCACTTCACTCAGGATGAGTGATCTTGGCTACACGAATAAAGAGCAGGAGCAGCTAGACATTAGCTATGACTCTCTTGAGAAGTATCTGGAGGGCATGAATACCGCGATTAATATGCCGTCTGCTAACTTCGAGAAGATAGGCGTCAAAGTAGACGGTGTATACCGTCAGCTTAATGCTAACGTACTGCAAATTGAAAATGAGTTCTACTCACCTATCCGTGCTAAACGTGTGGCTTTAGATGATGAAAAACCTTCAGAGGCACTCGCAAGAGCCGGTATTGAATATATCGAAGTCAGAGCCTTGGATGTTAACCCATATAGCCCTGTGGGTATTGAGGAGTCACAGATCCGCTTCCTCGACCTATTCTTGATTTATTGTCTGTTAAATGAATCACCGACATCAGATGGATCACAGGAAAGTGAGATATCAGATAATCTCAATCGGGTGATTTTAGAAGGTCGCAGGCCAGGCCTTGAGCTAAGCCGAAATGGCGCGTCTATCCGACTCAGTGCTTGGATGGAGCAGATGTTCGAACAGCTGAAACAACTTGCGCCGTTACTCGATAATGAAGGTGAGCATCACTATAGCGACGCACTCGACAGATGGCAAAGTGCCGTGACTGAACCTGATTTAACTATCTCGGGGCAGATCATGAAAGAGCTCAGCAGCTCTTCGATCGATCATGGCTGTTGGGTTAAAAAATTAGCCGAAGAGTACCATGACATACTGAGTCGTTACTCCTTGCCTGAAAAGGTGTTGTTACAATATCAGCAAGCAGCAAAACGTTCTCTAGTGCAACAGGCAAAGATAGAATCAGAGTCGACTCAAGACTTTGAGGAGTATTTAGCCGACTATTTTAAAGATGACAGCCTCTCATATGAAAGTCCAAGGGTTGTGAGTTCAGTATGAACCGCTTATGCTCAGGCGGGGCTTTTGTCCTGTTAGCTAGCTTAGCGCTATTGTCAGGTTGTGCTTCGCAACCTGACAATCGTCTGCAATGTGGCATCGTTTCGGGGTATCTTGAACCGGATGCTGAGCAAGACCTTTATCGTGTTGTGGTAACTCACCTCAATGGTAAGCCTGTTATCTCTAAACCTAACTACCTGCTCTCACCCGGAGTCTACGAGTTTACCCTCGCCGAGTTGATTAGTTCACCATCGCTGAAAGTAAAGCTCGCCGCAAGAACACCTAAGGTGCTTTCAGTAACCGTTGAAGCTGAGCAGCGTTATCATCTAGGTGCAAAGTTTAATACGGATAAACGCTATAGAGGCAATGACACCGGGTATTGGCAACCAGAGGTTTGGTTTCAAGAGCAGCATGAGTGCGAGCTATCCCAAACTGAGTAAAAAAACGCTGCAGTTTGGCGCGAGGACTTTTTATTAGTGGTTTTTGTGTGGGTTTTATTATGGGGTGATTGGTACTATTGGCCGAATTTTCCCTTCCGGATAAATTCAGTGTCACTTCCTTCCCGTTTTTAACATACGTCAATTGCTTCTTTTTTCTATCAATGTGACACTAGCGCTTTGATAATTTTGCTCTTTGGTCTCTGCATATATGAAATTGTATTCGGTTTTAATTTCAGCTTGTTTAGCACTATTTCTTTCGGGATGTGCCACCTCTCCTCCTAAAGAACCCGAAAATTTATGCTCTATCTATAAAGAGAATCGCTCCTGGTATAAAGCTGCCAAGAATACTCAAGAGAAGTGGGGTGTACCGGTGCACGTTCCTCTGGCGATGATGTATCAGGAGAGCTCTTTTAAACATAACGCAGCGCCTCCTATGGAGTATTTTCTTGGTTTCATTCCGATAGGACGTGCCAGTGACGCCTATGGTTATGCTCAGGCAAAGACCATGACATGGGATGATTATGTCAAAGAGACGGGTAACTCCTGGTCCAGTCGAAGTAATTTCGATGATGCCATGGATTTTATGGGGTGGTTTATCTATAAAACCCACAAGATCAACGGGGTGTCTAAGTGGGATGCCAGGAATCAGTACCTGAATTATCATGAAGGCTGGGGGGGGTACAAGCGTAAGACCTATAATCAGAAGGCTTGGTTGATTAAAGTGGCTAAAAAGGTCGACGACAGGTCGAAACGCTATGCGGCGCAGTATCGCACCTGTCAGGAAGATCTCGACTCATCCTGGTTATGGCGTTTGTTCTTTGGTTAACTTTTCTGTTATCGCCCGTTCTAAAAACTGAGTGACTAAGCCTCGAATGAATCGGGGCTTTTTATTACCTATCAAAAGTGACGGCTAAACGAATGCGGCAGTCATGCTTACAGGATTAAGTTAGGTATTGTTAAGCGTTCTTTTTACTGCGTTTACGATCGTACATGCCGATATCTGCGGTTCTAAAGGCCTGCTGCCAATTATTTGTGTATTCGGCGACTCCGAAACTGAATTGAACCTTCGACATTTCGCTATCCAACTCCTGTTGGATTTCGGCCAAGTCGGTCATGATTTTATCTAATGGTCCATGGCATATGGCGATAAACTCATCGCCACCATAACGTGCGACGAGTTGATGTTCATGCCAATGCCGTTTTAAAACTTGCGCTAATAACCGTAAGGCTTCATCACCGGCTTGATGGCCACCACAGTCGTTGATCTGTTTTAAGTTATCTAAATCTATCAGTATCAGGAAACTGCCAAAGTGAGGCTTAATGGGCCAGTGTTCCAGCCTTTGTTCGAAGCATTGACGGTTGTAGAGGGAGGTCAGGCTATCGTAGTTAGCTAACGTCTGGATTTGACGTGTTTTTTGATATAAGGCGATAGCATTTTCGGCTTCGTGGGTCAAAATACCGACTAGGTTACGGTCGTAGTGCCCAAAGGCTTTGGTCACGCTGCTGTCTAAATTGATCATCGCATACAGCTTACCGTCAATCTGAATCGGACTTGAAAGGGTTGAACGGATAGGGCTGCTAGGTGCGGTCAGCAAGAGCGCCTGCTCGGCATCGGTTAATGAACTTTCGGAATTAATATTCTCTATATTATTAATGACGACAACTTTATCGCAGCGTCCTTCGGTTAATCGGTATTCGAACGACTGCTGAAGGTGAAATTTCACTTGTCGTAATTTTTGTATATCGATGCCGACAGCCGATTCGAAGTGGAGTTGCTGGTTCTCAGGATCGACTCGGATGATACTTCCCATCTCGGCCCCTTCAATACTGCTTACGGCTTTTTTCAGGAGAGCATCCAAGAATGCCTGTTCATTTTTGTAGTGACTGGCCAGATTAACGAGTTCGAAGGTGGTGTCGTTGATATGAACTATCTGTTGCAGGTGTTGCCACAGGCGATTTAAGCGTCCCTGATGGAAGTAGTAACTCAAGCTATAGCCCAGTGTGTAGATGCTGGAGACCAAAAGCAGTTGCAGGAGTAAAACACTATCTAAGCTTGAATTGAAAAATGTCAGCCAGATGACAATTAAGAGCAATAGCGGTGCACCGAGCAGAGCAAAGTGAAACTTAAGATCTAAGCTATCAATCTGTTGCTTCTTCAGACCGTCTCTTTCTGTCACTTTGGTTATTCTATCCATGATAAGCCCGCTTTCTTTAATTCAAATTACCCCTTATACAGGCGTTCAGGGAATCTTATTGCCTGATTGTAAGTGACAGCCAGTAATTTTTTTACCCTTATGGTGATAATAAATCAAAAAAAGGGCTTTAAAAGTGGGGTGTGTCTCATTGGTGATGCCAGATTATAAATACTTTTGATTTAAATAGTTATAGATCTGTATCAATAAGTTATTTGCAGTGTAATAACAGCTAGGCGATAATCACTCCCAGGCTTGGGGGAGCCGTTTACTCTAGGCGTTATTTACATTGTGAAGTCATCCGGATATGCCGTTTCAAAATGGTACAAAAGTAGTGATATTTCTGGTTTTTTTGTCGGGATAGATACTCATTCGCTACCAAAGACTGAGAATGACCAAGCTTTAAGACTTGGAACTCGCTCTTTTTGATACTCGCATTAGAAGGTGGCTTACCTATATAATACGCCCAAAAATAAAAGTAATACCCTACATAAGGAATAAAAATGAGCAAACCATTTGTTGCAGTATTAATGGGATCTGATTCTGATCTACCCACCATGCAAGCTACCCTAGATGTGCTAAAAACATTTGAGATTCAATTTGAAGCTAAGGTCACATCGGCTCACCGTACGCCTGCGGCGACTCATGCATACGTTACCGATGCTGAAGCGCGCGGCTGTAAGGTCTTTATCTGTGCAGCCGGCCTAGCGGCCCATTTAGCGGGCGCCGTTGCCGGTATCACGACTCGTCCTGTTATCGGTGTACCTGTCGATTGTGGTCCATTGCAGGGCCATGATGCACTCTTATCGACAGTCATGATGCCTGGTGGCGTACCTGTTGCTACCGTGGCTATCGGTAGTGCCGGTGCCAAAAATGCGGGTTATTTAGCCGCACAGATGCTGTCCGTTGGTGATGATGCATTGGCGCTTAAGGTTAAAGAGGAGCGTGCAATATCGGCAGAAGCAGTTCAGGCGAAAGATGCCAAGCTTCAAGAGAAGCTAGCTAACGTTTGAGTAAAATAAACTGATTAAGTAACGCCACCGAGCATTAGGTTCGGTGGCGTTTTTTATTGTCGGCTTTTAATTATTGGAATGTGTGTCTAAGGCTTCCCTTAAGGTTGGATAGAAATACAGCAGGTTGTCGATAGGTTTTATCTTAGCCTTCGCTAATGTTTTGATGGGTTGAAATTGTAAGTCTGCAATAACCAGGTGTGTATTTGTTCGTTTTAATTTTCCTATCAGTTTATTTAATGCAGCCAAGCCCCCCGCATCGAGAATCGATACGCCATCCATATAGAGAACGACCGTCCGCTTATGCTTAGCTAGCAGAGTTATTTCTGAAAAAATAGCGTCAGCTGCGGCAAAAAATAGTGGCCCGTTAATTTTTAATACCAGCCAATTTTCCTCAATGGGTTTGTCGATATATCGTTTATTTTGGCTGATATCGTAAAGCCTTGTCATCTCCGCTATCTCTTTCATAAATAGTAGTGCTGCCAGTACTATCCCGACAGTGATGGCGATAACCATGTCAAAGATCACCGTGAGAGAGAAGCAAGTGAGAAAGACTATGATGTCACTGCGAGGTGCAGACTTGAGGAGGTGCAGGGCTTTAGGCGCTTCACTCATGTTCCAGGCAACGACTAAGAGCAGCGAAGCCATCGCCGGCATGGGCAGATAAGCCAGAATGTTGGCGAGCGAGATCAAGCCAATCAAGAGTACCAGAGAGTGAATGATACCCGATACCGGGCTATAAGCTCCGGCTTTTACGTTAGCGGCACTTCTGGCTATCGCGGCTGTTGCGGGGATCCCACCAAAAAAGGGCGCGATGATATTGCCGATGCCCTGACCCAGAAGTTCGCTGTTTGCGCTATGGCGTTTCCCCGTCATGCCATCTAAAACGACCGCACACAATAGTGATTCGATGGCGCCGAGCATAGCGATGGCGAACGCACTGGGGAGAAGCGCCTGAATCATGCTCCAGCTGAGTCCCAGCGGTGAACCATCTGCTCCATTCTGTAACCAGGGAAGTTCAAAGGTGGGTAGAAAGGGAGGGATCCCCATGCCTATCCCACCATCAGCTAATGCGTAATGAAAACGTGTTCCTATGGTTTCAATCTCTGCGCCATAACCGTTTAACACTAAGGCCAATAAACTACCGACCATGATAGCGGGGAGGTGTGATGGGATCTGTGTCTTAAATTTTGGCCATATCAACATGACCAATAATGTGACTATTGCAACGACAGTGCTGGCGCCATCGGCCGAAGGCATAGCCAATACCAGCGTATGTACCTTATCGACAAAATGCTCGGGTAAGCCAGTGAGCGAAAGCCCAAAGAAATCTTTTAGTTGCAAAACTGCGATGACGACCCCAATACCGCCGGTGAAGCCGAGTGTGACAGGCTCCGGGATATATTGAATGAGACGACCAAGCTTTAATAGTGACATCATCACTAAGATTATCCCGGACATAACAGTGGCCATAAGCAGGCCTGCCAGGCCAAACTCCTGTGCTATAGGATAAAGGAGGACGACAAATGCGGCTGTCGGTCCGGAGATACTATATCGGGAACCACCAGTCAGGGCGATAATAAAGCCTGCGACAATGGCTGTGTAAAGGCCGTATTGAGGCGGCACTCCACTGGCGATGGCGAGTGCCATAGCTAAGGGGATGGCAATGATCCCGACCGAGATGCCGGCAAGAATATCCTGTTTGAAGTTTTTTAAGCTGTAGCCATTTTTTATGCAGGATTGATACAGCGCATGGCCGAGGGTTAATGAGAAAAGATGGGCTCTGTGTGGCACGTTTAATCGCCTTGAGTGAAGTTAGAGGATGGGTTGGTAAAGCAGTAAACACCTATTGCCATGAGGGGCTGGTGCTCAGTGAAGCTGGTTTTATGTGATGCAGGTGATAATCATATTCTTTGGTAAGTATTTTGCTAAATATTGTTGGCAAGTATTGCGGGAATTGCTCCGCCTTGGTACCAGGTAAAAGTAGCACAAAACGTGATTTAAAAATGTGATGCGTAGCACTGACATTTTTATAGTGTGATTAACCCTTTTCTCATGGCCTGCCGTTTATAACGACAAGGGGCAAATTATTGGTGATAATCTTTGGCTTTAAAATCGGGTTAAACCAAGCTGTAAACTTCTTTTTAACTCATACTATTAGATAGACAAACTTGTGCCGGGAAGGCAAACTTTCTAACAAGAATGAATCTATGTTCGTCTTCGTATGTTGCGAGATGGACGGGCGAGTTAAATTGAAGATAGCTTGGAGAAATGCGTGGCGGAAGCGTTAGAGCAGAATAAGTCTACAGAAGCCGAGGCGGATCAACGTTTGATGTTGCAATATGCCGCAGGAGATTCATTGGCGTTTGAGTCTCTGTACCAGAAGCATAAAGGTGGCTTGTATCGATATTTCGTTCGTCAAACAGGCGATCAGCAACTTGCCGAAGATCTGTATCAGGAGACATGGGGCCGCGTGATTAAGGCTGCCGCGAGTTATGAAACCAGTGCCAAATTTACGACCTGGCTATATCGAATCGCACATAATTTGCTGATTGATCATGTTCGTGCGGTGAAGCCGGTTGATCTGTTCAGTGACGCATTCAGTGAAGAGCAGGAGTGCGACAATCAGATGTCATCGGGTCAATTCTCTCCCGATAGCGCATTGGAGGAGATTATTAAAGCTAAGCTGCTCAGAGGGTGTATAGATTTGTTGCCCACGGTGCAAAAAGAGACATTTTTACTCAGCATGGAGGCGGGGTTTACCGCTGGGGCTATTGCCGAAATTGTAGAGGTTACCCTTGAGGCGACAAAGAGTCGGATTCGATACGCAAATAAGGCACTGAAAGAGTGTGTTATGAATAAATGGCAGGAGGTCGACAATGAAAGATGAACATACTGATGAACCTGCCGGGTTCGACCCTGAACTTCAGCGATGGTACCGAAAGATGGAGCAGGAACAACCTGGTCCAGAGCTCGATGAGAAAATCATCACCATGGCGAAAAGAGCGAGTGATAATGCTCCAAAAGATAATGTCGTGCGAGTGGAGCATAGTTTTTGGCGTCAATATCGCTGGCCGCTATCCTCTGCCGCCTCTGTGATGCTGGTTGTGACCTTGTTACTCATCAATCCCGACGCACCTCAGGATGTGTTGCGTGATGATGCCATGCCAGTGATGATGCAGATGAGTGAACCTATGGATACTCAACGGGAACAAGGCAGTGAGGAATCGGCTCTAAAGGCCGTAGCACCAAGAAGTATGTCAATGAAGCCTGATAGCGAGAGTTCTGACATTAACGGTAATGCAACTGAGCAAGCCACTTCTCAAGCTTCTGAGCCAGTGAACCAGAAGGGAGCATCTTACCGACTTAATGATACTGTAGAGAAACAGCCAAGTTTAATTAAGAGCTCGACGCAACGTGAAGCTGTGATCAGTGCCAAGCAAGCATTGAATCATTTAGTACAGCTGGTGGAGAGCAAACAGTGGGATGAAGCCAAAAAGCTGGCTATGAAGATAGAGAAGCAGTATCCACAGCTTGGGGAGGCAAGCCATCCTCAGCATCAATTATGGAATGAGTTGCAGGTATTACTTAAACAGCACTAGCCATTTGTTGATAAAAAAAGGCGGTTATCGACCAGGTAGCCGCCTTTTTACCTTTGCATATAGTGGTGGCGAAGCTCAGTTGGAAACTTCTCTATCGCATATCTGAGCATGACTCTCGGCATCTGCGTATTATGTTTATTTAAAAATACCTCCAATCTTGCTCTGTCTCGCTTACCTACCTCTCTTAACATCCAACCCACAGCTTTATGTATAAGATCTTCAGGATCGGTGAGTAGCTTTTCGCTGAGCCTGAGTATGTCATCAAAATCATCATGTCTGATAAAGGTGAAGCAAGCGATGACCGCGATGCGGCGTTGCCAGAGCGTGCCATTCCCGGCGAGTTGGTATAGTGTCTCTCTCGAGTGATTGAGCAGATAGGCGCCAACAATTTTATGGGCCGAACAGTCTACGATATCCCAATTATTGATAAAGCAATGATTCGCCAGATACAATTGGTATATCTCTTCTCTGCCCTTTTCGTCGGCGCGGTGAAAGCCTTCCACTAAGGCCAATGTTGCGAATAAACGGATCTCATGAAACTCACTGCGAATAAGCTCGGAAATCGTGTCGAGGGGGAGAGGTGATAGTTTTTTTACCCGTGCGCGAATGACAGGGACTCTGATACCGATAAACTTATCCCCGGCGCCATACTCCCCTGAAGCGGTTTTGAAAAAATGCTGCGAGTGTGTGGCTATTTGAGGATCGCCCAGCTCTAAAAAGTGGGCAGTTATTTCAGCAGCATTCATTGATACCTTGTACTTTATTACCATAGTTCTTTAAACCAATCCCAGAGGCCAAGAGAGCTTCCCTCGAGTAGATCTATACCCAATGCCGACTTGAGAAGGTATAGAGTCAATAAGCCAAGCAGTACACTGATGCATAAAAATAGTAAGATTAACCCCATAAACATCAGTAACGAGGCATGCTTCTCCCGACGAGTGTAGGCTCTTCGGTTCTTTCCCAATAGAAATACATAATAGAATCGCCAACGTACGAAGGTGATGGCGAATGTCCCCCTTCTATCGATGAAATGTTTTCCCCAGGTTCGGTCGCCTAAGGCGACCCTTAACCCTTGAAGTTGTCTTTCTGAGTAGCTGTCTGCAATATCATCCGGTAGTTTGCCGAGTAATTTTTTTATGACCGGATCTTGCCTGACCGAAGTGGTTTGCTCATCACTAAAGAGCCCAATATCTTCAGATATCGAACTGGAATTACACACTTTCTCCTCATTATATGCCATCTATGAGTCCGATTTTTCAGCTTCCGTCTACAGAGTATAGCTAGTGCCTGATAACCTTTCAGGATTGCTTTACCCGTTAGGCTTCATCGCTCGACGCCTTGCACTAAATGCAATTAGATGGAACAAGATTTAACCTCGAAAGTTCAACCGCCCCTGAGGACTTAAACGACAAAGATAATTTGTACACATTTGCTAATAATTATTGTGCAATATTTTACTGTTGCTTTAATAAAAGTTTGCTACCTTGTTGACCTTAAAACTGTGATTTCAGAAAACCTTTAATAAGAATAACGAGCTAATAATGAAACTTCGCCTCTCTTTTGTTTGCACTTTATTAGCACTCGGCAGCCTAAGCGCCTCCAGTGCCTTCTCATCGGAATCGGAAAATTTAGGTTATTACCGTGCCCCGGCCTTGAGTGATAACACGCTTGTCTTTACCGCCGAAGGCGATCTCTGGACTAAAGAGTTGACCCAAAGTCGTGCCCAAAGACTCACCAGCCTGCCTGCGGAAGAGTTGGGTGCCAGCATCTCAAAAGATGGTCTGTGGGTGGCTTATGTGGCCAATTATGAAGGTGCCAGCGAAGTGTATGTGATCCCGATTGCAGGTGGGAAAGCCAAACGCGTGAGCTTCGAAAATAGTCGGGTCCGGGTACAAGGTTGGACCGCCAAAGGGGAAGTGCTCTACGCTACCGATAATGCCTTTGGCCCTGCAAACTACTGGGTATTAAGAACCGTAAATCCAGAGACATTAATGACAACCGATCTGCCGCTGGCCGACGCCATAGAAGGGGTTATAGATGATAGTGGTGAGTATCTCTATTTTACCCGCTTTGGTCTGCAAACTACGGGAGATAACGCAAAGGTTTATCGAGGTGGAGCTAAGGGGGAGATATGGCGATTTAAACTGGGTTCTAAACAGGAAGCCAAACTGTTAACCGCTTCTCACTCTGGCTCTGTTCGTCAGCCCATGCTGTGGGATAACCGTCTATATTTTGTGAGTGATAGCGATGGCAATGACAACATCTGGTCAATGATGACTGATGGTCAGAGTCTGAAACAGCATACCCAATTTACCGATTGGCAAGTCAGAGGGGCACGTTTAGATAAAGGTCGTATCGTGTTTCAGCAAGGCGCGGATATAAAATTGTTCGATATTGCAGCCAATGATACCCGTGTCTTAGATATTGATCTGGTCTCAGACTTCCCTCAGCGCCGTGAGCATTGGGTGAATAGCCCGATGAAATATGCGACATCGACACAAGTCTCCCCAGCAGGTGACAAAGTGGTTATCACCGCCAGAAGTCATGTGGCGATCGCCGGCATCGATGGGTCGCGTCTGGTCGAAATTGCTCTTCCCGGAAATAGTCGTATTCGAGCGGCCGTAATGAGCCCTGACGGGCAGTGGATCTATGGTATCAGTGATGCGTCCGGTGAGCAGGAGATCTGGCAGTTCCCGGCCGATGGGAGTCAAGGGGCCAAGCAGTTAACCAAAGATGGTAAAACGCTTAGAATGTCATTGAGTGTTTCACCCGATGGACGTTACATCGCCTCGGATGATTACGATGGCAATCTCTGGTTGTTAGATCTAAAGAAAAATCGCAACAAGAAGATCATCACCCAAGGCGAAGGATTAGGTCCTTATGCCGATGTAGTATGGTCAGGCGATAGCCGATTTATTGCCATAACCAAATCTGAGCTGGGTAAACCCAGACCTCAAATTGTGTTGTATTCACTGGACGAAAACCGCAGTGAAACGGTGACGAGTGATAAATATGAATCCTATTCTCCTGCCTTTAGTAGTGACGGGAAGTGGTTATATTTCTTATCTAATCGTCAGTTTACTGCGACGCCAACCTCGCCATGGGGTGATCGTAACATGGGCCCGATGTTCGATAAGCGCAGTGAGATTTTTGCCATCGCACTGGACAAGCGTGCCAGGTTTGCGTTTCGAAAACCTAATGAGCTAATGCCTGCAGAGTCTGACAAAAAGTCAGATAAAGAGGCTGAAAAGCTTGAGGTTAAGGTTGACTGGAAAGGGCTTAATCAACGCCTATGGCAAGTGCCTATCGGTTCAGGGAATTACTCAAAGCTGAGTCTCAAAGATGACAGTTTATACCTATTAGACAGAGCATCTGGGCGCAGCAGTAAGCCTGGTTTGAAAGTGGTTAAGTTTGATCCCTTAAGTCCTAAGGTCGAGACATTTGCCAAAGATGTGGGGGATTATGCGCTCTCAGCTGACGGCAAGAAAATATTCATACGCAAGCACAGCGACAGTGGCAAAGAGATGCTGATTGTCGATGCGACAGATAAACTGCCAAAAGAGTTGAAAAATGCCAAAGTGCAAACCGGGCAGTGGCAACTCGCTATCGAGCCACAGCTTGAATGGCAACAGATGTTCGAAGATGCCTGGTTGATGCACAGAGACTCCTTCTTCGATAAGACGATGCGTGGCTTGGACTGGCAAGCAACCAAGGTTAAATATCAGCCATTGGTCGACAGATTAACCGATAGGCATGAGCTGAATGACATCTTTAAGCAGATGATGGGCGAACTAGACTCGTTGCACTCTCAGGTGCGTGGAGGCGACCTGCCTAAAGACAATCAGATGGCTAAGGCATCGAGTCTCGGGGCGCGCCTCGAACAAACCAAGTCCGGCGTGAAAATATCCCATATTTACCAGAATGATCCTGAGCTGCCTGCACACTCATCGCCACTGGCCAGAGTCGACGTCGATGCTGAAGTGGGCGATATTATTCTGGAGATCAATGGTAAGCCGGTTACCAATGTCGCCGATGTGACGCGCTATTTAAGAAACCAGTCTAAAAAGCAGGTATTGCTGAAGCTTAAGCGTGGTAAGAAGCTGCATAAGACCATAGTCATGCCGGTTAATACCAGAGCCGATGCCAAGCTCAGATACTTAGATTGGGTCAATCATAATGGCAACAAGGTCACCCAAGGCAGTGAAGGTAAGATAGGTTATCTGCACCTTTACGCTATGGGCAGTGGTGATATCGCCAGTTTTGCGCGTGAATTTTACGCCAATTTTGAAAAAGAGGGGTTGATTATCGATGTGCGTCGTAATCGCGGCGGCAACATTGATAGTTGGATCATCGAGAAACTATTGCGCCGTACCTGGGCATTTTGGCAACCGACTCGTGGTACGCCTAATGCCAATATGCAGCAGACCTTCCGTGGGCACTTAGTCGTACTTACCGATCAGTTGACTTACTCGGATGGCGAAACATTCTCGGCCGGTATCAAGGCTCTGGGTGTTGCTCCTTTGATAGGAAAGCAAACGGCGGGAGCGGGTGTTTGGTTATCCGGCCGTAATTCGCTGACTGACAAAGGCATGGCACGCGTTGCCGAGTATCCGCAATATGCGATGGACGGACGTTGGGTGCTGGAAGGTCGGGGGGTTAGCCCGGATATTGAAGTCGATAATCTGCCTTATGCCACATTTACGGGGAGTGATGCCCAATTAGAGAGAGCTATCTCTTATCTGAAGCAAGAGCTCATTCAACAGCCGATTAAACAGTTAAAGGCCTTACCTATTTCCCCCGATGGGATGGCTGAGGATATTAATAGCCAGTAAGTAGAGGTAAATATCAGATTTATAAAAATTAATTAGATAAACCTATATGTGTTATGCATATTAATTACATAATTTCAGGCCTGCATATTCACCCTATGTATGTCTCGGCTCTCTCACCAGGAGCCATATTTTAGGAGGTTATCAGCCAAGCAGTTCCCAGGCTGATAACTTCCGTTTTTCTTTCTCCCTCCCAATTATTCACCTCTGCATTTAAAGAAGCGATTAGCTGTATCTGGACTACCTTTGATCCGCGACCGCTATTAATATCTATGGATAGCCATTGAGCTAATTTGCCAAACAACTTATTGAGCTTTTTGATTTAAGCGGCATCAATTGGTAACTAATCGGCTCTGTACTGGGTAAAGCTGCTGTATTTTATTGATGAGGTAAACTGGCCTTAATTTTGTGTATTTCAAGCTAAACTCTTGTTAGAGTTGAATTGTTTTTTTGCATTAAAAACAAGCTCGAAGCTGAAAATATTGGCTAGCTGTATACATAGATTTCGATTAATGGATAGGTACGACTAATGAATGAAAAGCGTGACGGCGATAAAGCGGCGGCTGAACAGGTTGAGCCCGCAACGACCTCTGAAAAGCTAGACAGCGATATGAGCGTTGATGAGAGTAAGGTGAAGACCAATAAAATCAGGAAGGCAACCAATGCGATTTTAATCGTGGCGACGGTGATGTTTGTTTTTCATCTGATTGCTGACCGTTTTATTCCTTCAACTGATCTGGGTCGAGTGAGAGCATTTGTTGTGCCTATTAGCCCCCAGGTATCAGGTGAGATCATTGATATTCTGGTCACCCCCAACAGCTTAGTTAAAGAGGGAGCTGTGCTTGCTAAAATCGACCCTCTCGATTATGAGATAGCTCTTGAAACTGCCCAGCAGAAACTCAAGCAGGCCGGGCAGAATATGGGGGCGCAGACTGCTAATGTTGCAGCAGCGCAAGCTAAAGTTACCAATGCCATTGCTAATTATAAAAATGCTCAGGTGCAGTCAAAGCGTATTTTCGCCATGGTTGAAAAAGCGGTAATGTCTCAGGCCGATGCCGATAATGCCCGTGCTGAGCTAACCAGTGCCGAAGCCGGTGTCGCTGCCGCTAAAGCAGATTTAGCCAAAGCTGAAGAGCGCCTTGGTGCTGAAGGTGAGAATAATACCAATGTTAAGTCAGCACTATTGGCTCTACAGCAAGCTGAATTGAACTTACAGAGAACTGAAATACGTGCGCCTACCGATGGCGGGGCATCAAACTTCCGCCTTAAAGAGGGAGTTTTTGCTAGTGCAGGTCAACCTCTGATGACCTTTATCTCATCGGAAGATGTTTGGATTGAAGCCTATTTCAGGGAAAACAGCTTAGGCAATATGAAGCCTGGAGATGAGGTTGAGTTCGCCCTGGATTATGTGCCGGGTAAGGTGTTCACTGGTAAGATTGGTAACATAGATTATGGTGTGGACTGGGGGCAAAGTGAGCAGACTGGCAAGCTTGCTCAAGTGTCGGGCCAGAGTGGCTGGCTTAGGCAGTCACAACGCTTTCCTGTCACTATCACTATCTCTGGTGAGGCAACCAAAGGTCTAAGACGGGTTGGTGGTCAAGCCGATGTTATCGTTTATACCTCTGATAGCGGCATATTTAATCTATTTGGTAAGGCCTGGATCCGTTTAGTTAGCTGGTTCTCCTATGCCAGATAGTATGCCCGTTGCAACGCCTGAGCAAATCTATACCCGTAAGGTGTTACGCTTCACATTAGGGATAGGTTTATCTATTGCCATTTCGGCCGCTTTTGCCTGGCCCCTGGCGTTTATTGTACCTGTGTTTGTGGCTAAGTTTTTTGTTGATAGACAGGAGCCGACGAAGCAGACAGTTTATGAGCTGCTACTGTCAATGATCTGTACAATATTCATCGCCTGGGTGGTGAGTTTTGGTCCAACTCAGTACCCCTTCGTACTACTTCCATTGATCGCTATGGTGATGATGTGGGCCTATTATCTTTTTAGTGATCCCAAGTGGAACTTTTTTGCCACAGTGCTGATTATCGCAATTTTGTTACTGCCCTATTTAGGCCTGCAGCAGCCAGGTGCTGCACTTATGGTTGGTGTTGGTTTGAGCTTTTCAGGCGTGATTTCAGTCGGTATTTTTGCCTTGATGCACGCGCTTTATCCAGATCTATCAGATAAAAGAGAGCTGCACCCCATGCCTGCTCAAACATCAGAGCAGAGAGCTTATGAGTCGTTTAGGGCGTTGATTATTGCGTTTCCTGTTATCTGTTTCTTCTACCTGTTTGAGATCTCTGGCGCGCTATTGACCATGATCTTTATTGCGATTTTGTCATTACAGGCTGCCGGAGAGAAAAGCGTTAAAGTGAGCATGTTTTTGCTTATAACCAATGGGATCGGTGGCTTACTAGCTATTGTTTTCTATAATTTGTTAGTAACGGTTCCAGAGCTGTCTTTTTATGTTGTTTTAGCGAGCTTAGCTGCAATTCTATTTGCGAAGAAAATATATGAAGATCCGACTAAGGCACCGTTATATGCAGGGATCTTTTCTGCTTTGATTGTTGTCGTAGGCTCTACGGCTTCATCTACTGACAAGGGAGTGGCTGAAAATTTTTATTTAAGAATTTTGCAGCTAATGTTAGTAGGCATCTATATGGTTTTTGCTTCCTTTTTTCTGGAAAGCAGAAACTGGACCTTTTTAAGGAAAATTGAGAGGTAAAAGTATGGGGTTAAGTAAAACCAATTTTGGGCATAGCTCTATTCTCTCTTGCTTGTTATTGCTCATCTCTTTTGGAACAACAGCCGATGGGAGTCGATTTAAAATCGCAGTAGGCGGGTTTTACTCTACATCTGATTCGGGGATGGAGGTCACCAGCCCCTTAACTGATGAGAACTTTGAGTTGGATTTTGAATCAGATCTCAAGTTGACTGAAAGTGAATTTCTGCCATTTTTTGCCGTGACATATTGGTTCAATGAACATCATGGCGTTTATTTGGATTGGAAACGGTTACATCGTGATGCCACGAATCTGAATGTGACAGAGCCTTTTGAATATGAGCACCCGGAAACCGGGGATAAATATCTCGTGGAGTCAGGAAGTAAGATCACCACAACATTCAATGTCGATATCGCACGTATTGGTTATGGTTATGGTTTTTATCGAGATGATGAATGGGATTTAATACTGACCGCGGGCCTGCATGTGATGTGGTTGGAACTCGGTTTTACCGGAGAAATTGCGGCTTGTATCGATGATAATTGCAATGCAGTCGATATCGATCCCAATAGCGTCGTATTCACTGATGCTACGGCGCCTCTGCCGGATATCGGTGTCGTTGCCAATTATCAGTTTACCGATGGTTGGAAGCTTGGTACTCATGCTCAATATTTCTATCTGAGTTTAGATAATATCACTGGTCGGTTAGTCGATTTGAGTGTGGGCGTCGAGTATACCTTCGGGGAGAGTTTTGCCACCGAACTCTCTTATAAATATTATGAAGTGTCGGCGGATATCGAGGATGACAACTCCACACTCAAGATCCACTATGGTTTTCGTGGGCCCATGTTAACCTTCTCCTATATCTTTTAATCTTGGCCATAGGTCGAGGTCATTTAATGGCTCTCTCTACTATCGAGCTTGGTGGGAGCTGACCCTTCATTATAACTAAGGTGTATATAGAAAGGGGAATCTAGACTTTTACCTCGTTACCGATCTTTTCTGTTGGTTAGCAACCATACTTATAAATTAGAAGGTCCAAAGCATAAAAGTGGTTAGCAAAGAGATAGTGGTAGGTAGAGAAAGGTATCGGGCAAGCTGAGGATGCATAACTGAGGCACTAAACAGCCGGGTCACTTTATAGCTAGGACTAATATTGATGGGATGTTAAGGGGGAGCTCGTGGCTAATTCTACTAAGGTTTTGATTGTGCTCTGCTTACTCTTACTGGTTACTTTTTCTGGAAGTCTTGCCGCCTAGGAGCACCGTTATATCGCCAAGTTTAAAGCCGCCGTAGAAGAAAATAAACTTCATGCCGACTTTTCACAAAGAACCTGTCAGGTCGAGTTAGCTGCGCCTGAGGTTCACGTTTTACCATCCGTCTCTACGGAAACAGGCTTAGCTACTACAACGTCGGTTGCGGGAGCTGAATACCGTGCCATAGGGATGGATGGTTCCCTTTGGGAACCGGAAATGGTTTACAAGTCGATTGTAGACTCGCAGTGTAACGATAAATCATAGGTAGAAGAAAAAGCTTAGTACCAGTCATCGATACTCTGAGTTGTATTTGCATAGGTTTGCATCGCTGAGACCTGTTGCTGCTGTGCCTTACTATCTACGACGGCGGCGCGTGCATCATCGTTATTTGAAAGGTAATAGGCCGTCGATGCCGACATTCCTTTGCTGTTGCCTGTCGCTATTCCGGCTATATCTGAATAAATTTGATATTGAGCCTTGGCTTTTTTGTATTCAACATAGTTTTCAACTTTCTCCCCCTCATTGGGCAGGCTTGGTTTTGCCGGCAGAGTTTCAGCTTCTTTAGCGCTTGGCTGAGTTTGGGACTGAGCCTTGGATGAAAGTGCTGCTGCCTGTGTTGAGATTGTCACGCTATCACCATTTGATGATTGCGAAGGTGCTATGAAGTTGGACTCTGTCTTAGACTGAGTGGCGTTTTGTGGCAGTTGCTTCGATGCAATAGCCTGTGCGGCCGGACTCGTGCTTGGAGTAGTTGAATTAAGTTGCATCTCAGTCTCATGTAAAATCATATCAATGAAGCCATCTTATAATGGTTAACCTGAATGCAGACTGAATTCGGTTGAAAAATCGGCGCTGCGTACCGCTTTTTAATTAAACTCAGCCGCTTTCTTTCTGACTTTCTTACACTTAAGTGAAGAGGAGCAGTGAGGCCCCCAGGACCCCAGAACCTGCCATGAAATGAGGCAGGTGATGTGCTCGGTAGCTTAAGGTTAAGATCACCAATAAACCTGCCAGAGATATGATCCCGGTAAATAGTATGCTGCCATAGGCAAAACCCTGATAAATAACTCCGGCGTAATAGCTGGCAGCGAGGATTATCCAACCAGACCAGTAAAGTATTCGGCTTTGCATCTGGCTTGGAGAGCGCTTAAAAGCACCGCGAAAGTGAGAAAACATAGCTAAAGCCAGACTACCGAATGCGAGGTAGCTAAAGTTAAGTAAGCTCAGTGTCATTGAGTTAGAGATCATCATATTATGCACCTTCCTTAGCCGATTGCTCCGGGTCATGCGACAGGCTTGGCGAAGCTGCAGGACCCCGTTTACCATTACTTGAACTCGCCGCTCTTGCCGCAATACGGTTAGAGGGCTCAACGTCAGTTTGAGCTAGCTTCACCCTTGCGAACCATAATGTGACTCCAATCAGGAGGCAGAGGAGATCGAACCCTACCAATGCCCATTGCTGGCTGGCAATATTTTGAAACAGGTGTTGGCTGGAGGTCGCCCAGTTAAGAAGGGGGATCGTCATGAATCCAAGGGCCGAAAGCCCCAGTACTCTGCGCCAGCTTTTCAGGCTAAGATCAAAATATGCCAGGATTGCGGTTAAAACTATGACGGCAAAGAAGCTGTGTACTTCCCATTGAGCCCGGTCAGCCATATGGGGAGGTAACACTCGGTTAGCATAGAAAAAGGCACAGGTTGCCAGAGGCAGGCCGGCGATAAAGGTGAGATTGAGCCCCTCTACCAGCCGCAGACCTAAGCTAGCTTTGTTGCCTTGTTTGATTAGCTTTTGTTGCTTCTGGCGGATCTTAACGGCCCATAAGAGTGTGCCTGTCGCTATCATGGCGCAGCCCATTAAACCGCAGATAAAGAAAAAAAATCTTAAGACTGGTTCGGCAAAACGTGCCGTGTGCAGCGACATTAACGTATCGTGTGTGGCATGAGCGGCTGATGGCGGGGTGAAGGCTTGACTTAATCGCTCACCGGATACGCCACTGAATACCAGAGGTATACGTAGGTCTGTTACTGACTGCTGAGTATTTTTATAGAAACTTATGCGACTATTCTCATCATTGATATTACTGATCACGACCTGTTTAATCGGCGTGTCTCCCCAATTCGCCTTTACGACAGGGAGTAAGCGACTCAACTGAATGAGAGGTGCGGTGGTACCTGATAGGGCAACTTGTTCCCGGCCCGGTTTTAGTTCGGCGCGAAATGCGCGAACGTCTCCATCATAGGCGGTCATCACTCCCCAAGGCATATACATCAACATCAAAGTGATTAAGCCAGTATAGGTGATCATCAAGTGATAGGGGAGCGCGAGCACCGAGCTGACATTGTGGGCGTCAAGCCAGGAACGACCGCCCTTGTTACGCCTGAAGCTGAAAAAATCTTTAAAGATGCGTTTATGAATGACAATGCCGCTGATCAAGGCGAGTAACATAAACATAGTGCAAAACCCGACGACCCAACGAGCGATTTTTGCCGGCATGTAGTGAAGGTCGAAATGTAATCGGTAGAAGAAATTTCCTCCACGAGAGTCACGTACGTCGGTGACCATACCTTGACCATCTCTATGGGCGATATGCTCGATAAACTGTCCCCTTCGTTCGCCGGTTTTCGCTTGTGTCTGCCAGCCATAGCTGAGATAAGGTTTACGTTCTGTAGGAAAGTTTATACGCCAATCTTTTGCATTCTTAGCATGGGTAGAAAGATAGGCTTGGCCTTCCTGAAGTTGGCGAGCTAAGTTACCCGTTTGATAAGTCTGAAACACATCTTTATGAATTTCTGGCTTGGTCCATAGGGATATCTCATGGCGGTAGTAGCTGGCCGTGCCCGCAAAGAAAACGAGTAAAAGAATCCAACATACGAGTAGCCCAACCCAAGTATGTAACCAGGTCATAGAGCGAAAAAATGTCTCTTTCATTGTTTAATTTGCCCACAAAATAAAGATGTAAAGAGTGGCGCTGATTAGCAGTAGATCCCGCCAGGCTTGCCAGCTTCTTCTGACACTAAACGCCCAGATAGCCGCAGCAGCATAAAAGCTAAAGGAGAGCATCATAGCGGTTAGCGTACTTTGGGCGGCGGGCAAGGGCATGATGAGAGCCAATAAACCACAGGCGCTAGCCGCGACTAAGTAACCTGCAAATATGGCTGCAAAACTGCGAGACATGATGTTGATGGATTGCGAACTGACAAATGATTGCCAGTCTATATTGGGTAATACCACGGTGATTGATCCCTGATGGAAAGGCTGGAGCCTGTGTTGTTCTGCTAAAAACTGTCGGGATTCTACCTTAATACATCTTAAATGATAACTGTTTTCATTCTCGTTTAATTTGTAAAGATTACATTGGTGTGAATTGGCTCCTAAAAAGTGAAGCTGAGCCAGAGAGCTTAAAAATGAAGAGTTGATATTGGTTGATAAACTTAACTCTTCCGCTTCAAAGACTGTTCTTTTAGCATATGCTTAGTGAGTAACCTCCATTTATGGGTCATTTGAGTAATGAAAAAGCATCAATTTGATGCTTTTTATAACGATTATCTTAGTTTTGTCTTAATTTTGGACATTGAATATAGTCGTTACTTGCTTTTATGAAATATGAGGAGTACATATTAATACAACTAGTTTGAAAGTACTTATTGAGAACACAGTGTGGGGAACTTGTGTTGGTTAGTTCAAGAGTATTTGTAATAGTTAGAATGGATACAGAGCTGGTATAAGTCTGGTTGAGTAGAAAATACCGATAAAATGTAGGGAAAAATGAGTAACGTATAAATATTTTACTTGCCCCCTTGTGTTTTCAAGCGCCAGCCCCAAGTTCTATTATTGAAGTAATTCTTAAAAGGAAAACCTATGAAAATAAATCTTTCTGGTCACCACGTTGATGTTACCGATTCAATCAAAGAGCATGTGAACGAAAAGTTTTCCAAAATCGCCACTCATTTCCCTACGTTAATCTCGCTGGATGTTATCATCTCTAAGGAGCATGGCGAGTATCAGGTCGAGTTGCGTACAAATTATGAAGGTAGCCGAATTTCAGCATCGGGCAGTAATGCTGTGATGTATCCGGCTATTGCGACTGCGGCTAAGAAGCTTGACGCAGCGCTTAAGCACAGAAAAGGTCAGCTTAAAGCCGATCTTCATGAGAAGCCGGTGAGTACAACGCCAGAGATTGCTCATGAGATAATTCAAGAGATGAAGCTGGTCTAAACGGTCAAATTAAATTTGTCGTCGTTAAGGCTGAAAGTCTGATATATCCTTGATGTAAAAGTTAATAAACCACCGATTATTCGGTGGTTTTTTTATGCCTCTGTATAAACTTATCTTATCCAAAAGTTCCGCATAAGTGCTTTTCAATCACTTATCATCAAGGCTGTAAATTCATTATTCGCTTCTATTAATCTTCTTGTCATAGCCTTTAGGCGGTGGTGTCCAGCCACGTTCGACCTTGGCTTGTTCATCGAAATGCTCGCTCTTCATCGCTTTCGCTATAGCCGTTTCGAGTTCGATAAACAACTCCCTGAAGTGGGCGCTGTACTTGCTGTCCTCGGTTTTCTTTTTCCAGGATTCAAACAGAGAGTCTTTATAGCAAAGTTCCAGTTCGCGCAGCGTAGCCTTCTTCTGTTCGGCTTTAAACGGATGTACCCCGAGAGAGATCAAGGCCTCTTTGCCAAGTTCTAAGGCTGAATGGTAGGTTTCACTGATGATAAAGTCGGCGCCGGCATGTTTAAGTTCGAAGTGGTGTCCTCTATCAAATGCGCGGGCAAAAATTTTCACCTTAGGGTAGGTGTGTTTTACATATTTTGTCAGTGCTACTGCGCGTTCATTATTGTCGATGGCGATGACCAGCATGGTGGCATCTTCGATACCCGCAGTGTGGAGTAGATCGGGTTGAGTCGCATCACCATAGAAACTTTTAACATTGATCTTTTTCAAGTTTTCAACTTGAGAAATCTGATGGTCCAGCACCACAGTATCAATTTTATTGGCTCTTAAGAAACGATTCACCATCTGGCCAAAGCGGCCAATTCCCGCGATGATCACCGTCCCCTTTTCGGTTATCTCATCGGCTTCCCGTTCATTCTCTGAATGTTCAAACCTTGGCACAATAACCTTATCGAAGAAGATAAACAGGCCAGGCGTGAGGAACATAGACAAGGCGACGACCAATGAGAGCATCTGGGCCAGATCGGTTGGAATAACGTGGTTTTGCACTGTGTAACTGAGTAGAACGAAACCAAATTCACCGGCTTGAGCTAAGCTCAAGGCAAATAACCAGCGATCGCTGTTTTTAATTTTGAATATGAGGGCTAATAAAAATAATACCAAGGCTTTTACCAGCATAACCCCGGCGGTAATCCCTAGTACGGGGCCGATATTGCTGGCCAGAACACCGAAGTCGATGCCTGCGCCAACAGTGATAAAGAAAAGTCCCAGTAGCAAGCCCTTAAAAGGCTCGATATTTGACTCGAGTTCATGACGAAATTCACTGTTAGCCAGTACCACGCCGGCGAGAAATGTCCCCAGAGCAGGTGAGAGACCGACCAGACTCATCAATGCCGCGATGCCGATAACCAGCATGAGTGCTGTGGCGGTGAAAATCTCCCTCAGCCCCGAACTTGCGACATAACGAAATAGAGGGCGGCTAAGGTAATGCCCGCCAACCACAACGGCTGCGATGGCCAACATGACCACGATTCCGTAAGCCCACCCTGGTAAGCCGGCCACCAAAGATAGCTCTTCATGCTGCTGCGCGGCTTGGCCAACGGCGGCTTGTGCCTGTTCGACCAACTCGGGTAGTGCCAACAATGGAATGAGGGCCAGCATCGGGATCACGGCGATATCCTGAAACAGGAGCACCGAGAAGGCATTCTTCCCCCCTTCAGTTTTTGACAAGGCTTTCTCGTTAAAGGTCTGCAGCACGATGGCGGTAGAAGACAGCGCGAAGATAAGGCCGACAGTCAGCGCGATGCTCCAGCTTAAGCCAAAATAGATACCTGCTGCGGTGATGATTGCGGTCGTTAGACCTATCTGTAGGCCGCCTAAACCAATAAGTTTATTGCGCATATCCCACAGCATTCGAGGTTCGAGCTCCAGCCCCACAAGGAACAGCATCATGACCACACCAAATTCGGCAAAGTGTTGCAGGGTATTCGTCTCACTGCCGACCAAACCAATTATCGGGCCGATAATGACGCCCGCCATCAGGTAGCCCAGTACAGAGCCTAAGCCAAAACGTTTGGCCAGAGGCACAGCAATAACCGCCGCGCAAAGGTAGATAAAAGCTTGAATGAAATAAGCTGTCATAGGGTCCCTTAGTCTAAGCCTTACAATTAAGTGTTAAATAAGTCTGATAAATTGGTGTTTAATACAGGCAATGATTTTGCGAATTCCCAATCTAAAGTATTTTCAGCCAGTACGGTTAACAGCTCATGAAAACTTGTGATATGAGCATTTACACGACTCTCTTCTACCGCATTTCTGGCGCTAAACAGTACGAAGGGGGGGAGATAATTCATACCCGTTAATGACGCTGTTTGTTCTAATGGCTGGAGCAACTCCCGGATACTGAAATGGTTATATCCCTCTCTTTGGTAGGCCGCTTCTGAGCCGCCGGCTGTGATGGCACACAAAAAAGTTTTTCCCTCTAACGCATGACCGTTAGCGCCGTAGGCGAAGCCATGTTCAAGCACCAGATCTTGCCACTGCTTTAATATTGCAGGAGTGGAATACCAATAGAGAGGAAACATAAAGATGATCACATCATGTTCGCGCAAGCGCTGTTGCTCTTTGTCAATATTGATATGAAATGTGGGGTATTCCCGATAGAGATCGATGGCCGTTACAGCTATGTGTTGTTGGCAATTGATGAAAAGGGGCTTGTTGACCTCTGAGCGCTCTTGAGCCGGATGTGCAAACAGTACTAAGATTTTTTTCTTGTCTTTGGGCATAACAGATCCTTGTGAAAGTACGTGTGATAGCACTTGTAAGATTCTGCCATATATATTGAGCAAACGTCGTGATAATTAGCCGGTTCAGCAAAAAATAACGGCTTCCTCTTAGGGACTGAATATACCAAATTGGCTTAATAACTATGCCAAGCCGGTAAGCCATGGGGCGCAGTTCTACTCTCCGAGGTCAAGTATCTCACTTCGGTAGATATCTACTGAACTGTCGGCATCGATTCCAATTCGGTTATCGGCGTAGATATTGATCTCTATGTCTTTTAAGGGCTTTCCATTTTCATCATAGACATTGGTTATGGTAACTGAAGTATTCGTCTTTCTGGTTAGAATAAGCATATGACCTCCCTGTGTATACTTACTGTCTTCTAGGTTTAGCAGCGAAGTCGTCAATATTCAATGTGAAAATCTTTGATATGTGTCATGAAGCAAGCACTGCCGGGCTGGGCTGGCTGTTGTGAATCGGCTCAATATGTTATAGTGCCGCGCTATTGAGACCCGTTTAGATTGAAGAGAAAGAGATGACTAAAGAACTATTAAGCCGCTGCGGTGGCAAGTGTGAATTATGTGGTAGCGAATCAAACTTAGCTGCTTTTGAGCTACCAGAGTCTAAGGGCTACGGTGATGCGCGTATCATGATTTGTGACACTTGTACTGGTCAGATCAAAACCCCTGCCACTATCGATATGAACCACTGGCGTTGTCTCAATGACAGCATGTGGAGTCAGGTGCCGGCCGTTCAAGTTATGGCTTACCGTATGCTAAAGCAGATAAGTACAGAAGCCTGGGCTCGTGATCTGCTTGATATGCTTTACCTCGATGAAGATATGCAAGCATGGGCAGAAGCGGGAATCGAAGAGGTCGATGAAGATTTTGTACCTCACAAAGACAGCAATGGCGCAATCTTAGAGGCGGGTGATAACGTCGTTATCATTAAAGATCTCAACGTTAAAGGTACCACCTTTACCGCTAAGCGCGGCACAACCGTTCGTGGTATCTCTTTAACGAATAATCCAGAGCATATCGAAGGTCGTGTGAACGGTACTCGTATCGTCATCTTAACCTGTTTTGTTAAGAAGGTTATGCCAAGCGAAGAATAAATCGGGCGAATACTCGATTGACTGTAAAGCCGCCGTTATCTCGTCGATTTCGGTGGCTTTATCATTTCTATAGTTTAGGAATATACTGATTGGTATAAGGTTATTCGCATTCGTGAGCTTGCTTTTTAGGAGATAAGTATGAAAATTTGGGTCGATGCAGACGCTTGCCCTGGGGTAATTAAAGAGATCTTGTTCAGGGTCGCGGATAGGGCGAAAGTCGAGGTCACATTAGTGGCTAACCACTCCATGCGAATTCCGCCATCTCGTTATGTCAAGATGGTGACGGTTCCTTCGGGATTCGATGTGGCCGATGATGAGATTGTGAAGCGGCTCGACGCCGGCGATCTGGTGATCACTGCCGATATTCCACTCGCTTCAGAAGTGATAGATAAAGGCGGCATTGCCTTAAATCCCCGCGGTGAGCTCTATACCGTGCAGAACATAAAATCGATTCTGAATATGCGGGACTTTATGGATACTATGCGAGCCAGCGGGGTTCAAACCGGAGGACCTGCAGCGATTGGGGCGAGTGAGAAGCAAGCCTTTGGTAATCAGTTAGATCGTTTTGTCACAAAATATCATAAGCTTTAGTTTTAAGTTTTAAGTTTTAAGCTACGAGCTACGAGCTATGAGCTATGAGCTATGAGCTACGAGCTATGAGCTACGAGCTACGAGCTACGAGCTATGAGCTACGAGCTACGAGCTACGAGTTATAAGGTTCGGGGGCGATGACCCATGTAGGAGCAGCTTTAGCCGCGAATATTTCAGGACTATGGTTTACGAGCTTCGGGTTTCGAGTTACGAGGCTTAGTGGCACGAGCATAAAATATAAAGCATAGAACATAGTGTATTCCAGGGGGGAGTCACGGATTATCCCCTGAGGCTCTGATATTTACCGTTTTTAACTTTCCTTGCTAAATATCTCCTACTTCCTACTTCCTACTTCCTACTTCCTACTTCCTACTTCCTACTTCCTACTTCCTACTTCCTAACGTGATACCACGCTAGTTTAGCTTTGGCTTAACCATTGCTGGTTCACATTTTTCACCTGGTAATTACATTTTTTACTTGAAGTTTATCTTTATTGGGCATATTTTAACTCCAAGCTTAAACTTAAGTTTGGTATCCAAACAAATGTTTGTTTGGCGTGTAACCTGGATAATAAAGATGACAGAACGCGAACTAGAGATACTGGCACTACTTAAACAAGACCCACTTATCGCGCAACAGAGCTTAGCCGATCACTTAGGCATAAGCCGTTCCGCCGTTGCCGGGCACATCATGAACCTCACCAATAAGGGCGTTATTCGAGGAAAAGGCTATATCTTAGCCGAATCCCGATATGCGGTTGTTATCGGCGGAGCCAATATGGATATTCTTGGTCGTCCATTAAATTCATTGCAGGTCGGTGATTCAAACCCTGGCAGTGTGAGCTGCTCTCCCGGAGGCGTCGGACGTAATATCGCCGAGAACCTAGCAAGGTTAGGTTCCGAGACGCGGTTGATCAGCGCCGTAGGTAAAGATACTTATGGGCAGATGATTGTGAGTCAATGCCAGCAAGCTGGTATCGACATGAAAGGCTGCTTGCAGCTTAACGATGCCAATACCTCTACCTACCTTTCGGTGCTCGATGGCGACAGCGACATGCATGTTGCTATCAATGACATGGCTATCTTAGATCGCTTAAGTGTCGAGGTACTCAAGGAGAAAGAGGAGCTGCTAAGACGCGCAGACCTTATTATTCTTGACGCGAACTTATCCGCCGATTCACTGGAGTATCTGCTCAATAACTTCTCAGACAGACCCATCTTTGTGGATACCGTTTCTTGTGTTAAAGCTAAGAAAATTAAGCCGTTTTTAAGTTCAGTACACACGTTAAAACCTAATCTCAAAGAAGCCGAACAGCTCTCCGGGATCATCATCGAAGATTATAGTGAGCTGCCGGGTTTAGCTAACTGGTTCCATAATCAGGGGGTTAAGCGCATCTTTCTCAGTCTCGGTAGTGATGGTGTCTTTTACAGTGATGAAGGCACTCAAGCCCTTATTCCAGCAATTCCAGTCGCTATGGTTAATGCAAATGGAGCCGGTGATGCGTTTCTTGCTGGCCTTGCGCACGGCTGGATCCAGGAGTGGAGCATCGACCATTCCACCAAATTTGCTATGGCCGCAGCAGTCGTGGCGCTGTCACATCTTGCGACCATTAATCCAAATATGTCAGAAATTTCAGTAAACAGAATTATCAAGGAGTTAACATGTTAGAGCAGTACCTAGATATTAATCCTGAAGTCGCCGCGGCAATTGCAGCCGGAAAGCCAGTTGTTGCACTTGAGTCTACGATTATTTCACACGGAATGCCTTATCCGCAAAACGTAGAAACGGCACTTAAGGTTGAGCAGATCATTCGTGATAATGGCGCCATCCCTGCGACGATAGCCATCTTGAAGGGGCGATTGAAAGTGGGCATGACTCATGAGGAGATCGAATATTTAGGCAAGGCAGGTTTAGATGTCATCAAGACCAGTCGCCGCGATATCCCCTTTATTGTCGCTAAACAGGTTGATGGTGCGACGACAGTAGCCTCTACCATGATTTTGGCTCAAATGGCGGGTATCAAAGTATTTGCAACTGGCGGTATCGGTGGTGTTCATCGTGGTGCACAGCAGACATTTGATATCTCAGCCGATCTGCAAGAGTTAGCCAATACCGATGTGGCAGTAATCTGTGCCGGCGCTAAATCTATTCTGGATATCGGCCTGACACTGGAGTATTTAGAAACTCAGGGCGTTCCGGTTATCGGCCATCAAACCGATACACTTCCCGCTTTCTACACCCGTGAAAGTGAGTTTGGTGTCGACTACAGACTGGATAACGCAGGGCAGATTGCCACTGCGATGAAAGCCAAGTGGGAGATGGGATTAAAAGGTGGTGTTGTCGTTGCAAACCCTATCCCGGCAGAGTATCAGCTCGATCGCGCCATGATTGACAAGGTGATCATTGACGCCGTTGCCGAGATGGACAGCAAAGGGATATCGGGTAAAGAGTCGACCCCTTTCTTGCTGGCAAAAGTTGCTGAGAAAACAGAAGGCACTAGCCTGAAAGCCAATATTGAGCTTGTGTTTAATAATGCTAAATTGGCTGCCAAGATTGCCGTTGAGTATGCGAAGTAAGTAGCAAAAGTGTCTGTTTAATTCAGTCACTGTTTGTAAATAGAGAAGGCGCCTAAGGGCGCCTTTTTTTGTTTTGTATTTGATTGATGCGGTGCAGTGAGAACTGAATTTGTACTTGGGGAAAGGGAACAGCAGCAAGTGAATATTTCAGCTTATTGGTCATGCGAGGAGGGTCACTTCTGCCCATAAAGAGAAGGTATTTGGTTGAATATTCAATTCTTGGCTAGGATTAGTGTACAGATATTATTCTGCCTGGCGGAGATAACACTGATGAAGTTACATTGGCAGATCTTGATTGCCATCATACTGGCGCTCCTAGTCGGTATTGTGACAGCTCCCGAAAGTGCGATTTATGAAATTTATGATTTTATCGGCACCATGTTTCTCAATGCCCTCAAGATGGTCATCGTGCCTTTAATCATGTCATCTATTATCTCGAGTATGGCCGGCCTTAACCATGGCGATAGCTTAGGGCGGCTCGGGCTAAAGACTATGGCTTATTACACCATGACCAGTTTGTTAGCCATCTTAATTGGCTTGACCTTAGTTAACATTACTCAGCCGGGTATTATCGGGGGGCAACCTGCCGGTGAGTTACTCAACCTCAATACCAACAGTGCAGAGGTTGCGTCGACACTAAGTCAGGTAGAGGGGAGAGGGAGCAAAGATCTGGTTGAGATCTTTGTCAGAATGATCCCGACCAATATCGTGGAGGCGGCAAGCGAAGGGCAGATGTTGGGGCTTATCTTTTTCAGTTTACTGTTTGGTTTCTTTATGGGGCGTGTCGAGGGGCGCAGGGGAGAGGTACTGCGGGACTTTTGGAAAGGTGTCGCTAAAACTATGGTGCTTATTACTCAGTTTGTGCTTAAGTTTGCTCCTCTTGGAATATTTGCATTGATAGCAAAGACGGTGAGTGCCACAGGCTTTAATGCGTTCGAGCCAATGTTGGTATTTATGTTTACTGTCATTGTTTCTCTGGCCTTGCACGCATTTATCGTCTTACCTCTGTTGCTTAAATTCGTCGGCAGAGTAAGTCCCATCAAACAGATTGTCGCTATGTCTCCGGCGATGTTAATGGCGTTCTCAACGGCCTCCTCCTCAGCGACTTTGCCGTTGACCATGCAGTGCATACAAAAGCGAGCCGGGGTGTCGAGAAAAACCGCTAGCTTTGTTCTACCTTTAGGGGCGACGGTCAATATGGACGGCACGGCGCTGTATGAGTGTGTGGCCGCGATGTTTATTGCTCAAGCCTATGGTTTGGAGCTTGGGTTTATCACTCAGTTTACTATTGTGATAGTGGCACTGCTTACTTCTATCGGGGTCGCGGGCATTCCGGCTGCCAGTCTGGTGGCCATTACCGTGATTTTAGGGGCAATAGGTTTACCTCTTGAAGCGATAGGTTTATTACTGGTGACAGATAGAATACTGGATATGTTACGAACATCGGTCAATGTATTCAGTGATGCGTGTGGAACCGTGATAATCGCAAAATCTGAGGGGGAGAGCTGGGTGCTTAATCAAGGTACTGAAATCAAAGATGAAGTGGGGGATTGACCGCGACTTATTCTATGAGAAGACAAATAAGTCGCAAGAACCGTTTTTTACTGAGCGCACCTGACGCAATTTTTCCCCGCTTGCTTAGCCATATAGACAGCCTCATCAGCCTGCTTTATCAATTCACTATAATGTTGCATCTGATCTGTCTTGGAAGAGATGCCTACACTAATGCTGCCCTGCCAGCTGCCGCCTCCGAATGAGACCGTCATGGCGGCAATTTTCTCATGAACCTGAGTGGCAATGTGCCTGATACCATTAAGGTCGGTTGCCGGGCAGATGATAACAAATTCATCACCTCCTAAACGGCACACTATGTCATCGGTACGAACGGCATGTTGCAGCTCTCTGGATAACTCGCATAATACCTTATCGCCGGCGTCATGCCCGTAGGTATCATTAACGGTTTTAAAGTGGTCCGCATCTAACATCATACATGCCAGTGGCTGCTGGGTTTGCACGGACTCCAGCCAAAGCTTTGTGAATGTTTCCATGGCGAAACGTCGGTTGGGTAAACCGGTTAAGACATCGGTGACAGAGAGCTTCTCCAGATGGGTATTGGCATCAATTAATTCTTGCGTGCGCTGCTGAACCTTCTCTTCGAGGGAGTGATTAAACTCTATTAGCTGTTTGTTACGTTGGGATACCTGTTTAAACAGGCCATTGAGCGCCTTGAGTAGTGGGGCCGTGGCGCTATCGGCTTGCGACTCTTCTCTTTCATAGGCTTGTACCGGTGTTAATCCCGAGTCTATGGCGGCAATCTGTTTGGCCATATTCTGATCGGCACCTAAGATATGGTAGGCCAACCATTGAGTCAGAAAATCCAGAAGGTATTTAAGTGTCTCAGGATTGCCGATAGAGGTTGAAGTCTGAATCGCTTCCATCTCATGTAAGAAGTAATTGTGGGCCTCTTTTTGCAACTTAACGTGTCGCTTATCGACCCCTTTTTCTTGCATCAGGGCTTCTTCATCTTGAAAGTGATGCTGGGTATAGCGCCATAACTCACTGAGTACCTGGTCGATATCGCACGATTGTACATTATTGCTGGCGAGCAGGTGCCCAAATCGGTTAATCAGGTTTACGAGCTGGTGGTGTTGCTTATCAACATCATCTAAGCCGGTAACGAAGTGTCCATCCCACTGAAACGAATCCATACGATTTTCAAACTCACTAAAACTTTTCCAGTGAGTATTGTAAATTTAGTCATATTGATTGTCTTTGTTCTGGCGCACGTTTTTGTGTGTCAATATTACCCTTTGTTTTTAAACACTATTTATCACATAAGCTTAAATAGTCACCTTTTAGAAGTAGTCTTTGAAATGAAGGTTTATCTGTTTAACCTTGGGGGGAGAGCTGATATCTGCTTCTGCAGTTAGCTTAATAGCTTGTTGCTACATCGACATAAGCTTGAAATATCAGATAACTCACTGAAAGCTTAGCTTTATCCCTCCTTCAGATGTTATAGTTTTGTAAATTGGCAACTCGATTTAAAGGAACTGTAAAATGGAACCTCACATCCTTGAGATTAAAGACTTTGTCTCCTTCACCTTAGCTATCATTGCGCTATTTATCGGTAAAGCGATCATCTCCCGTTACGAGCTATTGCGTAAGTACAGTATTCCAGAGCCTGTGGTTGGAGGCTTTGCCTGCGCGGCCATTGTGGGGATCCTCTATTATGGCTTTGGTTTACAAATTGAGTTTAACTTGGATGTCAGGGATATTTTGCTGCTCTACTTTTTTGCCGGAATAGGCTTGAAGGCCGATTTCGCGACTCTGCTCAAAGGGGGAAAACCCCTGTTGATCCTGATACTGCTTTCCAGCGCGTTCATCTTCTTACAGAACTTCACGGGAGTGAGTGTTGCCACCCTGTTTGGTCTGGATCCCAAAGCGGGTCTGATGTCTGGCTCTATCTCACTGATTGGTGGCGTTGGAACGGCTATGGCGTGGACCCCCACTTTTGTGGAGGAGTTAGGTATCGCTAATGCTAATGAGTTGGGGATCGCATCGAACACACTCGGCTTAATTTCTGCCTGTGTTATCGGTGGTCCCATCGCGGCTTATCTGATTAAGCGCCACCATATTAAGCCCAACCTGGATGAAGAACTCGATATCGGTGCCAGCCATAAGAGCAGTTCAAACCATATTCAGGTCGACTACTTTGGCGTACTCAGAGCCTGGCTATGGCTAAACGTAACACTGATCATTGGTTACTTTATCGATATGGCGATGCAAGAAGCCGGGCTAAAGTTACCTATGTTTGTCGCCTGTTTACTTGCCGGTATTGTTATCGGTAATGTCGGTCGTGCACTTCTTAACCGTAAGAAAGACAGAGATCTTACCTATGTCGAGGAGGCTTCCAGAGGTTTATCATTAATTCAGGATATCTGTTTAGGCATGTTCTTAACGATGGCGCTGATGAGTCTGAAGATATGGGAGCTCGAGGGGAGTCTATTTTATATCTCGGTCGTGATGTCGATACAGGTACTCTTGTCGGTGTTGTTTACCGTCTTTATCGTGTTTCGCGCCATGGGCAAAGATTATGAGGCGGCGGTTATCTGCTCCGGCTTTGGCGGGGTAACCTTAGGCTCTACGGCGACGGCAATCGTAAATATGACGGCGGTATCTCAGCAATATGGTGCGGCGCACAGGGCCTTTATCATTGTACCTTTGGTGTGCGGTTTCTTTATCGATATCATCAATGCGATGATTATTAACTTGTTTGTAAGCTTCTAGCGCTGATAAACGCTGATAAACGCTGATAAACGCTGATAAACGCTGATATCGATAGCGACGCTATCGATATCAGCTCGAGCCCTAGTTAGCTGATTGAACAGAGACGAGTTCGTCAACAATCAGTTTCAGGAGGAAGGTTTCCCTCTCGATTGACATCCCTTTCTTTGGGCTGTTAGCCATGGTGTGTTCGTTATGGGCTATTGCCTCATGAATATTAATCCATACCGGCTCCATGCCGTTTTGTATCTCATGCTCTTCCAGTCGAGTCTCGCCTAACTCAGGGTGGATATTACACACATAGCAGTAGGACTGCATATGTACGATATCAAAATCATCTTTATACCAAGGCCTGTACTCCTCGTATAAACCGAATTCACTCATAACTTCAATATGTTGAGCACCGGTTTCCTCTTCTAACTCCCTGAGTAATCCGGCTTCAATCTCTTCGCCGTCATCGATACCACCACCAGGAATACTGTAATCATGATAACGCTCGGTGTAGAGCATTAAAATATTTTCACCGTCTAAGATGATGCCTCGGGCGGCCTTACGGTGAAACTGCTTGCCTTCGAGAGTTTGAATATCTGGATGAATCGTGGATTTTAATAGGCGCATGAAAAGTGTCTGGTGCCGGAACGTGGATAATGGGCTGCGAGTATAACTCAGAGTCATGAATAGCGTTATATGCTTTTCTTGAATAAGAGTTACAAGCCGGCGGCCTTTTAAGGGGGAGACGACCGGGCCTGTTAAGTCTTTTCTTTATGCTATTTAATGCGCTCTTCCAGTTCGCGATAATCAGCGATGATCTGCGCCAACATATCGGCATTCTCGCCGGCACTTTGTTGCATGCGTTCATAATGTAATATTGTTTTATGCAGGTATTGCTTGTCGGCATCCAGAGACAGGTTCCACATGATAGATCCAACGTTCACTATGGCTTGTTCGCAGTCTGTAGATAGATGCATGATTTCATAGAAACGTTTGTTCTCCTGAATGAGGCATTCGTTGACCAGACCTAACTTCAGTTGACTTAAGTGCTGCCTGAGTTTGTAATTGTGATGGACCGGACAGAGGATAAATTCAAAATGTTTGCTTGGATAGTTGGTCATAATTGAGCTGATTAACTCTATGAGTAACTCGCCTCCGACCCCGGCAATGATAATTAGGTGTGATTCACAATCGTCAAAATCAGCGATAGGCAGATGCGCCACATCGATGCAGTGAACTTGCCAATGGCTCGTCTGGATTTCATCATGCGAGGAGGCGTCATCGCTTAATTCACCTGAGGGGAAAAAGCGGGTGAGCTTTTTTTCGAGATCGATCATCAGTTCATCGACGACATCGACGAAGTGAATGGTGCCTGCCGCGCCTCTTTGAAGGAGTCTGGCTCCAAGCAGCCCATGATCACAACAACAATCCCAAATATGGTCATAGTGATTGTTTATCATCTTGTCTATTTGACTCAATCGCTGGCTGATTTTCACTGTGTCCTCCTTATGCCAACCTCATTAAATATGTAAGTCATTGCCCGGTGGCTTACGTTGACATATCCGAAATCCAATCAGGTTGGAACTAGTTTACAATAGGTTATTGTATCGCTTTTCTCCAATATAGGTATTGAGAAAATTGACATTTTGAACATAGGTTTTGTAAGCGCAAGTGGCCAGAGGGGGCCGCTTTAGCCATTAGCCTTTTATTATTGACTCGGCGTTCTGTATTGGTATCTGAAGTGGAGCCTGAATTAAGTTGAATTGAGAGAGAAATTTAAAGTGAATTGAGGTGAACTACCGATGTAATGGCTTGCCTGGAAAAGATAAATGATTGCCGGACTCTGTTGAGCCACGACGCTCTTATTCAGGCAAGATCAAGTCCGGACCTGCTGAATTATGCCTAAAGCAGTAACTCTATCTCCAGCTCGATGTCTGTACAGTGCTTGTTGCAGAATACCCCGTATTTTTTCTCTGTTCCATTCTCTGTCGGAACGATGAGCTTCAAGGGCTGCTTGCAGGTTTCACAAAGCACTGTATTGCCTTTAAACAGACGCTTTATCAAATTCTTCTGTTCATTGAAAGATTTTGCGGTTGTTTTATTGATGTTTGAAAAATCAATTTTTTGCGTTTCAGTGGTCATTTAAGGTGATCTTATTTAGTCAGATATTGGTAGGAGTATATCCTTAGCTTAGGGTTTGATGAAATGGATTTTAATGAAATTAAGTGATAGTCAGGCTTTTTGTATCGGGGTTGTGAGCAAATGTTCGAGAATTTGAGTTTTAAGAGTCATACTATTAGTTGTGTTTTGGTATCAGCAGCGAATAATTCTGACAATCTAACCTACAATTTCATTAAATTTAAATGGGTTGTATTAACAGGCTTAGCCTGGGAGTAAAAATGCTACGAGCCGTTTGTACCTTACTTATTTTTGCCTGCCTGATGATCCAAGCCGAAGAGGTTAGAGCTCAAGAGTTTAATCATCATAAAGAGGAGGTTGAAGTTGAAAGGCTTGAAGTCATTGCTATGGATTATGCTCCTTTTACCTCTGAAACTTCTGATGACAATGGCCTGGCATTCAAGTTGTTAACCGATGCTTTAGATGGAACCGTTCAGGTACAACCTCAGTTTCTGTCTGCCGCAAGGGCTCATCGAATGGTTCAGGAAGGGGAGTGGTGTGCCAGTTTTTATCCTCCTCAGAAGCTGATTGATAAGCATATTCTAGTTAAATTGGCGGATGAGCCAGTAAAACTGGGCCTGTACAGGCTAAGGGAAAATACACCATTTTTTTGGAACAATCTTAACGAGTTAGCCGGAAGGCGAGTGGCCTATTTCAGGGCTCTTGAACGTGATGGCATTGGTTTGGAGATGGTACAGGCCGGTATCGAGATATTTAGTGTTGAAACGACCAGACAAGGTGTTCAACTGCTTGCTAAGGGGAGAGTGGATTATGCCTTTGGCGATCAGGTTTCAGGCCCTGCGTTAATGAAACAGTTGGGATTAAACCCTGACGATTACCAGTTCTCTGAAACGGTTTTCAGAGATTTTCCTGTTGGGATCTGGTTAAACCTCTCTTGTCCGCAAGCTTTAACGGCATTTCACTACCTCAATAGCCATGGCTACCTACAAATCGATATAGATAAGCTATAGGTAAGTTAAGCTAACTGCCTGTTGAGAGTCCGCAGTCCTGTTTTCGTCACGCCTCTCTCTTTAATTCATCTCTTAACAAACTTGTCGTTCGTGGTTTAAGTATTTAAAATACCCACTTTGAATGCGGTATCGCTCTGGTTTGACGCTACAGTGTCAAAATCCCTTTGTAAAAATAGTTAACACAAGAGCCGAAAATTATGTCAAAAGAAGTTAATACCGATAAGCATAGTGGCTCATCGATTGATGATGCGCCAGTCGACGTTCAGTTGGCAGTGGATCTTATCTATCTTTTTGAGAGTAATGAGATAGACCCCCAAGTAGCCCTGTCAGCCTTGGAGATGGTTAAGTCAGATCTGATGGCTAAACTTTCGAAATAATTGTTTTAAAATAAGTCACCCCAATAAATTCGTTTCCTTATCCTTTCAACCCATCTCTTAAATCTTGCCCGGTGGCGATTCTTAGCCACTACTTTGATGAAAGTTATTTCAGTCGAGTACGGTCTCTTATCACATGAATGGTTTAGCTGTTTTCGGCGTTACGCTCACAAACCTGTAAGAGGCAGCCGAACCGCTTGAGGAGTGAATATGTGCAGCACGCCTAAAACGAATTTGACAGCTAAAATGCCCAAGACGCCATTTCGAAGTTTTATGGCCAGCATGACGCTTTTCCAACGTAAACGTTTTGCTGAAGTTGCGAATCGGGCTGAAGAGCGCCGTGAGATAAGGGAGCATTATCGTCAGCGAGCCAATCAGAAAGACAAGTTCCTTAATCCGTCACGACCTTCACCAAACCTGCTCGAATGGGTGAAATTATTTTGTGAACAGACGATTAAACTGATGTGATAAGTGGTGCTATTAGGTTCGGCCTCCTTGAGAAAGTCGTGGATGCTCGGTATCTGTAACATCATCTATCTTCCCGAAGATTGTCCGGACCGTTCAAAGGTGTGTGTTAGAACGGCCCTACCTTCTGCATTAAGCCGGTAAGTGCCCCACTTTAACTAAAATGACCGTCTCCAGCTTCACAAAGGGATGATGCTCGCTCAGGTGCGGACTACGTATCCAGCTGTGTGTCGGATACTGGCCGTGCTCATCTTCAAACTGCCCTGACAGGACTAATATTTCCTCACCACCAAAATGTCTGTGGGGCTGAAAAACCTCACCGGCTGGCCACTTTACCAGGGCGGTATGTTGTCCCTCAAAATCATGCAGTGACATGACCTTTAGTCCGCCAATTCCTGTTTGCCATAGGGTCTTATTGGTATCGACGCGTACTCGCTCTGAATCGTTAGGGTCAAACTGATTTAGTTTGACGAACAAGGTGCAGCCAGCCGTGCTAAAAGGACGATGAGAGCTGCCTGGTGGGTTACGGATATAGGTGCCCTGAGGGTAATCACCATCTTCATCGGAAAAGGTGCCCTCCAAGACAAATATCTCCTCACCCATGGGATGGTTGTGAGCTGTGAAATGTGAACCCGCCTGATAACTAACGATGCTGGTGGCATGGCCACTCTCATTATTTTCCCTTGCCAGTGGTTTGCGGGTCACACCTTCGAGCGGGCTGGGAAGCCAATCTAAGGTGTTTGAGTCGACAACGACTCTTTTAGAAAAATCCATATTAAGATGCTGCATATGCCACCTGTGTTGCCTCTTATGTTACTCGACCCTCGACCCTCGACCCTCGACCCTCGACCCTCGACCCTCGACCCTTAGAGTTTAGCCTTAATTACGTCCAGCCATCACACCACCATCGATGTCCCATATTGCACCAGTCACCCAATCACTGTCACTGGAAAGTAGAAAACTGATGCTGTTGGCAATGTCAGATGGTGTTCCGATGCGACCAATAGGATGGAAACCATTAAAACCTGCCAGAGCTTCATCCATCTGTGTCGGATCGATAAAGGTTTGGTAAATCGGAGTCTTAACCACGGCTGGGGAGACTGCATTGACTCGAATATTAAAGTCTGCCAACTCCATAGCCATATGCTGAGTTAACGCGTGTAACCCCGCCTTTGCCATAGAGTATGCCGTGGAGGGGGTGGCCTTAATGGCTTGTTTAGCCCACATAGACCCTATGTTTACTACATTGCCGCCACCATTTTGTATCATGTTTTTAGCCACCGCTTGAGATATCATAAAGGTGGCTTTATTGAGGCTCATATAGATCTCATAATCAGTTTCACTATGCTCAACGAAAGGTTTTGGGTTGAAATAGCCCGCTGAATTAACCAGATAACCTATATTTGTCGTTGGCAGCTCGATAAAGTCTATGATGCGCTGTACATGACTTGCTTGAGACAGGTCGGCCTGAATACCAGATGCGTTACCTTTACCGGTAATTATCTCCTTTTTAAAGCTATTTAACTCATTGAGTGCATTATCGAGTTTCGCTGCATTATTGCCAACGATGACAACTTCAATATCTGCTTTGAGGAGTTTTTTTGCCGTTTCAAGGCCCATGCCGCTTGTGCCACCTATGATGAGTGCCACGCCTGTTTGAGTAAATGTCATAACTGATATTTCCTGTTCCTATTCGCTAACCTCATGGTTGAGTCAGCGTAAATTGATATTTGGCTTGCGGATGAAGGCAACGCGCTAAGTGTGGTAATCTTAGGCTTCTCACCCAGATGAAAAAAGTAAGTACAAATGGGTTCTCTAGGTACTTTTTGGTACATCTTTATGACTTTAAAAGAGAAATAAATTTCAGATATGCAGGAAAGAATAATAGGGCCGAGTGAAAGTACCCGCATGGTCGAAACCATAGTCGGCTGTAAATGGTCCTTGACCGTGTATCAACTTCTTGAGCAAGAGATTAACCGTCCCGGCGAGATGGTGCGCAGTGTCGAAGGGCTAACGACTAAGGTGCTTAACCAATGTTTGAAGCGCAATGTTGAGTTTGGCATCTTAGAGAAAATGAGTTTTCCGGAGATCCCACCACGGGTCGAGTACCGTGTGACTCAGTTTGGTGAGAAATTTATGCTTATTCTCGATAGTTTGAATCAACTTCAGCGAGAAATTGACGGAAATATCTAGTTTAAAATTGATAGCCTAATCGCTCTGGTTAAGTCCCCGATTTCAGCAAGGCCAATGGGGATGTTTATCACCACCATTATGTTCACATTTTTACCTTGGCTTATGGCTTTCCACTCAGCACTCCTATTCATATAGAGCCTCTGGCTTTTTGCAGATAAGAGGCTGCTGAAAACAGTTATTTTATTATCGGGGTAAACCTTCAATAGAGAACGCTATTCCGTTAAACTAGCCCTGTTTACATTTTTGCTACACAACGACTGTTTATTCCTATTAGGTAATAGAGCCGGGTTGAGGATATGGACTGCAAGCAAACCATTGCACAGCTAGAGGAGGAGATAGCTCATTTAAAGAGTGAAAACCTCAAGCTTAGAACCCAAAAAAATAGTGCGGAGGAGAAGTTGTCTGCGGCGCTCGATGGCACAGGTTTATGTTTGTGGCAGCAATATATTCCCACCGGAGAACTCACCATCTTTAACCGGGAATGGGGGGACCTATTAGGTTTTACTGAGCAGGAGCTTGCCGCTAATATTGACAGCTGGAAAGGTAATCTGCACCCGGAGGATAGAGATTGGGTGATTGCCGCTTTTGACGACCACGTTCAAGGCAAGTCAGATAGCTACCAAGCCGTGCACCGAATGATCCATAAAGATGGCAGCGTAAGTTGGGTGTCAGACAGGGGACGAATTATCGAATATGGTCCTGAAGGTGAGCCGCTTAGGATCATGGGAACCCATATTGATATCACCCAAGAGAAACGTTATGAGTTGAGCCTGGCACAATTAGCACATGGCGATCCATTAACTCACCTGTTAAACCGAAAGGCACTCGAGAAAGCTTTTTGCGAAAATCAGCTTACAGAAGATGCAGTCGGTGGCGCCATGTTCTTTATCGATCTTGATGGATTTAAGGCCATCAACGACAGGTATGGCCATAGATTCGGTGATCTTCTGTTGATCCATGTGGCAGACTCACTACGCTCCATCGTGGATGGCGACGCAAAACTTGCGCGTCTGGGAGGTGATGAGTTTGTCATACTGCATCCGAGCTGTGATGTGGAACGACTTGCTCATTTGGCGCAAAGCCTTCTGGACAGATATCACTTACCCATAAAGTTGGACGGCAAGTTAGTTTCAATTGGTTTGAGTATTGGGATCAGCCTATTTAAGGATGATGATGAATTTATCACTGTGTGCGAGTATGCAGATAAAGCCATGTATGCGGTTAAGCGTCAGGGAAAGCATAACTATGGCTTCTGGCAAGAGCCGTTAATCCGTATGAGTCGATAGCAAGTGTCATTAAACGATATTTAACTGACGGTTATCGCTATTCAATATTCAGGCTGACAGCATTGCAATAAACTTTGTAAGCCTGTGATTTTTCTCCCCGAAGCGACTTTTGATTAAACTGCTCTTGATTCAAAAACTCCTTGTTTAGGAAGAGGTACAGCGGCTTAAATTCCACACGATATTGACCGGGAATCAATCGAAATGCCTCGCTTAACTCAAGTGTAATTCCAACCTCTTCACCCGCTTCGATTACCAGGTAATCATCATCATTGGGTTGGCCACGTTTGGCAAGTGCTCCTTCATAGGTGACGGGGTTTCCTGCCAAAGTCACGTGGATAAATTCACTAAACCAGGCATCGAAAGGCGTGTGCCATTTCAGCAGACGCCAGGATTGTTTACCAGGGTTAGATATTGAAAATTGAACTTTTGAGCCTTGTGAGCTTGAGTGTAAGGCGCATTTGGGATACATCGGCTCTCCAGCGGTAGCCGAAGATAGGCCAGTAATAAATAAGAGTGTAATTGCAATGATTTGACTGTTCGCGCCATTCACAAATCTAGTTATCCGAATGAAAAAAAAAGGGCGGGTATCAACCGCCCAAAGACAAGGTTCGTTCAGGTATTTAGCTTAGTTTAAGTTTGGCGTATTTTCCGCAAAATATTCGTGACTATCTGCATTTTGAATTGCCTGAGCCGGGTCGCTGTCAGCTAAAGCTTGTGCACCGCTTTGACCATAGACCGCATCATCGGTACCCGCTACCACATTAAAGTGACTGGTTTCATGGATAATGGTACCACCTTTAGAGTCGGTACCTGTCACCGGTGCTGACCAGAAAGCGCTGCACATATAGATGGTATACGGCTGGGTCGGGTAGACATAGGCGAAATATTTTTTCTTACAGCTACAATCGAATGTCAGTGGCTCGTTGTTAAGTGCGTTGTCTATCTTGCTGAAGTTATTGCTAACCGTGTTCCAGCGTGATGAGTTGTAATCGCCAAACCAGGTGCTGTAGCGAACGGAGTTGGTATTGTTCCCCGACAAGTGTTGATTCGCATCCGCTGACATCTCCTTGGCGGCGTCTAATCCTGCTAAGATATCGCTTTGTTGTGAGTTGCTGCAGCGTCCGCTGAAGCTTATACCGTCAACCGAACCGCCACCATCGCCAGTTCCAGGCTTGCCCTTATTCGTGCCCGATTTGTACTCGCGGCCTTCTAAATAAAAGCTCGTTGGTTCAGAGTGGATCCCATCAATACCGAGACGCGCCAGTTTTTTCGCTTGTCCGGGGTTGGGAGCAAAAAGTTGCATAGAGCTAACATCGTAACTGATCTCGTACGTGGCGCTGCTGGACATATCGTAGAGCGATGAAAGCTCGACATCATAGGAGACACTTTCACCGGCTTTAAGCTTGATATAATCACTCTTTGTTGGCGCCTGGCGCTTGTAATGTGCACCTAAGTATTGACGTGACTCACCGTTTGCGGTGACCTTAAACAGAGATTCTTCAACGCCCTCTGCGGCGGTATACCACTTCAGCAGCTTAACCGGAACATGATCTTCATTGGTTAGGGTTACGTTGACAATGACATTATCGCTACTCGTGTACTGAGCCTGGCTCATCGTTAACTGCGCATTAATACCGTCTGCCAGCGCTGCGTTACTCAGTAACCCCGCCGCTATCGAAAGAGCCGTAATCAGCTTGTTTTTATTCATTAAATTGCCCTCAGGTTTATTGTTATTTTTTAGTGCTTATTATTGTGTTGTTTTTATGTTGCTAGTTTGTTGTGTTATTGTTTGTGCGATCGAGTGTAATATAATCTATTTATTGAGCGCAAGTCTTGGCTGGGTTTTTATTTGGCAGAGTAGGGATATGGTGGAAGATAACCCTGTGTTTTCCTGAACAAGCCGAACTTAGCGCGAGTCTCGTGTTTTACTGTATTGTCTGTGGGGGCGATAAGAGCCAGATAGGAATGCTTCGACATTGAAAGTGTTGATACAGTCTGGAGAGGAAGGTTGAACAGATAAACAGAGCCCCAAAATGTGCGGGCTCAGTGCTTGGTGAGCAACTTGTTAGCGACAGGGCTGTGAACTGTCAGGTTAACGCTAGCTAGTTTAACCAGAGTCGCTGCTCCTGGGCTTGGTCATCATATTGCCAAAGTTGATATTTAGGTGCCGCACCATCATAGAACCACAGCACTGCTATCAACTGTTCATTATGGTTAGCAATTTTGAGATGGGTATTAAGCTTGCCACTCTCGGTCGGTCCCCGGTACTGACAAGACTCGAAATTCACAGTGTACTTATTATTACTGCCACTAAATTCATCGCAGAGAGAAAAATAGGCGCGTCTCGTCGAGTCCAAGTCTATCGATACTGCCAGTTGAAATGCGGCCTGCATCTGATTGTCGTCATCGACAATCAGATCATCCAGTGAGGTTGGATCTGCTACCGATTCAGGCTCAGGTTCTGGTGTTGTAGTGACAGGCGGTGTCGTCGTTGTTGTGGTGTCCGCCGCCGGCGTGACACTTGTCGGTGTACTTGTTATTTCGGCTTCATCCCCCCCTCCGCCGCACGCCGAAACCGCTGTGCTCATAATCGCGATGACCATCAAACGCGAGGTAAAAATATTTCGGCATAATTCAATCATGCTGTGTCTGTTTATGCTTTGCTTCATTTTAAGTGTCATGATCTGCTCCATATTCCCGTATCGACTAATCCTGGAAAATCAGGGATGGATTAGCATTGAGGTACCAGTTGGGGTTGGTGTTACCCGTTTTGTCTGCGGCAAAGTTAAGAAATTCCGAATAGGTCATATCTAACCTTTCTCTTTCAAGAGGGTGCTGCCAACTCGTTGGGATCTCGATAGCCCAACTCATGCCATTCTCATTGAGGAAGTATTGGCCCGCACCAGGGTCAGATCTATCCTCTCTCGAGCCGAAGTAAGCGGTGGCAAACTTGTCGGTGGGTGCCTTGTTCTTCAGGTGGATCTCGAGTTTACGTCCCGGTAACTCTCCAACCACGTTCTTGGCCGCTAAGCCATGATCTGTGCCTGGAGTCGCAAATATAAAGGGATCGTAGGGAAAATCCGGCATTTGTGATTGGGCTATGCTGGTTTCGAAGGGCACTCTCATCTTCCAGGTTGTCCTGTAGCTGGTGCCGCAACCCGATTCGGTTCTCAGGTAGTTACACCCGGTCGATAAGCTGATGTGATCCCATAAGTCCTGGGTAAAGATAAATACCGCATTGGTTTGTCCTGACTCTAATGGCGAGCCACTTTGCGCGACATCATCTATGCTCCATTCGATGGAATCTTCTTTAACCTTACCCATAGCGACATCGGGTAGTTGTATCGCAAACCCGTTGTGGTAGGCAGCGCCCATGGCGGCAAGCTTAGCCTCGAATTCGACCCTGATCACCTGATCACTCTTGACGTACTCGATCAACCTCAAGTGAAAGATGACGTCGTTCATATCGTAATCTTCCTGATCGGGGTAGAGATCTTCATAGGCAATGGAGGTGTAGCTTGAAGATGAGGGGTAGTAGTTAATCGTGACTCCTGTTTCGGTTATAGTTATCTGATGATCTTCCACCTCGCCGTCACCCACACCGCCGGTCGGTCCGATATCTGCCAGACTGCTGAAACGAAATCTGGCCCAGGATTGGCCGGCTTTGCCCCAGGTGGGCACATTTAAACTCACGCTATTACTGCCAGGTGAAAGAGCATAGCCCGCAATTGCCTGCTCATCACTGTCGAAGCTGCCGTTTTGGTTCCAATCGAACCAGGCATTGAGATAACCACCTGACCCCGTAGCGGTTGCCAGTATTACAGCGGATTCTCCCAACTCGAACCCCGTCGGAAAACTAATGCCATCTTCATCATCTATACCATCACTGCTGTCGTCTGAAAGCGGCAATGGATAGCCACTGGCCTCATGATCAACCGTAGAACCCAGGTAAAAGTCATCGATGATCGAGTGTCTGGCACCATTTGATGTCATCAAGGTGCCGTAAGAATCAGGGGCATCACCGAAGTCAACGTCATCTCCTACGGGGACCTCGGCCAAGGCGCAACGGGCACCATCATTGCTCGATGATGAGGGGCCATAGGCAAACAGTTCGGCTGTGGGGTTAGCTTCGTTAACATTGAGACGGTAAATTTTACCGTCACTGTTATTACTCACATAAAGGTTGCCGTCTGGGTCAAAGAACTGTGCACCGAAGGTAAAATTTGATCCGCTACTGACCAATACCACTCCCAGATTGGTTGATGCGCCCGTTAAGGGATCTATCTGTAAAAGGCTGCCACTGGCCCCGTTACTTACCGCATAGATATATCCATTATCAGGATGAAAGGCGAAGTCGGTAATGTTATAGCTGGCGTTTGCTTTACTGCCGGGTAAAAGTGTCATGTTGTAGTTATCAGGATCATCGAGGGGGATTTTAAACATGCCTTTGTTTTTTCTGTATCCGTACCAGACGTTTTCATCGATGGCGATATCCCCCACAAAGAAGTTACCGGCAGCTGCTGCCGAGCTATCTTTAGTAACGTTTAAGGGGACTATGATGTAATCATCGCCAGTCTTACCTAACGTGCTGTTTTCATAATCCCAGCCATAGATGTAATTGTCGTGGTAGTTAAACCCGACGCCGTTATAGGATTTATCTCTCCCCATATTATTTGAGAGTATGGTGTAACTTCCGGTGGCCAGCTCGACACCATAAGAGATAGGTACGGATGAGGGGGTTTGAATAATAAAAGCTTGTGAGGGACAGTTTTCAAACTCCGCCGCCCATGAAGTGCCTTGGCAGAGCAATAAACAAGTGGTTATAACCGAGCAGTATGCTGTTTTCATTGGGTATCCCTATATCCATTTTCTTCTATGCAGGGGTAATGCAGGGGGTGTGCCATTATTTAAAGTTATTAACTATCATGGTGTTAGGTTTGCTGTGTTGTTATTTTTTCAAAGTGGTTGCAAACTGCGAATCAAGTTGCAATTGGACACAGATTTGCAAAGTAGAGGGGGAAGTCGTGGACTTTGTAGGAGGAGAAAGGTGACTTAATATTGAGATTAATTATTCTCGATATTGCTCAACGCTGAGTGGTGCTTGAAGACTGGCTTGTCTCTGTTTTATTTCTGCTTTTCGTGAATTTTATCATCAGCTCTACTAAGCTAGATTCAACCTTGTTTTGCATTGAGAACGTTATCGGAGCAACCAATAGTGATAGTTAAAAGGTGAATATGGACGATAAGCCGAATAAAGTAGCGAGTTCCACTCAAGGTAAGTATGGCTCTTTGAGTATCAACTTAATTGTATGGTTTCTGATGCTCTCATTAATCCCATTGGTTGCCGTTTCCTGGTTTAGTTATGAGCAAGCGAAACAGAGCTTGATCAATGAGTTAAAAGAGGAGTTGGCTCAGTCCTCTTTAATGAGCACAAAAGCTATTCAGAACTGGTTTCAGTATCGAATGGTTGACCTTAATGTAGAAGCCGCATCTCCTAATAACTCCCTTTTACTACAATCGCTTATCGCAGGTTTAAACAGAAGCCAATTGGAAGGTGGGGAGTATGTTTTAACTTCTGAGTGGGAACTGATAGTCGCTACTTATCAGCATGAGCTCGTGGTGAAGGCTCATCAATATGATTATATCAGCGATCTGTATTTGCTCGATACGCAGGGAAATATCCTCTTTACCGTGACCAAAGAGGATGACCTTGGCCAAAATGTTTTCAGTGAGCAATTCGGTGATTCGCTGTTTTCGGCAAGTGTCCGTTCAGCGCTTGATACCGGCGATGCTAATTTTTCCGGGTTAGAGCGCTATGAAGCGTCATCTGAACCACTCGCCGGCTTCATCAGTGCCCTCCTGTTTGATGAGTTTGGCGAGCCCATCGGGGTGTTCGCTATCCAGTTAAAGTTTGAGAAAATATTGAATTTATTAGGCTCTACTATTGGAGGGCGTGACTCATTATCACATTACCTGATAGCCGAAGATGGCACATTAAGAACGCCCATAAAAGATAATTGGAATGAAGTACTTTTGAGAAAAATCGATACTTTCCAATTTAATACCTGGCGTAATAATCATAGATTGAATACCAGTGCTAACAGAGGTGTTGTGGATGAACCGAATATAAGAGAGTCGGCATCAGAGTATATCGGTCCTAACGGCCAGAAAGTCATTGGCATTCATCAGGAAGTTAAAATGGCGAATGTAACTTGGTTGTTTATCAGTGAGTTAGAGCGAGGTAAGGCGTTATCGGCAATAAGCTGGTTAGGCAAGATAACCATGATTTTAGTCCTGCTTACCGCTTTAGTGGTCATTATTGTGGCTATCTATATCACCCGAAAAATTACATATCCGATAAAGGTGCTAGCGGCGGCGAGCCTGAAAATGGCCTCAGGGAAGGAGGTGGGTGAAATAACCATACAAAGTCATAATGAGATAGGTCAACTGACCGATGCCTTTAACTCCATGATGGTGTCAAGAAAGGCGCATGAACAGGCCTTGTATAGGGCAAACGAACAAACTCAATTGGCATTAGACAGTTTAGAGGGCCAAAAATTTGCTCTCGATCAGCATTCCATCGTTGCAGTAACAGATCTTAAAGGGACGATCACCTACGTCAACCAGCTTTTTTCAGAGATCAGTGGATATGCACCTGATGAGCTCTTGGGCAGAAATCATAGAATTCTTAACTCAGGACATCATCCCAGAGGTTTTTTTAAACAGATGTATGAGGTGATCACTAAGGGAGAAGTATGGAACGCCGAGATCTGTAACCGAGCCAAAAATGGCACCTTGTATTGGGTCGATACGACGGTTGTTCCGCTTAAAGATGCAGAGGGCCATGCTCATAGTTATATTGCAATTCGCACCGATATCACCGAAAGAATGATGGCGTCAATAAAGATGAAAGAGGCCCTGTCTTTGATGCATTCGGTACTCGAATCCACCGATAACGGCATTTTGGTAACCAGCATTAAAGGCAAGATTCTTCAGGTTAATAGTCGTTTCATCGAACTTTGGAAGATCACGGACAATCAAATAATTGGACGTGAAGATGCCGAACTTGCCAGCCATGCAAAATCTCAACTTGTCGATTCTGAGTCATTTATGCAAGCTATTGAGCGGCTTTACAGTGAACCAGAAATTGAGCTATTCGATATTTTGGAGTTTAAAGATGGCAGGGTATTTGAGCGTGCATCACTGCCTATGATGTCCGAAGATGGAGTGCTTGGTCGGGTATGGAGTTTCCGGGATGTGACTGAACGGATGAAGGTTCAAAATGAGCTGATGTTGGCTAAAGAGGGAGCCGAGCAGGCAGTCAGAGCTAAGAGTGAGTTCTTAGCCAGTATGAGCCATGAGATACGCACCCCTATGAATGGTGTGCTGGGCATGCTTGGGCTGCTACTTAATACCAACTTGTCTGATTTTCAGCGGCGAAGGGTGGGAATCGCTCAGTCCAGTGCCCAATCCTTATTGACTCTGATAAACGATATTCTTGATTATTCGAAAATTGATGCCGGCAAGTTGGAACTGGAAAACTTAGATTTTAATTTACGGGGGATGCTGGGAGAGTTTGCCGAAGGTATGGCGCATCTGGCGCAAAATAAAAACCTGGAGCTCATATTAGATGTTAAGGGAGTCGAGCACTCTATTGTCAATGGCGATCCCGGGCGTCTTAGACAAGCATTAACTAACCTCACGGGCAATGCGATTAAGTTTACCCAGCAGGGGGAGGTCGTCATTAAGGCCGAGCTTATTCCCTCTGTCGATGAGACATTATGGCGATTTAAATGTTCGATTTCAGATACAGGCATTGGTATCGCGGAAGATAAAATAGACTCGCTGTTTGACTCTTTCAGTCAGGTGGATGCATCTACTACCCGAAAGTATGGCGGGACGGGGTTAGGTTTGGCCATCGTAGAAAAAGTCTGCCATCTGATGGGAGGAAGTGTATCTGTAGAAAGTGAAGAGGGGCGGGGGAGTTGCTTCCAGTTCGAGGTGAATTTAGGGCGAAGTGCTAACTCTAAGTTAGTGGTGCCTAAGGTCGATATTACCGCCTTAAAGTTATTGGTCGTGGATGATAATGAAACGAACAGAGAGGTGATCCGTGGCCAGCTAGAATATTGGGGAGCCGATGTGGTTGACGCAAAGAGTGCTCCCGAAGCCATTGAGATTTGCGAAAAGTATTTTGAAGATCCAAATGAGCGACTGTTCGACGTGGCTTTTTTAGATATGCAGATGGCCGGTATGGACGGGGCCGAGCTGGGAAAGCACTTGAAAGCTGACAGCCGATTCGAATCGATTAAACTGGTGATGATGACCTCAATGTCACAAATTGGTGACGCAAGCTTCTTCGCTAATCTCGGATTTAGTGCCTACTTCCCGAAGCCAACGACGACATCCGATCTATTTGACGCCTTGGCTATTGTTTCTGAAGGGGGGCAAGCTCTGCAACAGGCTCAGCCGCTGGTGACTCACCATTATTTACAATCTTTGAGCCATGATAAGGAGGGGAAATCGATTCACTGGCCCCAAGCGTCTCATATTCTGTTAGTCGAAGATAATTACGTCAATCAGCTGGTCGCCAAGGGGATTTTAGAAGACTTAGGTTTATCGAACGAGGTTGCTGACAATGGCGTGTTGGCACTGGAGCGGTTGCGACAGGCTGGCAGCAAGCCATATTCATTGATATTGATGGACTGCCAAATGCCTGAACTCGATGGCTATGAGACCACCAGACAGATCCGAGCCGGAAATGCGGGTGAACAATATCTTGATGTGCCTATTGTGGCCATGACTGCAAACGCCATGATGGGCGATAAAGAGAAGTGCTTAGATGCCGGGATGAGTGATTATCTGTCTAAGCCTATTGATTCAGACAAATTACGTTTAAAGCTACATCAATGGCTTGCCGCTAGTCATTGTGGAGGGGAAACAGAAGCGGATCTGTTTTCTGCTCCTGTTGAGCCTGAGGCCTCTATACTTGTTGAATCAACGTCAGATGAACAAGACGTTCAAGTGGGTGAAGTGCAAGTCTGGGATAGAGAGGGGTTAATGAGGCGGGCCATGGGGAAGGAGTCACTCTTTAATTCAATCGTGACTCTTTTTATGGAGGACATTCCTGCTCGGGTGGATTCACTCTTGCTTGCAGCTGAGAGTGAAGATGTTGAGCAGATCAGGCTGTCTGCGCATACGGTGAAGGGCGTTGCGGCTAATGTCGGTGCTGAAATGCTGCGGGCAGAGGCCGAAAGGATTGAGTCAGCGGCAAAAATTTACGATACCGATTCGATTAAGAATGATATTCCTGCTTTTTGTTTGGCCTATAACGAATTGAAAGCCAGTATCGAAGATTTTCAACGTACCAATGTCCCACAGCTTCAGCAAGATAAATGCATGAGTGAGGATGCGTTAAATTTGATGCTGGAAGATATTGCTAACCTTCTCGATGATGGCAGCTATATAGATGCAGATGATTTCTCCGGTTTAAAGCGGGCGAGCGAAAATAAAGCCATACAGGCATTTTGTAACCAGCTAGTGGATCAACTTGCCGATTTTGAACATACCGAGGCCAGCGCTACATTAGGGCGGCTAACTAAAGCGCTAACTGAAAGTCACTCGAAACTCAATAAGGACTCGGTTAATGAATGACTTACCAACCATTTTGATCGTCGATGATACACGGACCAATATTCAGCTTCTGGCTGGATGTTTAAAAAAAGACTATCGGCTAAAAATTGCAATGAATGGGCTGCGATGTCTCGAACTCGCACGTATAGAACCCTTGCCTGATCTCATTTTATTGGATGTGGTTATGCCTGAAATGGATGGTTATGAAGTATGTAGAAAGCTTAAGGCTAATCCACATACCCAGCATATTCCCATCATCTTCGTTACCGGGAGAGACAGTGATGAAGAGGAGGAGTATGGCTTACAACTCGGGGCCGTAGACTACATCACTAAGCCCATTCGTCCCGCTATCGTTACCGCCCGGGTAAGTACTCAGATCATGTTGAAACAAAAGAGTGATGAATTGCGAAATATGGCGCTTCACGATCAACTCACCCAGCTTTATAACCGGCATTTTCTGATCGAAGCTGCCAACCAAAAGATGGCGGAATCTATCCGGCACGGCAATCCACTGTCGATATTGATGATAGATATCGACCATTTCAAGCAGGTCAACGATCAGTTCGGTCATCAGGCCGGGGATAGTGTGTTGCAGGCCGTTGCCCAAGTTCTAGCCGAGAGTAATCGCAAGGAAGATGTGGTCGCACGTTTCGGTGGAGAGGAGTTTGTTGCCTTGTTTGAGCATTGCTCAATAGAAAGTGCCGAGGAAAAGGCTGAGAGGTTTAGGGATAAAGTTGAACGGCTAATGCCTGCTGGGATCCCTATCACGGCCAGTTTTGGTGTGGCAGAGCTAAGACCCAATGAAGAGAGTTTCGAACAACTACTGGCGCGCGCCGATGAAGCCGTTTATCGCGCCAAAGTGTTGGGAAGAAATAGAGTGGAACTGGCCACTATCGATTTAAGTTGTGACTAACTGGAGTAACAATGCAGAGGGGGCAGGGAGCATATTGAGATATTAATGGATATTAGCAGGTGCTCACCTTTCCCTTAGTCCGTGTTGAGATGATTGAACAAAGACTTGCTATCTCTATTCAGGTTATTGCAGTCGCCAGCTGATGATTAATGAGCCATAACCATGCCATTTATCCGAATCGCTCTGGTACTCTTTGGTGTAAGCATTGAAGTTCCACGCGAGAGACCAGCTTGGATGGGACCAGATGATGCCTGTGGTGACACCCGCCTGATTGTTTTCAAGATCAACATTGGATTCATAGGGCAGACTGCCATCTATGGTCTGGTCGTTGAATCGATAACCCAGGTAAGCCTGAGTGAAGAATATCCAGTTACTGGATTTGGCGGTGGCAGAAATGTTACCGAATTGTCCGTCATGCAGGCTTAATCGACCAAATGAGTCAGCTAAATTTGTCCCCCACCTGAAGGTTAACCCGAGATCCGCTTCACTGCGAAAATTTCCCGCTTGTGAATGACTGGAGCCGCTCAGATCCCACTGTGTCTCACCTAAGAATGTGTTGTTAAATGAGTCTCTGCGTAAAATGAGCGCATCGACTTCATAGGCAATTTGAACTGTTAATTGGTTTTCAATCTGATGCTGCCAGCCATTGGGTGTTGATGATGGCGTGAGTTTATGGAACACTTTCTGTAATTGTTCAGTACCGGAAGCGGGCCCTATCACCCCGATTGATAACCAGTTCTTCTGCGCCCATCTATCTCCATAGGTGGCGGTGTGACTTTCAATCGCTAAGTAGCCGGCATAGGGGCGATCATAGGGTTGAGGACGATCAATTTCGATTTCACCAGGCGTCCACATCTGTTGTGTAAGTTTTATTCCCCAGGCTTGCTCTGCATCACTTTGCTCGAAACTAAACACACTTTGCCAACGTATAGGAGAGGCTGTGTTATTAAGGTCTTGTTGCGGAGCGCTCTCCCAACCAAGCATTAAGCCGTTGGTATAGTTACCGTCATCACTGAAGACAAAGTCATTATCTACCTGAAGATGCCATTGCCCTGCGTTAACCCAAGGAGATATGAGTAAAACAAAAGAGATACCGATAAAGCGTTTTGAAACCTGATAGATCATATTCAGCTCCAATAAACGACAGCAAGTGACAAAAGTACTCTTATGAGCATAAACAGATCCCTGACAACTCTACAAGATAATTGATGTGACGCTTTGTATTAGTTCCCTATGAAAACGAGGGGGAGGCAAAATCAGTATAGACTATCGCCTTAGTAGAGCACTTGTTCGGATACCGCTTCGAATCCGTTTAATGAAAAGTTTTGGTCATAAAACTGTACCCGAGCTGCATCTTGCATCATGGCAATGAGTTTTATGCTGGCTTTCCCATTTACCTCTGCGAAGGAGATACCTTGGTTGCATCCGATTAATGCAGGAACAGAGATAAGCTGTAATGCTTTATTGATCTCCAGTTCGACATCTATGCTGGTGGGGATGGGCTTAAACAGCGCATCTTGTCCGCCACAGTAGGCCTGATCGTCAAGGTGGGTAAACACCACAGACGCTTTGCCTGTACCTGTGTCGATAAGCTTCATTTTTTGATATCCGAGGCTTGAGACGATAGTGGCTTGCGCTTGAGAATGCTGCAGCGTCCAAAGATCACGCTTGAACTCATCCGCGAAACAGGCACCTGAGTTTAATAAAATACAGATGCCAACCATTATCTTTTGCATGACTCTCCCCTAAAACTGGTTATTTCACATCAAGGTTAGCCAATAGCTCCTTAATCTATGCTGAATAAAACACCGTTCCGTATCAAACTTTTAATGATGCTTTTGATTCGGTGCTTGATATTTCAATGATTAAACAAAAGTAAGTTGCGCGCAATTTGCTTGCCCGCTATTTATGTGTGTGGTATAAATTGCATTAATTCAGTTGTGTGCAACCTTTATCGTCAATACTCATTGAAATTTTCGATAATGTGCACCTTTTTACTAGATACGGAGTTAAGCGATGAAATCACTATATAGCACTCAAGCAACGGCTAGCGCAGGACGTAATGGCAATGTTGCGACAGATGATGGCAAGCTATCCTTAGCATTAAGCTACCCCAAAGAGATGGGAGGTTCAGGAGAGGCGACCAATCCAGAACAACTTTTTGCCGCAGGTTATAGTGCCTGTTTTTCAAATGCATTATTGCATGTTGCCCGTGAAGGTAAATTAGCCTTAACTCAAGCGCCGGTAACTGCAAGGGTTGGAATTGGAGTGAGGGAAGAGGGCGGGTTTGGACTGTCTGTTGCCCTGGCCGTAGAGCTGGAATTACCTCAAGAACAAGCCGTTGCCTTGGTGAAGAGTGCGCACCTCGTCTGCCCATATTCAAATGCTGTTCGTAATAACATCGATGTGGCGCTAACGGTAAATGGCCAGGTAGTCTAGCTTTACTTAACCTGAGGCCTTGCGCTGAATGTATGAATTAGGCCATAAATAGTTGTGGCTAATTCATATAAATGATTGGGGGATGGGATATGAATCAAAAATTGGTGATTGTAGGGCGAGTCATACTGGCACTTTATTTTTTACTGCCCGGTATTATGAAATTTATCAGTTGGGAGATGCATATCACCTTAATGGAAAACCATGGGATGCCCATGGTTCCTCAACTGCTGGCTGCGGCGGCAATCTTTGAGATCATTGCCGCAATCGCCCTGTTGATGAACCGCTATACCGGCCTGGTATCGATACTGTTAGCGTTGCTTGTAGTGGTGATAAATGTCAGTTTGCATGATTTTTGGAACTTCACGGGAGTCGAAGCTGCCCATGAAATGCAAAATTTCATTAAAAATCTCGGTATTTTGGCCGGATTGCTTGTGTTGGCCGGACACTCTGGAGCAAACACTCGGGCGTTAAGCCTGGGTTAAGATGATTAACCTGTCAGCCTGACTCACAATCGTTAGCCTATGGAAGCTAACCCATGACGGGGAGAGAATAGTCGTTGTCTTTTTTCTTGTGAAGTAAGCCGGAAAATCAAACATTCTCTATTTTTCAAGTGTATAGCTTGAACTCTGCTCTTGTCTTGGGCAAAATCTAGCCACCCGAAAACGTTTGAATGTATTGGTTAATTGAATGAACTCGAAGAAGTACTCAAGTTCGGATGGATTTACGCTTATAGAACTCGTCGTTGTTATCGTTATATTGGGGATTCTGGCTGTCACCTCATCCAGTAAATTCATTAGCCTGAGCGGTGATGCTAAAGATGCGGTGTTGCAACAATTCGACGCCTCGGTTGTTGAGGCAAATAAACAGATGTATATCTTATCTAAGCTGTTCAGTTACCGGGCTCAGCCCGTACCGGGCCGTGGCGACCTTACCGATGTAGATGTTGACGGTGATGGCGTATTCGAAACGCGTTTGAAATGTGGATATCTGGATAATACCGATGTGGCTAAGCGATTAAATTACAGTGATGACCGTTTAGGCTTTGAATTTGAGGGTGTCGATAAGGTCTATTTTGGCTTTGACCTGAGTGATATCAAATCCAGCCAATGTTATTTCATGTATCAGCAAGCCTACGGTACGACTAATCCTGCAACCTGCAATCAGGATGACCCTAAAGCCGCGCCAGTCTATAAGGTGGTGATAGAAGGCTGTTGAGCCGTTATACCAATTAGTCTTAAATTAATTCAGCTCCTCGTTTTATTGGGCAAGTTATCCTATAGCTTAGGCCATCAGATGGGGGGCAACTGCACCCCTATCTAACCCGTCCACCATCCATCAGCCGATCACGGGCACACCGAATAGTGTTTGGTGGCCGCGCAGCACCAAACCATAGACAATCAGCCCAACCACCACCGCGATGGCATCGAACTTTGCTTTAGGCTCACCTTTGGGCACGATACTGTCTCTCGACTTCGCCAGAAAAATATCAGTGACGGCATAGAGAAAGAATCCGCCAAATAGAACGCTGGAGGCGATGTCACCGTTAGCAAGCAAGTGCACTAAAGCCCATAAACAGGTGGCAATTAACATTGGGTGTTTGAGTTTGGCGCGGATATAGGTATTGAGATACGCTGAAATAAGCAAGATAAATACCAGTGGCATGATGGCGTGTACCAGTGGCCTGGCGAAAGTCAGTGGTTGCCAGAGTTGCTCCTTAGAGGCCATACCAAAGCCATTGATGATCAGCACAAAGCCGATAAGTGAAATGGTGGAAAACAGCGCCAGATAGGGAACTCTTCCTAGTTTATCTATCAAGGCTTGCCGAGCTTGTACCTGAGTAGGAAATAGATGAACAGCGATAAACAGCACCATTCCCAATAATAAAACAGTCATGCCAACCTCCTTATAAAATGATGTTCAGGCCAATCTCGCAGAATAGAACAAGATTGTCACGCTCTCTTTTGTGTGGTTTTCGCCGCTGTTTTTTCTACCGGTTCTCGGCAAGAGCATTTCGGCAGTACTGGCTGTAAATGATCTTGATGTATTTCCCTGTGATGAACCGGTTGATTGGCACCGCTCCGATTGGAATAACTTAATATATTGAGATACTAATCGGCGGAATCATCTACACTTTAGTTGAGACCGATAAGTTGTTATGCCGTTGCGCGGAGAGTGATAAGGCTAATAAATGAGCATTTTCCAAGGCATGTTTAGTGAGTTGGCACCTCATGGCTTAGATGATGTCGCCGGTTCAGATATGGCGGAGGTAACTCTGACGTTGGCGTCGTATGTGGATGTATTACATGAAGCGACGAAGCTTAACTTGGAGGCTGTAAGATGAGTCGGCTATCAGGTCAGGGCAGGTTTGGCGATTCGATGATGTTTCATTTTCGGAGGGGATGGTTTCGTGCGCTTGCTTTTACCTTTATGTGGTGGATGCTCACAGCGGGGTCAGTAAATTCATGGCTGGTTGGTGCGCCGGTGGTGATCCTTGCTACGCTGATAAGTATGGTACTGGTTCCTCCTTTTTCCTGCTCGGTGCTTGGGTCTGTACGCTTCGTGCCGTTTTTTATTTGCCACTCGCTGCGTGGCGGTGTAGATGTGGCGTGGCGTGCATTCCACCCCCAAATGCCCATAGCCCCTGACCTGGTTGACTTCCCCTTACATCTGCCACCGGGAATGTCCCGGGTATTCATGGTTAATACGATCAGCCTGCTGCCAGGTACATTGAGTGTCGAGTTGGGAGCAAACAGTCTGAAAATTCATGTGCTCGATACACGAAAAAACGTGTTGTCGGAACTCAAAACTCTAGAACAAATTATTGCAAAAATGTTCAATATATCGCTGCAGGATGCTAAAGGAGATGAATGCAATGAAGAGATTTAAAGACATACTGTGTGTATTGGAACCGGTGAAAGTTTGCGAACCAGCTTTGGAGCGTGCCGTCACTTTGGCCGAGAATAATCAAGCCTGTCTAACTGTGGTTGACGTGGCGCCATATGTCACTGTGGGTATTGGGGTGTCTGATGGTGGCTCTGGTTTAGCCGATTTGCAGGCCGCGATGGTCAGTATTCACAAACAACGACTGGAGGCATTCGTCGAGCCGTTCGCTAAGCGGATTAAGATCGAGACTAAGGTGTTGGTTGGCACCCCTTTCCTGGAGATCATACGTGAGGTTTTGCGAAACGGTCATGATCTGGTGATCAAAGTACCTGAATATCAGGATTGGTTAGAACGGTTATTTGGCAGTGACGATATGCATGTCTTGCGCAAGTGCCCTTGTCCGGTTTGGTTAATCAAGTCGCAGGCCCCAAAGACTCACAGGGTCATTCTGGCCGCGGTCGATGTCGATGACAACCATCTTCCGCAAGAGATGGAATCACGACATGCACTTAACCGTCAGATACTCGAGATGGCCAGCTCTCTGGCTCTGGCCGAGGCTGCCGAGCTGCATATCGTACACGCATGGACTGTGTTAGGTGAGGGCTCCATGCGCCATGGGGCATTCATGAGTGCGTCGGAAACAGCAGTCAATGCCTGTGTCGAGCAAGTTCGGCGACAACAAGAGGCTAACCTGGATGATCTGATGTGCGAAGTGAATGCCAAAATAGGGCAGGATACTTTGAACTACCTTAAACCCCGAACGCATCTGGTGAAGGGATCGGCTCGCAAAGAAATACCAGCGCTGGCCAGGCATATCGACGCAGATCTTGTTGTTATGGGAACGGTAGCCCGCACTGGTGTATCTGGCTTTATCATGGGCAATACCGCGGAATCAATCCTGAATCAGATCGGTTGCTCCGTACTTGCGACCAAACCACCAGGCTTTAAAACGCCGGTTATATTGGACGACTAAATCCGTATGCAAACCCTATATCTCGCACTGGCCTTGTTCCTCTTGCTGAACCTCATTGTCGGTATGTGGAGGGTGTTGCGCGGTCCCACCGCCGCTGATCGCATGTTGACGGCGCAGTTGTTCGGCACTACATCAGTGGCTGTAATGTTATTGCTGGCTCAGGCGACGGACAAACCTGCTCTACGTGATGTGGCATTGGTATTTGCCTTGCTTGCGGCGGTAACGGCGGTAGCTTTTATCCGGCGCGCCTGGCGGATTAGGGATACAAAGCATGACACCAACTGATCTCCTCTCCTCCGTTCTGCTAATCGCCGGTGGCGTTTTCTTCCTGGCTGGCACCTTGGGCCTGTTGCGGTTTCCTGATGTTTATACGCGCCTGCATGCCTTGACTAAAGGCGATAACGTGGGTCTGGGGCTGGTGGTCGCAGGGCTGGCCGTTCAGGTGCAAAGCTGGTTTACCGTGGGCAAGCTGCTGATGATTTGGGTATTGGTGATGCTCGCCAGCGCCAGTATTTCTCATTTGATTGCAAGACGTGCTTTGCTGAGAGGTATCAAGCCGTGGAAGCGCTGACCATACTTAACTGGGTGCTAGATGCCCTGCTGGGAGTGAGCTTGTTCGGCCTGGCCTGGCTGGCACTCGCAAGCCCGGATATTTTCAAGGCTATTGTGCTGTTTATCAGCTTCGGGCTGCTGATGGCATTAGCTTGGGTGCGGCTCAATGCCCCGGATATTGCTCTGGCTGAGGCGGCTATCGGTGCGGGCCTGACCGGCGCCCTGTTGCTGGCCGCGTATGCGCGACTCGAGGATATCGATGTCGATGCGGTTGACGGCGAGAACGTTCAGTCACACATTCAACATGATTCCAACGAGGGGTCAGAATAAAGGCGAGCCAAAAGATGCTTGAACATCTTAATAAGCTTGGAAGATAAGCTGTCCCCAGGGTAAATCAGGAGAGATGATATGGAGAGGAATCCTTGGTTGTTGCCATTGCTGCTGATGCTCTGTGTGGGTCTAGGTTATGCCGTATTGTCTATGCCTGAACCTGTGGAAGGTCTGCCTGAAATACTGGTCGACAACATGGAACTTGCTGGGGTGTCTAATCCTGTGACCGCGGTGCTGCTCAACTTTCGTGGTTACGATACTTTGCTGGAGATGGGGGTGTTGCTGGTGGCCCTGCTTGGCATGTGGTCACTCGGCGGCATGCCTGATTATCATGAATCAAGCCCTGGTCTGGTTTTAGACATTATGTCCCGCCAGCTGGTTCCCGTGCTGATTCTGGTGGCCGGTTATCTGTTGTGGGTGGGCGCCGATGCGCCGGGGGGAGCCTTTCAAGCCGGCTCTCTGCTGGGGGCCGCGGGTGTATTGTTACTGCTTTGTGGATGGCGTATCGGCAACAGATGCTCAGGGCTGCCCTTGAGAATACTTTTAGTCTTGGGGCTGGGCATGTTTGTCATGGCTGGTACGGGTTTACTTCTGATAGGAGGTGGATTATTACAGTATCCGCCTTCAGTGGCCAATGAGCTGATATTGATGATTGAATCGGCGGCTACGCTGTCCATTGGTGCTACGCTGGCGGCCATGTTTCTGGGCTGCCGACCGGGGGGGACCGACAAATGAGTTATGTTTACCTCTATGCACTTCTTGGTGTGGGCTTGTTCGTTCTGGGCTTAAACGCCTTGATCATTCACCCTCATATGTTGCGCAAGATACTGGCTGTCAATGTGATGAGTACAGGTGTTTTTCTGGTGCTGGTGGCACTGTCTTCCCGTAATGAGGAGGTCTTGCCGGACCCAGTGCCGCATGCCATGGTGATCACCGGCATCGTGGTTTCTGTGTCTGCTACTGCATTGGCCCTCATCTTGATGCTGAAGGTCAATCGGGTAACCGGAAAAAATGAACTCCCCGACAGGGGCCGGGACTGATCACTGGAAACGGATGAGATTGCTGCCTATGGAGTTAATATTGGAGGGAATCCCTTGGATTGTAGTGCTGATCATCTTACCTTTAACGGGGGGCATGGCTTGCTTCCTATTCCCGAAAATATCTAAATCACTGGGTCTGTTGACTTCGCTGGCTGTTGTCGCTTGTGTGTGGGGGCTGGGTTGGCAGCTGAGCGAGGAGGGGGCGCAGCGTTACGCCATTGGTGGCTGGGGTGCGCCCTTGGGTATCGACCTTTACGCCGATGGACTGAGTCTGGTGATGCTGGCTGTGGCGGCCTTGGTGGGATTGGGCATTAGTGTCTATTCCAGCGCTTATTTCAGTCGCGACAAAGCGAACCACTTTTGGCCGCTATGGTTGTTCCTGTGTGGAGCACTGAATGCACTGTTCCTATCTTCAGATATCTTCAATCTCTACGTCACACTGGAATTGCTGGGGTTGACGGCCGTGGCCCTTGTGGCATTGGCCGATGGGGCGCAAGCCCTGATCTCTGCCATGCGTTATCTGCTGGTCAACCTGATGGGATCCTTGTTTTATCTGCTGGGTGTTGCCTTTCTTTATCACAGCCTTGGCAGTCTGGATATTGCAATACTGGCGCAACGGGCACAGCCGTCGCCTGCTGTGTGGGCGGCGGTGGGGTTGATAAGTACCGGCCTGCTTCTTAAGACTGCGCTTTTCCCTATGCATTTCTGGTTACCGGCAGCTCATGCTTGTGCTCCGACGCCTGTGAGCGCAGTGTTGTCCGCATTGGTGGTCAAGGCTTCCTTCTATATTCTGCTGCGCATGTGGTTGGAGATCTTTCCAATGGTCGGTAGTTCGTTCGCTCAGTTGCTGGGGGGGCTTGGCGCGGCGGCAGTCCTTTGGGGCGGAGTGCAGGCACTGCGCCAGACACGGCTTAAAATGCTTATTGCCTACTCGACGGTATCGCAGTTAGGGTATCTGTTTCTGGCTTTTCCGTTAGGGATGAGTGTTGCCTGGAGGGGAGCGCTATATATGCTGTTGTCTCATGCTGTGGCCAAAGCGGCGATGTTTATGGCTGCGGGCAATATATTGGCTGCCGGAGGAGATGATCGCATCGCAGATCTCTCTTCGATAACACAACGTCTGCCCCTGACTCTGACGGCATTTTCCCTTGCGGGTATCAGTATTATGGGGTTACCGCCTAGTGGCGGGTTCATCGCCAAGTGGTTACTGCTTGAGGCCTCAATACAATCGGGCCAGTGGTGGTGGGGGGTTATTCTTCTTCTCGGCGGGTTACTGGCCGCAGTTTATGTTTTCAAAGTCGTAGGTCATGTGTTTACCCAAGCCGAGCCGAAACTTGAGGCGCGAGCGGTACCGGCCAGAATGGAGTGGACCGCTCTGGTGCTGGCATTGGTGGTTATCTTTTTGGGGCTGTTCGCTTCCTGGCCGTTGGCAATTATGGAGATAGGCTCTCCCTTTGGCGAAGGAGACTGCGGATGAATTGGGGTATGGCTCTACCCTTGATGGTACTCGGCAGTTCCCTCATACCGGGACTGATGATCTTCTTTTTGTCCGAGGAGCATGTTGTTGCCCGCACAACGCTTAACCTGGCCAGCGCAATACTTAAAATTGTGCTGATTGGGGGAATGTTTTGGGGCATGTTACACGGTTACCATTACGAGTCACGCCTAGCGCTACTGCCGGGACTCGATTTGGTACTGCGTGCCGGACCACTGTCGATGCTTTTTGTGCTGCTTTCTGCCGGGTTGTGGCTGGTCACGACCGTTTATGCCATTGGTTACCTGGAGGGGTCACCTTACCGCAGCCGCTTTTTCGGCTTCTTCAGCCTGTGTGTAACGGCTACTGTCGGTATTGCTCTGGCGGGCAACCTGATGACCTTCTTGGTATTTTATGAATTATTGACCCTGTGCACTTATCCGCTGATCGTACATCGCGGAACCGAGGTGGCACGAAAAGCTGGCAGAACTTACCTGATCTATACTATTTCCGGTGGTGCATTGCTGCTGCTGTCAACCGTATGGCTCTATACACTTGCCGGCACCTTGGAGTTTACGGAGCGCGGTTTCCTGTCTGGTCTCGATACCTCTGTGCACCCAACACTGATGCTAATCTTCGCCTTGTTGATCGTCGGGCTGGGTGTAAAGGCGGCATTGTTCCCCTTACATGGCTGGCTGCCTCTGGCCATGGTGGCACCGGCACCTGTGAGTGCGCTGCTGCACGCCGTGGCGGTGGTGAAGGCGGGGGCGTTCGGTATTGTACGGGTTGTTTACGATGTGTATGGCATTGAGTTTGCCACCGATTTGGGGCTGACATTTCCCTTAGCGATACTGGCCGCAGTAACTATCATTTACGGGTCGCTACGGGCCTTGTTTCAGGATGAGCTGAAACGCCGGCTTGCGTTCTCTACGGTCAGTCAGGTGTCATACATAGTGCTGGGCATAGCGGTTGCCGGTCCCGTTGCGACGATTGGTGGCCTGATCCATCTGGTGCATCAGGGGGTACAGAAAATTACCCTGTTTTTTTGCGCAGGAAACCTCGCTGAGACGCTGGGCATTCACAATATCAGTGAGATGAATGGAGTCGGTCGGCGCATGCCGTGGACCATGTCAGCATTCACTATTGGTGCCTTTGGTATGATAGGGGCGCCGCCGCTGGCAGGTTTCTTCAGCAAGTGGTATCTCGGACGAGGGGCACTGGATGCCGGGCAAGACTGGGTGATATTGATTCTGTCAGGTAGCAGTATACTTAACGCTGCCTACTTTCTGCCCATATTGTATATCGCTTGGTTTAAGAAGCCTCCCGAGCGTTGGCCGGCCGAACGTACTTTCGGGCGCCGTGAGACCGCTTGGGCGTTACTCCTGCCCCCTGTGGTCACCGCAATAATGACGTTGTTGCTGGGGCTATTGGCGTCTGCGCCGTTTGGACTATTGGAATGGGCTCGTTTGATTGTGAGCCGAGGAGCTGGGCAGTGAACGTCATAGTCAGTGCATTCTTGCTTATATCGGCGCTGGGGTTGCCGCTGTTGCTGGCGTTTCCGGCATTACATCGACGTCTGCCATGGCCTGTACATATCGCTCTGTTGCCGGCGCTTGCTCTGGTATTTATCCCTGTGGATCTCGCTATTGAACTGCCTTGGTTTCTGTTGGGTACAGGCCTGGGGCTCGAGGCGGGGTCCCGCTGGTGGTTGGCGATATCGGTGATGGTGTGGGGCGTTGCTGCAACCTTCTTGCTCGCTCCGGATAGGCGTGATGTTTATCATCCTCAGACAAGCTTGTTTCTGTTGTCTTTGGCGGGGCAGGTGGGCGCAGTTCTGGCTACGGATATGGTCGGTTTTTTCGCGTTTACGACCCTGATGGGTTATGCGTGTATTGGGCTATTGTTTGCCGACGCGGATGAGACGACTCGTCGCGCCGGACGGGTATATCTGGTGCTGATGATCTTCGCGGATATTCTCTTGTTTGAGGCCATGGTGATGGCTGCAGCGATAACGGAAGATCTGGGGTTCGAAATGTTAGCTCACGCAGTGTCGCTATCTAAATCCTCAGCTCTCTATTTATCGCTAGTGATTGTTGGCTTCATCTTCAAGCTGGGTTTATGGCCGTTGCACATGTGGCTGCCATTGGCGTATGTCTCTGCTCGCCCTGCAACGGCACTGCTGTTGTGGGTTGGTCCCGTAGCAACAGGATTGCTTGGTGCCGTACGTTGGCTGCCTCTTGGTGAGATGGCGGCGCCGTTGCCGGGGATCTTGCTCCTGGCGGTTGGCGCGGTCACAATCCTTTATGTCATGCTTTTTGGTTTTGTGCAGGCACAGCGCAAACAGCTACCAGCCTATATCGCCATCATAGTGACGGGAAGCTTTGTTATGGGCTTGGGGGCAGGCTTGAGCGATCCTGCCTTATGGAACAGGTATGGAGACTCGGCTCCTATCTTCATTTTTACAGTGGGATTGGGGTTAGCGATAATGATCGTCAGTTTCGAATTGTCTGTGGTTAAGGGGGAGGCATCCGGGTCGAAGAGGACGGATTGGACTGCTCTGAAGGTGGAGCGCTGGTTTGAGGCTTTCGTTGACTGGGGGCGGCGGACGGGAGTCGGTACTTTACCTGGACTGCGCGATTCATGGCTTGCCAGATGGGATAGACTCTGGAAAAAATGTGTATGGCAAAAAGCGTTCGACGCCGGTGAATATTTTTTGCAGCGTTGGTCATTTGCGGTTACGCTGTTTTTGCTGTTGGTTATCGTGACTGTGGTTCTCTTACTGCTGGATGCTAGCCCGGTTCAGTAAGGTGAGATATCAGATAAACTATTCGTAAGTAGGCACGGTTTAAGAGAAAAAAACTGGAGCGATTAACAATGAAGTGCTCCCAGACAGCATCACTTCTGCTAGAGTAGAGCTAATAAAGGGTAAAAATTAACAGTGTGCGATAACTGAAGTCAGTGGCACTGACTAACAGATAATAATGGTGCTCTACATAAGACGAAGCTATAGAGATGAATATGGAAATCATTTGGTTTGTAATTATGGCTATTCTAATTCCGTTGGCGGGTTTTATCGGTTTCTCGGTACAGGTGAGAAGCATGAAAAAGCTGCGGCTTGAGAATGATAAATTGACGTTAGAAAATTTATCATTGAGGGCTGCTCAACAAGATACGACCAAGTCTTCTGTTACCCCAATCAATACCGTCAGGCAGGGTATACAAGGAGTCGAAACGCAAGGAGTTGATGATATAAGCCAGCCAGAGGAGTCATTAGAGGAGGTTGAAGAGCTTCTGTCAGATATCGATTGGAGAGACAAGTTGATTCAGATTGGCACACTTTTCCTTCTCTGTTACTTCCTCTATGACATCTATAGGCTCGGAACCTGGCTGTATTCATTGATTTGATTGATGAAGCACTTCTCTTGTTAGCACAGCTTGCTAAGCAGTGAGCATCTCTACTTTCGGTTTACCTGACATGACATAAAATAAGGGGCATTATTGCTGATGCTCCTTTATTGATATTGGTGGGTGGATGATATGGGGCTCGGATATTCTCATCAATATAATTAGACATAAAAAAAGAGCCAACCCGCTAAGGTTGGCTCTTTTTCGAATTGGTGGAGGCGGCGGGGCTCTAGCTTTGCGTGTAAGTCACTGTTTGCTTTGGGTTTGGTTGGCCTTGTTTTTTATAGGTGTTCCGTTGGGTGTTACAATAAAGGCAGGTCACTTTGAAATATTAAAAATATTTTTAATATTCTACAAAAAATTCCTCGGTGGCCTTCCTCGTATCATTCTAGCAAGTGAACACTTAGATGAAACTTGTCCATAAGACCCGAGGCAGTCCAGATCCTGTTTTCCGGTTTAATAATCTATTATACCTAATTGTTTAATTATGCTTTCTGAGTGTGCAATATCCTTATCAATTTTTGAATCTAGCTCACCCATAATAAATTCGTGCCGTTCCTCAGCATTAACCCCGAATAGATCTAGTTTATCGAGCATAAACACTACAAATAAAGAGCCTAAACCTGAGATAAGGCCAGCTATGACCATTGAGATAGTATCCGCAAAGGGTATACCGTTGAGGAATGTAGCAATTGACTCTGCAGCTAATATTCCTCCGGTTACTACTAAACCGGAGGCTAAAACTTTACTTGCTTCATGTGCTGCTTGTTTAAGTGTCATGCCTTCAGGAGGGAGTAAAAGAGTTTTAATAGCCTTCATTAAAGACATAAAGCCCTCACGTATCAAACGAACAACATTCTTTCCTGTTCTAACGAACATGTTTAAAAGAGCTGTCGATATAGCGGATAAAAAACCTGCTAATGCGCCTGAAGCTAAAGCTAAAGCTAATGCGACATTTTCCCATTTGCTGAGTAGCTTGTTTTTTATATTTTCAACTCGTCTTTTCAATGTGTCTAGCCACGAAACATCATATTGTCCATTCTTCCAACCATTAGAGAATATATCTTTTACTTCAAAAAATGTAGCGCTTATGAATTCTGATAATAATGTCCCTAAAGCCTGTTGTAGTCCTTGTTTTGCTCCTGTGTTTATACCGTCAACAGCCCCTTTTTTTGCGACAAAAACTGTTTTCTCTATAGTATCTTGTGGTACATATTTGGCCGCAGTTTTTTCACCACGTTGATGAGCTGCATTAGTCCTTCTATTATCAAGATTATACTTTTCTTTTTTATCTTGTTGATCAGAGAATTCTTTATGGTCAGTGCTTTTCTTAGAACGGTTAGTACTCAAATGTGTAAAACCATGATTATCAGAATCTGCCCCAAACTCCCGCTTATTTACATCACTTAACATAAAACCGCCATCATTATGCATATTTTCTAACGGTTTAATATGATCCAAATCCATCTCAGATGCGTCGTGCCATGATCCTGTATTTATATCCTGTATTTGACCATTATCGTTCATTGCTGCAGTCTTTGCTTTATCTCTAACTGAATCAAAGCTTTCTCTTTCTCCTCCAATCTTCTGTGCTGATTTTTTATAATCGCCTTCTGAATATTTAAAATTCCTATCTGCCTCAGATAAGTCTGAGCGACTTAGCTTTAACGGGCTTAAAAGTTGATCTATTAAAACATCTTTAGTGGATTCGAAAAGTACATCATATTTCTGTTTAGAAAACTGCTTATCTAGTAAAGACAAGCAATCTTCCACTTCTTCCTTCGAAACAGAAAGATCATAGACAGGGTTAAACTCTTGGCGCTGCTCTTCTACAACCTCGGCTATTAAATCGTGGTTAACACCTCGTTCAATAGAAGCTAAGGTATTCATGTCATATAGCTCATTCCTAGCACCTTCTTTTGAACGTTGCTTTAGTGCTTGTCGCTTTTTAAGTCTATCCAATCTATTACTCATAACTGTTTCCTTTTATTTGAACTATGCAGCCATTTGTTTCCAATTCTTCAAAAATGCTTCTTCTTTTGGATGAATACGGTTATCTGCCATCATGGTTGATTCAATTAGGTCTTCAAAGTCCTGTTTTTGTTCTTCCGTTTTCATAAATGGTTTGGCCAGTTCAAAAGCAGTATCAATTGTTGGTCTAGTTTTAGCTACTTTAGCTATTTTTTGTTTAATGGAGTCTGGAAGTTTTGAAGATGCGATTCCTGCAATAAATTCGTCAATCTCAGCTCTTTCCTCTGCTGTAATTCTGCCATCACACACTGCACAAGCTAAACCGACCGTTTGCAGCGCAATAATGTAATCAAAATAATCTTGATGTGAACTAAAGTGTTCCGTTTGTTTATCCATAGCCTCTACTACTTTATTTACCTTAGCCGCAGACTCAGCTTTACCAGCTCTCCGCCCACGATTTTCAGCCTCTTCATCGTCACCCATATTTGCACCGATAATAGCCCCTGTTGCTCCAGCACCAACAGCAGCTGCAACAGCAGTACCTCCAGCTAAAGAACCAGCTAAAGTAGCTGCGCCTAAAATGGAGCCGCCACCTGTAAATGGAGCGGCAGCAACAGCACCAACACCTAAGGCGACGCCGCCTAGTACTTTCCAAAAACTCATAATAATTCCTCTTTATTTCAAATGATAGTTAGTAAACAAGCTAACCAAGTACTTCATATTAAAAGTTATCCGGATAGATAATTTTTAATATCTTCCCTTAATTTACCTTCCAAATTGGAGGGTGAAATGACTTTTACATGCGGTATCCAATACTTAATAATCGGTAAAATTTGTTTTCGTTTGCAATTGTTGTGGTCACAATCAAGCTACCATCGTCACACATCTTTGTGATTTCCTGCTCTGGTATTAGTTGTCGCCTGGTGAAGTAATCAGCAACATTAGCACTAACTTTTAAGACCACTTCTAACTTTTCTTCGCTAAACCATATGGTTTCTTCATCTAGAATTTGTTTTTCGACGGAGGAGTTACATTCAAAGCTTTCTTGAGTTTCCCAAACGCGACTCATTTTACTCACTAAAAATGTTTTTAATTTCCCATTATCAACTGCAGCTAGATACCAGATACCTTCATAATTTATTAGTTTATAAGGCTGAATGTTTGGTAGTCTTTTGCTTTGTAATAGAAGTGAATGCACTGGCTGGCATTGATGTTTTTTTCAAGTTTACTGAAAAGTTGTTTAGATACTTGGTCAGTTAATGACTCATAATTATGTGGTTTAACTAAGAAAACTGAATCTTGCTCTACATTCATAATAGACTTTAAAAAGTTATCATCTAATGTAGGGTAAAGCTCTCTTATACCGCTAATCGCTGCGAAGTTTTGGATGACCTTGTGGCTTAATTTACCGATGGACTGTGTATCCATCTTCCATAAATCATCGGTTTTTATCAGGGATAAAAAACTTAAACGTTGAGTAATGTCACGTTGAATTGTTCTTTCAGACGTATTGAACTTTTCAGCTAGATTTGCTGTGCATATAACTTCACCGTTATTGAGCATACCAATAATTTCGGCAAGTCTTTTGGCTAGTTTTACTTCTGCCATATCCCTATAACCCTTTTACTACATGTTAATTAAAACTATAAAGGTTCCATTGGACAGGTTGTGTCCAGAAAAAAACATATCACAATTCTTACTTAACGTACTGAGTTTTTTATAAACATCGTCTTGTAGTGTGAAGTGGTCAACTAAATTTGGCCACGACATAGATCGCATACATAGAGGTACATAAAAGATGTTGAAGCAGTGGGTTAAGCAAATAACCTCATCACTCAGGAAGAAGCCAGACAATAGCCACATCGACTATGAATTCAACAGAAGGGATGGCACTACCATCTGTATAGCAAGTCAGGGCAGAATGAACGCTCCAACAGACAGCGAACTGCTAACCTTGTTTGATGATTGCAGGCCCATTTTGGCTGGAAAGCTGCAGTTAAAAGTATATCTGGAAAGAGGCGATTACTTGGTGCTAGTCAATACAGGTGACTATAGCTACATTGACCACTTGCTATACGGTGAATACAAGACTGAGACGAACTGTTATCACTTCTATTTTTCTCATCGAGGTGAGACTGTTTTACCCAAGTCGCATGGACAAGCGCTCTATGATGAACTGCAGTCCAAGCCTAAAGCGCTGCCCACATTTATCAATTAGAGGTCCGGGACCGAAAATTGACCTTCACAAGCTGTAATAGTATTTAAATCGAATGGTAGAGAAGAATATCTCTAATCGCGCTTCGGTGTGCTGTTATGTGTGTTTTTCACAGAGAATGCCTCAATCAGAAAGCTATAAACCTCCCTTATAGTTTTATTCTCGTTTGTTCTCTGTTGGTGTGCCTTTCTGTGTATTCATTCCTCCCAAACAAATTGCCTATTCACATTCATTAGAGTTATTTTATGCCACAATAACGGGTCGTGGGACCTACTGCCTGAATGGGCTTTTTTGTGGTCGCTTTCCATACCTAAGGTTGACTGTAAAATTATGACGATGCAACCAGGCTAATAATTCGTTTCTTTCAGGCAAAAATTGTAATAAAGTGATTATGATTTACAATTTATCTGCTATTTTAGCTACTTATAGCAGAAATCGCAGTTGTATCTAGAGTGGAGTGTTAATGAAAAGAGTCATTAAACTATCAGAAACTGAATGGAACACTACTCAAGCATCAGTTGTAAAATACCTGAAAGAGCACAATAAACCAGTTTTAGTTGCAGTCCCTGTATGCATTAATGTTTGGGCTATTTACGAAAGTACTAGAAATTTTTCTGATAATGATGTTAACCGAATTATACAATATAAATCAGCATTGGCTAATGCTGAAAATGAATCCTCTGACACTAAGATGATTTGTGACACTAAATTAATTAAGCCTGTTGATTTTGTTGAATTGCCAGAAACTGATGTAAGTGTCCTATTGAAACATGGTCATTGTAAGGTAAAAGAGCCAAATATTATCTGTTGGTTAGATTCTGATGACGAAATCAAGAAGCAAGATCGTGTTTCGGCTAAAAAAGAATATTTAAAATCAAGAAGTGAATCTCGTCGTAATTCTATGAGTATTGGTGCCGCTTTTTTTACTAACGCTAAGTTTGTTTTCATCGATAGATCCATCAGTAGGTGGGAAAAAGATAATAGCGCTTTAAATGCGACAAGAAGTTTGGATGTTAATCTTGATTCTTTACATGTGTTCGAAGGAGATATTCAACACTTAATCAAGGATTCTTTAGACTCAATTCCAGAAGACAGCCCTTACTATATCGAGAAAGCGTTACGCAATAGATCGGACCTAGATAAGCTGGCTGAAATAGGATATAAGTTTTTTGGCCGTAATGATAAACATACTATTAAATCAAGTGATTTAGCGGAATATATAAGGGAGGAGTTAGATTTTAAACTCAAAAAATCGTATTCAACGGCCTTCTTTCTTAAGCCTAATCCTAAAGGGGCCAAGGGGAAAAATAAGGGAATCGCTCTGGACTGTCAATTTCCTTACTTAACGCACGCTCTTAAGCGTTTTTGGCTGGATTCACCTGACACTCCTAAAAAGGTAACGGCTGCTGTGCTCGGCTTTTTAGAAGATGATGGTTTTTCACCTGAAAATGCCAAATATGGTGAATTACTTTCAAGGCAAAAAAAATTAGGGGAGTAAAAATCTCAGCATTGGAAGGGGCTGTAGCTGTTTAGGGGAGGAAAAATGCTGTTTTTACCTCTTTTACAGTCCTCACATAGACATTTATTGTTTGCATGAAACTTAAAATGCAAAGAGGCAAACAATGAACTCAACTCTTCCAGACCACTCTATTATTAGACTAAAAGCATTAACCCAATTAACAGGGCTTTCACGTTCAACTATCTACGAAAAACAAAATCATAGATCATCAAGATATGACCCTACGTTTCCTCAAAAAATTCATCTTGGCGCAAGAGCTGTAGGCTGGTTCAAGTGGGAAATTGAATCTTGGCTTCAATCTGTCAGAAAAGCATCTTTATAAATCTATTATCAATTAAAGATGTATGAAGTTAATACACTCTCAATAAATTAATTTAGGATTTAACTATGAGGCATAATCCATCTAGATATTTTTTCCCAGAATCAAATGATTCATTTCCATTCTTGGGGAGGGGAAGTTTAATATCCGAAGCGTTTCACGAAGCCCGTCTGTTAACGCAGGCTTCAGAAGGAATGCTGATCATGACGCAAATCACTGCGATATCAACTGCTTTGCAAGGGAATATCAATGTTGAAATTCCTACGGGAAAAATAAGTCCTGTATCAATTATGGCATTAACAATTGCTGATTCAGGTGAGCGTAAGTCATCAGTAGAAAACATATTTACAAAAGGGATAAAAGACTTTCAGAAAAAACAGGAGGAAGTTTATAAAACGCAATTAGCGAGATACAGTGTTTGTTTAGAAATTCATAAGGAGAAAACTGTTCAAATAAAAAAAGAGATGAAGCTGAGAGGTACAAATCAATATGAATTGGAAATCAATGAATTGATAGAACACAACAATGCCAAACCGATCAAACCAAAATTGCCCAAACTCATTTATGAAGACAGCACATCAGAGGCGCTGCTTATAGGTTTGAAAGAAAACCTACCAAATGCTTTCATTGGTTCGAGTGAGGGTGGAGTTTTATTAAATAGCCGTGTAATGTCTAAAACAGCTAGTATCAATGCAATATGGAGCGGAGACGATGTTACTGTTAACAGAAAAGTATCAGAATCCTTTACATTAAATGAAGTGAGACTATCCGCTCATATAATGACGCAGTTTAGTGCACTAGATCGGTTTATAAAAAAGTCAAAAGATGATGTAAGAGGCAACGGTTTTCTATCACGGTTTCTTGTTTGTTCGCCAGCACCTACATGTGGTTATCGCCAGACTAATGGATTTAATCACTCAAATAAAGCTATTCAAGCGTTTAACCAAAAACTACATGATCTGCTAAAGATATCCTTAGAACTGGAAGCGTACACCGATAGAGAAACAGTTGTTTTTTGTGCAGAAGCGAAGGATGTCTGGCTAGATATTTATAATGATATTGAAAGTAAAATGGCTCCGAATGGCATGTATGAACTGGTTAAAGATCATGCTTCAAAATTACCTGAGAACATAGCTAGGTTAGCCGCTGTAATTCATTACTTTGACAATCCATTAGATACAGAAATATCAACAAATTCGTTATGGCTCTCAATCAACCTGGTTAGTTATTTTTCGAGTCATTTCAGACGGGTTTTCTCCCCACCGCCTAAGCATGTGATAGATGCAATTAATTTAGAACATTGGCTTCATCCCTATAGAAACTCAGGAGTAAGATACTTAAGGAAAAATTACCTTCTTCAGTATGGGCCGAATAGCATTAGGAAGAAATTGCATTTAGAACTTGCATTAAATCATTTAAAGCTAGATAAAACACTAGCAGAAATAATCGTCGGGAAAACTAAAGTCATAGATTTATTTAGTAGTTATGATTTTGATGGGGTTAAATTAAGCCAAGATCTGATTAATTACAAATGATGGGTCCTTTATTCTTGTATGTGTTTATTTATTGTTGGTTTTGATTTAGTTCACCATGTTTTATAACAGGATGGCTAAGTAAGGTGTTAAATGTGAGGGGGGTCTACCTTTACTTTGTATGATAGTGAATTTAAAACCAGAGTAATATTTATTTGAGAAAGCTAATCTCGTGTGGAGATTTATTTTTAATGGCGTTTGTATAGCGGATTTATATATGTGTTTAATATTAGGTTTAAAATATTATTATACATCAACAGTAAATAGTCATACATCACAGTAGATAGTTTAGATATAAATATCGTAATTTAAATTAAATGTAATAATTGATTGTGTGTGATAACCAATTGCATTTAATTATCATTAATTTAAGTGTAAATATACATGTTAACATTATATTCCTAACAAGGTAGGGTGTGGCAATGGAAAAGTTAATAAATAGGAATTTATCAGTAGTTTATTCATCAGTGTTTATGGGGTTGCCAATACTGAATTGTAGAAATGGTCTTTATAAAGAATATTTGGAGAGTAATCTTGAGATCATGGAGTATATTTGTCAACGGTATTCGAAGGTGTTTTCCGTGAGAATTGATTTAAGGTTGCCTTCTGGTTATAACCCTAAAGATACAAAAGTAATTTCTCGGTTCATTGAGTCATTGAAATCACAAATAAAAGCAGATTATCTATCAAAATTTCGTCTATCAGAAGGGTTAGTACATCAAAGTGAGCTGTTTAATGTGTGGGTGAAGGAGGTTGGTGAAAATAACAATACCCATTATCACGTATGCTTATTTTTTAATGGCAACGCATACAGAAGCCTTGGTGTGTTTGAATTTGGGCGTAATAATATGTACAACAGAATCTATAAAGCATGGGCTAGTGCACTTAAATTAAATGTTTATGCTGTTCAAGGATTAGTCCATGTGCCAGATAATGCGGAATATCTATTGATTCGCAATCAAAAAGGCTTTGATTTTATTTTTCAAAACCTGTTTAGAAGATTAAGTTATTTTGCTAAAACTGACAGCAAAGAGTTTGGTGGTCGGAGTCGTCATTATGGAAGTAGTAGGTGTAATTAGAGTATTGAGTCACGAGGCTATTATCCTCCTGCTCATGGCTATTTAGTTTAAATACGTCACACAAATGATTGCTAGTAGTTACTTGAGATGTAAGGCGTTGTTGATCAAATACTAACTTTAGATGTAGCTGTACCAAGCATTTTACCGAACTAGGCAGCTTGTTTCCTAATTGGCATACTTAGTCCTATGACTTTGTTCATCGCCTTTACACCTGCCAACGGCGTTGTTGATCAAATCCCAGTACTAGATGCAACTACCCCAAGTGTTTTATCGAATTAGGCAGCTTCTTTCCTAATGGGAATTCCTAGTTCTATGACTTTGTTGATTGCTTTTACACCCGCTAAAGCTTCACCTACTTGAGCGTTATAGTCGCGCAGGCTAAGTTTCGGGCTCACCAGCTGCTTATATCGATACATCGCTGTTTCAGATAGTGATCTTTGATGGTAATCATTGTCCTGTTTCCATTGTGCTAATTGGCCGGTCTTGAGCGCTTTTACAGCCTCATTTCTCGGGTGCCCATCTTCCCAGTACCCTGCATTACTTCTGGGGGGAATAGTGGGTTTGCAATCTTTGCGTTGAAGCAGCTTGTGGCATGCCTTGGTATCGTATGCACCATCAGCTGATAACTGAGCTATACGTCTTCTCAACGGGTTGAGCAATGTGGGTAGCACTTCATTATCTGCAACGTTAACTAAGGTGACTTCTGCTGACACAATCTCATGCGTATTACTATCAACTGCGAGGTGTAGCTTACGCCAGGTACGGCGCTTTTCTTTGCCGTGCTTACGGGTTTTCCATTCTCCTTCACCGTAAACTTTGAGACCTGTTGAATCAATAACAACATGTGCCACAGGACCACGACTCTTTGCCCGATACTTGATTTCAACAGTCTTAGCTCGCTTACTAATACAGCTGTAACTCGGGGAGGTCAGTGGCACATCCATAAGCTGGAATACAGAGTTGGTAAAGCCTTCTAGTGCTCGCAGTGACAAGTTGAATACGCCTTTAACAACCAATGCAGTCTCAATAGCAACATCGGAGTAAATATACCCTCGACCACGACGACCATGGTGTTCGATACATCGCCAAGACTTAATGGCTTGCTCATCAATCCAGAACGTCAGAGAGCCACGATTGACTAGTGCTTTGTTGTACTGAGACCAGTTGGTTATTTTATGCTTAGACTTTCCCATTTTGCTGCTCCGCGTAGCTATCTTGGGAGATCAGATCACGCTAATGGCAAAAGGTTCATTCGATTTAGGAAACAAGGCCCCTGCCAACGCTTCACCTACCAGAGTATTGATCTCGTAGGCTAAGTTTCAGACTAATCAGTTGCTTGAATCGGTACATGGACGTCTCAGATATTGATCTCTAGTGATAATAATGGTCCTGTTTTTATTGCGATAATTCGTTATTCTTGAGCGCTTTTACTGCATCCATGTCGCCATCTTGAGAGAGCTGATCACGCTAATGGAAATGGTTCATTCGATTTAGGAAACAAGGCCATGACTAACTGTCGAAGTGGTGAGAGGTAGATAAAAAATAAAGCATGCAACAGCGTTGTGTAGACTGAGTAGGGAAGTGGCTATCAACCAACTTCCTACTCATTGAATGTTAATATCCCAAGGCTTATAACGTGGCTCTATCATCTCTTGAGGTGAACGACTAATGCCTTAGCCAATGGCATACATCTGCAACGACATCTACTCCAGCTTTGATACCTGTCACTCCTACTTCAATGGGAGTGAGTATCGCTGCTTTGGCAACCGTCTTTACCGTTCCTTTCACTAGCGTTGATCCTGCATCAATAATTTCACCGTTGGACAAGCAATCATAGGTCTCACCAAGGGTCTTTGTTGTCCCACTAACAAGAGACTCCATTGGTTTGCCTATTAGGTCCCCAGGCGTACCAATGATGGTATTGACGTTATCAGGTAGGCCTATGTATTCACCAGTCATCTTTGCTGCAGTAGAGACTAAAGCGACATTAGCCAAAGTCCCTGTAGCAACTTTTGAGGCATGACTGCCCAGTATTCCAGCCCTTGCAGTACCTTGAAGCGTAACGTGTGAGATATTACTGACTTGGTTGGAGGTCTCTTGCTCCTCAAGGCACTCATTGATGAAGTGTTCACAGTTATTAGTTACCAAACTATAAGCTGTACTTCCTATTTTACTGCGAGCAAATTCAACAGCATGCTTGGGGAAAATTGCCCGTTTCTTGACTTGGATTTTATTACCATCAGAAAAAGTACGAAGATGCACCGTTTCTACGATCTTCGTTTTGGATAGATGTATAACCATATCGTCGCCAACGTACAGCCCATGGTGCTCAGTTAGCCCTGTGATATCGATGTTGGTGACAAGATGATCGCCACTCTTAAATTGTTGCATATGCATTCCTTAGCCATAATCACTGATGAGGTATGTCATAACCAATGTAATGTTCATTCAGCATAAATCATCGCCACTGGAGTATGCGGTATTGAGTTTATGCAGGAGTGACATCCGTTGAGGTTGAATAACTCGATCGTGTTTTGGCTGTGTAGTTTGATAGAAAGTGGGGGGTAGACTTGTGTTCGGTCAAATCTCCAGTTCAACAAAGTCTTTATCGATATCATCTTGCTCTATGCCTATATATCTAAGCGTGGTGCCTTCAGCACTGTGTCTGAGCATTTTCATCACTCGGCCAATATCTTTGGTTTGTTGATAGAGTAAGTAGCCTCGGGTTTTACGCATGGAATGGGTTCCTAGGGCTAGTTTGATCTCTTCCCCAATCATAGCGAGTGCACGACCCACATAGCGGCGAGACAGTGGTGCAGGTTTGACTGTCTTGGCTCGTTGATTACGGTAGGATTGAAACAGGTAAATATGGGTTGGATGTTCTTTGTGTATCCGGTTGATCCGCTCCAACGTCTTTTGATTGAGTTTGATATTCGCTATCTTGCCGGTTTTAGACTCCTTGATGATCAGTCTATCGCTCTGGATGTCACTAAACTTAATCGAGAGTAGGTCTGAAATACGTAAGGCGAGGTTAAGGCCAATATTCCATACATCGGCGAGTTGTTGACTAAACTGTCTTTCTAACAAGTAACTGATGAGTTTAACCGTATCTTGATCTTTAACGGCTTGAACCTCTGGCATGGTCATGTTCCTTTTATCTGCTATAGCGTTGTTTTGGGCACTTCCATTACTGAAAGCCCTATGTAGCCTAGCTTTGCTGATTCCCGTTTTACCAATATGGGAACTTGAACTGAAAGGTTGATGGGCATAGTTAGCCCAAGGTGTGATGTACTTGATAAGCCCCCATCTGGTGATACGCAACAAAGTTTTCAGCAAACAGTCCAATGAGCTCTATCCCTTCCTGCTTACCAATCCAGCCACTAAATACGCTGTACACTTGCTTGCGGTTGAAACAGATATCAATGTCTTTTACTAGTTCAGGATAGGGATGACCGTGGAACGAAAAGTCAGTGATATACACAAAGCACCAATGGTCTTGCTGTTTCTCTAATCTAACTTCCACCGGATGATAGCCTCCGTTTTCAGCTGAGTAGTTAGGATCTCTAAAATTGAAGGTTATCGCGTTTGAGTCAACAGGATTGATATGCGCGAGCTCTTGTTCAATTAATTGATAAAAACAGGAAGGCATAGCCGGTGTTTGATTGTTATCTAGGGTAATGGTCATGATATTTTCCTTATCAAAATCTAAGGCATACACAAGAACCTAAGAGCTAGTGCTCTTAGGCTCTTGATGCGTGCTGGTGGGGTTAAAAGGTTTAGCTTGAACAAGGTGGAGCTAATGATTTTTATGGATCTACAGAGCCAGTGGTGGCTTGTGTGTCGAAGAGCGTAAGAAAGGTTAGGCGTGGTTGCTAGTGGTAAGCGGGTCAGTGGCTACAGTGTCTGTTGCTTGTCACGTTTTGATAAATAGCGATATAAAGGTAACCGTGGCTGCCTAAACTGTCGGCCTCGCATATGAAACCAGCGTGTTTTAAGGTAATACAACCTTGCTGGCGCGCGTCCAGATGGCCGAGTGAAACTTGGCTTTCAAGTTGCTTGATGATCTCAGGGAAAGCGTCATTGAGTTGCTGACCTTGCTCTGGTGTAAAATTACCGATAATGGCAGAGCGATCTCTGAGGAAGTCTAACCGACTGCCACGTAAGATCAACCGGGCACTAAATCGAGGTGTCATGGTGCGTTGTAAGCCCCATTGATAGGTATTTGATTGTTGAATCGTTGTCATAGTGAAATTCCTGATTAAAGACTTGAGTGATTGTTGTGTTGCTGGTGGTGTATTGCTAGTCGTGGGGTTAAGTGTGAACACTCCATCTAGGTTGAGCGTTACTGCCGTGATTAAAGTAAATGCCATTAATGGTTCTTTGCCATTCATCGGTGGGAGCACCGTTGGAATCACAAGGGCATGCATAGCGACAAAAACCAATCTCTATAGGTAAGTTATCTATTAGGTTCCTGGGTGAGACAAATAACAGTGTTTTGTATAACTTGGCATTGGGTTTAATTATCGGTTTGCCAATGACTAGCCCTGTGTCACTCAGTGGTCGTGCAAACATAGGTAAAATCAACTCGGCAGCAAGGCGCTTCCTGAGTTCAGGGAACGCCGCACAGCCTTCAGCTACGCAAGCTTGTGAAAAGCTATCAGTGAATTCAATCATGATGAACTCCTTGGGTTGGATGGTTAGACAAAGCGGAAATAGGGGAAGGCCTTAAGCCTTAAAGTAATCCTCGTTCAGCAAATGACACAGGAGTCTGGCCAATCACTATATGATCAAGCACTCGCACATCGATTAGCGCTAATGCATCAGTCAATCGCTTGGTAATGAGTCTGTCTGCTTGAGAGGGCTCTGCTTCACCGGACGGGTGATTATGGGCAAAGATAACTGCAGCAGCGTTTACAGCTAATACCGCTTTAACTACTTCTCTTGGGTATACGCTTGCGGTATCTACAGTGCCGAAGAACAACTCATTAAATTCAATTAATTGATGTTGGCTATCGAGCATCATCACCGCGAATACTTCGCGCGCATAGGCTCCAAGTTTATAAGTCAGGAAAGCCTTAGTCGCCTCTGGATTAGCGAAGGCGTCTTTGTTTACGTATTTCTCTGCAATGATGTTAGCGGCAGATTCGAGGATCTCAGAGATGGATTGAGGCCCGTTGAGCCCTTTGTTGTTCATTGGTTTCTTGTGCATAAAATGGCTCCTTCAAAGGGTTAATGGTTTATGCACTGTGGTTATATATATATGAAATTATTTCGAGTAAAGGATGAGTTACCGATGATGTCGAGATAGGGATGATTACAGTCGGAAGATAGCTCACGAGAAATGTCAGAGCAGGATTCAGTTTTTAGTTAAAAAATACTCGGACTGGTTATTGAATGAGACAATAATCAGGAACTCATCATGAAACAGAGCGAAGAGATAAAACAGATAAAATTTATAAAACTGAAAGATGTGATGGATTGCACCGGACTGGGGCGTTCAACCATTTACAACTACATGGCGAACAACCAGTTTCCAAAACGTGTTGAGCTAGGGGGGCGTGGAGTAGGTTGGGTGGAGGATGAAGTACAAGATTGGATTTTAGAAAGGATTGAAGAGCGGGATTTACAAAACGAAACTGCATCCAATCTGTCAGCATAAATGGAGGACCACCAAGCCCTCCATGAGTTTGTGCAAATACTTTAACGGTCAGTCTTTGCTGCCCACTTGTAACCAGCGATAACACCTAACAGAAACAGATCTGCGATAGGACGATGCATGACAATACTAAACATAGCTAGCATTCTTTAATGCTTGTATTGATCTGTCTTAAACGTTTAGAAAAAGCTCCATGTTCATGCCGGATTGTCTTGTTTGAAAATATTGCAGTGAGATTTTTACCAAATAATAACAAACGCTTATAGTTTGTATTATTATCTTATTCTCCATAATTGCAGGTTCCCTTTTTACTGCATTTAAGGTAAAAGGGAACCTAAAATTTAAGATATAAGAATAGATATGCATCGATTTCCAAATCCCGGTTCTGATATAAAAAATAGTATTAGTTGTTTAAGATTCGTTATGGACAACATTGAAGATGGTGAATATTTCGATTTATTCGACATGCAAGAGATATTGGTTCTAAATGGATTTATTAGTTCATCTGGTACCACTGGGTTACAGGCACTCCTTAAGGGGAGCAACAAAGACCGCTCTAAAGATACGACATATAACCAGTGTAAAATGTATGCAGAAATTTATCGAGCATTAGGTTGGATTAGTAGTGTGGATAAAGCACTTGACTACCATGTTTCTCTGTTCGGTCACCACGTTCTCAATTCCAAGGTAAAACCTCAGAATATTTTTGAGCACTCACTACTAGGTATCGAAAATCCAAATGGTATTCTTAAAATCAATCGTAATTATCGATTGCGACCTTTTTTGGCTATTTTGAAATGTGCGCGTAAGCTTGATGGTTACATTTCAAGAGATGAGATGATTTATGGTCCTCTATTCCTTCGAGATGATACTGATGATGCTGAAGTCAATGCTGTTTGTGAGGAGATTATAGATTTTAGAGCTCGGAAAGGTGAGTTAAAGAAAAGGCTAGATATAAAATACGAAGAACGTAAGAAAGAAACTGGTCGGGGGTTTAGTAAAACCACATCAGAGAACTATACACGCTTTCCCATTGCAGCTATTCAATGGGTCAACTGGTTTACAAAGAAAAAAAATAGCTTCTACTTAACTGACTACGGTCTCAAGACCTTAGAAGTCGCTGAATCAAAAATCGACTTACGCTTTGATGATATAAAAGATGATCAAACATTAATTAATGTCGCTAAATTTGCTTACTATGAGTTTATGATTGAATTCGGGTATGCTCTTGGAGCTAGTGAAGAAGAATACCAAGAAGCAAAAGCTAATATTCCTCCTGAAATTGCATCAAATGGTACTTTGTTTTCGCCATTTTCAACCATTAAAAGTAAGAAGTTAGCAGACATATTTAGATTCATAATTCCAACTGAGAAACGCAAAACGAATATCGAGCTAGGCGGTGATGATCCAGAGATCTATACCGATATCATTACACCGTTCAGGCTAATTGAAAGCAGCGCTAGCCCTGAAAATGAATACAGCATTCGTTTGGTCGACCTACTTGATGAACATTCTGATGCTGAAACTACCAAAATAATAAAAGATGAAGTTAGATGGTATCGAAAAGAAGAGTTCTACCCTTGGATTTCAGATGTTTTTTCTGTGTTAGGTATTGATTGTAATATTCCTCAACATGGCAATAACTCTGTTCGATGGGATGCTATTTTACTTAACAATGATAAAACAGATACCGTTCCTATTGAGTTAAAGTCACCGACTGAAGAGTTGCACATTTCAACAAAAGCAATTCGCCAGGCACTAGAAAACAAAATGGTGCTTCAATCTCGCAAAACGCTAGCTAACCTCGCGGAAAGCTCGACATTAGCAATTGGCTTTGAATTACCGAACAAGAGATCAGAGGTCGAATCCCTGATAACTGCATTCCATAAAACATTCGGGTTTAATATTGCTGCCATGAGTACTGAACACCTAATTAGACTATCTATTCAATGTGTTAAAGAAGGGAAGCAGCTTGAATTTAATGACTTTACCGGCTTGAGAGGTATTATCCATGAGTAATTTATTGAGTCACGCAACAGAGAGTGAAATAGAATATAGGTTTCGAGAAAACTTACTCCCCATACAAGTTACTTTTGTTGATAACGCTCCTAACATTCTACAGCTATCTAATGGCGAAGAGCTTACTAGCCCATGCCTTAATTGTTCAGCAAAACCTTGTTTGTATTTTGATGAATATACTCGTTCAGATATTGTGGATGTTGTGTTTTCTGAAGATGTGTGCCCTACCAGTGCATTGTATCTTGATGAACTTGAACAGATTGTAGTTGATAGTGATAGTTGTATCGGATGCGGCCTATGTGCCTTTAGGTGTAAAACGGGTGCAATTTATCTAGCCAATAATAAAGCGGTTGTATATCGTGATATCACTCACTTAGTTGAAGGAAAACTTCCTGAAATAGAGGTTGAATATAACGGTTCTGTGGTTACTAATGTAGAACAAAAAACAATGGAACTAATATCAACTATTCACGAAAGTAAGAAGGCAAATGTTGTAACTAATAACTTAATTAAAAGTAGCTTTATGTCTTTAGGCTTTAAGGTTGTTAAGCCTCGTGTAGGTGATGTTAATTTAAGGATGGATCTAATCATAGATACAGACCAAAAGCTTTATTTAGTAGAGATTGATGGGCTAGGCTGTCCTGATACTGTCAGAGATGTAATTGACGATGTGGCGATTTTTTGTGATAAATATGACCGTGAATTAGGTTCACTAGCTGGTGTGTCATGCCTACTTGAGTTTCCAAACAAACGCTCTGAGTATTACGAGCTAATTTCTGACGTTGAAAGCGTTTTGAAATTTAGTATTTACTCCCTTTCTCTAGGAGTTATTTTAGCCGCCCTGTTTAGTCGAAAGTCTCTAAATATAGATGTTTTCGGTATTAATGAGAAGCAGACTTCATGCCGACCTGCTCTAGATGCTATTTTAGGGAGTAATTGTGGTTTTAGCGGGAATTCGAGCACTATCGAGGCTGCAAAGTAGATAAAATACAATTTAAACACAGTTAGTACTAATGAAACTAACTGCGTTCTTTTGCTCTATTAACTAAACTAGAGTGAGCATTTATTATAAGATTTAGCTTTGTTAACCCGCATGTTGCAAGTTAACTGAATTTGGCTCCTCTTACTGGGCTCGAACCAGTGACACACGGATTAACAGTCCGTCGCTCTACCAACTGAGCTAAAGAGGAATTGTTATCAAACCTAAACTGCATAGCAGGAGTTCTGAATACGGAGCGGAGTATATTTTTTGCTTGTCATTGTGTCAACAAAAAAAAAGAGATAAAAAATTGGTTGCAGATAATTCAAGCAACCAATTATATTTATTGAACAAATATTCTCAACTTATGAGTCAATCAAGGTAGCCCTTAACATTTGCTTTCTCAATTCTTTCTCAATTCTTTCACATGATTCCATGTATATCTCTGAAAACGGTTGGTTGTCGGTTAGGTCTGGAACACTAAGTGCTAACATTGAGAGCGATTTTATTTAACCTATCGTTAGATATATCAACCCATCTTTGTTCTAGCTCTATCGATAACCAAGTTATGTTATGACCTTGCTGATTAAGCTTCTCACAGCAAATACCAAGAGTTCCTGAGCCGCCAAATGGGTCTAGAATTTTACCTTCGTAAAAGCCATCTTGATTTTTCGGACAGTAAGCTTTGATTATCTCTGTCATAAGTCTTTCAGGCTTCTGTGTTGGATGTTCAGTACGTTCATTCTTGAACAGCTTTCCAGCAAGAGTTGGATACTCCCAAATATCACTTCTCATCGCTCCAAGTGGGTTAGGTGTCCACTCCTTACGATTACCATTCTTGTCTTTGTAGTAGACTGGGTTTTTTAGACGATCGCTGCTTTTGTATGGAACTCTGACATCATCAACATTGTAGGTCCATTGTTTCTCTGACTTTGAGAACCACAAAAATGGCTCATAAACATTAGCTGGGGCTTTCTTTGATCTAGAAAATCCATTGTTATATTGCCAAAGGTTCATTCGGCGATAATGCAGACCTAGCTCTAACATGGCGATCTGTATGTAGCAGATGTAATTATGAATACCAAACCAGATGATAGAACCATCTTTATTTAATAGGTCCTTACAAATAGCGATTCTTTCCCTGTTGACTCGTATGAAATCATCAATGCTCAGGTTATCACTATCGTTACCAAAATCTTTTTTCAAATTATATGGGGGATCTGTCAGAACCAAATCAAATCTCACTTCGTTCTCTAACAGCTTTTGCAACTCATCGTCACTGTCACCGTGAATAAATTGATTCCACTCTTTCATTACTTATCCTTCCTTAGAAGGATGATATATTGATGATGAATATTTTCAACGTAAGCATATGGATAACCATATGGAAGCAATGACTTGTGATTTTGAGCTAAGACCTTAACTCCCTGAAGTGTTAGTTTCTTATCGTTATTGGTAACCTGTTCATCCAGTAATTGTATAATGTCGCTATGAAATGAGTAGAATTTAGATTCGTGCCTGAAATCAGAAACAATAATTGCCATGTACTTATGAGGCTTAAGCTTTTTACCTGCATCGATGAAGATAGACTTTAGTTCTTGCAAGAATTCCTGGTAATCAGAAATATTACCTAAGTCCCGTTCATCTTCAGAATAACTAGTTTCTAGCTCTTCCTCAATTCTAACCCGTGTTTTATGGTCGACTTTTTTATTTAAAATAAACCAATAAGGCGGGCTTGTGACCATAAAGTCTAAGCTGTTGTCTTCAAGATTGTTTATTTCCTTACGACAGTCACCATTGACGAAATTAATATTATCTAAAGCATCGTCAGAGACTTCAATAAGGAGCCTTTTCTTAGCTAGTTCGTTCCAGCTTTCAGTTAACTCGATACCAACTCCATGACGGCCAGACAAAGCACAAGCTTTCATAGTTGAGCCAACACCGGAAAAAGGATCTAATACTGTATCACCACTCTTTGTAAAAAATTTAACCAAACGCATAACGTCTTGGAATGAGAATGGCGCAGGGTGCAACTTTTCAATTTTGGCGTCAGCGTGGTTAGCGCCTAAACCCTTCTGGAACCAAAAACTCTTAGTCTCAGGCATCCATTCTGTTCCAGTCAATTCATTAAGCTTATTTCTAGGGTCAACAGGTTTTACGACCTTCTCTTCTCCCTCAGCAAGTTTGACTCTTTTTTTGAACTTCATTACCTGAGGCTTTTTAGGAAGCTCTATATCACTATCTTTCTTTGTTTTATTAACCATTGTTTACCAGTACTTTAAAATTATTTGCATTCATTTTCTGTAAAAAAGAATAAACCGTGTCTAGAGTTCTAAAAATTCTAGAGCCTCCCCGTTGAGATACCAAAACATGTCTTCCAGAATTAGTCTCTACAATTACAATAAATCCACCCGTTGTTTTTTCAACAATAAAAATTAAATCCATGTTTTCATTGACTAAAAACTTTAAGTCCCTAACATTCACTTTCAATACCTTTTTTTTGATAAATCAAAAAGCACAAATTGACTGTTCACATTGTGAATAATAACATGACACTATTCATGTTTACAACCAATGTTTTGGGGTAATTAAGTCAAAACTCGTAGCCACGTACTCCAACGTTTTAATAATTTGTATATGCCTTTCTTGGTTGTAAGGGCTACCAGCTTGTTTAAGCGAAATGATTTTTTTTAATTCAGGTAGATTAAACATGTCTAATGTATGAAAATTACTCCACGTTGCTTGACCGAAAAGATTATATATAATTTCTGTACTATCACGTTCACTGGCAAGACGTTTAGGCCCATCAATTTTAGCTAACGCAGCTTCCCCTTCATCTTTTGTGTCGTAGGTATTGAGCAGTTTCATTGTCACGGTTCTTCTGTTGGTGGTTTTGTAAAGCGCGATCTATTTTACCTTGTGTAGTGTGTTGATGACAGTCTAAACGAGTCGTTTCGCATAGATTGAGGAACTGTTACATAGAAATGTTCAAATTCACCGTTTATCACTGAATCTCACAAAACAATCACTTGGCCATCACTGGTGCTGTGCGGTTACTCAAATTAAACTTTGTCTCTAATCAATCTTATGGAGATAAAACAATGAGTAACAACGATCATAAAGCGAACCAGGTGAATAAAGAGAAGGGGACTTCAGGTACTTATTCTGCTTATCAAAAAGTGATAGATAACCGCAGCAAGCAGCAGATAGGGGGGAAGGCCGGACTATTTTTCATTGTGAAGAATCGTTTGGCCTTTTTATAATCTATTAAAAGTCTAATCTTTATGCCAAGGTAAACTCAGCTTTCATTGATGCTTTAACGACTCTAATTAGTTCTTCACTCACATCAAGCTCTTTGCATAACACTCTGATTAACCTCGTGACATGACGGCTAAACTGGTTGTTAGGGTTGAACTCGTTATAAAGGTTTAACCAAGTTGCCACCAGCTTCTGCTCGTCATAGCCTGCATGTTCCAGTTGGTACAAAATCTCAATGATGGTTTCATCTTCACCTAGCTCTTCAATATCGTAGATATCGAACTCGCCCATGCCCATATCGTTATCTGGGGTGAACTCACTGTTGAGCGATTCAGCTAATGAGTGATGCTCCTCTGCTTGAGAGAGACTTAAGTTAACGTTTAGTAACTCAGGTATAAGGAGGTCGTGAGTCGACGAGTTCTCCTCTTCTATTGGTGTGTCATCAGCTTGTTTTCTCAAGAATTTAGGAATATCTAAGTTGTCAAAATCTGACATTGGTTCTGATAAATACATAGGCATACCTTGACATACCACGTCGCTACTTTCATATACTACGCTGCCAAACCCACTTTGCCCTGCAGGTAATTGATGAGGCACTGTGCGTAATTGTGGCAGACCTAGTTCATTTTTCTGCTCATTAACTTTTACCAGAATGTAGCTTGTAGACTCGGTAACCAGTTGGTACCTATCTGCTAAATCTAATGCTTCAGTTTTATTTACTTCGGTTAATTTTGAGTGTGCAGCAAGGCGCGCTAATGTGTGGTTATCGGTATGGGTTAATGTGATCTTCTGCGTATGCTCTAAATTGATACCTTTATTGCCCTTACAAACAAATTTCAGCTCAGCTTGACCGTCAAATTCATCCTGGTTACATTTCTCTTTGCCTAGCAAAGAGAATACATTGATTGTGTCACCAGCAAAGAGGGGACTCAGTTGTTGTGGTGATTGCTGCATCGCTTCATTGTACTTAGGCCAAGATATTTGGCTATCGTACAACCTTGGTTGGTTGATGCGCTCAAAATGACGCACGATACGGCTGCTCATGTTTTCATTAGGCGTGACAAATTCGCTAGCACCACCCGTCTCGCTAGCGAGTTTAGAGAGGAATGCTTCACTCACTGCGCTGCCAACACCAATTACAAAATGACGATGCTCTGAGGTTTGTGCATTGGTCAGTAGGTTGTCTTCATCCCATATTTCCCCATCTGTGATCAACAGTATGTCAGTTGGAATATTACTTGGTGTCTTTGAGGAATAGGTAGCGTGTAGTGCGCTACCCATTTCGGTTCCACCTAAGTCTGCTTGAAGATTTTGTAGGGTATTTTCTACGCGCTGTAAATTCTTTGGAGTCGCTTGTACCGACTTATTAAAGATGAGTTTGTGGTGACTACCGAATAAGATGATGTTGAACCAATCGTCATCTTCAAGTTGATTAATGATCTCTTGCAGAGCGATACGAGCTTGGGTAATTGAATTTCCACTCATAGAACCCGAGCAATCTACGACCATTTTGATACAACGCTGCTGACGTTTAGGTTGTATGTCTAATTGAGGATAGAACGAGGTTAAAGCAACAATCTGCTCTCCATCTTTTGCCCATAAGCCTTCTCCAACATAGTTGTTAGGTTTGGCTATTTCTATTATAAAATCTCGGTCCATGGGTTGTGTTGTAGCAAATAAACCTAGATGCAAGCCTTCGGTATCTAACGCTTGGGTCATGGAATGAGTTGGACTGGTTATCGTGGCGTCAGCTAGTTCGCCTTCAATGTCGGCTTGGAAATCAAACTGGTAGCCAGCGTTTATGGAGTGGCAAGGCACTTCATGTTCTGCGAGGCCTGCGATACGAGGGTTGCCGTATTTAGGCGCAAGTGTTGTAGGAATATAAAACCTTAATCTGTCTCCTTGCCATTCATTAAGCTGAGCATACTTAAAATGTATAACCGCGCTTTCACCGGCGAGCAAGTTGCCCAAGTTAATAGAGTACAGCCCGTCTCTTATCTTTTTAAGCATTACAGCGGTATTACCACTTGTGACAGCTTCTTCATATTGCTCTTCGGCAACGGTATTTATTTTGACTTGGCCTTCGAGTGTTTGGCCGTTGATCTCGACATTTAGTTGAAGTAGGACAGCATCAATAGGAAGAGGGAAGGTGTACACGGTTTCAATGTTGGTGTTTTCGTTATTTTTGTATCGCTGCTTAACATCAACTTCGGCAAGTATGCCGTTCAATTTTGCTTTGATACTGACCGCTTTTAATGCAACGTATTCACCAAATGGTGTTGTTAATCCTATTCCACTGTTCATTTCTCTTCCTTATCATTTGATGTGATGCGTTGATACAACGAGATGATTTCTAGTGTTAATTGTTTGGCTTGTTCTGGTGTTAACCCTGCTTTGCTTGGGTTTAGTGTGAGCGATATCCCTTCATCTATGTGTACGTGACTGCAAACCTCGATATCACCAGGTTTAGCTCGCTTGAGTGGTGGTAGAGGCTTGGTGTCGCTTTCATCGAATAGAAGCTCGCTGATGCGATCGAGTGATAGGCCTGCGTCTTGCCACTTTTTGATCTCAAGCAATCGCTCTAAGTGTTTTTGAGTATAAAACGCACCGCGGCCACTACCTTCAGGAGCTGGCATTAGCGCCTTTTGAATATAAAAGCGTACAGTGCGAGGTGTCAGCTCTATTAGCTGGCAAAGGTCATTTAAGGTATAGCGGTTTATATTTTTCATGACACCAATACTAGACAGTAGTAGTGGCTGGATCAAGTGTTAAGTTTAATCAAAAAAATACAGAGGTGTTTGCGGTTTGAATAAAATCACCTGAATTGTAATTAATTACAATAAATTACTTAAAAAATGTAATTACATGTATCTGGGGTTGATTTAGACTTTTCATCGTGAACTAATGGAGATGAAAAATGGAACAATTAACAAAGAATGACACGATACTTTGGATTAATCATGCTGTGACTTATTTTAAAGGCATAGGTAAAACTCAAAAGGATATGGCTAAAACATTGGGCATTGAAGAGTCTAGGGTTAGTGAGATGAAACTTGGGAATGGCACAATTTCTCCAAACTTGATGGCTGCCATTGTTGGTTGTTGTGGCGCTCCGCGAAGAAACCCAGGTCGCTATGAAGAAGTTGAGTTATATGATGATTTAGATGGTTTCTTTAATTCTTTCAGAAGTGTTACTGCTAATCGTTTCCATAGAAAACTGCTTAAGCTAGCTAAAAATGACGATTTTTATCATCACTTCTTAGACTTGGTTTCAACTTCCAATCAGCACTATAAAACTGACAAAAGCTCGATTGAAACTCTGTTGAATGAGCTTTTATCATCTGAGGAGTATTTAGAAATATGCAGAAAATACTCGGACATCATGAGGTTAAATGATAAATGTAGTGACGGTTCTAGAGAAATGTTTCAGTTGCGGGATGAGTTGTTTCGTTGTCAGTCTATAGACAAACCTATGTGGAGCCCAGCAAGTAAAGATGGGTATAGGGTTTTGAATATTGGAGGTTTACAGATTGAAGAGTTAGAGGTCTTTAAGATGTTGTTTTTATATTTAAAACTAATCCAGTGGGGTGTTGATTTTCAGTTTGGTGAGCACGCTACCAAAAATATTCAACCAGAAGTATCTATCGAGCCTGTAGTGCTAACAGGTAAACGTATATTGATAGTGAAAAGCCATTCACTAGAAAGCGCACAGGTAGCCTCAGGTGTTTATGAGCTATTTGGCAAGAATAAAGGTCACTTTCAATTTAGTGCGTATCACAAGCTCGGCCTGAAGCCTGAGCAGTACATGCCTGATTATTGGGAAGAGGCTCGTTGTGAGCTGTACTTAAGCGAAAACATGAACTATCACTTTTTGATACACCTATCTCCGACATTTATTCTTGAACATGCTGATATTGATGAGGAGTCGCAGAGTGACTTGGCGTATTTTGGTGATGTTCGCCCAGATGATAGATTAATTGTTATCCGCAACATCAATTCACTTAGCTTGTATCAACAGATTGAAGATGTTAGAAAATGGTTTGGTTTACCTAGTGATTCACTTCTTGAGCTAAAACAAGAGATAGCAAAAGCTGGTGGATATGTTCCTGGAGCTAGAGTGTTACTTTAGATTTATATATAGCTTAGACTTTCAAGCCCTGCTTATCCCTTTATCGGTATACAGGGCTAAAATCTGAAAGTTTGATCACGTGGATGTAATTGAGTCAATCATCTCTGATAGTTTAGTAATGGCTTCTTTCCGCTCTTCAAAATAATCATGCTGATTATAAACCCCTTCAACACCCTTGAGCTTATGATTTAAACATCGCTCGGCTACATGCCCTGGCGTACCTTGTTTGGCTAGCAGGGTGCGGCAAGTGCGGCGTAAGTCATGGACGGTGAAGTGGGCCATATCTCCCATCTTGTTGGTGGGTTGTTTTTTCTTACCGGCTTCATGACCAAAAAGCTTAGTGATGGCTCTGTTTAATGTATCTGCGCCCATGTGCGGATTCTTGCTGGTTCTACGGCTTGGAAAGACATACTCAGAACCACAAGCTCTCACCTTCAACTCTTGTATCCAGTCCATGACTATTTCAGGCAATGGAATGGTAATGCCAACACCTGACTTGCTCCGCTCTTTTGGTAACTTCCATATCCGCTTTTCAAAATCAAATTCCTTCCATGGCGCTTCAGCCAATTCTGACTTTCTAACCCCTAAAGTAACGAGTAGTGCACAGGCTAGATAATTGTCACGGCTAAAGCTGTCGCTGTTGTCACGTGCCGTATGAAAGAATTGAGTGAGATCTTCAATGGATAAAAATCTGTCTTTACTTTTTTCAACGCCACCAGCATCAGTAACCGAAAATGCACTCGCTGGATTTGCGCCGAGCAGATCCAGTTTTATGCCGTGATTGAAAAGCTGCTTACAGTACATGAGAGCATCGTTAGCGATAGTTGGGCGGCCAATAGCAAATCTTTCAAGTGCAGAGGGTAAGCTGATGCTGCAGATGTTTTCAGCCTTTGCGGAGTACCGGATCACAGAGCGAACAAAAGAAGGGCTTGAGCGAGCTAAAGCAGAAGGCAAAAAGCAAAAAGCTGGGTAGACCTGATATCGCAGTTAATGGGTTAGGCTAATGACGATGGCAACCTCACAAGGTTTGAGAATATTGGGCAAGGTTTAACCTGCGGCGGCTTGATAATATTGAACCATTGCCAAGACTTATGCTGCACGTGGTAATAGAAAAACTGCAAGCCATTACGTTCGAGTTTGACGGTACTCCATGAATGAGACGCGATTAAATCGGCGAAGTAGCTCTTCATTATCGGGACCGCAATCAAAGTAGGCAGGAAGTAACCGTTCATCAGTCCCCACTTGACATGAATGTTTGATGATCGTTAGCTATTGAACGATCCTTTTTAGCGCTCAAACTGATGACCATGAAAAAGAAACTATTTGCACAAGAGCCGTCGACGCTTTCAGATATCAGCGAAGCCAATCTGCTCATCCAAGAGCTATGGACCAAACTTCGTGACTATGAAGACCGACTGACGACAAGCTCCATGAACTCATCGAAATCCCCCTCAGCGGATACACCCGCAGCGAGGGCCGAGCGAAAAAAGCTCAAACTCCTCGTAGCCAAAATAAGGTTGGCGCTCAACCTGGACACGAGGGGAAACGAAGGCCTTTAACCCCCTTAAAACCAACCGATGTTGCGGACGCCTGTTTCCTGCATAGTAATTGTTCGCAATGCGATGGTGAGGTTAAGCCTAACGCCTCCCCAAGCTATCGACATCAGGTATTTGAACTACCAAAACCGCAACTCGATATCACTGAATATCAACTCTTCCACGGCCGCTGTCAGTGCTGTGGCGCCTCATCAAAAGGCAAACTTCCAGAGACCGCTCCCACTGGACTGATGGGGCCAAGATTAAAGAGTTATGTTGCTGTGTTGGCAGCTCAATATCATCTGAGTGTGCGAAATCTCAGAGCATTCTAAAGGATATGTTTGATACCCACTTTTCCACCGGCCTAATTTCAGAAGCGCAATCTCGCGTGAGTAGCATGTTGACCCCGACTCACCAAGCATTACACCAGTGTATTAAGCAAAGCCATTTGGTGCACGCCGATGAAACTACGCACCAACGTAATCTCGAACAACACACGTGCTGGTTTTGGTTTGGAGCGACAGAAAAAGCCGTCTTTCAAACAGTCCGCTACTCACGAAACCAATAAAGTGCGCAATTTCTATTAGGCCAGAACTCATTAACCGTCACCGTGACTGACCAATGCGGTAGCTATCACTGGTTCCCCCCTGAACGCCACCAATTTTGCTGGGGGCATATCCAGCGTAATTTCCAGAAGATTGCTGATTACAGCGGTGGCGGTCTTACCGCTCAAATAGGTCAGCGTTTGGTGTTAATTTGCCAGTCTGTGTTTCGAACTCAACATCGCTTCGAGCAAGTTTATCTGGATAAGAAGCGTTGGCGGCGAAGAATGCTGAGGCTGAGAGCGTATTCGAATTATGGGCTTAAAAGGGCGAAAAGGTGCCAGTTAAACGATATGCGGGTCGATGTAAATACGCGTTAAAGTATGAAATTGGACTTGGGTGTTTCTCAATTATCGGTGAGTACCACTAACCAATAATGAAGCCGAGCGCTGCATACGCGGTAGTGTCATCATGCGTAAGATTTGCTATGGAACGAGTTCAGATAGCGGCGATAAATTTCGCTGTCGGGTGCTGTCGATAATTGAGACTTGCAAGAAACATAAGCTCGCCGTTTGCTGTAATTAGTGAGATAGCCACAGCGGTCACAGTAAAGTGCCCCTATCCAGATGTATTCGACTTAGCAACCTAGGTTCGGTGAACGCTTACGGCAGGAATACGTCGTACAGCCCGAGAATAGGGATCGATAGTTGAGGGGCGCTTGCCTTGGGAGTCAGGTTGGTAAGATGTTGTTCATAAAGAAAATCAAAGTGTTGTTCATTAGTGTAGATATGTGGTACTCCTACTTTGCAAAAAAAGAGGTCACTACTAGAAATATTTAGGACCGGTTGATAGAGGTGGTTGTTATATTTTCTGTCGCATAGCGGCTTCGTTCAACAAGCTGCCGCTATGCTGGCGTTAGGAATAAGGAGGGTTTTTATACACAATAATCATTGTCATCAAGTTCGGAAGCATGTGCTTAATGTTGCGAATATTAAGTACTTACAATAATTTAAATTAAAAAAGAGATAGTAGTATGGATCCAATGGATAAAATTTGCGATGGATGTGCACAGATGATGAGTAATTGTACATGCTCTTACTGTGATGGTTGCGATGAGAAAGAACACGAATGTACGTGTTCGCGTTGTGAGTTTTGTAGTGAGAAAGAGGATGAATGCTCATGTCCTCGGTGCGCTGGATGTACAGAAAAAGAAGATGAATGCACTTGTGTTCATTGCGATGAGTGTTCAGAAAAAGAGTTTGAGTGCACCTGTGAAGTGGTGAACTAAGCATTTAAGAGTGATTCCCAACGCTTGGTATTTTTGTCTCTGCGTTGGGTTTCGTGTTTACGGTGCAATGGGTTAGGTTGGGTAGTAGCGTTGCCCATACCTTAATGCGGCGTTACTGTATATCTGACTACCATAAATTTCCCAATACCACTACCCACCTTTAGAGCCTTAGCTTCAACACGTTTATGTCCATAAATGAACCTTTGAAAAACCTTAAATCAGTGGCCAATTTGAGATGGCCAGAATAGTTCTCTTTTTCTTCCCACTTAGTATCAGATGCTTCGTCCTGGCTGCTGGATATGCTCACTCCACCAGCACATGAGTACTCTACGACGTTCGATATAGTCTGCTCGATTATAAGCGGATCGTACTGTGTTCTTATCAACATGGGCTAGAGATACCTCAATCAGTTCAGCATCAAACCCTTGCTCGTTTAGCGTGGTACTTGCTAGTGATCTCAGTCCATGGGCTACTAAGCGGCCTTTAAATCCCATTCTTTTTAACGCTACATTGGCTGTTTCTGTATTAGTGTGGTTCTTCGGAGTCCTCGCTGCAGGGAAGACATATTCCAAATGTTCGCTTACAGGCTTAATACGATTGAGTATTATTATTGTCTGTGGGGATAGAGGAATAATGTGTTGTCGTTTCATCTTCATTCGTTCAGCTGGTATCACCCATAACTCTTTTTCAAAATCTATCTCATCCCATTTAGCTTTGGCTGCTTCTGCAGGTCGAGTCATAGTGTGTAGCTGGAGCTCTATCAAGCAACGCGTCGTTAAGGTGATACTGGCGTAGGATAGGGCTTCCATTAACTCAGGAAGCTCAGCAGGTTTCAATGTCGGCATTTGACGTTTCTGAGGGACGCCAAATGCTGCAGCTATGCCGATTAATGGGTTTGAGTGTATGACTCCAGTATTTACGGCGAATGTCATTACCTCATTTAGCCAACTGATGACACGCTTGCAGGTTTCGATGTTGCCTTTGGCTTCTGCAGGCTTGAGTACTTGAATGACCTGTGGGGCAGTTAAGGAGCTGATTGGCAGCTCACCAAGAGCAGGGAAGAGGTATAGCTCTAATCTACGATATAACTTAGCCGCATGATTAGGTGATATCTTTTGTTTTTTTATTTCGAACCAGGTGTCGGTAACGGCTTTTAGGGTATTTGTGGCTTCTGTTTTGATTGATTCTTTTTGTTGTTGAAGGTGATGTTGAGGATCGATGCCTTTGGCAAGTAGCTCGCGAGCTGTTTCTCTTCTTTTTCTTGCTTCAGCAAGCGGAACGTCAGGATAAGTGCCAAGGCCAAGATTTGCTCGTTTCTTTGTTACTGGGCGAGAGTAGTTCAATAACCAAAACTTAGAACCGCTTGTTTTGACTCTTAGCATTAACCCTCTACCATCGGCAAGGTTGTACTCTTTCTCTTTAGGCTTTGCGTTAGCGACCGCTGTGGCTGTGAGTTGCGTGGTAGAGTTGCCCATTATTGTAACACCCAAATTGAAGATATAGGTTTGATGTTACATTAGGTGTTACATTGAACTCAAGCTGCCTATGGACGGTAATAAACCTTAATGGACGCTAAGTTATTGATTTTAGTGTGTTGAAGGCAGAAAAAAAGACGTCCTGAGACGTCTTTGTTCCTATAATTGGTGGAGGCGGCGGGGCTCGAACCCGCGTCCAAAAAGCCTACATCCAAGGCGCTACATGCTTAGTCTCTCTTTTGGTTAACCAAGTAAACTCCGAAAGACAGGATTGTAATTGGCGAGTTCAGTACTGTTTCGCGGTTCACCCCTGAACGTGGTTCCCTCGCTATCAAATGTAAAGGTGACCATCTTAATACTCTGCCCATTTGATAAACGTGAGCAAGATGGCTAGCTAGCCTAAGCTGCTAGAGAGTAGTTAGAGTCGTTTGCAACTATAACAGTGCGGCTTTTTACGAGGCCAACCGCCCCTCGGCATGCTCCCAGGGTTTCGAGAATCTTGTCGAATCCAAAATCGCCCCCAAGTACAATGTGATTGTAACGCGTCATATCTGGTTTACCAAGGATAAAAACGGCATTTACAACCGATTGTTCGTTATACGTACGTTCTAATGCTCGTACGGTATTGAAATTACTGCTGAACCGCCTTTTTCATGGTTCTAGCTTTTTCAATCTGCCATTCTCTGTCTTTGGTATCGTCACGCTTATCGTGCTCTTTCTTACCTTTACCAAGACCGATCTCTATTTTTACCCATGCGCCTTTTTGCCAATACATAGAGATTGGCACGATAGAGTAACCCTTACGATCGACGAGTCCCTGCAACTTATCTAATTCTTTACGTTTAAGCAGCAGTTTACGCGAACGCATTGGATCACAGACAACATGTGTGGATGCGGTATTCAATGGGGCTATGGTACATCCGAAAAGGAAGGCTTCGCCATCTCTCATAAATACATAGCTTTCAGACAAGTTAACCTTGCCCATACGAATAGACTTCACTTCCCATCCCATCAGGGATAGACCTGCTTCCATCTTCTCTTCGAACTTATAGTCGAATGTCGCGCGTTTATTACGTGCGATAGATGCGGAGGAATTTTTTGATTTTTTTGCGTTTTTCTTAGCCATAGGCTGGCTATTATACTCGGAGACAGAGTTTTTGGAATTGCTCCCGCCAATTTATTCGCTGATTTTTAATAATTGTCGTGGGTTCGGTTGGTTTTTGTACATTTATGCTGCATAACATGCCGTGAACTTAGTCTTTTGAGCTGTCTGGTTTGAAATATGCGTTTTCTGAGGTTCGTGTTAAAATCCCATCATAGAAATTACAAATAGCCATTGTTATCAGGTCAAAGAGTTAAAATGCCACAGATATCCCGTAGTGTGTTAGTGCGCTTTAGCGCCATGCAGATGTATGAAATTGTTAATGATGTCGAATCTTACAAAGAGTTCCTGCCCGGCTGCGTCGGTGGCAAGGTGTTGGAGTTCGATGGCGAAACCATGTTGGCATCCGTAGATGTTTCGAAGGCGGGGATCAGTAAAACCTTTACGACCAGAAATCAAATTATCCCGGGAAAAAGCATTCAATTAGTGCTCGAAAATGGACCCTTTAATCATCTGGTTGGTGAGTGGCGCTTTACCGAGTTGACAGAGGATGCCTGTAAAATTGATTTCGAGTTGAACTTTGAGTTTTCCAGCGCTCTGGTCGATATGGCCTTCGGTAAAATTTTCAAAGAGTTGATGGCTTCGATGGTGACAGCCTTTACCGGTAGAGCCAAAGTTATATACCGATAGTGATTTTCAGGCAGCTTTTTACTGATAGTAATATGCCTTGAACTCCTCGTTCAGCATCCTGTGATTTTTTAAGAGATAAGATTGATGAATATAGATCAAGAAAATTTTGAGGTGGAGGTTATCTATGCCTTACCAACACAACAAAAACGTATTCAGATCAAGGTCGCGCCTGGCACAACCTGTATCGAAGCGGTTAAGCATAGTGAAATTGCCGCTTTTTTTCCCGAGATAGATCTCGAGAATGTTAAGCTGGGGATTTTCAGCCGTTTAGTTAAACATCACGAGGTGTTGGTGCCGGGACAAAGGGTTGAGATATATCGTCCACTTATCGCCGATCCTAAAGATGTGCGCCGTAAAAGAGCCGAAAAAGCTAAAGATGAGGGACGGATAAATAAGAAGACTGGCGGAAAGGTGTAACTAAAGTTTAAATCAAGGCTTCAACTAAATCCTTAACTAAAATTTCAGTTAAATCTTCAGGTATTGCTTCTACAATAAATATTGAGATCCTAGGTTGTGAAACCTAGGATCTTATTAGCAGTTATCAGAGACTATTCAAATTTCTTCTTAGCCTGTGCTTCCGGCTCAACCTCTTCGACTAAAGGCTTGCTATCCGGGCGTTGCTTAGGGATCAAAGGTTCTGTAGCTTCATTAAGATCGGCATCGACTCCAATCAGAGGTGCATCGGGTAGACGACTCTGCTCCAGTGGTGTATTAAAGTCCTCAGCTAACTCATAATCACCCTCGACTTTTGTCAGCATCTCACCTTCAAAATGTAAGATCAGCTCTTTATGTGTGATGCTGGCATCACGTCCACTCTTGTAATGGTACACATAGTACCAAGTGTCATCGGAGAAACTGTCACGAAGCACCGGACGTCCGAGAATGTATTCAACTTGCTCTTTGGTCATCTCAATACGCAGTTTTTCAACCTGCTGAGTTTCCATATAGTTGCCTTGCGGAATATCGGGCTTATAGATCAGCCAGTCAAATACGCTACAGGCACTGAGCGATAACGAGAGCGCAGCTGCGCCCAAAAGGGTAAGACTTTGCTTTTTAATTGTCATTGAATACGCTACTTCCTAAAAATCTGCTGGTCATCATACCCAAGCACTCCCTATGCTGACAAGGGCTATCGGTACTCAGGCTCAATGAAAAGTCATTTGTTTTAAATGGATCGAATATCGATGGTCCGTCTATGGCATCAACATGGCGTTCAACCGAACGCTAAGTTCAATCCTGTAGATTCGACCTTGAGAGTTAATTTTTGTTCCTGAACTCTGTGAGATGGTTATTTAGCGTTAATATTGAGTATGTCAGTACTAAATGCTTAAACTTGAATAATATCAGAGGAATATGTTTCTAGTTATTTTACGGCCAATAACCGCTTGCAAAGTGTTATGAAAGTTATGAGAATGTAGTTAAACGTTTTGAAATTCGGCGCAAGTCCCCGAGTAATAAGAAAAATAATTAGAATAAATCCAGCTCGATGGAATGAATAGGATGACAGTAGTGCCAATGGATAAGAAGCAAGAGATCGTAAGAGGAACATTAGTGTGTGTCGGCACGGGTCTTAATCTGGCCGGGCAGATAAGTGTGTTGAGTAAGAGTTATATTGAAAATGCCGATGTGGTGTTCTCTCTGGTTCCCGATGGATTTGCGCAGCACTGGCTGGAATCACTCAACGGCGATGTACGCAGCCTGCAGCCATATTATGCTCAAGGCGATGAGGTAAAGAATCGGCGCGATACCTATGCGCAGATGGTTCAAGCCATACTGGTTGAGGTTCGCTTGGGTAAAAAAGTGGTGTGTGCTCTCTATGGTCATCCGGGGGTATTTGCCTGTGTCTCTCATTTCGCGATAGCTCAGGCGAGAGAGGAGGGCTACAGCGCTAAGATGGAGCCGGGGATCTCCGCCGAGGCCTGTTTATGGGCCGACTTAGGTATCGATCCCGGAAATTCTGGTCATCAGAGCTTCGAGGCCAGTCAGTTTATGTTTTACAGACATACCCCAGATCCGACGACACATCTGCTTCTTTGGCAGATTGGGATAGCGGGAGAACATACTCTGACTAAATTCACTACCTCATCGGATCGTTTGCAGATATTGGTCGAGCAGCTGAGTGAGTGGTACCCGCTGGAGCATGAGATTGTACTCTACGAAGCCCCTAACTTGCCGGTGCAGAGCCCGCGTATCGACAGGATTCCTTTGAAAGATCTGCCTTTTGCCGAGTTAACCCCTATCAGCACGCTATTGATCCCGCCGAGTCGAGAGCTTGAGTTCAATACTGAGATCTTGGCTAAACTGGGGATCTTGGAAGCCGATTTAGGGTAAAAAAAATGCACCTTTGAGTTTAAGCTTCTAAGCTAAGAGATTGTCGTGCTATTTGAAAATGAAAACGAGCAATCTTAAAATCATAGAACATAGAACATAGAACATAGAACATAGAACATAGAGCGAAATCAGAAGAGAAAGATAAAGATACTGATTAAGAGTACAAACCCTGTTTACCGATAACAACAACCAAGATGTGCGCTAGCAAGATGCACTTTTAGTACGCTTTGAGATGGTACGTTTATAAAAAGGAGAGTATAGATGTCAAATTTTAATGATTTTTTCGAAAAGTTGGGTACCGATTCCGATCTGATGGATGCCTATAAGCAAGATCCCGAAGGGGTGATGAAGGCCAATGGCCTAACGGATGAAGAGATCAAGACCGTCATGACCGGAGACACCAAGAAGATAAAATCGCTGTCGGGGGAGAGCGTGGAAGCTAAAACTTATATGATTATTAGTAGCCCTAAGAATAAATAGAGCTAACTCATTGTCTAATATTGTAAGATTTTTTGTCACCTTTATAATCATCACAGCTTTTTCACCGGCTGTGATGGCTATGGACAATGTCTATGAAGAGCGTCTGGATAATTTAGAACTTGCGCTTAAATCTAACCCAGCGCTTGCATTAACACTTATCGATGAACTGGTATCTGAACAAACGGAACTCACCTCTGAACAGTATTCCCGTTTGCTGGTTCTGCAGAGTGTGCAACACCTGTATGGCGGCAAGTTTGCCGCTGCAATTAAGGTATTAAAGCAGGCCGAAAGTTTAAACCCGCCCAAAAAATTGCTCAATTCTATCAATCTCTATCAGGCGAGTGCCTATTTAGGCCTACATGAGTATCAGCAGGCCCTGGATGTGATGTCGACTAATCTCTCAAGAATTGAGGAGATAGAAGATACCGAAATTAAAATCAGCTCCTATCTGAGATTAGTTAACCTATATTTAGATCTGCAAGCCTACGGTGAGATGTTCAGGTATGCGGGGCTTGCACTGACGTTGAGTCGTGGCAAGAGTGCCAAGAACGAGTGTTACTCGCTACTTTACTTAGCGGTTGCCGAATTGAAAACATCAAATCTGGAGATGGCCGAAAGCCGTTTTAAAAACAGCCGTGATTTTTGCCAACTAAATAATTTACCTGTCATCGTCGCAATGTCTAAAAAAGGCTTGGGCGATGTGGCAATAAAACAGGGAAACTATGTGGTTGCGGAAAGTTATCTGCTTCAGGCTTTAGACGAGTATCGAACTTTCAAATTTCAAATTGAAATTAACAGTACTCACTCCCTTCTCAGTGAGACCTATCTGGGCTTGATGCAAACCGAAAAGGCGCAAGAGTATGCCGATTTAGTGATGGCATTACCCGATGAGCCAATCAACCTCAATTACAAGAAAATTGCGACTAAGGTGCTAGCCGAACTTGCCAGTAAGCGTGGTGAGCATGCGCTGGCTTATCAATATTTGAGTCAACATCAGAATATCACCAGTACCCTTCTCGACGATATCAAAGCCAAGGCGAATGCTTACCAGATGGCTAAGTTTGAAAACGGTGAGAAAAGCCGTGAGATAAACATGCTTAACCATGAGCGTGAGCTCTATACCGCACGGGAGCAGATGAGAGCGTTAAAGCGGAATAACGACCGCATGGGGCTGTTAATTGTGGGGGGAAGCTTCGTACTGCTGGCCATGTTCGCCATAGCAATAACCGGTCAGAAACGCAAATACAAGAAGCTGGCTCAAAACGATCCGCTAACCGGCATCTTAAACCGCAGTACGGCGCAGAACATGGCGGAAAACCGTTATATTAAAGATACCTTTAAGTCACTCGAGTTCAGTGTGATCATGTTCGATGTCGATCACTTTAAACGTATTAACGATAGTTTTGGTCATGGCACCGGCGATTGGGTATTGAAGCATGTCTGTGAAACTATCTTAATAAACAGCCGCTCAAGTGACATTTTCACCCGGTTTGGCGGTGAAGAGTTTGTGCTGTTTCTCCCCGGTACAGATGCAGAAACAGCACAGAAGATTGCCGAGCAACATAGGCTTGCTATCGAAGCCATGGATACCAGGTATTCCGGTCGTGATTTTACCCTCAGCGCCAGTTTTGGTGTGACGTCAAGCTCAAGTGACGACTTGAGCCTGGATCCTTTGCTACACAGAGCCGATATCGCAATGAATTACTCTAAAGGGAATGGGCAGAATTGCGTTACCCTATACACCCCCGAGATTGGACAGTCCCGTGCACCCGCTTTTATTGTGAAGCCAGATGAAAGCCCCAGTGAGTTTGTCGAGAGAACTCAGGTTGAAGGTTAGGCTTTTAAGAAAGTTATAATAAGCTACGAGCTACGAGCTACGAGCTACGAGCTACGAGTTACGAGCTAGCCGGGAGCAGGATACCGAACGATGTTAACTGCAGGGCAAAGACTTCGCGGCTAAAGCCGCTCCTACAGTGACCACTACTGTCGTGAGCAGTTAGCGTGTAACCATCATATATCTGCTGCTCGTAAACAATTATTCCCCTAAATGCCATTTTTTTCGTTTTTTTTCATTTAAACCAATGTTTATTAGTATGTTGATCGACAAACACGCACCGAATATTTAACCCACCTCAATCGCTCACCTCTACCGTTGACGTAAACGTAACATTTAAACGCTCGTATGAATTTGGTTGGTTTTAGTGGTTGCATAATTGGTTGAAACTAAAGCGTTTACCTAATTAACCTTAAGGTTAATTAAAAACGGCAACTAGAGTTTACTTTCATCTTGCTTGATGAATTGGTTGTAACTTTATGTTTACAGTTTCTTCTTATATTTCGTAATTAATAAACGTTCCTGATCACTGGTTCATTTGTCTGACAAATTCAAAATCTGTATTTATGCTTGCCCATATAAACGGATTGTTTATTTTAACATGTTGTTAATTATTGTTTATTTTGATTGGTAATACCATTTTTACCCTCTCTGTTTCTTACTTTTCTCTCTTAAAGTCACTCATTCCGAACTGTTGCAAATACAACTTTTTATGAGTAACTTTTGTTCAAAATGACTTGTTTAAACATCTGAAACTTATATTTGGACCAAGTGTTTAGCTACATGTTGAAGCAAGGTGCCTAATTAGCTGTTTAGCCTTATATCATAGGGGGAGAGAGGGATGACACACGAAGTAACCAACAATACACAGAATGATTCAACGCTTGCATCATCGGCATTTGAACATCAGATGTTCAAAGAGAGTACTGCCATCCGTACCTCTGAGGCTGAGACGGATATAGGAGATAGGCTTACTATTAAAGGGCCACACGTCGAAGGGCAAGAGCAGGTTTTTACCGAGGGGGCCATGAGTCTGCTCGAATTACTGTGTAAACAGTTTGCCTCACAAGTGCCACAGCTTCTTTCAAACCGAGTGAAGAAGCAGGCGTTAATCGATGCCGGCGAACTGCCGAATTTTCTGCCACAGACCCGCGCGATAAGAGATGGCGATTGGCAGATCCGTGGGATCCCGCAAGACTTAACCGATAGGCGTGTCGAGATCACCGGTCCTGTCGACCGCAAGATGATCATCAATGCCTTAAATGCCAATGCGAAGGTATTTATGGCCGATTTTGAGGATTCATTAGCGCCGAGTTGGAATAAGGTCGTTGAGGGGCAGATTAACCTTCGTGATGCGGTGCGCGGTGAAATTGAATACACCTCGCCAGAGACGGGTAAACATTATCAACTCAATGATTCACCAGCGGTATTGATCTGTCGCGTTCGTGGTTTGCACCTGCTCGAAAAGCATGTGGAGTTTAACGATGCGAGTATTCCCGCATCCCTGTTCGATTTTGCCCTCTATTTTTACAATAACTATCGACAACTTTTGACCAAAGGCAGTGGCCCCTATTTCTATATTCCCAAGTTAGAGAGTCATGAGGAAGCCCGTTGGTGGGCCAAGGTGTTTGCCTTTGTTGAAGAGCGTTTCTGCCTGCAGCCGGGCACCATTAAGTGTACTTGCCTGATTGAGACGTTGCCGGCAGTGTTCGAGATGGAAGAGATCCTCTATGAGCTGAGATCGAACATAGTGGCACTTAATTGTGGTCGCTGGGACTACATTTTTAGCTATATCAAAACATTAAAGAATCATCCGGATCGTGTTTTGCCCGACAGGCAAGCCGTGACCATGGATAAGTCATTTTTAAGTGCTTATTCACGGTTATTGGTTAAGACCTGTCACAAGCGCGGCGCATTGGCCATGGGGGGAATGGCGGCATTTATTCCTGCTAAAGAGGCCGAAATGAATCGAGAGGTGCTTGAAAAGGTACGCAGAGATAAAGAGCTCGAGGCGAGAAATGGACACGACGGCACTTGGGTAGCACATCCTGGTTTAGCCGATACCGCCATGGGGATCTTCAATGAGTACATAGGTGAAGATCACGTTAACCAGTTACATATCACACGTGATGTGGATGCCCCCATTCACGCCAGAGATCTGCTGTTGCCTTGTGAGGGAGAGCGCTCCGAGGCCGGAATGCGGGTCAATATTCGCATCGCATTGCAATATATTGAGTCTTGGATAAATGGTAACGGATGTGTGCCTATCTATGGTCTGATGGAAGATGCGGCTACCGCCGAAATATCACGAACTTCAATTTGGCAGTGGATAAAACACGAGCAGAAACTCTCTAATGGGGTTTTGGTAACTAACGCCCTGTTCAAAGAGATGCTAGTGGAGGAGTTGGCGAATGTGAAGCTCGAAGTCGGGGCGGAGCGGTTCACACATGGCTGCTTTACCCAAGCAGCAGTTCTGCTCGAGCAGATCACCACCTCCTATGAGCTTGTCGATTTCCTGACTCTACCGGGATATGAAATGTTAACCGGCCAATAATACCAATTCGCTTGAACGGCCCCTTGACTGAGCCCGAGTGATTCGGGCTCGACACTTACTACCTAACGTATCGCCGAATTTAAGGTCGATAGGCTTATGGTAAAACTTATCGCGGATGTCAATGAGAGGAAACCATTGACAGTGAATGGAGATGATTATGTATAAGGCATCGATACCGGTTTCACGGCAGGAGCAGATCCAAGCCATTGAGAAGGATTGGAGTGAAAACCCTCGTTGGAAGGGGGTCTCCCGTCCCTATACTGCCGAGGATGTGGTGGCCCTGCGAGGTTCATTGGTCCCGGAGAATACACTGGCGAAACGTGGCGCCGCCAGATTATGGGAGTTGGTTAACGGAGGCGCTAAGAAGGGCTACGTTAATTCACTCGGCACCTTAAGTGGCGGTCAGGCGGTTCAGCAGGCGAAGGCGGGGATAGAGGCGATTTACCTGTCGGGTTGGCAGGTTGCTGCCGATGCCAATTTGGCTGGGGCTATGTACCCCGATCAGTCACTCTATCCGTCTAATTCTGTACCGGCGGTGCTAAATAATATCAATAGCGCATTTCGCCGTGCGGATCAGATCCAATGGAGCAATGGGCTTAACCCGGGGGATGAAGGTTACAGAGACTATTTCTTACCCATAGTTGCCGATGCTGAAGCCGGTTTTGGTGGAGTGTTGAATTCGTTCGAATTGATGAAGAGTATGATCGATGCCGGCGCTGCCGGCGTACACTTCGAAGACCAACTCGCATCGGTTAAAAAATGTGGCCACATGGGGGGCAAGGTGCTTGTTCCGACGAAAGAGGCGATACAAAAACTGGTGAGTGCGAGGCTGGCTGCGGATGTGTGTGGTGTGGAGACCTTGGTCATAGCCCGGACCGATGCTAACGGTGCCGATCTCTTAACCTCAGATTGCGATCCCTATGACAGTGATTTTATCACGGGAGATAAATGCGAGGAGGGATTCTATCGTGTTAAAGCCGGAATCGAACAGGCCATTTCCCGTGGCTTGGCTTACGCGCCTTTTGCGGATCTTATCTGGTGTGAAACAGAGACCCCCTGCTTGGATGAGGCAAGAAAGTTTGCCGATGCTATTCATGAGCACTTTCCGGATCAGCTTTTAGCCTATAACTGCTCCCCCTCATTTAACTGGAAGAAAAATCTGGATGACGAGACCATCTCGCATTTTCAGAGAGAGCTTTCGCAGATGGGGTATAAATATCAATTTATCACCTTAGCGGGTATTCACAGCATGTGGTACAACATGTTCGACCTGGCCTATGATTGCGCTCGGGGAGAGGGCGTTAAACACTATGTCGAAAAGGTGCAGGAGGCGGAGTTTGCGGCGGCCAGGAAAGGCTATACCTTCGTGGCTCATCAGCAAGAGGTGGGGACCGGTTACTTCGACCGGGTAACGAATGTGATCCAGGGGGGCCACTCTTCGGTGACGGCATTAACCGGCTCTACCGAAGAGAAACAGTTTTAAGAATTCACTTTTCCAATCAGTTTAAATTTGCTGCCTTGCAGCCTTTGTCCCCCATGCCGTACCCCTACATGCGGCATGGGTTTTTCCTTTCGCTTCTTTCCCATATGACATAATAAAGTTTGCTTGTGTTTGAGACACGTTCGGCTCGCTTTTTTGTTGCGACTATGTTCCTCTTTTGAGTTGGAATGGTAACTTTTTTAATGTCATAATGTAGCTTGTTAGATGACTTGCCTGGTCTAGCTGTTGATAACGTATTTAATGTTTAAACTAATAATAGGCGTCATATTATTGTTTTCATTGCCTATACTTAAGGTCAGTTCGATCACACTTAGCTTGCTTGCAAGCACTACCTATTGAGTAGAGATAAAAATTGAAGCTTTCCAATAACCAATCTAATGCGAAATCGAAGGGAGTCGATTATTGGACCAAACGCATCAGCGATCAGGAGATGCCGGCATTGTGCTCTACGGTAAAGACCTTAGAGAAGCTGGCTAAAGATGATGTCTCATCACTGAGTCTACTCGGGAAGAGTGTGATGCATGATAATGCCTTAACCTCCCGAATTTTGCGGGTGGCGAACAGTGCAACCTATAGCAAAGGCGTTAGCCATGTAACCACGGTGAGTCGTGCATCAGTCGTCTTAGGCTTCGATACCATACGTAATATCTGTATCACGGCAAAGCTGCTTAGTAGCCTACTTGAGTCTGAGGGCTTGACTCCGGGCGTGTATCAGAGGCTTATCAAGCTGATGGCGAGAGCATTTCAGGCTGCCATGTTGGCCAAGATGATGCTGCGAGATCATGATGAGGAGCTTCAAGAGGAGGTCTTTATCGCTTCGCTACTCTACCATCTGGGAGAGAGTGCATTTTGGAGCACTGGTTGCGATGAAGCGGTGGAGCTCGATACCTCGATGGAAGAGTGTGAGGACCCTATACAGGAAAAGGCGATGATCCGTGAGGTTTTAGGCACCTCGTTTAATACTCTATCCTTAGGCATCGCTAGAAACTGGGGCTTAGGTGATGTGTTATTAAAGTCACTCAGCAACCCCAACGAGAGAACGCCGGAGATCCGCAGTATCTATCTGGCGAATCAGATCAGTGATCTCTTAGCACAAGACCCTCTTCCGGCAGAACAGCTACAACAGAAGCTTAAACAGACCGCCGATATGCTGGAAATCAAGGTCGATGAGCTCAAGGGGCGGATGATACGGTGCAGTAACGCGACAAAAAAATTAGCCGAAGCCTATGGGGCTAAGGTATTAGTAGAGCACCTACCTAATCCTAAGCATTTAACCAAAGATCTCAATGCTAAAGTTGATGAGCCTCTCATTCGTATGCCCGATATGAATGAACAGTTGAAAAAACTGAGAGAGCTCACTAATTGCGCTATGGTGAAAGCTGATTTTAACCAAGTGATCACGACGACCTTAGAGGGCATTCTTACAGGAGTTGGCGTCGATCGCTGTGGCGTCTTGTTGCTTTCGCCCAATCGTAAACGTTTGCAACCGCGTATCGTACTTGGAGATGGTGCGGAGCAGATGAAAAATGAGTTTATCATCGCACTCGAACAGCCCCAGTGTCTGTTTTGTGACTGCATAGAGCTGAAACAGCCTATGTTTGTGGATGAGCCCAGTTCGCCCAAGTGGCGTTTGTATATGGATGATGATTTGAAAAATAAAACCTCACCCACAGGCTTTATGATATCGCCGTTATTGGTCGAACAGAAGGTTATCGGTATTATCTATGCCGACAGAGACAGCACAGAGCGTAAGCTCGACCAGTCAGAATTCGATAACTTCACTCATTTCTCTCAACTGGCCAATGTCTGCTTATCGGCAGCATTGGGACACTAATATTTGAGGCGCTGACGAATAGAAATGCCTGGTTCCAGAGACTGGGCTCTGGTTTTTCTTTATTTCTTTACCGCTTTAATTCTTCTTGTTATTTCTTTCGCTATCTCATTGGGAATGGGGAAGCTGAGATGATACTGGGCAATTTTCCAGCCAGAGCTTGTTAAGAGTAAGGTGCCGGTTCCCCGGCTGACGCCATATGAAGCGCTGTCGAGTAGTTCATCGAATATCAGTACATTATCACCATTTAGTGTAGTAAGAGGCACTAAGGTTCTCCCCTTGACTGTATACTCCCACCCATCAGTCGGGCGAGCATATCCTTCAAATTCAGACATGGTCCAATGTTCTGTCGCATCGGTGCCGATAAAGATGGCATCGGGAAGATAGAGGGAGAAGTATTTGTTCCAGTTTGCTTCAGTGGCAGATTGATGCAAATTATCGAGTAGCGCTTCGGCTTGGCTAAATTGTTTATTCTCTTCGGCACTGACCGATGTCGCTCCAACCAATAATATTGCTGTTGTCAGCAGTTTCAGAAGTGAAGAGCGCCATCGAGTGAGAAGGGAGGTGCTTGGTATTGTGTTATATAAAGCTGTCATCAAAATTCCTTTATCTCTTTTATGTTTCTGGCTTTTTTAGTTCTTTCTCGGTTTACTTCCAGTTAATCGGGTCCAGATTGAAGAATAAACTCAGCTCTTTGTAGAGGGTTTGATGCTGATGATAAAACTCCTCGGGACGTTCGAAGAAAACCTCGGTTATCACCGCAAAAAACTCAGCCGGGCTGGTTGCCCCATAATAACTGAAAATCGATGGGTTGTTTTGTTGCGCATCGAGTCGTAATCGTTCGTACTCCTCGCTAAGTACCTCAGACCAAGTTGAGTAATCACTCACTCTATTTAACAGTGGTGCCCCATTGGCATCGCCAGCCTCTTGATCGAGTTGGTGAGCAAACTCATGAAGCACCACATTACTGCCGTCTCCCGGATTAGCTGCATCGGCTTGAGTGGTTTGCCATGAGAGTATTACTTTTCCCTGTTGCCACGACTCACCGGAAAGAATGCGTTGCCGCTCTGAGATGACACCGCCATCTCTGTACTCCTGGTTATTGACGATAAATATTGAGGGGTAAACTAATATCTGTTTTAGGTTAGGGTAGAAGTCGGTGTGACGATTTAATAACAGTAGGCAGGCTTGCGCCGCAATCGTTACGCGGATCTCATCGTCTATCTCTATCCCGTCACAGCCGACGAACTGCTTTTCATTGATGAATACCTGAATATGCTGCTTGAGTTGTAGTTGAAGATCGGTAGGCAGTGAGCGGAAATAGGGCATTCGTCTCTTAAGGATATCCCTCCATCGCTTAGGAAATGCACGGCTGATGATCTGCTTTCGTTGTCGCTCGACCCGCCATGAGTGCGAGGCAATCCAACTTATCGCCGCGATACTTATGATACTGACTAACGTAATGGCTAACATATCAATTAATTACTCTCTTCTCTCTTTCTGTATTCTGTTTATTTCGATCTCCTAATTGATATTGGGTTGAGTTGTGTCTAATTCAATCGCTGCTTGTTTTATCTCTCTATGATAGTTCTGTTAAATTTGATTCTGTGCCAGCAACTCTTACACAATTTTTACCAGCCTGCTTGGCTTCATATAGCGCTTGATCTGCCTGAGTAATGATTGACTCGGTTGTCGTGTTGCTATTTGGGAACGTTGTGCAGACTCCAATGCTAACAGTGATATGTTGTCGATGAACTGAATCTTCATGGGGGATCTGTAAACTAAATATTTTCTCTCTCATCAGTTCGGCTATCTCTTTTGCCAGGCTTGCATCTGTGTATGGCAGGAATACGATAAATTCTTCGCCTCCGTACCGTGCAAATATCCTGTCTTGCAACTCCGGCATCGCCTTCATTGAGGCCGATATCTGTTTTAGGCATTGGTCTCCGCTAACATGTCCATATCGGTCGTTGAACAGCTTAAAATTATCGACATCGAAAAGAATAATAGATAGAGGGCGCGGCTTATTATGTGAAGACTGCAATGCTTGATCCAGCCGCAGATCGAAGTAACGACGGTTAAAAGCGCCAGTTAACCCATCAATCTCAGAAATGGCTTTTACCTGGGCGGCATAGCTTTTCAGGGTTTCTAAGGAGCTGACCATCTGCTGTAACTCAAGATTATTGGTCTTTGGAAGTGGTGTATCGCTTTTCTCACTGGCGATGGCTTGCATCGCGTTGCTGGTGGCGATGACAGGTTGAATAATCCCTTTTGAGATGAAGTGCCAATTGGTTAGCCAGATAAGAAAGGTGTAGAGCAGGCCTGCAATAAAAATCAAGATGACGAACGAGTTGCTGTCTCTCTTTAATGCCGCCCCCGCAGACTGAACCCTTATGTTTGCCTTTTCAACTAGTTGATTGGAAAATTGAGCAATATTTTGTGCTGAAGTCGCTTGAATTTCAAGGTAGGTATCTGCGATGCGTTTGCTATTGAGGGCTTCACGACTGAAGGCGAAAATATTGGCTTCACCTACCAGGTTGGGTTCCATCTGTGAGAGCCAGTCACTCTGTATCTCCTTAGCCGTGATAGAGTCCATAGTGTGTTTTTTTAAGGCGAGGAATTGACGCATGGTTTCTCTTTGTAACTGGTTGAGTTTTGCATTATCTGAACTCTTGTTCACGGCCGCGACTAACCTGAAAAGCTCTTCACCATGATGTAAAAACTGCGCGAGTTGCCTGTGTTCATCCAGTACGCGTTTTAACTCATTCAATGCTTGTGTCGCGAGTAAAGTGTTAGCGTATTGATCTAGAATACTGAGCTGTTTCTGTACACTACGGACGAACCCTTTTTGGATCAGCTCCATATTCAGGTGAAGGTGACTGGCCTGGATCTGTGCGGCGATAGACGTCTCGGTGAGTTGTTCCAGCAAGGGATGTTGCTCTGTGGCCTTTTTTATATCGGATGAGAGGTAATGGAGCTCTTTTAACCTCTTATCACTGCTTGCCATATTGGTTAAATTGTCGAGCCCCCTTGCCAATGTCAGCCACTGTTGCTGCAAGTCAGACAGGAGCTGAGTTCGTAGCTCCTCGGAGTCCATTTTTGACAATTTGGCACTGATGACCTGCAGCTTTTGACTATCTTTGGACAGTTCGAGAGCGTAAACAATTTCATTAATATGATGATTTATCATCATATCGACTCTTTTTTGCAGATCGATAGAGAGACAAATTGAGACTAAACCAATTGCTAATGTAAGAGATACGACGATATAAAAAAGACGTCTTATTTTTTTCTTCAGGCTTGTTAATGGTTTGATTGATTTCATTTCGCTACCACTGGCACTTCACCATGACGATTTTGAAGTTGAATGATGATCTGATTGAGTCGATCAATCTCCGTATCGATATCAGTTTCAGGCTTAGATAATGCATAACTGGTCTTGGTTAGCTCAGGGTAAATATTTCCCATTGCGCTGCTGGTGAAGTGACCCTGTTTGAGTACATCATCTGACCATTTTGTATTGGCCTCATGACTCGCCATGAATGCGCCGCCGATATGACGTAATTCCGTCTTTTGAAAGTCGGCAGCGGTGGCGACATCAATTCGACATGGGTTTCCCCCGCCTGAGGCATAGGCAAATTGCGCCTCGAAGGACCCCATGTATTTGAGTAACCAGTAGGCGGCTTGTGGGTTGACACTGTCGTAGGCGACAGCGAACGCGTAAGCGCCATTGTAGGGCTTGCCTCCCGGGACCTGCGCTACGGCTAATTTTGCGCCGGGTTGGTTCGATTCGACTTGGAAAGAGGCATGCCAAAGGTTGTTATAGGCAAATGGCCACATGGCGACATCGCCATTAGCCATAGCGCCAGCCGCTTCTTCGAATGCGAATTGCTTATCTGCAGGGTAGGCGTATTGCATTAACTTTCGGTAAATCAGGGCTGTCTGTTTCAGCTTCTCATTATCAGACGGGAGTTCAAATAGTTTAAGCTTCGAGTCGTTACCATAGCCGGGTTTCATCCAGTAGCCACCCAGACTCCAGAGGATCGATGAGAATTCATCATTGATGTGAGGACGGTTCCCAGACATAAGAGCAAGTCCATAGAAGGTTTTTTCGAGCACTTTACCCGCCAATTCCTCTCCGTTATTCCTGGTGAAAAATTCACTCACATCCTGGAGCTGTTGGAGGGTTTGTGGCGGTGCTAACGGATACCCATACTGAGCGCTAAAATTTATCTTCTCTTTCGGGTGTTGAAACAGATCAGCTCGATAATGATTACCCATCACATAGTTATTGTAGGGGATGGCATGGAGCTCTGAGTGATAAGAGAGGATGTTGAGCAGGGAAGGGTAGTATGGTTCCAGATAATCTATCATCGCTCTTTCACCATTGGGATCATAGAGCTTTGCCAATTCGACCAGAGGGACGGTCAAGCCGTTTGCAGCCCACTCTTTCGCCCAGCCTGCTTCCATGGTTAACAGGTCAAATTTTCCGCTTCCTTTGACCAAAGAGTTTGTCTGCAGGGTAAACATCTCATCGAGCGATGTGGTGATGACATTAACTGTGATACCTGTCTGAGCCGTGTATTTGGGGAGTAACTTCTCTTTGAGGTGCTCAGTCCAGAAACCGGATTCGGCGACGAGTGTTATGGCTTGTTTATTCTTGATTTCGGGGACCTGATCGAGTGAAAACTGAGCCTGGCACTGTGAGAACTGGAAGCTTAATGCACAGATGATTACTTTGGCAACAGTTCTTAACACGTTATATTACTCCAATATCCACACGGAATTCTTAATAGTAATACTATTGTGTTACTTATTTGTACATGATTTATTAAATTTTGGACGTAAATGATACTTTTTGATGAGGTTGAGAGCAGGGCTAGGCGACAGGTATTTCGCTAATGAGTAAAAAATACTGGCAGCTCGTAAAGTACTCTTTGGAAAAAGTCGGCTGCCAGCGAAGGTTGGGAAAAACGGGTAAAAAAGGTCAATTGAATTAATCAGGAATTCAAAAATGAGTGGTCATCTCAATTCCTGTCGTTACAGCAATACCGTGTATAGTACTAGTCCACAATAATGGATCTCTCCTTATCTCTGCGCTCATCATCACTGAGTGAGAAATGGTGTTCGATAAGAAATCGAATGAGTTTTGACTTTGCCACATCACAACCGCTGGCGAGTTCTGCCAAATGCGATATTGCCGACTCACTCAATGTAAATGTCGCTTTTCTATAGGGCTCACTGCCTTTGAGCACCTTTTTCACCTGCTGCGGCTCGTTACGGCTATCGACTTCGCTAAAGGGCTGTGATTCCGGGACGCTAAAATGCGACGCCAGTTCAATGACCTCGGCCATCGTTTTATCATTAGACGAGAAACCGGCTGCATAGGTTGTTGCGTCGTCAATAAACTCATCGAGCGACATCTGCAGTTTTCTTGTTCTCGCGTTAGCGTCCGAATCAGACTGCGTAGAGCTTTTCTTGAGATCGGCCAGACCCATAGTCACCTCTCATTTTGTTTATCTTTGTTGCAGCTAAGCGGTTTCTTATCTCAGTTGCGTTTTGCGCCTCTAATAGTTCACAGGCGATTCCACGCATCTCTGTCGCCGCTTTTCCTGTCGGTTCAATCTCGATGACAGAGAGGCCGGACTCTTCACTATCATCATAGATATTACGGCTATAGGTGATGGCATCTAATACATTGATGTCGTAGGTTCGACAGACATCTTTCGCTTCAAAAATTCGATTTGCTTGATTAGGCAGGCTAGGACATTGGGTGATAACAAATGATGCGCGCATCTTGGGATTGATCATCATGCAAGTCGCGACGATATCGTCCATATGACTGACGGTTTTAAGATCCCGGCGTTTAGGCCGTAGTGGCATCAGTACATGTGAGGCGACAGACATGGTTGCCCGCAGAGCCAGATTATCTTGGCCACCACAGTCAACAATGACAAAATCGTAGTGTTGCTCGAGACTCAGTAGGTCGTTTCGTATCTTACCGTATAATTGAACACAATTGATGCTGGCAAGCTCCGGATTGTTATTCCTCGCCTGAATCCAATCCGATGTCGTTCGTTGAGGATCGCAGTCAACCATGATGATTGAAGCACTACACTCAGCAGTTAAAAATACCGCGATGTTTTGAGCTAAACAGCTCTTACCACTGCCGCCTTTTTCGCCCCCGACTAATATGATCATTTTCTACCCCCTTTCACCCTAATTACTGTCGTACTTTTATCAAGTGCTTACCTGTTTGTACTTTAGGTATGCTAGCTGCTTATTATATTAAAATTGGGCTATATACTTGTCAGCTATCTTATGGTGTACGCCAAGCGTTAATGTAAATTTAGTGATTTATTAAATTGGTGTCAATTACCTGATTTTTGACGGTTTTTTGTTTTCTGTCTGGTGGCGGAAATTTGACTAAATGTCGTTTCTGGCAAAATTTTGACATTTCAGCGTGCATCTATGCATCTCGATATCTAAGCATGTGTTATCAAATAGTTACGTGAAATTTTCTCATGTTCTCGAGCATATCGATGTTTCTGTATTAAATTTTTCTTTGCCAGTTCAGGGACTGAGGGCTCTCTATATTCCCCCTATTGCCAGTGAACGCTGTTTTTTAGATAAAATAGGTATATACGATTCAGGCAAGTAAATCTTAACCTTGGCCGGGTTCGCTAAACGCCTCTATTGCGATTTGTTGTTTCTTCGTTATGCTGCACAGTGAAAAGTTGGATGTTTAAGAGTGTGAAAGAGAAATATGAATCAAGAACTGTTGTTGGAAGCCATTAACCAAAAGATGCCTTTTGGTAAATATGCCGGGCGAAAACTACTCGAGCTACCTGAGCCATATCTGGTATGGTTTCACTCTAAAGGCTTTCCGGAGGGCAAGTTGGGTGAGCAACTTGCTCTTATGTATGAGATTAAACTTAATGGGCTGGAGGGGATGTTACAACCCCTACTCAATAAAGTTCAAAAAAGCTGAGTGTCTCTATCAGGTTCTGAGATCTTGATCAAAAGATGCATATTGGTTTGTTATTTAGTGACTTTTATTAGAGATTTATTAAGTGCTCCGTGTTTAAATGATTTGTATTGTAAAGCTGAGCTAAAAATTAAGAGGAAGAGGCAATGATAGCTAAATTGGTTAAATTGGTTGCTGTAGCAACACTGGCATTAGGGATCTCTAGCGCATGGGCCCAAGGTGTTATGCATGAAGGTACAGTTGTCGACACTATGAATGGCGGTGGATACACCTACGTACAGATTAAAGAGTCAGATAAAACTTTTTGGGCTGCGGGTCCACAAGTTGAAGTAAGCAAAGGCGATACTGTTGTGGTTCAAGAGCAGATGTGGATGAATGACTTCACAAGTAAGACTTTGGACCGTACCTTCGACGAATTGCTATTCGTTGGCCGTATCGATAAGAAGTAACTCTACTTTTTTGTGATAGATAGATCGCATTAAAAAGTGGTCAAATGGTGGCTTGATTATCTCGATAATCGCCACCATTTTCTTTTGCGCGGCACTGCTGCAATAATGGCTATACTCTAGCTACCTCAAAATGTTCGTTAATTATGTCATCAAGTCAGATGCTCTCACACCAGCCACAATTCTCCCTGATCCCATACCGTGGGTGTTACGCCCAATCGGTAAGCCAGATTTTTCATGATGCGATCCGTTATATTGATGACGACGTGTACTCGATAGAGCAAAAACAAGCATGGTCTCCCAAGCCTAGATCGACCTACCATTGGCACAAACGGTTAACGAGAAGCAAAGCCTGGTTGGTTGTGGATGAGGCATTGATTGAAGGCGAGCATCCTAAGTGTTGTGGTTTTATCAATGTTGAGACGCGCTTTAACAATAGAGGCTACATAGATAGCCTATATGTTCATCCTGCCTATCAGCATTGTGGTGTTGGCCATACACTTTATAATGCTCTGGAAGAATGGGCGTTAGAGCAGGATTATCCTGACTTAACCGTCGATGCGTCCCTGCTATCTAAGCACTTGTTTCTTATCCATGGCTTCAATGTGCAACATAAGAGCTATCAGGAGAAGCTAGGCCAGATATTTATGGGTTTTCTTATGAGTAAGACTCTTAAATAAACCATCGTTCCCGGCTTTAGCCGCGAACCACACAGACCTTCAATCCTTTTTCATTCAGGCATTAGATGTGGCTGATATATTCGACCTGAGGCAAGATCTCCTGCTTGAGTGAGTGCTCGTGGCTCATAAAGCGAATAAAAGCTGAGGGGAGGGTGAGTCCCTCAATCGCTTGCTGCCAGTTGGCTTGGAGCAGTGGAGAATATCCCTCTTTCCCCGAAGCAGTGTAGGCCGAAGACACACCAAAGTAGTGTTTCTCTCTGTCGATGCTCTCCCAGATCTCAAGCTTGTCTGCATCACCGTCACTGCGTAATACTTCGAGTGACAAGATGCGTTGTCCAAGCGGCTTACGGCCGTCGTAACAATACTTTAAACCGTAAGTGTAGGGAAAGCTGCCAGCCCCTGTGCCTGTTACGCTATTATTGGTTGCAGAGTTAATTGCCGATTCAATTGCCTCATAGAGGTGGAGTCCCCTAATCTGATACTTTACAAGTGATAGGTCGAATGGCAGGAGACGCCCGACAACATCGGCAAGCGTGAGTTCACCTTTATTGAGAGACTGTCGAATGCCCCCGGCATTGTGGAGGGCAAAATCAACTCTGGGGTACATGAGCTTCGCTTCATGATAAATACTTTTACACACCAAGGGGGCTATTTCACTGCCGTGTGGAAGGGACTTGCTGGGGAGCCGGGTATGAACCAGGTTTCTGGGAATAAAGCCCAGCACCTGTTTTTCAAGTGCCTCAATGGCTGGACGATACTGAGCGTTGATCACTTGTGTGATCGCTGCATCCTCTTTGTCCCAACGGATCCCAGGATGACTGCGCAGGTAGGCTCTGATCGCGTTGTAATCTGAAGGGGTAATACCTTGCTTAGATTCAAGAAGAAACTGATCATCGAGCATAAAGTAGTTATGGCCATCGAGCGAGATAACCTCTCCGCTCTCACTGAATTCAACGTCTGCAATACCGATTGTTTCGGCGTGCTTTCCGGCATGCAGAATGGCCGTGTTATTGACTCTGACTCCATAGGGAGTCGAGCTTAGGCCTAACGCCTTAAATTCACCTTGCAATGTATGTGTGTGGCCGCCAACAATAAGACTGATACCGTCAACCTGCTCGGCTAAAATCTTATCCTGATTGAATCCCAGGTGACTGAGAACCAGAATATGGTCTATGCCTTGCGCCTTGAGGTGCGCGACTGTATTTCGAGTCGTGTCGATGGCATTGATAAAAATCATGTCGGGATCGGGACGTGCAATCTCCGCCATCTGATCTAAAGTGATCCCGATTATGGCAACTTGCTTATCTTTTAGCGGTTTTATCAGGACTTTTGCTCTGCCGTTGGCATCATCATAATCGAATAACCGCTTATGGCCTTTGATAGAGGAGGGCTTATCTGAGGCTTCCTGGCTCATATCCATATTACCGGCCAGCAGTGGAAATGAGATGTCGTTGAGAAATGCTAAGATGGGCGCACTGCCATCATCGACTTCATGGTTGCCCAGAACCATTGCATCGGGTTTCAACAGATTTAACAGGTGCGCGTTGGCCGCACCCTTAAAATGGTTGAAATAGAGCGTGCCTTGAAAGCTATCACCGGCATGAAGAAAGAGAAACTCTTGCTCGGCAGATAGCGCTTCCTCTCTCGCCTGAGTAAGCTGATACTGAATTCTGCTGTAGCCGCCAGTGTGGCTATAGATATCGTAAGACTTTCCCTGGGTATCGACCGAAAAATGCACCCGACTCGAATCGAAATGGGAGTGGGTGTCGTTGATATGGGCGAGCTTAAGCGTGTATCTGTGGGGCATTAATGGCAATCCGTTTAAAAGTCTGAGCAGGGTATGAGAGTCAAAGAAATTATGAAAAATATCAGGATGACTGCAAGGTTTACTTCAGTTCCGATTGATGACAATAAAGCAGGTGGAGCGTCAGGCTGGGCCAGCTAAGCAGATGAACTCTTCAATCGGGCGAAGATTATATCGACAGAAAAGTAAAAGGGAAACCTGAGTTTCCCTTTTTATGTCGAACCTGACAAATTACCGTTTAAAAAGTCATGCCTTTGACGGGGACTGTTGGATGCTTGATATCATCATTAAGGTTTAGGCGTCTCGACGTAAGATTCAAACTCGCCGTCATCGGAGAGACGGATCCCTTTGTCCTTCATGCGCTTTTCCCATAATTTGTGGGCCAATTGCTGCATGTCGGTGACGGGATCGTTAGTGTCTACGATCTCAAGACCCAAGAGGGATTCGACGATATCTTCCAATGTCACTATCCCTTCGCCGGTACCGTATTCGTTAACCACAATGGCAATCTTGGTATTTCGCTTAATGAGCAGTTGAAATAGCGGCAGAATTTTTGCCGTTTCGGGAACGACGACCAAATTACGCTTCAATTCACCTATTGGAGCTTGAGGCGTTTTTCGCTCGGCAAGCAAGATATCATTACGGTTGATGTAACCTGTAATATCATCGGGGTCTTTATCGTATATGGGGATACGAGAAAATGGCGTGCCCTTGTGCTTGAGGGCAAACTCTTCCAGTGAAAGCGATCCTGAGAGACTGAATATCACGGTTCTTGGCGTCATAATGGCGCTAACCGGCATCTCTTTGACCGATAGCATCTGAGTTAAAATCAGTGACTCTTGTTCGTCGAGCTCTCCGGATTCATGTCCAATTTTCGCCATCGCACTCATCTCTTGACGAATATACTGACCCTCATCTCCTTTTCCTAAGAGCTGAGTGACCTGTTGTGACATCCAGATTAACGGCTTAGTGAGGCGCTCCATCCACAAGAGGGCGATTGAAACCGATGGCGCGAGTGAACGCCAATAGTTTGCGCCTAATGTCTTAGGAATGATCTCTGAGAAAAACAGGATCAGGAACGTCAGGACACCAGAGAACACACCGAGCATTTCATCGCCAAATACCTTAGCGGCTTGAGCGCCCGCCACTGCCGCACCGACTGTGTGGGCAATAGTGTTCAGGGTGAGAATCGATACCAGTGGAGATTCGACATTATCTTTCTGTTTTCCGAGTCGCTCGGCCGCTTCAGGGTTTGAATGCGCCAAAGTTGCGACATAACTGGGAGTGACAGAGAGAAGGACGGCTTCGAAAACGCTGCAAAGGAAGGATATCCCGATAGCAACGGCTACAATAACGATGAGGGTGATCATTTATGGAATTACATTTACGGACCAATATTAGTCCAACTCGATTCTATCATTAAGTATGCAAAAATGCTTGCGGCTAGTAAAAATTGCCTGGTGTCTGTATAATTTGCCGCCCCGTTGCGGGTATTAGGCCCGTATTAAGTGTTGAGGTTAGTCGAAATGAGTGAAAAGAAGATCAATTTATTGGATCTTGACCGTAAAGGGTTAAGAGCATTATTCACAGAAATGGGTGAAAAGCCTTTCCGTGCCGATCAATTGATGAAGTGGATTTATCATTTTGGCGTGACAGATTTTGACGCGATGAACAATATCAATAAGGTGCTGCGAGCTAAGTTAAGTGCGCGATGCGAAGTGGTCGCGCCTGAAATTTCCAGTTACCAAAAATCGGCTGATGGGACGATTAAGTTTGCAATCAACGTTGGCCAGGGTCAGGAAGTCGAAACTGTCTATATTCCGGAAGATGACAGGGCAACCTTGTGTGTCTCTTCTCAGGTGGGGTGTGCACTGGAGTGTACTTTCTGTTCTACGGCTCAGCAGGGGTTCAACCGTAACCTGACCGTTTCCGAAATCATTGGTCAGGTTTGGCGTGTTGCCGATTTTATCGGTTTCCAAAAAGAGACAGGTGACAGACCGATCACTAACGTAGTGATGATGGGCATGGGTGAGCCGTTACTTAACTTGGCCAATGTCATACCTGCAATGGATATTATGCTCGATGATTTCGGCTTTAGCCTATCTAAACGTCGTGTCACGGTATCGACATCGGGTGTCGTGCCAGCCCTCGATAAACTTGGTGATGCGCTCGATGTTGCGTTAGCCGTGAGTATTCACGCGCCCAATGATGAACTGCGTGACGTCCTGGTTCCCGTCAATAAGAAATATCCGCTGGAAGAGTTTTTGGCCGGGATCCGTCGCTATATTGCTAAGTCTAATGCTAACCGTGGCCGCGTTACGGTTGAATATGTGATGTTAGATCATATCAATGACAGTACAGATCAGGCCCATGAACTGGCAAAGTTGATGAAAGATACCCCATGTAAGATTAATCTGATCCCATTTAATCCTTATCCGGGGTCCCCATATGGTCGCTCTTCTAATTCACGCATCGATCGTTTCTCTAAAGTGCTGATGGAATATGGGCTTACCGTTATCGTAAGAAAAACCCGTGGAGACGATATTGATGCGGCTTGTGGACAGCTGGCAGGGGATATTCGCGATAGAACCAAGCGTTTAGCGAAAAAACAAATGCAAGATAGCCAGATTTCGGTCACAATAAACTAACTCTTTGTAATATGTAGATAGACAGGCTTGCCAATGAAGCAAGGATCAACCCGAATTGCAGCTCTTACCCTGTTAGCCATGGGCTTGTTGAGTGGATGTGTATCAGAGCGTACCTATAGCGGCACAGATATACCTGTGGCCCAGAGGGAGTTTGATAACGAGTCTGCGGCCAGACAGAGGGCACAACTTGGATTAACTTACCTTCAGAAAGGCAACAGCCAACAGGCTAAATATAACTTAGATAAGGCGGTCGAGTACGCGCCAGACCTTGAGGCAGTGCATGTCTCGATGGCCTATTACTATCAGACTGTTGGTGAGCTCGAAAATGCCGAGGCATCCTATCGCAAGGCGATAAGAACCAGTGATGCTACAGGTGATGCCATGAATAACTTTGGCGTTTTCTTGTGTCAGCAAGAGAAGTATGAAGAGTCAGAGAAGATGTTCCTTAAAGCTGTGCGCTTGCCTAAATATACTCGCTCAGCATCGAGCTATGAGAACTTAGGCATCTGCAGCCGTAAAGCGGGTCAGTTAGATAAAGCAAAAGATTATTTTGCCACGGCCTTGAAGTACGACCCGCGAAGACAGGTGACATTACTTGAATTAACAGAGATCGACGTTGAAACAGGCGATTATCTCAATGCAAGGGCTCAATTAGTACGTTATCATCGAGTCGTTGCTGAGTCCGCGGAGAGTTTGACGTTGGGTATAAAAATTGAGCAAGGCTTAAATGATCTAGATGCCGCCAGAAAGTTTGGCATTTTGCTTTTAGCAAAGTTTCCGGCATCCATAGAGGCCAGGCTGTATCGAGCTAGTATGCACTGATGACTAAAAAAGAAATCGATATGCTCAAGGATGAAGCTGAGACTCATGTAGAAACAGATAGCTCCGAACAAGAGGATTCGCTCGGATCAATATTAAAAGCTGCCCGTGAAAAACAGGGTGCGAGCGTTGCCGATATCGCAGGACAACTGCATTTACGCCCTTGTATTGTTGAAGATCTTGAGGCGGATAACTTCGGCGAAATAGCCTCTACAACCTATGTTAAAGGGTATGTTAAAAATTACGCCCGTATCGTTCAGGCCGATAAGAAAGCCATTCAAGCTTGCCTGGATAGGCAGTTACCTCAGGCTCAAGCGCCCGAGATGCAAAGCTTTTCCCGTAAAACGACACGTCAGGCCCGAGATGGCCGTTTGATGTTTGTGACCTACCTTATTGCCTTTATCTTATTGGCGTTGCTTGTGCTTTGGTGGGTGCAAAAGTCTGACACCTTGTCTGATATCGATCTTTCAAAGCCAACCGTTGAAGAGATGGCCGATTCTCAACTGACGCAACCCGTGGTTGAGCCGACGCTTGTCGAAGAAACTGAGCTCCTTATCAGTTCGCAGGCTGAAACGCCTACAGCCATCTCTACAAAGGCCCTGAGTGACAGCGTCATCGAGCGAGGTGAACAAGCTGTTGTCATTGAGGTGGAAAGTGTGCAACCCAGCGTAGATAAGGTTGTGGCGGCACTCTCATCATTGAGTCTCAGCCTAAGTGGCGACTGTTGGATAAACGTCAAAGACGCGAAGGGTGATACCTTAATTAACGACCTTAAGACTGCCGGCAGCCAGCTCAAAGTTTCCGGAGTCGAACCATTTAAAGTCACCTTAGGTGCGCCTCAGGTTGTCAGCATCGAATTAAATGGCAAGAAAGTGAGCCTGAGTGACTTTCCCAGCGGGCGAGTGGCAAGGTTAACCTTGCCCATGGCGCAATAAGCACTCAGTTAAGCTTTGTAAAAAACAAGATTCTGTTGATGATATTTGTAGCCCTGTGGTTACCTGACGACTCAATGAAATAGACATATATAGAGTAAACACGATGTACAACGAAAATCCGATCAAAAGACGAGCTTCAACCCGTATCTATGTTGGCGATGTGCCCATTGGAGACGGTGCCCCAATTGCGGTGCAGTCGATGACCAATACTCTCACGACAGATGTCGATGCGACAGTTGCTCAAATTCGAGCATTGGAAAATGTGGGCGCGGATATTGTTCGGGTTTCAGTACCGACTATGGATGCGGCAGAAGCATTTAAGTTGATTAAGCAACAGTCTAATATCCCTTTGATTGCCGACATTCACTTCGATTACCGTATCGCGCTTAAAGTCGCAGAGTATGGCGTCGACTGTCTGCGTATCAACCCAGGTAATATCGGCAATGAAGAGCGGATCAGAAGCGTTGTCGAATGTGCACGTGATAAGAATATTCCAATTCGGATTGGTATCAATGGCGGTTCTTTGGAAAAAGATCTGATGGACAAGTACAAAGAGCCGACTCCCGAAGCCCTGCTCGAGTCGGCCATGCGTCATGTCGATATTCTGGACAGGTTGAACTTCGATCAGTTTAAGGTCAGTGTGAAGGCGTCGGATGTGTTCCTTGCGGTTGAAGCATACCGCCTGCTCGCTAAACAGATAGTGCAGCCTCTGCATCTCGGGATCACCGAGGCGGGTGGCTTACGTTCCGGCTCTGTTAAATCGGCAGTGGGTCTGGGTATGTTACTAGCCGAAGGTATCGGCGATACATTGCGTGTCTCTCTGGCGGCCGATCCCGTCGAAGAGATCAAGGTTGGCTTCGATATATTGAAGTCTCTGAGGATTCGTTCTCGCGGCATTAATTTTATCGCCTGCCCATCGTGCTCTCGCCAAGAGTTTGATGTGATTAGTACCGTTAATGAACTCGAGCGTCGTTTAGAAGATATCGTGACACCGATGGATGTTTCTATTATCGGTTGCGTGGTTAACGGCCCCGGTGAGGCATTAGTCTCAGATATCGGGCTTACCGGTGGCGCTCGTAAGAGTGGTTATTTTGATGACGGCGTCAGACAGAAAGAACGTTTTGATAATGATAATATTGTCGACTCTCTCGAGGCTAAGATCAGAGCCAAAGCATCAATAATCAATGGGCGTATTCCTGCTCAAGATTTAAATAAGTAATTAACACAAATTTATAGGTGCCGGTGAATCACCGGCGCGATACTCTATTGTGCCTGTTAAGTGAGTATTAGTTTTACATTTAGTAATGAAGCGTCAGGTATATACCCAAACCACCTCAAGATGCAGGATTCAGCATGTTGAGGTAGCTTGGGTATAGAGATATACTGCGGGGCGTTTTTAATTTTATAGCAATTTCGGACGAGTCTTTAACGTGGCAAAACAGATCCAAGCGATTCGCGGAATGAATGACATTCTGCCTACCCAAAGTCCTCTATGGCAAAAACTGGAAACCGTACTGAGAGAAACTGTCAGTGCTTACGGCTACAGTGAAATCCGTACTCCAATCGTAGAGAGTACTGACCTTTTTAAACGTTCAATTGGTGAAGTTACTGATATCGTTGAAAAAGAGATGTATACCTTCGATGACAGAAACGGTGACAGCTTAACACTTCGTCCCGAAGGTACAGCCTCAACGGTACGTGCGGGTAACGAGCATGGCTTGTTATATAACCAAGAGCAACGTCTTTGGTACATGGGTCCCATGTTCAGGCATGAACGTCCTCAGAAGGGTCGTTACCGTCAATTTAACCAGTTCGGTGTTGAGGTTTATGGCATAGGAAGTGCGGACGTCGATGCAGAAGTCTTGATGTTGTCGCATCGTCTTTGGGAAAAGCTAGGCATAACCGAGCATGTGACTTTAGAGTTGAACACACTAGGCGACCCGGCTGAGCGTGCGGCCTATCGTGAAGCGCTTATCGCTTATCTTGAGCAGTTCAAAGAGCAGCTCGATGAAGAAAGTCAACGCCGTATGTATACCAACCCACTGCGCGTTCTGGATACGAAAAACCCTGAAGTACAGGCCCTGTTAACCGACGCGCCTGAGCTAATGGAGTATCTTGGTGAAGAGACCCGTGCACATTTTTCACATTTATGTGAACTCTTAGACGCCGTTGGTATCAAATACGTGATTAATCCACGTTTGGTTCGTGGTTTAGATTACTATAATCGCACCGTTTTCGAGTGGGTAACATCGAGCCTTGGCGCTCAAGGTACTGTATTGGCTGGCGGACGTTATGATGGCTTGGTTGAGCAGCTCGGTGGTAAGAATACCCCAGCAGTTGGCTTCGCCATGGGACTCGAGCGTATCGTATTGATGCTTGAAACACTCGAATTAACCAAAGATATCCCTGCCACTGTCGATGTTTATGTCACAGCGATGGGAGATGCAAGCAAGATTGAAGCGATTAAGATTGCCCAGTCACTGCGAAGTGAATTGCCTCATCTGAGGGTGATGAGTCATTGTGGGGGCGGAAACTTCAAGAAGCAGATGAAACGTGCAGATAAGAGTGGTGCTCAAGTGGCCTTAGTGATTGGTGATGATGAACTTGCCAATAATCAGGTTGCTGTAAAATATCTGCGTGAGAAAAAAGAACAAGAATTAGTTGCCCGCGATGCTTTGGCAACTTATATTGCAGAACTGATTTAGAGAGGAAGAATACGTGGAAATTTATAGCACAGAAGAACAACAAGTAGATGCTATCAAACAGTTCTGGAAAGATTATGGCACATCCATAGTCGTTGGTGCTGTGGTTGGTCTTGGTGGTTTATTCGGCTGGAACTACTACTCAGAATACAAAGTAGCAAAGTCTGAGTCGGCTTCAGAAGCGTTTCAGGCCATGAGTGGCAGTGCGACATCCGACGCCGCTATGCTGAGTGCAGCTGAAAACTTCGCTAAAGATCATAGCCAGAAAGGTTATCAATCATTGCTATCACTAATCGTTGCGAAAGCAGCGGTTGAGTCGGGCGATCTGGACAAGGCCGAAGCGGCGCTGAAAAGCGTGATAGCCTCTGCCCCCGATGCCAGCCTGGTTATGGTAGCGACGATGCGTTTAGCTCGTGTTCAAGCCGAACAGGGGCAGGTGGCGACAGCGATCACGACTCTGGAACAAGTGTCAGATCCTGCATTTATCGCTCAAAGAGAAGAACTTAAAGGTGATTTCCTGGTTCGCAAAGGTGAAGCCGAGCAAGCCAAAGCCGCTTATCAAGCTGCAGTAGATAATGGTGGAGCGACATCAAGCCCCGCTTTACAGATGAAGCTAGATAATTTAAATAAGGCATAAGGAAACTGCCCATGAAGTCTTGGTGCAAAACATTGCTCGCATGTGGATTGAGCTTGGGGCTGTTATCGGCCTGTTCGTCCAGTGATGTAGAAGAAGAGCCGATTAGTCCTTTGCCTGAGATTGAGGCGAGTGTCTTTCCTGAGGTGAGTTGGAGTGCCTCTGTAGGTAATGGCGTGGGAGATTATTACTCGCGTCTTCGCCCAGCGGTGCGTTACGACAAGTTATATGTCGCCGACAGATATGGTGCGGTCACCGCATTCGATGAGAAAACTGGTGAAAAAGTTTGGAACCAGAATTTTAGTTCGGCATTTAAGGACAACATTCTTGCTAAGAACAAGGGGGCTAAATTAGCCGCCGGCGTTACAGCAGCCCGTAATAAGGTGTTTATCGGTGGAGAGAGTGGCATATTAGGTGCGCTCGATGCAGAGACTGGTGAGACTCTCTGGTCTGTTATCGCAGGTGGTGAGCTTTTGTCAGCCCCTTCAGTCGGTGAAGACCTTGTCGTGGTCAATACCAGCTCGGGAACACTCGAAGCCTTTAATGTCGATGATGGTGAGAAGCAGTGGGCTTACGAGTCTAAGCTACCTAACCTAACCTTGCGCGGTACAGGTTCTGCGAGTTATGAATCTGGTGGTTTCTTTGTTGGCACGGCAGATGGCAAGATTGCGGTTGTCATCAAAAATAATGGTCAGGCGGCTTGGGAACAAGCGATTTACACGCCTAAGGGTGGTAACGAGTTTACCCGTATGGCCGATATCGACATGAAGCCATTGATCATAGGTGAAAACCTCTATGCCGTTAGTTTCAACGGTAACCTGGTCTCTATGGAAGTGAGAACCGGACGCGTTGTATGGACTCGTAAATACTCGAGTTTCCATGAACTTGCTGATTCGGGGGTGAACTTATTCCTTGTCGATGACCATAGTCGTATATACTCAGTCGATAGACGTAGTGGCTTAGAAAGCTGGAGCAATACCGAGTTAACTAACCGTAACTTAACATCGGCGGCGGTATTTAAAGATTATATTGTTGTCGGAGACTTCGAAGGTTACCTACACTTTATCAATAAGAATACCGGTACCTTAGCTGGCCGCATTCAGATCGATGGTTCAGGTTTATTTAGCCAGCCACTGGTCGAAGGTGATAACATCTATGTTCAGACCCGTGATGGAAAAGTTGCCAGAATAACGCTTCCGTAGGCGTTAGCTGCATAGATTTTTAGCCCCCGGAAGTTTGTTCCGGGGGCTTTTTGTGTTAAATACGTTTGTTAAATCATAAGCATTTAACAGATAACGAATGTAGTACCGGCTTGGTCTATCCTTAAATAGATTAAGATCCGAGTTATTGAATTTATAGTTTTAGAAATAGTAGATTAGAGGCAAAAAAATGATTCCAGTTGTGGCCCTTGTTGGCCGACCTAATGTGGGTAAGTCGACCCTTTTTAATCGTCTGACCCGCACTAGAGATGCTTTGGTGGCTGACTTTCCTGGGCTGACTCGGGATCGCAAATATGGTCGCGCTTTCCTCTCTGGTTATGAGTTCATCGTTGTCGATACCGGTGGTATCGATGGCACCGAAGAGGGGATTGAAACCCATATGGCTGAGCAATCGCTTGCTGCGATTGAAGAAGCCGATGTCGTGTTATTCCTGACCGATGCCAGAGCCGGTTTAACGGCTGCTGATCAGGCCATTTCTGAGCACCTGCGCCGCCGCGAAAAGACGACCTTTGTTGTTGCTAATAAGGTCGATGGTATCGACGCCGACTCGGCTTGTGCCGAATTTTGGGCCTTAGGTCTGGGCGAAGTGTACCAGATGGCTGCAGCGCAAGGGCGCGGTGTGACTAACATGATTGAGTACGCACTCGCTCCCTACGCCGAAGCGCTTGGCCTTAACCGTGATGGTGAAGGCGAAGAAGACGAAGAGGAGAGAGAGTACACCGAAGAGGAAGCGGAAGCTGAACAGAAACGTCTTCAGGATCTGCCTATCAAGATGGCCATTATTGGTAAGCCGAATGTGGGTAAGTCTACATTAACTAACCGTATTCTTGGTGAAGAACGTGTGGTTGTTTATGACTCTCCGGGTACCACTCGAGACAGTATCTATATTCCTATGGAGCGAGACGGACGTGAGTACGTCATGATCGATACCGCGGGAGTTCGTCGTCGTAGTAAGGTGCATGAGACTGTAGAGAAGTTTTCGGTAATTAAGACGCTTAAAGCCGTTGAAGATTGTAACGTTGTGCTATTGATCATCGATGCCCGTGAAGGGATCGCTGAGCAAGATCTGGGTTTGTTAGGCTTTGCGCTTAATGCCGGTCGTGCGTTAGTGATTGCCGTCAACAAGTGGGATGGTATCGATCAAGATATCAAGGACAGAGTGAAGAGCGAACTCGACCGCCGTCTTGGCTTCATCGATTTTGCCCGCATTCACTTTATCTCGGCGCTTCATGGTACTGGTGTTGGACACCTTTTTGAGTCTGTACAGGAAGCTTATGACAGTGCTACACGTCGTGTGAGTACCTCGATGCTGACCCGTATTATGCAGATGGCACAAGATGATCATCAGCCTCCATTGGTTAATGGTCGTCGTGTTAAGCTTAAGTACGCTCACGCCGGTGGTTACAATCCACCTATTGTGGTTGTACATGGTAATCAGGTTAAGAAGTTACCGGATTCTTATAAGCGTTTCATGATGAACTACTACCGTCGTTCATTGAAAGTCATGGGTACGCCTATTCAAATCCGATTCCAGGACGGTGGCAATCCATTTGAAGGGATGAACACCAAGAAGCTGACGGTCAGTCAGGAGCGTCGCCGTAAGCGTATGATGACGCATATTAAAGATAAGAAGTAGGGTTAAGGTTTTAGAACCTAGAACCTAGAACCTAGAACCTAGAACCTAGAGCCTAGACTCTGATTCATTGAAGGCCAGTTAATTAAATTTAACTGGCTTTTTTGTAACTTCATCAAGTGGTTTACCTTCTCGGGAAACCTGATAGTCCAGCGCTGCGATTATCTCGTTTGAGAAACGTAGTGAGTCTAATTTTTCAATCTGTTTCTCGGTGAAAAGTGAGGCTCGATCTTGGCGAAGTAGTAATACCGCACGGTCAACTATGCCTAATAAACCTTTGGGTTCCACAATTTCACGGATATTGTATTTATGGTGTAAAAATTGTGGTTTCCATAGTGGTACCACGACCCACTCTTTATTTGCGACGGCTTGTTCGAATGCGGCAAAACAGTCCTCTTCGCTACCTGTGTGGAAAGTATAACCAGCATCACTTAAACCGTATTCTTCCATCATCTTGATAGAGAAGCGGGTGATACCGGCTCCGGGATTAATACCCTGTATCTGGCTATTCATGCGAGTCATGACTTCAGGTTTGAGTAAGTCACTCACTTCAGCAATCGCTTCTTTTGGAACATAGTCAGGAACTCCCCATAGAGCATATGGTTTATAGTGCAAACCTAACTCAATTAATGGCTCAACAGCCTCGGTTTCGGATTTATATATTCCGTGGCTAGATGGAAGCCAAGCTGAACACAAGATATCCACCTCGCCTGACTTTAACTTTGAAAAGTTCTCTTGGTGTACTGAGTAAACTCGCTTTACCGTAAATCCCATGTCAGATAATACATGGGTTAGGAGCGATGCTGTCACTCGGTGAAAAGAAAGGTCAGTAACGCCAATCGTTATTGTATTTGTCATCATTTTGTTCTCAAAATCTCTTTGTCTAGTGCTGTAGAAGCTAATACTGATTGGTATTAGCACGTTCTGTACTATAGAACATCCAGTTGATAAATTAGATTAATGGATACTTTTCCGCTGCTTGAAGGGAAGTGGTCAACTCATTGAGCTGACCGTGAAGAGAGTTATACCGCTACCTTTTGGGGGGCGCGTGTTTCTTGTGTCATGATAAATAGGATGCCGATAATCGGGATTAGCATCGCAGCATATGGGATCATAGAGGCGCCCATTGTGCTATCCACAACATAAGCACCAATGGCACCACCGAGAGCATTGGCGATATTAAATGCTGATATGTTTGCCGTCGCTGTTAGTTCAGGTGCTTTTGCGCCATATTTCATAACACGCATTTGTAATGATGGAACGTTAGCGAAAGAAGCGATACCAAAGATAAATGAGGCGATAACGAAAGGTATTTTATAAGGTGCAGCCATACCAACCAGTGCTAACGATATCACCATGGCAATAGGCCACATAATAAGAGATAGGCTCAGGTTCTTATCTGCCGTTTTTCCACCAATGACGTTACCTATGACTAAGCCTAGTCCCACAATAATGAGTATCCAGGTTACGTCAGCTCTGCTGAAACCGGCAACGCTCTCAGCGATTGGTGCAATGTAGCCATAGAATCCCATGAAGCCTACCCAGGCAAGGGTTGTTATAAGCAGGCTGGCAATCAGGTTCCAGCTCTTAAATGCTTTCAATTGTGAACTGATGCCAACGGCTGCTCCTTTCCCTTGGCTCGGAATCGTTATGGCGATAGCAAGGGCTGCAATAACCCCCAGTGCCGCTACGACAATAAACGTTGAGTTCCATCCGAAGATCTGACCGATAAATGACCCACCCGGCACTCCGAGCACATTGGCTAATGTCAGTCCGGCAAACATCTGACCCACGGCACGCCCAGCCATTTTATTCGGTACTAAGGATGTCGCGACGACTGCACCTATTCCGTAGAAGGGGCCTTGCGTCAGACCGGCTATCATGCGGCTGAGAAGTAGCACATGGTAATTGGTGGTGAATGCGGCGATGATGTTGCCTATAACAAATAGGCCCATTAAGCCGATGAGGACTTTACGCTTATCAAACCGGGCCAGACCTAATGTCAGAATTGGTCCGCCAATGACAATTGACAGGGCATAAGCCGTAATAAGATTCCCTGCTTGACCTTCTGTGATATGAAGGCTTTCTGATACCGTTGTGAGTAGCCCGGCGATAACGAACTCTGCGGTTCCGATAGCAAATGCTGATAGCGTTAAGATCCACACTTGAAGTGGCATTTTTGATGTTGTCATAATATTTTTCCTATTCTTTATTGGCATTAATTAGTTAATTAATGCGCCGCCTTCTAAGTCGATAACTGCACCAGTCATAAACAGATTGTCGATAGCAAATAGGTAACCATCAGCTACATCATTTGGCTTCCCAATACGTCCGGTTGGTAATGTGCTGGCATTTCGCTCAAACATCTCTTTTTTGTTTCGCGATGCCATCCCTATGTAAGCCTCGGTATCTGTGATGCCCGGGCTGACGACATTGACTCTGATCGGGGCTAGTTCCTTAGCCAATATCTTAGTGGTTGCTTCGAGGGCTGCGTTCATTGCCGACTTAACAAAAGCTCCCTTTGTGGTTTTTCGAGACAGGAAGCCTGAGGTCAGGGTAATGCTTCCACCTTCTCTTATGTGTTTTGCAGCCTCCTTTACGACAATAATGCTTCCCCAAAATTTAGTGTCAAAGCCCTGCTGAGCATCACGGATATCTATACTTGCCACTTCTCCCGCAGGAGCGTTTGAGCCCGCTGTGATGACGAGGTGATCGAGTTCACCTAAGGAGTCAAAGTATTTCCTCACCCGCTCCTCATTGGTCATATCTAAGCCTGTTCTTCGGCTGGCAACGACCACAGTCCCATTACGTTCTCTCAACTTCTCAGCGACTGAATAGCCGATCCCTGATGTCCCGCCGATCACCACCGAGACGGTGTCTTCTGTTAATTTCATATCTGACTCCTAAATCATAAATTTGTGTACTGCTTGTCAGCAATCTGAGGCAGATAGTAATTGTTTAGCCATGAATATATAATTGGGGGTAAGTCGATAACACTATAAGGCTGGGCCGTATAATGGATAGGTTGGAGCATTTAGCATTGTTCATTAGAATCAATGAAAAGGGTGGTATAGCGAGCGCTGGAAGGGATTTTGGACTTACTGCGGCCACAGCTTCAGATAGGCTTGCAGCGCTGGAGAAGCATTATGGGGCAAAGTTATTAAACAGAACCACTCGTGCGATCAGTCTGACCGAAGAGGGAAAGGTGCTACTGGATAAGGCTAAGTTTATCGTCTCAGAAGCCGATGATTTAGAGGCGCAGATAAAATATGGTGTAGAGCGACTATCCGGAACCATTCGTATAAGCGCCCCTAATGATCTTGGTTGTAAGCGCATCGCTCCTTTGTTAGATATTTTTATGGATACGCATCCAGACGTAAATCTAGAGCTAAGTTTAGGTGATGGCTATGACGATCTTGTTGGGCGTGGTGTGGACTTGGCAATCAGACTCGGTGCATTAAGAGACAGCTCTCTTAGAGTGAGAAAGCTGGGTGATAACAGACGGGTGATTTGTGCTTCACCCTCTTATCTTGAAAGGTATGGTATCCCAACTCACCCGGACTCGCTTGAACACCATAACTGTTTAACCATGAAGTTGGGAGAGGTTCTGGATCGTGAGTGGGTATTTAAGGTGAACGGGCGTAACAAAGCCTATATGGTGTCCGGTAACAGGACGGCAAACAGTGGCGCTCTCGTAAGAGATTGGTGCATTGATGGGCGGGGGCTTGCCTTGAAATCAATATGGGATGTGACAGATGATCTGCACAGTGGAAAATTGGTGGAGGTGCTCTCAGAATATGCTCAAGACAGCCAAACCGGGTTACAAATTGTCTACCCTGGCGGGATGAACACGCCACGTAGAATTCGTGCCTGTATCGATTTTCTGGTCAGTGCTTTTGAAAGTAAGTAAGAGATGAAAAGAGAGTGGTAAAAGTATCAGGTACTCAAAGGAAGGAAGATGTATTCCTACTGTTTATCTAACTTTCTTTCAAACAGTTCTGCTGCGACTGGGGGCAAAAGTTCAACTCATCTACAGTCTCTTGCTGTAATTCACCTAAGGAAGCTTTCGAAAGCTGTTCAAATTGCTCATTAATAGCGATAAAGCTCTCGACCAATTTAGGGTCAAAGTGGACGCCTTTACCCGCAGATATCATCGACACAGCCTCAGGATGACTGAAAGGGCGTTTATAGCATCGAGGGGAGGTAAGTGCATCGTAGACATCAACTAAAGCGACGATGCGGGCTGATAAGGGGATTGCCTCACCGCTTAATCCTTTTGGATAGCCTGAACCATCCCACTTTTCATGATGTCCACCTGCAATGTCTTTCCCCATCTGTATAAAATTGCATTGTGGTGCGTATGTGCGCAAGCTTTCTAACACTGTCGCACCTATGGTTGGGTGAGCCTTGATCTGTTCAAATTCTTCAGGGGTTAACCGTCCGGGTTTAAGTAAGATAGCATCGCTGATCCCCACCTTACCGATGTCATGCAAGATGGAGGAAAGGGTAATATCTTGAATGAAGTTGTCGTTAAGCTCTTCAGGTGTATTCGCATCAAGCTGGCGTTGACAGGCAAGCATATTTGAATAGTGCTGCATTCTGATGAGGTGTGCGCCAGTCTCGTTGTCTCGATACTCTGCCAGTTTTGCAAGGCCCATGACGGTTGCGTGTCTGGAGGCTAACGTTTCCTCTAAAGAACGCGTTAGTTTACCCAGTAAAAATGAGGTTGATAGGGTAACCATTGCATTAGTTACGATGAAATTGATACTGACCACAAACCAAATAAAGGTGCTGTACCCCTCAGTTATTGGCCATTGTAGGGCGCCAGAACTGTAGGCGCCCCCAACAGTAAGCAGACAACATCCATTGAGAGTCTGAGCGAAAATGCTGGCCTTTTTTCCAAGAAGTATGGCTGTCAGAGGTGGAAATACAAATAGCCAGAAAAAACCAGCGCCAGTGGGCCCTATAGTTATGAGGAACGCAAACCCGATGCCATAGGCCAACAGGCAGCCTGTGATGTATTTGTAGCGTTCACTTAACGACTTTACCAGTAATATATAGAGCAACACGCCATAAGCTACAGTATCAAATAGCGCCATAGACCAAAGATTAGAAACGATGCAGAGATAGACGCTGGTCATGTAAACGGGCACACAAAGTATTGCCAGTAATCCAAATAACCGATCAAAGATCAATCTTCGCCATAGAGGTAAGGTATCTGCTAAACCTTGTTTCACTGGCATTGAAAAATAACGCGATGATATATTCATTCCTTTGAATCCTTCATTCGAGTTGAATCGATTGACAACCAATGACGGGATGGGGCATTCATCTTGTCAACTGACATGGAGTTGATCTTGGTAGAAAACCCTTACCAGATAAGTCTACTGTATTATTGCGCTCTTTTAGTATTAATGACTAATATAACTGGCTTTGGTTGAAGCGACCAGAGTTTATGTCACCGTTTTTCGATCGAGTTAAATAATTCTCGTTGTTTATTGCTTAGCCGCAAAACTTTTTTCAGAGACGCGATCTATCAAGGCATTTACTAATAAAGTTAATGCTTTTGGTTGATATGTTCGCTGTTTATAAACCAAATAAGATTGACGTTTACCTCTATGATAATCGGGAAGTATTCGGATTAAATTAAGAGATTTTTGTATGTGCCGTAAAGGTAGTGAGGCGATACCAAAACCATTTTCGACAGTTTGAATAACAGAATTTATATCGTTGACGACCAGTCTGGGTTTTACTGAAATTAGATCTATCAGTTTATCACCTTGATAGATTGGGATATCGGTATCTTGGGCCAGGGAAATCCATTCCAAGTTAGCTAAATCTTTTATCTCATTAATATTGCCTACTTTTTGTAAATATTCAGGGCTGGAGAAAAGCGCATGTTGTGCACTGAAAAATGGTCGGGCAATCATGCCATCCATCCCTTTTATATCGAAGGTTATGACTAGATCGCGATCCGTTTCGGGAGCTGCAAACCCTTGATTAAGGAGGATGTTCAGCTTTACCTTCGGGTGATCCCGCATAAACTGTTCTATCACAGATGCCACAAAGCCTTGATAAAAATTGTGCGGCATCACAAGCCTAAGCTGACCTTCCACTTGGTTGCTTTGTGCATTTAGCGCCTGTAGACCAAGTTCGATTTGCTCCATTCCGCTATTGAGTTGACTGAACGCGGTTAATCCGGTTTGAGTCGGCACTAACTCTCTGCCTTGCTTTTCCAGCAGGCGCATACCTACACGTTGTTCTAAAGCGGTCAAGCGGCGTGACATCGTTGAGACGGGTAAATGCAATTTCCGGGAAGCGGCCAACAATGAGCCCTCTTCCACAACAGAGCAGAAGAGATAAAGATCGTCAACGTTTCCAAATGTGGAATTAATCATTTGAGTTAAACCTATATATTCCATTTATGATTGAGCATACACTATTTGTATTATTTAATTAAACATAGAATTTCTACAAGAGGTATGTATGAATCAAGGTAAACAATTTTGGATTTCAGCCTTGTTATCTTCGCTCACAATGGCCTTGATCATGTCGGGAGTGATTTCAGGTGCAAAGATGGGCTTTAGCACTCAGTGGCCACCGGTTTGGCTGAGCAGCTTTCTTATCGCTTGGCCTTGTGCTCTGGCATTGAACCTGACGGTGCTTCCAAAAGTTCGTCAGTTATCACAGTGGTTAGCTTGTTCTAAGATGCAAAGCTGATGTTGTTGTTTCCAACATTGTTGAGGACTCTCTAACCTGAGGAATGGCAGAAGCTGGTAGCAGTAAAATGACTAAACATGCCTTTAGTATTTGTATCATAGAAAGGCTATTACGGGATAACAAACTGGTTGGTAACCAAGGATAGATGGATAACTAAAAGGATGAAAAGATGTATCCCTACACCTTCTCCCTTCGGTCGCCAATCACCCGCGCCGGGTTACCGGCCACTATGGCATAGTCGGCGACATTCTTAGTGACGATGCTGCCCATACCGATGACGGCGCAGTCGCCTATGGTGACGCCATCGACGATGCCGGCCTGTGCGCCTATCCAGACATCTTTGCCTATGACGACACCCTCAGAGCTGACATTTTGTTTATAGATAGGTCTATCCGGGTGCATTCCATGATTGAAGGCATAGATGGTGACGTTATTGGCTATGCGGGTCTGGTCGCCTATGGTGATACCTGCGCGGCCGCCGTCCAGAGAGCAGCCGTGGTTGATTGCGACCTCATCACCTAAGGTGATGGGACCATGCAGAAAACTGTCGGCGGCTATCATACACTGGTCGCCAATTTGGATAGCTCTTCCCGGCTCGGCAAAAAGATTGACCTCGGGAGCGATGAAACAGTTTTGACCGAATGAGACTGTCTCCAGTGCCATAAAATCTGCTTGAACCTGCTCCTGCCAGGGTTTAGCCCAGCTCAAAAGCTTAGGTTTGAGACTGAAGTAGAGCCAGGGCATATGAGAGAGTCGCTTCTTATGCTGGCTTTGATAGTCGGGAGTATTCAAGAGATGAGCTTTAGTTTCCATTATAGTGACACACCGGATTTAATCTCATGTACCAGGATTTGGTCATCGATGACATGCCAGAGAATGTCGAGATCGAATAGGGCGACCTGATAGAGTTTAGGGTCGGCTTTTGATTTCTTATAAGCCGGGCGGGGATCTTGTGCCAGCACTCCTATGATAAGCTCCTCGAGGCGTGGATACTGCTCAAGCTTACTGTAAGCCAGCAGTTGCTCCTTGGCACCTTGGGTAAATGCGACATCAATTAAATGTGGCGCTTCGTGTGCGATGCCGCCCAAGGCATCGGGCTGAGAGTCGGAGAAGGGGATATAGGGTTTAATATCGACGATCGGTGTGCCATCGAGTAGATCCATGCCTGAGATCTCTAAGACAACGCTGCCCTTCTTTTGGTGGATCTTATGCAGCTTGACCACAGACTGGCCAATGCCATTGGGTCTGAAGGTCGAGCGGGTGGCAAATACCCCCAGCTTTTCATTACCCCCGAGACGCGGTGGCCTGACGGTGGTCTTCCAGCCTTGAGACAGGTTTTCATGAAAAGAGAAGAGTAGCCAGAGGTGAGAGTATTGCTCTAATCCCCTTACGGCGTCGATATGGTTATAGGGGGCTTGCAGCTCGACGAAGCCACGGGCCGCAGGCACGAGTCCTGGCTGCCTCGGAATGCCGAATTTTTGCTTATAGGGCGTGCGGCAGAAGGCCACCGCCTCAATTTGACAGTTAAAGGTCATATTTTACAGATCACAGTGTTGGGCTAAGGGCGAATCGAACCGGTTTGTGGCCGGGTCAACTATTATTTGTCTGTTTCTGGTGTCTTAATCGCTTGCCCTATGCAGACAGCTCTGCTGAAACACCCTTGTCCTTGCTCTTCGAATACCATACATTTCTTGATTAGAATCGCATTCGCGCCTTTATCGGCGGCGGCTCTTCTGGCAAGGGTGCGAGCCTCACTTATCGAGGCGGGCGCGTCGTTGGCTCCCTCTTGACAAGTTTCACCTTCGACTAAGCCGATGATATCAAAAGGCACTGAGGGGTGGGTATTGCCTTCAAACACGGCAACATCCGATGCCTTAAAGTATTCGTCGATGGCTTCACCATCTAGGTTAGTATTGAACTTATAGTCGCCGGCACATGCGCTGAGAAGTAAAACTAAGGGGGCAATAAGGAGCGTTTTCATAATTCAGGCCTGTCATTATAAACGTGGGTTGGAAGCTGCGTGTTTGTGGCAATTTATGATTTTAAATCATTAAGATCGGAGTCAAACAAGCACTTAACCTGTTATGACTCCTTCGAGGTAGAATTCTATCGCTTTAGGTACTTTTGATAAAGCTGTTGTTGCCGATTATTTAGATCGACGTCCCTGCCATCGATATAGACCTTTTCGATCTTAGTCACCATAGGGTCGAGAATGTCGCCACCTGAGATAACCAGATTGGCTCTGTACCCGACGGTGATGGCTCCCATATCCTCTACACCTAATATCTTAGCCGCATCGAGCGTGACACTTTTAAGGGCGTCTTCCTTACTCAGCCCGTACGCGACCGTTTGTCCTGCCGCCAAGGGTAAGTTTCGGCTGTTCCAGTCGGATGAGAACCCTAACGCAAATGGGACCTGCGCCTGTTTGAGCAGGGCAGGAATTTTAAAACTCATCTCGATAGGTTCATCTTTACGCATCGGCAAGCTTAGAGTTCGAGTATAGATCACTTTTGCATCTATCTCGTTTAAAAGATCCGCGAGTCGCCATGCATCATATCCGCCAACGATAACTAACTTAAATTGAAAGCGTTTTGCAAGGGCGGTAGCTTCCTCTATCTGTTTCTGTGTGTTGGCATGGATAAACAGCTGAGCCTCGCCCCGATAGAGCGGCAGCATTGATTGCCAGCGCATATCGAGCTTACTCTTAGTCTCGGCATTATGGGCCAGGTAGTAGCGATAACCGTCGGTGAAGGCATCAGATATCAAAGAGACCCTATCTTGGTACTCTTTTGCTTGCTCCTCCCTTTTCTTCGTTTCACTCGATAGAGACTTGAGTCTTGGCCAATAGAGATGAAAGCCTGTCAGTGTCGGTACCATTGCTTCCTCGACGGTCCAGCTATCCAGTGACACCAGCGACGATTGACCGGCTAAGCTCTCACCTTGGGGGACAATTTGAGCATGAGTGATACCATTAACTCTGACGGTGGGGATGATCTCCGAATCCGGGTTAAAGGCGGTCAAAGCCTCCAGTTGCGGGTTAATTTCGCCGACCTCACGGCTGTCATTACTCGGGCGCATCATCTCAACTTCGACTAAGCCTAAACTGGTATCCAGCGCGATGAGCCCCGGGTAGATATGTTTCCCGCTGGCATCATAAACTGCCGCCTCGGGGGCCGTGAGCTCCTTGCCGATGGCCATTATCTTGCCATCTTCTACTAATAGGTCTGTATCAGCCTTTACTCCATCGACGACCGTGTGAATCGTGGCATGCTTAAAGAGGATGGCGGATGTCTGAACTGGTGCAGGTAAAATATCGTGGGCCAGGACAGGCATGGTAAATGCGCTCAGCATGACTAGAGGTAGGGCTAAACGACTTCTCAATGCCCCGCATAAGTTCAGGTAAGTTTTAGAGTGTCCGTTTATCATAGCGAGCTCCTGCTTTGGCCAGTTTGTTTCCAAACATCAAATTGAGTATCACAATGCCATTCGGGCTCGCTGTTCTCCTCGATGATCTCTCCGGGAGGGAGTGTACTCTCGCTCTCTTGACTGGATAATATCTTCTGAATGAGCTCGGCTCTTTCAGCTGCAATGGATTGCTGCGCCAGCTTATTCTGTTTACGGTCGAAGTAAGGTTTACCCTGGATCCAGGTAGACTCAACCTTAGCGTAAACCGATAAGGGGTTGTGATCCCAAAGTACAATATCTGCCTGCTTGCCTTTGGTGATTGAACCTAAATCTGACTCAACTCCAAGCTGTATCGCTGGATTAATGGTGACCATTTTCCATGCATCTTCGGCGGACATATCACAATACATCATAGATTTTGCAGCCTCCTGATTTAGGCGTCGCTGCATCTCATAGTCATCTGAGTTGATACTGGTGAGTACGCCCTTATTTTGCATCAGACAAGTGTTTTGCGGAATCGCGTCATAGACCTCAAATTTATAGGCCCACCAGTCGGAGAAGGTGGATGCGGATGCGCCGTGGTCGGCTAACTCCTTTGCGACCTTATACCCCTCGAGAATGTGGGTGAAGGTTTTAACTTTAAAGTCGTATGCTTCGGCTAAACGTAGAAACATTAAAATCTCCGATTGTACATAGGAGTGAATATGAACATCTCTTTGTTGTTCGAGTACTTCAACTATTGCCGCTAATCGATAGTTAGGCTTAGGGGCTATCTGATTGCGCTTTTCACTACTTCTGAGCCGTTTATAGGCTTTAAGCTCCTGTTGGTAGGCACGTGCCTCATTAAATGCCTCGCTGAAGAGGGACTTAACTCCCATGCGACTCTGGGGGAAGCGGCGGGTGAACTTGTCGCCCCAGTTACTCTGCTTAACGTTTTCGCCTAAGGCAAACTTGATACTGGCCGGAGCCTGAGTGTATTTGAGTTTTTCAGCACTCTCTCCCCATCGCATCTGGATCACCTGTGCCTGTCCACCGATAGGGTTGGCGCTGCCATGTAACAGTTGCGCTGTGGTTACACCGCCGGCCAATGCTCGGTAGATGGCAATATCATCGGGGTTTAGGATATCTCCGATGCGAACCTCCGAGGTTATTGCATCTGAGCCTTCGTTGGTGCCGCCATTGATGGCGATATGTGAATGTTCATCGATAATCCCTGCCGTCAGATGTTGACCGCTTGCATCGATAAATCGGTAACCTGATGGGGTGGACAGGTTTTTACCCAGACGCTCAATTTTGCCCCGGGAGATGAGCAGATCGCTATTTTCCAGTATCCCCTGTTCATCGGAGGTCCAGATGGTGGCGTTACTGATATGAAGCTTCTCTGACTCAACAGAGCCCTCAATACCATAGGCGACATTAGGTTTGGTGAGCCTTGAGATGATGGAACGCTCAGGTTTTTCCTCTGCAAGTGGCTCTGTGATAACCTGGTCTGTAGGTATTCCTGCTATCGGTGTCAGGGCATTGTGTTTGTCCAGCATACGTCCGCGTAGCCCCTCACTATCGAACCATAGCGTAAATCGGTTGACCCCTTCGAATCCGGCGTCACCCATTTCGGCGGTAAAGTTCAGCCTTTTATCGTGATACGAGACGTTCGATAGTGTTATTTCCTGCTCGCCGCTGGAAAGCGTGCCGGTAATTTTCTCACTATCGGTTTTACTCTTATCAAATATTAGATCCAGTGTCAGGTCGCCAATTTGGATTTGGTAGGTAAAATCTAAAAGATGATTGTTACGGGCAATGAGCTGCTGCTCATCACCTTGCAGCCATACGCTGTGTATGGCGCCATCTTTAAATATGTTGCCTTTAGTGATGACAAGATCGGCCATATAGCCGGGTTTTAATCGGCCACTGAAGTCGGCGATGCCGGTTATCTCTGCCGCCTCGGTCGTTAATGCGGCCAATGCTACATCTTCACTTAGGCCATACTCAATAGCCTGTTTAAGCCTTGGCCAGAAAGCATCGCTTTTAATACCATGTTGAGTTAAAGCGAAGGGCACCTTTGCGCGCTCAACCGTCATCAGGTTAGCCGGTGCACGTTCCCAATGTCTCATCTTTGCCAGTGAAACTTCTCTTTCAGCATCATCGTCACCGACCTCGGGCGCTGCTGGAAAGTTAAGAGGCAAAATTAAACCGTAAGAAAATGCACTGAGTTCATCAATACGCGCATATTCTTTACCGTTTCCTAATAGTGTGGCCTTGAGTTTATGGTCGATTGAAATTTGAGCTGCTCTTAGTTGGTCGTTTAGATTCTCGGTATCGAAGACGACCTGTTCATTTTCGATATTTGAAAGTTTATCTAAGGCATTATTAAATTCGACAATGTTATTCCCGGTTTTAGAAAATGATTTACTCTTATTTTCTTTATACCAGGTGGCATCGGCTAAGGTTTGCCTAATAAGCGCAATGCTTCCCATCAATGATGTTGGGTAATCTTGGGGGGAGCTGCCTTTATCGAATGCTAAGAAATGAGCCGAGTTCGAGCGATATATTATTTCATTTGCCGTTTTTTCAGCTAAAGATAATGTAACGCCCTGACCGCGAAATATTCCATCCTGATAACTGCTTTGTACGCTGGTGAAACCATTTTTTATCCATTTGTTAGCTTTTTCATGATCAGGGTAAACATAGTTAAACCACTCTTTTTCTGAATGAATTGCCCCATTTTTAGCATTGCCGCCTATACGCTTTATTTCATAAACGGGTGGTGTGGCTTCAACTTTAGGATATTCAAACTCGATGCCGTAATCGGTAAAGGGGTCGATAAAGCCGGGGTAGACGGTATAACCTTTTAAGTCGATAACATATGCCTGTGAAGGAATCCTATTATTTTTAATTATCTCGATAATCTTATTGTTCTCGATTAGAAGTGTCGCGTCATCGAGTATCTTTCCAGGTTCTATCATGAGCCTGGCATGTGTGAGTGCCGTTATTTTAGGAGTATTATCAGTTAGTTGGTCATTTGCTTCCGCCGAGGAGGCATAGGGAAGTACTAAAGCCGCGAGTATGATTATGGTTTTTATTTTGCGATTCATAGTAGGGGGTTATATCGATAAACGAAACATGAGGGAAAGGTTATCTTAATCTTTATGTAAACACCAATGACTCATAGTGTTTTAACTTAATTACAAACGCTTCTTAGAGGCATAAAAAAACCGGCCAGGCCGGTTTAATATAGAATGTACTGATGTAAGCAGCGCTAATGAAGCTTAGATGAGGAAATCATCCATGCTACGGCCTTTATCTAGTTCATTTTTAAATACAGTCGGCATACGGCCTTGGCCAGTCCAAGTGATGGTTTCACCATTGACATCGATTGTATATTTAGCCGGACGAGGTGCGCGCTTCTTAGGAGCAGGTTTAATAGCGGCAGTACCTAGATCGTCAATCGATAACCCAACAGCTTCCATCTGCTTACGGATTTCATCGATTTTAGCGTTGCGAGCAGCCATTGCAGCATTAACAGCTTCAGCTTCTGATTCTCTTTCTGAGATAATTTTATCGAGCTTGACGGCTAATTCTTTTAAATCTTCAACAGACAGTTCTTTGACTGCGGCTTTAAAACGACGGCCATGAGTTAGTATTTCAAGAAAATCGCTCATAATTATTGGGGTCCAATTAATAAAAGTAAGTAACAGATATTTCTGATGGATAATAATAGGAATTAATAGAGCAAGTATCAAATAGTATTTGTATTTATTGCTCAATAATTAAATATATCATATAAACGCCGCATATTTTGATTATTTAAATAACCAAAAGTAACCAAAAATAACCATTTTTAACCAAGTTGGCTGCAAAAATACAAACGCCCGTTTGAATCGCTGTTGACGTTAACGTTAACATTACGTAAAGTGAGTCTACTTAAGTGTAGGTTCGCCCCTACATCCAACTCCGCTAAAATATGACGTAAGGAAGCCCTATGAAAGTATTGGTGCCAGTTAAGCGCGTCGTCGATGCTAATGTAAAAGTCAGGGTTAATGCTGACAATACAGGTGTCGATACCGCAAATTTGAAGATGGCGATAAACCCTTTCTGTGAAATTGCTGTAGAGGAAGCCGTACGCTTAAAGGAGGCCGGAGTGGCTTCTGAAGTTGTTGTCGTTACTGTGGGTCCTAAAGCAGCGCAAGAACAGTTACGTACAGCTATGGCTCTAGGTGCAGACCGAGGCGTTCATATTGAAACGGATGAGGAGTTGGTGCCTCTGTCGATAGCAAAATTACTTAACGCTGTGCAGAGTAAAGAAGAAGCACAACTAATTATCTTAGGTAAGCAATCTATCGACGGTGATAATAACCAAACTGGTCAGATGTTGGCAGCCTTAGGCAAGATGCCGCAGGCCACGTTTGCCTCAGAGGTAAAGGTTGAGGCAGATCAGTTAGCGATCACCCGTGAAATAGACGGTGGATTACAGAGTATTACTCTGCCGCTTCCTGCCGTGGTTACCGCCGATCTGCGTTTGAATGAGCCGCGTTATGCCAAACTTCCTAATATCATGAAAGCCAAGCGTAAGCCGTTAGAAACCTTCTCTATTGATGACTTAGGGGTAAACCTGAAATCTCATCAAAAAGTATTGAAAGTGACGCCACCTGCCGAGCGTAAAGGTGGTGTGATGCTTGCGTCTGTTGCAGAGCTTGTTGAAAAGCTGAAAAATGAAGCGAAGGTGATCTAATGGCGATTTTAGTAATAGCAGAACATGATAATGCCAGTTTAAAGCTGGATACTGCCAAAGTTGTTGCCTGTGCTCAGGCTATCGGCGGAGATATAGATGTATTGGTCGCAGGACATGAATGTGGCGCCGTTGTTGAAGCGACGACTAAGCTGTCCGGGGTGAGAAGTGTGTTGGTTGCCGATGCCGCCGTGTACGTTAATGCTTTTGCAGATAATACTTCAGAGCTGATCGTGGCAATAGCTTCAGACTATGAACATATTTTGGCTGCGGCTACGAGTCACGGCAAAGATATGCTTCCTCGTGTGTCGGCGCTTTTAGATGTTGCCCAACTATCAGAAGTTGTTGAAGTGGTTAGTCCCGATACTTTTGTTCGTCCAATCTATGCTGGTAGTGCAATGGCCACAGTGCAGAGCCTTGATGATAAGAAAGTGATGACGGTGCGATCCAGTGCATTCGATGCAGTAGCAAACGATGGCGCTGCGGTGACGGTATCAATTGAAAAAGTCAGTGACTCATTATCTCAATTTGTATCCCAGAGCCTGACAGAATCTGAACGCCCGGAATTGGGTGCAGCTTCGGTGGTGGTATCTGGTGGTCGCGGCTTGGGTAGCAGTGATAACTTCGCAATGTTAGAGCAGCTTGCCGATAAACTGGGTGGCGCATTAGGCGCATCTCGTGCGGCGGTTGATGCGGGATTTGTCCCCAATGACCTTCAAGTCGGTCAAACGGGTAAAATTGTCGCGCCGGATCTCTACATTGCTGTTGGTATCTCCGGTGCCATTCAGCACCTTGCCGGGATGAAAGATTCAAAAGTTATCGTCGCAATTAACAAAGATCCTGAAGCACCAATTTTCCAGATTGCCGATTATGGCCTGGAAGCCGATCTTTTTGAAGTGGTGCCACAACTGCTCGAGCTTGTATAGGTGTGTGAATAAGATGTAGCACGCAGGTTGCCTGCGCATTAATTTGCACTAAATAAGTGTGAACCTGATCACGTTGAGCGGCTTTGGGGTAGAATCCTCAAAGCCGCTTATGTTTTTATGACCTTCACGTTTTTTGGAGCCACTCCAATTAGCGTCCTGAGAAGTAGAGGTGCATTAAATATCAGTAGTGATAGTCAGGGTGATTCCGCTTATCTATCATGAAAGGATTTGATGCCGAAGTAGTAAAACATATCAAGGTTTACTACTGGGGCTGTCATCGAATAGGTGCAGCACTGCCATAGTATTTCTTATCCGGAAGATAAGAAGATTTTATACCTTTTAACATAGGGTATTGCTATGGAGCGCTACTGATAGGACAGGTGTTTTCTGTGATATTTCTAGTATCCCACCAGTTCAGTCGCCCTCCATTCGTACTTAAAACGAAGAAAAGACATTAATGACAACTTTAAGTTATGCCGATTCGGCACTTTCATTGCTGCCTCCTGTGGTTGCGATTTTGCTGGCGATTGTTACTCGTCGGGTTTTATTCTCTTTAGGGGTAGGAATTTTACTGGGGGCGGTATTGATCACCGACTTTTCGGTGATGAGTTCCGGTCAGTACCTGGGTGAGCAAGTTGTAGGGCTCTTCTGGGATGATGGTAGTATCAATAGCTGGAACATCTATCTGTTAGGCTTCCTTATTTTATTGGGCATGATCACCGCTCTTATCACGGTCAGTGGCGCGGCTAAAGCCTTCGCCGATTGGGCCCGCACTAAGATCAGAAATAAACGTGATGCAAAATTACTGACCATGTTCCTGGGTTGTGTCGTATTTATCGACGACTATTTTAACAGCCTGGTTGTGGGCAGTGTTGCCAGGCCTTTAACGGACAGGTACTACATCTCTCGCAGTAAGTTAGCTTATCTGCTCGATTCTACTGCCGCACCTATCTGCGTTATTTCACCGGTTTCCAGCTGGGGTGCCTATATCATAGCGTTAATCGGCGGTATCTTAACGGCGCATGGATTTACCGATTCGGGGCATCTGAGTGTGTTTATCCAGATGATCCCGATGAACTTCTATGCCATCTTCGCACTTTTATTGCTGCTTTGTGTTGCCTTTATGGGACTCGATATTGGCCCTATGCGCCAACATGAGCTAAATGCACAAAAAGGTAACCTTTATGATGAAGCAAAAGGGTTACCACCAGGAGCAAACTCAGACTTGCCCGAGGCCGATAATGGTAAGATTTTAGGTCTGTTCCTGCCTATTACCGTACTGGTGTTTGCGACTTTTTACTTTATGGTCAGCAGCGGTGGTGATGCATTAACTGCCAAGGGCTTAGCGTTTAGTCTTCTGGGCGCATTTGAAAATACAGATGTTGCATCTTCACTATTTTTCGGTGCTGCAGTCGGTCTTGTATCCACTCTTGCATTAGTGCTTATTCAGGGGCTGAATAAGTCATATATCCTTAAGGGGATGCTTGCCGGTGCACGTTCTATGTTACCAGCCATCTATATTCTTCTTTTTGCCTGGACGATTGCCGGGGTGATTGGCCAGCTCGAAACGGGTAAGTATATGGCAAGCTTAGCGACGGGTAACATTCCGTTTGCATTGCTGCCTGCCGTGTTATTTGTGCTTGCCGGACTGACAGCGTTCTCGACCGGAACGAGTTGGGGGACATTTGGTATCATGTTGCCAATTGCCGCCGATATGGCGATGGGAACGCATACCAACATGATGCTTCCTATGTTGGCATCGGTACTCGCCGGAGCGGTATTTGGGGATCACTGTTCACCTATTTCTGATACTACGATTCTATCCTCGACAGGGGCAAACTGTCACCATATTGACCACGTGATCACTCAGTTGCCTTATGCCTTGATTGTTGCGGTGATAAGTTTAGCCGGTTACACAGTACTGGGTTTCACCGAGTCTTTAACCGCAGGATTCATTACTTGTAGCATCTTGTTTGTCATCACTATTATCTTACTTAAGATTAAAGTGAATAGGAGAGCCTGATAATTTAAGGCTATCGGTTTTAACACTATCGTTTTTAAGATTAGCGGTAATAAAAGCCGTTCAAAAAGAAAGCCACTCATATGAGTGGCTTTCTTGTATCTGAGTCGCTTTAAAGGGCGAATGACTTAGCTGGACATTTGTGGTTACTTGTCCAGACCACGGCGTTTAAGCAGGGCCTCAGTCGTCGGCTCTTGTCCCCTGAATGCTTTATATGCTTCCATTGGGTCGACACTGTTACCGACCTCTCTTATCGTCTTACGGAATTTCATGCCAATCTGACGATTTAATCCGCCTTGAGTTTGAACATAAGCAAAGGCATCGGCGGCAAGGATCTCACTCCACATGTAAGCGTAATAGCTCGATGAGTATCCGCCGGGGAAGGCGTGAGCAAAGTAGGTTGATTTATAGCGAGGTGGCACAGCTGGCAAGTCAACTCCATGTTTTTTCAGCGCAGCGGCTTCGAAACTGGCAACATCCTGCAGTGGCTCTCCTGCTTTAAGTGAATGCCATTCAAGGTCCAACAGGGCTGCCGACATATATTCTAATGTATCGAAGCCTTGATTGAAGCTGCGAGACTTTAACAGTTTATTGAGCAGCTCTTCGGGGATTGGCTCACCTGTTTCATAGTGTTTGGCATAGTTTGCCAATACTTTCGGGTGGGCGGCCCAATCTTCTTCGAATGTCGATGGGAACTCGACAAAATCACGGGAAACTGCGGTGCCGGATAAGCTTGGGTAGGTGACATTTGAGAACATACCATGTGTGCCATGTCCCATCTCATGGAACATGGTCGTGACTTCATCATAGCTGACGAACGTCGGTTCTCCCTCGGGGGCTTTTTTAATGTTCATCACATTGACAACAACAGGTTTATTGTTCAATAAGCCTGATTGAGTGACGAACGAGCTCATCCAGGCACCGCCACGTTTTCCTTCCCTTGCGAAGTAATCGGCGTAGAAGATGGCCATGCTGCTGCCATCGTGATCAAACATCTCGTAGGCTTTTACATCCGGATGATAAACAGGTAGATCAGGGCGAGGCTTGAGTGTGACGCCATAGAGCTCCTCTAGGGTAAAAAATACACCATCTTTGAGCACGCGATTAAATTCGAAATAAGGTTTTATCGAGTCACCGTCGAGATCAAATTTCTCTTTACGTACCTGTTCGGCGTAATAGGCCCAATCCCAGGGTGCTAATTCAAAATCACCACCGGTTTTGGTTATCATGGCCTGAATATCGTCGGCTTCTTTCTGAGTGTTGGCGATGACTGCCGGAACCATAGAGCCAAACATCTCGTAAACCGCTTCCGGGGTTTTGGCCATCTGAGGTGTCAAGCGATAGTCTGCCCAGCTTTTATAGCCAAGTAATTCTGCTCGCTCTGAGCGTAACTGTGCCAATCTGGCCACTAAACTGGCGGTTTCATTTTCGCCACTTAAGCCACGGTTTGATGACAGCTCCCATATCTTTTGGCGGATCTCTCGGTTATCGAGTTGAGACAGTACTGGTTGGCGCGTGGTATTGGTGATGTTTAGCTGGTACTTATCAGGGTGGCCATTTGCCTCTGCATCGGCTTTGGCTGCCCTTATCGCACTTTCAGACAGGCCTTCGAGCAGTTGCTTATCATCGACCACCAAGGCTATCTCTTTTGTCATACGCATCAATCGTTGTGCAAACTCGTTGGTCAGTGTCGATTGCTCCTCATTGAGGACGCGTATCTGCTGTTTTTGGCTCTCGGTGAGTTTGGCTCCGGCCATCACGAATCTTTGGTGATACTTCTCTATCAGCCTTATCGCTTCAGGCGTTAATTTGAGATCGTTGCGTGACGTGTAAAGGGTTTCAATTCGTTTGAACAGCTCGGGGTTAAGGTTGATGTTATCAGAGTGAGCCGCCATCTTCGGGGCCATCTCACCTTGAATGGCTCTGAGGGTTGGGTTGCTGTTTGAGCCTGTTAAATTATAGAACACTTTAGAGGTTCGATTTAATAGCTCACCACTCGTTTCTAAAGCAACTATGGTGTTGGCGAATGTCGCTGGCTCTGGATTGTTTGCAATCTCAAGAACTTGTTGGTACTGCTCTTTAATTCCTTGTTCCAGAGCGGGCTGAAAGTGCTCATCTTTTATCTGGCTGAAGTCCGGTGCTTGATATTGCAGCGTGCTGGCTTGAAATAGTGGGTTCTGTGATTGTAATTCTTGGGTTTGCGTATCAGATGCGGCAGCTTGTTGAGTCGTTGTGGTGCCAGAGCAGGCAGTCAATGTCAGTGCTGCGGCAATCGTAACCGCGAGTAAAGTTTTTTGCATGAATTAAATATTTCCTTTTAGTTTTGCCTTCAATCTAGCAATTGTTTATTAAACGTATCTGAAACAGCATGAGTGTTGCTTTTGGTTAATTTACTTGTGCTAAATAGTTCAAAATACGTAGAGATTTCTATGTGTTCTTCATCATTGGATGAAGAGGTTATGATAATATGATTTTGTTCTCATTAAGTTGATGCACAGCATACTGTGACCTGATTCAGCGTGATTTTGTGGGAGTAAAAGTGTTAAGATATTGCAGAATTTAAGCTCAGGGGATATCAGTTTGGCGCAACTTTATTTTTATTACTCGGCGATGAATGCCGGTAAATCAACTTCTTTATTACAGTCCTCTTATAACTACCGCGAACGCGGCATGAATACTTTAGTGATGACGGCATCTATCGATGACAGATATGGAGTAGGTAAAGTCGCATCAAGAATAGGTATAGAGACTGAGGCTCAGGTATTTGCCAGCGACGATAATCTGGCCAACATGATTCAAGCGGAACTTAAAGAGCAGCCCCTGCATTGTATCTTGATTGACGAGTCACAGTTTTTAAGCAAGGAACAGGTCAGACAGTTGACTCACGTCGTGGATAATTTAGATATTCCAGTCTTATGTTACGGCCTTAAAACTGACTTCCAGGGTGAGCTTTTCACCGGTAGTCAGTATCTTGTTGCTTGGGCGGATAAGTTAGTTGAACTTAAGACTATCTGTCACTGTGGCCGAAAGGCGAACATGGTTGTGCGCCTCGATGGTGAAGGCAAGCCTATGCAGGAAGGTGAGCAGGTGGCGATAGGCGGTAATGAGAGTTATGAGTCTGTTTGTCGCAAACACTTCCGAGAGTTTCTTTGGGATTAGATTAATAATAAGTACTTATCGGCGGCAATGAAGTTACGTGATTCTAAGTGCCGTCGTAAACACTTCCGTGAGTTCCTCTGGGATTAAGGGAAGTTAAGAGCTATAAGCTGTAAGTAATAAGCTTTTAGCTATAAAGAAACGGCGAGATAAGGTGACTTATCCCGCCGTTTTAATCTAGTTTAGACAGTAACAGTCGCACCTCTTCACGGGTATTGTCTACTGCATCAACGATCGCTATTGCGCTCGATTCACTGTCTGTCATCGCTTGCCAGTTAGCCTGCCACTCCTGTTTGAGGTGTTTCGCCGAATCTTTGATTTCGCTTTCGGTTATCATGCTTAAGTCGGCAATAAGATTGACCTTAATCCAACCTTTTCTGGGGTTTCCTGCCACAATGTCTTGATCATAATGTGCGGCATATACGATCCCTTCGAGTTCTGAAAGTTGCAGCAGGAGTTCGAAACTTGCCGAGCGCATAGTGCTATTGTACTCACTGATCTCCATACGCCAGACATTATAACTGAATCCCACCAGAGCAAATAACATGCTGAACACCGCGGTGATTTGAAAAATGGAGATTTTTCCATCCCCTCGTATGCTGATCTTCATGGCGTACCTCAGGGTTTGATTCGCTCATCGAATTCAATGTTGAAAACCTCATTACCAGACTCTCAAAAGGTTTCCAGTAACGACTCATTATGAGCCGCATGGGATCTTATGGCACTATCTCAAGGCATGCGGCGTATTCCGGAGTCGTATCAGTTAAGGTTCCCGGTGCCCCCGAGACCATATAGAAGTCTCTGTGGCTGCCACCGCCGATATCTGAGCTGCTCCAGTAATACTCATTATCCGTTCCCCAGCCCAGTGCATTAGTCACATGAGCATCTGCAAACTCACCATAATTGGCTGCAGCATCATCATAAAACTGTTTCAAGCCGAAGGGATCTGAGACATCGGTGTTGCCCTCAACGGCGAGTGTCATTGTGCGAGCGGTGCATAGGGCATCGGCATTAGGCCAGGTGTATAACCCCCAGAACACGTTGCTGCCATTTTCATTGTCCTGACCATCAGGAAGTGGCGCTGCAGGCACAGTTACATTTAGCAGGGTCGACTCTATTGCGCTTAGTGGTCGATGTAATCGTTTGGTGACCGTGGCTATGGTCAGCTCGATATAATCGACCGGTGCAACGGCCCGGCTTGTTATCTGATTACTGCCATCTATTGTCATCGGTAGGCCGCCGGTGACTGCCGTTACGGGGTACAGTGACGCTAGCTTACATATCTCTCCCTCCTCTGTCGTGGTCACACACATCTCGACATCATAACCGACAATATTCATTGCAGACTGAGTGATGGGGGAACGAGCGATAGTGTAGCTGACGTTGCTGGTGGACTTTATTGCATTGTCAGTCGGGTGAGTCGATTTCCAGGTGACACCTGTTTCGGTATAGCCTTTCACGTCTAAGGTTAAGGTTTCACCGAGTTTTAACTCTCCGGTGAGTAAGATGGCGGCGATGTCAGAGGTAATACAGACTTGTGCCCCTGTTTTTGGACTACCACTGACGGCGACAGGGGATACACAAAAGCTTAGGCTTTTACCGCCGCTGTTAGCCGCAGGGGTGTACGAAATATTTTGGCTTACTTCGACATTGTCCAGTTTCCAGCTAAATAAACTGACCCCCTCATTATCACCGTCATCGTCGCTGTAATCATAACTGACGGTTAAAAGTGTGCTGGGTTTAACGAAGGTATCCCAGCTTAAATTCGAGACGCTGGGAGCCGAGCCTGATTTAGGGGCGATGATGGAACTGGTACATACCTCAGCTCCAATATCATTCTCGCCATAGGCGGCAATGGGGGTCACGCAGAAACTGAGGCTGTTGCCCTCTTGACTGACTGGGAGTGATACTGTGTTACCCGTAGAGTAATCGCTACCGTTAATTTTCCAGATAAGCGAGCTGGTATCTTCAGGGCGATTATTTGCATCGCCGTAGAGATAGCTTCCCGTGAGCAGTGAACCTATGATTGGAGAAGGGGAGATCGATAGGTTACTGGCCGTTGGCTGGGTATAACTGCCGGTAATGACCTGAGTATCACAGACTTGAAAGCCGATATTAGGAGCGCCGGTCAGGGCGACGGGTGTGACACAAAATTGCAAGGGTTTCCCCTCGCTGTCTGCAGGCAGCATCATAGTTAAGTCGTTGCCACTGTCAACACCCTCTAATCGCCATAGAGTAACACTGGCACCTTCAATATCGCCGTCAGCATCACTATAGAGGTAGCTGGCCGATGTACTCTGACCCGGCTGAAGTGGCGTCGTTATTGCTACCTGGCCGGCAACAGGTGCAGCTCCGCTTTTTGGCGCTATGATGAGCACAGGGCTACAGGTTAGCTCTCCTTGATTTGGCTGCCCGGTTTGTGCCATTGGGGTGACACAAAACTGCAGAGTATTACCTTCGCTGTTTAAGGGTAAAGATAGAGATAAACCATTGCCACTGTCGATACCGTTGAGAAGCCACTGTGTGATACTAGGCCCCTCTATATCTCCGTCAAAATCGCTATAAAGGTAACTGCCAATGACTCTTTGACCGGGTTGTAGTTCAGATGTTACCACTATGTCTGAGGCGAGCGGAGCACTGCCTGGTTTTGGAGCGATAATGGTCGGTGAGCTACATACTTCGCCTCCTGTATTGTTACTGCCATAAGCTGCGATAGGTGTAACACAGAAGCTGAGTTGTTTGCGTTCGGTGTAGGCAGCCAGTGTCACACTTGCTCCTGTCTGAAAAATTGCACCGTCAAGTTTCCACTGCAGAAGACTGTTTCCCTCCGGCCGATTGTTTGAATCGCTGAAGAGGTAACTGCCCATGAGCGCTGTGCCCGTGATGGGGGAGGGCGTGATGTTTACTTTGTTGGCTATAGGTGGGGTATAGGTGCCAATTATTGTTCGGCTCGCGCACTGCTCTAATCCAGATTTAGGAGTCCCGGTCAGGGCTATCGGAGTGACGCAGAATTTAAGCTCCGCACCTTCGCTATCATAGGGTAAAGTTAGGTGGTTTTGTTCGGTAAATAACTGGCCATCGAGGAACCAGTTGAGAAGACTTTCGCCTTCGTGGTCATCATCGGCATCATAATAGAGGTAGCTTCCCGCTACTGTCTGGCCTGGTTGCAGCTGTGATGGAATACTCACTTCCAGCGCCTCGGGGGCTTCCCCCAATGTCGGTGCAATTCGCTCAGCCTCGCTACATCTGCTAATTCCCGCATCATTGTTGCCGTAGGCGGCCTTGGGAGTGATGCAGAAGTGCAGCCAGTGGGATTCATCGGTCTGATTTGGGGTGAACTGCGCTCCTGAGTGTCGAGCTGTATTGTCGATAAACCAGGTGATGATAGAGTCTTTTTCGGGTCTCCCTCCGCTATCAGAAAAGGTATAAATAGCGCTAAGGAGAATATTAACTTCAGCTTGAGGTGCGATCTGCAGGTTACTCGCTACAGGAGGAGAAAATATTTCGTTTCCAGGAAATCCATCACTGTCTTCACCACAAGCGGTCAACCCCATTATTAAACTAATAAACGAGTATCGGATAAAGCCCCATGACTTCATGATATGGCTTGCCGAGTGTTTTCGAAGTATATGTGAGAATTGAATGTGGTTAGTATTCAAACGAGGACTCCAATATATACAGGTTTGTTAAACGGCTTATTTAGTCTTGAAATCACGGCATCTATGGAACAAAAGCTATTTTGCTACATCGTCATAATCAAGATATTTGATTTGCTGTTCCCATTTCCTGAGGGCTTAAACCCCACGCCCTGAAATAATTATAGTGTGATTTCAGTCATTAGAGAGAAAACTCTCTCTGTTTCGGTCACTTAAATTGGAGATGACCATATTAATGGAGCGGAATTAGAGTTTAGATGATATCTAGCTGAGCAGGATCAACGCTTGAGCCGTGTGAGAAAGAGAAGCTTACAAAGGGGGGGGAGTAAGGGACAACAGGAAGTCATTATCTCTTCCTGTTGTATATAATAACCTAATCGGTACGATTTAGCAGTCGTCGGTAACGGCTGGATATGCATGGTCGGATATAAAGCCGCTATTTTCTATATGACATTTAAAGGTGCCATTTCTTATTTCTGAAATTTTATCTTTAAATTTTGTAGGAACAATATAAAACTTTGACCCTGGGTCGAATTCATAGTCATTCTTAGATAACCCCATGACTGTACGGTAGTTCTCCTCGATAACAGGGAAGCCGCCGTATGCCAGTGGATAACCTTTGAGTACATAGAGGCGTGTGCCAGAAACATCGATAAAGTAGTGGCCTATCTTAAGATCCCAGTTCGGGTGACCATTGCAGTCGTATGAGCAGTCTTCTACATCGGCGATACCATCGATCTGGGTTTTACTGTGAACGATTTGGTTCATCGAGGCGATGGTTCCCGCCACACCCTCGAGGCTCGAGGTCTGCGCTTCGCTACTCACAGAGAGAAACTTAGGGGCGGCGATGACACTTAATATGCCCAGAATAATGATCACTATCACCAATTCAATCAGGGTAAAACCTTGCTGTCGTTTATTTGAGCTCACAATCGTATATTTCATATTACTAATAATGGGCGAAATATACTGAAATTAAACTGACCAAACAAGTAAGCTCGAGAGTTTTTAACGAATAAAACATCAATACTTTCAACGTGTAAAAGGTGTGTGGTTGTTTTGTGTTTGGTTGGTTTTTGGTTGGTTATCACTTGGTGTGGAGGTGGGGCTTATTGGTTTTAAATATGTTGTTGATGTTATATGAGAGCGTTTTCTTATCAATAACTTTACCTCGAATTGTGATTTTAGCCATCACACGATGTAACCCTTTGATACACGTGTGAGCCTGAGGTGCGAGGTGGGGCAGGAGGTTGAGTCAGGAGAGAGGTTAGGCAATAAAAAAGCCCAGATTAGATGTCCGGGCTATTAAGAGGGTTATTATCATTGGGAAAGGTATTAGAAACGCATCTCTGGTACATGTTCCGGGACGATAAGCTTACCTGCCGTTTGCTCAACTATCTCCTCAACCGATACACCCGGGGCGCGCTCTAGAAGGTGGGGGGTGATACACCGTCTTTGAGCACCCGGGTTGGTCTATCTTTACGGTGTTAGAATTTCATCTCTGGTACATGTTCCGGGACGATAAGTTTACCGGCTGTCTTAGCCACGATCTCTTCAACACTAACCCCGGGGGCGCGCTCGAGAAGATGGAATGCACCATCTTTAATTTCCATGAAAGCTAAGTCGGTTAATACGCGTTTAATGCAGCCAAAACCCGTCAGGGGCAATTCGCACTTCGGTAAGAGTTTCGAGTTACCTTTTTTATCGGCATGCATCATGGTGACGATAATATTGTCAGCCCCCGCGACCAGGTCCATGGCGCCGCCCATCCCTTTGATGAGTTTTCCGGGGATCATCCATGAAGCGATCGAACCTTGCTCGTCAACCTCGAAAGCACCCAATACGGTGAGATCCACATGACCGCCACGGATCATAGCGAAGCTTTCGGCCGATGAGAAAAAAGAGGCGCCATCGACGGCCGTGACCGTCTGTTTTCCTGCGTTAATCAGATCTGCATCTATGGTTTCTTCGGTGGGAAATTCTCCCATGCCCAGTAAACCATTTTCTGATTGCAGCATGACTTCTATATCTTGGGGGATATAGTTAGCCACTAAGGTGGGAATACCTATGCCTAAATTAACGTAAAAGCCATCCTGAAGCTCTTGGGCTACACGTTGTGCGAGTTGTTCTCTTGATAATGCCATGATGTCTCCCTCCCTTTAAAGAATAACCGGTGCGGCTTTAACGGTGCGTTGCTCGATACGTTTCTCAAACTTGCCCTGAATGACACGGTTCACGTAGATGCCGGGGGTATGGATATGATCCGGGTCTAATTCTCCGGGCTCGACGATATGCTCAGCCTCAACCACAGTGATTTTACCTGCCGTTGCCATCATTGGGTTGAAGTTTGCCGCGGTTTTACGAAAGACTAAGTTACCCATGGTATCGGCTTTCCATGCCCGTACTAAGGCAAAGTCGGCGGTCAGTGAGGGCTCGAGTACGTAGTGGCGACCATCGATCTCTCGGGTCTCTTTCCCCTCGGCGATAGGGGTACCGTATCCCGTTGCGGTAAAGAAGGCCGGGATCCCGGCGCCGCCAGCACGAATTTTCTCAGCCAGGGTACCTTGAGGGGTCAAAATCACCTTTAGCTGTCCCGATAACATCTGCTGCTCGAAGGTGGCATTTTCGCCGACATAGGAGGCGATCATGGTATCTATCTGACGACTCTTTAGCAGTAAGCCCAAACCGAAATCATCGACGCCGGCATTGTTTGATATCGCGGTCAGGCCGGTGACTCCGGATGTCACCATCTGTGAGATAAGGCCTTCTGGAATGCCGCACAGACCAAATCCGCCGACCATTATGGTCATGTCATTACTTAAGCCTTTAAGGGCCTGCTCATAACTGCCAACAACTTTATTGAGTCCTGCCATTATTCTTGTCTCCTTATTTGCCCATCGCTCGAGCGACCTTTGAGCCGGTTGTTTTTCCCAGTGCCAGACTTATTGTATCTCCTGCACTCGCTAACAAGCGCAGATCGATGCCGGTATCTATCCCTAATCCATGCAACATATAGACGAGATCTTCGGTGGCTAAGTTACCCGATGCGCCTTTGGCATAGGGGCAGCCACCGAGGCCTGCAACCGATGAGTCGATAACGCTCACCCCGGTTTCCAGGCAGGCCAGAATATTGGCCAGCGCCTGTCCGTAGGTATCATGAAAGTGTAGTGCGAGTTTATCGACAGGCACCCTGCGGCTCACCGTTTCAACCATTTTACGGGCATTGTGCGGTGTGCCAACGCCTATGGTGTCACCCAGTGAAACTTCATAACAACCCATCTTGTAAAGGATTTCAGACACCCGTGCGACTTCACTCGAGGCAATATCCCCTTCATAGGGGCAGCCAAGCACACAAGACACATAGCCTCTGACTGGAACGTTAGCCGCCTGAGCCCGCTCAATTACAGGGATGAAGCGCTCTATCGACTCTTCGATGGAGCAGTTGATGTTGCGTTGACTGAAGCTTTGGGAAGCGGCACCAAATATGGCAACTTCGTCGGCTCCCGCGTCAAGGGCAAGTTCCAGCCCTTTCAAATTAGGTGTCAAGGCGCTGTAGGTAACATTGCTGTTTCGGTTGATGTTTTTAAGCACCTCTCCCGAGTCAGCCATCTGTGGTACCCACTTGGGAGAGACAAAGCTTGCGGCTTCGATACGCTTGATGCCGGCATTGGCTAAATCTTCTATTAAGATTATCTTATCTTGCGTGCTGACACTCTTTTCGTTCTGCAGGCCGTCACGGGCGCCAACTTCGAAAATACTGACCTTAGTTGGAAGCATTTCAGGCCTCACTTTTTTCAGTTGGTATTTCATGGGCTGTGACCTCTACCAATAGACTGCCGTCGCTGACCAGTTCGCCCGGTTCGAAGAAGAAAGCTGAAACTATGCCGTCGAAAGGAGCTTCGATTGCTGAATATGTCATCTTCATGCGTCGCTCTCCTCAGGTGTTACCTCTACTAACAGACTACCGTCGCTGACGAGTTCCCCCGGCTCAAAAAAGAAAGCGGTTACCACACCATCGAAGGGAGACTCGATTGTATACTCCATCTTCATCGCTTCCATCACCATCAGGCCTTGCCCGGCGGTGACTTTGTCACCTTTCTCCACTAAGTGGGTGACGATCGTGCCGTTCATCGGCGCCTTTAGCTTATCTTCCAAACACTCTTGATCTTCATTTACTTCCGTTAGAATCGCACGGAAGTGATAACTGGACGAGTTGATAAACAGGGTGAAGTCATCGCCAGTCTGGCTGACCGGTACCTTGATTTTATGGCCACTGGTTTTGTGTGTGTCGCTAGAATTAGCGTGGGCATGGTTTGAGATCTCTGCGTGCAGCATCTCACCCTTTAGCTCGCCCTTTAGCACTAAATGGCAGCCATTTAGCTCAAGTTGATAGAGGGACTGTTCACCCACTAAGGTCTCAGTGAGCTCAAGGTGTTGAATGTCGTGGTTATCATCGCGAAGCGCCACGTTGTGCAGACTCGCGCTATTTAGCCTGAACCCGCTTACGGCTCCCCAGGGAGAGTATGGGTCGTGACTGTTAATGGCGCACGCTTTGGCCTCTAGCTTGCGGGCGCAAAGTTGATAAAGTGCTGCCAAGGCTAACGCCGTATGCTCATCACTCGATGCCATGCCGATAAGAGATTCACCGTAACGGTCGATAAAATCGGTACTGAAATTGGCTTCACTGAAGGCCTTGTGTTCTGCGATATTGGCGAGAAACTCTATGTTGTGCTTCAGGCCGCTGATCTGGTAAGACTCTAGTGAGTGCACCAGACGTTGTAAGGCGCGCGGTCGCGACTCATCCCAAACGATAAGTTTGGAGATCATAGGATCGTAAAAGTTACTGATCACATCATTTTCGCGAATGCCTGAATCGATACGCACATGTTTGCTCTGCTCTGGTTCGCGCAGGAAATTGAGTTTACCGCTGGCCGGCAGGAAGTCGTTCTGGGGATCTTCGGCATAGATACGCACCTCAAAGGAGTGACCATGAATGCGCACCTCCTCTTGAGCGAGCGGCAGTTCACTCCCACTGGCGACCATGAGCTGCCATTTCACTAAGTCTTGTCCCGTGACCATCTCGGTGACCGGATGCTCTACCTGAAGGCGAGTGTTCATCTCCATGAAGTAGAAGCTGCCATCGGTATCGAGCAGAAATTCGACGGTTCCGGCGCCTCTATAGTCGATAGCCTTGGCCGCAGCGACGGCGGCTTCACCCATCTTGACTCTGAGCTCATCACTCAAACCCGGCGCAGGCGCCTCTTCAACCACTTTTTGATGACGACGCTGTATCGAGCAGTCACGATCGGAGAGATAGATGCAGTTGCCCTGGGTATCGGCGAACACCTGAACCTCAACATGGCGGGGCTGACGCAGATAACGTTCCATCAAGAGCTTGTCATTGCCGAAAGAGGAGATGGCTTCCCGGCGCGCAGATTGAATGGCCTCGAGTACTTCACCGCTGCCTTCGACGATCCTCATGCCTTTACCGCCACCGCCGTATGCGGCCTTGATGAGCAGGGGAAAGCCCATCTTATTGGCTTCATCGACGAGTCGTTGATCATCTTGTGCGTCACCGTGATAACCCGGAACCAGAGGAACATTGGCCGCGCCCATGATCTCTTTCGCCGCACTCTTGCTGCCCATAGAGTCAATCGCGTCGGCTGTGGGCCCGACGAAGCTGATGCCAGATTGTTCACACATACGGGCGAAGTCGGCATTTTCAGAGAGGAAACCATAGCCGGGGTGGATAGCCTGGGCACCGGATTTTTGTGCGATATCTATGATATCCGAGGCTTTAAGGTAGGAGTCTGCCGGTGCGCTGCCGCCGAGATAAAAAGATTCATCGGCCATGGCGACGTGACGAGCGTCGATATCGGCATCGCTGTAGAGGGCTACAGTACGCACTCCCATGGCTTTGGCTGTTTTGATAATACGGCAGGCAATCTCGCCTCGATTGGCTATTAGCAGTTTAGTAAACATTATTTAGCTCCTTGCGTATTATCGGTACTGGTATTCCATTGGGGGCTTCGTTTTTCGAAGAAGGCATTGAGTCCCTCTTGGCCTTCATCCGATACCCGGATCTTTGCGATTCGTTCGCTGGTGTGATCTAAGGTGTGCTGATCTATCACCCCATCTTCAAGTGTTGAGAGCAGGGTCTTCACCCATGCCATACCTTGTGGGCTATTGCCGAGCAGGTGATTAATTATTGGCTCAGAGGCGCTTGTAAGATCGTCGTTAATCTCGTGGATCACCTGTAACTCAAGTGCCTTTGCTGCGTCGAAGCGCTCGGCGGTCAGCATGTAGCGTCTCGCGGCGCGTTGCCCCATTGCGCGGGTGACATAAGGGCTAATCACGGCTGGAATCAAGCCCAGTTTGACTTCGCTCAGGCAGAAGCTGGCTCTCTCATTAGCGATGGCGATATCACAACAACAGATAAGGCCTAATGCACCACCAAAGGCGGCACCTTGTACTAAGGCTATTGTAGGTTTGGGAAATCTATCGAGCAGTGACATGAGTTTAGCCAACTCATTTGCATCATTGAGGTTCTGCTTGAAATCCATTTTCGCCTGTTTGCGCATCCAATTAAGATCCGCGCCTGCACTGAAGTTCTTGCCGTTAGCTTTTAGTATTAAGACCTGACAGGCTGCATTCTCGGCAAAGTACTCTAAGGCGTTTATCATTTCGCCTATCATGACTTCATCGAAGGCGTTATGTTTGTCGGCACGGTCGAGGACCATCTCACCGACACCAGCTTGGAGTGTGCAGGTGACATAATTAAACGTATTGGAAAATTCGGTTGTCATGGCTGAGCTGTCCATTGTTCTTCTAACCTGTTTATCTTAAATCTAGTTATCTGAAACATCACGACTCCTGCATTAAAGTGGCGAATTTCACTCTCGGCACTTCATTTGGAGCATCAGCAGGCAGTAGTCTGCCCGCTTCATGATCACATACGGAATACACCAAATTTAGTCTCTTCAACCGGCGCATTTAACGCGGCAGAGAGCGCTAAACCGACGACATCGCGGGTTTGCGTGGGATCGATGATACCGTCGTCCCAAAGGCGGGCGCTGGCGTGATAAGGATGGCCTTCCTTGTCATATTGTTTGACTATTGGCTCGCGGAAATCTTGCTCCTCCTGCGCCGACCATTCCACCCCTTTACGCGCTAAGCCATCTCTGCGAACCGTGGCAAGTACGCCGGCGGCTTGCTCGCCACCCATCACAGATATTCTGGCATTAGGCCACATCCACATCATGGTCGGCTCAAATGCTCGTCCGCACATGCCATAGTTGCCCGCACCATAACTGCCGCCTATGATGACGGTGAACTTGGGGACATTGGCGCAGGACACCGCGGTGACCATCTTGGCACCATGTTTCGCGATCCCCTCATGTTCATACTTCTTGCCCACCATGAAGCCGGTGATGTTTTGAAGGAAAAGCAGAGGGATCTTTCGCTGGCAGCACAACTCGATAAAGTGAGCCCCTTTTTGAGCAGACTCTGAGAAGAGGATGCCGTTGTTGGCGACGATGCCGACTGGGTATCCATGTATGCGGGCAAACCCACAGACTAAGGTGTTACCGTAGTTAGCCTTAAATTCATCGAAATCAGAATCGTCAACAACGCGCGCGATAACCTCTCTGACATCATAGGGTTTTTTCAAATCGGTACCGACAATGCCGTACAGCTCATTGATATCGAACTTCGGCGCTTTGACCGGGCTTAATTGGGCCAGGATCGCTTTTTGATGATTGAGCCGGGTCACGGCTTTGCGGGCAAATTCGAGTGCATGCTCGTCGCTGTGCGCCATATGATCGGCAACGCCGGAAATTTTAGTGTGGACCTCGGCGCCGCCCAACTCTTCGGCACTCACCTCTTCGCCGGTTGCTGCCTTAACCAGTGGTGGACCGGCGAGGAAGATGGTCCCTTGCTCTTTGACGATAATCGATTCATCGGCCATGGCGGGAACATAGGCACCACCTGCGGTGCAAAGGCCCATGACGACGGCTATCTGCGGGATCCCTTTAGCTGACATCTGCGCCTGGTTGTAAAAGATACGGCCGAAATGGTCGCGGTCCGGGAATACCTCATCTTGTCGGGGCAGATTAGCGCCGCCGGAATCGACGAGGTAGATACAGGGGAGGTGACAACGACTCGCGATCTCTTGTGCTCTAAGGTGCTTCTTCACCGTAACCGGATAGTAAGTGCCCCCTTTGACTGTCGCATCGTTAGCGATGACCATACACTCTACACCGCTTACACGTCCGATACCGGCAATGATACCCGCCGATGGCACCACATCTTCATAAAGCTCAAATGCGGCAAACTGTGACAGTTCAAGGAAGGGAGAGCCGGGATCTAGCAGCTTTTCAACTCGCTGACGAGGGAGAAGTTTACCACGCGAAAGGTGACGTTCGCGGGCAACGCTGCCGCCGCCCAGTTCAATTTCATTAAGCTTCAATTTAAGATCTTGAACAAGGGCCGCCATATCTTCATGTTTGGCCTTGAATTCATCGCTACGGGAATTAATTCGACTGCTGAGTTGAGTCACTGTTTCAATCCTTTTTAAGCTGAAATCTGACACTTTCAGGGCTGTTTAACAGCCCTTAAGTGAGATAGTCCTATTTAGATTCGTTGAAGAGTTCACGACCTATCAACATGCGACGAATTTCTGATGTGCCGGCACCAATCTCATAGAGTTTAGCGTCGCGCAGCAATCGGCCTGTCGCGTATTCGTTGACGTAACCGTTTCCACCGAGAAGTTGAATGGCGTCGAGTGCCATCTTAGTGGCGAGCTCGGCCGAATATAAAATGGCGCCGGCGGCGTCTTTACGTGTTGTCTCTCCGCGGTCGCAGGATTTTGCCACGTTGTAGATATAAGATTTGGCGGCGTTCATGCCGGTGTACATATCGGCAAGCTTGCCCTGTACCAGTTGGAATTGGCCAATAGATCTGCCGAACTGTTCCCGTTCGTGAATGTAGGGAACGACGATATCCATACAGGCGGTCATGATGCCTAAGGGCCCGCCTGAAAGGACGACGCGCTCATAGTCCAGACCACTCATTAATACTTTAACGCCGTTGTTGAGCCCGCCAAGAATATTCTCTTCTGGGACCTCACAGTCTTCAAAGACGAGTTCACAGGTGTTAGAACCGCGCATGCCAAGCTTGTCCAGTTTTTGTGCTGTGCTGAAGCCTTTGCTGTCACGTTCGACGATAAAGGCGGTAATACCGTGTGCGCCTTTATCGAGGTCAGTTTTGGCGTAGATAACATAGGTATGGGCGTCGGGACCGTTAGTGATCCACATCTTGTTGCCGTTAAGAATATAACGATCACCTTCTTTACGGGCGTGCAGCTTCATCGAAACCACATCTGAACCTGCATTAGGCTCACTCATCGCCAATGCACCAATATGCTCACCTGTAATTAGCTTTGGCAGGTACTTGGCTTTCTGAGTCGCATTACCGTTGCGATTGATCTGGTTAACACAAAGGTTAGAGTGGGCTCCATAACTTAACCCAATAGAGGCCGATGCTCGTGAGATCTCCTCCATCGCAACGACATGGGCAAGGTAGCCCATATCGGCTCCACCATACTCCTCAGAAACAGTGACACCGAGTAAGCCCATATCACCCAGAACGGGCCAAAGCTCGTTAGGAAAGGCGTTGTCGAGATCGGTTTTAGCGGCTAACGGTGCGATTTCATTGGCGGCAAACTGCTGCACTGCATCACGCAGCATGTCGACGTCTTCGCCAAGGCCAAAATTGAGAGATGAGTAGAGTTGAGTCATTGCTTGTGTCCTATCAATTTTTTAAAGTAATTACGTATTTATTATTTTTTTCGTAATGAGTTAGATTTTATTATTAGAATGTTTTTACTGTTTGCTTCTAGCACTTACTTTTTATGGTATTAACTCTTAAAAGTATCCGTTTCATGGTGTGATTTTTTGATGCATTAGTCACACCCGGTAAGGATCTAGCTTTGCTGTTTCTCTAACGCCGCACGACACTGCTGCTCGGCGGAGTTGAGTTCCATCAATACCACCTTAATGTCATCCATCTGCTGTTGCAGTGAAGACTTTTTGTCTTCGACGAGATCTAACATGGTATGCAGTTGTGAACTGCTGTTCTTATCTGCATCGTAAAGTTCAAACAGACGACGGGTTTCGGCCAGTGAGAATCCCAGACGTTTACCACGCAGGATCAATTTAAGGCGGACCCTGTCTTTCAAACCGTAAATACGTGTTTGTCCGCGACGCTTAGGTTTCAGTAACCCTTGATCTTCATAGAAGCGAATACTACGAGTCGTAATATCAAACTCTTTAGAGAGGTCGCTAATGGAGTAAGTGGTTTGTGGACTTAGATTCTCGCTCATGAATAACACCATAAAATTTAACTTATCTGAAACGATATATGAAGTTTACGTAAAGGTAAAGCTGGTGGAGGGGTTTTATGATTCCATGAGTGTCATAAGTTCTGAACATAACACGGCCGCAGTTATGTGTTGTGCGGGTTTTACCTGTTGATTATTAGCTGTTTATTTTGGTTTGATTATTCATTTCAGCACTCAGGTTAGACTTTGGTTTAGGCGCCCTTTTTGCTTGGCCTGTGGCCCCCGTGACTCACCAACTTCAAGGTCAATGAGGTTGAGCCATTAGTGTATCTCCGACACTTATTAATAAGTTTAAGGGTTAAGTTTTTGTTTTAATTCAATGGGGAGATCGCCCCTTATCCCAAGGTCTAATGGGAATGCTTGATGAGGTTTGCATAATGGAATGATCAACTTCTATTAGTCACGACTCATAGAGGAAGTATCGAAGGAAGGGAAAACTGACAGTGGAACGCCTTTAGGGAAGGTTATTAGCTCGGTCTATGGCCGGCCGGCATCACTGTTATTGTGGGAGAGCATAATGAAGACAGGCAATTGCGAGTTACACCATCAGATACATAGCGAATCATTGGCAGAGCCTGATGCATTCTGGGCCAATGCGGCACGAGAGTTAGATTGGGATCGGAACTGGGATAAGGTGCTCGATGACAGCAAAGCCCCTATGTACTCATGGTTTGCGGGAGCAGCGCTTAATACGTGTTATAACGCCGTCGACAGGCATGTGGAAAATGGCCGCGGAGAGCAAGTAGCCATTCAATATGTCAGCCCGGTAACGGAGTCACAATACGGTATTACTTACAATGAACTGCTCGCTCAGGTAAGCAGGCTTGCCGGATATATGGACTCGGTTGGTGTGAAGAAAGGCGACCGCGTTATCATCTATATGCCCATGGTGCCTGAAACGGCTTATGCCATGTTAGCCTGCGCTCGTATCGGTGCGATTCACTCGGTGGTTTTCGGCGGCTTTGCAGCGAGTGAACTGGCGACCAGAATCGACGATGCTAAGCCCAAGTTGATCCTGTCAGCCTCGTGTGGCATAGAACCTTCCGGTGTCGTGCCTTATAAGCCTCTGCTCGATGATGCGATAGCGCAGTCTGAGCATGAGGTGGACACCTGTATCATCTTAAACCGAAGTCAATACACGGCAGAGCTAGTCACGGACCGTGATGTGGACTGGCAAAGTGCGGTTGCAAACGCCCCGGATATTGCGTGCCAAACTGTTGCTGCTACTGACCCCCTGTATGTGCTGTATACCTCAGGTACGACAGGCCAACCTAAGGGGGTTGTGCGTGATAATGGTGGCCACGCGGTTGCACTTTCATGGTCAATGAAGCATATCTACGATATCGGAGCCGGTGATGTTTTCTGGGCAGCGTCTGATGTGGGTTGGGTGGTGGGTCACTCCTATATTGTCTATGGTCCGCTCCTGGTCGGCGCCACAACCGTCCTGTTTGAGGGCAAACCGATTGGCACTCCGGATCCCGGTATATTTTGGCGGATAATTGAGAAGTATCAGGTGAAAAGTTTCTTCACTGCCCCAACCGCAATACGCGCCATTAAGCGAGACGATCCCGATGGAGATTTTCTTAAGGATGTCGATCTCAGTTGCCTCAAAACACTCTTCTTGGCGGGGGAGCGCTGCGATCCCGATACCCTTCATTGGTCTGAAGAGAGACTCAAAAAACCGGTGATCGATCACTGGTGGCAGACCGAAACCGGCTGGCCGGTTGCGGCCAACCTGATGGGGACTGCCCCCGTTGAGGTTAAGGCGGGATCACCGGCTTTGCCTGTACCTGGTTATCAGGTTGAAGTAGTTGACGAGATGGGGGACGTTGTCGAGTCGGGTGCATCGGGGAATGTGGTGATTAAATTGCCTTTGCCGCCGGGGACATTAACGACGCTATGGAATAATGAGCAGCGTTATCTGGACAGTTACCTCTCTATGTATCCGGGTTACTACCTGACCGGGGACGCCGGTTACATGGATGAGGATGGTTATCTGTATATCATGAGCCGTATCGATGACATCATTAATGTCGCCGGTCATCGTCTCTCTACCGGGCGATTCGAAGAGGTGCTCTGTCAGCATGAGGCCGTGGCAGAAGTGGCTGTGATAGGCGTCGACGACAAACTCAAGGGGCAACTGCCTTTGGGCTTGGTTGTTCTTAAGAAGGGGGTGACCTTGTCCGATGAGGATCTATACCGTGAGCTGATCGCCTTGGTTCGGGAGCATATTGGTCCAGTTGCCTCATTTCGTCTCGTCAGTGCGGTTCAGAAATTACCAAAGACCCGCTCAGGCAAGATTTTAAGAGGAACGATGCGAAAAATCGCCGACAATCAGGAATATAAGATGCCTGCTACCATAGAAGACCCGCAAACCTTAGAACTGGTGCGTAATGCACTCACGCGTATGGGATATGCGGACGCCCATGTGTAGCCATTAAATATTAAATTCACCTCTGAACGTATGCAGGATCTTAATCCTGCATACGTAATCATTACAGCACCCCCCCCTTTCTGTAGTTAAATTCTGGTAACTCACTTACCAAAGTCTGTATAATCTTCGCCAAAATAACACCTGTCATCTCAGCTCCTATGACGAGTACTCTGTTAAAAAAAGAGATAGCTGGTATCGCGTGACACATTTTGATTGAGCCGATCACGGCCAAATCCAATGTACTGTTCGATATCCTTGGTTATACCAATCAGTATAAGAAAGAGATCTACTCAGCGTGTTTTTTGGCAACTAATTCAAGGCGAATGGATGATGGAATGGTTGTTCCCTTGTGAGGCCATTCAACGCAGAAGTAGGCAGCCAAAAACACGCCGAACAGGCGAGTTTTAGCGCATCCGATGCTGTGTTAACGAGCTTGAACGTAGAACAACTATGTTCTTCACTCGTTGCCTTGCCTCTGAAGCGCTAAATTCTCGCTGAGCGATCACATCTTTATACTGATTGGTATTAGTGATAGATAGGAAAAAAATAGTCTCTGTTACCTACGGAATACAACTGAATGCAAAACTACTCCAAACTATACGATGTTGGCGTTATCGGGCTGGGTGTAATGGGCAAGAATCTTGCCTTGAATATCGCCGATAACCGGTATCGCGTCGCAGCCTTCGATCTCGATACTAAAAAGGTTGAAGGACTTGTTCAGCAAGAGAGAACTGAACGAGATCTTAGCCAGCAAATTGATTTTGAGCTAAGAATAAACGGCTGTAAGAATCTTTCTGAAATGTTATCTACTCTCGAAAAACCGCGTGTTTTAATACTCTCGGTGCCTGCCGGGAGTCCTGTCGATGGCGTATGTAATGCGCTTATAGAAGCTGGTATCGACCATGATGATATCATTATCGATACCGGTAATAGCCTATGGACGGATACGGTAGAGCGTGAGGCTCGGTATGCCAGCCAATTTACCTTTTTCAGCTGTGCAGTCTCTGGTGGAGAGATGGGGGCTCGTTTCGGCCCCTCCTTGATGCCAAGTGGTGATATCAAGGCCTGGGACAGAATAAAACCTATCTGGGAAGCTATCGCGGCCAAAGTCGACCCGGAGACAGGTTTACCTATTGAGCGACAGGAGCCCGGTAACCCGGTAAAAGAGGGAGAACCCTGTACCACCTATATTGGTCCTGCTGGCTCGGGTCATTATGTCAAAATGGTACATAACGGCATTGAATATGCGGATATGCAACTTATCTGCGAGGCTTATCAGCTGCTGAGCGATGGTTTTGATATGTCGGCCACCGAGATAGGATCACTATTTGAGCGCTGGAATCAGGGGAGTCTGAATAGCTACCTGATGGAGATCAGCGCCGACGTGTTAAAACAGGCCGATCCTATATCCGGTAAACCATTGGTTGAGATGATTCTGGATAAAGCGGGTCAGAAGGGCACAGGCCTTTGGACGGCGGTGAGCAGTTTACAGATAGGCTGTCCGGCGCCAACCATTGCCGAGGCGGTGTATACCCGCGCCGTGAGTACTCAAAAAGAGCAGAGACAGGTTCTGAGCCAGTTACTGAAAGGACCGGATGTAAAGAAACCAACAGATGAAGAGCGTGAGGCCTTTATCGCTCAGCTTGAGAGCGCCCTCTACTGCGCCAAGATAGCCAGCTATGCTCAAGGCTTTCAGTTAATGGCGATGACAGCTAAAGAGAGGCGTTGGGATTTAGATTTCGCCGAAATTGCAAAAATTTGGCGCGCCGGATGTATTATTCGCGCCACCTTCCTGCAGTCTATAACTCAGGCATATCAAGCGGCGGCGTCGAACGAAACAGAGTTAGAAAACCTGTTGATGGCCGAGAGCTTCAGCAGTGCCTTATCATCTAAGCAGTCAGATTGGCGAAAGACGGTTTCAACTGCCGTACTCAGAGGCGTTCCTGTACCTTGCATAAGCTCTGCCCTGGCATATTACGACAGCTATCGATGTGAAATCTTGCCCGCAAATCTGCTTCAGGGACAGAGGGATTACTTCGGCGCGCACACGTTTGAGCGAACCGATACACCAGCAGGTGAAAAATACCATCTGAACTGGAGTGATACTGCAAGAGAGATCAATAAGGTGTAATTAAGTACTCGTGCTCATCAGTTTTAAAATATTAACGGCTTCCTGACAGGAGGCCGTTTTACTTAAAGTGAAATGGATTCATTTTTGGTTGGAATATTAATGACCGTGTTGTGTGGCACTTATCAAATGGCTGTCACAAGTGCTACTATCAGGTTATCAATACTTTAACTGATATAAACACGGAATTAAGTTGTATCTTAAGATTGCTATTTTACTCACTTGCGCGTTTATTACTTCAGTGTCAGCCGAAGAGGCTGAACCTGTGCCTCCCGCCGAGTCCACAGACGATCCCTGTTTCACTGAGTCATCAGATGGCGCTGCGCTGGATCAAGCCTTCGATTATCTCAATACTAAATTTTGCCAACCGGCAATCTGGTTCGATAGCTTCTTTAAGGATGACCGAATCGAAGATGATGCCAGGGCGGGAACCATTATCCGTTGGTACAATGACTTTTCCTATTATGAGAAAGAGGGGTTTAAATACAGGGCCAATTTAAATGCACGCCTGAACCTTCCCGGGTTCAATAAACGATTAAAGTTTATCTTTGATTCGACCGGAGAAGATGACCCGTTTTCCTTCTTAAAGGGACCTGATGACAAGAGTGAGCGGGATATCGGTTTACGCTATGACTGGTATGCGAAAGGGCGGGTCAGTTTTAATATTAAGGCCAATTTAAAGCCTAAGCTAGAGGCTCGCTGGCGGTACACTTATCCGATCTCACAGATTACGACAGCTCGGCTTACTCAGAAGCTGTATCAAGAAAAAAAGGTCACGGGGGAGTCTACCGAGTTTGATATCGAGCATGCCTTTGATCAAACTTATCTGCTGCGCTGGACGGCGGCAGCCAGTTTTGAAAATGATCTGGATATCTGGGAGTTGGGCACCAGTCTCAACCTGTATCAATATATCAGTAATACACAGGCCATTAGCTATCATGCCAGTATTTATGGTGTCGATGAGCCTTACCATTACGTTAGTAATGCCAATATCGGTTTAACCTATCGACAAAACTTTGCTCGCGAGTGGCTTTTCTTCCAGATCACTCCGGAATATAACTGGAGCAAAGAGGTCGATAGCGAACGACTCAATCAAGCCATCATTACGTTTACCATAGAGATCCTGTTTCAGAACATTTAGTTCCGCTATATGAGTCGGGCAGGGCTTGCAGTTGAGAGGGATGGTTAACGGTTGAAAAGAACATAAGCTGATACAGCCACCATGGGCTCGGTATTTCATGGTGGCTGCCTACTTCTGCGTTGAATGGCCTTACAAGGGAACAACTATTCCATCATTCATCCGCCTTGAATTAGTTGCCAAAAAATACGCTGAGTAGATCACTTTCTTATACTGATTGGTATAAGTTACACGAACACCAATCCAATACTGAACAGCCCGCTGAATATCATGGTGAGTTTGGCGGTACTGCCGAGGATCGGGTTTAAGGCTTCACCGGAAGTATTACTAAACTCGTTGTTTAGCTTACGGGCAAGAATGAGTGAGACTCCCGCCAGTAAGACTGGCAGGCCTGGCAAGAAGCCGAGAATAAAACCACCTATGATGAGGGCAAAAGGCAGGAATACCAGGGCTTGGTAGAGCAGTCTGGCCTGTCCCTCTCCGATATGCGCTGCCAGTGTATGTTTGCCAGCCTTGATGTCAGTCTGCATATCGCGGGTATTATTGACTAACATAATCGCCGCATTCAAAAAGCCTATGGCGCTGCCTAAGATCCAGGCTGCGATACTGGTGTCACCTGCTTGCAGATAATAACTTCCGACAACGGCAACCAAGCCGAAAAAGATAAAAGCGGCAACCTCTCCCAATCCATGGGAAGCGAGGGGGTAGGGGCCTCCACTGTAACCGAGCGCACCTAAAATGGATGCAGCGGCAAGAAAGGCGATGGGCCAACCGCCGTGGTAGATAAGATATGAGCCAACTAAAAGTGCCAGTGCGAGGTTGATAAATATGGCATTTCTGACTTTATGTGGTGGGAGCAGACCACCTTGGGTGACCCTTACCGGGCCTATTCGTTCCTCAGTGTCGATACCACTTTTAAAATCGAAGTAATCGTTTGCCAGGTTGACGGCTATCTGCAATAAGATGGCACAAAGCATCGAAGTACAGGCTATGAGCCAAGTGAATTGTTCTAATTGAAGGGCTAGAATATTTCCCACCAAGAGCGGCCCAATTGCCGCCGGCAGTGTACGAGGCCTAATGGCCAAAATCCAAGGGTTCATTTGTTTAATCGTTTTTATAAAGGGAGTGAACAGCAGTTCTGATGAAGTCTACTGGATGCTAATCAGCACATGATAACAAGTTTATCTGTTTCAATGAAGTGACCCGTTTTGATGTGTGTCTCTTTGAGGACAAATTTATTAAATTTCAACTATCTTAATTTCAATTTTTAACTATCTCAAATTCAATTTTTAACTATCTTAAACTGTATGCAATTCTGTTATCTGGCTCAAAGAAAATAGCCTGTGGATATGCTTTTATAGCTGTCTGGAGGGAATATTTATTGATGGGAGGAGAGATAAATATCCCTTTTAAGAACATATGTATGCTCTGGCTCTTTATTAAATGACGTTGTATTGGTAATGGAACTGTTTTTGAGCATGTATCGAATCATTTGAGGCTATTCATTGAGGAAGAGTATCGATGCGTTTTGATAATAAAGTTGCAGTGATTACCGGGGCTGGAACCGGACTGGGGCGAGCCTATGCGATAGCGCTGGCAGAGCGTGGAGCCAACGTGGTTTTGATAGATTCAGGTTATGCGGAAAGCGAACCGAATTTAGCTGTGATGAACTACTCCGGACTCGAACGTTGTCATAAGGCGGTTGAGGAGTTAGGCGCTAACGCTTTACTGTTCAGGCTGGATGTTAGTGATATCGATGGTATCAAACAAGCAGTCAAAGAGGTGGTCAATCTATGGGGCCGCATCGATATCCTTGTTAATAATGCCGGGGTTCACACACCTTGCGCATTTGAAAACTTAACTGTCGATATGTGGCAAACTCAACTAAATGTCGATCTCAGTGGCAGTTTCTATATGACTCAGGCTATCTGGCCTCTGATGAAGCGCCAGGGCTATGGCCGGATTATGATGAGTTGCGCCGCCAGTGGCTTATATGGAGATATGCACGAGACCTCATTCAGTGCCAGTAAAATGGGCCTGATTGGTCTGGTAAATAGCCTTTATCTCGAAGGTGTAGAGCATAATATTAAGGTCAACAGTCTTACCCCCCATGCGCTAACCGGCATGACAGAGGAACGTCTAGCCGCATCCGTTAAGCCACTCTTTTCAAAGTCTTCGATTACCGCCAGCATGCTGTTTTTATGCTGTACCGATGCACCAACGGGGCAACATCTGCTCACGGCAGCCGGCAGTGTTAGTCACGGTCAGTTTACTGAGTTTAAGCCCACCTATTTTGAAGCCGATACCTGCAAACCTGAAACCTTGCTTAGCAGCTGGGAACAGATCCATCACGCGCTTCCGGTCACTTTGCATAAAAGTGGCGAGGATCAGGTGCTGGCCTGGGCGCGGCGTGGCGCAGCTGAAAGGCACATAGTCATCGAATAATTGGTGTGTCTATCGCTATTATATAAGCAATCCCATGTAACTCTGGCATGAGAGCGGAGTTCTGAGTTAAGCTGTTAGGCTGTTTAATTGGGGATTGAAATGCGATGAGTCAGGTATTAAACGATCTATTATCTTTGCTCTCACTGGAGCAAATTGAAGTCGGCTTATTTCGCGGACAGAGTCAGGACCTGGGATTTGGTCATGTGTTTGGTGGTCAGGTTATGGGACAGGCGTTGAGTGCGGCTAAACAGACCGTTCCCCCTACGCGCAAAGTTCACTCTTTTCACTCCTATTTTCTTCGCGCCGGAGATGAAAAACTCCCTATTATTTATGATGTTGAAATTATGCGTGATGGAGGGAGTTTTAGTGCCAGGAGTGTTAAGGCGATTCAGAAAGGTCGTCCGATCTTTAATATGACCTGCTCATTTCAGGAACATGAAGAGGGATTTGAGCATCAGGCGCAGATGCCCGATGTACCGGGTCCTGAGGGGTTGTTAAATCAGCAAGAGCTTGCTATGACCATGGGGGATAGGGTTCCACCCAAAATGTTAGATAAGTTTATGGCTGATGCCCCTATCGAGATGCGTCTGGTCAACCCGGAAAATCCTTTTTATCCTCGTGCGAGAGACCCTAAGCGCAACATTTGGATCCGCGCCAATGGCCGTGTGCCCAGTGATCATTCGGTTAATGAATACTTGCTGGCCTATGCATCGGATTTTAATTTTCTTGTGACTGCCGCCCAGCCCCATGGTGTCTCATTCTTAACGCCGGGTATGCGAATGGCCACCATAGATCATGCGATGTGGTTTCACCGGCCACTGGATTTGAATGATTGGCTACTGTACAGCAATGATAGTCCCCACGCCGGAGGTGGGAGAGGCTTTGTTAAGGGGCAGTTCTTTAATCAGGCTGGTGAGCTGGTGGCCTCGGCAACACAGGAAGGGTTAATCAGGCTAACCCAGGGAAAATAGTCTGGTAAGTTAGATTAACGAATTAGTCTGGTCAATAATGAACAAGATCCGATAAAATGTGTAGCGAGCTATGCATACAATTAGGAAGATATTTGTAATGATAAAAAGAGCCTTAGTATTACTCTGCGTGATGATGCTTTCTGCCTGTGTCACTGTCACTGAAGATGAACCTGTAATTGTTAATGGCGCCGCTGGCTATCTTGAGAAGATTGCCTTGCCTAAGGGAAGCTCTGTCACCATTGCTATTATCGATCTCGATACTCCCGGCGCCATTATCGCCCAGAAGAGCTTTGATATAGCCCGCGCACCGGTGCCATTTAAATTTATTCTGCCTTCTGAGACGGTGAGTTCCAGCATCAATTACGGGGTTGTCTCCATGATTCAATATCAGGGACAAGTGATTTTTCAAACCTATGACCGTTTCCCTGTGATAAATAATGGAATATACACGACAGAAGTACTGATGAAGGCTGTGTCTGCTAGGTAGTGAAGGATAGTCATAGGTTTCATGGTATTGATATTAAAGGAGCTTAGGCTCCTTTTTTGTTAGTTTATATCAACTGATATTATTGAAGTCGCAGTCGGTTTTAAAAGAAGGGGAGCTGACATTGAGTGAATATGAACAGAAGCTAGGCCAATGGATAAACGCATCTCCCCGACATATTCGTGCATTACGGGCTGCTAGAATGCTGGCGTTGCCACAATAGATGTTGGCGGCAGGTTTTGTCAGAAATCTGGTCTGGGATAGATTGCATGGCTTAGTTGCCACTCCCTTTACCGATATTGATGTGATCTACTTCGACCCGGCGGATCTGTCCAGAGAGACAGAAAACCGTTATGAGGCCGAGTTGAGAATTTTAGCACCAGAGTATCCCTGGTCAGTTAAAAACCAAGCCAGAATGCACCTGAGAAATGGTGATAAGCCCTATATACCCAAGCTACTTCAAAATGCTCGTTTCAGAGCTCCCGTAGGATAGCTGAACAAGGCAGTGATAGAAGAGAATGGTTAGTCCCTTTTCAATATGACTAACGCAGTGCAGATGTTCTACGGGAACTCCCGAAGGGCAAGGCGAGAAGTAACATGTTTCTGCGTTATGAAATATAAAATTAGAATAACTACTCCAGCTATTTCATGTCTTGAACTCTGTCACTTCTCGACATGCTGAATCCTGCATTTCGAGGTCGTTTGGGTATCTATCTTCTGTCGATGCCATGAGCTATTGGCCTGAAAAAGAGACGGCAATTGGTGTCTCCTTGATTGACGTCGACGAGGCGTCGATTGACAAATTTGAGACAATATCTCAAACGTCTTTAAATGTGCACGCCGCATTTGGTCTTGAGTCACTATTTCTGCTAAAGATCACGTATAACCCTAAACGTCCACTCACACTATTTAACCAAAGGCTGCACACCAAGGGGTGGCTCGATGCATATCCTGACTTACAGATTTTAGCTTGCCAACCTTAGTTTATAAACCCTAGCTTACAAATGGTGGTGACTGATATGTCGTCTCATTTTGACGAATTTCTCCTTGTGGTTTTGTTGCCAGGTTGTTGCGCTTTTAATTGTTTGTTTAGACGTTTTTACATCTGGCGATTTTTTTGGTTTTTGACTTTGGTCACCAAAATAAAGCTGTATTTATCATGCTTCTTTTGTTTTTTGTGAGCTAGGTCATGTGTTTGTGTGTGTAAGTGGGTAGGTGTTGCGTTAATTGATCTGGATCAATGATGTGTCGATTAACGTCTGGCAGGATGCTCGCGAATGTAAGGTACTTGATAATAATAAAGAATTTTCGTGTTGTATTAATGGAGTAGTATGATGAACAAAACTATTGTGTCTGGATTAATCGCGGCCGCCCTACTATCTACCGGTTTCGCCTCTTCTGTTTCTGCCCACCAAGCGGGTGATATTATCGTTCGTGCCGGTGTTGCTGTTGTTGCACCGAATGAATCGAGTCAAGATGTCGCTGGAAATGGTGAGTTTGGCGTTGATGATAACACCCAGCTGGGTCTGAACTTCGGTTATATGTTAACCGACAATATCGGTATCGAGCTTTTAGCGGCTTCGCCGTTTACTCACGACATCTCACTCGATGGTGTAGGAAAGATTGCTGAGACTAAGCACCTGCCACCGACCTTAGTCGCTCAGTACTACTTCGGCTCTGCTGACTCTAAGCTTCGTCCATATATCGGCGCCGGTGTTAACTTCACCAATTTCTTCGATAACGAGTTCACCAACGATCTCAATGGTGCCTTAACAGATCTGAGCCTGGGTAACTCTTGGGGCCTTGCGGCGCAGGTGGGTCTGGATTACCAAATCAACAAGAACTGGCTGGTGAATGCTTCAGTTTGGTATGCTCAGATCAGCACTGATGTTGATTTCAAATTGGCGGGTGATGCCGTAACAATTGAAACAGATATCGATCCTTGGGTTTACATGGTGAGTGTGGGTTATACCTTCTAAGTGATATCTCGTCAGAGATAAGACACTAGAGAGTAAAAAAGGAGCCTAAGGCTCCTTTTTGTTTTAATCTGTCGAACCTCGAACCTCGAACCTCGAACCTCGAACCTCGAACCTCGAACCTCGAACCTCGAACCTCGAACCTCGAACCCGAACCCGAACCTATTTCTTCCCTTCGGCCTTAGCCGCTAGACGTTCGGCTTTGGTTCGCCAGTGCCGGGTGTTGTAGACAAATTCGGGCAATAACTTAGTCAGCCAGGCCACCAAACGCCAGCGTTTAGTCACATAGACTTTTCGTTTCGCTCCCTGCATCGCTTTAATTATCTGTCTTGCGACCTCATCCGGTGGTGAGAGCCATAAACGACTTTGCTGCATTGCGGCCTTATCGAGTAGGCCCAGCTGAATGTCTGTGATTGTGATAGGCAGTTTTAACCGCTGAGCATGCATGCTCAAACCTTCCAGATAATTCGTCGCAAAGGCTTTTGAGGCATGATAAGCCACGCTTGGACCACCGCGTAGTCCGGCAATCGAGTTGACTGCGGCAAGTTGGCCGTAACCTTGCTCTCTGAATAAGCTAAAAGCCGTATTACAGACAGCCGCAAATCCTTGCACATTAACTGTGATGATATCTTGCTCTGGCCCCCAGGGAAGCTGTGGATCATAGCTGTTCAGACCGGTATTAACTAAGACGAGGTGTGCCCCATCTAATTGTTGCCACACCTCTTTCAGAGTTGAGATAATGGCTTGAGGCTCAACAATTTGTAATGGAAACAGATGTACTTGGGTTGGAAGACTGTCAGCAAACTCTTGAAGTGAATCAGGATCTTGTGCGAGTAACGCAAGTTCGACACCTTGATCGGCGAGTTGTTTTGCGATTTCTCGGCTCAGGAGTGAGCTAGCGCCTACAATTATGGCGGTTGCTTGTGTCATTAGTCTATTCGGCTTGAAATTGGTAGCTTATGATAGGGAGATATGGGATTCAGGACAAGAGTTATAGTCTATACCAATCGGTATAAAGGTGTGATCGCTCTGCGAGAGTTTAGCGCTTCTGAGGCAAGGACATTAATTGCTCCTCGGTAACTGCTCCATGCGTTACTCTCGATAATAGCGCCTGCATTATTCTACCTTCGACCATCCTTGGTCTCGTACCACCAACATCTGACCTCCACGGTCTTAAGCGTTCCAGACGCTTTAAAGTCATTTCCCATATCCTTATCGGTCAGTGGAGGGAATGTCTTATTTTTTATGGAATAAAATAGACCATACAGTCGTGCATAAATGACATTTTCAACATCTGACCTCCACGGTCTTAAGCGTACCAGACGCTTTAAAGTCATTTCCCATATCCTTATCGGTCAGTGGAGGGAATGTCTTATTTTTTATGGAATAAAATAGACCATACAGTCGTGCATAAATGACATTTTCAACATCTGACCTCCACGGTCTTAAGCGTACCAGATGCTTTAAAGTCATTTCCCATATCACTATGGGTCAGGGAAATGTCTAAAGTATGTAGGGAACATACAAGACCATGTTGCTTGCAGCGAGTGAAGAGCATAGTGAAACTAGGTTTAAGCTCGTTAACATAGCATCGGATGCGCTAAAACTCGCCTTTCAGGAGTTTTTTTGAATTCCTACTTTTGCGTTGAATGACTTCAAAAGGGAATACAATTCCTTCATCCATTCGCCTGGAATTAGTTCGCCAAAACAGCTCTGAGTAGAACACTTTCTTATAATGTTTGGTATTCTGCCTTGATAGCTCTCCTGCCTTGAGACAAGTCAGGGGAGCCATAGCTAATAAGTGATAAGAGTTAAATGACGAGTGTTACTCTTGAAGAAGTGAAAAGTAAGTGAGTCAAGAGTGCCAAAATTAAAAGTAACGATTTTTGATATGGACATATGGACATCCAGAAGTCTTGATGTATGATAAGGAGTAAGAATATGACAAAGTGGTTTAAGCGAGTGCTACCTTTAGTTGCTGCGGTCGGTATTTTCGTTGTAACGATAGTCGGCTGTGCAACACCCAATGCGGGCGTCGATATACAGGGGGAGGTTTGGTACAAGGAGCGGATTGCTCTGCCACAAGATGCGGTGTTAACGGTGGAAGTTAAGGATGTGTCACTGATGGATGCACCGGCAGTTGTCCTTGCGCAGATAGAGCGAAGCGGTGTCAGTACACCAGCCCCTTTTCAGTTTTTGATTAACAGAGATCAGTTTGAGTCGGGTCATACCTATGCCATTGGTGCCAAAATCACCCTCAATGACAAGCTGTTATTCATCAATACCCAAGCATATAACATAGATTTAGGTTCCAGTGAGCCTATGTCAGTTTTAGTGCAGAAGGTCGGTCGTTAGGTATTATTGAAGCAAACAAGCTGCGCCGACTCCTCTGTCTGACACATTTATTTTAATGATATAGATAATGGAAGAGGCGCGGTATGCCGGTTAAAATTCCCGATGATCTGCCTGCAGCAGAGATCTTAGAGTCAGAGAATATCTTCGTTATGTCTGAGACCCGGGCAGCAAATCAAGATATTCGTCCGATGAAAGTGCTCATTCTGAACTTGATGCCCAATAAAATCGAGACCGAAACGCAGCTTTTGCGTTTATTGGGTAATACCCCGTTACAGGTCGATGTGGATCTGCTCAGAATTCATGATAAAGAGTCCAGGCACACCTCAATCGATCACATGAACAACTTTTATCGTGATTTTGAAGCCGTGCGTCATAAAAACTATGATGGCTTGATTATCACCGGCGCCCCCTTGGGTCAGGTTGAATTTGAAGATGTGAGCTATTGGGATCATATTCGTGAAATTATCGATTGGTCACAACACCATGTCACCTCCGTACTTTTTCTCTGTTGGGCAGCCCACGCGGCGCTGTTTCATCTCTATGGATTGAACAGAAATCTACTCAAGGAAAAACGCTCCGGCGTGTTTCTGCATAAGCGTACTCACCGACATGTTCCTTTATTGCGTGGATTTGATGATGAGTTCCTGGCTCCACATTCACGTTTTGCCGAAATGGATGTTCAACTTTTAAAAGCACATCCGGCACTGCAGGTATTAACGGAATCCGATGAGGCTGGCGCCTATATGGTGCTCAGCACCAATAACCGTAACCTGTTTGTTATGGGGCATCCAGAGTACCAAAAATCGACATTGAAAGATGAGTATTTCCGAGACCTGGGTGAAGGGTTACAACCCGAGATCCCACAAAATTATTTCAGGGACAATGACCCTGGCCAAGACCCTGTCGCTCGTTGGTATGGTCATGGCAGTCTGTTAATCAGTAATTGGCTCAACTATTACGTTTATCAGTTAACCCCTTATAACCTGGATGATATGAGCGGCATCACCCCCTGGGAAAACGAGATTTAATTGGGGGACTAGGTTCGAGATACGAGCTATAAGCTATAAGCGGTTTTAGCTCGCTACTCGACACTTAAAACTTAAAACTTTCCCCTCTTTACCTCTATTCAATACGACTTAATACCTAATCTGTAAATCTTGAGTGACATCTCGACCCTATACTTTGGTAGAAGTTTGACCAGCTAATACTTGCTTTACGTTCGCGTAAACGTCAGAGTGATATTAATTGAACAAGATCACACTTACTAGTTGTTTTTAGATGCCGGTGATCACAGTTATTCACCGACAAGGCGAATCCATTACAGGAGTAGATATGAGTACAGAGCAGTCAAACCCGGAAATCGTAATCGTTGCCGCTAAACGTACCCCTATGGGTGGATTTCAAGGGGCATTGTCGAGTGTGCCTTCACCTAAATTGGCCGCGACGGCCATCAAGGGATTAATGGATCAAACCGGATTGGCAGGGGAGCAACTCGATGAAGTGCTGATGGGCTGTGTATTGCCTGCCGGGCTGGGTCAAGCTCCGGCGCGTCAAGCGACCTTAGGCGCAGGCATTCCCTTGTCTGTTGGCGCGACAACCGTAAATAAAGTCTGTGGCTCAGGCATGAAAACCGTCATGTTAGCCCATGATCTGATTAAAGCGGGCAGTGCATCTGTAGTTGTTGCCGGTGGCATGGAGAGTATGAGTCTGGCGCCATACCTGCTCGATAAAGCTCGCGGCGGGATGCGTATGGGGCACGGCAAAGTGATGGACCATATGTTCCTCGACGGCCTTGAAGATGCCTACACAGGTGGTGCCATGGGCACATTTGCTCAAGAGACGGCCGATGAGTTCAACCTGACCCGAACGCAGATGGATACATTTGCGCTGAGCTCTTTGGAAAAAGCCAACGCTGCTATACAAAGCGGCGCTTTTAAAGAGGAGATCACCCCGGTCACGGTTTCCAGTCGTCGCGGCGATACCCTTGTCGATACCGATGAGCAACCCGGTAATGCGCGTCCGGATAAGATCCCAAGCTTACGTCCGGCCTTTGCCAAAGACGGCACCATTACTGCGGCAAACTCAAGTTCAATCTCTGATGGTGCTGCGGCCTTGATGTTGATGACGGCTGAGCAGGCAAATTCACTGGGGTTACCCGTGCTCGCCACCATCAAGGGGCATACCACTCATGCACAGGAGCCATCGATGTTTACTACGGCCCCTGTCGGTGCCATGAACAAGCTGCTCGATAAGGTGAACTGGAACAAAGACGATGTGGATCTGTTTGAGATCAACGAAGCCTTTGCCATGGTGACCATGCTGGCTATTTCTGAGCTATCGCTCGATGAGTCGAAGGTGAATGTCAATGGTGGCGCGTGTGCGCTTGGTCATCCTATCGGTTGCTCCGGCGCGCGAGTATTAGTGACGTTAATCCATGCGCTTAAGGCCAGAGGTCTTAAGCGAGGTGTCGCCTCTTTATGTATCGGCGGCGGCGAAGCGACGGCGATGGCCATCGAAGTCTAGCTCTATTGTGTTAACGCATGATTTATATGTGTCGCAAGTAACTATCACAAGTAAATAAGAGATGTGAGTTAAGAAGCTGTCACTTACATGTAGCAATCAACAAGACAAAATGACCGAGTTTTGCGAGTAAGACAATAATAATGCCGCAAAATTTGGTTCGAACCGATCTTAATGGGAAGCAATATGACAACTCAAGTTAAGCATTATATCGATGGCCAATTTATTTATGGTCAGGGTGAGCAGCAGATTTCGGTCACGAACCCTGCAAATAACGAGCAGATAGCGGTGATCAATAGTGCTACCGTTGCAGAGGTAGAAACTGCCGTTTCCAGTGCCAAGCAGGCATTTAAAAGCTGGAAAGAGGTACCGGTATCTGAACGTGCTCGTGTGATGTTTAACTATCAACATCTTCTTAAAGCGCACCATGATGAGATTGCGACTATCTTAGCCCAGGAAACGGGCAAGACATTTGAAGATGCCAAAGGTGATGTATGGCGCGGTATCGAAGTGGCTGAGCATGCATGTAATATTGCGACTCTGTTGATGGGTGAAACCGTCGAAAATGTTGCCCGCAGCATCGATACCTACAGCTATACCCAACCGCTTGGTGTTTGCGCCGGTATTACGCCGTTTAACTTCCCCGCCATGATCCCGTTATGGATGTTCCCCCTCGCCATTGCATGCGGTAACACCTTCGTGCTTAAGCCATCGGAACAAGATCCAATGACACCGCAACGTCTGGTCGAACTGTTCGAAGAGGCGGGTGCACCTAAGGGCGTACTGCAACTGGTTCATGGTGATAAAGTTGCCGTGGATACCTTACTCAACCATAAAGATATCAAAGCCATATCATTTGTGGGATCGGTCGGTGTAGGTCAATACATCTATAAGACGGGAACCGATAACTTAAAACGTGTTCAGGCGTTTGCCGGGGCAAAAAACCATTGCGTCATCATGCCCGATGCTAACAAGCAGCAGGTGATCAATAATCTGGTCGGTGCCTCTGTCGGTGCGGCGGGTCAACGCTGTATGGCGCTGTCGGTTGCCGTGTTTGTTGGCGCCGCTAAAGAGTGGGTGCCAGAGTTGAAAGCGGCGCTGGCTAAGGTTAAGCCAGGGCTTTGGGATGACAAGGACGCCGGTTATGGACCTGTTATCAGCCCCGCAGCTAAGGCTCGGGTGTTATCTCTTATCGAGCAGGGGAAAAATGAGGGCGCCGAATGTCTGCTCGATGGTTCTGAATTTACCGTCCCCGGGTATGAGAGTGGCAACTGGATTGGCCCGACCATGTTCACTAAGGTGACCACCGAGATGAGCATCTATAAAGAGGAGATCTTCGGACCTGTGCTGTGCTGCATGGAAGCCGATTCATTAGAGCAAGCTATCGACATCGTTAACGACAGCCCCTACGGTAACGGCACCTCAATCTTTACCGCCAGCGGCGCGGCCGCCCGCAAGTATCAGCATGAAATCGAGGTGGGCCAGGTGGGCATTAATGTGCCCATTCCGGTGCCTCTGCCATTTTTCTCCTTCACTGGGTGGAAAGGCAGTTTCTATGGCGATCAACACGCTTACGGTAAGCAAGCCGTTCGCTTCTACACCGAAACTAAAACCATCACTTCCCGCTGGTTTGAATCTCAGATCTCAGACGCCGAACACGCAGCGCCAAATATGACGATTGCACTAAAATAAGAGCTTCAATAAGCACTTAAATAAGTCGGTATAGAAAGTTACCGCTGTCTGTCAGGTTTTCTAATAGACAGCGGCTTTAGGACCCGTATCACCCACATTATCAATGCAAGGCACAATAAAAACACAGAGCAGTTCTTAGTCGCCAAGATTAATCGTCAGCTAAATAGCTAAACTCAATAATTGGCTCAACGACTAACTCAGTAACTCGCTCAACAACAAATGTGCCGAAGGAGACCTACAGATGGATTTCAACCTGAATGAAGACCAACGTCAGTTTGCCGATCTTGCCCAGCAATTTTCCCAGGAAGAGTTGGCCCCTTTCGCTTCGAAATGGGATGAGGAGCATCACTTCCCAAAAGATGTGATTCAGCGCGCCGGCGAACTCGGATTTTGCTCACTATACTCACCGGAAAGTGAGGGAGGCATGGGGTTATCCAGACTCGACTCCTCTATCATTTTTGAGCAGCTTTCCATGGGATGTACCGCCACGACCGCCATGCTGACCATTCACAATATGGCGACCTGGATGGTCACCAGTTTCGGCTCACAAACATTAAGAGATGAGTGGTCTGAGTCGCTCACCACGGGGCAGAAACTGGCTTCCTATTGCTTAACCGAGGCCGGGGCGGGAAGTGATGCGGCATCCCTTAAAACTAAGGCTGTGAGGGAAGGCGATGAGTATGTGATCTCCGGCGCTAAGATGTTTATCTCGGGTGCAGGCGCCACCGAACTGTTAGTTGTCATGTGCAGAACCGGAGAAGAAGGACCCAAAGGGATATCGGCTATTGCAGTACCGGCCGATGCGAAGGGTGTCATCTACGGCAAGGCCGAAGATAAGATGGGCTGGAATGCCCAACCTACGCGCGAAATTACCTTCACAGAAGTGCGCGTCCCTGTCTCAAACCTACTGGGCGAAGAGGGGCAAGGTTTTACCTTTGCCATGAAGGGACTCGATGGCGGGCGCATTAATATCGCGACCTGTTCAATCGGTACGGCCCAGGCCGCACTCGAACGTGCAACACAATATATGACAGAGCGTAAGCAGTTTGGTAAGCCCATCGCCGCATTTCAGGCACTTCAATTTAAATTAGCCGATATGGCCACTGAACTCGTGGCTGCCAGGCAACTGGTGCGTCTGGCTGCGTTTAAGCTCGATGAAAAAGATCCCGAGGCAACCGCTTACTGCGCCATGGCCAAACGTTTTGCCACCGATATCGGTTTTCAGGTGTGTGATGCGGCGCTTCAGCTTCATGGCGGATACGGCTATATCCGCGAATACCCGCTAGAGCGACATGTTCGTGATGTGCGTGTACATCAGATCTTGGAGGGGACTAACGAGATCATGCGTTTGATCATTGCCCGTCGTTTACTCAATGAAAATGCAGGGCAGATCCTCTAATAGATCTACTACGTATATTTATTGAACCCACTGCGTGGTGTTTGTCTTCAAGCTTTTGAATGTTAATGCTAAACCTTGCTTTGATTTGGTAAGGTTATGTAAATGAAGAGCTTATTGGGAATAGTGAAGCTTAATTGTTGAAAGGAAGCGTTTTATGACAGGAATAATTGAACGTATTGAAGGCCATACCGCCATTCTTACCATGAGTAATCCGCCGGCCAATACCTGGACCGCCGAAAGCCTGCAAGCCCTTAAAGAAAAGGTGCTTGAGCTTAACGAGAACAGGGATATTTATGCCTTAGTGATCACTGGCGAGGGGGAGAAGTTCTTCTCAGCCGGTGCCGATCTTAAGCTCTTTGCCGATGGCGATAAAGGCGTTGCCGCCTCGATGTCTAAACACTTCGGCGAAGCGTTCGAAGCCTTGAGCCAATTTCGTGGCGTCTCTGTTGCGGCGATAAATGGCTATGCCATGGGCGGCGGATTGGAGGTGGCATTGGCCTGTGATATTCGTATTGCAGAAGTCCAAGCTGTGATGGCACTGCCGGAAGCGTCGGTGGGGTTACTGCCGTGCGCCGGTGGCACTCAAAACTTAGTTGCCCTGGTTGGCGAAGGCTGGGCAAAGCGGATGATTTTATGTGGTGAGCGACTGAAAGCCGACAAGGCCGAGTCTTTGGGCTTAGTTGAAGAGGTGGTTGAGACTGGCGCCTCTCTCGAGGTTGCGATTGCACTGGCTGCAAAAGTTGCTAATCAGAGTCCAAGCAGCGTCGCCGTGTGTAAGCAGCTAATTCAGGCTGGCCGGACGATGCCAAGAAGTCTGGCATTACCTCTGGAGCGAGAACTGTTTGTCGGTTTGTTTGATACCGAAGATCAGGCGGAGGGCGTTAATGCCTTTTTGGATAAGCGCAAAGCCAATTGGAAAAATTGCTGATGACAACTCATAACAAACCAGATGCCGAAGGGGTTGCCCAAAGTGATAACAGCGTCGTTTTTCAGACATTAGGCACCGCATCGGGTAAGCAGATAGGTGTGGTGACTCTTAATGTTGAAAAGGCGCTTAACTCGCTTAACCTCACTATGGTTAACGCCATGATGCAGCAGTTATTGCAGTGGCAGAATGATGACGACATTGCCATGGTGATGCTCGATGGTGCGGGCGAGAAGGCCTTCTGCGCAGGCGGAGATGTTAGGGCTATCTATCATGCTTCGATCAAATCGCCCGGTGAGGTAACCGATCAGGCCGAGACGTTTTTTGAGCGTGAGTATCGTCTCGATTATCTGCTGCATACCTTAGGCAAGCCCGTCATGGTGTGGGGCGATGGGATTGTGATGGGCGGAGGCCTTGGCTTAATGGCGGGGGCCAGTCACCGAGTATTGACTGAGCGTTCACGTATCGCCATGCCTGAGGTGACCATCGGCCTGTATCCCGATGTGGGCGGTAGCTATTTTCTTAATCGAATGCCGGGTAAAACCGGGCTGTTTCTCGGTTTAACGGCCTACAATATGAATGCCGGCGACGCGAAATATGTCGGGGTGGGTAACCACTACCTCAATTGTGACAGTAAGGAGCCTCTGCTCGACCACTTGGCCACCTTGAGTTGGAGTGATGACAGTGAGTTAAATCATCGCTTGTTAACTGAGCAGCTTAATGCCATGGAGCAAGAGGTCTCGGTGCCATTGCCTTTGGGCCAACTAGAGGCGAAGCAAGCTGAGGTAGATGAGTTGATGACCGGTTCTTTAGTCGAGGTTATCACGCGGGTTTCCCATTTTGATTGCCAAGACTCCTGGCTCGAACGCCCGTTTAAGACGTTGCTCTCGGGAAGTCCTGTCAGCTGGCATCTTATCTATCATCAAGCCCAGCTTGGTACTTCGCTCAGCTTGGCCGAGGTATTTAAATTTGAGTTGGGGTGTAGCGTCAATTGCTGCGCTATCGGGGATTTCAGTGAGGGGGTCAGAGCGCTGCTTATTGATAAAGATCGACAGCCAAAATGGCGCTATCAGGACGTTTCGGCAGTACCCCAAGACTTGATAGCGCAATTAATCACATCACCTTGGGCTGAAGCGCAGCATCCACTGAAGACACTTGCTTAAAAAGAGCGTCTTAACGATGTGAAAGCCTGTGAAAATAACGAGCATAAACGACAAATAATGAATTGAGATTATCTTCAAACTGAAGGCTAAGGAGCATGAGATGACAAGTGTCGCATTTATCGGATTAGGGCATATGGGGGCGCCAATGGCGGCCAATTTAGTTAAGGCTGGCTTAACGGTGCGTGTATTTGATCTGGTTCCAGAAGCGATAAAGTCGCTTACGGATATTGGTGCAATAGCGTCGAGCAGTGCCTGTGGCGCCGCAGCGGGCGCAGATGTTGTTATCACTATGCTTCCGGCCGGCAAACATGTTCGTTCCCTCTACCTCGGCGAAAGCGGCGGAGGTGAAGGCAAAGGGCTGATTGATGTGGTGGCAAAAGACACCTTACTGATAGACTGCTCAACCATTGATGCTCAAAGCGCACAGGTCGTGGCTAAATTTGCCGCCGAGAAAGAGCTCGAGTTTGTCGATGCGCCAGTGTCGGGTGGAACGGCTGGCGCGGCGGCGGGAACGCTCACCTTTATTTGTGGAGGCAGTGACAGGGGCTTCGGGCAAGCCAAAGAGGTGCTAAGCAATATGGGGGCGAACATCTTTCACGCAGGTGGTGCGGGCGCGGGTCAGGTTGCTAAGATATGTAATAACATGTTGTTATCTGTCTTGATGGTCGGAACCAGTGAATCTTTGCAGATGGGAATCGATCATGGTCTGGACCCCAAGGTATTATCTGAGATAATGAAGGTAAGTAGTGGTGGTAATTGGACGCTGGATAAATATAATCCTTGTCCGGACGTGATGGAATCTGTGCCCTCATCGAATGGCTATCAAGGTGGCTTTATGGTGGACTTGATGGTTAAAGATCTGGGACTCTCTCAAGAGGCCGCACTGCTTAGCAATTCAAGCACGCCGATGGGCGCTTTGGCGCGCAGTTTATATGTTAACCATGCTCGACAGGGTAATGGGGCGCGTGATTTCTCCAGTATTTTTGAACAGTTTGCTAATTCTCAACAAATTAAAAACAAAGGGTAACTCGATGGATTTAAAAGATAAGGTTGTCGTCATCACTGGTGGCGCTGGTGGATTAGGTCTGGCTATGGCGCTGGATTTAGCTGAAGCGGGTGCCAAGTTGGCGCTTATCGATGTTGACCAGGAGAAACTTGAGCGTGCCTGTGCCGATATCGGCGACAGAGCCGAAGTTCAGGGTTACGCTTTCGATATCACAGATGAAGAAGACGTGGTTGCCGGCTTCGGCTTTATCATGGAAGACTTTGGCAAGGTCAATGTGTTGATCAACAACGCAGGCATCTTGTTCGATGGTATGTTGGTGAAAGCCAAAGAGGGTAAGGTTACCGACCGTATGTCGTTCGAGCAATTCCAAGCCGTGATCAACGTCAACCTCACAGGTTCATTCCTGTGTGGCCGTGAAGCGGCGGCTGCCATGATTGAATCTGAGCAGCAAGGGGTGATCATTAATATCTCGAGCTTAGCGAAAGCGGGTAACGTGGGTCAGACTAACTACTCAGCGTCTAAAGCCGGCGTTGCGGCGATGTCAGTTGGTTGGGCTAAAGAGTTAGCCAGATACAATATCCGTAGCGCAGCGGTAGCTCCTGGCGTGATTGAGACTGAGATGACCGCCGCGATGAAGCCTGAGGCACTGGAACGTATGGAGAAGATGGTTCCGGTCGGCCGTTTAGGTCAACCCTCGGAGATCTCTTCGACGGTGAAGTTCATCATCGAAAACGATTATGTCAATGGCCGCGTGTTCGAAATCGATGGCGGGATCCGTATCTAATCCCCATCCATATTATGGCTGCTGTGATCAAGTAATAAAAACGAGCTTCGGCTCGTTTTTTGCTATTTTATCGCTTGTTAAATGTTGCCCTGACCAGTTGGGGTGATATAAATAGGTGCGTAGCAAAATGAAAGTCCGTCCCTAGCCGCAAATTGACAGAGAGTGATGAAATCACAGCGATTTGAAAGTTGCTCTGCTATTGTGATGAAGAAGTGATATTTAAATTGTTAAAAATAAATCGATGCAAAGAAATTTTTTGATGACCCGAGTCGTCGCTCTGGCTTTTTTATTAGTGTTATTTAACTTAGCCTTACCAGTTAAGGCAAAAGAGCTTGTTGCTGTAGGTACTCAGTTTAGCCGTGTCTTTGAGCTTACCTCTGAGGGAGAGTATGTTGGCTTGAGTGTGGATGTGTTGACACGACTCGCACATAGAAACGGCGACACGATTCGATTCGAACTCTATCCCTGGAGCCGCGCGCAGCTTATGGTTGAACAGGGGCGTGCAGATATACTTATCGGCCCTTATAAAAACAAGGAACGAGCGTCTCGCATGAGCTTTTTTAAGCTACCTTTTTACCAGGATGAAATGGTGTTTTATCGTCAAGCAGGCTCTAATGTCAGCTGGTCTGGAGATTTTGCATCGTTATTGGGTAAACGAATCGCTAAAGTGAAAAATTGGGCTTATGGAGATAAGTTTATGGAACAAATTGCCTTTTTGCGGGTACAAGATTTCACCAGTTTGCAAGGGGCTATCGTTCGTCTTAGTCGGGGAGATTTAGATCTCGTCGCGACTAATGTCCGCAATACAAAGGCTATTCTGCATACAATGAAAAACCGCGTGTTTGTCGAACCTATAGCGCCCATTATCGCAATCAAAAATGGCTATTTTTCGTTTGCTAAAACTGTTTCACATAAAGATATTCAGCTTGAGTATGAAAAACATTTTGATGCCATGATTGCCAGTGGCGAACTTGCTGAACTTGGTATTAAGCATGGTGTGAATACGCCTTGAAATTAACGCGTCTCCATGAGAAAAGAGCATCAAGAATATTACAAGAACATAGCCACCCATTATCAATCAACAACATACCTAGTCCCTTGTTCAAAGTAGAAGTGCACCATTAACAATGGGTGGCATGATTTATTTTCGTTAACACAGCATCGGATGCGCTAAAACTCGCTGAGTAGATCACTTTCTTATACTGGTTGGTATAAAGATGCGTGATTTCAGTGGGAGCGCCTGCACTTTAAAGTAGAACGGGTATAGCTCATTTGCTAGAATCCCTTCATATTTTATGGTAACAATCCTGACTTAGAGGGTTGCTGCCACACTCTGTTTTCTCACTGATTAGTTTCTCACCGTTCATTTTCAGACAGAGTATTCAGGTTTTACTATTTAAAGGCAGGCTATGACCGTTCTTCTAATGACTCCACCTATGACCCAGCTGAATACGCCTTATCCGGCAACAGCGTATTTAACTGGTTTTTTACGCTCTCGAGGCTATGAGGCGGTTCAGCGAGATCCTGCTATTGAGCTTTTCCTGGAGATGATGACTGCGCCTGCACTGGAAATTATTCGTCAGCATGTGGAAGAAAACTTCGAGCATCTTGAAGACAATGAGCTACCTGATGTCATTTTTAATTTTCTAGCTGAGTTTGACCGTTACCACCTTACCGTTGAAAGCGCTATTCGTTTTTTGCAGGGTAAAGATCCCAGCCTCGCAATGCGTATTAACTCCCGTCGTTTTTTACCTGAAGGCCCTGCGTTTGACACTATTGCTCAGATGGAGGCCGTATCGGGCGATGTGTTGCAGGCGGCCTTTGGCAATCTAGGCGTACAAGATAAAGCCAAATATCTGGCCACCCTGTTTATTAATGATCTGTCGAGCGTTATTACTGTGGGGGTTGATCCCTACTTTGAAGTGAGCCGTTATGGCGAGCAATTAGCGGCGGCCAACCCAAGCTTTGATAATCTCTACGATACCTTGATGGACGAACCGAGTTTCAGCTCGGAAATTTTGGAACAGTTGGTCGAGCAGTATCTTGAAGAAACTCAACCTAGCGTCGTCGCGTTAACCGTGCCTTTTCCCGGTAACATGCTAGGCGCCCTGCGTATTGCGCAAACCTGTAAAGCCATTAATCCTGATATTCCTGTCGTTTTGGGCGGTGGTTTTATCAATACCGAGTTGCGCGCGCTGAAAGACCCTCGCGTGTTTGAGTTTGTCGATTTTATCTGTCTGGACGACGGCGAACGTCCTTTTATCACGCTGCTGGAATACTTTGAAGGAAAGCGTGGGATAGACGACTTAGTACGGACCTATTTCCTCGCCCAAGACAGCGATGGCAATGAAAATGGGGAGGCCTATGTACACTTCAATGAAAATACAGAGCTCCACGATATCCCGCAAACCGATGTCGGTACACCGGTATACGATGGCCTGCCATTGAGTGAGTATCTGTCTTTGTGTGAAATGCTCAATCCAATGCACCGTATTTGGAGTGATGGACGCTGGAATAAACTGACCATCGCCCATGGCTGTTACTGGCGTAAATGTAGCTTTTGCGATGTCAGTCTGGACTATATCGACCGTTTCGATGCCGCTGGTGCCGACGTTTTAGTGGATAGAATCGAACAACTCATTGAGGAAACCGGAGAGACAGGTTTCCATTTCGTCGATGAAGCCCTACCGCCGAAGCTTTTGTTTACGATGGCAAAGCGGCTCATTGAACGCAATGTGGTGATCAGCTGGTGGGGCAATATTCGTTTTGAGAGGACGTTTAGCCAAGCGCGTTGCCAGTTACTGGCGGATTCCGGTTGTATCGCTGTAAGCGGCGGTCTTGAGGTGGCATCAGATCGTCTATTGAAATTGATGAAAAAAGGCGTGAGTGTTGAGCGGGTCGCCCAGGTAACCAAAGCCTTTAGTGATGCCGGTATTTTGGTGCATGCCTATTTGATGTATGGCTTTCCGACACAAACTGAGCAAGAAACCGTTGATTCGCTGGAAATGGTGCGGCAGATGATGAAGCAAGGTTGTTTCCAGTCCGCTTACTGGCACCGTTTCGTGGCTACGATTCACAGTCCTGTTGGCATAAATCCTGAGAAGTTTGGTATCACTCTTGCTGAGCGCCCTGAGATCTTATTCGCTGAAAACGATGTGGACTTCACCGACCCAACCGGTACGGATCATGACATGCTGGGTGAAGGGCTCCGTAAGGCTATCTACAACTATATGCACGGTATTGGTTTTGAACAGCCGATGAGCTTCTGGTTTAATCAGAGCGTTACGCGCACTAAGATGAGAAAAGATCTGGTATCAAAAGCGATTAACAACCTAATCGACAGCAATGAAGAGTGAGTAGTAGTTAAGAGCCTTCAGCGATTCAAAGTCATTAGTTGTTAAGAGCCATTAGCTGTTAAGAGTCATTAGAGTCAGGTGAATACCAATAGATTTTATCTATAAAAAGGCCACTTTCTTGTTCCAGAAGAAAGTGGCCTTATATATTGTTAGCGATAAAAGGACGAATTAAGTTAACCGGGTCAGCGTAAAGTTTAGCTGTGTATATACCCAATCCACTTTAGATGCACGTTTCAGAGTTCCCATAAGGCTAGGCGAGAAATATCATTTTCGAAAACAGAGATAACATATGACCCAACCTTTGACTCAAGTTTTCATCCATAATTTGATTCGTTTTTGTATGTTAAATGGCTATAAATCCAGAGTTGACGAACTCACTATGATGAAGGGAATATCATTGACCTGTGATCACGACATTTGTGCATCCCTGCACGGCACCCACCTCAGGTGATAGATAACAATGAAGGTATAATCTTCAAATAATCACTCCAATACCAACTCTGCCAGAAGTTAAATCAGAAAACGCAAACAGCCTTCATTCGAAGGCCTGCTAACTTTGGTGGAAACCTGATGCTGAACGTCTCTTGAACTGTATCGCTAATCTAGGTGATAATGATCACGTTATGGGGATTCGATATCGATGAGATTTGATAAGAAGATGGATTGGTTGGAAAAAATAGTTAGAAATGTCATGTTATTTGTAGGGATTTCGGGTGTCCTGGTTATCTATTGTGGCTTCTTGTTTCTCCTGTTCAGTGGGCGTGATACCACTGTGTTACCTTGGTACCTGCTTATCTCGCCCTGGGTATGCATCTATTTTGGTCTAACCCAGGCTAAACAGCTGGCAGTTATTGAATGGTTTAAACATAAGATTGTCAGAAACAAGTAGCACTAATACTTGCACTATCAGACAAGATGAACTTCGGAGGTAGCAATGAGATTTCGCGTGTATATGAGCTATGTCTTCTCGGCGTTACTTTTAAGTTTGCTTATCGGTTGCACCAAGAAAGAGCCCACTGAGCTTATCGATAAGCGCAGTGGCTGCCAGATTGATACTTATGGCAGCTGGATATCGCCGATATCAGCGAGCGATGTGTACGGATTATCAGACAATTTTGGTGAGTTACAGAGCGTTAATGATGCCGTTTATTTTGTACAGTCAGATGCCTCGTCAGGTGGTAAACTGGGCATTAAACGCCTGGATCTCGATGGTAACGTTTCCGAGGCGGTGAGCACCGATTTTGATGTCAGAACTAAGGTGCACGAATATGGTGGTTCCCCCTTTCTTGGCATTGGCCAGAGCCTGTTTGTCACTAAGGCCAAAGATCAACTCCTTTATCGCATCGCACCGAATCAAGAGCCCGTTCCCCTTACTCCAAATGGGACACGCCATGCCGATTGCGTCTCCTATTCCAAAGGCTCTCGTATTATCTGTGTTCGGGAAGATCATCGCGAGCCTGGCATGCCGGTTGCCAGTCTGGTTGCTTTGAACCTGAATTTCTCCGGTGAGGGGGAAGTACTGATGTCCGGCGCCGATTTTTATTCGGCTCCCAGGGTCTCACCTGACAATAACCAGATGGCTTGGATATCATGGGACCACCCCAATATGCCGTGGGATCATACCCAGTTATGGGTGGGCGAACTTGAGCCCAAGGGGGGGCTGCATAATGCCCGAAGGTTGATTGAAGACCGTCAAGGTTCGATCACCCAGCCCCTCTATAGCCCCGGCGGTCAGCTCTATTTTGTGGCCGACTTTAATAATTGGTGGAACCTGTATCGCATCAATTCACAAGGGGAGCTTGAGCATGTGCTGGACATGGAGGCTGAGTTTGCCGTTCCCGATTGGAAGTTGGGTAACCATAACTACGCCTTCGAGTCAGACAATACCATCATAGCCAGCTATAACCGTAACGGTGAGGCATCGCTTATCCGAATTTATATCGATACCGGCTTAACAGAGTCCATAGCGGTAGATTTTGGTGAGATATCTCAGGTGGTAAAAGGTAAAAACGGCATCTATTTTGTTGGCGCGAAAGTCACGCCGGAAAAGGGCATCTATAAAGTTAATGGCCGCGGTACTCAACTTGTTTATGCACCGGAATTACCGGTACTCGATCCTAACTATATCTCAAGAGCCGAAAGTATCAGCTTCGAATCGGGGGATGGTGAGCTGGTGTTTGGTTATTATTATGGCCCGTTCAATCCCGATTTTATCCCTCCAAAGGACTCGAGGCCGCCACTGCTGGTGATGTTACATGGTGGGCCAACCTATAAGGCAAGTCTCGCATTCAGACGAGACATTCAATTTTGGACCAGCCGTGGGTTTGCGGTGATGGATCTCAATTACCGTGGCAGTTCGGGATTCGGGCGTCAGTATCGCCAGAGTATCTATGGTCGCTGGGGCAAAGCGGATGTCGAAGATGCGGTCAGAGCGGCGGGGTACCTGGTCAACAAAGGTTGGGTCGATGGCTTGCAGCTTGCCATGAGAGGAAATAGTGCGGGGGGATTAACCGTACTGTCATCATTGGCATTCTTTGACACCTTTAAAGCCGGGGTGAGCTATTCGGGTATCAGCGATATGGAAGTATTGAGTCAAGATTCACATAAGTTTGTCTCAAAGTACCTCGAACACTTAGTCGGGATCAGTACCGAAGAGCAAAATATCTATCGCGAGCGCTCTCCTTTGTATCACCTGGAGGAGCTCGATGAGCCTCTGTTATTGATCCAGGGGGAAGATGATGCTCTTGTTGCCCAGAAACAGTCGATGACTGTATTTAATGCACTTAAAGCCAAGGGGGTTCCCGTCGCTTATCAAGAGTTTAATGGTGAGAAGCATGGGTTGAAGGATCCGCAAAATAAGATCAAAGCCCTTGAGGTGGAACTGGCTTTCTACGGCAAAGTCTTTGGTTTCACGCCGGCAGGAGAGCAAGCGCCGCTATACTTGGAAAATGCCCGTAATCTTAAACATGACAAATAGTGATACTTATCACCTTTATTGCCAACCAAACTCGCCAACATAACTCCAAGCTATAGTCTGCAGAAAACTGGCTTGATTTGGTTAACTTAAACTACTGATGATCGAACAATCCGGCTGATGTCCACCGCGGCAATCGTCCACCAGGTGTTTGAGTTGAGTCTCGAGCACCTGAAGCTTTATGATCCGCTCACTGATGATTTCGAGGTGCGCCTTAGCTAAATTTTTAACGTCTTCGGCATCTCTGGCCTGATTAAGCTTAAGATCAAGTAGCGATCTGCAATCATCGAGTGAGAAACCTAGCTCTCTGCTATGGTGGATAAACTTTAGTGACTCAATCTGTGGCTGGTCATATTCACGGTATCCGTTCTCACCTCGGGTGGCACAGATGAGTCCGATATCATGATAATAGCGGATACTCTTAACCGATAATCCTGTCTGTTTAGCGACTTCCCCAATTTTCATTTTCTGACCTCATTTTATGTCCGTACATAGGCTATTTTTAAACTACCTGAAAAATAGGTTTGACTCTCCCGTTAGGGGAGACATTACGCTTGTTTTAGTCCTTATACCAATGAATGATTAAAAGGTCTGGAGAAACTATCTTATGACAAGCATGATTTTATATGTACCTAAAATGAACTGCGCCAGCTGTGTTGCCAAGATTGAGGGGGCATTTGCAAAGTTAGAACCGGGGGCATCGGGGAAGATTGATGCGCGAGTGAATCTGGGTGAGAAACAGGTGTTGATCAACGGCGATATCAGCAGTGAACTGGCCATAGCTACGGTAGCCAGTGCCGGTTATGACAGTGAGTTGGTACTCGATGCTAAGCTTGCTTCCGAGACCAAGGTAAAAGCGGAAAATGTGGAGTACCGTACCCGTATTATCCAGTCAGCACTCGGTCTGGGCCTTGGTATTCCTATGATGCTATGGGGCTTGTTAGGCGGTGAAATGATGGTTAATAGCCCGGCCCAACAATTGATGTGGGGTGGGATGGGCTTGGTCACATTAGTGCTGCTAGTCACTACCGGGGGACATTTCTATCAGGGAATGTGGCGGGCCCTCAAGGCTGGCACGGCAAATATGGATACCCTGATAGTACTCGGTACCACAAGCGCCTGGCTCTATTCCATGATAGTGGTGCTGACACCGGCCTGGTTTCCTGCCGAGACACGCCACGTGTATTTTGAAGCCAGCGTGATGATATTGGGTCTAATTAATCTCGGTCATGCACTCGAACTAAGAGCTAAGGGGAAAACCGGAGAGGCGGTACAGCGTCTCATTGGTTTGCAGTCAACAACGGCTATCAGGGTGACAGATTCTGGGGATGAGGAAGTTGAAATTGCGTCAGTCAGTGTCGGCGACCGTCTCAGACTCAAGCCCGGTGGCAGAGTTGCACTCGATGGTGAAGTCCTATCCGGTCATTCACAGCTCAATGAGTCTATGTTAACCGGCGAGCCTGTCCCGGTGAATAAATCTGTGGGAGATGCTTTGAGTGCGGGCACGGTGAACGGCAACGGCAGCTTAATATTTAAGGTGACCGCGGGGTTAAGTGATACCCGATTGGCGAAGATCATCGAGTTAGTTCAACAGGCGCAAACATCTAAACTGCCGATTGGTCGCCTGACAGACAAAATCTCGGCCTACTTTGTGCCTGTTGTAGTGTTGATTGCACTGGTTGCATCACTCATCTGGTTTATGGCGGGGCCAGCCCCTCAGCTTTCTCATGCGCTTATCGTTCTGACCAGTGTGTTAATTATCGCCTGTCCCTGCGCCTTAGGTTTAGCAACGCCGATGTCGATAATGGTGTCGGTGGGTAGGGCTGCTCAGATGGGAGTGCTGATAAAGAACGGTGAGGCGCTGCAGACGGCGAGCAAGGTCAGCTGCGTGGTACTCGATAAAACCGGCACCATCACCTTAGGCAGACCTGAGGTTACCGACATATTGCTGGCATCAGGAAATATTAGTTTCGATAAGCCTGGCGGAATAGAAACCTTGTTAACAAGTGTTGCGAGTCTGGAGCAACACTCTGAGCACCCGTTAGCCAGTGCCATGCTAAGCGAAGCGAAATCTAGAAAGTTATGCCTGGTTGAGCCCGAATCATTTACCAATTATCAAGGCAAGGGCATTATTGGTGTTGTCGATGGCCTAACGCTGGCAATAGGTAATATGGAGCTGATGAAGATGCAGGACGCCAACAACATGGATGCGCTGAAAGATGCGGTGAACTCCTTTGCCGAGATGGGAAAGACGCCGGTTTTTGTCGCCTTGGAAGGCTCGTTGACGGCAGTCATTGCCATAACTGACCCGTTAAAACCCGATGCCTTCGATGCTATCTCGGCGCTGAAAAAATCGGGTAAGCGAGTGATTTTACTCAGTGGGGATAATCTTAAAACGGCGAATGCCGTGGCCAGACAGGTGGGAATTGAGGAGGTGATAGCCGGAGTGTTACCCGAGCAGAAGCAGCAACATATTATCGACCTTAAAAGCAGCGGTGAAACCGTAGCCATGGTGGGTGACGGGATCAACGATGCGCCCGCTTTGGTCAGCGCAGATGTGGGAATTGCCATGGGGGATGGCACGCAGGTGGCGATAGAGAGCGCCGACCTGACCTTCCTTTCCGGCAGATTATCAGTCCTGGCCGATACCTTCTCCCTCGCCAGCGCGAGCATGCGAAACATCAAGCAGAACCTGTTCGGTGCCTTTATCTATAATAGTCTGGGTATCCCCATTGCCGCAGGCGTATTGTTTCCCTTTACAGGTACGCTGCTTAGCCCGGTTATCGCGGGAGGGGCGATGGCATTGTCTTCGCTGACTGTGGTCACTAATGCCAATCGGTTAAGGCACCAGAAGTTGAATTAATTGTGATTGACGCAAGAGGAGTGTGCCTGCACTCTTCCTGTCTGCTGAATACGCCGTGGCGACACCACCTTACCTTGATAATTTCAGCTTGATCTACTATACTTTCGCGCTTGATTTTGCTCACTCAAGCGCTGGCAACGTGAGTTCGCCGCGCATCGCATAACTGAATTCGGAATACTTAAACTTGATTACTACAGCTAATATCACCATGCAGTTTGGCGCTAAGCCACTGTTTGAAAACCTCTCAGTCAAATTTGGCGGCGGAAACCGATACGGTCTGATCGGCGCCAACGGCTGTGGTAAGTCAACATTTATGAAGATCCTTGCCGGCGACCTTGAACCAACATCGGGTAACGTTTCATTAGATGTGAATGAACGTATGGGTAAGCTAAGTCAGAACCAGTTTGGTTATGAAGAGTTTAACGTCGTCGATACCGTTATCATGGGTCATGCTGAGCTTTGGGAAGTTAAAAAGGAACGTGACCGTATCTACTCTCTGCCAGAGATGACAGAAGAGGAGGGGATTAAGGTTGCCGAACTTGAGATGGAATTCGCCGAGATGGACGGTTATACCGCCGAGTCTCGTGCTGGCGAACTCTTAATGGGTGTCGGTATCGGTGTCGAGCAACATTTTGGTTTGATGAGTGAAATTGCACCGGGCTTCAAGCTGCGTGTACTTTTGGCTCAGGCGCTGTTCTCCGATCCAGATTTGTTGCTTCTCGATGAGCCTACCAACAACCTGGATATCGATACGATTCGTTGGTTGCAGGAGATGCTTAACCAGCGTAACAGCACTATGATCATCATCTCGCACGATAGATATTTCTTGAACTCTGTTTGTACCCATATGGCTGATTTGGATTACGGTGAACTACGCCTATTCCCTGGTAACTATGATGAGTACATGATGGCAGCTCAACAATCGCGTGAGCGTTTGATGTCAGACAATGCCAAGAAGAAAGCCCAGATTGCTGAGCTTCAAGGCTTCGTTGCCCGTTTCTCGGCTAACGCATCTAAAGCTAAGCAGGCAACATCACGTGCTAAGCTGATCGACAAGATTAAGCTTGATGATATTAAAGCATCGAGCCGTGTGAACCCGTTCATTCGTTTCGAACAAGAGAAGAAATTGTTCCGTAACGCCTTGGTTGTTGAAGACTTAGCCAAAGGGTTCGATGAAGGTCCGCTATTTAAAGACCTTAATATCATTGCTGAAGTGGGTGAGCGCATTGCCATCTTGGGTGATAACGGTGTGGGTAAGACAACCTTACTGCGTACTTTAGTTCACGATATCCCACAAGATAGCGGTACTATTCAATGGTCTGAAAACTCATCGGTTGGTTACTATGCACAGGATCATGAGTCAGATTTCGAAAACGACATGACCCTGTTCGAGTGGATGAGTCAATGGCGCAAGCCCGAAGATGACGATCAATCAGTACGTGGCTACCTAGGCCGCATGCTATTTGGTTCTGATGATATTAAGAAGTCAGTTAAAGTGCTATCCGGTGGTGAAAAGGGCCGTATGTTATTTGGTAAGCTGATTATGCAGAAGCCAAATATCTTATTGCTGGATGAACCAACCAACCACATGGATATGGAATCAATCGAGTCATTGAACAACGCACTTGAGATGTACGAAGGGACATTATTGTTCGTCAGCCATGACCGTGCATTTGTATCATCACTTGCTAACCGTATTCTTGAAGTCACACCAAATGGCGTGAATGACTTCAAAGGGACTTATGATGAGTTCCTGGTAAGCAAAGGTGTTATTGAAGGCTAAGCCTTCATTCTAAAGAATTATTGAAAAGCCTCGGATCTATCCGGGGCTTTTTTATGTCTGGAACATTTATGTATATTTCCCATGGATGGGTAGAAATATACGTTATGTCTGGCCATAAATGTTCCATTCATTTATTGGCATTTCCGCCACTGACCCATATGGATATGGGAAATGTCTTCGAAGCGTCTGGAACGCTTAAGAGCTTGGCAGTCAGAACATTTATGAATATTTGGCAGGGATGCATACAAATATCCGTTATGCCTGGATTCCTAGGTTCTAGGTTCTAGGTTCTAGTTCCTAGTCTCCTGAAACCAGGCAATAAAAAAGCGAGCCATCTGGCTCGCCTTTCATATTTACCGCTTTAATCTGAAGTGTTATGCAATACTGAAAAAGATGCCGGCTAAAACTGCACTCATCAGGTTCGCGAGCGTGGCGGCAAGTACGGCCTTAAAGCCTAAGTTTGCCACATCACCGCTGCGCTCAGGCGCCATCACACCTATGCTGCCAAGCTGAATCGCAATTGAACCTATATTGGCAAAACCACATAGAGCAAAGGTGATGATGATCTGAGAGTGGGCCGAGAGTTGATCTTTTACCGAGACAAAGTCCATGAAGGCGACAAATTCATTCAGAATCAGTTTCTGGCCGATGAATCCACCTGCCTGCATCATCTCATTGGCAGGCACGCCTATGATAAAGGCTACCGGTGCGAACAGATATCCCAGCAGGCTCTGAAGCGTGACACCTTCGAAGTTGAACCATAAGCCCAGCTGTTCCAGTCCGGCGTTAAACATAGCGATGACGCTGATAAATGCGATAAGCATAGTACCGATAGCCACAGCTACCCGCATACCATTCATGGCGCCGGAGGCTAAGGCGTCGATGGCATTGCTGTGCTCACTCTGGTTCATATCGATTGCCTGATGTGTGTCAGGAGACTCGACTTCAGGTACCAGTAGCTTTGCCATCATCAGACTGCCCGGTGCGGCCATAAAGCTTGCAGCAATGAGGAACTTAAGGTCGACACCTAAGCCCGCATACCCACCCAAGACACTGCCCGCGACCGATGCCATTCCGCCTGTCATGACTGCAAATAGCTCAGAGCGGGTCATTTTAGGCAGAAAAGGCTTAACCAGCAGTGGTGACTCACCCTGGCTCAGAAAGATATTGCCTGTGGCGACCAGAGACTCTGCGCGGCTAATACCGAGTAACTTTTGGAGCGCTCCGCCAATGAGCTTGATCACCCACTGCATGATGCCGAAGTAGTACAACATAGAGATGAGGGCGCTGATGAATATCACCAGAGGTAATACTCTAATCGCAAATATGAATCCCGTGCTGGCTAGATCGCCAAACAGAAATTTAATCCCTTCGTCGGCAAATCCTAACACCGATGCGACGCCTTGACTGACGCTACCCAGTATCTGTTGTCCCATGGGGACGTAGAGAACCAGGGCAGCAAAGCCTGCCTGAAGGGTTAGGGCACCGATGACGGTACGCCATTTAATTGCATTGCGATTTTCAGAGAAAATCCAGCCACAGAGTATAAGAAATAAGATCCCGGCCAAGCTAATCAATAACTGCATGATTTATCCAAGTTTGAACTACAAAGGAGTAAGTCGAAGATGATCGTAAGCTTGTTTTGATGACGCAGGGCTTGCTTTTGATAAAGCGACATTTGACGTCGCCAAGTGAAGACACTTAGACGAGCGGTTTGAGTTGTCCGGCCATTGTTGCAAGAAAAGATCACCTTTAAAACTTACAAAAGTTTTGCCGGTCCAGCTCCGTGGGTCGATCACTTGTCCTTGTAACAGCCAGCCTGAAACCTGAGGTTCGAGCCGGAAAAGGATTATACAAAAAAGAGAACAGATTAAAAGTAATTAATGTTGTTAAATTACAGTTGGGCTGTTTTATGAACTGTTTGTTGGTTTTTTATAGGGTTTAACACTGGGTTTAACGTATTTGCTGAAATATTATTACTTGTTGAAAGGTTGAAAGGTTGAAAGGTTGAAAGGTTGAAAGGTTGAAAGGTTGAAAGGTTGAAAGGTTGAAAGGTTGAAAGGTTGAAAATAAGGCCTGCAAGCAGGCCTTATAAAAGTAGCCGATAAGTTACTTAGTAAAACGCGTCTGCAGGTAATCGAATACGGCGCGGATACCGAATGCCTCACCGCCAATAGGGCGACCAGGTAGCTTGCGGTTATTCCAGGCCATCACATCGAAGTGGCTCCAGCTGATATCTTCATCGACAAAGGCTTCGAGATAGAGGGCTGCGGTGATCGCGCCGCCGAAAGGCACCTTGCCACAGTTGGCGAGGTCGGCGATGTCACTGCCGGTCAGCTCAAAGTAAGGCTTATGCAGTGGCATGCGCCAGATTGGGTCCTGAACATTAAGTCCTGACTGAGTCATGTCTATAGCCACCTGGTCATCATTGCTGAAGAAACCGGGTAGCTCAGTCCCCAGCGCGATACGCATTGCACCGGTGAGCGTAGCGAAATCTATCATAAGCTCAGGCTTGTCATTGTTCGCTTCAGCGAGGGCGTCACATAGAACCAAACGGCCCTCTGCATCGGTATTATCTATCTCTACGGTGATCCCTTTACGGGTTTTAATGACATCACCGGGTCTGAATGCATTGGCGGAAACCGCATTTTCTACCGCAGGAACAAGTACACGCAGACGGATTGGCAGGTTACTTGCCATGATCTGATGTGCAAGACCGATAACATGGGCGGCGCCGCCCATATCCTTCTTCATCAGACGCATCCCCGCGCCAGGTTTAAGATCCAGTCCACCGGAGTCGAAGCAGACACCTTTACCGACTAAGGTGACTTTTGGCGCATCTTCATCACCCCAGGTAAGGTCGATAAGGCGCGGTAAGTTTTCGCTGGCGCGGCCTACCATATGAATCGTCGGGTAGTTCTGCTCCAGCAGTTCGTCACCAATAATTTGAGTCACCTCTGCGCCAAATTCGCTGGCTAAACCTTCCAAGGTTTCACCCAGATGTTGTGGCATCATGTCTGCAGCCGGCGTATTGACCAGATCGCGTACGATAGAGACTGAACGCACCATCTTCAGTGCTTCATCGGCTTGAGCCTGAGTCGGCAGCACCAGCTGAGGAAAGACCTTTTCACTGGCCTTATATCTATCGAAGGTATAGGCACCCAGCCCCCAGCTAAATGCGGCGACCTTTATCTGCTCCTCGGAGCCGGAAATGGCGTACTGCCCAGCCGGAAGCTGGTTAACGAGATCACCACATAACCAGTAAGAGTCAGTCTCACTACTGATTAAGATAACCTGAGCCAGCTCGCCATTGCCCGACGGGATAAGGCTCATGCCCTTGCCGGAAAACTGTGTGCTGCTTAGCCAGTTCTTCGTTTGCAGTTCTTGCTGCGCCAACCAGTCGGCATAAGAATCGGTATGTAAGATGGTTAGTGGCGTGCCTGGAACGCCTGAAATCAATAAATCAGTCATGTGGGACTCGTACTCTCTGCTGGTAGTTAAAATAGTTAGGGAAGAGTGAACAACTTCAAAATACTACTTAGGGTAACAGGCTATGAATTCTGGGGGAAGCGGGGAGGAAGTTTCGGTATCCAATACTGGTGTTATCCAGCTGTCGTTCGGATTATATAAAGCAGATTTAAAAGGAAAGTCAGAACGTTAATCTTTACTCCCAGCCAGTACCGGAGATTTTCGCTGTCTTTTTTTCTCGGACATATTATTAAATGAGCTGGGCAATACATCGACCCCGACTATTTTACCCAGTTTAACTACTATGGGTATAGTGATTGGCGCGAAGGGCAATACTGCAAACATGCCGAGTCCCAGCCCTTTTAACAGATCGCCAAATTGTCTGTTAGCTTCTCGTAGTTCTTCGCGATTGGCCTGCTTGCGGGTGTAACGCTTGTAGGTGACCAACATCTCTTTGGTCTCCTGTTTTTCCTGCGCTAACGCCCCCTTAAGAAGGATAAGGTCGCGCTTTAAACGTATCGAAAAGCGCCGTTTGCTGATGCGGAGAACTCGAATGGGCGCTTTATGAACATGGGCATATATTTTCATGGCGCAGATTGTCTCACAGGCAGTCTCATTGGCATAGGAAAGGTTTCTCCTTTGTGTAAGTAATTCTTTAGATTGTCATGGTTCTACTCTTTAAATCTAGTTTATAGAAAGCCGGTGAGTGGAATGACCATTGAGCTCATTTTGTTTCCATTCATTTCCAATTGTCATTTTCGGTATTCGATTTGTCATAAAGCAGGCATAAATACCTTCCTATAAAGATTCAGGTGTAAACAATTAGTAACAGCAGCGTGAGTGAGATTTTTAGCGATTATATTTGGTTTTGCGACCAGTCACTCTGGTTCAACGAATTGATTCATGTAATATCCGCGCACGTTGATAAACATTGACGTTTATTGAGTGACTAATAGGAAGAGATCCGGTTATGTGGAATAGGTTGAACAGTTCGATGATGATTTGCCAGATGATGTTTGGCATGTCCTTTTACGGTGTCATGGTGATATTGACCCGTTTCTTTCTGGAAGATCTGAATTATTCAGAAGCCGATACCATGATGGTCGTCGGTGCGTTTTCTGCTATCGGTCCCTTGTTTGCCATTGCAGGCGGTTTCATCACAGATAAGTTTCTCGGAGCCTATCGCTCACTGACTCTGGCCTTCATCTGTTTCGCCGCAGGTTATGGCTTGTTGGTGCTGGGCGCATCGATAATCAATGTGCCGCTTAGCCTGGCGGGTATCGCCCTGGCCAGTTATGCCAGAGGCTTGATGTTCCCCTCTTACTCACCGCTTTTCAAGCGAACCTTTGCGAGCGAAGAGGCTTTCGAGAGCGGGTATGCGGTTAACTACTCCATCAATAATATTGGTGCCTTTATCAGCCAATACCTGTTTCCGTTGATCGTGTTAGTCATAGGCTTCAGTGGCAGCTACCTCTTGTGCGCTGGTATGGCACTGTTGGCCTTTGTGTTGATGCTGATAACCCGCAAACCCCTGCTTGAGGTCAGCTCCGAGATAGACAGACTGCCGGTCAGTATTAAGAACTGGGTGCTGTTTTTAATCAGTTCGGCCGCCATGATTGGTTTGGTCTTCTTTATGTTCTCTAACATGGATATCGGTAAGAATATCGTTTATGCCATAGGTCTGGGGGCCATCGGTTACTTTATTTCGATAATGGTTAAATCGGAAAAGCGTGAGGCACTGAGAATGGGGACCATATTAATTATGGTGTTGCTGACTATCGCCTTTTTTGTCTATTACGGCCAGATGATGACCTCGATGACGTTAGTGACTATCAACACTATGCGGGGCGAACTGTTCGGGATAATTCCAATTGCGCCGGAAGCATCGATGGCCATGAACCCTATGTGGTGTATGGTAGCCGGTCCGTTACTCGCGCTGGCCTTTTCAGCTTTAGAGAAACGCAATATTCATTTTACTATCGCGACTAAGGTAGGCTTTGCCTTTATCTTCACCGCCATCGCCTTTGGCATATTGACCTTAGCCGTGATGACCGTAGGTAGTGACGTTATTATCCGCCCCGAAGTGTTTTTGCTAATTCATTTCTTTCTGGCGTTTGCGGAAGTGATTGTCGGCAGCATGGTCGTCGCCTTTATCCTGTCTGTGGCGCCAAAACATATCGAAGCCTTCTCGGTGAGTCTGTTTTCGGTCGCAACGGCACTCAGTGGTGTCGTCGGTGCCGTGTTCTCAACCTCTATCGCCGTAGAAAAAGGGCAGGCCATCACACAGGAGGTTGTACGTAGTCTCTATGGTGATTACTTCGGTATATTGACCATTATGGCTGTGGTTATGGTGGGGGTTGCATTTGCCGCATCTAAGCTTATCAAGAAGATGTTAGCTAATGATGAAGATCCGACTCAGGGCTTGAGTGAAGATAAGATGGCGAACGCTCAGGGGTAACGGGGAAGCGCCATATAAATTATTCCTCTCATCATCGAGAGGAATGATTTTTAACCCTCATATGATTCATCAGCTAAGGGTTGGAGATAGGTTAAGCGAAAATGGAATGTTAGCCCGCTCTCAGGCTTAGAATCGATGCGAGTTCAATCGGTTCAGGGTAGCGGCAAAACTGTGTATCTTTCTGGTCGATAGCATATATCGACATTCTGTCGGCTAACTCATTGCCCTCGATTCCCACGTGAGCCGCCACATGAGAGATGGTGAGCTTCTCTTTTATCTCTTCATAGATGGCGTGGGATAGCTGGATGATTTCAAGGTTTTTAATATCACCTGCCGTTTTTCTCTTCCAGCCTTTCTGCTTCCAACCATAGGCCCAGTTGGTGATACAGTTAATGGAGTATTGAGAGTCACTTAAGATATGTACACTCTTACCTTTCTCAAGGTTGTCTTGAGCGATGAGCAGCGCTTGATGTAGCGCATTTAGCTCTGCGGTGTTGTTGGTGCCGAAGGCGTTATAGAGCCCATACCAAAGCTCTGCTAGCTCACCATTGCGGTATACGGCGATACCTGAGCCGGCCTTTCCCGGGTTGGGTTCACAGCCCCCATCTGTATATATCTCTACATCATACTTTGTGGTGTTTTCAGAAATGCAGGCCTTTGTCGGGCTCTTGGTTTTCTTAAACGCTGAAGTGGGCTTGGAAGAGGCTTTTTTAGCAAGAGTCGATGCAGAACCTTTACCAAAAGCCGCTTCGGCTTCGGCTTGGCTTGGAAAAGATTTATAGCGTGCCCCCGGAAATTTGTCGACCAACTTTTTAGTCTGATCCCAGGTGGTAAAAATGCCGGTTTCTCTGCCTTGCCACACTACGTAAAACTTCTTCGCCATTGTTATCTCTTCTATCGATGAATAGGGCATATATTCTTATGATATGCATGCCTGTTCAATACTGACTAATTAACCCGAAATATCCAGGTATTTGATCCTCTGAAGCTTTATGGAGCTAATATGAAATTAACTCTTTTTCCCCATACAACCGGACAATAATTTCGCAAAAAAATCGCTGCCCTTCTTCTGAGAGAACTCTATGTTCCGTTCCGGAATCGATTCCGGGTCATCATAATTTGCCAGAGCCTGCTCCATGCTGGTTTCTCGTATGATATGCATGGTCGGGTATGGCGAGCGGTTAGTGTAGTTGGATGGGGCATCCATCGCTTCACCATCGAAACAGTAATCAGGGTGGAAGCTCGCGAGTTGGTATACTCCCTCATAGCCTTGTTCGATAAGCAGGTCATTAGAGATATCGACGAGATCCAGATAGGGGTAAAACCCTTCGAATCCACGTGGGATGATAAATAGGGTCGTTTCAACCTCAGGGTGAGCATCCAAGTGCTGACACTCGGCTATCAAGGCCTCGAGAACATTGTGCATCTTACTCTCATCGATAACGGCATAACGAATGCTGCGACGCTCAACTTCACGGCGAGCGAAAGGGCAGATGTTGTATTTCATTATCACTCGCTCGACCCAGTTTTGCGTGTGCTGGGCGATGGCTTTAAGTTCAGTGTCCTGCTCTTGGTCTGTCATTTTCTCTTCTCTTGATCCGGCTCTGGCTGTGTAATTTCGGCAGCCTTGCTTACGCTATGGGTATCGGCCTATGGGGCGATGATAGGGATGATAGATGCCACAAGCAAGAGCGCCATAGAGATGTTGAAGATTTTTTGTTGGCGACTGTTTCTTAATATTCGTTTTAAACCCACGCCGAATCCAAGCCAGAGGATGGCGGTGGGGAAGGCGACACACATGAAGACGGTGGCGATGGTCAGTACTTGAGGCGGCAGTGGCGACTGAACGCTTGTGAAGGCGGCGATCGCGCCTATGGACATTATCCAGGCCTTCGGATTCACCCATTGAAACGCGGCAGCCTGCATAAAGCTCAATGGGCCAGATGTGTTCTTGCCCTCAATTTTACTGCTGTTATTCGCAATCAACCAGGCGAGGTACAGGAGGTAGGTGATGCCGACATACTTGATGATTGAATGAATGACAGGGTGCGCCTGAAATACGGTACTTAACCCTAACCCTATAGCGAGTACCATAGCAGGAAAACCGATGCAGACTCCGGACAGGTGAGGAAGGCTTCTCTTCACACCAAAGTTGACGCCTGAGGTCATGAGCATGATGTTGTTGGGACCAGGTGTGACGCCAGATGAGAATGCAAAAAGTGCAATAGTTAAAACCAGTTCCATGAAGATCCGCTGCTGGAAATATAAAGCTGTATTTTAACGGAATTTTTTGATGAGCTACAGGGGGGATTTGAGTCGTATTCAAATATCGCTGACTCTCAGACGTTTTTGGTTAACTAATTGTAATTACTTATGAGTCAGCTTAGGTTAATCTTTAACGGGTTATTATTGGATTATATTTAAGAGGGAATCTTGCATCATGTTCAAAAAACTCAGCTGTTTATTGTTAACATTTATTCTGACCGCTTGTGTGACTGTCGATGTGCCTAAGTCTAAGACTAAGCCGACACGTGCCACTATGGTGACCAGTGGTGATCTTAGCTTCCTGTCACAAAGCACTCCCCGTTTTGCATGGCACCCAACACTGGCCAGAGTCGCCGCAGAGGAGGGTGTCAATGATGATAATGTTGTTCACCTTATGCGCACGGCGATGACTAAAGCGATGGAAGCCAAAGGCTATCGGCTTGTTTCAATCGATGACTCACCGGATCTGCTACTAGGTTTTGGTATCGCGCTTGAATCTGAAATGAGTGATGCACAGATACTCGACAAAGCGGGCTTAGTCCCGGGCCTGTCAACTGTTGGAGTCGATGCAGATAAGCATGAAAAAGGGTCGGTGCTACTCGTGCTGTTTCATCCACGTATGGCCGAGCCTGCATGGCGGGTGTTAGCGCAAGGATTCACCGATTCTGAACAGAACAGGGATGAGCGTCAGCAACGAGTCGATGAGCTTGTCTCACTTATGTTGGGTGGAGTGCCGAGTATCTAGCTAAATTCATATTTGGATTCAATTGATACTTTTCGCGAACCTACGCTTACGTGAGAATCGCTAAGCCTTCATTTTTCCTGGTTATGGAGGCTGCCGTTTTATAGATTTTTACAATTTGAAATTTTCACTTACATTTTTGTGATCCCTGTTCTCTCTTTCTCTCTTTTTTCCCTTATATAAGCTAGTGCTTACCCGTTGTAATTTAATACTTTTATCTTATTGAACAATCCTTGTTTTGGTCTATATGACATTCCTCGTTAAAAACCCCATTCTATAGATGTTTTGATTTTATTCAGACAGAAAATCAGCTCCTACAATTTGAATTGAAGCAGTAAAAAATTGTGAGGTGTGGCAATGAAACTTTTGAAACTACCTATTTTATTAATGACATTGATTTTCAGCGTGGCCTGCCTGGCCGCGGGTAACCCTAGACCGGGGTTTCCCCATGACACTCTGATTTTTCATGTTAAGAAGGCTGCCAGTGGTGTGGTGACCTGCGGCGGTGGTCACGCATCCTTTATCCGTTATGACGAGGTGGCGATGGAGATCGTGCCGGTGGATATCTTTATCACCATGGTCGATTGGGCTCAGGTAGACAATGATGGTGATGGTTTGTTTGATGAAGATCCTGCGGGTGACGCCAATGGAGATACATTTGATGATGATGATTTCGATGGGCTTATTGATGAAGATGGTGTCGAGCCTGGGGCTGAGACGGCATTTACCGACTGTGACGGATTAGACGGCGATATTACTCTTGTGATGCGTGATACGGATCCGCGTGCAGGTTGGATATCTACCCAAGAGTGGTTTATCCGCGGTATAGGAAAACCCAAGCAAAACTTTGCTTTTTGGACCAATGCCGATCAGGTTACCTGCGTATTAGTCGATGACCCCGACGGCATCCCAAATACCGGCGATGAGGCCGTCGATTGTTCTTACGATAACTCAGACTGGATTCCTCTGGGTTACGTCAGTACAGGTAACTACAATGGTGAAATCTGTGTTAAGCAGGTCTCATTGAAGGGGAAAAACGGCAAGAAGGGCGGTGGCAAGACGGCATTTTGTGACATAACAGATGAATTTCAAGTCGATGTCGATGTCGATGGTGACGGTGTGTTTGATGTCGATGCAGGCTTTGACCTGGCCGATCAGTTTATCTTCTCTGTCAGTTGTTTAGGTGTGCCTGAAACCTATGTTGATGAGTCTGCCAGTTGCGCCTTGAGTCGTATGATCTGGGATGTGGATGAAGGTAACACCACCAGTAAGGCCAAGGCTCAAGTATTTGTAGGTCATACCGGTGAAGCTAAGATAAAGGGCGGAAAGATACACGGAAAGCATGATAAGTAGGCGCTAGCCAGTTCTAGCTGTTAATAACGTCGTTAAAAAGCAGTCGGCTATTGCTGACTGCTATTTATTCATGATTTTCCCTGCTTTACAGGGCGGGTAAATACCAGCCCCGTTTTTATTAATCAGTTATAAAAAAACTGTTTTAGAGCACCTTAGAAGCTGGCCTTAATTCCAAGGTTTACCGTGGTTCCCAGCCCCTTAGTGTTATATCCCTTGTAGGTAAATGCCTGAGAGCGGGCCGAGTAATAATCTTCGTTAAATAAGTTTTCTACACCAAGAGACAGTTGCCAGTTATCTATTGTATAGCTGCTGCTCAGGTTGACCAGGTTGTAGTTACTCACTGGCCCTTGAGAGCCGACATAGTTACCCTTGGTTGGCTCGAAGCGATTGCGGTCGCCAACATAGAGGTAATTAATGCCTATGTTCGCTGCATCGATTGGCTGCCAGTCGATGCTGGCGGTAAATTTGGGGGCCGAAATCGTCTTACCGTCGAGATAGACATCATTCTCGGTATCTTTACCCTCTATCCAGCTATAGGTGATACCTGTACGTAAGTTGTCCTGAACCTGGTAGCCAAGCTGTGCTTCATACCCCCAGATCTTCTGTGGTGCTCTTACTGGCATATAAACGCCAGTTGCCTCATCATATCTGTTACCGGTACCCAGATCTGAATTACTGCGGTATGCGGCGAGTTCGTAGCTTAAATCGTTTAATTGACCCGAGAAGCCAACTTCATAGTTATCGACAACCGAGGCTTCGGTGCGGATGAGTGAGATATCATCAACTGTTGCGGTGCGCAGCAAACGACCTAAGTCTGAGATATCGGCGCCCTGTGAGAAGCTGACAAATGGACTGAAGTGTTCATTCATATTGTATCTGATACCTAAGTTAAAGGTCGTGGTGTCGTAGTCGATATCTCCCCCCTTGACATCCATAGGCACCGAGCAGGTATTCGCATCGCGACACACCTTCAAGGTCTCGTAATTATCGACGGTCAGATCAACCTTATCCTGGCGCACGCCAGCTTTAACAATCCAGTCGCCATCGATGATTATTTTTGTTTGCAGATAAGCTGCAAGGTTGGTCATATCGATTTCAGGTACCCAGATACGTCCATCATCAAGTGGCTGAGAGCTGACGTCGTTAAGTGCATCCAGGCCATAAATGAAGCTGACTTCGACATTATCCCAATCTATCTGAGTATTAAAGTTAACCCGCAGCCCTTTCTTGTCGGATTTTATCAATGACTGGCCGCCAGCGTAGCCTTCACTCGGGTTGGAGAGGTTAGTCGAATAGAAGAACATGTTTTCTATGATCTGAGCATATCCGTCGACAGTTAACTGAGTATTGGAAAACAGCTCATCATCCACATATTTGAGCATCAGGTTATGATTACCGCGAGGCCCTTGCGGTGCACCAAGTTTTGGATCCCCGCTGGTATCTTTGACCGCATAGGTTTTTACGCCGGTATTGACGCTACCTACCACATCGACATAATCCGCTTCCTGTTGAGCTTCGTAGTAGTTATAGGTGAGCTGAAGGTACTTTTCTTCATCGAAGGCATAGCCTAGCTTAGTGAATAGATTCTTAGATTTAGCTTCGGACAGGCCATATTTAAGGCCTATGACGTCGCCCTCTGCGTCACGTTGAAGGCCGGTCTCTTCGATGGCGCCACTGAGTACGTAACTGAAGTTCTCATTGGTCCCGTCTATCGAGGCGTCGAAACGATAACCCGGTGTATCCTCAAACTTTACCGCACTGAATTTGCTCGAGGCACCCAGCTGTACCTTGGCCTTGTTGTCGCCGGTGGCTTTTTTGGTGATGTAGTTGATAATGCCGCCGGATGCACCGTTGCCATAGATTGAGGTCGCGCCCTTGATCACCTCGATTCTTTCGATAGCGCCGGCATCTATGGAGCGAATTCCCAGCTGACCATTTCTTAATGGTGTCGATTGAGGCACTCCATCTATCATGATCAGTGCCTGACGACCACGTAGGCTTTGTCCTGAGTTGCTTGAAGTCCCAGAGCTCGGAGCCATGCCCGGTACACGAAATGCGAGAATGTTTTGTAGCTCAGAGCTGACTAACATATCTTGCTTTAGCGCTTCGTTGTCGATGAGGGTAACCGAAGAGGGGACCTCATCGATACGCTCTACCGAGCGGCTACCGGTTATGATCATACGCTCCATTGGCAAAGCTGTAGCCTTAGTCTGCTCTGTAGCTAGGGAGGCGAAAGAGGGAAGGGTGAAACAAAGCAAAGCACATTGGGTAGCAAGGGCTGTCTTGCTTAATGTAAACGACATGGTATTTCCTGATAGGTTACAAAGTGGTGCGAATGATAACCATTATCAGCTGCAGTTGCAGGATATTTACATCTGTTGCATTTTTGTTGTGGAGGCTGAAATGAAAAGGGCAGTAATATACTGCCCTTGCTACTTACACTATTTATATTAAAACTAATGTTAAGGCGTTACTGCTGTAGTTTGCCAGCCATCGCTACGCTTTTGTTCGTAGAGCTCAGTCCAGACTGTCTGATCTCTATTTATCGTGAGTTCACGCTGGTAAGTCTGGTAACCTTTCTTACTGATTTTAAAATTATGCGGTCCACTTGGAAGCATCACATCCATAGGTGTACTGCCATAATCGACACCGTCAACGACGACTCTGTCTCCGTAGACATTTGAACGTATTGTCACACTGAGCCACTTTTTCGAACTGGTATAGTTAGTATCTGTTGTGATAGAGACAGATTTACTTTTTGGCTCGACACAGTAACTTTCTTTGAGTTCTAAAAGTTGACAAGCAGCAACATTTGAAGGGTGGCTACGCATTTCTGCTTGAATTTGAGTGACGAAGTTACTGCTGCCATTAAATTCATTTTTTAATGTTTGGCTATTCATGACATGGATATTAAAAGATACATCGTCGGCATGAACTTTTGCCAATTCAGATTCCGTCAGACTATCTATCAGCTTAGCTTTGAAAACTCTAACTGCCTTTTGCATTGTAAGGATTTTGCCTTGCTCTGCACACTCGGCTAATGTCATTTTAAGATTACAAGTAACGGTATGAGAAACATCAACCGAGTCATTAAAGGTCAGCTCTTTCTCGATACGTTTAACACGGGCACCTTTTTTAAGTTCTTTAAGCTGTGCCATTTCGTGACTTATAGAGGCTTGTCGTTTTTTACTTCCTTCGATAATTGCTTTTTGCTCAGTTATCGATTGAGCGATGAGTTGTTTTTCCTTTTGACTATCTTGCACGAATTGCCATGCTTGCTGATATCTGCTTTTAGAGGCGGTAATGTCAGCTGATGGGTCATTAAGTAACGCTTTAAATTGGTTATCTAGTTGCTTTTGTGCTTTTACTCTGTTCTTTTCAGCGTTAAGGGCTGCAGTTGCCGCTTTTTCCTTTTGGCTCAATAGTGTGAGCTGCTTCTTGTTATAGACAGTAATCTCTTCAGCTAAGATAGTTTGTTGTCGCTGTACATCTTTAATCTTCTGACTCAAAACAGAAACAGGGTTATCGGAAGCATGAGCAGCAGGAACAGATAACTCTTCGGCTGTTGCTTGCAGAAAAAATGGTGACAATGCGAAAATGAACGTCTGAATAACTCTATTAGTCATACGTCTTTTGCCCTTTAGTCTATTTAATTTATTGAGGAAATTAAATATTGCTAACCAATATTTAATTTAAGTATTTAAGACTTTAGCACGCAAATAACAATTATTGTTTAGCATTTGATCACAAATTCAGTATTAAAAAGGTGTGTGTAACAAGTTTCACATATAGCTAGCATTGTCATGTTGTAAATGTAAAAAATAAATATTGGGAACTTGTACAATAAGCGAGCACTTAAGTGTTGGTAAAAGATATCTGTTATTGAAGTAAGTACTAATATTTATCTACAGATAATGGTGTTGATGACATAGGTTTAGGAGCGAACTGGTTGGCTTACCCTTATTAGGTAAACTTAATTAAGTGGAAGAGGAAATAGACTACAGGTATTAAGTTTTCTATTGATATTTATATATTAGCTTCTCTGTTGTTTAAATAAAGCTAATTTACCATATTCAACCAATGCTCATTTATTTGAGCATTGGTATGTAGGAAATATAATTAGTTTAAGCGAGTTTAAACTTACTGACTAATACATTGAGTTGCTCATTTGCTGCCGAAAGATTTTGAGTACTCAATGCCGTTTGTTGGCCGTTTTGTAATAACTCCAGTGCCATGGCCTCTATGGTATGCATATTTCGACTGATCTCATCGGTTACTGCACTCTGCTGCTCGGATGCCGTTGCGATCTGACTGCCTAAATCGTTAATTTCCACGATGGAACCAGTCATGGTATCCAGGCTAGAGGTGACTAATGAGGTATTTTGGGCCACCTTCTGACAGCTATTCTTAGTCTCGGTCATCACTTTTTCTGCCATCGCGGCATCGCGCCGTAATGTAGATAATATCTCTTCAATTTGAGCCGTGCTCGATTGCGTACGAGAGGCAAGCGAACGTACCTCGTCAGCGACCACTGCAAATCCTCGTCCCTGCTCTCCGGCGCGAGCGGCTTCGATGGCTGCATTTAGGGCGAGCAGGTTCGTCTGCTCGGCGATCCCTCCTATAACGTCGAGTACCGATACGATCTGCTTGGTATTCTCGCTCATGGTATTGATGCTGCTGGTAGCCGTATTCATCTCCTCAACGAGCGCAATGACGCTATTGGAAGCATCGACAACCGTGACCTTAGAGGCTTTAGCCTCTTCGTTGGCTTGTTGGGTGCTCGATGCCGTTTGCACCGCGCTTTGGGCCACGGCTTCGGCCGAGGCATTCATCTGAGTGATGGCCGTAACGGCGAGCTCAGTCTCTGAAGTGTGGCTATTGAGGGCCTGACTGTTTCGCTCCGACTGGCTGTTAAGTTGCGCGATCCCCTCGGTGATCTCTTTAGAGGATTTGGAGATATCCAGCATCATACCCTGAAGGTAGCTGATAAAATGATTCACCGAATGGCCGATATCTGCAAGTTCGTCACGGCTAGCTATCTCTAATCGAGAGGTCAGATCGGCTTCACCAGTGGATAGGGTTTCTATGCGGTTTTTTAGCATGACCATATCTGTGATTATTTTGTTTAGCAGCCAGACACAGAAAGTGAGTGCCACTATGATAAGTAAACTTGCCACTGCGATACTCTGGTAGATCTTACTGTCAAATATCTCACGGGTGCCCGCAGTTAGCCCCTGTTGAATCGAGGTGACATCGGATTCAAAGGCGCCGGTTCCTATGACCCAACCCCATTCGGGGAGGATTTTTCTGACATATGAGATCTGTGCTTCGCCGGTTTGCATCGAAGAGTTTGAATTTGGGAGCAAAACAAAGGCCTCAGGTTTTGAATCTAAGGCTTGCTTCGCCTTAGTCGCATTGTCTGTTTCTGTGCCGATCAGATTTTTCTGGGAATGAGCCAGAATTGTACCCTTGGCATCTTGTATCCAGAACTCACCATATTCACCGTACTTTGCCGCCATAACAGTTTGCAGTGCTGCTGTAACTTTATCCTGTTTCAGCGTGCTGATGTATTCACCGGTAGCAATGACCAGATTAAGTGGCTCAAAATAGAAGGAGGCTGAGAGTTTCTCTTCGACTTGTCCGGTGGTTGGGTTCGAAAAGAAATAACTGGTGAAACCGACTTTATTTTCTTTGGCCGCGGCTACAATATTTCGGGCGTAATAGTTACCTTTTTCATCGACAACATCACGACTGTTTCCCATAGATACACCACCAATGCCAGCGGCTTCGTTCGTCAGGGTGTCTGCGTCATAGGCAAACAGGTAACGACCCTTTCCCCATTGGTATTCGTTGATGAAGGTGTACACCATCATATCGGGATCATCGGTAAGATTATTTTCATACATTCGATTGATGATATTGCGAAACATGACGATCTCTTCGCCCAGGGCCTGTCTGATATTTTCGACTCTGGATTGTTGATAGAAGTCATTGACCGAACGGCTGAGGGTATCAACCTGACCGATGAGATTTTGCTTTACTAAGCTCTCAACTTTATTGCTGATATTAAGCTCTTCTTGTTTGAGAACCGCCTGTTCTATTACGATCATGTTGGCGATGAAGAAGCTGGAAACGGCGATAAGTAAAGCACCTACTAATATGATTAATTTGGCTTTAATTGTCATTTTCATGAAAACCACCCTAGGATGAACCCGAAAGGTATAAGAAAAATCTAATGAACATTAAGAGCCATAAAACACTTAAATACAACATGGTGATTACAAAAGTGTGAACCCGGTGTAACTTCGACAGTTCAAATGGGATCTGATTAACAAATGTATTGAAAATGCCAAGCGATAGAGAAAAATAAGAAGGGGATACTTACCTCTAGGAAAGTAGCGGTAACTAATTGTGATGAAAGCTATTATTTATTCTTCAGAGGTTGGGAAAAATGAATTCTTTAGTAGAGGGGAGCCGGGTTTTAGAGTATGGCGTCATTGTTCATTTTTTTACAGGGAGAGGTGAGCATGAGCCGGGATTCTCCCACAAGAGACTACCGACCCATGAATACGCCATCGGTTAGCCGACACTTATCTCGTAGGAGGTAAACTTACGCAGATTAATGACGCCTGTATCGAAGATAAGGTATTGTCCTTTAATCCCCTGTAAAACTCCGCTAACTATCGGCGCTTTATCGAAGTTATGTGAAGTTATCTTTGTGGGGAACTCAGTGACCGGGAAATGTATCTGCTGAATATCTTCATCGAGTTTCTCGATGGCATATTCGCCTTGGGCCATACAGATTTCATGAATTTTACTCTCAACATGGGGTAGGAGCTCGGTAGCTTTAGCTTTCAGATCGATATTGTCCGCATTACCCTTGAGCATAGTGCGCCAGTTGGTCTTATCAGCAATCAACTTGGCCAACTCGACTTCAACTAATCCCGAAATCTGTCTTGTCGACACCTTTAAAATGGGCAAGCCCTGAGTGGCTCCCTGATCTATCCAACGTGTTGGCAACTGGGTATGACGGGTGATGCCAACCTTGAGACCCGATGTATTTGACAGGTAGACATAGTGAGGGACGAAACAGTTTGCTTCTCCCCACTGTGGCTCACGACAGGTACCTTGGTCAAAATGACAGGTTTCGGGCTTCATGATGCACATATCGCAACTGGCTAGCTTCTTCATGCAGACAAAACAGTGTCCTTGAGAATAACTTTTCTTGGTCTTTTTGCCGCAGTTACTGCAGCAAATCTTGCCGGTATGAGTCAAGGTGACTGTCGTGCCGATAAGAGGGTTCATGGCGAGTAGCTCATCACCTATGGGCAGTTGGTATTGCACCAGCCCATCATTATCTAGTGTGGCGCGCATTTTTTTTATCGTACCTGAGACAGTACCTAACATTGAACCTGACATAGCTGTTCCTAGCATAAATATGCCCTATTAAAGATAAGGCATAGAATTGAGCAAGAGATTGAGCTGGCGTTAACGACCAGTCTTCTAAATTGATCACAGTCTAACAGATTGTTTAATTGAACTCTGATAGATTTTATCGATTGTTACCAGTAAAAGAGACTTGAAAGAGGGAGGAAAGTTGAGTGACAAATTTATGAGGGAGAGTGAGTGAGTCTCACTCTCTTCGAGCTAATTTTTAAGTGTTAAATAGTTTTACTGCTTAACAGTTTAACTGCCGGTCCTATCCAGAACCACATCATCGCCTATTTCATATAGCGCACTCGAAAGTAGTTCCTCTTGTTCCGGGTTTTTTATGCCAAGATCGAAATTTGCTCTGAAAAGCGGCACCCCTGTGTGGCTCGCGCTTTCATAGCGCGTGCTGAAGTGTTCAATATTGATCCCAAGTGCACTGATCTTGTTTGAAATATCATGCACTAAACCGGGTCTGTCATAGGCCACGAGTGAGAAGTTTAAGTGTTTAATCTGATGAGGATTTTTATTTGTTTTAGCATAGGTCATGCTTAAACCTTCGATGCACTCTAAGTTTTCGGCAAGCATATCCCAGTTAGAAGCGGGGACCTCTAAAAGGAGTATGGCAGCAAAAATTCCGTCGATATGACGAAGTTCAGAATCCAGCCAATTACCACCATGACGGCTAACCGCGTGAGCGATCTGTTCGACTAACCCTTTTCTATCGGCTACCTGTAGGGTGACTAAGTATCGTAACATGTTGATTTAGCTCCTTTGATTAAATATTCTATCTGGATTTGTACCCTGTAACACTAGTGTCATCTTTACGTCATATAATTCGACGCATCAGAATAATGAGAGTGTTTCTAAGATATTGTTAGCACAGCAATTGAAACAATCCCAGTGAAAACTCTACTGGCTATTTAATAAACGAGGTTCTAATGGTAACTCAGGTAATACAACCTGATCCTAAGGCTAAAAACCTACTGATAGGTAAAGGCTCGAGTAGAAGGGCGATTCAGGATAAGTTAACTCAAGTTGGGGTGACGATTGGGGGGACGATGGTATTTGTCGCCCTGTTATTGATCTTCTTTTATCTGTTATATGTTGTTAAACCTATTTTCGATGGCGCCGAGGTCACTCCACGGGTGAGTGTCGATATTGCCGATAATACGAGTCCGGCATTAATGGTTGGTAGTGATGAGCAAAATGAGATCATCTACCGCGTGTCTGAGTCTGGTCGGGTTGATTTTTATGATGTGAAAAATGGCCAGTTGATTGAAACTGAAACGCTTGCTCTTCCTCAAGGTGTAGAGGTTGTGGGAAGTGCGACTTCGGTGGCCAGTGAGCAACGATTTGCCTTGGGGCTAAGTAATGGCCAGATGTTACTGGCAGGTATCGATTTTGGCGTGACCTATCCGAATAATCAACGCGTGATCACTCCGAATCTAAGGTACCCAGCCGGAAGAGAGGCGTTAACTGTCGATGAGAAGGGCGCACCGCTTAATAATCTTGTCTTTGGTTATAGCAGTGACAAGATGAGCTTCGCCTATCAAGACCGGGATAATCTTTGGCATCTCACCCGCCAGGAAGGCGAAGAGAACATGATGACTGAAGAGGTTGAATGGATTACGACAACGGGGCTGATTAATGATGCACCTCAGGATGTCCAACAGAGATTAATGACTCCTGATCAGCGTCAGCTTCTGTTGAGAAGCGGTGATAAGCTGTTTATCTATAATATCCGGGACGCTGACGATATCTCCTTACAACAAGTGCTTGAGTTAGAACTGACTAAGGCGAAGGTTACCGATGTGAGTCTGCTTGCCGGAGCGAGTTCTATCTTGGTTAGCTACGATTCGGGTCTGGTTGCGCAGTATTTTCAAGTCAATGGTGAGCGGGGGCGTCAATACCGGGAGATCCGTTCATTTGATTCCTCCTCATCGGTTGCCAGTGTTGCCAGCGAATTTTATCGAAAAAGCTTCGTGACGGTGAGTGAAGAAGGTGATTTGACACTCCTGTACACCACCAGTGAGCGCGAGTTATTTTCAGAGTCTTTTGATATTAACAATCCTCAGAAAATCGGTTTCAGCCCTAGATCTAACGCGCTTGTAGTGGAGGCAGGCTCTCAACTGCATCTATTTAGCGTCGAAAACTCTCACCCTGAAGTTTCCTGGAGCGCGATGTGGAGTAAGGTCTGGTATGAAGGCTACCCGGAACCTAAATATGTATGGCAATCGACATCTGGATCCGATGACTTTGAGGCCAAATTAAGCCTGATGCCATTGGCTTTCGGAACCATGAAAGCGGCGCTTTATGCCATGCTGTTTGCCACTCCGCTGGCGATTGCCGGTGCAATCTATACCGCATACTTCATGTCGCCAAAGATACGCTCGATAGTGAAGCCGACGATTGAGATCATGGAAGCCTTGCCTACCGTTATTCTGGGCTTCTTAGCGGGACTGTGGCTCGCGCCTTTGATTGAAGATAATCTGCCGGGCATTTTGGTGCTGCTCTTGCTGTTACCCATATCGATTCTGACCACGGCATTTGCCTGGCATAACCTGCCCGGAAAGTGGAAACAGCGTCTGCCTGAAACTTATCAGGAACTGATGTTACTCCCTGTGATTATCTTTATCGGTTGGCTCTCCTTCGCTATCAGTCCTACCATCGAAGTTGCCTTTTTCCATGGTGACTCACGTATGTTTATTACTAACGAACTGGGGATCACATTCGATCAGCGTAATGCTTTAGTTGTCGGTATCGCGATGGGATTTGCGGTTATTCCGACTATTTTCTCGATTGCCGAAGACGCCGTGTTCTCTGTGCCTCGTCATCTGTCAAACGGTAGCTTAGCCTTAGGCGCGACTAACTGGCAGACCTTGACCCGTGTGGTTTTGCTTACGGCAAGCCCGGGTATCTTCTCTGCGATAATGATGGGACTTGGCCGCGCGGTGGGAGAAACTATGATTGTGCTTATGGCAACGGGTAATACCGCCATCATGGAGTGGAGCGTATTCGAAGGTATGCGTACACTGGCCGCTAACATCGCCGTAGAGATGCCAGAGTCGGCGATTGGCAGTTCACACTACCGGGTTCTCTTCCTTGCGGCTTTTGTACTGTTTATTTTTACCTTCTTCTTCAACACCATAGCCGAAGTGGTGAGGCAGCGTCTGCGTGAACGATACAGTTCACTCTAATGATGAGTAATGGAAATGATGACTAGATATATGAAAATGAATATGTGTGTTTTCGAGCTAGGATATTGGAGTGTTCGTCATGGGTAAGTGGTTTAAATCCGGGTCTCCTTGGATATGGATGACGGGCGGAGCGGTGAGCATCAGCTTAATTGCCGTACTGGGATTGTTGTTGATGATAGCCTGGCGTGGGCTCAGTTACTTCTGGCCAGCTGAGATTTATCAGTGGGAGCTCAACGATCCTGAAGGTAACCATTACACCTTGATTGGTGAAATATACGATAAAGAAGAGGTGCCAACGGAACGTCTTATCTCTGCGGGGCACGTGTTTAAAGAGATGCCCGGTGAAACGGTGACGCGTTATCTGGTTAAAACCGGTAACCGCGAGTTCGTCGGTTTAGATTTTCGCTGGATATTAGCGACAGATATCATCTCTCGTACTCAGCCTGAAAATATTGCCGTGATTGAGAGAAGTAAAAATGGTGACTTTTACGGTTACCCGATTGCTGTTGTAGAAGACGGAAAGCGACTCGCTCTCGATGATATCGAGGCCTCATTCGAAGCACATATTGACCGTGCCGTAGAGCTCAATGATCAAGCGGTAACGCTGCAAAAGAGTGAAATTGGGTCTATTAACTATGAAATGGAACAGCTTCGTCTACAGGAGAGGCGTTATGAGTTAGATGGTCAACTCACCGAGGCGCGCAAGTCAGAAATAGATATGAAGCAAGCGAGCCTGCAAGCTGATTATCTGCTACTGGAGAAGTCCTTCTTTGGCCTTCGCACCGAAGCGGCGCGAGACTCGGTGATCATCAAAGATATGCGCGGCGAAGAGGTCGTGCTAAAACTCGATACTATCTTAGATGTCACCTATGCCAATCGTATCAGCCTGATAGGAAAAGTCGGCCATTGGTTTGTTGGCGTCGGTCGGTTTGTCAGTGATGACCCAAGGGAAGCCAATACCGAAGGTGGTGTATTTCCGGCCATCTTCGGTACGGTTTTCATGGTGATGTTGATGGCGGTTATTGTGACTCCCTTTGGCGTTATTGCGGCGATCTACCTGCATGAATACGCGAAGAAAGGGCCGGTGACTAAGATGATCCGTATCGCGGTGATTAACTTAGCGGGTGTGCCGTCGATTGTTTATGGTGTGTTTGGCCTTGGCTTCTTTGTCTATATGTTTGGTGGCACGTTAGATCAACTCTTTTACCCAGAGGCCCTGCCCGCGCCGACTTTTGGCTCGCCGGGTGTACTCTGGTCTGCATTAACCTTGGCGATATTGACTCTGCCAGTGGTGATAGTCTCAACCGAAGAGGGATTGAGCCGTATCCCCAGTGCCGTACGTCAAGGCAGTCTGGCACTTGGGGCGACGAAAGCTGAGACGCTTTGGCGCATTGTTATTCCGATGGCGAGTCCGGCCATTATGACAGGGTTGATCCTGGCGGTGGCCCGTGCTGCCGGTGAGGTGGCTCCTTTGATGTTGGTGGGAGTGGTGAAGTTAGCCCCAACCTTGCCCATTGACATGAATTTCCCCTTTGTGCACTTGGAACGTAAGTTTATGCACTTAGGTTTTCACATTTATGATGTGGGTTTTCAAAGCCCTAACGTGGAAGCCGCGAGACCTTTGGTCTATGCAACGTCATTCTTACTCGTCTCTGTCATCGTGTCATTAAACTTGACTGCTATCGGTGTTCGGAACCATTTGCGTGAGAAGTATCGCTCGCTTGAGCATTAAAAATTAAACATTATTGACAAATAAGTCGCCACGACAGTGGCATAAATAGAGCGGCGAGCCGCTCTGTTAAAGTGATAGGATATAAAATGATTTCCATAGATAAGTCCGCCATGAACACTAATTCAATCGACCTAAACAATTTGAGCCAGGAAGAGACAGCCCTGGAGATCCGTAATCTGGATCTAAAATACGGTGATAAACAGGCACTTTTCGATGTATCGATGAAGATCCCCGAAAAACAGGTTACGGCATTCATCGGGCCAAGTGGTTGTGGTAAATCCACACTATTGCGTTGCATCAATCGGATGAATGACCTGGTTGATAACTGTCATATCGGCGGAGAAATATTGCTGAACGGGCAAAATATCTACGACAAACAGGTCGACGTTGCCTCTCTGCGCAGAAATGTCGGTATGGTATTTCAGCGTCCAAACCCATTTCCTAAATCAATCTATGAAAATGTCGTTTACGGCTTGCGCCTGCAAGGGGTAAATAATCGACGTGAACTGGATGACGCCGCCGAACGCTCTTTACGTGGCGCCGCCATTTGGGATGAAGTGAAAGACAGATTACATGACAATGCGTTTGGCCTTTCCGGTGGTCAGCAGCAGCGTCTGGTGATTGCTCGCGCGATTGCTATCGAGCCTGAGGTTTTACTTCTCGATGAGCCTACATCGGCACTGGATCCTATTTCGACATTGACGATTGAAGAGTTGATCACCGAGCTTAAATCTAAATACACCGTTGTGATCGTGACCCATAACATGCAACAAGCGGCACGCGTCTCGGACCAAACGGCCTTTATGTATATGGGAGAGTTGGTTGAGTATGCCGACACTAACACCATATTTACTACGCCAAGAAAACGTAAGACAGAAGATTACATCACGGGTCGATACGGTTAATAAGACGGATCAGTTTTCAGGTCCCATTAATACGGGCGTCAACAGAATTGGAAAAGGATTAAATTGCAATGGAAAATATGAATTTAAGTAAGCACATCTCTGGCCAGTTTAATGCCGAGCTGGATGATATTCGTAATCGTGTCTTAGCGATGGGCGGTTTAGTCGAGCGTCAACTGGAACAGTCCCTTGATGCCCTAAGTACACTGGACTCTGAGTTGGCTCAGAAAGTTATTGACGGCGATCATAAGGTCAACGGGATGGAAGTCGCCATAGATGAAGAGTGTACTCGCATCATTGCCAAGCGGCAGCCCGCAGCGAGTGATTTACGCTTAGTACTTGCTATCTCAAAAACGATTACCGATCTGGAACGCATCGGTGACGCTTGCGTGAAGATAGCTAAGGCAGCAATGGATAAACGCTCTAAAAATCAGCAGCCACTATTGGTGAGTATCGAGAATATGGGACGTCACGCGACGCGTATGCTTAATGCCACATTAGATGCTCTGGCGCGTATGGACGCCGAAGTGGCACTCGAGCTGCACAAAGAGGACATTAAGTTAGATAAAGAGTATGAGGGGATTATTCGCCAACTGATGACTTATATGATGGCCGATCCACGCTCCATTCCCGAAGTCTTAGATGTGCTTTGGGCTGCAAGGGCTGTTGAGCGAGTGGGTGACCGTTGCCAGAATATCTGTGAGTACATCATCTATTACGTGAAAGGGAAAGATGTGCGCCATGTCTCCTATGAAGAGATGGAGAAGGACCTTAATTTCTAAATTTGCTTAACATAGTAAAGTGTAAAATAAAAGACTTTAAAAACAAGCGACTATATAGTCGCTCGTTTGCTTTTATGCCTTCTGCTCAGATTTAAAGCTGAATTTAATGTATAGTGTAATAATCTTTGTGTATAGACAGATTGTATTCAATAGTGCCGGATTGATTAAATTCTTTGGATCTGGTCGTTATTTAATGGGATTTGTAGTTTTAGCTTTTTCGGTTAATGATGAGTTAAAAGCAGTGGCGTAAAGCCTAGCTTAAAAACCTTAGCTTATAAACCTTAGTGTAAAACCTGAGTATATAGCCTTTTTGGCGTTCACAAATTGTGATATCCGGCGCAGTTACAGTTATACAAAACTGTATGATGCCTCACCGTCTAATGTTGGCCGGGATCTCTTGTAGTTGAGTGAGTTGTATCAACTATTTGCTAATTTGCGAGAGTTTTATGTCGATCAAATCCAGTATTAATCCTCCTGTTTTTTTCTCATCTGTTTTTTTAATCGCGTTAATGGTGTTTGTTGGGGCTATCTGGCCAGAACAAGCACAAATTGTATTTAAGTCTGCCCAGTCTTGGTTTGAACTTAAAGCCGGTTGGCTTTACATCTTAGGTGTTGCCATCTTCCTGATTTTTATTATCTTTGTGATGGTTAGTCGCTTCGGTGATATTAAATTAGGCCCAGATCATGCGGAACCCGACTACAGCTACAAAAGCTGGATAGCCATGCTATTTTCAGCGGGTATGGGTATCGGCTTGATGTTCTTCGGTGTTGCCGAACCTGTTATGCACTATTTAGCTCCGCCGGATGCGACGCCTGAGTCGATTCAGGCCGCTAAAGATGCAATGAAGATCACTTTCTTCCACTGGGGGATCCATGCCTGGGCCATCTATGCGGTTGTCGCACTTAGCCTAGCGTATTTCTCCTATCGCCATAAGCTGCCTCTGCTGCCACGAAGTGCGCTTTACCCTCTGATCGGTGAGCGTATCTATGGTCCTATAGGGCATGCGGTCGATACATTTGCTGTGCTAGGCACCATGTTCGGTGTCGCCACATCCCTGGGTTTTGGTGTGTTACAAGTTAATTCTGGCTTGAATTATCTGCTGGATGTGCCGGTAAATAGTTACGTCCAAGTCGGACTTATTATCGCAATTTCATTGATTGCCACACTCTCTGTTTTCTCCGGGCTGGATAAAGGGGTTAAACGGCTCAGTGAGTTGAATTTAGGCTTAGCGGTATTACTACTGATCTTTGTGCTGATCTTTGGGCCTACCGTCGAGCTACTACAGGCCTTTGTACAAAATACCGGGGGATATTTGAGTGATATTGTCGGTAAGACATTTAACTTATATGCCTACGAGCAGAAAAATGATTGGATTGGCGGTTGGACCTTGCTCTATTGGGGCTGGTGGATCTCATGGTCTCCATTTGTAGGAACCTTTATTGCCAGAGTGTCCCGTGGCCGTACCATCAGAGAGTTTCTGGTGGGGGTGTTGTTCGTACCTACAGCTTTTACCTTCTTGTGGATGACAGTATTTGGCAACACGGCGATTGATGCGATCATGAACCATGGAGCAAACTATCTGTCGGAAGCGGTTTCAAGTGATGTCTCGGTGGCGTTGTTTGTATTTTTTGAGCATATGCCATTCTCGACTCTGTTATCGACGATTGCCTTGTGCCTGGTTATCACTTTCTTTGTTACCTCGTCCGATTCGGGGTCATTGGTTATCGATAACCTAACCTCGGGGGGCGATCATGATGCACCGGTATGGCAGCGTGTTTTTTGGGCGCTACTTCAGGGTGTTGTAGCTTCTGTTCTACTGCTTGCCGGTGGCCTACAAGCTCTGCAAACAGTAGCGATTGCCAGTGCTCTGCCTTTCTTATTAGTGATGCTCTTGATGTGCTTTGGCTTATATAAGGCACTTCAGGATGACTGGCTTAAGATCAATAGTGTGCAGCTTCATAATACGAGTGTGCAGTTCACCAAAACGAATGTGAATTGGGAGGATCATATTGATGTTTTGGTGTCTCATCCGAGTCAAAAAGATGCACTGGACTTTCTCGATAATGTGGCTACACCTGCTTTGACTAAGGTGTGTGAGAGCTTTATCAGTAAAGATATTCCGGCCGAGTTGGTGCATTTTGAAAACCGTATTCGTTTCGTTATTGCCAACGAAGAATATGATGACTTTGCTTATGGTCTGCGAATTCGTGCATTTACCATTATCAACCCACTCGAGAGTGAACTCGATGAAGGTGAAACCGATTACTATCGGGTCGAGGTGTTCCTCGAGCATGGTGGTCAACATTACGATGTGATGGGCTTCACTCAAGACCAGATCTTGGCAGATGTCGTGACTCAGTATGAAAAGTACCTTCATTACTTGCATCTTTCCAGTTCAGAGTACCTAGGTTAAGAGCCAGGTTAAGAGCTAGGTTAAAAGCTTAGGCTAAGAGCCTGGCTCAATGGCCAAGTAAACAGGCCAAGGTAAATCGAGATAAGGTAAATATTTTGTCTCAAATACTTGGTTAAAACAGCCCTGATGGTATCATGAGGGCTGTTTTTTTATATTCACTCATTGCACGATCGATAATCGTGTCAGGAGCCTCAACGGGGCTCACTTAACAATGGGTCTGGATAAGCATTCAAATACAATTTGAGATCAAAGATATGTCAGCAAACCAAGGCCAAAGTAAGTTAGATAAAGTATTGGCAGAAGCCAGAGAGTATAAAGCGAAACGAGAAACTGGCTATCGAGAGCAAGCGCTTAAGCTCTATCCCTGGGTCTGCGGGCGTTGCACGCGAGAGTTTAATAACGCCAACTTACGTGAGCTAACTGTGCATCACAGGGATCATAATCATGATAATAACCCGTCAGATGGGTCGAACTGGGAGTTGTTGTGCCTATATTGCCACGATAATGAGCACTCTAAATTTGAAGAGTTGATCCAATACGGCGCGACTAAAGAAGCCAAGGTAGAAGCTGCAACGTATAACCCCTTTGCCGATCTCAAGGGCATGATGAAGAAGTAACTACCAGCTCGTTAAAAACCTGAAAGGGTTTCTGGCTTTGATTAAGAAGAGATATGCGGCGTGCATATCTCTTTTTTGTATTATACAAATGTCACTAAACGCTGAAAGATCAAATATTTAGTAGGATTGGTATTAAGCTTCCACTTCTCTGGTGTCGTCTTTAAGGCGAGCGGCCACTTCCTGCCATCTCTCCTTGCTTATCTTTTCACTGTTCACTCCTTTGCCTAACTCTGCTTTACGGCCGGGGATCTTCTTCCAGACCTGGGCCTTGAACGCATCATCGGCTTTGCTCCACCCTACGATTTCATCGATATTTCGATAGCACCCCATGCAGATATCATCTTCATTTACACCGCACTTTGCCACACAAGGAGATTGAATCATGTCATTTCCATTTAAAAATTAGAGTCATATTCTTATTGGTGGTGATTTTAATGTTCTTTGTCATGGTATTCAAGGTGAATCGGTGTTAGGTGTTAGGTGTTAGCTGGTTGGGGTGGGGTAAATAGTTTGTTATATGAGTCATCATTCTTAAGCGAAGTAATAGCGGGTTGGATTTTTTACTAAATATTATCTTATTGAATAACCGATAGTGGGATCATTTATAGGTGATAAGCGGTTAATCAGTTAAACTTACAAATGAATTCATGTACTTTTTATACGATTTTTCAAAGGATTGGGAAAATAATTGGGGGCTTTATGAAAGTGTTATTACGCTTAACGGTTATGGCTATGCTGAGTCTGCTTACATCAGCATGTTCATTATTGGAAGTTAAGCTGGAAAGTGGTATCGAACCATTGCCTCAAGAGCAGTTAAATATGCGGGTATTCAGCCGCGATTTTAGTCGTTCATTTTACAGTAAGGTCGAACTCACGGCCGATGAGATCGCATCCTTTGAAGAGGGCGGAGAACAGGATATTTATCTCAAATCGAATGCATTGATGTGGAAGATCTATTCTGAGCAGGCGCTGCAGAGGAGCATTTTTCAAACCTCACCGGTCGCGGCAATGGTCGATACCTGGACATTCACTGCGCAGATGACGGCGTTTTACGAGTCTGGCGCAGGAAAAGCGCTTTTTGGTTCCCAACAGGGGCGGGCAATAGAGATAAGTAGAGAGTTACAGTCTGAGTTTGAATCTACTGTGAAAGGCTTCTTAAAACCCGGAGAGTTTAACAGGAATCGTGATTTCATCGAACAATACGTTGTCGCTAATCCGCTGACCGAAATGACCTTTAGCCGGAAATCGGCATTTAATGATTGGTTAAAATTCAGGGAGATAAATGAATTTGAAGCGGTGACAACTTTTGGTTCGGTGCCGGAGGTGATGAGTGATATCTCAGATCGTATGGCGATGATCTCTGAGCAGATGCCCAAAATTCTTGGCTGGAAGGCTGAACTGTATGCCTTGCACTCTAACATTAATGCCGAGGAGATACAGAAGACCTTGAATCATATCAGCGTGACATCGGCCAAATTCCAGGAACTTATGGCGCAAAGCCCTGAGATGATGCAGACATTGGCAGTCGATATGCGCCGTGAGTTAAGTCCGCTATTACAGCAGCTGAGTGACTCAACCGACAGTAAGTTAGCTCAGTTATCTACCGAGCGACAGGCGTTGGAGTTAATGGTTAAGAGCGAACGTATCGCGTTAGAAGATATGGTCGCAAGAGAGCGTGTGGCTGCGGCGGCAAACTTAGATGAACTTTCTAAGCATACAGTCGAAGTTGTGTTTCAAGAGCTAACAAAAACACTCAAGAGTTTGATCTTATACTTTGTGCTCTTTCTCGTTGTGGTTTTCTTTGCCCCCTTAGGCTTAGGTGTCTGGTTAGGTAAGCGTATGGAAGTTAAGAAAACACAAAAAGCCAGTGACCTTTAAGCATCGAGCTTCGAGTCTCAATCACTGAAGTTTTAAGTTTAGTACTCGTCTGAACGTTGTCACCCACAGACGCTTTATTTAAAAGCGGGTGACGGCGATAGACTATTTATATTCTTCGTGACTCGTGACTTTTCATATTATGCTTCCTAACGTTTCTGCTTTATAATCCTGCCTCGTAGCTCGTAGCTCGTAGCTCGTAGCTCGTAGCTCGTAGCTCGTAGCTCGTAGCTCGTTTGTAGCTTTCTATGCTCAGTGCCGAGCTTATCGCTACCTTGATATTGTAAAATGTGAGTAATAACTTTCCTGCCTATGCCTGATATTCCGAAAAAGTCCTCCCAAAATGTGTTATTTCACCGGCTCGACACCTTGTTAGTTCAAAGCCGAGACTTGTGGCAAGTTAAGGCCTTCGATTGCACCTCGCTTCCATGGGCGGCTCAGTTTCCGCATTTAGCCGAGCGCGTTTGGTCGATTAATGATGAAGATATCGATGATCTCGACAGAGTACAGTCAGACCTGATTGCCGCACTATTGCCCTCCCTGGCTGAAGACCTGAAGGAGTCCGGACTCGCGTGGGAGTTGAGCCTGCTGGGGATCTCTGCGCCATTATGCGACCAGAGTGACGAAGCCTTGCTATCGGATAAAGCGCTCTCTCATTTCAGCGCAGGTATTAAGGGACGTAAGTGGAAACAGATCAACGCATTTGCGGGGCAATTGACCCGATGTGACAGCGACGTATTGGAGTGGTGTGCCGGTAAGGGCCATTTAGGACGTTTGATTGCAAAGGCCCATAATCGTTCTGTCGTCAGTCTCGAGTGGCAACAAAGCCTGTGTGAAGCCGGTACTACTTTTGCCGAGCAATGGCATCTACCACAAACCTTCATTTGCGCCGATGCGTTTGCGGCCAAGCAAAACCAATTAAAGGTTAATCAACTGGCCGTTGCATTGCATGCCTGTGGCGATCTTCATATCGAGCTACTGCGGTTAGCCGCAACGGCAGGGACTAAAAATATTGCATTTTCACCCTGTTGTTATCACCTTATTCGTGCCAAAGAGTATGAAGCGCTCAGCGCCGGTGGGCGAAACAGCAAGCTGGGCTTGAGCCGACATGATCTGCAGTTACCACTACAGCAAAGTACGATTGCCGGCAGTAAGCAACAGGCGCTGAGACATAAAGAGATCGCCTGGCGTCTTGGGTTTGATTCATTGCAACGTGAAGTTAGAGGTTGCGAACAATATCTGCCAATTCCTTCGATAAAGCAGAGTCAGCTCAGTGGTGACTTTAGCGCGTTTTGTCTCTGGGCCGCACAAACAAAATCGGTACATTTACCAGAAAATGTCCATTTCGAGAATTTTGAACGACTAGGCTTAACACGTCAGCGATTGACCAGAAGAGTCGATCTGGTTGCTCACCTTTTTCGAGCCGTGCTGGAACATTGGCTGTTGCTGGACAGAGTCTGTTTTCTTGAAGAGCAAGGCTATTGTGTCACGCTTAGTCAATTCTGTTCCGAGCGGGTTACACCGCGTAATTCATTAATTCAGGCCGAAAAATAAACAAAAAAGCATTTAAATGACAAAGTTAAATCTAAGTCACTGTTTATTAAGGTTAGTCAGGTTAATGTGTGAGCGTTTTCTAATCAAAGACCCGCTACTTTGTAGTTAAGCATTGAGTGAATTGGTGAAAAAATAGGACCTTGAACGGTTTTTTATTGAATCATTAGCCTTTTCTTGCTCAAATGTCGGGTTAACACTAAATAACAATATTTATTGGCTGTCGAAGCGCCGATATAGTGAGCGAAATAATACTGTTTCATGAAATATTCCCGAGTATTTATCAATAGCCTGGCATATGAACTGGCACCCGAAGTGGTGTCCACTTCCGAATTAGAATCTCGATTGGCACCGCTATATAAAAAGTTTCGTATTCCTATGGGCCAGTTGGCTGCATTAACAGGGATCCAAGAACGCAGGTGGTGGCCAAAAGGTCACAGGCTGTCCGACGGAGCCTTGGCTGCGGCGCATAAAGCCATCGATGAAACCGGCGTTCAGGTTGGTGATTTAGGCGCTGTCGTTTATACCGGTGTGTGTCGTGACCAACATGAGCCCGCAACGGCGTGCCGCATTGCTGCGGAACTTGGTGTGTCAAAAGATACAGCAATCTATGATATCAGTAATGCCTGTTTAGGTGTCTTGTCCGGTATCTTAGATATTGCTAACCGCATCGAGTTGGGTCAGATTAAGGCCGGTTTAGTTGTCTCTTGTGAATCGGCGCGTCATATTGTCGATATCACCATAGATAATATGCTGGCCGATCCTACCATGCAGAATTACGCCCAATCTCTGGCGACCTTGACCGGTGGTTCGGGGGCTGTTGCGGTGCTTCTGACCGATGGTAGCTTGCCTCTTCGAGGCGAACGTCAACACCAACTACTAGGTGCGAGTCACCGTTCTGCTCCCGAGCACCACAATCTTTGTCAGTGGGGCTTACAGGAGGCGGGTGTGCATCTTTATCGTGAGTTTATGCGTACCGATGGCGTAACCTTGCTCAAAGAGGGCGTTGAACTGGCGCGTGACACCTGGAGCCATTTCTTAGATCAACGAGATTGGTTGGTTGAGCAGGTCGATAAAGTGATCTGTCATCAGGTGGGGGCATCTAACCGCCGCCAAGTGCTTAATGCGCTCAATATTCCTCAAGAGAAAGAGTTTCCAACCTACCAATTACTGGGCAACATGGGCACGGTATCCCTGCCAGTTACAGCCGCGATGGCTCACGATCAAGGCTTCCTCCAGAAGGGCGATCAGGTAAGCTTCCTTGGTATAGGCAGTGGCTTAAACTGTATGATGCTGGGAATAAAGTGGTAACGCCTGGTCAGCTAATCTATCGCTGAGCTTGACTGATAATAAGTTTAACTCGGTAATTCGTCTCTCACGGTTGCCGGGTAAATCTTATTGACTCAGTGTTAGCATTGATATAATTCATGGCCCATAATCTGGCCATAAAAATAAGAATATTTAGGAAGAGTCATGTTAGACACTCTGTTTCCCTTCAAGCGCAATTATTTAGACAGAAATGGCAATAAGTTACAGTACGTAAACGAAGGGCAAGGTGAGCCTGTCGTTATGGTGCATGGTAACCCGAGCTGGTCTTTCTATTACCGTAATCTGGTTACCGCCCTGAGCAGTAATCACCAGTGTATCGTCCCCGACCATATAGGTTGTGGTTTATCGGATAAGCCTGATGATAGTGGTTATGATTACACACTTAAGAATCGTATTGACGATCTTGAGGCCCTGCTCGAACACGTAGATGTGAAAGAGAATATCACCTTAGTCGTGCATGATTGGGGAGGAATGATTGGAATGGGTTACGCGGCTCGCTATCCTGAGCGAATCAAGCGTCTCGTTGTGCTCAATACCGGTGCTTTTCACCTTCCTTCATCTAAACCTTTTCCATGGCCACTGTGGATCTGCAGAAATACATTGTTGGGTACAGCACTAGTGCGTGGTTTTAATGCCTTTTCATCGATCGCATCCTATGTCGGCGTGAAACGTAAACCAATGTCGAAAGAGGTTAGAGAGGCCTATGTCGCTCCCTTTAATTCATGGGCCAACCGTATATCGACACTTAGGTTCGTCCAGGATATTCCGCTTAAGCCTGGCGATAGAAATTATGAATTGGTGTCTGAAATTGCGGCGAGTCTGCCAAAGTTTGCTAAGGTGCCTACACTTATCTGTTGGGGCTTGAAAGATTTTGTCTTCGATAAACACTTTCTTGAACAGTGGAAAGTAGAGATGCCTCACGCAGTAGTGCATGAATTTGCCGATTGCGGACATTATATTCTTGAAGATGCGAGTGATGAGGTTGTAGGTCATATTACTCATTTTATGACAAATGATCCTGCCGCTGTTTAATACTCGCAATTATTTTACGGCGAGAGGATAAAATACAAATAAGCGGTCAATATTGACCGCTTATTTACTATCAGCAATGAGAAGGGTCATCGAACATGTCAGCCTCTTTAACTGCCAGCCACTCTTCAAAGGTGAATAACAGTGAATCCGGCGCAAATCTCTGCCGCCACCTCAATCAGGCCGCTTTAGACATTCCCACAGAACTTGCCGTTGCGGTACAACAAGCATCCGGATCAATATTTTCTGCTACAAGTTTACACTATCAAGAACTCACCTTCGCCGAGCTCGATAGACTCAGTGATAAACTTGCCCATGCTTTAAATGCTTACGGCATCCAGCGTGGTATGAAAGCTGTGCTGATGGTGACGCCTAGTCTTGATTTCTTCACCCTGACCTTCGCACTCTTTAAAGCCGGGATTATTCCAATTCTTGTGGATCCTGGAATGGGCGTTAAGAATCTCAAGCAGTGCTTTATCGAGTCCCAGCCCGATGCCTTTATCGCCATTCCTAAGGCGCATCTGGCCAGAAGGTTATTTTCCTGGGGCAAAGCTTCGGTTAAGCATCTTGTGACTGTCGGTGGCTGTGGACTATGGGGTGGCGTGAGCTTGAATAGCTTGATGGAAGGCGTTACATCAGCATCATCGTTAAATGCCTACCCGATGGCTTGGCTTGATGAAGATGAGATGGCTGCAATCTTGTTTACCAGCGGCAGTACCGGTACGCCAAAGGGCGTGGTTTATTCTCATAAGATGTTTGAAGCGCAAATAACAGCGTTAAAGAATGATTATGGTATCGCTCCCGGTGAACGGGACTTAGCGACCTTCCCGTTGTTTTCTCTGTTTGGTCCGGCGCTTGGTATGGCCTCGATCGTTCCTGAGATGGATGCCAGTAAACCTATTACTGCTAATCCGGATTATCTGTTTGCCGCTATAGATAAATATCAATGCTCGAATATGTTCGTTAACCCGGCCTTGATTGAACGCTTGGGCCAAGCGGGTGTAACACAAACCAAGACACATCAATTATCGAGTATTAAACGGGTTATTTCGGCGGGGGCACCTGCGACGATTGCTTCGATTAAGCATTTCAGTCAGATGTTAAATGAGGGCGTCGAGGTGCTTAACTCCTATGGGGCAACCGAATCTCTGCCTATTAGTAAGATGGGCAGCCAGGCACTGTTTGCCACAACTCATGTTACCGACTCCGGCGGCGGCATCTGTGTGGGCAGTCCGATAGCGGGAGTCGATATCGCGATTATCAATATCAGTGAGTCGCCAATTACACAGTGGAGTGAGAATTCAAGGCTAAAGCCGGGCGAAATAGGTGAAATAGTCGTAAAAGGCCCTATTGTGAGTCGTAGCTACTACAGGCGAGACAGCGCCACCGAGCAAGCAAAGATGACCGATGGCTGTGCTGTCCGGCATCGAATGGGGGATTTGGGTTATCTCGATGACGAAGGTAAGCTATGGATGTGTGGCCGTAAGGCTCACAGGGTCGAGGTAAGTCAGAGTATGAAGGGAGAGCCTGCACGCTACTTCTCTATACCCTGTGAGCGGATTTTTAACACTCATCCACAGGTGAAGCGCTCGGCCTTAGTGGGAATAGAAGTTAAAGGTCAATCGGGCGCCGCTGAAGTTGTGCCTCTAGTGTGTTTAGAGTTAGACAAGTCACTGTCATGTTCTCTCGGTGCAGGGCTTTATGCAGAGCTTAATGCTATTGCAGGAAAGCATAGGCAGACACAAGGCATTAAGCGTTTCCTGATCCACCCTGAATTCCCTGTCGATATTCGCCATAATGCAAAAATTTTCCGTGAGAAACTGGCCGTTTGGGCTCAGAAAAATTATAAGGAATAGTTAAGATGTCAGCCAGTGATCTCTGTGCCTCTAACAGGCAGGTGTCCCTCGAGCACTATCATATTGATGAGCAAACAGCGCTCAAAAAGTTAAGTGGTCAGGTTAAACGGGCATTTGTTACCGGGGCCGGCGGTTTTCTGGGAAAGGCTATCTGCCAGCGCTTGATCGCGGCAGGTATCGAGGTTACCGGCTTTGCCCGTGGTGCCTACCCTGAGCTTAGTGCCATGGGGGTCAATATGGTTCAGGGGGATATCGGCGATAGCGTTGCAGTAATCGATGGGATGAAGGGCTGTGATCTGGTGTTTCATGTCGCGTCTAAAGCCGGGGTGTGGGGCAGCAAACAAAGCTACTTCTCACCCAATGTCGATGGTGCCGCAAATATCATTAACGCCTGTAAGCGGCTCAATATCGGATATTTGGTCTATACCAGTACCCCAAGCGTGACCTTTGCCGGCGTCGATGAAGCGGGGATCGATGAAACTGCGTCCTATGCCGATAAGTATCTCAACTATTATGGTGAGTCGAAGGCAATTGCGGAGCAGCTGGTACTCGACTCAAATGGCTGCTGTCTAAAGACGGTCTCTTTAAGGCCGCACCTTATCTGGGGGCCCGAAGATCCGCACTTAGTGCCTCGCGTCATAGAGCGTGCTCGAGCCGGACGGCTTAAGTTGGTGGGCCGTGAAGATAAACTTGTCGATACTATCTATGTCGGCAATGCCGCTTATGCCCATATTCTTGCTGCAATAAACCTGACTGAAAAGGCATCCACAGCGGCGGGTAGAGCCTACTTCTTAAGTAATGATGAGCCAATTACTATGGCTGCCATGCTCAATAAGATATTGAATTGTGCTGACCTGCCTGAAGTTGATAAGCGAGTACCCGCTAACCTGGCATATGCGGTCGGCGTGATCCTTGAAACCGTTTATGGCGTCCTTGGTAAAAAAGAGGAACCCTTGATGACTCGTTTTGTCGCAAGGCAACTTTCTACCTGTCACTATTTCGACATTTCTGCAGCGAAGAGAGACCTGGGGTATTCGCCCTTGGTGAGCATCGACCAAGGCATGGTGAAACTCAGAGAGTATCTTAAAGCCAATCCTGTTTGATAGAGACTATGGTGAAGTGCGCTGCCCCTGTGATTTTTAAACGGATTTTTTAAACCGTGACTTTTAGTACGTGATTCTTAAAACGTGATTTTAGATAAATGTGGCATTAGCGACGCGCGGACTTAGTTAGCCCCAAATAGTAAGTACTAACATTCAGGGAGTGAATGATGCAAAAAACCTTTTGTGATAAGCCGATCGCCAGAGCGGCAAGCTGTAACTGTGGGCAATTATCTCTTGCTACCACAGGTGAGCCCAAACGAGTCTCTGTGTGCCACTGCACCGCTTGTCAGAAACGTACCGGCAGCGCCTTTGGTGTTCAAGTTAGATTCCCTGCTGAAAGTGTTGAGTTCGTCGGGCTGAGTAAAAGCTATCGCCGAATCGGTGACAGTGGCTCGTCGATCTGTTTTCATTTTTGTCCTGATTGTGGCGGAACCTTGTGGTTCATTCTCGATGTCGCGCCTGCAGATGTGGTGATCCCTATGGGGAACTTTGCCGATGAGCAGGCTTTTCTCGGGGAGATATCTGGCATTAAACTACCTAGCCCTAAGATTGCTATCTATGAAGAGCGTGCCCAACCTTGGGTCACACTCGAGGGGATAGAACAAAGGTACGACTGAATAGCTATCTCCCGCACCTCATTGTTACTTCAATACTTTTCCTGCTCATTTCTGGTGTCGGATAAAATCCTTGAGTTGGCGCCAAGCAAAGCGGCTTTGCTTATCATGGCTCTTCTAATGGTTATCGCCAATTCAGCCAGACGGTAAAGCGATGGAATAAACGAATGGTTAAAGCGCAGGCCTGAGCCTCTGGGGTAACTCAAATACCTTCTCTTCGCCGGTTATAGGGCAAGGAAACCTAAGGTAACAGGAGGTCAGTTGTAGATTTACCTCTGAGTCATCGGCAATGCCGTGCTGGCGGTCTCCGACTACGGGGTAGCCGATTGATGCCATATGAATACGGATCTGATGTTTACGCCCTGATTCAATCTTGACCTGCACGAGTGAACGGTTTTGTTCGGAATCATATTTGAGCAGCTTTGCATGTGAACGGGCAGGCTTACCATCGACTTCACTGTCGATAGTTACGGGCTCGTCAATGCCATGATTTGAAAATTTTCCCTCAACGATGACCTGATAATATTTATCTAATAGCCTGATTTCAAATAACTTAGCTAACGCTGCCGTCGTTTTCTTGCTGTGACCGATAAGCACTAATCCCGTGGCGGCCCTATCTAATCTGTGAATAATAAAAGCGGGACGGTCCGGGGTTAAATGGGTCTCGGCGTAACGATTAATCGTCGTATGATCGCCCCATTTTGAACCTTGGCAGAGCATACCGTAAGGTTTATACCAGAGGCTGTATTGTCCTTCGTCAGCAATAAGCTCAGCGGCTGCAACTTCATGGGTAAGGACGTCTTGGTTATAGTAGAGATGGAGTTCATCACCTATTTTGAGTGCTCTCTTGGCGCGGCGTAGCCTCTGAGTCTGCTTGCCACGCGTTAACCAGACGGCCCCTTTATTCATGGCTTGTTTGATTAACTGTTTCGATAAGCCGGACTCGAGTGCCAACAACGCCGCGGCGTCTGACGCTAATGAGGTCACTTTAATATGGCTTTCTATCTGTTTTTTGCTCATTGATAACAATCTGTGCTGCTAAGGGACGTGCGCATTTTACATGATCTCATTCAAACAGGTTCGATTAAATAAACGGTTCGATTCAATTCTGTTTGACGTCGAGAGCAATTGTTTCAGCCATTTGATTACCCATCATCAATAATACCCCCATTAATCATGGATGGCTGATATAACGACTAAGCTTAATTAATGTCGGATGAACGCATTAAAATGACTTACTGCATGACTCTTGATTGCTATGAACATCCGGAGATTGGAGGCGTTATTTGATGAGGGGGAGACTTTCACTGAGATCATTTCCTAAATTTAATGCAAATAGGCTTGTCCTCATTCTCTGTCAGGTTTAATCTAAATGAAAACCATTTCCAATTGTCGTGGCGTGAGCGACGATGCTCGTGGATAAAGGCTGGAGTGCACTATGGATACACAATTAAAGTTTAAGGTTAATAATTGGCTCGAAAATGATCCCGATTCCCGCACTAAGCAAGAGCTTCAGGACTTAATCGATACAAATAATGAAACCGAGCTGGAGCAAAGATTCTCAGGGCGGCTAGTATTTGGCACCGCGGGTCTCAGAGGGGGTGTCGGGGCGGGCCCGATGCGAATGAACCGCTTGGTCGTACAGCAGACCTCGGCTGGCCTTGGCCTATACCTTAAACATCAGACCCGAGATGTAGAAAGGCGCGGAGTCGTCATCGGTTACGATGGGCGACATGACTCTAAACAGTTTGCCCATGACGCCGCATCCGTTTTAACGGCAATGGGCATTAAGGTTTATCTGACCTCTGACGTCGCGGCCACTCCCCTCGTCGCTTTTGGCGTGACACATTTTGGCGCCGCGGCGGGAATTGTGGTGACCGCCAGTCATAACCCGCCTCAATACAATGGTTATAAAGTGTATTGGGGCAACGGGGCGCAGATCATCCCGCCTCATGACAGCGGTATTGCGGCTTGTATCGATAGTGCATCAACGCGCCCCGTGGTTATGAATGATTTAGAAAATGCCATTGCGATTAAAAGCCTGGTGATGTTGGAAAATGACTTCTATGAAGCCTATCGTCAGGGGGTAAGAACAGCCGAAATGCTACAGAATCATACGCGCCCGGATCTGGTTAGCCTCTCATATACGGCTATGCATGGTGTAGGCGCTAAGATGGCGGAAACGGTGCTCAAGGATGCGGGAGTGACCCAAGTGTATTCCGTTGCTGCTCAGCGTGATCCAGATGGCGACTTTCCTACAGTTAAGTTTCCTAACCCTGAAGAGAAAGGAGCGATGGATCGGGTGATAGCCGAGGCCAAAAAACATAACGCTCTACTCGCGTGTGCCAATGATCCCGATGCCGATCGCTTTGCCGTCGCCGTGCGCAAGGGCGGTTACGATAGCAAGCCTCAGGCCGGAACGGGAGAGTATCAGATGTTAACCGGCGATCAGGTTGGTGTATTATTGGGTCATTATCTGCTTACCCATGCCGCCCCCAATCAAAGGTTAACCTGCACGACTATCGTCTCATCGAGTCTGTTATCTAAAGTAGCCTCGAGTCTCAATGGGACCTGCCATACCACATTAACGGGGTTCAAATGGCTCACTAATGTCGGCATGAGTGAACAGACAGATGATCACCGTTTCCTGTTTGCCTACGAAGAGGCGCTGGGTTATACCGTTGGCTCTATGGTATGGGACAAAGATGGCTTATCCGCATTAGTGGCTTTTTCTCAACTGACCGCCGAACTTGCCAGTAAGGGACAGACGATTTGGGATAGATTGGATGAGATATATCGTGAACACGGGTTTCACCTTAATGCGCAGGTTAGCATTGCGCTCAAACCTGAAACGCCCAATATCGGTGCTTACCTGCGCGACAACCCGCCCTCGTCGATCGCAGGCAAGAAGGTGCTGGTGACCGATGATATAAGCTCATCTCTGCGCCGATTCGAAGATGGTCGCACCGAATCCATTGCCCTGCCAAATAGCGATGTACTCATCTATCAACTTGAGGGCGGGGCACGGGTCATTGTCAGACCCTCGGGTACCGAGCCTAAGATTAAGTTTTACTACGAAGTGGTGGAAACGATGACACCAACGGACTCGTTAACGAGTGTTCAGGCTAAGGCGCAGGCGGTGATGGACGGTTTTATCTCTGCTCATCAATTGTCGTTACCTAAATAATACCAATCAGTATAAGAAAGTGATCTACTCAGCGTGTTTTTTGGCAACTAATTCAAGGCGAATGGATGATGGAATGGTTGTTCCCTTGTGAGGCCATTCAACACAGAAGTAGGGAGCCAAAAACACGCCTAACTGGCGAGTTTTAGCGCATCAGATGCTGTGTTAACGAGCTTGAACGTAGAACAACTATGTTCTTTACTCGTTGCCTTGCCTCTGAAGCGCTTAATTCTCGCTGAGCGATCACATCTTTATACTGATTGGTATAACGTCTAACTATCAGAGCATCGAACCGTTAAACCATCGATGCTCAAGCGGGCTGAGTGGGTACCAGCACCTGACCTAAATAGAGCTGCAATAATCCGTCCAGCTCCTGAATATTAACACCGGTGATCTGCTGAATTTTCTCTAGCCTATATCTTAAAGTGTTCCTATGGATGAACAGGGTATTAGCACAGAGTTGCTGATCGCCAAAGTGTTGTAAGTAGACTGATAATGTCTTATTCAGTTGACCATTTTTATCGGCATTGACCAGGGCTTGATAAGGTGTTGTTAACTCTTGACCACGCCAGTCACCTTTTAGTCCAGAGAGTAGAACTAACAGCGAAAAATCCTCATAAAGATACTTACTTTCATCGGGACGTAACAGCTTGCCTGCATCGAGTGTCTCTTTGGCTGTTTGGTAGGAGCGACTGATATCGGCAGCATTAGGGAAGAAGTGACCTAAGGCAATTTTTAGCCTGACATTCATCTCTTCTGGTATGCGCGTCAGTAATCTATCGATCCGAAGACTCTCCAGCTCGGGGTCCCACTGCTTACCATCGAGAAAGGCGGGTTTTAAAATGACTAACTCTGTCATCGAAGTCATAGCCACTAAGTTACCGCGTGAAGGGTTTTCCAATAGATTAAGTACTTTCTTGAGTACTGAGTTTGCAGAGGTTTGCTCCGTATCTCCCTGCACTTGAATAACGGCGGCCACACGAGGCTCGCTCAGGTCGATTCCGAGTTGAGCCGCCCAGTTAAGAAGATGAGTGCTAAAACCATTTTCAGATTTGATCAGTTGAAAAATGAACTCCTCTTTCTGTCGATATTGCCACAGTGTTAACTCTAATGAGTTCGCCTGTTCGACAATCAGTTCGGCGGTCATCTTTAGAAGCTCGCCATAGCTACGCAGGCATTCAGGTTCTCCGGTTATACCGATAACACCGATGATCTCTCCCTTATAATGCAGCGGGAGGTTAATACCTGCTTTGACGCCGTGGAGATCGGATGCGGTTGCAGCCGTGATCTCGACTGTACGGTTTTGGCTGATGACAAGCAGGGCACCCTCGTGGGTCGCACCTATTCTGTGGGGCTCACCTGAGCCTAAAATAATACCATGATGGTTCATAACGTTGATATTATGGGCAATTATTTTCATCGTTCGAGCGACGATCTGCTGTGCCAAACTTGAGTCAAGAAAGTACAAAATAAAGCTCTCCCATAAATTTTGTCAGCTTAAGGCATTTTATTGTTGAGAGCCATTCGATGTGATGTTTTTTGCGGGAGCTATTCAGAATACTGTTTTAGCGACCAGCTTGATGGAGAGTCCGGGTTTGCAACAAGCACGTTCAGGTGATTACTCTCTAAGTGTGAGAGTGATGTTTGCAACAGATAGTTTGCAGTGTTGCTAAAGCTTGGCTGAGTTCCAGATGGGATAACGATAATCGAAGTTTCAGCTAAGTCAGCTTCATAGACATGTACAGTCGATGTTTGTGTGAAGCTCAGATTCACTGCTAGCGCCTTCTTGGTATCAACATCGTAGATATCGACGCTGCCTGGGGCGAGTGCATTGGCATGGGTGAAGCGGTAGCTGTTGAGCGCCCCTTCGAGTTTATTGACCCTACGCAATGTTTTCTTCTCTAAACTGGAACTATTACCCATTGCAAGAAGGAAGAAACCTGGTTGTGAAGAGTTAAACTCCATGGTCGTTGTCGATAATACAGATTGATTGTTATATGAATCCTTGACGGTGAAAGTTAGGTTAGCCTTAGGTAAGCCCTCCCAGCCGAAGCTTGATGTACTTCCCTTTTGGAGATAGTTGAGATTTGATGCGATTTCAACTTCATCAATTCCGGCATTCTTATAAAACAGATCTACTTTGCTGTTTAGTCGGGTGCTAGCTGACGCCGAAATTAAGTTTATTACCTCGGCTCGAAATTCATGTTTACTGGATTTATCTGGTGGTGTTGTAGCTTCAGAGTTGGCACCACCTCCACCACAAGCCGTTAATATTGAAGCGATAAACAATACGAAAAAAGTTTTACAAAGAGGTGAGGTCACGATATAGGTTCCATCTACAGTTGATCCGACTTAGCGTTATTTTATCCCTGTTATCTTGCTGATATCAACCGATAATGCAGTAAAGTGGTGGCGTTGTCGCAGCTTATGCTGAAAGAATGGTGGCATATAATTTTTTAAACGAATCAAGCGGTAATATTCAGTCTCTTGGTATCGGGGATCATTTTTTATTCAGTTTATTCTGATACAAATAATCATCTGCAATTTTGAGTAGATCTTCTAATTCCGTTTTTTCGTCAGGGTTTATCACCGTATATCCATAGGAATACTTGATCTCCGGTTGCAGATGTTGCTGCGTTAATAGCTCGTCCATTCTATTGGTAAACAGTTTTATACAGTTCTCACTCTCGGCATGGATCAATACGATAAACTCATCACCTCCCCATCTGGCAACGAGATCGCAGCTGCGGCTATTTTTCTTGAGTGTTTTGGCAAACGTTTTAAGCATGATGTCGCCAATGTCATGACCAAAGGTGTCGTTGGTATGCTTGAACTCATCAAGATCGAAGTAGAGTAAGATGAGTTTTCGGTTCAGTCGATGAGCCAGCTCCTGTGTGCTTCGCAGCAGGTCGCTAAAACCGCGACGATTGAACACTTGGGTTAGTGGATCTGTATAGCTCAGCGTGAGCAGCTGGTTCTCTTTATACAGATGGCGTAGGTCACTATCAATCACCTCTTTGATGACACCTAAGGCATTGATATATTTTTGAGGGTAGTCGGTTACTTTTGTGTCGAATACGCAAAGTGTGCCAAACACACTGCCATCTGGCCAGGAGATGGGAAGCCCAAGATATGAGACATAATTATCTTCTGTGTATTCAGGGTTATCACTCCATTGTGGATCTAACTTGGCGTCCCGGACGTACAGTTCTGAAGAGTTTTTGACTACATGGTGACAATAGATATTACTGTCTAAATTGCTGTTACCTGGTTGATAATGGGTATCAGGTTTTTCTGAGGCAATGATGACTTCAATTCCCTTCAGGTTCGCCTGATTAATAAATGTGGCTGGGGCATCAAACATATCTGCTACGGTATTAACTAACCGCTGCCATCGGTGCCAGTCGATCTCCTCTATCTCAAGATTCAAAATCGAGGCGTATGGGTAGGGAGGAAGTGTCTTGCCTGGCAATTCGCTCACGAAGCGGCCTTATCTTATTAGCTGGTACGCTTAAGTTTAGCCAACCGCTGACTTTTTGTGAGTAATCGTGAAAGTTTAAGTGACTCTAGCTGTTAAGGCTTACATTAGGCGGGCATTCGTTCAGATCTGACAGTTAACTTATTATGCTATGAACCCTGAGTTTTAACTGAGGAAGGAGCTCTGCTTCAAATTCCGGATGCCGTTTAAGCCAGATATTATTTCGAGGGCTGGGGTGGGGCAGGACGATTTGTGATGGCCAGTACTGCTTCCAGTTTGCCACTGCGGATGTCACCGATATCTTGGCGGGCTTTCTTGAGCTCTTGTCTGAATCGAGGGAGGCATTATTGAGATGGTAGTCGATAGCGTACTGCCCAAGGATCACTGTGAGTTCGACTTTACTAAGATGATTGAGTATCGGCGGGCAGGGAAGCTCCGCCTGGCATATTTGGCAGGCAGAGATCTGATTGGTTAACTCTTCGAAGCTGGCATTATTGCTCATTAGTTAGTATCAGCTATGGTAATAACTGATGTTATGAGGTGAACATTTGTAATGTTTTATATAGCCAATAAGCCATCAATGGATAGCCGATGATTAAGGCTGAAAATGAGATGATACGGGCCTTGGTATCGGGTTGGCTCTGTAGCGCCACATGAGCAACCAAGGCGGCAAACAGTGCCACCGGCGGGATCAGGTAGGCAATGGCGAGAAACAGAAAGGCACCCAGTGATAAAATCATCGGGCCGTATGGGGTCGGCGCGCGTCCATTAAGGCTGAGTTGAAGTGGAAGCAGGGCCAGGGCAATGGCGACGATAATCAGCCCGATATTGAAGGCTAAGTCGGCAAAGCCTCTGTGATCCATCAAAGTAAGCACTAATGCGATTAATGGAATAATGAGTGAGCTGAGGGTATGGATTTTGCTGAAGCGCTGACTCTGATATTTGCCGGCGAAAAAGAATAGGGCGTTCAATATCAGGTTCAATAATGTAAAGCCGCCCAAGACTAATATGATAAATGCCGTTGCCGTCGAGCCCGCAGCACTAAAAGCGAAGGCGGGGGTAGGGAGCAGCAATAACATTACGCCGCTTAGAGATACTGATTTCGTGTTCGTCAATGAGCTCATTATTTTACAAAAAATTGAGACTGATTTTGCTAGTTTTGTATCTGTAATGGTTGGATTAAATAGTGAATGCATGGGATCTCATGAAGCTTTAAAAGAGTTGCATTACGATCTACTAAAGTGAATGACAATTCAAGCTCAATTCGAGACTGGAGTAATATTTAGATGGAAGTTCAGATCCAGTTCAAGGTTTGAAAGTGATCTCTTTTAAATAGGGGGAAGCGGGTATTGTCTCAGGATTTTTGATTGAGAATGAGATTTTGAATGTGGCTCAGAAAGTAAAAAGGCCAGCTCCCATATAAAAGGGAGCTGGCCTTTCTTATCGCTTATAGCTTACAGCTTACAGTCTGTAGCTCATACTCAACATAATAAGATGTGCGGTATAGTCGTGGCTGTTAGAGCCAAAGCTGACTACATTCCAGATACCATCTGGTGCGATCTCATTTGCGGCATCATTATCTTCATACTTCTCCATCTTGTAATCTAATCTCAGAGCCATTTTTGGTGTGGCTTGATATTGACCATAGATGTTGATGTTATGAGCTTTAGCATAGTAATCGCCATAGTCACCGGTAATGCCTTGTGTGACTTGGGTGTTACTGTCTGAATCAGAGTAAGTGTAGTCAACGCCTAGACGTAACTTCTTCTCCATCAAATTGTTATAGCTAAACCCGGCACCGATAACATCGACCTGATCTTCAACTGTACCAGTCCAGTTTGGCGCGGCAAAGTTGCTGCTGCCAGCCTGATCTGAGTCGATGTTCTGACGGTTATAGAAGGCCGTCACAGTCATATCATCGTTAAGTAGGTAACTGACGCTGGCATCGTAACTCAAGTCTTTAGACTCGGTCAGACCAATTTGAGTGTCGTTGTAGTCATCAATCGCGTAACGAGTACCAAAGTCTAATGTAAGCGCATCGATTGGGCTATGAGTTACACGAGCTTCAATCATAGTGCGCTTACGGTCGGCCATATTGTACTTACGTAACAGGTCGTTAGACTCCGATGAAGTCCACTGCGATGCCTGATACTCAGAACCATCACGCTCACCGTAACTACCTTTAATCCACATATCCCAATTTTCAAACGCGCTTAGACGGAATTTACTCCAAAGCGTATGTTCGTCAGTGGTTTCGCGATCTTGGTAACTGCGGTCATCGGTACGGTAATCGTAGCCGGCTTCGAGCTTCATTCCACGGGTAAGACGGTAATCGACACCTAACTTAGCGCGTTGAGTGGTGATATCGTAAGGCGTGTTATAAGCCGCTTGACCATTGACCTCGTCGATACTGATCTGAGTCCACTGTTCAACATTGGTCTTGTTGTCACGATCTGTGTAGTCGTAACTCGCATTAAGGCGAACACTACGATTAATACGTGATACTAACTTGAGGTTAACCCCAGTCATATCGACACGACCATCGAGAGATTCCGCTGGCGCTTGATAACCATAACCAGAGGTAACAAACTCTTGATCTTGAGTCATTTGACCGTAATGGACACGACCGCTTAAAATCGTTTTATCGGCCGTCACTTGTCCCATCAACGAAACTGTATGAGATTCATTATCCGGATCGAGTGACATGTAGCCGCGAGTTGCCGCACCAAAAGTTGGGTTAAACGCGTTATCGAAGCCTAACTGACTATATTCATTCTTGAAGATAGAGCCGTTGTAGTTGATGGCTGTAAACCAGTTATCGCCTCGAAGCTTAATGCCCGCTTCGATAGTATCAGTGGTGTAATCAACCGGCTCGGCAAGCATCATAGACTGGTTAAAGAAGCTACCCGATGTCTGCTTAAGACCCGATTTATCTTCACGCTGATAGTTGACGTAGGTGCTCCACAGGGACTCTCCCTGATACTCTATGCCCATACCGGCGCGCTTACGCTTGAGTGAGAGCTCCGTTGGGTTCAAGCTGGAGTAAAGCTGGCTCATCTCTTGGCTGGAACCTGCCGTTTCCCAGTTACCGGGCAGGGTGAGGTCATCTCCACCGACGCCCAGGTAAGGGGTCATTGCACTGTCAGTCTTGTAGGTCGCAATCTGTCTGTAGTTCAGGTTCAGGTTGTATTGACCTGTCTTACCGGCATTGATATCTAAGCGGCCATTTTCCATGCCAAGATTATCGACTTCGATGCTGGCACGGTAACCACCTTTGCCTGCATAGCTAAGGTCGGCATCGACCTTGCCTGCAAACTCATCTTCTGCGGCAAAAGCATTTGCCGAACGAATGTCATCACTGTCGTTGTAACCCACGCCGACACCAACGGTGCCAGTAAAACCAGTTTCAACTTCACAGCGCTTACAGACCCATTTTTCGAACTTAACTTTGCTCGTGTTCGCATTTTGAAGGCCATAGCCTTCGGCTGCAACTGCGGTACTCGTCATTAAAGTTCCGGCAACACCTGCGTTAGCAAGTAGAGCGAGGGTGACTAAATTTAACTTGAATTTCATCTTCTCGTCTCCTGATTAACGCTGGAACAGCTTGCCAGATGGATGGTTAGAACCATGGATCTTGCTGTGACAATTTAAGCAACTGTTGCCACCAGTGAAGGCATTATCACCGACACTAGAACCTTGACCTGTGTTACCAAAGTTGGCTCTGCTTGCATGGCCATCGCTGGCGTGACACTGCTGACAAAGTTGTGGAGCACGGGTCTTGAGCATGCCTTCATTGACCGAGCCGTGTGGGTTGTGACAAGTTACACAATCTTCAGTTACGGGTGCATGCTCCCACAACTTTGGGCCACGTTTCTCAGCGTGACATGAATAACATGTCTCGTTGACGCTAGGCTTAACCAGATCGGAATCGGCTAGAGTACCGTGTGGATTATGACAATCGCTACAGACCATTTGAGCCCATTTCATTGGGTGGCTAGAGCGCTTGTTCATGTCCGCTTTCTGTTTGGTATGACAGCTGGTACAGACTTCCATCTCAGTGTTTTTAGAAAGCACTGGATCTTTGTCGGTGTGAACCGAGTGACAAGAGGCACAAGCAACGTCGGCATTGTCATGGTGACCACCATTCCACGCCATGCGCTTGTCGTCCTGGTGACAGCTCATACAGACACTGTTTTGTTTCTCAGCAGATAGACTCGAGTCAGGACCAAAGGCGATCATTGGTTCCTTACCACCCCTGTTATGCTGACCCATTGGACCATGGCATGCTTCACATTGAAGTCCAGCCATCGGGCTCTTGCTCGAATCAATAGAGCCGTGGACTCCTTTGAAGATATCCATGACTTTTTCAGATTTACGGTGACACATTAAGCAAGAATCGGCGCCTTTAGGTGAGTATTTACCTTCGGCAAATTTCTTGTCTAAAGTTGTTTCAACTTCATCGGGTGTCATCTTAGCGTCCCACTTAGAGGCTGTTGCAGTCGATGCAAAACCCAGTGAGAGTACCGCTGAAATCATAAGTGCTGGCAATACTGCCATCGAGAGTGTTCTAAATTTGTTTGTGATTTTCATATTAGGCTTCCTAATTTGCACAAATAAGAGAGAAAACGGGGGAGGCGACTCCCCCTCTTTTCAACAAAGTTTTGGCAAATTACATCTTCACCTGAGTGTGATCGTTGATGGCAGGGTTATGACAGAAGAAACAAGTTTCAAGCTGTGCTGCATCGTTCGCAGCTTCATAAGAGCCATCGAAAATCGCCCCTTGACCTACAGCGTGAAGCTTAGTGCTGTCAGACGTATGACAAGAGGTACAGGTTGCGGCGATAGGCGTAGTATATAAACTCTCTTGACTCGGTGTGTAAGGGTTTATTACTTTAGTTGCTAATGCGCCTTTCACTTTGAATGCGTCAAGGTTAAAGTCGTTATGACACTGAGTACAATCTTTGATGATGCCTTGCTCGCCGTGAACGATGTGCAGTTTCATCTCTAACGCACCCTTGTTTGTGCCGCCAGCATAGGTACCGTCTGGTGTATGACAAGCCACACAAGCATCGACACCTACTATTGTTTCATCATTAACAACTTGAGCGAGCTGCTCTGTCATAACGAACCCTGGGTGGTGTGAACCTTTATGGATTTCGAAGCTATCTCCATGACAGTTGATACAAGTGTTGAAGTTAACAGAATCGACGTGACGCATACTTGGAGTTTCACCAGAGAGTGTCGCGAAAGCAAGATCAGCCTTCATGCCTGTATAGTAACCATCCAGTAGGTGGCCAGTGTCATCTAGGTTGCCATCAACGGCGACAGTGTCGCAGTTAACAAACTCACCTTTTTCTGAACACATAGATAAGCCAACAAAAGTGAATGCAGTATCTGAATCTTCACCGGCAGCACCAAAAGTTAACGCTTTAGTGGTGTAGATAATGTTACCGGCTTCGTCGATTGTTGCTGCATCATTAAGTGCGCCGTTCAGTACCAGGTTAAGGCCATCTTTGCCGTAGTAACCCAACTTAACATTGTTTGGACCTACGTTAGTTGTGGCTTCGATGCGTTGGATTTGTGGCACTAACGTACTGGCATTAATTGCTGCACCTTGAGCATCAACAAGAGAAACCGTAAGAGTGGCAGTTGAATCACTGTTAACGAGCAATGAAGTGTTCATGCCGTACTGGTCAATCAGAGCTTTCTTCTGGATAGCCTTTTCAGTGTGAAGTTCTTCGGTCCAGCTGGCATTGTGACACGCGACACAGTTGCTGTTGTCAGCCTGTTGTGAGTGACCTTTGCCTGCTTCGAAATCGATGTTCACGTGACAGCTGGTACACGTTTCCATGGTTGGAACGCGTGTCCAGTTACCCCATTCTGTCAAGCCTTCAGTGCCATCTTCCGGCGCTACGTGACAGTTTTTACAGTCATTTTGAACGATATGCTGAGCCGTTACAGCGTCTTTTGTGAACTCACCGGTATCTCGGTCGGCCTTGTAGCCTTTAGCAGAATTATGAACGTTGTGAATTAGGTGGTTCCATTCAATTTCTGGCTTGCCACGCTCTTCTGCGTACTCTTTAGTATGACAAGTTGCACAAGTTTCTTGTGTCATGTAGCTGTGGTAGATCTTCTCGCCTTCGGCATGACAGGCATTACAGCTGGCGGTTGATACGATATCTTTGGTGTAAGTGGCTTCATAGCCTTCACCACTGAAATCTTTTGCGATCTCTGCTTGAGGAACTGGTGTGACACCATCTAACAGTGTCGAAGCTTTGGCAATCACATTATAGCGTTGCGTTAATGCTGAATTGTAACCTTCAACTTCGATATTGAAGGTGTAACTGCCATCTTGGTTGTCGATGAAAGTTTTTTGTGAGCCGATAACCTGCCACTGTGCATTATCGCCAGCACCGGTAGAGCCTTGTGGAAGTAGCTGGGCAACTTTCTTAACTTCAAAGTCTTTCAGACCAACGACAGGAAGATCTTCTTCGTTCGTGGCGAAAACTTCGATGCTAGGCATGCCATCGACATAGGTGACCTTAGTCACATCTAAGTTTAATGTATTGATATGTTCTGCAGCCGGGCCATCAGGCTTACCTGGATTACCGTCTGTACCATCATCGCCACCACAGCCAGTTAAGGCCATAGAGACTGCGCTTGCTGCCAGAAGCAGCGCAAATTTTTTATTCTTTATGTTCATCATTTTTTCCCTGCATAGGTTTGACATTGGCTTAAGTGCTGGCTGCAAGATGATAGTGATTCTCATTTGCATTTTTTCATTATAAATGTGCTACTTAGGTCAATGCTGGAAATAAAATTCCCCAAGGAAAGGCTAACGTAATAGGGGCTGAAAATCTGCAAATCTGCTCTTAATGTGTGACCTAGATCAGCCTATTTATAAAGGGGTATATGGTGGGAGGAGGCAAGCCTAACCTAAACGGGTAAAATGCTGATTTTATCGACATTTAGGTCAACATCTTGTTTAAAAATGATACAAAGTTGTTTGTTTTTATGAAAAGAGATTTCTGTATTCCAGATAGTATAAAGGGAGGCAATGCCTCCCTTTATTTAGGTTGCGGTGATGACTTAGATAATTGCTAAGATAATCACCGCTAACGCTACTTCATTATCACGAAATTAGTGACCGTGAAGCGCCATCACTTTCTCTGGAGAGTGACAAGTTTGGCAAGTTTCAGCGGCACGTGTTCTAACGTCCTCTGCACTTGTACCGTCAAGGATACCGCCATTAGTAACAATGTGAGACTTACCGGCATCACTCAGGTACTTCTGGTGACAGCTTAAGCAAGTACCGGCATCAGATGAAACCCAAATACCAGCTTTCTCTTTAGTGTCAAGATTTGGATAGTTCCAAACACGCTCAGGGGCGCGACCAAGTTCAATGCCGTTGTCTGTGTGACAAGTCTTACAATCTGTCTTCATCACTGTTTCAGAACCAACACCTGCATACTTCAGGTAGTGGCCATCAGCATGGTGCGCTTTATAAGCGAAGCTGGTTGGTTTGTCATATTCTCCTGAACCTCTAACTGACTCTTTAGTCGACTTATCAGAGGTGTGACAAGTTTGGCAGTTAACGCCATTGTCGTAATGGTAAATCTCTTGGTTATGACAGCCCTGACACTTAGTTGCATCGATAATGTCACGACGCATCGATGCTTTAGCATCTGCTTCTTCACCGGTACCAGACCAGACAAAGTGATAAGGCTCATCTTTAACTTCAACAGAGCGTGTCTTATCAGAACACTCAGTCATCGCAACTTCAGCAACGCCGTAACCGCCATTGTTAAAGCAGACTTCTATCGCAGACCAAAGCTCAAATGTCTTTCCTGTCGCATCGACTGGCATATCGAAATTATTGCCCACGATAGTGAAGGTCTTAGTCCCTGCATCGTAGGTACCTTCGCTAAGCTTTACACGACGGTTGCTATAAGAGGCCTCAGTATATGCTGGGAAATCTTTATCGCTATCCCAAGCCACAACGACTCGAGTACCTTGATTGATAAATTCACCGGCAATCGCTGCGCCATCAGCATCAAGTACTTGAACGTCGAAGCGGAACTTGCCTTCTTCGGTTAAGCCAATGTTACTGAAGTCAACACTCATTGATTTAGCATCGTTGTAGGCTTTTAGTACATCACCGTGACGCTTCTCTGCACTGCCAGTCCCACCATAGGGATCGGTAGAGTTATGACAAGATACACAGTTTGTGCTGCCGTGGTTTTGAGAAGGTTTTTCTGTATGACAACCGATACAAGCAGTATTGCTTAAGTCAGCTTTAAACAGATCGGCATTGGCCGGTGCATTTTCGCCTTCAACGTGACAAGAGCTACAATCAGCTGCCGGTCCTTGAGGGAACATCACCTTGCCGTAATCATGAACGCCACCCCCATAGCCGATAACTTTATATGGAGCAGGTACCATGCCATCAGCCGTGCTGGTCATTCTGTCTTGTCCTTTATGGATCGCATGGATCATAAAGGTAAAGTCGACACTGTTGCCACTTTCAGGATCGCCCGAAGTGCCAGTATGACAAGATGCACAGTTTTCGATGTTTATGCGTCGGCCACCATGAAGCTCTAGGCTGTCAGGCTGGTGACAGGTGTAGCATGTTTCGATTGAAACTACGTCACGGGTTTGAATACCTTCAGTAGCGCCACTCGATGGCTGCCAGTCGTAGTTGGCATTAGCTGCAAAGCTTGAAAGCTCAAGTTCCATAGTGGCGCGCTGAGTTTCATCTGCATTGTAAGTGACTTCAATAGGCTCGACTACACTGCTGATATTTTGCTGGTAGGTATAGGTGTAGCTACCATCTTCGTTATCGACGAAACAAGTCTCACAGTCGCCGGCTTTCTCGACTCCTGCCTGGAACTGATTCGATGGGTTGATATGTGACTCACCTTCAGGAACCCAGTCCGGGTTCGGTGCTTTTTCGGCATTGATATAGGCTTGCCATTGGTAGCCTCTGTCAACTTCGGTTTCACCCATCATCTCGGTGACATGGCTCAGTTGAGCGATACCGAAACGTAAGTCGTGATCTTTGGTTAAACCAAGAACGGCGACACCGTTGTCATTTTGAAGTTTGAAATCGACAGTAACGACGCCGGCTTCAACTGTTGCGTTAGTAAATACCGCGTTTACACTTTTTGCTGCGTCGATGTTAACACCAACAACACCATCTTTGCCGTCTTCACCATCTTTTCCGTCGCTGCCGCAACCAGCAAGTGCAAAAGAGAGTATCCCTGCACTGAGTACAGCTTTGGCTGCTGCACTCCTTTTTGTACTAAAAGAGTTGAACTTTTTCATCATGATTATTCCCTGCAATAGTTTTAATCATCACTAAACAATGCTAATTAAGCTCACCTTTATATGAGAATGATTCGTATTATTAAGTCGTTAATAAACAACTGTTTAGTGTGTGGAATTAATTTCCACCTATAGGCTATCTAAGCAAGGACTTTTTAGCAGGTATTTTAGGTGCTTTATGTGAGTTAGGTCAGACTATTTCTTTAGGGGTAGGTGAATCGGCCCCGTTTTTGAGACAGAACAATAAATATCCCTTTTATTTTAACCATTTTGTTGCAGAATCCACTCAATTAAGGTTCAGTTAATTTTCAATTATTCGATGTTATATTCTTGTTTGATTGTTGTTCAGCATGACATTACGCTGTTTGTAAATTCTGCCCTTACAAGTGTAATAAAATGGTTGTTTTTTTATGCTGAAATTCGAGCTGTAAAGTAAGCACAAGTGAGGTAATCCTCCCTTGTGCTTAGCTAGAATTGAAGCTTAATTCCCGTGTAGAGACATTAATTGCTTCGGTGTATGACAGGTTGAGCAGGTTTCGCTGGCGCGAGTGTGCACATCCTCTTCACTGGTACCATCTAAAATACCGCCGTTAGTGACGATATGACTGGCCCCGGCATCACTTAGGTACTTTTGATGACAAGAAAGACAGGTTCCCGCATCCGATGATACCCAGATGTCTTCACCACTGACTTTATGACCAAAACGCCACACTCTGTCGCTAGCACGTCCAAGTGTTATGCCCTCATCTGTGTGACAGGTCAGACAATCTGTTTTTAGTACTGTCCCCGATTCTACACCTGCATATTTGAGATAATGTCCCTCGGCCCCGTGGGCCTTATAGGCGAAGCTGGTCGGTTTCTTGCCGCCAGGATAGCTCTCATCAGATCGGGTGGTTTTGTCTGAGGTATGACAGGTCTGACAGTTGACGCCATTGTCGTAGTGGAATACTTCCTGATTGTGACAGCCCTGACACTTAGTTGTATCTATGATACTGCGCCTTGCGGCGGCTTGAGCATCAGGATCCATACCCGTTTGAGCCCACACAAAGTGGTAAGGTTCATCCTTTACTTCGATTGATCGCGTATTGTCAGAGCACTGCGTCATCACCACTTCGGCAACGCCGTAACCTCCCTTGTTAAAGCAGACTTCGACGGCCGACCAGAGTTCGAAGGTTTTACCCTCGGCATCCATTGGCATATCGAAGTTATTGCCTGTGATGGTAAAGGTCTTTGAGTTTGCATCGTATGTGCCTTCGCTGAGTCTGATGCGGCGATTGCTATAAGAAGCATCGGCGTAGGCCGGATAGTCTTTGTCACTGTCCCAGGCTACGACAACCCGGGTCCCTTGGTTAATAAAGTCACCCGCAATAGCGGTGCCTGCAGCATCGATAATTTGCAGATCAAATTTGATTTTGCCATCGGTACTTAATCCGATATTACTGAATTCGACACTTATCGCCTTGGCGTCGTTATAGGCTTTCATTACATCACCGTGACGCTTCTCTGCACTGCCGGTTCCAGGGTAAGTATCGATCGAGTTGTGGCAACCCATACAGTTAGTACTGCTATGATTTTGTGACGGTTTTTCGGTGTGACAACCTACACATGCTGTATTGCTTAGGTCCGCCTTGAATAGACTTGCATTAGCAGGTGCACCTTCGCCCTCTACGTGGCAGCTGCTGCAATCTGCGGCGGGACCTTGTGGGAACATCACCTTGCCATAATCATGTATTCCGCCTCCATAACCTATTATTTTATAAGGCGCTGGCACCATGCCATCGGGCGTGCTGGTCATCCTATCCTTACCCTTATGAATCGCATGGATCATATAGGTAAATTCGACACTGTTTCCGCTTTCGGGATCGCCGGAGGTGGAGGTATGACAAGATGCGCAGTTTTCAAGCGCAATTCTTCGTCCACCGTGAAGTGCCAGGCTCTCAACCTGATGACAGGTGTAACAGGCATCGATTGAGACGACATTTCGGGTTTGAATGTCTTCGCTTGACTCTGACGAGGGTTGCCAATCCAGGAAGGCATTGGCCGTTACCTGAGGAAGCTCAAGTTCCAGGGTCGCTCTCTGGGTTGAGTCGGCGCTGTAAGTAATCGTTAAAGGCTCTGTTACTGCTGCAATATTGACCTGATATGTGTAGGCATAGCTACCGTCACCATTATCGAGGAAACATTCGTCACAATCGGCAGCTTTTTCAACATTGGCCTGATATTGGTTCGAAGGGTTAATGTGCGACTCACCTTCAGGGAGCCAATCCGGGTTAGGCGCCTTCTCGGCATTGATATAGGCCTGCCAATGAAAGCCTCTGTCTACCTCTGTATCCCCCATCGTTTCACTGACACGAGTGAGCTGGGCAATTCCAAAGCGTAAGTCATGCTCTTTAGTCAGCCCCAATACAGCGACGCCATTGGCATTAGTCAGGTCAAAATTAATGGTAACCGTGCCATCGGTGACCATTGCTGTGTTGATATTGGCGGACAATGTCGCCGTGGAATCGATATTGACACCGATCACGCCATCTTTTCCATCTTCCCCGTCTTTTCCGTCGCTTCCACAACCAAACAGTAGGGCAGAGCAAGTCAGCGCAATCAAACTAAGCGTCGAGCTTTTTCTTTTTATATCCATAATTTCGCGTTCCATTTTTGCATCATCAAGGGGGAAACGCTTATCAATTTATTGCATAAGCGCCAAGCATATGATTCTTATTAGTTAATGGGGTGCACCTTTAATATATCGGCCGGAGCACCTGCGCCATGACAAGTGCTGCAGCTTTCTGTACCCGCTGTCGCATCGGCTTCGCTACCCATAAACACGGCGCCCTGTTGAGTCATATGGTCCCGGGATGTGTCACTAGAGTGGCAATCACTGCAGATGGCTGCGGTCGCACTGGTAAAACTGCCGTCATCTATGGCTAAAGGCCTGACACCCGAATATAAGGGTAAGGAAGCACTGAGAAGTCCGGTTTCATCACTGATATGGCACTGAGCACAATTACCGATCTGTCCCGGGTAGTTGAGTGTTTCATAGCCTTCACGTTGTGCACTGTGAAGCGAATGGATCAGGTGCTTGTAATCTGCCGTAGAAGTTGACGGATTCGATACAGAAGCGTCTGCCGTCATATTGGGGTTATGACAAAGCTGGCATTGCCCTTCTAAATCATTGCGCGAGCCGTGGAAGTTCAACTCCTGTACGCCATGGCAACTGCCGCAGGTCTCGTTGGTCACAACGACTCTTCTTCCTGTTTCCGTTAGCTCAGCAGCAGAGAAGAACTGATGACTCGATTTAATGTTTACTGTCGAGAAGGTATCTTCTTCGCAATCACCTAAACTGCCTTGTGATGAGCAGAGCTTGCCTTGGAGCGCTAAGATTCCCTTGTCTGACTCAGTTCCAGCGGGAATGGTCAGATCGCTTATTGCATAGGTATAAGTGCCGTTACTGCCTGAGATCGGTGACGTGTCTTGCAGCTTTAATGATTTAGCTGATGGCGCATAATCGAAACTGGTGCCCCAATTACCGTAGACACGTAGATCATCGATAAAGTCGAGCTTATCGGCACTCTCAACATACACCGCATTTGTTGCTGGGTTGGTTAGCCTGATGCTAAAGGTTACAGTGTTGTCTGAAAGACTCGCACTCACAATGCTAGCGTTAAATTGCGCCAGCGCCTCATTGTCACCGCCATCATTGTGGACACTTGTCGTCCAGTCTGAGTTATGACAGGCGACACAGTTACTGTTATCCGTTTGTGCCGGATGCCCCTTGCCTGATGGGAAATCAATATTGGTATGGCAAGAACCACAGGCTTCCATTCCCGGAACTCGTGCCCAGTTCATGTTTTCGGTTAAGGCTTCATCAGCTACGTGACAGGTTTGGCAATTAGCCAACTCTCCCGGGAAACCGGTCAGATGTTTAGCGTGGATCATCTGAGGAAATATATTGTCGGGGTTGCTCACTTTATCGGCGTTGTGACAGGTTACACAGGTCTCTATCTCATTGTACTTCTCGAAACCAGAAGGGCCGTGAAAAGCCAAGTCGTTATGACAGGTGTTACACGTCTCTATGGCGATAAGGTTACGGGTATAGGCGGGCTCGCCGCTGTCGCTCCAGTCGAAGTGTTGGTTAGTGATTGGCAGTGGAGTGCCATCGGGCAAGACGTCTCCGCCAATCTTTATGACCATCCTCTGAGTCGAGCCGGGCATATAGCTGACATCATTTAACCCATCAAATGCCTCGCTGAACGTATAGCTGTAGTTGCCATTTTTATGATCGACCAATTCACCGGTGCAACCCGATGAACAGCTTTCCGAGACAAAGTACTGCCATTGGCTGCTGTTACCGGCATTGGTATAACCTTGGGGAAGCAGTTGAGCCGCAAGGTAGGTGCCAGTACTAATGCCGACAACGGGTTCATCGTCCTGATTGCTAACACGATAGTTTACCGTTGCGATACTCGCATTTGTTGTAACATCGGTGATCTCAACCATTAATGTAGAGATATCACTCGCCGGTGGGCCGCCAGGTTCCCCGGGGTTCCCCGGCGCGCCATCATCACCGCTACCGCACGCCGCAAGGATCATTGCTAAGGTTAGTGGTATTAGTTTGTACAGGCTCACCATGTTTGATTTTGTGCTTTTATTCATCATATCTTCCTTGGGATCTGTGCTAATTCTGCTCTTGCTAAATCTTATGTTTCCAAATCTACTGTTTCCAAAACAAGCTGTTATCGAGTGCCCCCGATTCTGCAGAGGGGAAAACTGTATTTTAAAGTCGATAGCTTAAGGTCAACCCAAGGTAGTGGGCACTATAATCGTGACTGAGAGAGCCGAAGGTCAGTACATTCGGTATTGCGTCTAAGGTTATCTCCTGGTTACTCCAGTCGGCATCTTCATATTGCTCGAATATCCAATCGACACGCATTGCCAGCTTTTCACTTAGCTGATAGTCGGCAAATGCGTTGATATTGTGCTTGGTTGAGAAATAATCACCAAAGGGAGAGGTGAGGCCCTGAGTTAACTCGGTGTCGCTCTGTCCATCGGAATAGTTGTAATCGAGACCGAATGAGAGTTTGCTGTCCATTAGATTTTGATACTGCATTCCTGCGCCAACGAGCGTGGATCGCTCATCTAAATTAGCAGTCCAGTTTGCATTACCGAAGTTACTGCTACCGGCCTGTTCGCTATCGCGCCAATCTTGGTTCATAAAGACATTTATGCTTAAATCCTGGTTGAGCAGATATTGAGCCGAGATGTCATAACCTGATGTTTTAACATCGGTAAGGCCTATATGTGTATCGGTATAATCATCATGACTCGTGTGCACGTTAGCGCTGGCAGATAATGCCCCCGAGCCATTATAATTGGCCTGAAAACGGTATTGCTGGTGCGCTCTGTCGGCAAGGTAGGATTTTTTCATCAGTGGATTGCTGATGCTTGATGTCGTTGTCACGGCTCTGTATTCGCTACCGCTTCTATCCTTAACTTCCGCTTTTAAGGAAAAAGACCAGTCTTGGGAAGGGCGGTAATTTAGCCTGCCATAGACACCGGATTCTTGCAGCGTTTCCCTATCCAGATCGCTGTACTTATTGTGATCGTATTGATAACCCGTATCCAGATAGATGTTACGGCTGAATCGGTATTTAGCCGCGAAGGATGCCTTCTGCCTGGTTCGGTCATATTCAGGGTTGGTCGCTGTACCTGCATAATAGCTGTCTGTAATGACTTGAGGCATATTCAAAATCCGGGTTTTATTGTCTCTATCCTTGTAGTCGTAGGTTGCACGCACACTCAGTTCACGAGTCATTCGTCCGGAATATTTTAGTGTCATCTCTATCATGTCTACCTGCCCATCTAAACTGGAAGCGGGCAGGGCTGGAGAGGGGCCATTGATCGTTGTGGGGAGGAAGGTTTCGTCTTGGGTGAAACGGCTAAAGCCGGTATGCATCAGCATCTGATGTCCATTGCTGCCCAATTGCGCATTGGCAGCGATACGGTAGGCCTTATTATCGGCAGCTGTCGCACTCTGCCCTCTATAAGCCGCACCAAAAGTTGGAGTGAACGCTGACTGCCAGTTGATGGCTTCATAGTCATTGTTGTAATGACTTAACGTGGCATCGACACCTGCTAGCCAATTGGTGCCATTAAAGTAAATTTTCGCGCCGAGATTATCTGTTGAATCGTCGATAGGTTGGGCCAGCATGACACTGTTGGTCAGTAAATTACCGCTGAATGTTCGCTTACCCGTACGCGCTTCATGTCTGTAATCCAGCTCAGCCTTATAGAAGCGACCGGCATAATTTGCGCCGAGATTAAACCTATCGCGTTGAGTCTTGAGTTCAACCGAGGCTGCACTGTTTGACAGTTCTGTCATTTGTCCGGTCGTTGCGGCAGCAGTCCAGTTGTCCGGCAAATTCATCCTATCGCCATCGATCAGATAGGGCGTTAATGCACGGTTTGTATCGTAGTTAGCAATTCCCCGATAGCCTAAGACGATGCCATATTGTCCGGGAGCGCCAGTAGAGACTTGAGCACTACCATTATCATAACCTAGCTTGTCGGCTTCGATTCGGGTCTGATATCCTGATTCATTTTTTAATAGAAGGTCGGCTTCCAGATGGCCCACTATGCCGTCTTTGTCTGTGCCGCTGGTATTTCCGAAATGGCTATCACTTCCATCGTTATAGGCAATACCAGCACCTATCGCTCCTTTGGTATCACTCGATATATTGCAGCGTTTGCATTGCCATTTATCAAGCTTTACCGCTGCACGATTAGCCTGTGATAACCCATAACCATCCGCGTATGCCGGTGACAATAAGCTGCCTATCGCCATGGCGACCAAACTCAGTTTTATTGGCAATAGGTCTAAATAAGTTGTGAGGTTTAAAATTCGTCTATTCATTTTTATTACTCCCCATTAGCGCTGTAGCAGCTTGCCGGATGGATGGTTAGAACCATGGATCTGGCTGTGGCAGTTCATGCAACTTTGGCCTGCATTAAAGGCATTATTTGAATTAGCAAAAACGGCATTTGAAGCATGGCCATCTGAGGCATGACACTGCTGGCACAGTTGAGGAGGTTTACTTATCAACATGCCTTCATTGACGCTGCCATGTGGGTTATGACAATTAGCGCAGTTATCACTTACCGGGGAATGCTCCCAGAGTTTTGGCCCCCTTTTTTCAGCGTGACAGGAGTAGCAGTTCTCGTTAACGCTCATCTGATTAAGGTTCGAGTCACTTAAACTTCCATGGGGATTATGACAATCACTGCAGATCATCTGTTGCCACTTTAAGGGATGTGCTGAGCGTTTATGGATATCGGCTTTTTGTTGAGTGTGACATGAACTGCAGACTTCGACTTCTCTCTTACGGTCGCTAATTGGATCGTTACCCGTATGAACTGAATGACAACCGCTACAACTAACATCGGCATTGTCATGGTGATTGCCGCTCCATGCCATGCGTTGTTCGTCATTATGGCAACTGAGGCAGACACTATTTTGTTTTTGAGCTGGAAGGGGAGAATCAGCTCCGAATGTGATCATGGGTTCTTTGCCGCCACGATTGTGCTTGCCCATTGGCCCGTGACAAGCTTCGCATTGAAGATCAGCCATAGGAGAGCCATTAACGTCCGGATTTCCGTGAACCCCATCAAAGAGCGCCATTACCTCGGAACTCTTTCTGTGACACATAAGGCAAGAGTCTGCACCTTTCGGGGAGTATTTACCTTCGACAAACTTATTATCGAGAATGGCCTCGACTTCGGCAGGGTCTTTATCATCCCATGGTGCGGCCGAAATATTGAAACTGATTGTTGTTAAAGCAAATAAAAGGAAGACAACGACCTTTTGTTTGAACCTAGCTAAATCCATGTTCATCATCACACATCCTGAACGCTTAAAAGGCGAATAGTTAGAATATTAGTAATTAGCTTAATTACTAATGTTGAATGGTAGAGTATTTTTGCTACAAATGAGTAACATTTTTGTGCAATAAGCCGGCTAGAGAGTGCTGATTTAGAAGGTAAAAATGAAAGTGTGATCTTGATCACGTTTGACTGGCGTTAGTTTCCCTACTATTTGTCAGGTAGTGATAATCATTCTCATGTGCAGTTGAGAATAAGAATGAATTGTTTTTAAGAGTGTATTAGTTGAGACTTTTGTCACATAATACATAATACAATTGAAAACTATTCTCGTTTTCACTACGAAACATTGATCTAGGTAAAGTTATTCTGGTTTTGCCTCCGTTAGAATTGATCCGAGTTTAAGAATTATTGAGACCTGTCGAAAGGTAATTGAGCATAATGAAATTAAGCGATTTAAATCCCGGCGAATACGCCACTATTTCAGAGGTAGGTCAATTAAGTTTGCCCTCCGTTGTTAAACGTAAGCTACTTTCCATGGGGATCACGCCAAACACCTCCTTCTTGATGATCCGAAAAGCACCGATGGGTTCAGGGCTCGAACTCGATATCAGAGGAAGCAAGTTGTGTATGCGTCGTGATTTAGCAGACGTTATTGATGTAGAAAGAGTAGAGGTGGAAAAAGCCAATGCCTAAGCAATTTCATTGTGTCACCGTCGGTAACCCTAATGCGGGAAAATCGACACTGTTTAATGCACTGACCGGCGCTAACCAACAAGTGGGTAACTGGTCTGGTGTGACAGTAGAAAAGAAGACGGGTCTGTTTACGCTCAATGGCGCGGATGTCTATCTTACCGACCTTCCTGGGATCTATGACCTTCTTCCGGCTGGCAGCAGCTGTGATTGTTCGTTAGATGAACAGATTGCTCAACAGTACCTTGCAGAGCAACAAGTGGATGGCATCATTAATCTTGTCGATGCGACGAACATCGAAAGACACCTCTATTTAACAGTACAGCTTCGCGAGCTTGGAATACCAATGGTCGTGGTGCTCAATAAAATCGATGCAGCAAAGAAGCATGGTATTGAGATCGATGCAGCTAAGTTGTCGCTTACATTAGGTTGCCCGGTTGTCAGTGTCTGTTCTCGCGATGAAGGCGATATCGATAAAGTTAAAGCGCAAGTGGTCGACCTGCTTGAGGGGAAAGTGTCTGAAGCTCCTTTAGTGCTTGATTATGACCCTCGCATTGAAACGGGTGTTAAGTCATTATTGGTTAAAGATGACAAGCTCAGCCGTGGGCGAGCCCTCGCTATGTTAGGTAATGGCTTAGGCTGTGGTAAGTGTAAAAATGGCCAGATGTTAGATGAAGTTAACCAATGTTCCGAGTCCCTGTCCAGTCAAGGTCAGGATATCGAGATCATGGTTGCGACAACGCGCTTCGATTTTGTTCAGAATGTTTACACTTCATCTGTAAATGCTAATGGCGCTGAAACCATCAGTGATAAGCTGGATAAGGTCATCCTTCATCCTGTAGCTGGTGTGCCCGTCTTCTTGTTTGTAATGTATTTGATGTTTATGTTCAGCATCAACGTCGGTAGCTCCTTTATCGATTTCTTCGATATTACCGCAGGAGCTATTTTTGTCGACCATCTTGGTGCATTAATGTCTGGAATGGGCTCTCCGGCCTGGTTAGTGACAATCATTGCTGGTGGTATCGGGCAAGGTATTCAAACAGTCGCTACATTTATTCCAGTCATCGCAGCACTGTTTCTGGCTCTTTCAGTTTTGGAAGGTTCAGGTTACATGGCTCGTGCGGCATTCGTTGTCGATGGCTTGATGCGTAGAATCGGTCTTCCCGGTAAAGCTTTCGTTCCTATGATTGTAGGTTTCGGTTGCTCGGTTCCTGCCATTATGGCAACCCGAACCCTGGGCAGTGAGCGTGAGCGTATCGTGACCGGCATGATGGCCCCCTTTATGTCATGTGGTGCTCGCCTACCGGTGTACGCACTCTTCGCGGCAGCCTTCTTCCCTGAATCTGGTCAGAACCTGGTATTTTTGCTTTACATCATAGGCGTGTTAGCTGCAGTGGGAACTGGCTTATTACTACGCTCGACCCTGTTGCCAGGAAGCAGTAGTGCCGTTGTTATGGAGCTGCCTAGCTACGAGAAGCCCAAGTTCAAGACTGTGATGAACCGAACTGGCAAGCGTACCAAGAGCTTTATAATGGGCGCGGGTAAAACCATTGTCATCGTTGTGACGCTTTTGAACTTCGTTAATGCTATCGGTGTTGACGGTTCATTCGGCCACGAAGATAGTTCAGAGTCTATTTTGAGTGTCGCAAGTCAAAAGGTGACGCCTCTGTTTGCGCCTATGGGGGTGGAGCAAGATAACTGGCCTGCTACTGTCGGTATCATTACCGGTATTTTCGCTAAAGAAGCTGTGGTTGGAACACTAAACAGTCTGTATAGCACGCCAAGCGATGCTGAAGAGGAGTTAGCACCTTTGTCTGATACCTTCAGTGAAGCACTTGCGACGATTCCTGAGAACCTGTTTGGTATTGCTCCTGATGATCCCTTATCAATTTCAGTGGGTGATGTGTCATCAATAGAAGCGGCTTCAGAAGAGTTAGAAGTTGATACCTCTACCTTTAGTGCGCTACAAGCTGGTTTCTCTGGTGTTGTTGCTGCCTTTGCTTACTTGTTGTTTATCTTGCTGTACACTCCTTGTGTTGCCGCTATGGGCGCCCTGGTTGGTGAGTTTGGTGGACGCTGGGCAGCTTTTGCCGGAACCTGGACATTTGGTTTGGCCTACGGAACGGCAACTATCTTTTATCAGGCCGCGACCTTTAGCGCACATCCGCTACAGTCGAGTCTCTGGATAGGCTTCTTCGTGACCGCCTTAGTTGTTTTCTATGTGTGGTTGAAACAGAAAGCCAAGCGTAGTCAGACGATCATTCCCGGTATAAAGGTCATTACCGAATAAACGTTAAGGTATTCATGGTTTAAAAAGCAGCGATTTTTCGCTGCTTTTTTGTTTTATCATGCTTTGTTTGTTATTTTTATACATCAGTCGTTGTATCTCGCCCTGAGATATAGGATCATCTTTTGAATTATATCAATATCATCGTTCTTTAAGAGGAATCACATGAGTCATGTGGACAGCGAAGTTCGTCCAAGTAACTTCATTCGTAACATCATAGATGAAGATCTTGAAAGCGGTAAACACACCAGTGTACATACCCGTTTTCCACCAGAGCCGAACGGCTTTCTTCATATTGGTCACGCTAAATCTATCTGCCTGAATTTTGGTATAGCGCAAGATTATAAAGGCCTATGTAATTTACGTTTCGATGATACCAATCCTGAAAAGGAAGATATCGATTATGTACATTCGATTCAAGATGATGTGAAGTGGCTGGGATTTGAGTGGGATGGTGAGATCCGTTATTCATCTAACTACTTCGACAAGCTACATCAATATGCCATCGAGTTGATCAATAAAGGCTTAGCGTATGTCTGTTTTCTCAATAGCGAAGAGACCCGTGAATACCGTGGCACATTAAAAGAGCCGGGTAAGAACAGTCCTTATCGTGATACTTCAGTTCAGGAAAACCTTGAGCTGTTTGAAAAAATGCGTAAAGGTGAATTCAAAGAGGGTGAGTGTGCACTTAGGGCCAAAATTGACATGGCTTCATCTTTTATGTGCATGCGCGATCCTGTTATTTACCGTATCCGCTTCGCTCATCACCACCAAAGTGGTGATAAGTGGTGCATCTATCCGATGTACGATTTTACCCATTGTATCTCTGATGCGATTGAAAACATCAGTCATTCATTGTGTACATTAGAGTTTCAGGACAATCGTCGCCTCTATGATTGGGTGCTCGATCAGCTGGATGATTTTCAAGCGCCAAACAGAACGCGTCAGTATGAATTTTCCAGACTGAATTTAGAATACACCTTGATGTCAAAGCGTAAGCTTAACGACCTTGTGGTGCGTGATGTTGTTCATGGTTGGGATGATCCGCGTATGCCAACTATCGCGGGCCTTCGTCGCCGTGGTTATACCTCTGCTTCTATTCGTGAATTTTGTAAGCGAATTGGTGTGACCAAACAAGAGAATATGATCGAAGTCGGCATGTTAGATGCGTGCATTCGCGAGGAGCTTAATGAGCATGCGCCGCGCGCTATGGCAGTCATTAATCCTGTTAAAGTGATTATTGAAAACTACCCTCAAGATCAGATTGAAACCATTAATGCTCCCGTTCACCCAAGTAATGAAGAGATGGGTAAGCGCGAGTTGGCATTTGGTCGTGAACTGTTTATCGATGCCGATGATTTCCGCGAGGAAGCGAATAAAAAGTACAAACGTCTGGTACAAGGCAAGGAAGTTCGCCTGCGTAATGCGTATGTGATTAAAGCCGAGCGATGCGACAAGGATGCTGAAGGTAACATAACGACTATTTACTGTTCATATGACGATGAGACTCTGGGTAAGAACCCAAGTGATGGACGTAAAGTCAAAGGCGTTATTCACTGGGTAGAAGCCACTACGGCTAAGCCTGCAGAGTTCCGCCTCTATGATCGCCTGTTTACCGATGCTAATCCAGCAGCAGCCGAAACGATAGATGAAGTGTTGAATCCAGATTCGTTAGTTGTGACACATGGACTCGTCGAGGCTGGTCTTGTGAATGCAGAAGCTGAAAAGGCTTATCAGTTTGAGCGTGAAGGCTATTTCTGCGCAGATAATAAAGATTCTACGCCAGAGAACTTGGTCTTTAACCTGACTGTAGCGCTAAGAGATTCATCTCAGTAACAGTTAGTTGCTTTAAAAATCGATGCATTAAAAAGGCTTTAGGTTTCCCTAAAGCCTTTTATTTTCTGGAGCTACGAGCTACGAGCTACGAGTAATAGATTAGATCTCTTTGCGCTGTTCGCGACTCGAAGCTTTCTTAGCTTTGTCTTTAGCTCCCAACTGTTCCCTATTGATACATAGGGCCAAATCCAAAACTCCACAGAATAACGCTCGACGCCATAAGCGCGACCAGTAGTACTAAACCTGCAGTGACTACCGAACTGGCGTAGATAAACCCTTTCTCCTCAGGAATGTTCATAATGATAGGCACACCCGTATAGAGCAGGTAAACCGAATAGGCTAACCCTATTAAGCCTACGACCATCATAAACCAGAGGGCAGGGTATAAAGAGGCGAGTCCAACCATAAATAGTGGTGTTGCAGTATATGAGGCAAGTTCAAGCGCTTGGGTATAGCTGGGTTTAGCATCGAAAGTTTTGGCCATCCAGAATGCAAGGTATGCTAAGGCAAAAACGCCGGCAATCAAGCCAAAATACATGCCCGCAGACATGATTAATGCACTTTGCTGGGTTAGAAATAGTGGTTCGCCCACTCCTAGATTCCACCCAATTTGGGTGGCGGCGATAAATGTGCAGATCACAGGGATGAGTGCAACGAGTAAGACATGGCTAAGACTGCTTTTTAGTGCTTCATGGCTTTTTTCAATGGTATGCCATTCTTGTTTAGGATGAGTGTAGAGCCCCATTAAGTGATTCAATATCATTATCATTATCCTCGTTCAGCTGTAACTTATGCTCGCCAAACTTCAGACGAACCTATATGCCTTTTGGCCTATTTCCCAAAGACCTTTCGGCTCACGATACCCAATGCTTACTAAGACGGGTTTTAAAACACGTCAGGTATATGTTTATTTATTGAACATAAACGGCTAAGAGTCAAGTAAGCATTGATTTTGATTTTGTTTATGATAGGAACTCGCTGAGCAAAGCTGGTAAAATATGCTGTAGGTTCTGAGTGGATGTTGGATGGTGAAGAGTGTTAACGGTTTTTTAATATGAACTGTGACTTCAGTCTCTAGAGAGCCTTTAAGATTTAATAGTATTGGTCGAAATTAACGATTAGAGAGAGATATGCAGCAGTTACTAGCCCCGATAGATGCTTTTTTAAAGTGTGCGACTCCCGATAGCTGGATTCAAGAAGCGATAAAGCCAGAGAATCTTGCCACATTACTTATCGATCATTGTAACTGTGAGCTAAAGGCTGCTCAAACAGGAATGTTTTTCGTTCGCAAATATGCCCTGGACAGAGAGAGTGGACTGCAGATGCTCGACTGGGCAAAACCCTATGAGCAATTTGTTTATGGTAAAGAGCGAGATATTGCTCAGTTTTTAAATCGCGATAGTAAAAAAAATGACTTTACTACTGGGTTTTCCGCTAAAAAGGGATTCGAGCATGGGCCCGTATTGATAGCAAAAATGGTGCGATTAATCAAAGAGGAGTTTCACCATTTCGAGCAGGTATTGGAGATCATGCATGAAAGGGCGATCCCCTATCAAAATATGAGAGCGGGTCGTTATGCTAAGGGAATGATGAAAATGGTTCGCACCCATGAACCCGCCGCATTAATCGACAAATTGATCATAGGTGCATTTATCGAGGCGCGATCATGTGAGCGATTTGCTAAGTTAGCGCCCCATTTAGATGAAGTGCTGAACAAATTTTATGTTTCACTATTACGTTCTGAGGCAAGACACTACCAAGATTATCTGCAACTGGCAGAGACGTTTGCCGGTGGAGATATTAGTGACCGTATCGAGGTTATTGCTGAGTGTGAGGCTGATCTCATCGGTTCAATAGATGATGAGTTTAATTTTCATAGCGGTGCACCAGCAGTGGCGGCTTAATGAGTCGGGTGATCGGCTCCCTATTGAGGCTTGGCTGAATAGCTCTAGGAGGTAAAGGGGTGAAACTTCAGTAGGGTTATTTCTGGAAAGGAAGCACTGAAAGCGCTAATTTACCTGCCGATACACTCAATACACTGGCTTGTTCATACCAATCACCAACGACGATACGTTTGAGTGCGACTCCTGAGCTTGAGCTCATCTCGTGAATATCGGGTCTGTGAGTGTGCCCGTGGATCATCTGTATTGTCTTTGTCTTATCCAGAAGCGCTGCCACCGCATTTTGTTCTACATCCATGATAGAAACACTTTTTTGCATATTGCTTCGGGTACTTTTACTCCTGATATTGCGGGCAATATTCTGTCTGGTGTTACGGGGAAGATGAGCATAGATCCACTTTGCAAGCTTGAGGTTTCTGAATTGCCTGAACCTTTGGTAGCCCTTATCCAATGTACACAGACTATCGCCATGGAGGATAACGGTTGGTACGCCGTATAGGTCGATGCAATGGGTTTCTGGCAACAGGGTCATGCCGGCTTTTTTTGCGTAGTCTTTACCTAGAAGGAAGTCGCGATTTCCATGAATGTAGTAGACCGGAATTGTCTTGGAAATCGTATTGAGCTTTTTAGCTAAGTCGATTGCGAAAGGTTCAGCCAGATCATCACCAATCCAGACTTCGAACAGGTCCCCTAAAATGTAGAGGGCTTGAACATCATCAAGCTGGCTATCGAGAAAATCGTTAAATGCGTGAGTAATATCAGGGCGATCAGCACTTAAGTGCAGATCGCCAATAAAAAGTGTTCGCATTAAACTGACTTATTCAGCAATGGATACTTTTTCGATGATAACAGCCTCAAGAGGGACATCTTGATGCATACCACGATTACCGGTGCTGACAGCCTTGATCTTATTAACAACATCCATGCCTTCAGATACTTTACCGAATACACAGTAACCCCAGCCTTGAGCCGATTCAGATTTGAAATCAAGGAATGTGTTGTCGTTGATGTTAATAAAGAACTGAGCCGTAGCTGAATGTGGATCTGAGGTTCTCGCCATCGCGACTGTACCAGTCACATTTGAAAGACCATTGTTCGCTTCGTTCTTGATAGTTTCATTGCAACGCTTTTGAGCCATATCTTCAGTGAAACCGCCACCTTGAACCATGAAACCGTCGATTACACGATGGAAGACCGTACCATCGTAAAAACCATCTTTTACGTAATTGATAAAGTTTTCAGCGGTAATTGGCGCCTTTTCTGCGTCCAGTTCTAGAGTAATGTCACCGTGGTTGGTGTGAAGAGTGATCATGTTTTGATTCTCAGTAAGTTTAGCAATAATAAATTGTGGCTGGATTCTAACGCAATTGCCATATCGCATAAAGAGGCTGGCATAATTAATAGCGACGATGGTGAGTCAAAAAGCATCATTTGACCGCCACTCACTGTGCCGAGAACTATACTCGCCAGACAGCTTAAACAAATCTGTGCTCAATCATTCACATCTGGCTAAAACTGTTGGAAGCAATACTTTGCGATGATAGACTTATCGGCTTATTTAATTGTTATACCCAAACGATCTCGAAATGCAGGATTCAGCATTTTTAAGTGGCTTGGGTATATTTTGCTGAAGAGAATATCGATGTTGAAGCTATACAACAGTCTGACCCGCCAAAAAGAGGAATTCAAACCATTACAGCCAGGAAAAATTGGCATGTATGTGTGTGGGATAACCATCTATGACCTTTGTCATATCGGTCACGGTCGTACTTTTGTCTCTTTCGACATGATAGTGAGGTACTTGCGTTACTCAGGATATGATGTGAACTTTTTGCGCAATATTACCGATGTTGACGATAAGATCATTAAGCGTGCTAACGAAAATAAAGAAAGCTGTGAGTCATTGACCGAACGTTTAATTGGTGAGATGCATCGTGATTTCGATGCGCTCAACATGAAGCGTCCTGACTTTGAGCCAAGAGCGACGCTACATATACCTGAGATTATCGATATGGTTGAAAAACTTATCGAGAAAGAGCATGCCTATGTGTCAGCTAATGGCGATGTACTGTTCAGTGTCTCCTCTTTTCCTGAATATGGCCGTTTATCCGGCCAAAACTTAGACCAGTTACAAGCCGGTGCGCGTGTCGAAGTGGAAGATAGCAAACGCGATCCTATGGACTTTGTGCTGTGGAAAATGTCAAAGCCCGGCGAGCCTACTTGGGAGTCACCGTGGGGACCGGGTCGCCCTGGTTGGCACATCGAGTGTTCAGCGATGAACTCGAAGCACTTAGGTCAACATTTTGATATCCATGGTGGAGGCTCTGATCTTCAATTCCCTCACCATGAGAATGAAATCGCCCAGTCTTGCTGCGCTCACAACACGCCGTACGTTAACTACTGGATGCATACCGGTATGGTGATGGTCGATAAAGAGAAGATGTCTAAGTCGTTAAACAACTTCTTCACCATCAGAGATGTATTAGCGCACTATGATGCGGCAACCGTGAGGTATTTCCTGTTATCTGGCCATTACCGTAGCCAACTGAACTACTCAGAAGATAATCTTAAGCAGGCAAAGTCGGCGCTTGAGCGTCTCTATACATCACTTAAAGGCTTAGACCTATCGGTTGAAGCTGCGCCTGCTGATGAGTATGTGGCTAAGTTTAAGGTCGCAATGGATGATGACTTCAATACGCCTGAAGCTTATTCTGTGTTGTTTGAGATGGTTCGAGAGATAAACCGTTTAAAAGAATCTGATCATGCTAAAGCATCTTCACTCGGTGTAAAACTGAAAGAGCTTGCCGATGTATTAGGTATTTTGGATCAGGATGTCGATACTTTCTTTAAGGGGGAAGGTAGCACTGACGAAGTGGCGGAAATCGAAGCCTTGATTGCTGAGCGTAACAGAGCGAGAGCCGAGAAGGATTGGCCCGCAGCCGATGTTGCCCGTGATGGCTTGAACGCACTTGGCGTTATCTTAGAGGATGGTCCGGAAGGCACAACCTGGCGTAAAAAGTAAAATTAAAACTTACCGATAAAAAAAGCCTGCAGATGCAGGCTTTTTTATGTCTGGAACATTTATGAAGATTTACCAGGGATGGGCATAAATCTTCGTTATGATTTTTTAGAACTTAGAACTTAGAACTTAGAACTTAGAACTTAGAACTTAGATTTAGTCATGATACTGCTCTGCCGCATAAAGGGTATTTTCAAGCAGGCTGGCAATGGTCATTGGTCCTACGCCACCAGGAACCGGGGTGATGAAACTGGCATTTTTTGATGCGGCATCAAATTGGACATCACCGGCTAAACTGCCGTCTTCAAGGCGGTTGATACCTACATCTATAACAATAGCGCCGGGCTTGATCCATTCTCCTGGTATGAAGCCAGGCTTACCCACGGCCACAACCAGCAGATCGGCTTGTCTGACTTTCTGTTCAAGGTTTCGAGTGAAACGGTGACACGTCGTTGTCGTACATCCTGCGAGAAGCAGTTCGAGACTCATAGGGCGGCCTACGATGTTCGAAGCCCCCACGATGACAGCATCTAAACCATAAGTATCAATACCTGTGGTCTTAATTAAAGTCATGATACCCATTGGCGTGCATGAACGAAGGACGGGAATGCGTTGTGCGAGCCTGCCTACATTATAGGGGTGGAAACCGTCTACATCTTTATCGGGTCTGATCCGTTCGATCACTTTCGATTCTTCGATATGTTCAGGAAGAGGTAGCTGAACTAAGATACCATCGATAGCCGGGTCTTCATTACACTCGTCGATAAGAGTAAGAAGATCTGCCTCAGATGTCGTGGTCTCTAGATCATAAGAGCGTGATAAAAATCCAACCTCTTCGCAAGCACGTCGCTTACTGCCAACATAAACTTGTGAAGCGGGATCTGCACCGACTAGAATCACGGCTAAACCTGGAACCCTCTGTCCTGCCTCTTTGCGGGCGGTAACTTTCTCTTTTAGCTGTGTTCGAATGGATTGAGCGATCGCTTTTCCATCGATTCTTTGAGCTGTCATTGGGGTGAATATCCTTTATGGGGCGCGATAAAAAAATCGGCGTCATTTTAACAGGCCAAGGTCTAAGTGTCATTTATTAAGCGGCGTAACAATCAGTTCTAATATACGGATAATTTAATTTCTGTAGATCCGGTGTCGTTCTCGTGAATCTGGTTAAATTCAAGCGCACAGTAATTATGTGTGGTGCACCTTTGCGTTGGCGTGGCATTGTTCTAATATTAGCTGCAATGTTTAGGGACTTTTATGTTCAATAACCCCAGATAGAGCAAAAGATAAACCTTTTTATTACGTTTAGTTTGTTAAATAGCCAAGCGAACTTTCTTTATAAAAAAACCGTTGACGCATTTCAAATGAGGGGATAAGATGCGCTCCGTTCTCAACGAGAAGCCTTACAGCTTAAGTTGTGAAAGAGATAAGATGATTCATCCCAAAATTGAATCTCATAAGTATCTCAAGAGTTAGAAAGAAAATTCGGTGATTAGCGCAGCCCGGTAGCGCATCTGGTTTGGGACCAGAGGGTCAGAGGTTCGAATCCTCTATCACCGACCAAATTTAGATTTATCAGTTCACCAAGGCCGATAAATCAGAAAGATACGTCTTTCAACGCTAATTCAGGATGTGAGTTTACTCACTTTCGAAGCGCCCGTAGCTCAGTTGGATAGAGCACCCGCCTTCTAAGCGGGTGGCCGCAGGTTCGAATCCTGCCGGGCGTACCATATCAGTGGTGATTGTAGCTCAGTTGGTAGAGCCCCGGATTGTGATTCCGGTTGTCGTGGGTTCGAGCCCCATCAGTCACCCCATTTCTTTATGAAGAAAGTAAAAAAAGCGACCCTAGGTCGCTTTTTTTACGCCTGAAATTCACGTTTTGAGGTCGACTCTGCTGTAAAGCGTGGCTATAATGTCGCGTCTTGATAAATATCAATTATAACGACTAGGGCCAGAATTCAGTTGTGATGGGCTTTCTAGTCAAATTTTAAGTTCAAGAAACGAATACCTTAATAGTTGATATTTCGACTATTAGAAAAGACGTTAGACTTATTTTGAGGTAAAACAATGCAAGTTTCTGTTGAAACAACACAAGGCCTAGAGCGCCGTCTGACCATTTCTGTTCCTGCTGAGCAGATTGAAAAAGCTGTTACAGATAGTTTAAAGAACGAAGCTAAGCGTGCTCGTATCCCAGGTTTCCGTCCTGGCAAGGTACCAGTAAGTGTCATCAACAAGCGTTATGGCAAGGCAATTCGTCAAGACATCACTGGTGAAGTGATGCAGCGCAATTTCATCGAAGCTATCATTGCTGAGAAATTGAATCCAGCTGGCGCACCAACATTTGTTGCTGGTGACACTGACACTGAAAGCTTTAAGTTTGTTGCTACTTTCGAAATCTACCCAGAAGTAGAACTAAAAGGTCTTGAAGCAATCAATGTTGAGCAGCCAACTTCAGAAGTGACTGATGCTGACGTTGATACAATGATCGAGACTCTGCGTAAGCAACACGCGACTTTCGAAGCCGTTGAGCGCGAATCAGTAGTCGGTGACAAAGCTAAGATCAACTTCGTTGGTTCAATCGACGGTGAAGAATTCGAAGGCGGAAAAGCTGAAGATTTCGAACTTGAACTTGGCAGTGGCCGCATGATCCCTGGTTTTGAATCAGGCGTTGAAGGTCATAAAGCGGGCGAAGAGTTCGATATCGAAGTGACTTTCCCTGAAGATTACCATGCTGAAAACCTAAAAGGTAAAGTTGCAAACTTCGTTATCACATTAAACGAAGTCCTAGCAGCCAACCTTCCTGAAGTTAACGACGAGTTTGCTAAACTATTCGGCGTAACAGATGGTGGTTTAGAAGCACTTAAAGCTGAGATCCGTAAGAACATGGGTCGTGAACTTGAGCAGGCGCTTAAAGCGAATGTTAAAGAGCAGGTTCTTAATGGTTTGCTTGAGCAAAACGAAATCGAACTTCCTAAGCCTCTTATCGATGGTGAAGTTGAAGTGCTACGTAAGCAAGCAATGCAACGTTTCGGCGATCAAGCCGCTAACATGCCTGAACTACCTGCTGACCTGTTCACTGAACAAGCTGAGCGTCGTGTAAAAGTCGGTCTGTTACTAGGTGAAGTCATTAAGACTAATGAGCTGAAAGCTGAAGATGATCGTGTTCAATCACTTATCGCTTCTATGGCTTCTGCTTATGAAGATCCAAGTGAAGTTGTTGCTTATTACAATGGCAACGAAGAGATGATGCAGAACATGCGTAACGTCGCTCTTGAAGAGCAGGCGGTTGAAGCTTTGTTAAAAACTGCAAAATTAACTGAAAAAGCAGTCAATTTTGAAGAATTTATGAACAAGGCTACTCAACAAGGCTAAGCTTAGCTTGACTTAAATGGTTGTTCACCATTTATAATGGCTCGTATGAGGTTCCTCATGCGAGCCGTTTTTATTTAGGGAATATTAATAATGCAAAATGCACCAGAATCAGTACTCAATGCACTTGTTCCTATGGTGGTTGAACAAACCGCTAAAGGTGAACGTTCATACGATATCTATTCTCGTTTGTTAAAAGAGCGCGTAATATTTTTGGTTGGGCAAGTTGAAGAGCATATGGCTAACCTTATCGTTGCACAGTTACTGTTTTTGGAATCAGAGAGCCCTGATAAGGATATCTACCTCTATATCAACTCTCCGGGTGGTTCAGTTACCGCTGGTATGGCTATTTACGATACAATGCAGTTTATTAAGCCAAACGTGAGTACGGTTTGTATCGGTCAGGCTGCCAGTATGGGCGCTTTTTTACTCGCCGGTGGCGCCGAAGGTAAACGTCATTGTCTACCAAATTCAAGGGTGATGATTCACCAGCCATTGGGTGGTTTCCAGGGTCAGGCATCTGACATTGCGATCCATGCCCAAGAGATCTTAGGTATCAAGAATAAATTAAACCAGATGCTAGCCGAGCACACGGGTCAGCCGATGGAAATTATTGAACGCGATACCGATAGAGATAACTTTATGAGCGCAGCCGAAGCGGCTGAGTATGGACTCGTAGACTCAGTGTTGAGTAAACGAGGCTGATTTTTGCCTTTGCCTGAGCTATGCTGAGTTTAGGGCAATAAGATGATTTAGGCAGTAGTGCAGACTGTTCAAGAGGTAGTGTAATGGGCGACAACAAAAGCAACGGTGATAGTGGGAAACTGCTGTACTGCTCTTTTTGTGGAAAGAGTCAACATGAGGTTCGTAAACTCATCGCTGGCCCTTCAGTATATGTTTGTGATGAGTGCGTTGAACTCTGCAACGATATTATCAGGGAAGAGATTAAAGAGATTTCACCGAAACAAGATCAAGATAAGTTACCGACTCCAAGAGAGTTGAGAGCGCATTTGGATGATTATGTTATTGGGCAGGAGAAGGCTAAGAAAGTCCTCTCTGTGGCCGTATATAATCATTACAAGCGCTTAAAGAATGCTGGACCTAAAGATGGCGTAGAGCTGGGTAAGAGTAATATCTTGCTGATTGGTCCAACGGGTAGTGGTAAAACATTGCTTGCCGAGACCTTGGCTCGTTTCTTGGACGTGCCTTTCACTATGGCTGATGCCACGACGCTAACCGAAGCCGGTTATGTCGGTGAAGATGTCGAGAACATCATTCAGAAGCTGCTGCAGAAATGTGACTATGATGTTGAAAAGGCGCAGCGCGGCATCGTTTATATCGATGAAATTGACAAAATCAGCCGTAAGTCTGATAACCCGTCGATCACCCGTGATGTTTCCGGTGAAGGTGTACAGCAGGCACTGCTTAAGCTGATTGAAGGTACGGTTGCTGCAGTTCCACCACAAGGTGGCCGTAAACACCCACAGCAAGAGTTCTTGCAGGTAGATACCTCTAAGATTCTGTTTGTCTGTGGTGGCGCTTTCTCGGGCCTTGAGAAGGTCATCGAGCAACGTTCTCACACCGGAACCGGTATCGGATTCGGCGCCGAGGTCAAAGGCGAAGATGACAAGGCGACTATCTCAGATACCTTGATGCAGGTTGAACCTGAAGATCTGGTTAAATACGGCCTGATCCCAGAGTTTATCGGTCGATTACCTGTCTTAGCGACTTTGGCTGAACTCGATGATGCTGCGCTTATCCAAATTCTATCAGAACCTAAAAATGCGATAACAAAGCAGTTTGCAGCCTTGTTTGAGATGGAAGGTGTTGAGTTAGAGTTTAGAGAAGATGCGCTCAAAGCGATTGCACTTAAAGCACAGACTCGTAAAACGGGTGCTCGTGGTCTACGTTCAATTGTTGAAGGTATCTTGCTTGATATCATGTATGACCTGCCGTCGACTGAAAATGTGGCTAAAGTGGTCATCGATGAATCGGTGGTAAAAGGGGAGTCTACTCCTATACTCATCTATGAAAATAGTGAGTCTCAAGCGGCCGGCGCTGAGTAATTATTCGGCTAACCACTAAGCTGTAAATTGAAGAGGAGCCTATATGGCTCCTTTTTTATGCTCTCAGCTTATATAATTACGAATCACCATTGAAAACATCGAACTCATCCCAATATACTGATTAATAGTATCATCAAACGGAATCGAGCTATGACACAAGAGCGTGAAGCGCGAATCGAACTACCCGTACTGCCACTCAGAGATGTGGTGGTTTATCCTCATATGGTAATTCCGTTATTCGTCGGACGGGAAAAATCTATCCGTTGCCTGGAAACGGCAATGGAGCAAGACAAGCAGATTATTTTAGTTGCTCAGCGTGATGCTGAACTTGATGACCCGAGCAGTGATGACATCTTTGAGGTCGGCACCGTTGCCTCAATTTTACAGTTATTAAAATTACCCGATGGCACAGTCAAGGTATTAGTCGAAGGGGGTCAGCGTGCCCGCATAGAGAAGTACACGAGTGAGTCATCATTTTTTGTTGCTACGGCTCAATACCTCGAATCTAAGCCCATGGCCGAAAAAGAGGAAGAGGTCCTGGTTCGCTCAGCTGTCGGGCAATTTGAAGGCTATATCAAGCTCAACAAGAAGATCCCACCAGAAGTATTAACTTCTCTGTCGGGTATCGATGAGGCTCCTCGCTTAGCCGATACTATGGCTGCTCATATGCCGTTGAAACTCGAAGATAAGCAATCAGTGCTTGAGATGGTAGATGTTGCCGAACGACTCGAGTACCTGATGGCGATGATGGAGTCGGAGATCGATCTGCTTCAGGTTGAAAAGCGCATTCGCTCTCGTGTGAAAAAGCAGATGGAAAAGAGCCAGCGCGAGTACTATCTGAATGAGCAGATGAAAGCGATTCAGAAAGAGTTGGGTGATATCGATGAGTCTCATGATGAATTTGAAAGCCTAGCTAAGAAGATTGATGAAGCTCAAATGCCTGAAGAAGCCAAAGATAAGGCAACTGCAGAGCTCAATAAACTTAAGATGATGTCACCTATGTCGGCAGAGGCTACGGTTGTTCGTAGCTATGTAGACTGGATGATCTCTGTACCTTGGCGTCAGCGCTCGAAAATTAAGCGTGATCTCGCCAAGGCGCAAGATGTATTGGATACGGATCACTTTGGTCTTGAGAAGGTTAAAGAACGCATCCTGGAGTACCTGGCGGTACAGAGCCGAGTTAAACAGCTCAAAGGTCCTATTCTATGTCTTGTTGGGCCACCAGGTGTAGGTAAAACATCACTAGGTCAGTCTATTGCTAAAGCGACAGGACGTAAATATGTACGCGTCGCCTTAGGTGGTGTTCGTGACGAAGCCGAAATTCGCGGCCATAGACGCACCTATATTGGCTCTATGCCGGGTAAAGTCATCCAGAAAATGTCGAAAGTGGGCGTTAAAAACCCGTTATTCCTGCTCGATGAGATCGATAAGATGAGTTCTGATATGCGTGGTGATCCTGCCTCGGCATTGCTGGAAGTTCTCGATCCTGAACAGAACTCTACCTTTAGCGATCATTACTTAGAGGTTGATTATGACCTTTCTGATGTAATGTTTGTAGCAACGTCTAACTCGATGAATATTCCCGGTCCTTTGTTGGATCGTATGGAAGTCATTCGCCTCTCGGGTTACACGGAAGATGAGAAACTTAACATTGCTAAGCAGCATCTTTTGCCGAAGCAGATAGAGAGAAATGGTCTGAAGGCAAAAGAGGTGACGGTAGACGATAGTGCTATTATCGGTATTATCCGCTACTACACGCGTGAAGCTGGTGTACGTGCGCTCGAGCGTGAGCTTTCGAAGATTTGTCGTAAGGTTGTTAAGCAAATCCTACTCGATAAGACACTGAAACATGTGGATGTGAACCAGGATAACCTGAAGTCATTTCTCGGTGTTCAGCGTTGTGACTATGGTAAAGCTGAGTCGAACAACCAAATCGGTCAGGTGACTGGTCTTGCCTGGACAGAAGTCGGTGGCGATCTTCTGACTATCGAAGCGACCTCTGTGGCAGGTAAGGGCAAGCTAACCTATACAGGTTCACTTGGTGATGTGATGCAGGAGTCCATTCAGGCTGCGATGACCGTCGTTCGTGCTCGTGCGGAGCAGTTAGGTATTAACCCTGACTTCTACGAGAAACGTGATATTCACGTGCATGTACCTGAAGGGGCAACACCGAAGGATGGTCCATCTGCCGGTGCAGCCATGTGTACGGCGTTAGTGTCGAGCTTAACAGGCAATCCTGTGCGCGCCGATGTGGCAATGACAGGTGAGATCACCCTGCGTGGTGAGGTTCTGCCTATTGGCGGCCTTAAGGAAAAACTCTTAGCCGCGCATCGTGGTGGAACTAAGGTTGTATTGATTCCAAAGGAAAATGAGAGAGATTTGGAAGAGATCCCGGCCAATGTCGTTGCCGATTTGAAGATTTATCCTGTTCGCTGGGTGGACGAAGTGCTTAAATTGGCGCTAGAACGACCAGTAGAAGGCTTCGAAGTCGTCTAAAGTTTGGGCTAACGCAAGAAAATGCAGAATTGCTTTAAAAAAAATGCAAAAAGGGGCTTTTTAAAGTCTCTACCTGTGGTAGCCTAGGTCCGTGGAGAGCTCAAACCCCTCAAGCCCTTATGGCAACTGGTTTTGAGCTATTTCCAATTTTATTTATTTGCTTTTCCTATAGATCTTGAACTTTAGATTCAAGCTTGTTATAAAAAGCCTCCGCAGACCGCTCCAGAGAAGGATTCGGTTGCGGCGCAAAAAAATCACATTCAAGGGGATGACATGAACAAATCTGAACTAATCGAGAAAATCGCTTCTGGTGCTGACATTTCTAAAGCCGCTGCTGGCCGTGCATTAGATTCTTTCATTGGAGCTGTAACTGACGGCTTAAAAGAAGGCGATAAGATTTCTCTTGTTGGTTTTGGTACTTTCGAAGTGCGTCAACGCGCTGAGCGTACTGGTCGCAACCCACAGACGGGTAAAGAGATCAAAATCGCAGCAGCTAACATTCCTGCGTTCAAAGCAGGTAAAGCTCTGAAAGACGCTGTAAACTAAATTAGTTTTACCGCGCTTTGTGAAGCTTCATCCATTTATAAAGTGCGTCGTAATGACAAGCACTGCTTTAGCAGTGCTTTTTACGAATAATGAGACAAGCTAGGCACTTAGCAATACATAAATGCTAACCACCTAAAGTTTACGAAAAGGCGCATCTCCCAAAGTGATGCGCCTTTTTATTTATTAATCGCAACGAGCGAGATATCAGATGTTAGAAAAGATTCGCGAAGGCTCACAGGGCGTGATTGCAAAAAGCATTCTGGTTCTAGTAATACTTTCCTTTGCATTTACTGGCGTGAGTAGTTACCTGGGATCATCTACAGAGGCAGCCGCTGCCACCGTTAATGGTGAAGAGATCAGTGAATCAGCCTTAGAACAAGCCTATCAAAACGAACGCGCTCGTCTAGAGCAACAACTCGGCGAGATGTTTGCTGCGTTGTCGGCTGATGAACAGTATCTGGCGAGTGTAAAGCAAAGCGTTTTAGAGCGCCTTGTTGCAGAGAAATTATTGGATCAGACCGCTACCGAATTAGGCCTGCGAGTATCTGATGCACAGATCAAAAATGCCATCATGACGGAGCCTGCGTTCCAAACTGATGGTCAGTTCGATAATGATCGATACCAGTCAATCTTGCGTCAGCTAGGTTACCAAGCGAACTCATTCAGAAATATGATGCGCACTGATATGACACGTCGTCAGTTGGTTGCTTCGCTAGTGGGCTCAGAGTTTGTTCTACCTGGTGAAGCAAACTATCTTGCCGATATTCAAGGTCAAACTCGTGATATTCGTTACCACGTGGTAGATGCGACGCCTTTCGTGACCGAAGCCGTTGTTACAGATGAACAGGCAAAATCATATTACGATGCCAATTTGGCCCAGTTTATGAGCCCTGAAACATTGAGTCTGGAATATATTGAACTCAATGCAAAGGATATGGCTGCCGCAGTGACAGTGTCTGATGAAGAAGCTAAGACCTATTTTGATGAGAATAAACAGCAGTATCTAAAAGCTGAGAAGCGTTTAGCTGCACATATTCTCGTGAGTCTTGGTGACGATGACTCTGCAGCGAAGGCAAAGGCCGATGCAATCTACGCTAAATTGCAAGCGGGTGAAGACTTCTCAGAATTGGCTAAAGCTGAATCTGAAGATACTTTCAGTGGTGAGCAAGGCGGTCAGCTGGATTGGTTTGAGCCTGGCGTCATGGAGCCAGCGTTTGACGAAGTGCTTTACTCTCTGTCTAAAGGTGACTATTCGGCTGTAGTGAAAACCAGCTTTGGCTATCACATCATCAAGCTGCTCGATGTTCAGCCTGCAGCTGAAGCGGCTTTTGAAGATGTGAAGAGTAAGATCCTTGCCCAGCTCAAAGAGAAGAAAGCAGTCGATCAGTATTTTGGTCTGCAGCAGACGCTTGCCGATGTGACTTATGAAGTACCGGACACGTTAAGTGAAGCGGCGAAAGAGTTAGGCGTTGAAGTTAAGTCTACGCCAGTATTTTCCAGAAATAACGCACCTTCGCCATTTGATAATGCTGACGTATTGAAGGCTGCCTTCTCGACTAACGTATTACTCGATCGCATGAACAGTGATGTTATTGAGGTTGAAGCTAACCACGCGATGGTTGTTCGCATCAAGTCTCATACCGCAGCGGGTACCGTTGAGTTTGCTAAGGTTAAGTCTGCCATTGTTGAACGTCTGCAACAGGAGCAAGCTAATGAAGTGGCACGGGCTAAGGCTCAAGAGTTAATGACATCATTCAGTTCAGACTCCGCAGGCTCAGACTATATTACCAAGACTAAACTGGGTCGTTTCGATCAAGAGATCGATGGTGGTATCGTCGGTAAGGCGTTCCAAATGGCTCAACCAGCTGCTAGTTCAGTGGTTGATACCGTTGCGCTTGCTTCCGGTTATGCGGTAGTCGTGCTCGATAAGGTTAATGCAGCAGAAGCTATCGATGACAATATGCTGAGTTCTTTGAAGCAAAGATTAAGCTCGCAATACAGCGAAGGTGACTACAGAGCACTTATCGCAACATTGAAAGCGAACGGTGAAGTGCTTTATTCTTCGGCGCAATAACTGAAAATCGTTAGTTGAATGAAAAAAAGCCAGCACTAGCTGGCTTTTTTTATGGCTGGAATTCTTTCAATGATGAAAGGTTCGAGGTTCGAGGTTCGAGGTTCGAGGTTGAGGTTCGAGGCTTGTAGCTAATACGTTCTTAACGTAGGGGGACTTTAATCGCGAATGTTTCTGGAGAGGGAGAGCAAAGAGGAGGAGGTTGAAAGCTTAAAAAAGAGGGTAGGGTATCAATGCAACATATCTTTGATATATTGCATTGAAGAGCGTTACAGCGGCTCGTAGTGATTAATCTACGGCAACCATAACATTGCTAGCCTTGATTACCGCATATGCAGTCCCGCCGACTTTAAGGCCTAAGTGTTCACATGATGCCTTAGTGACCACTGAAGTGATCTCTACACCCGGAGCCAGCTCGATAACAACTTCATTATTTACTGAGCCTTCTTCGATAGATTTGATCTTACCGTTAAGTGAATTACGTGCACTGATTTTCATTTTAGTTTCCTCTACTATAAATAGGGCTCAAGTGTAATTGAATGCATCTTCGCGATGGAGTGTTAAATAAAAAAAATGCGTCACTTTTAGAAGTGACGCACATTTAATAAATATTCTTTAATAACAGGTGATTAAAAAATAATTAATAGCGTTTAAAACTGCTCTACGTCGAAATTAACCTCAGGGTTAACATCGGCTTCGTAGTTAACCTTTTCGATTCCGAATCCAAACAGCTTCAAGAACTCTTCTTTGTATTCGCGATAATCGGTCAGCTCGCTCAGGTTTTCGGTTGTTACCGATGGCCACAGGTCACGGCAATGCTGCTGGATCTCTTCACGCAGTTCCCAATCATCGAGACGTAGGCGGTTAGTGTCATCGACTTGTGGTGCTTGACCGTCTTCACGGTATAAGCGCTCTGCAAACATGCGGTTGATCTGTTCCATACAACCTTCGTGTAAGCCCTCTTCACGCATCTTCTTAAAGACCATAGCGATATACAGAGGCATCACCGGAATCGCCGAGCTGGCTTGAGTCACAACACTCTTAAGTACGGCGACATTGGCGCTACCACCGGTTGGTGACAACTTTTCATCCAAAGCTTTAGCTGCACGGTCTAAGTCCATCTTGGCTTTGCCTAGTGCACCATTCCAGTAGATAGGCCAAGTCAGCTCGGTTCCGATATAACTGTAAGCGACGGTCTTACAGCCATCGGCGAGCACGCCCGCATCAGAAAGGGCCGCTAGCCATAGCTCCCAATCTTCACCACCCATGACGGTTACTGTATCTTGGATCTCTTGCTCTGTAGCTGGCTCAACACTTGTTTCAATGATTAAGTCTTTATTGGTATCGACAGCCGTTGCAGTATAAGTTTCACCGATAGGCTTCAGTGATGAGCGAATAAGTTCACCTGAGTCGGGCAACTTTCGAACCGGAGAGGCGAGAGAGTAAACCACCATATCAATCTGGCCTAAATCGGCTTTGATGATATCGATCGCTTTTTGCTTAGCCTCGTGGCTGAATGCATCGCCATTGATACTCTTAGAGTATAGGCCTTCAGCTTTAGCAAACTTGTCGAATGCGGCTGAGTTGTACCAACCGGCTGTGCCTGGTTTTCTCTCAGTTCCCGGCTTTTCAAAAAATACACCCAGAGTTGCAGCGCCACTGCCAAAAGCGGCAGCAATACGTGAAGATAGACCATATCCACTAGAAGAACCGATAACTAATACGTTTTTTGGGCCATTAGTGAGAACACCTTTAGCTTTAGTGGTATTGATCTGTTCGAGTACATTAGCTTCACAACCAACAGGGTGAGTGGTGGTACAGATAAAGCCACGTGTTTTAGGTTTGATTATCATTTTTCTGCTTCTCTTAAAAAAGTGAGGATAGGATAATTAATCGAACGTGAAATGGCACTTATTTTTCGTCATATTTGCTAAATTATCCAGTGGTTGGAGCAGTTCACGTCTCTGTTTGACTCTTTTTAGCGTTTTGGATTTAACAATGCCTGCTCTTGAATTAACCTTTGGGTATACTCATGTTGAGGAGAGTTGAATAAATTCTCTGTTGTCGCCTTTTCTACCATTTGTCCCTTGTGCAAGACCATAATTTTATCACTGAAGTGGCGAATGATATTCAGGTTATGGGAGACAAAAATATAGGAGAGTCCCATCTCTTTTTGTAGTTTTAGCAGCAAATTAAGGATCTGCGAACGTACCGATAAGTCCAGCGCAGTTAACGCCTCATCGGCAATGATTATTTTTGGATTCAGCATTAAGGCACGGGCAACGGCTACACGCTGCTTCATTCCTTCCGAGATCATATGAGGATAAAATTCAGCATGTTCCGGTAGCAGTCCGACCTTTCTTAGTGTGTCGACCACTTGCTCTCTTCTCTCTTTTTCATTGAGAGTCGTATTGAACTTGAGTGGCTCATCCAAAAGGTCACCGATTGTTAGTTTCGGATTGAGTGACGTATTGGGATCCTGAAAAATCATTCTGATTAATCTACAGCGTTGCTTCAGATTTCGGGTCTCTAATGCATCGCCCTCGAAATAGATCTCTCCGCCACTGCGAGTCTCTGCACCAACAAGAATGCGCGCGAGTGTACTCTTTCCTGAACCCGCTTCGCCAACAATAGCCAAGGTCTCACCTTTGTTCAGTTCAAATGAAACAGGTTCGAGTGCTTGGGTATAGTTACGCTTAAATCTCTTGTAACCAGTAAAAAAACGCTTACTGAGATTATTAACTTGTAGTAGTGGCGTCGTCATTACATGGCTCTTCATGGTATGGGAAATGGCACGCAAAATAGCGATTTTTCTTATGGCACAACTTGGGCTGATTAACACATTTCTTCTGTGCTTCTGGGCAGCGAGGGCCTAAGCGACAACCTATGGGAAGGTGTTGCAGAGCAGGAGCCGAACCTGGCAAGGTCTTCATCATCGACTTGTGTTTAACCTGGCCCGAGTAGTCCGGAATATTGGCCAACAGGGCTTTAGTATAGGGATGAAAAGGCTGATTAATGATCTCTGAAGTCGGACCCGATTCCATTATCTGGCCACAATACATGACAGAAAGTTGATCACACCAAATCGATAAGGTTTCCAGTTCATGACTGATGAGTAATATCGAAACATTATGTAATTGATTTAATTTGGCCAGTAGTCTGAAAATCTGAGCTTGAGTTTGAACTTCCATAGAGTTTGTGGGTTCATCGGCGATCAGAAGGCGTGGCTGATTTGCAACGGCAATGGCTATCATTACCTTTTGACATTCGCCATCAGAAAGCTCCCAGGCATAGCTGGTCATTACTTTTTGCGTGTCTTTAATGCCAACCTTATGCAGCCACTGTTCTGCGCTACGTTTCTTGTCTCTCGCTCGTTGCCAAAAATGTAGCTTCTTGTTTTCAGGCATGGCTTCAATGAGCTGATCTCCAACAACAATAACAGGGTCTAAGCTACTGGAGGGATCTTGAAAGATCATGGCTATTTCACTGCCCATGATGTTTCGTCGCTGCTTTGGACTCATCTCCAACAGGTTGTGACCATCCCACATCATGCGATCGGCTTTTATGCACCAGTTATGGCCGGGGATCCCTAAAATCGCTCTTGCAAGCAGGCTGCGACCCGAGCCAGACTCACCGACTAGCCCGTGCACCTCGGCCGGATTAATCGTTAGGCTGACTCTTTCGAGTGCCTTGACTCGTCCATGGGGCGTGTCAAGTTCGATAGTGAGGTTACGTATATCAAGTAATGGCATAACGGATTATTACACGCTTAGTTATTGTATAGGCGATAACGCCGATCTTAAGCCGTCACCGACTAAGTTAATGGCAAGTACACTGCATAAAATGGCAATGCCAGGAATGGTGACCGTCCAGGGAGCGGTCAATAAATTATCCATCCCTTGTGAGACCATCGCGCCCCATTCCGGGCTTGGAGCCTGGGCACCTAAATTCAAAAATCCCAATGCGGCAATATCCAAAATGGCTGCCGATATGCCCAGGGTGGTTTGGATTATCACAGTATCCCAAACATTAGGCATAATAACATACCAAAATATCTGAAATGGGTTCGCACCATCGAGTTTCGCGGCAGTCACATACTCTTTTTGTAACTCTTCATGAATGGCTTGGTGAATTGAGCGAACGAATTGCGGGGTGAGCGCGAGCCCAACGGCCCAAAATACATTATCCAGCCCAGGGCCCATCACGGCGACGACGAGAATGGCCATTAGCAGTGATGGGATCGACAGCAGTGCATCAAGCAGATGACTTAAAATACTCGACTTAAGCCCTTTCATCATTCCAGCCACAGCACCAATAACGAAGCCTAACGTCAATGCCGTTAAGACTATGCCCAATGCCATGCCGAATGTCAGATGTGCCCCATGTAACAAGCGGCTAAAAATATCCCTACCTAAATCATCGGTTCCAAGAAAATGCTCAACGGTACCAGCAGGATCCCAAGAGGGGGCCAGCAGTAATGCATGTGGGTCTTGTTGCTCGGGCGAATAGGGAGCAATGAGTGGGCCAAATATTGAAAGTAACAAGATGCCAATCACCGCCCATAAGCCTGCAAATGCAAATGGGTTATCAGAAAAAGAGTGCCAGATCTTTTTCATGGGAGATGGAATATCATCTTCCTGATAGATCTTAATTTGAGGCATAAAGTTCTTTCCTACTGAGTGGGTTGATGGCCGTATACAATACTTCAATCATGATACTGATAAAGATGATGATCAATGCAACAGCTAAGACTCCCCCCTGAATAACCGTGTAGTCGCGTTGATATATGCCCGATACGAGCCAGGCACCGACACCGGGCCAGGCGAAAATGACCTCCACGACCATGGCGTAACTCGCAAATGGGCCTAACATTAATCCCAGATTTTTTAATACAGGAATTAACGCGTTCGGCAGTGCATGACGTAATACTACCCTTGAGGTATGAAGCCCGCGGGCCTCGGCGGCCTTAATATAGGTTTGATCCATAATGGTGATTATCGCCGCTCGGGTGATCCTGACCACAACGGTAAAGGGCAAAACTGCCAATGTAATTGCCGGTAAGATGATATGCAGTAAGGCATCGATAAACGCCGAGGTACTGTACGGCGAATCTGATAACAGGGTGTCTATCAATACAAATCCTGTTACAGGTTCTATTTCATAGAGCAGGTTTAACTGCCCAGAAATCGGCAGCCAGCCCAGCTGAACGCCAAACCATAGAGAGAGAGTCAGGCCCAACCAAAATACCGGAATTGAGTATCCGGTTAAGGTTATTGCCATAATCGTATGTTGGGTAATTTTGTGTCTGCTTAAGGAGGCAAGTACGCCGAGCGGGATCCCCAATGTTAATGCAAGCATGGCTGAAACGGCTGCCAGTTCAAATGATGCCGGAAGTACCGATGCCAACTCTTCGATAACGGGTCGTTGAGAGGTCGCTGAAATACCCAAATCGCCACTTAATCTCTGCTGCAGATAGGAGAAAAATTGACTGAGCTGTCCATCATTTAGGCTGTAATCCCTCTCTATCTGTTCTAGCTGTTGCGTATTGGGGGAGTGTAATCCCGTTAGCGCAAAACTTTTTTCTACCGGAAAGTGGCTGGTTACAATGAACAGCACAATAAACAGTACAAAAGAGGTTGCAATAAAAAGGTTCAGCCTGCGAAGAAGGTATCGTGCCATTAGTGCTTCACCTCAATATTAACATCGCTGATATCATCGTTATCATTACCACTAAATGAAATACCTCCGAAAGGAGTCAGTCGGCTTTGTTTAACATCTTTGTGTTTAAATGCGAGTCGGGTGGCATGAGCGAACGGTAGCATAGGAAGCTTATCTGCAAACATCGCTTCTGCTTGCTGATAGAGAACTTTTCGTTCATCCCGAGAGGTTGTTGCTCTTGCCTTGGCAAGAATACTATCAAATTCAGGGCTACACCAACGGGAACGATTACTGTTAGAGGCGACAGATGAACAGCTGAGAATCGGCGTGAAAAAGTTATCTGGATCGCTGTTATCGGCATTCCAGCCAATTAACACCGAGTCATAGCTTCGCTTACTTAATTTTTGATTGAACACGCTCCAGTCATAACTGATGATATTGACCTTTACTCCGATATTAGCCAGATCGGCCTGGATAAGTTCGGCTGTCTTATGGGCATTCGGGTTGTAGATCCGGGCAACTGGCATGGCCCAAATATCGACAGTTAAATTTTCGACCCCCGCTTGCTCTAACAGCTGTTTAGCCTTTTGAGGATCGAACTCAATAATGCTTTTGTGCTCTGAATATGCCCAAGACATAGGAGGTAACATGCCTGTCGCTGCAACGGCAGTTTTTTGATAAACGGCTCTGAGAATATTGTCTCTGTCCACGGCGTGGGCCAATGCTCTTCTCACTCTTACGTCATCGAATGGCGGCTTTTGAGTGTTAAAAGCCCAGAATGCCACATTAAACCCAGGCTGCGAGTCAACTTCGAGCTCTTCATGCTCTAGTACAACCGGCAATTCTCCGGCCTTGGGGAGTGCCGAAACCGTGCAGTCTCCGGTGATCAGTTTGGCCAGACGGGATGTACTCTTAGGTGTGATATCGAAGACAAGGAGCTCGGCTTGCGGAAGCGAGCGCCAATATGCGTCATTTCTGTGATAGCGAATATATTCATTCTTTACATATTGGACAAATTTAAAGGGCCCAGTGCCTATGGGGAGTCTGTCTATGGTCTCTTCGCTGGATTGTTGAATGAGGCGTTGGCCATACTCTTCAGATAAAATAATGGCAAAGCCGGACGCTAAGTTTGACAGAAAAGAGGCGTCCTTATTATTAAGGTGAAAGGCGACTTCATAGTCTGATATTTTTTCAATCTTATTTATCAGTTTATCGAAACCAATACTCTGAAAGAATGGATAGCCGGTTTTGGAGACGGCATGATAGGGGTGGATGGTATCGATAATTCTGTTGAATGAGAACAGCACATCATCGGCATTGAATGTTCTTGAAGGAGTGAACCGAACCGAGTCATGAAACTTAACCCCTTCTCTCAATTGAAAGGTGTAGGTGAGTTCATCTTCACTTATCTGCCATTGGGTAGCCAAAGAGGGGACAATTTGCCCTGACGTTGCATTGTAGTCGACTAAACCATTGTAGATCTGCTGGGAGGTCGCATCGACTGTTGTACCAGAGGTTACAAGTTGAGGGTTGAAAGACTCAGGGTTACCCTCGGAGCAATAAACCAACCCCGGTGGGACATACTGCGGCCCACAGCCGGTAAGCAAGCATAATATGCACGCAGCGGTGGAGTAAGCAGACAGACGCTTTATCAGCACTCTCATCAAAAAAATCATTTGTTCAGAACTTTGTCAGCCATTTTAGCAGTGCAAATAACCGATGGGCAATGAGCATATCTTATTAATGAGTGTTAAGTTTTATCGAGAAGGTTGTATTTTTTTAGGATCCCGCGTAGTTGATGGTAACTTAAGCCTAGGAGCTCGGCGGTTTTCTTTTGATTAAATTGTCCCGCTTCTAATGCTTGCTTCAGCAAATTAACCTCAAGACCTTCACAATGTTCTTTGAAATCAATTGGGAAATTAATCACTTCCGAGGAAGGCTTATGACTCTCTTGACTCGAAATTTGTGACGGCCCAGATTCTACCGATGGCATTGACTGCTGACGTTCGAGCGTTTTTACCCTTTGTGTCGGTCGATAAGGAGAGGCAAAAGGATCCAGAATAATATTGGTAATCGGTGCCTGCATTTCAGCATTACGGTAAACGCTGCGTTCAACCACGTTCTTTATTTCTCGAATATTACCCGGCCATGAATAATCCATGAGTTGCTGTATCGCCCTAGGACTAAAACCTTCAAATAGTTCCATTTTCAGCTGCCTTGCCATACCGACTGCAAAATATTCGGCCAGAGGCATGATATCTTCTGTTCTATGCCGCAGAGGTGGCAAGGTGATTACATCGAAGGCTAGCCTATCGAGCAGATCGGCTCTAAACTCTCCCGCATCGGCTAATGAGGGGAGATCCTCATTGGCTGCACAGACGAGTCTCACATCGGTTTGGACTGTTTTACTGCCACCGACACGCTCAAACTCACCATACTCAATGACTCTGAGTAGTTTCTCTTGAATCAACCCTGAAGTATTGGCTAACTCATCGAGGAAAAGTGTACCACCGTGAGCTCGTTCGAACCGTCCTTCATGCTTCTTACTCGCACCGGTAAAGGCCCCCGCATCGTGGCCAAATAACTCACTTTCGAGTAAATTCTCACTAAGAGATGAGCAGTTAAGCTTAATAAAACTTTGATCCCATCGTTTAGACAGATAGTGTAGGCGTTCAGCGATTAACTCTTTACCTGTACCGCGTTCGCCAATGATCAGTACCGGCTTAGAAAGAGGCGCAACTTGAGACACGTGCTCCAGCACTTCTAACAGTGCATTGGATTGTCCGATGAGATTATCTTGCTGAAATTGATTTGGCACAGTAAGTTTTAGTCTTTCACGCTAATAATTGGTGAAATTAATAATAAGTCTCTCTGTTAATAAAAGAAAGAAAAAGTTAATATATTGGTTAAGTAACTGTATTATATGAAATATGAAAAGTTGGCACAGAAAGTGGATTAATATCTTCGAAACCAACGTTAATTAAAGGACAGCATCATGGGAATTTTCTCTCGCTTCGCAGATATCATTAATTCAAACATCAGTGCACTACTGGATAAAGCCGAAGACCCAGAAAAAATGGTACGCTTGATAATTCAAGAGATGGAAGACACCTTAGTTGAGGTTCGCTCAACATCGGCTAAAGTATTAGCCGAGAAGAAAGAGCTATTACGTCGTATCGCTAAAGTGCAGACTCAAGTTCAGGATTGGCAGGATAAGGCGGAGTTAGCCTTATCTAAAGACCGCGAAGATCTTGCTAAAGCAGCGTTAACAGAAAAGCAGAAGGCCGCTGAACTCGTCGCTACATTAGAGCAAGAGTTGGTCATGGTTGAAGAGCAGATAGCTCGTCTTAAAGAGGAAGTTAACCTACTTCAAGAGAAACTTGCCGATGCAAAGGCGCGTCAGAAGACGATCATTATGCGTAAGCAGACCGCCTCTTCTCGATTAGATGTTAAGCGTCAACTCGATTCGAGCAAGATTGATAATGCGATGACTAAGTTTGAGCAATATGAACGTCGTGTTGAAGGGCTTGAGTCACAGGTCGACGCATATGACCTGGGAAATAAAAAGAGTTTAAGTGATGAGTTTGCCGCGCTCGAAGCTGAAGATTCAGTGACAGCCGAGCTTGAAGCACTTAAGGCAAAGGTTAAAGGCAATAAGACTAAAACTAAGTCTAAGTAATAACAATTCAGAGGTGAGCTATGAACGCAGATATTTTAATGGCCCCAATTATTATTTTTTTGATAATAGTGGCTCCCATATGGCTGATTCTTCACTATCGCAGTAAGCGTCAAGTGAGCCAGGGACTTACTGATGAAGAGTATTCTCAGCTCAATGAACTTATCAACAGAGCCGACAAAATGGCTCAACGTATTGATACATTGGAATCGATTTTAGACACTGAGTCCCCACAATGGAGGAGCCGTGATGAGTGAAGCTAATGGGCGTACCTTATACCGAATTCCTCAATCAGGTAAAATTGCTGGAGTATGTGCAGGGATAGCCGATTACTTTAACTTTGAAACCTGGCTGGTCAGGGTCTTAGCGGCATCAATTTTTCTTTTAGGTGGTTCGGGTATAGTTTTAGTTATCTATGTTTTGTTATGGATGATATTAGATATTAAGCCTGGCACTGCAAAGGATAAAACAGCGCATAAAGATATCGAGGTAAAGAAGAAAGTTTGGCAAGCCGGTGAGCCTGCTAAGATGGCACTCAGGGACGTGAGTACACAATTTAGAAGTTTGGAAATAAGACTTCAAAAATTAGAACGCCATGTCACATCAGACAGCTTCGATCTTAAACAAGAGATCAACAATCTTTAATCCTTCCAATGGGCGGTCTAACCGCCCGAATAACTTTTAAGTGCAGGCTATGGGAAGTATAAACCGCTCTTTTTCTAAGTTAGGTAAAAAAGTTAGCCAAAAGACACAAGCATTTGCGCACCGAACTTCCGACAAACATATTCGACTAGCCGTGACCGGGCTCTCCGGGGCTGGCAAAACCGCCTTTATTACTGGTTTAGTAAATCAACTTCTAAACGCGGGTTTGATTGGTAAGAGTAATAACCTGCCTCTTTGGCAAGTGACTCGAGAGGAGCGCCTGTACGGAGTGAAGCTGGATCTTCAGCCTGACTTAACCGTCGCCAGTTTCGATTATGAGCAGGCGATGGCTTCGCTCAAACAAACCCCTTCTCAGTGGCCGGCTTCTACGCGGAGCATCAGTGAGCTGAGATTAGCGATTAAGTACCAACCTCAAAAAGGATTGTTAGCAAAGCTGACAGATAGTGCGACACTCTACCTAGACATTATCGATTATCCGGGTGAATGGTTACTCGACCTGCCCATGTTGAAGCAGAGCTTCAGTCAATGGTCGACGAATCAGACCCAGCGCGTGAATATCTTCAAAAAATCCGATTGTTATGGTCCTTTTAATAAGGCCGTATCTGAGTTGGACCTTTCGGCCGAGGCTGATGCCGCACAACTGAAACAGATTGCCTCTCTTTATCAGGAATTATTGCTCGATTGCGTCAACGGGCATGGGTTTTATTATGCTCAGCCCGGACGACTATTATTGCCCGGAGAGCTGGTTGATACACCGGTTTTAGCCCTGTTTCCTCTGTTGGGGTTATCTGCTGAAACAGTGACTAAATTGGAGGCGGGGGCCCCAAATACGGCCTACCAAGTATTGAAGATGCGATACAAACAATATCAGAGTAAAGTGATTATGCCTTTCTATAGGGAGTATTTTGCTAAATTTGACCGACAGTTACTCTTGGTGGATTGTTTTACTCCACTCAATAGTGGTAAAGCTCAGTTCGATGATATGACCCAAGCCCTTAATGGGATCATGGAAAGCTTTAAATTTGGTCAATCAAATATCCTTAAGCGGTTATTTTCACCAAGAATAGACAAGTTACTGTTCGCCGCGAGCAAGGTGGATCACATCACACGAGATCAGCAGGGCAATGTTCTTTCGCTATTGACTCAACTCGTGAAACAGAGTCAGAAACAAGCGAAATTTGAAGGCTGTGAGGTCGAAGTGATGGCGATTAGCGCTATTAAAGCGACTAAACATGCCATGGTCAGATCGGGTAGTGCGGAAGTGGAAGTTGTACATGGCGTCGACCTGTCACAGCAAAAAACGGTGACCGTTTTTCCCGGAGAAGTGCCTAAGACGCTTCCTAAAGCTTCTTTCTGGGATACACAAGGTTTCGAGTTCACCCATTTTGCGCCGCCACAAGCCATAGCCTCCACACAAGGCGCCGAGTTTGAACACATACGATTAGATCACCTACTTCAATATTTGCTCGGTGATAAACTCAACTAGCGGCTTGATAATGCTGTGGTCATCTTTATTGAGTCGGGAAACAGCTAAACTTGAAGAGTTAGCAGGTAATATTTCTATATTGGTAGAAAAATGATGCATGAAAGTGAAAATGGTCTGAAGAAAAAGCTGGTGTTTGAGCCGGTTATCGAAGAAGAATCGCCCACTTTGAAAGGGCCTCAACATTATGACGAACAGCCGCTTGAATTCACCGCAGAGCCACTAACTGGCGAGCAAAATAATGCTTTAGAAGGCGATATTGATGCCGCGTTCGATGCGGCCTTTAATGCCGAAAGCAAGGCTGGCAAGGGGCCTCGTCAGCGACGTTGGTCAGTACTTGCTAAGCTCTCTGTAGTAGGCGTGCTTGGTCTGGTCGTCACTGAAACCTTGTTAGGTTTACACAATGCCTGGATTGAGAGTCCTTGGTTGTTTGGGCTCTATGTATCTGTCACATCGATTATCTCTTTATGGGCTGGCACAATCACGGCGAGCGAATGGCGTAAGTTGGTAAGGCTCAAATCCGTTGAAGAGGCGCAACAAACGGGCGATCGACTGTCCATGAGTATGCAGGTTGGCGAAGCGGATAAGTTTATCAACAAATTACTCTCTCAATTGCCCAAAGATGTGGATCTGAGTCGATACCTATCCTCTGTCAATGATGAACATAATGATGCCGAGAAGCTTATTTTGTTCGATGAGCTGGTATTGAGTGAAAGGGATCTCATTGCCAAAAAATATGTCAGAAGGTTCTCTCAAGAATCGGCGCTTCTTTTAGCTGCCAGCCCGTTAGCCTTGTTAGATATGGCAATCATTCTTTGGCGTAACCAACGTATGATTTATAAAATTGCAGAGTGCTATGGTATCGAGCTGGGATATTGGAGTCGTATTAAGTTGATACGGGGGATTATTACTAACATTGTTTATGCGGGTACCAGTGAAATAATCACAGATCTGGGGACGCAACTATTGTCTGTCGAAATGTCGGGCAAACTGTCCGCCAGATTAGGACAGGGGCTTGGTGGCGGTTTGTTAACCGCGAGATTGGGTTATCAGGCAATGGCGCTGTGCAGACCTGTCTCGTTTCAGGATAAGTCACGTCCTAAGCTGTCAGGCATCCATAAAGAGTTACTCCTGGATCTTAAAGATTTCTCTGCAGCAGTTTTAACCAAAAGCGCCTCTCGTAACAAAGATTTTACATCTTGAGTTGGATAAATTTTTGACGATTGTTTGCTCAGGCTGTGAATTGGGGTCAAGGTAATTATCACTGACACTTAATACACACATAATATTTCTAATTGTCGGTGATGCTTAACACCACCAGGTTCACGGCTTACCGTACCTGGTGGTTTGGATATCAGACCTTGGAGAGATTTTATGCAGGATAAATGGAAGCCCGCCACGAAAGTGATTCATGCCGGACATATCAAAGACAGCTCTGGAGCGCTAGTCTCCCCTCTATGCCAGAGTGCCACCTTTGTCTTTGATACTGCCGAGCAGGGGGCTGCAAGATTTGCCGGCGATGAAGCGGGTTATATTTATACTCGTCTTGGCAATCCGACGACAGCCGAGCTTGAGCGAAAAATGGCGGTGTTAGAGGGCGCAGAAGCTGCGACCGCGACAGCGTCAGGCATGGCGGCAGTATCCTCGGCTTTGCTGGCTAATTTAGGTCAAGGGGACCACCTTGTCGCATCTAAAGCCGTTTATGGCTGTACTTTCTCATTGATGACCTCCCAATTGGCCAAGTTTGGTATTCGCGTGACTTTGGTCGATTTTAATGACCTTAGCGCGGTTGCAGAAACCATAACCCCAGCAACAAAGGTGATTTTTTGTGAAACCCCGGTCAACCCTCACCTTGATGTATTCGACCTCGATGGCATTGCCGATATCGCTAAGCAACATGGATTAATCAGCATTGTCGATAATACCTTTATGACTCCACTACTTCAGCGACCGCTGAGTCATGGTATCGATATCGTTATTCATAGCGCGACTAAATACCTCAATGGGCATGGTGATGTCATCGCCGGTATTATCTGTGGTTCTGATGATCAGATTGAAAAGATAAAATATGAGACCTTGAAAGACTTAGGTGGAGTCCTCTCACCCCATGATGCCTGGTTGATCTTAAGGGGGCTTAAGACATTAGATGTACGACTCGAGCGGCATTGTGATAATGCAGAGGTGATCGCACAATATTTACTGAATCACACTAAGGTCACCAAGGTTTATTACCCGGGTATCAAGGGACATTGCGGCTATCCATTTTTAGGGCAACAGATGAAAAGAGCCGGTGGAGTCATTGCCTTCGAGCTCGATGCCAGTTTGGAGCAGAGCATCAAATTTATTAATGGCTTACACCTTTTTGCCATTGCCGTAAGTCTGGGTGATGCCGAATCACTTATTCAACACCCTGCATCTATGACTCATTCTCCTTACTCAGATGAAGAGAGAGAAGCCGCAGGGATTGGTGCGAGTCTGTTAAGGATCTCCGTCGGTCTTGAATCGGTTGAAGATCTGATTGTCGACCTCGAGCAGGCCCTTATGCAGGTTTAGTGCTTCAGGTTTAATACCTCTGGTTAAATAGTCCAGGTTTACCAAAAACCAACGCCGCGCTTCCCTGCGCGGCGTTGGCTTTACGGGAGCTTGAAATATTAAATTTTCCAGAATGTATGGGCGATGATATACAGCACAAACATACTGACAAAGTTAATGATCACACCCGCTCGCATCATCTCCGATTGCTTAATAAACCCTGTGCCATAAACAATGGCGTTAGGTGGCGTTGCGACAGGCAGCATAAAGGCACAGGAGGCCGCGATACCTATCAATACGGATAACATGACCGGTGACAACCCTAGTGCCTCAGCGATTGCTGCAAACACAGGTACTAGCAGCGCAGCACTGGCCGTATTACTGGCAAACTCGGTAAGCATGACAACAAAGAAGATCACCGCAAAGGTGAACAGTGCCATATGGGTGTTACCGAAGATATCGGTAACCCAATGTGCCAGAAAGACACTGGTTCCCGTGGCTTTCAATATTGCGCTTAAGGTTAAACCGCCACCAAATAGGATGAGCACGCCCCAATCGGTAGTGCGTTCAATTTTCTTCCATTCGACTAACCCAAGGCCAGCTAAGGCAACAACTGCACTTAGGGCTACTACTGTATCGAATTTTGAGATCCCGCCGAGTGCCTGTGAAATGGGTTTACTGAATATCCAACAACATACCGTCGTGACGAAGACTAAGAGGGTTAGCTTGCCCTGGAAATTTAATTTGGTCTCTGAAGTCGATAACTTACAGATGACTGAAAGATCCGGTTTCAAGAATAGATACAGGGCAATAAGCATAGTTGGCAGCATTAATGCTACCGTGATAAGTCCAAACTCTAACCAGTCACTGAAGCTTAAACCGACTTGGGCAGCTGCGATCGCATTCGGAGGGCTACCCACTAAGGTACCAATGCCGCCTATGTTGGCGGAATATGCTATGCCCAGAAGCATAAACAGGTAGGTTTTTTTATGCTCTTTAAAGTCGAGTTGCTGCAAAATACCTAATGCGAGTGGCATCATCATCGCAGCCGTTGCCGTATTGCTTATCCACATGGATAGCAGAGCCGTTATACCGAATAAGAACATGCAGGCAAGGCTGAGCTTGCCCTTTGAAGCGGTCAGCACCCTATGTGCGATGAGTTTATCTATTCCCTGCTGGTTGAGCGCCGCAGCGAGAACAAAACCACCAAAAAAGAGGTATATGATTGGATTGGCAAAATTACTCATTGCCGTTTGTGTTTCAAAAACACCTAATACCACGGCCAAGATAGGAATGAGTATGGCGGTGATACTGATGTGGATAGCCTCGGTCAACCAAAGAATCGCGGCAAAGATGAGAATAGATAATCCTGTGTTGATGCCTTCTTCGAAAGGAAGGAAGTTATAAAGCATTATAAAAAGGGCAATATCGGCAAATAAAATGAAATGATTTTTCTTTGCTTTTATCTCTGAGGGTATTGGCTCTGTTAAACTTCCTTCGGCTTGTTCCATAGACATTCGAGTGTCCTTTATCGTTATTTTCAGGATGGAACACACTAGCTCAGCGGATCGATTACACAAAATAAATTTGATTGTGTATTTATTACGGCTACCCCTAATTGAATAGGTGATGTGTATCTTCTTTTGGTCGTGTTTTGTGACTCGGTATATGCTCCGATGATCTAAAAACTTCTGATTGAATTTCAAAACAGGGTTTTGGTTAGCCTGTATCTGTAAATGTGAAAATTACCAATAAAACAGGAAATGTGATCAAGATGGTGTTTTTTGGGTTGGCAAATGGGGCGGGGATCAATTGTTGGCGAGAAACGGGCTATTGATCTACATTTATTTAGTGGCCAGGGATTAATGGATTGATGGCCATAAATTAATGGATGACTCACAGAAGGAATGAACTATGAAACACACAGTTATTACTGCGTTATTTGCCGCTGCACTCTTATCTCTAACTATCAGCATTGCTGAGGCTAACACTAAGAACGCTGAAGTCGATACGGCTCAATCACAAAGCCAACATCAGGCTATCAACATTAACACCGCTTCCGTTCAAGAGCTGGCCTTACTGAATGGGATCGGCGAGTCCAAGGCGCAAGCGATAATTGATTATCGTACCAGCCATGGGAAGTTCGATTCAATTAACGACCTTGCTAAAGTGAAGGGCATAGGGACCAAGTTAGTCGAAAAAAATAAAGGAGTGATTACTTTGTAATCGAACCGGTCCATGGAAGAGTACTGTTTAACGATATCTGCTTATAGAAGCAGCAGTCGGTACGCTTCTTGGGATATGTTTAGTGCAAAGGCTTGATTGCTGGGCGGGCATAGTAGATAATGCTCGCCGTTCTCTGAGGTGTTTACCTCAAGAAAGCAATGGTGACCCTAGGGTCCCCCCGCAATGATAACCTGTGAACTCGGCCAGGCCCGGAAGGGAGCAACCGCAGCAGGCGACTCATGTGCCGGGGTGCGGCTCTAGGGGAGCCTCCAAACTCCCCTCTTTATATTCTAGTTAGTTCCATCCATATATTGCAGCTCTCTTAGCCTGAGATAACTGATATATATTTGATTAAAATCACTCTTTTTCTTTGTTCAAGTTAGCCTTTAGAAATGCACGCGACTTTTCCAATGCTGTTTGGATCTCTGACTTCATTTCTGCGAGCTCATTATAATCTTCGAAGAAATAGGTATCGACCAGATGGCGAATGTACCTTACCGGAAGCTGGTTGAGTGTGACGCAGCAAAGATCTGCAAGATAATCGGCGGGTAACTCATCTAACAAGCCTTCATCGGATAATAGTTCTATTAAGAGTACTTCGTAATAATTTCGAATTTCTAGTTGCATAGAGATGCTCCATGATAATTATCGTAATTGCTATTAGCGAAAAAGTTACTGACCATTAGTTTGCTACCATAATCGGTTTGCAGCAATAGAAATTTCACCCGGCCTTCCTGGTAATTCTAGTGCCAGTTTGTGATAACTGTCTAGCAGTACATTGGAAATATAATAGTTTCTGGTCTTGAAAGGACTGAGTTCATAAATACACGAGAAGCGTATAGATAAAGTGGTATTGAGAACTGATAACGCCAGCTTTTTGTGGCTGGCGTATCAGAAGAGGTGATACCGATTGGTATTAATTAGAGTTGTTTAATCGCCCAGCTCATGAACTCTTTGCGGGTTGCTTGATCTGCGTGTAACCACCAGTATTGCAGCATTTGCTGAGCGTGCGCTGCATCGCTTGTTTTATCACCTGAGACAGGAGTGGGGGTTATCCCCGCGTCAATAGGTGCAGGTTTGCTGACTGGTGCTGTAGGTGTCGTGGAAGCAAGTGCTGCACCACCTGTTGCAGCTGTAGCAACACTGGCAACATCTTGACCATTTCCACCACCGAAGAGGGTATTTACAAAAGAATCTTCACTAAATTCGGTTTGTTCGACTCTATAGTTCACCTGACCCTTATCGCTTCGTGTGATCACGACCTGGGGAGACTTTGCAAAAGCTTTCGGTTTCTTTACAAAATCGCCATCGGCAGGCTTTAGTTGATACTCATGATCTCCATCAACATCAATCGCAATGATAAATGGTGATGATTTTACAAAGCTTTCACCGTCACTAAAATCATCCTCAACCATGTCGTGGTAACGAATTGCAATTTTATGAGAACCATTGATCAGTTCGAGATTGGCCTTGTGATTGAATAGACTGGTCTCTATCTTTTTCCCATCGATGGCAAGGTATTCGAACGCCATTGGAATTTGCAAGTTGGCAGCCAGAACCGATGAGGAACCAAGCAGAGCGATGATAGCGGTGATTGGCTTGAGTGATTTCATTGTTACTCCTTAACGATAATAATTCGGATGTATATATCCAAACCAAACGGAACTAGTATCTTCTATTGGTTTGGCTATAAGGGCGTTCAAACGCCTGAATACGCTCTTCTATATAACTTATAGCTTGTCGGCATTTACCTAAACGTCGATGAACTAAAAGGATTTCATTTTGCATTTTAATTTTGTCAGCACTATGACAGTTTTCGAGTTCAGATTGCAAATTTTCAATTTTCTGCTCAAACTTCTGCACCCAATTATGGTGTTTATTGAGCTCTTCATAGAGCTGATGACTGTTTTGCATTACACCTGCAGCAATCCAGTTAAAGCCGCTGTCGTTATGGGTTTTCCTGCGGCGATTGCGAGCTTGAGCGATACGTGAGGCTTTTTGTTGTTCAGCCGATTTGACCCCAAGCGAGGTCGTATTTAAGGCTCTTCTTACTGCGGTGAACCTGTCTTGTATTCGCTCGCAGCTTAATGCGATAGTACTCGCCGACAACTTATTTCTGAGTAACTTTTCTAATTGTTGAATACTCTTATTTATCTGCTCAATACAAGGCTTAAGTTCGGCACCGGTTTGAATGAAAAGCTCATCGTTAAAACGTTCTGTATCCTGAAGTAATCGTCTCTGTCCCTTGGGCAGTACAGCGTCGTGTTGAAGTACTTCTTGCTCTAATTGTTTATGTTGGACTCTTAATCGTTTGAGTAGTTCATTTGTATTCAAAACCAGGCACCCCAGGCAAGTTTTGCCGCGATCAATAGTACGATAGTCACAAATACGGGTCTGATGAACTGCACCCCAAATTTTATGGCAGATCTGGCACCAATAAACGAACCTAACATCATGCAGAGCCCCATGGAAAGACCAATTACTAAGTTGACCTTTCCCAGGGCAAAAAAGATTAACAGTGAGGTGAGGTTACTGGTGAATGTCATCGCTCTGGCTAATCCACAGCTATGCAGAAGAGGGAGACGATAATAAGTGGTACTGCTTATTGTCCAAAATGCGCCGGTACCAGGGCCGGCAAAACCATCATAAAATCCAAGTACTAGCCCTTGGAGCCACTGCTTAAGGGCTGTAGCCGGCTTTTTCAATGGAGTAAAACTGTTACAACCCATCGAATTGGGTTTTAATAGCGTATAAATAGCGATGATGATGATAATGACAGGCAGCCATTTCTCTAACCAACGCTTGTCAATCAGATAGACGACAAATGTGCCGGTAACGGCGCCGATAAAGGTTGCAATAAACGTGTGGTACCAAAGATTTGGTGAGAAGAGGTTCTTTTTATAATAGGTAAATGCAGCCATGGATGAGCCAAAGCATGCAGCTAATTTATTCGTTCCCAGGGCTAAGTGCGGCGGGATCCCAACAGTAAGTAATGCGGGGATAGATAATAATCCCCCTCCACCGGCAACAGCATCGATAAAACCTGCGATAAGGCTAATGCCGGCTAATATGGTCCATGTTGAAGGTTCAAACAGTAAATCCAAAGGTATGCCTATTCAATTACGCGTCGAAAGGGAGGTAGAGCATCAAGTAATGATTTTCCGTAGCGTTTACTGACAAGACGTCTGTCCAAAATAGTAATGCGACCATAATCTTGTTCTTTACGGAGTAATCTACCACAACTTTGTATCAGTTTACGTGATGCGTCTGGTATCGTCAGCTGTAGGAAGGGATTACCACCTTTAATTTTAATGTATTCGGCATGAGCCTGCTCTACTGGCGAGGTAGGCACAGCGAAAGGAAGCTTAGTGATGATCAAATTAGTCAGGTACTCCCCCGGTAAATCCAGTCCTTCAGAGAAGCTTCCTGTCCCAAAAATAATACTCGGCTCGTTTTCATCACAACGTTTCTTGTGATTGGTTAATATTTCCTGTCTCGATGCCGTACCTTGTAACTGTAAACCTGTCTTTATTTTGTTTTCAAGGATATCGGCAACTTTCTCCATCTGCCAATAGGAAGCGAATAGTACTAAGGTCGCTTGCTCGCCTTCAATTAATGCCAGGATCTGTTCTGCAAGCTCTTCAGTATAGCTGTCATCGGTAGGTTCAGTTTTCATCTGAGGCAAGAAAAGGGTAGCGTTTTGCTCGAAATCGAATGGAGAATCTAAGGCAAGGTAACGGCTTCCATCATCGATAGAGAGCCCAACTTGGCGGGTAAAATGGTTGAAGTTATTCAACGCCCTTAATGTTGCACTGCAAAGTACAACACCAGCCGCCTTATCCCAGAGTAACTTTTCCAGCATAAATCCGACTTCGATAGGAGAAGCGTTAAACAGGTAATCGGTTTGTTTTCCTGTGACGAGTTCAATCCAACGCGCCATCGGGGCGCCCTTGGGATTATCCTCCTTCGCCATCATTTTCCACAGTTTCTGTAGGTTTTCTAGTCTTTGCAACATAAAGCCTGTTTCAGTTAGCAGTTGCTCTGACTGATGTTTGGGTATATCACCATCTTTAATTGCTTCACTGAGCAATACCAACATCTTATTAAACTGTTTGAGTGCCGTTGTCGAAACGGTGGCTAAGTTCTCAGCTTGTATCATTAAGGCGTCGGGCAATTTACCATGTTCGAATCTAATTCGATTTTCAGGGTTATCGAAGCGCTTAGTTTGAGAGTCGCAATAGTGGGCAATCTGATTTAATAAGCCGGTCAGATCTGTTACATGATCTTGCATCGCCTGGGCCGGGGCGATGATATGGTTACTCTTTATTTGGTTTTGTAACTTGCTACTGGTTTTATCGATTTTATCTAACCAATCGATGGCGCCACGCAAGGTAGATTGTGCACTGGAAAAGTCTCGAGCCACCATAGGCAAGTGATGAGCTTCGTCAATAATATAGTAAAGCTCTTCTGGATCGGGAAGAATGACGCCACCACCTAATTCCAAGTCGGCAAAAAGCAGACTGTGATTCGCTATCAGTACATCCCAATTGTCGAGATCTTCTCTGGCCTTGTGAAATGGACAATTTCGGTGGCTGGCCAACTGGCGATGACAACTGTGTTTATCGCAGGCGATCTGCTGCCATAAGTAGTCGGGCAGTTGGGAGGTCAAGGTGTCGCGTTCACCGTTCCACTTCCCTTCATGATAGTCTTTAAGCAGGGCTTGTAATTGCTTCACCTGACTATTGTCGGGCTTTGTTTGCCACATCGCCATTTGGGTGCCGTTGTCGGCACCGATGAGCATCTCGAGTTTAGACAGGCAGACGTATCGCTGTCGTCCTTTTACCAGCCCGAAAGTAAAATCTAATTCAGATTGTGCAAGGAAGAAGGGCAGATCTTTATGTAAAAGCTGCTCCTGAAGCGCGACGGTTGCTGTAGCAATACAGACTTTTTTCTTGCTGGCTAACGCAAGGGGAATCGAGCCTAATATATAAGCCAGAGACTTTCCTATCCCGGTTCCAGCTTCAACAACTATGATGCGTCTATGTTTATCGTATTCACCGGCAAGTGTTTTAGATATCTCTGCGACGATATAGTTTTGTTCACGCCTGGAGCGGAAGTTAGGTAACGCAGCAGCAATACCTTTATATATAGTTCGAATTTGCGTTTTTACGTCAGCAGATAACATGCGCATACAAAGAGAGAAATAGAGCTGTACATAATAACAGTGATTGCATAGCCTTAACTAGAATTATTTAGTTTATTGAGTAATACATTATCAGATTTGGTGTTAGCGTCGATTACCAACGAAACATGGGTCAGCCATTGAGGCTTGTTTAACTGTGATGAATAAAGAGATAAACCCGAATACTGTGCTAAAGGGGAGGGTGCTTTCACGGCATGTTGTTCAAGATTCAGTTTCACTATGGCTGCACTATTATGTGAAAACTGAAAATGGTCCCGTTTTGGTGAAAGTGCCACAGGCAGAGTTCATCTGTTTTTGTGCCACTGCAGACCTTACATCTTTACTTTCAATCCCCGCGCTTGGGGGGGTGAGAACCAAGGCGTTAACCTTACATAGCTTTGACTTAGATAATGTCACCGCTATCTATTGTCAATCCAGACAAGGGTTCAGACATCTGACAAAAGGTGCGATAGATTTAGGTATAGCCCTTTTTGAAGCGGATATTCGTCCTGAACAACGTTATCTTATTGAGCGTTACATCGCTCTCGATGCCGAATTTATGGGGCATTATACCGAAGTCACCCCCGTATCAAGCCTTCCGGTATTCATCGCTCAGCGTGCAAGGACCAGCTCGCTCGATATCAAGTTAAAATCAATCTCTCTGGATTTCGAATGTAGCTTCAATGGAGAGTTATATTCGGTGGGGCTTTATGGCCGAGATGACAATGGTGATGAATATCAAAAAGTGATCATGGTAGGCAACCAGAAAGATCAGGGGTCAAGCGAACAACATGATGGGGAGTTTAATCATATTGTCGATACTATCCAGTGGGTGAGTGATGAGAAATCATTGATTATTGCTTTGATAAATTGGTTTTCCGACTATGATCCCGACCTGATCATTGGCTGGGCAGTGGTGACTTTCGATCTGGCTCTGCTGTATCGAAGAGCAAAATTTCATGGTATTGCCCTTACTATTGGCCGTGGGGCGAGCGAACTCGGGTGGAAGGTTGCTGATAAATATCGGCCTGAAACCCTGACTTTACCTGGCAGGGTCGTGCTCGATGGAATCGATTGGCTCAAGGCTGCATTTTATCGATTCGATAGCTTCTCTTTAGAATTTGTTAGTCGAGCGCTACTTAAGCGTGGAAAAGCGATTCACAATGTAGACAACAGGGGAGAAGAGATCACTGAACTATTTCATCATAATAAACCAGCCTTGGCCTATTACAATCTCAATGATAGCCGATTAGTTTGGGATATTTTTAAGAAAACTCAACTGTTTGACTTTGCCATTGAGCGCTCTAGGTTAACGGGTCTGGAGTTAGGCCGGGTAGGTGGCTCAGTCGCGGCATTTAACAATCTTTATCTGCCACATCTTCATAGAGCGGGTTATGTCGCTCCCACCGGGGCTGCAAGTCAGGGACCTGAAAGCCCAGGTGGTTATGTGATGGACTCTATACCGGGTTTATATCGGGATATCGTGGTTTTGGATTTCAAGAGTCTTTATCCCTCTATCATTCGTACTTTCTTGATCGATCCTAAAGGCTTAATAGACGGGCTGGTATCACAGGAGTCCGATACTGTAGACGGTTTTCTGGGGGCCAAGTTTAGTCGACGCTCTCCCATCTTACCTCAACTGATAAAAACGTTAGCCGAACACAGGGAGGAGGCAAAATCTGAAAATAACGCCCCGCTTTCCCAGGCGATAAAAATTATCATGAACTCCTTATACGGTGTGCTGGGATCGAAATCTTGTGTATTTCATGATGCCCGCCTAGCGAGCTCTATAACGCTTAGAGGCCATGAGATCATGAAGCAAACAAGGAAGTGGATTGAGGAGTTAGGCTATCAGGTAATTTATGGTGACACCGACTCAACCTTTGTCTGGTTAGGTGGGCAGTCTACGGTAACCGATATAGATGTAATTGCTAAGCAGCTGGTGGAAACTGTTAACAAGAGGTGGAAAGAGAAACTAGCTAAGGAGATGAAACTCGACTGCTATCTGGAGTTGGAATTTGAATCGCATTTTGAACAGTTCTTTATGCCGACGTTGCGCGGGTCATCGGAAGGGTCGAAGAAGCGATATGTGGGAGCCTATACAAAAGTCGATGATCAACTTGAATTAGTCTTTAAAGGCATGGAGCAGGTGAGAAGTGATTGGAGTCCATTGGCCAGAAGGGTGCAACAAGAACTGTATTTTCGTCTTTTCTCTAAACTCGATGTTGTCTCTTTTTTGCGCGGAGTTATCGATGATCTCAAGCTAGGTAAGTTAGATGAAGAGTTGATATTTACAAAAAGGTTGCGTAGAGATATCAAGGACTATACCGCTAAGTCATCACCCCATGTAAAGGCTGCACAGAAGATGTGCCAATATAGCGCTGATGAGCAATATTCGAGAAGGGGCGCTAAAATAGAGTATCTCATCACGCTTAATGGTTCTGAGCCGGTGAAGTATCAAAAATCAGCGATAGATTATGATTACTACATAGAGAAGCAACTCCAGCCTATTTCTGATCCCGTCCTTACAGTACTGAAAGAAAGATTCAAAAACATTGCGTCTAATCAGTTATCGTTAATTTAGCTGAGTGCATCTTAATGCGTTGTTGTCAGTATGTTAACACTTGGTGATTTAGTTGCTGCTAAAGGGTTTTGTTGGTATTTTCGCTGCTAAAAACCGCGTTTTTTGTGACATTACTCTTTGAGTGATTACTAATATTTTGTTAGTCTCAATTGCAATCAGGAAGAAATAAAACAACGGAATGACACAAAATAGAATCAAGCAGACTGAAAACATTAAGGTTAGACATCACATGAAAAAGACTCTAGTAGCATCCGCATTAGCAGCCGTTATATTTGTTCCGTCGGTATCGGCAATCGAGATCTATAAAGACGACAAAAATGCCGTTGAGATCGGTGGTTTTATTGATGCGCGCGTCATCAACACTCAAGGTGCTACAGAAGTGGTAAACGGTGCATCACGCATCAATTTTGGTTTTACTCGCGAAATGAGCGATGGATGGAAAGCATTCACAAAGCTTGAGTGGAGTGTTAACCCATTTGGTAACAGTGAAATCAATTACAACAATGACAGTAGTATTTTTTCTTCTGACAGTGATGAATTTATTCATAACCGCCTAGGTTATGTCGGTTTAGGTCATGATACATACGGTAGCCTTACAATAGGTAAACAGTGGGGCGCTTGGTACGATGTCGTTTACAATACCAACTATGGTTTCGTGTGGGATGGTAATGCGGCAGGCGTATACACATATAACAAAGCCGATGGTGCGATTAATGGTGTTGGACGTGGTGATAATACCGTCCAGTATCGTAATGCCTTCGGAGATTTCAGCTTCGCAGTACAGGCGCAATTAAAGCAAGATAGTTTTGAAATTGACGAATTGGTACCAAGTGCAGGTCCATTCCAGAGTGCACCACAAGACTTCATGGTATCTGGTGGCTTAACGGGTACAAATAGCAGCAGTGTGACTACCGTTGAGTACAATAATACCTATGGTGCTGCCGCAACTTATGCTGCAACAGAGCAATTAACATTTACAGCTGGTTTCAACCTTGGCGAATTCGAAGCGACGACGTCACAAGGACAAAAGTTTACCGAAACTGATTACATATATGGTGTTGGTATCACTTGGGGTGGATTCGATAATGACGGCCTATACGCCGCTGCGAACTTCAACAAGAATGAATACCATGATACGGACAACATTGGCCGTATGATCCCGGAAGCTTATGGTGTTGAAACACTGGTTTCTTACAAGCTTGAAAACGGTATTCGTCCATTCGTTTCATACAATATTCTGGAAGCGGGTGATGCCTACCAAGCTATGTATGGCGGAGATGTATTTAAGCGTCAGTTCGTTGTAGCGGGTGTTCACTACGTTTGGGATTCAAATACCGTGCTTTACATAGAAGGACGTAAAGACTTCAGTGACTTTAATGGTAGCGAAGAAGCTGCGATGTCTATCTCTGAAGATGATGGCGTTGCTATCGGTATCAGATATACATTATAAGCTTGTTATAATATAAGCATTAAAAACGCCCTTTATGGGCGTTTTTTATTTCACTAAATATAGCGATGGCGATATTTAGTCAAGAATTGAAACGACAGAGATACAAGACGTCACCTTTATAATATAAGCAGAAGCTATATTTTGTTTTTCCCAATCAAGTTAAGCCTACTTTGTCAATCCCTTCACCCTATTCAAATTAAATTTTTAAAATCACGATAAATCGATTAAAAGATAGATTATCGGTCTTGGTGTAACGAAAGTTTTACGCATGTTACTTGTGTGTTAACTCTGTATGTAACTGATTAAATAGCATCACATTCTTCTTTTAAGCAAACCATATACTTGTATTAGTACTATCAGTTTTACTTTTCACATTCTGAGTATGATCTCGAGCTATATCTAACAATCTGTTTTATAAGGGACTAGATTGATTTTCAGGTCAATAAAATAAAAAGATGAACCTTATCAATATCTACTTTTTTCAAAACTGTTCAGAGAAATCTATCTAAAGAATTCAATTTTTTACACAGCTTTGTATAGAAAGTAATCGAATGAATGTCGCGTCTGTAAAAAAAACTATCGACTTGTTGATTAAATGTTTCATGTATGGTCTTATTTGTTTGCGAGTGTAGTCAGGTGTAACACTTTGTGTTCATCTGGATACATCTCATAATAAAATAAAAAAATAGAGTCCAGGGAGAAACAACATGTATAAGAACAGCCTACTAGCTAATTCAGTGCGTTTTGCACTAATTGGTGGCGCTGCAGCAACAGCTTTTGCAGCTCCTACAGTATTTGCAGCCGATGAAGCATCAGCTGATAAAGTAGAACGAATTGAAGTAACGGGTTCACGTATTAAACGTAGTGACCTTGAAGGTGCATCTCCTGTAACAACGATTACAGCCGATGATATGAAGGTTGAAGGTAACTTTACTGTAGCCGATGCGCTACGTAACAGTAACTTGAACTCATTTGGTTCTTTCTCTGAGCGTTCTGGTAGTTCTGCTCAGTCTCAAGCAACGATTAACCTACGTGGTGCCGGTTCTGAACGTACTCTGGTTTTGATCGATGGTAAACGTTTCCCTGGTTCACCTACACTTGGTGGTGCATCGGCAAACCTTAACGCTATCCCAATGGCGGCTGTTGAGCGTATCGAAATCCTAACCGATGGCGCCTCTTCAACCTATGGTTCTGACGCGATTGCTGGTGTTGTTAACATCATTATGAAGAAGAACTTCCAAGGTCTTGAATTTAATGTTGGTGGCGGTAGTCGTGATCGTGATGGCGGCCTGACAAGTAAAGAATTCTCAGTTGTTGCTGGTTACGAGATGGATAAAGGTAACATCACCTTTGCATTCGACCATCAGGATCGTGCGGGTATCTCAGATGCCGACCGTTCTTATACCGCAGCTAAAATTAATGGTGACTATGACAACGCACAAGCCTATGTAGATACCGACGGTTGGTCAATCTATGGTGCTACCGTTGCTTCACCAGATTTCTCTGAAGCTCAAGCTTCTGCACAGTGTGACGCGTTAGTTGCCGAGTATGGTTCTGATGTGTTCCGTAAAGTTAAAGCCGATGTCGATTGGGGCCCTGGTTCAACTTACTGTATGTATGCATATGGTAACGTATCTTATAACAAGGCATCTGTTGACCGTAACACTGTCTATGTTGATGCTAACTATGAAGTTGCTGAAGATGTTGAGTGGTTTGGCCGTGTTATGTTCACCCAGAATAACTCTTTCGGTCGTTACGCGCCTCCAGCAGCGGCTTGGAACAACATGGCTGCCGATAACCCACATAATCCATATGGCGAAGAGACTAAAGGTTACTTCCGCTGGGTTGATATCGGTACTCGTGACGGTAACGTAGAAGATTACAACCAGGACTACCTAACGGGTCTTCGTGGTACTATCAGCGCATGGAATGATGCTTCTTGGGAGTTCTACTACCACTACAACAAGGCCGATAACAAGTCTGTTGGTGAGTACTACTTGAGCTATTCAGGTCTTGCATATAACGAAGCAAACGGAATCGATCTTGGCTCTGAAGCTGGCGTTAACAACATGAAGGCGACGACTCTTACTCAAGGCCGTGCAGAGTTCCACCAGTATAATGCAGGTATTAACTTTGATGCATTTGAACTGCCAGGCGGTGAAGTCGCTCACTACTTCGGTATGGAATACTTCGAGCAAGATTTTGCTGAAATCTATGACGCACAATCTGAAGCGGGTCTGATAGGTGGTAGTTCTGGTAACTCTGCGGCCGGCGGTCGTGAGGTTTGGGCAGCTTTCTATGAAGCTGCACTTCCAATTGTCGATGACGTAGAGGTTAACGTCGCGGCTCGTTACGATGACTACAGTGATTTCGGTGATAACCTTTCACCAAAAGTATCTGTGCGTTGGCAGGCACTGGATAACATCGTAGTACGTGCATCTTACTCTGAAGCATTCCGTGCACCAGCACTGGATCAATTATATGCTGCTACGACGTTCAGTGCTGATTCTGGTGTGGATAACCCTTACTGTCAGTCTAACGGCATTGCAGATTGTCCTACTAAGCAATATGACACTTATATTAGTGCAAACTCTGACCTAGGTCCGGAAACGTCTGAGTACATCAACTTAGGTCTTGCTTGGGATATCGTTGATAATTTTGGTATTAAAGTCGATTACTTCAACTTGAACATCGATAATGTTATTAGCCGCCGTACAATTACTAACGTGATGGAAGGTATCGCTTCTGGTAGTTTGGAAAGCACAGATACATTCTATGTTGACCGTGCTCCTGGTACTGGCGGTAATTTAGGTAAGGCGCTTGAAGTTGGTACCGGTTACGGTAATGGCGACAAGCTAGAAATTACCGGTATCGACGTTGGCTTGAATGCTAACTTCGAAACTGAGATCGGTGACTTTGCTGTTAACTGGAATAACAGTTTCGTTCTTGATTATATCGAAGAAGTTGAAGGTGGTGCAGCGGCTCAAGATACAGCTGGATGGGCTGGTCAACCAGATTATAAGTCGGTATTTACTACGTCTTATACTATGAACGATCACCGCCTATCTTGGAACATGAACTATACTGCCAGTACTTATGAAACTGATGAGAAGAATGACGAAGGTATCCTGGTTCCTGATGGAGAGCTGGAGTCATGGTTGATACACAACATCAGCTATACCTATGACATCGGTAACTTCGGTATGATTATGCTAGCGGTTAACAACTTAACTGACGAAGACCCAGTATTGTCTTCAGATGGTAAGTTCGAAGATCCAGATCTGTATAACAACTATGGTCGTGAGTACCGTGCAAGCTATACAATCAAGTTCTAAGAGCTAGAAAAATATTTAATAAAAAGGCCCTCAGGGCCTTTTTTTTTTGCGTATTTTTGTATTATCTTCAGGTGATTACAATAACGGGAGCGAGTAGTATGAATAACCATTGGAGTGATTATTGGGAACAGGGGCACTTAACCTCTTTTGGTGAGAGCTTTACCAGTAACTATACCGGCGTGTTAAATGAGATATGGATTCCACGATTCGCAGAGCTATCAAGTGAATTTAAAGTATTAGACATCGCGACCGGTAATGGTGCCTTACCCTTGATGGTGAGCGACTATGTGAAGAACAGAGCTGTTGAGGGGGAGGTCATAGGTGTCGATCTGGCGAAAATTAAGACAGATATTGACTCCGTCAACCTGGCCGAGAATCTTAACGTAAAATTATTATCAAATATTGACTGTATCGAACTGCCTTTTGAGGATGGACAATTTGAGCTGGTAATATCCCAGTTTGGAATTGAATATGCGGATCTTAAAAAAGCGATTCCTGAAGCGTTGAGGGTGCTTCACAGTAAAGGACGACTCGCTCTGGTTATGCATCATGAAAACTCATTAATTTTGAGGCGAAACCGACGCATACTGTCGTTAATCAAGGCTGATGAAATTGAGACTATATTCAAGCTACTCAGTGGGATAGTCGATAAGATGGGAGAGGTGAAGAGCAAGCAAGATTTAGATAGAGCCAAGCAAGATGAAAGCTGTGAAGCCCTCAGAAAACAGCTCAATGCATCGATCGGTGTACTCGTAGAAAGGGATGAAGCGGCACTAAAAGACAGTGAATTACTGAGCTATGTCGCGACCCTGTTTCAGACTGGATTGTTTTGGAGCAAAGATAAAAAACAGAACTATATTGATTTTGCAAGACAACAGCTCAAAACACTCGATGTGAGGTTATCTGAATTGGCTGATGCAGCGCAATCACAAACCTCTTTAGCGGAGATAATTACTCTGATTTCACAACATAACGCATCTTTGGACCATCTTACATCGATCCTGGATGAAAAAAAGGATGTTATGGGCTGGAGTTTATTGATAACAAAACAATAATTCAAGTAACGCTAAAAAGCCTTTCTGATTTTAATGTTTAAGTTGATGTTTGTTTCACATCTCTTTTTTTTGGAATGCGTGATCTGTGGTCGAGAGGCGCGCTCGCGTCTTGTGACTTGAGACTAAAGGGGATAATTAGCATGGTTTTGGCAATCATTATCAAGATATAGCAATGTAAATGTATACTGGTATAACCAGCATTGGTTAACAGTATGTTAAATTGCGAAATATGATGTTAACAATGCAAAATCCTTAAAAAACAATGCGAAATCTTGTATTTGACGTTTTTTTTATTGCCCTCTTGTTAATGCGCTTTTTACTTAGTTGTCTTAAAAACTCCCTTTTGCTTGTTTTCCATCCTTTAAGGCCGTTTTCTACTAGTTTTAGACCGCTTCAATTGTTGACACAGGTCAACATTTTGTGAAATGATGCCAGCGGTGCTACGCCTTTGACGGCGTAGAAAATAAGATAATAATTAACAATCACAAGAGAAAGACATACTTATAAACTGGAGATTCCTGCAAATATAAGCGGAACCCCATGTTGTTAATAAGTTAAACCTTTTTAATTTTACTTCAAATTGGTTGGGAACTATGTCCAAGGTAAGCAATAAAACAAAAATCGCTACAGCGCTCGTGGGCGCACTAGCCTTAGCCGGCAGTAACTTAGTGATTGCCGATCCTCTTTCTGACGTTCAGAAGGCTGACAGCAAAATTCACGCTGAAGCAGCAACATCTCAAAAGAAAGTAGATAAGTACTTTGACCAAGCTCAGGACATGGTGTTCGAGTATGGTTCAGTTGCAGATGAGCGTGAATCACTAAAATCTTATAACGATTACGTAGCAGGCTTGGTTGCTGACCAAGAAGCTACTATGAAATCAATTCAAGATGACATCAATGGCGTTGACGCTCTTCGTCAAGGTGTTGTTCCTCTAATGTTTAAAATGGTTGATGCGTTAGAACAGTTTGTTCAGCTGGATCTTCCTTTTAACACGGAGACACGTATTGAGCGTGTAAACAATCTTAAAACTCTTCTTAACAGTGCCGAAGTTACACTGGCTGAAAAATATCGTCTTATTCTTGATGCCTACAGCATCGAGCGTGAATACGGCGGATTTATCGCAGTTAAAACTGGCCAGTTAGAGCTTGATGGTAAAGACGTCTTAGTTGATTTCTTCAACTTAGGCCGTGTTGCCCTTTATGCTCAGAGCTTAGATGGTCGATTAGCTTGGATGTATAACGATGAAACTAAAGGTTGGGATAAACTAGAAGATAGCTATCTTCGTGAAATCACCAAAGGCATTCGTATCGCACGTAAACAGGGTGCACCGGATCTATTCTCGTTACCAATTCCTGCTGCGGAGGCTGCACAATAATGAAGAAGTTAATTACTACAGCAATCGTTGCTGCAACCCTGTCGTTATCTTCAGGTATTGCTAGCGCAGCTGACGCACCTAAGTCTATTGACCAGCTTCTTAAGCAGGTTCAAACAGATCGCGCAAATGCTTCTAAAACAAACAAGAAGCGTGAGCAAGAGTTTAAGAATGAGCGCGGCGATAAAGCAGCAATTCTTAAGCGTGAAAAAAATGCCCTCGCTGCCGAAAGACAGCGTGGTAAAGACTTAAATCAGGCATTTTTGGATAACGAGCGTAAAATCGGTCAGTTAGAAGAAGATCTTAAAACAGCTCAGGGTGACTTGGGTGAGATGTTTGGTGTTGTTAAAGGTGATGCGGGTGATTTCGCTGGTAAGCTAGCGGGTTCTAACATCTCTGCACAGTATCCTGGCCGTGATGTTTTCATCGCAGACCTTGGTGCACGTAAGCAGCTACCAAAAATCGATGAGCTAGAGCGTTTCTGGGAAGAGCAGCTGTTCGAAATGGCTGAGTCAGGCAAAGTCGTTAAGTTTGAAGGTGCGGTTACCGATATCGATGGTAGTGTGCGTAACACAACAATTACTCGTGTTGGACCATTCAACCTTCTAGCCGATGGTAAGTACGTTGTTTATAACGCTGACCTAGGTCTGGTTCAGGAGCTTTCACAGCAGCCTGATAGCTACCAGGTTAAGACTGTTGCACCATTTGAAGGTACAACATCTGGCGCGGCTAAGCTTTATATCGACCCGGTTAAAGGTGTGCTATTGAACATCTTTACTCAGAAGGCGACTATCGAAGAGCGTATCGAAGCGGGTGGAACCATTGGTTACATCATTATCTGTCTACTTATTCTCGGTGCCCTTATCTCAATCGAACGTCTAATCACGCTTGGTGTAGTTGGTGCTAAAGTTAATAGTCAGCGTAAGAATCTTGATAACCCAGGCAACAACGCCCTCGGTCGCGTACTTAAGGCTTACCAGGACAACAAAGATGTTGACGTTGAAACGCTTGAGCTGAAACTTGACGAAGCAATTCTGAAAGAGACGCCAGCGCTTGAGACTCGTATCTCGATCATCAAGGTTTTGGCGGCTATCGCACCTATGATGGGTCTGCTTGGTACCGTAACCGGTATGATTGCAACCTTCCAGAGCATTCAGTTGTTCGGTACGGGTGATCCTAAGCTTATGGCTGGTGGTATCTCTATGGCACTTATGACTACGGTTCAAGGTCTGGTTGCTGCACTGCCGCTTATGCTTATGCACGCAGTTGTTATTGCTCGTAGTAAGTCAATCGTACAAGTTCTAGAAGAGCAAAGTGCGGGAATTGTTGCTTCACACGCTGAGAAGAGGAAAGCCTAATGTTATTCCTGATGGATATCTGGGATTCCGTCAGGGGCTTCATGGCCGCCGGGGGCGACGTCCTCTGGCTAGTGGCTGGTGTATTGTTTGTCATGTGGGTATTGATGCTTGAGCGCTACTGGTATCTTAATTGGGTATCACCAAAAGAGCACAAAGCAATCATTAGCGCATGGGAAGCGAGAGAGGATTCAACCTCTTGGTATGCACACCGCATCCGTGAAGCTTGGGTATCCCAAGCGAAGCAAGATTTAACGGCACGTATGCTGCTTATCAAAACCTTAGTTGCAATCTGTCCTATGATAGGTCTGCTAGGTACCGTAACGGGAATGATATCAGTATTCGATGTGATGGCAGTTCATGGCACGAGTAATGCTCGTATGATGGCCGCTGGTATTTCAATGGCGACCATGCCGACAATGGCGGGAATGGTAGCTGCGTTATCGGGAGTATTCTTTAGTACTCGTCTGGACGCAAAGATGAAAATCAGTTTAGCTAAGCTAAAAGACAGTCTGCCGCACCACTAGAGAGAGATTGAACATGGCACGTAGAAAGCATTCTAGCGTAGAAGAGGAAGCTGAGATTGATATGACACCGATGCTCGACATCGTGTTTATCATGCTTATCTTCTTCATTGTAACAACATCGTTTGTTAAACCATCGGGTCTTGACTATAACAAGCCTGAAGCGTCTCAAGCGACGAAGAAGCCTTCAGCTAACATCTTTATTGGTGTGAGCAAGACTGGCATCATCATGATGGAGAATCGTCAGGTTGATATCGAACGTGTGACTGCAAACGTAGAACGTATGCTTGCAGAAGCACCAGAAGCAGCTGTACTTATTCAGGCCGACCAAGAAGCGAAACATGGCTTAGTGGTTAAGGTATTGGATAACGTTAAAGCGGCGGGTATTGATAAGATATCTGTATCGGCGGGGAACGACTAATATGCTAAGAGGAATAGTATCATTCATCATTGGTGGTGCTGTGACTTTTGCTTTGTTTGTTTTCATGGCGTTTTTGGTAGGTGGCGGTCCAACCCGCCACGATGCCTCGACAGAAACACCTGTCATTGAAATTACCATGAACAAAGATGATGCATCAGCACAGAAAAAACCAAGGGTTAAGCCGAAGCCGCCTACGCCGCCGGAGCAGCCACCTAAGCCGGATGTGACTCCGCCTGACAGTTCATCTGACATTGATACAAATATGTCATTTAACATGGGTGGTGTAGCAGCTGGGGGAGCCAGTACAGGCTTTAAACTGGGTAACATGATGACTCGTGACGGTGATGCTACACCTATCGTTCGAATCGAGCCTCAGTACCCAATAGCTGCAGCACGTGATGGTAAAGAGGGTTGGGTACAACTTAGCTTTACTATTAATGAGCTCGGTGGTGTTGAAGATGTGAAAATCATTAAGGCTGAGCCTAAACGTTTGTTTAACAAAGAAGCAAAACGTGCACTTAAAAAGTGGAAGTACAAGCCTAAGATCGTAGATGGTAAAGCATTGAAGCAACCTGGTATGGCTGTACAACTTGACTTCACCTTAGATAAAGGAGGCAGATAACGATGCGTAAAATTAGTTTAAAATCGACTAGTATTGCAGCTACTTTATTGCTCTCTTTAGGTGGAAGTTTAGCATTGATGCCAGCAGTTAACGCCGCTGAAAAATGTGAAATCGACACGCGTAAGTCAAAAGCTGTCGGCCAATCCTCTGCTAAGAAAGTACAGAAGTCTTTCAAAGCTTACCAAGAGGGCGACATCGACGCAGCTATTGCTGTTTTACTTGAAGCCAGTCCAAAACATGATTTTGATAAAGCGTATATTGCCCGTATGTTGGGTAACTTTTATGCTGAGAAGTCTCAGATGGGCACGGCGATCAAGTATCTTAAAACTGCTGTCGATCTCGATGTTCTGGGTGGAACTGACACCGCTGCGACTCTGCGTCTATATGCCGATCTCTTATTGCAAGAGAAGAAGTTTAAAGAAGCGATTCCGTACTACTACAGATGGATGGAGTTCACTTGTAAGCATGAGGCTCAGATCTATCGTCGTATCGGTATCGCATACTCCGAACAGAAGAACTGGAATAAAGTTCTTGAGGTTGCAGACAAAGGTTTAGCCATCAGTGATAAGCCCGATAAAGGTTTGTACCAGATGAAGCTAACGGCTTACTTCAACCAAAAGAAGTATCCTGAAGCGGTTAAAGTGTTAGAGACCATGGTACCACTTTTCCAGGACGATAAACGTCTATGGGTTCAGTTAGCTCAGTTCTATCTGATGACTGAAAAGTACACCAAGTCGCTTGCCACTTATGATTTAGCGTATAAGAATGGGTTTTTAGAGACTGCGGGTAACGTCACTCGTTTGACTCAACTGCTTGCACAGAATGGTTCGCCATACCGCGCTGCAAAGATCTATGAAAAGCATATGAAATCTGGTCTGATAAAAGAGGAAGAGAAGACTCTTGCGATTTTAGCCGGTTTCTATCATACCGCTAAAGAGCTGAAAGAAGCGGCGCTGTATTACGGCAAAGCGGCTGAAGCTGGTAATAATGGTAAGTACTACCTGCGTCAGGGACGTATTCTTTCCCTCGATGGCAAGTCTAAGTCTGCTATTCCGGTTCTCAAGAAGGCACTCGATGCTGGTATTAAGCACCCAGGTGAAGCTCAGTTTGAATTGGCATTGGCCTATCTTAATATTAAGCAATACAAGTCAGCATATAAGCGCTGTCAGTTAGCTGCTAAAGATGATAAGACTGCTCGTTCAGCGAAGGGGTATATCTCTTACATAAAAGAGAAGGCCCGAGTTCACAACGTAACCTTGTAGATTCGTTCCAGAAAAAGGCCCCGAAAGGGGCCTTTTTTTTAACCAAATTTTACACTGTTGATAAGAGGGCTATACCGATTGCTATTATTGTAAGTGCCTAAGCTCAACGTTTCTATTTCTCTCACGCCCTAACTCATGGCTCAGCCTCTCAACATCTTTGAATATGATCTCAATGTTGAGATCTCGTTCTGGCGTGCAGATGCACCCGGCCAGCTCGTAATCCACATGGCTGGTATGTTGTTTTGCATATTCGAGGTTAAACTGTTTAATCTTGTCTTCAATTCGTTGTAAAACAATTTTGGTACCTGGCTCATCGATGTTGAATAAACCTAATGCAAAACTGTTATTGTTGAGCCGGGCTACTAGATCTGTTGTTCTAAGAATGGCTTCCTGCACTTGCTTCATAAAAAATTCGAGTAAATGAGGTTGCTTAACTGTTTCATGTATGTGCGGGCAAAGATACAATAACGCCAAACTTTGGTGATCTCTGATATGGCGATGCCACTCACGGTTAAACACCTCCATAAAGTAGGTTTGATTATAGACACCAGTCTCAGGGTCTCTGAATCCTGAGTTACGAAATGAATAGATCATCGGTTACTCCTTTCCCATTAGTAGAAACTTTTAGGGAGGCTAATCACACGATCGAGTTATATCAATTGCTATAAGTATAGAAAATAACAAGCATTTGCACAGAATATTAGAGAGAGGGATTTAATGAAAAGAGCTTTACTTGCGGTATCGATAGGAATGGTACTAGGCTTAACAGCTTGTTCAGATAGTGAAAAAGCAACTCAGGTATCTGTTAATTCACAATCGGAAATAGCGCAAAATAACTCAGTTAAAGAAGGGCAAGCTATTAAGAGTGAAGCTGTTGAACAGGCTTATTTAACCTTAGTGGATAACTTTTTTAAAGACTACCTTAAACTTGAACCTATCTATGCGACGTTTGTTGGTGTTAACGACTACAACGACCAGTTCGGTGGTGAGCTGACCGATGAGTACCTTAAAGCCCGTCATGAGTTTAATACTGATTACTTGAAACGTGTGGAACAGATTGATAGAAGCCAGCTCTCTCCCGCTCTGCAGTTAAGCTACGATATGTTTAGTTATGATAGAAATGTAGCCTTAGTCGATGAGACATTCCCATCACGTTTTATGCCTATGAATCAGTTCTACAGTACTGTGATAAGCATGGTTCAACTCGGCAGTGGTGAAAGTGCTCAGCCTTTCAACACCGTGGAGGATTACGATAACTGGGCTTCACGTCTGTCCGGTTTTATTGACTGGACTAAGCTTGCTCAAGCGCGAATGGATGAGGGGATTAAGAGTAAAGTTGTCCTGCCTCGTATCCTGGTTGAGCGCATCATTCCTCAACTCGAAGCGCAGTTGGTAGATCAAGCAAGCGATAGTCTGTTTTATACCCCGGTGAATAATTTCCCGGAGAGTTTTACCCAAGCACAAAAAGATGAGATCACAGCCAAGTACACCCAACTGATTAATCAGGAGCTGTTGCCTGCGTTAACGTCGTTGAAAGAATACTTTGCAACCACTTACTTGCCAGTGGCCCGGGCCAGTGATGGGTGGTGGGGTCTGCCAAATGGTAAAGTCTGGTATCAGCACCTGGCTAATTCTCATACCACAACCACTATGTCTGTTGATGAGATCCATCAAATCGGTTTAAGTGAAGTCGCCCGCATTCTGTCTGAAATGGACAAGGTTCGTCAGCAGGTTAAGTTTGAAGGTGATTTAACGGCATTTTTTGCTTCATTGTCTTCCGAACCTCAGTATTTTTTCACTGATCGGCAAGGTCTGATCGATGGCTATATGACGCTTAAAGATAAGATTAATGCCGAACTACCTCATTACTTTAATGTCATGCCGAAGGCGGATTATGTCGTTAAACCTGTGGAGAGTTTTAGGGAGCAATCCGCAGCTGGCGCTTCTTATGAGTCGCCAGCGGTCGATGGTTCACGTCCGGGTGTGTTTTATATAAATACCTATAATTTAAAGGCACAGCCTAAGTGGGGGATGACCACGCTTTCTCTGCATGAGGCGGCGCCTGGGCATCATTTCCAAATAGCCATCAAGCAAGAGCTCTCGGGAGTACCTGAATTTCAACGCTTCAGTGGCTATACCGCTTTTGAAGAGGGCTGGGCGCTTTATGCTGAGTACTTAGGCATTGAGATGGGCTTATTTGACGATCCTTACCAATACTTTGGTAAGTTATCCGATGAGATGCTGCGTGCCATGCGTCTGGTTGTCGATACGGGACTCCACGCTAAGGGCTGGACACGTGAGCAAGCGATTCAGTATATGAAAGACAACTCGCCCATGGCCGAGTCGGACATCATTGCCGAAGTCGAGCGTTATATGGCCATTCCAGGTCAAGCTCTGTCTTACAAAGTTGGCCAGTTAAAGATCTTGTCATTGAGAGCCGAAGCTGAGGCTAGCTTGGGGGATAAGTTTGATTTGAAATCCTTCCATGACCAAGTGTTGACTTCAGGTTCTCTGCCTATGGCCGTGATGGAGATGAAGATAAATCATTGGGTTGAAACTCAGAAGTAGTCGTCGACTCTTCGTTTAGCCGGAACTATTGAACTTTTGTTCGGTTGTTCATATTAGTTCAGGTTATTCATATTAATGCTTTTTAAACCCAGCGAATGTTTTATACTAGCTGGGTTTATTTTTAGTTCATTTGCTTTGACCCCTATAGTGGGCGAGCAAACGTAATTTACGTTAGGAGTTATAACATGGTACAAGCCACTGCAAGACATTTACTCGTAAGTACTGAAGTTCAGTGTGAAGAGCTTAAGCAACAGATTTTGGCTGGCGCCGATTTTGGTGATGTGGCTAAAGCTAACTCATCTTGCCCATCGGGTGCTCAAGGTGGCGATCTGGGTTCTTTCGGCCCAGGAATGATGGTTAAAGAGTTTGATGAGGTGGTATTCAGTGCACCGCTAAATGAAGTTCAGGGACCAGTTAAAACTCAGTTTGGTTATCACCTGCTTGAAGTAACCAGCCGCGGTTAATAACCTTACAGGGTTATTTATTATGCTCGAGCTTTATACCGACAGATTAAAAGTTCGCTCCTTGAATCGTGATGATTGGAGCGACTTTTTATCGATTCACCAAGACCCTATGATAAATCAATTTGTCAGACGGCCCGATGATATCGATACTCTGAAGGAAAAGTTCGAGCATAGATTGGCCCCCTGGTCCTATAGCTCCGGAGATTGGTTAACCTTAGTCATCGAAGAGTTGGAAACGGGACACTTCATCGGGTTTACCGGACTCTACTGTAAACACCTTGATTTTGGACATGCCGAAGTGGGTTACATGCTAGCGACAAAAGGCCAAGGTAAAGGTTATGCAACTGAGAGCCTTAAAGCCGTCATTGACTGGGCAGCCCTAAGTTTTTGTGTACATAAATTTATCGCGCTTTGCGCCAAAGCCAATGTCGCTTCAGCCAAAGTGCTGGAACGAAATGGTTTTCAATTAGAGGGGATACTCAGAGATAACTATAAAGTCGATGAAACCTGGATTGATGACTGTAGTTATGGCTTACTCAGCGATGAGAGAACAAGCTAACTTTCCCGAGAACTTTCTCGCTAATTTCAACTGTCAGATAATTCCTCCCCTTATAAGCCCTAACTCCATATTTTGATACTCAGTATTCCTAAATGCATTCTTATATAGTTTGTTTACCTGTGAGTGCTATAATCCCGTGAGAAATTTGATTAAAGGTATATCGTGTGACAGCACAAATTGCGACTTTGGCATTATTGCCTGGTGAAGAGTTCATAGAGCTATATAAAATTTTGAAGGTCGAAGCTATGGTTGGCGGCGGCGGAGAAGCAAAATTCGTTATCGGTGAAGGTATGGTGACCGTAGACGGTGTGGTTGAAACCCGTAAACGTAAGAAGGTTCGTGCGGGTGAAGTGGTTTCATTCAACGATACTTCAGTCAAGATTGTAGCGGCAGAATAGAGCGGACGGAGTAAATTATGCAATTCCCAGATGATAATGGCAAAATGCTGGCAGCGATGGCTGATGCGGGCATCGATCTAACTAAGCAACTCGATGTTGATTTCTTCCTTGTTTTCGATGACCAAAGAGATGCAGAATCTGCAACCGAAGAGCTGGCTAAGTCTGAGCTTGAAGGTGAGATGGAACTTCACTTAAATGATGAAGTCGGTAAGTGGGAATTGATCGTGTGTATCAATATGGTTCCAGAGTATCAAGCTATCGTCGATCAAGAGGTGAAGCTTAATGAGTTTGCCGCCGAATTCGGGGGCGCAACCGATGGTTGGGGGGTCATGCAACATCAAGAGGGTGATGATGAGTTCGCCGATGATGAGCATGAATGTAGCGATGATTGCCAGCACTAATCGATCTGCTTCGCATCTCGATTGATACCACTTCGTGGTGTTTTTAAGCTGATTAACTAGCTAAGCCATAAAAAGTATATTTTCCTAAAGCCACCATTTGAGTGGCTTTTTTTATGCCTGTAATTCATGATGGACCTCAATTATTTTACGTTACCCAAACCAGAATATTAATTGCCGCAGAAGGATACGAGAATGGCAAAACAGATAAGCTTCGGGACTCCGGTGAATGAGGCCGAACGTTGGGCATTTTCATTATTAGCCTCCGAGCTACCGGAAAATTACATATTGCTGACTAACGTCGAGATCCCGACAAAATCGGGTCAGGCGATGGAGGTCGATGCACTCGTTATAGGCGAATGGGGCGTCTATGTTGTCGATGTTAAGGGCTATATCGGTAGGCTGGATGCGGGCTTACATGCATGGTCACTCGATGGTCGAGAGGTCGATAATAGCTTGGCTAAAGCTAACTATGTCGCCCGGGTTCTGGCGGGTAACGTCAAGCATAAAATACCTGTCGGTGTTTACGCGCCTTGGTGCCAAGGTATGGTGTTTATTACCGGCCGTAAGGGGGAAGAGATTGAGCTTGAAAAGCAGCAAGGATCCCTCAGCATCTATACACCAAAGCAGATTGTCGCTGCGTTAACCAAGGAGTGGGGACTCACTGCGCCACGTAGCCATCAGGTTACCGATGAGCAGAAGGATATGGTGCTCAAAACGATAGGTCAGGTTGCGCTGGTCGAGCAGCGAAACAATAAAATCCAAGACTTTACTAAGCTTAAATGTCTCTTCATTCAGAGTGGACTCGAAGTTTGGCAGGCCGAATACAATCCCGGAGACTGGACCGCTCCATGGTTACTTAAAATCTTGATCCCAACCCAATTTGCCGATCAGGTGCAGTCACAAAATCATGAGACTCAACTGAGAGCCGAATTTAAACGCCTGCAGGCATTGACAGGTTGCTGTGGTGTACCTTATTGTGCTCCGCTCATTCAAGACGGAGAGCAGTTAGTACTTCCTATCCGCATGCCGCGCGGTGTACCGCTGAATGTGTTGGAAACTGAGAGCCTGACAACCTATCAACTACTTGAGGTCTTAAGGCGCTCGGTATCCGGATTACAGCAAATTCACCGCCGTGGCTTTACCGTCGGCGGCTGGACCAGTAATTGTGTCTTCGTATCGGATATGGGGGATGTTGAATTCATCGATATTAAGGATAGCCTCAACTCCAGTGAAGACATTCAGGCCTATGCCCAAGGCTTCTTACCCTTGGCCGAGCAGACGAAACAGCCACGTATCTATCAGTGGTATCAACTGGCGGCAAAAGGGGGAGGTGGCGATCTCGATGCACTTCGTTGCGACCTGTCTGCGCTTATCGATAACGGCGTGTGTGATACCTTGCCAGAAAAAATGGAGATCACCGTCGGAGCGATTGTCGATCACCATTATCGCCTCGAGCAGTTTATTGCTGCGACCCAACATAGCCAGTTTTGGCGTGCTAGGCATATACAGGGACAGTATCAGTGTGGCGTGTCGGTATATAGCAAGGTCGAATGCAACTGGCCGACATTGAGTAATCTCTATCGCAGTTTATCCAAGTTGCATCATCCTCATGTTGAAAATGTCCTGGCCTTCGGTCAACTGCCCCAAAGTGAAGAGTTGTTTATTGCGCGCTCCTGGGAATATGGCCTCTCGCTCGATGAGCTTAGCGATATTCAACTGGGGCAGCCTGTGATGTGGTTTACTCAGTTACTGACCGGCCTGCAATATATGCATCAGATGGATATCTATCACGGTGCAATTTGCCCCAAAAATATTATCTGTAACCAAGAGAAAGCTATCTTAGTCAACTTCGGTATAGGGCTGGATATTGCGACCAGTCACTATGCCAGCCGCTACGCCGATCCTAAGTTGTGGGCCGCCGAAGGGGATGCTGAAAAAGACCTCTATGGTCTTGTTGCCAGTTTCATTTCGACATTAGCGCCAGTTTCACTTCAGGGAGACGGTGGCCAGGAAGGGATTATTCAGGCGCTCAATTCATTTGATAAACAGTGGTTTGGTGAAAAGACCTTCGATACCTGTATGCAGGTATTAAACTTTGAGTTTGATGTTTCTCAAGGCATTAATTATCAGGAAGCGTTCGATGTGGTTGATAACTTAGTGTAACGCATACTCAAAGGTTGATGAGGAGAGGCTCTGTTTGAACCTCTCCTTTTTTATGGCTTGCTTTTCTACGATACTCGATAATCTAGCCCTAAGTTCTATAAGGGGCAAAAATTTCAAGCAACCAGTCGATAAAGGCCTTGGCTTTCAATGGCAGGTTCTTCGACTTAGGGGTCAGCAGGTAATAGGTATAGGGGCTGGAAAAACTCGAATCGAAGGGGATGACTAAGCTTCCGTCGGTCAGTTGTTCCTCGATAAAGAATCGAGGGATCAAGGCTACACCCATGCCGCTAACTGCTGCCTGACTCAGCATGTAAAAGTGCTCCATGCCGAACTTCTTATCCGTGGTTAATGACAAGCCGACTCTTTCTGCCCAATATGGCCACAGCTCTGGCCTGGTCGTGTGTTTCAGCAGCGTCATGCGGTTGATATCCTCTAAGATTTCAAGCTGTGTCGCGATTTGAGGAGAGCAAACCAGACAAAGATCCTCATCCATCAACTTTATAAAGTTACAGTTTTTCGGGGCTTGAGTGGCGCTTCTGATCGCAATATCGCAGGGGCTCTTATCAAAATCCAGAGGAAAATCACCGATGGACAGGTCGACATAGAGATGGGGATAGCGCTGTTTAAACTCCTCCATTCTTGGGATTAGCCAATTTATCGTTAGACTAGGCAACACATTTATAGAGAGGCTCTGTGTCAGCATCTGTTGTGACTTTATCTCATCGGTGGCATGACTGATAGTTTGCAGTGCTGCCTGAATCTGTGGCAGATAACGTAAGCCCTCATCTGTGAGAACCAGCTTTCTGTGTTGCCTTAAAAAAAGGGGAACACCTAAATATTCCTCTAAGCCTCTTATCTGTTTGCTTATCGCCCCATGCGTGACAAAAAGTTCACTACCTGCCTTGGTAAAGCTCAGGTGTCTCGAAGCTGACTCAAAGGCAAGTAATGAATTTAGTGGCGGTAATGGGCTATGCATATCAGTTCTCATCAGATTGAGGTGAACGAGCTTTGTTGTGAATTTTTCTCACGTATTAGGGAAGATAACTCCTTTGTCTTTAGTGTGCAAACATCGTTTAATAGCGGCACCCACCGAAAAGATAAATATTTAAATATGGCACTCGAGCTTTCCTATGAACTCATCACATTACTGTTCGCCGTCGCGGTATTAGCGGGGTTTATTGACTCTATCGCAGGTGGTGGTGGCTTAATTACGATTCCGGCCCTGATGTGGGCAGGCCTGCCTCCGACGGCGGCTTTAGCGACCAATAAGCTACAAGCCTGTGGCGGCAGTTTCTTTGCCAGCCTCTATTTCGTCCGCAAGGGGATGGTCAAGCTTGGAGAGATGAAGCTCGCCATACTCTGTGCCTTTATCGGCTCAGCCTTAGGTACTATTGCCGTACAGCAGGTAGACACCGCCTTTCTTGAGATCTTACTGCCATTTTTGATGTTGGCTATCGGCGCTTACTTTCTGTTTTCTAAGAAGATCAGTGAAGAGGACAGACACAGAGTGTTAACGCCAACGCTGTTCGCCTTCACTGCCGCCTTGGTTGTGGGCTTATACGATGGCTTCTTCGGCCCGGGCACCGGCAGTTTCTTCGCCCTGGCGTTCGTCTCCTTGGCGGGCTTCGGGCTGGCTAAGGCCACAGCTCATGCTAAGGTGCTTAACTTTTCGACTAACATTGCATCGCTTATCTTCTTTGCCATCGGTGGCAAGGTCGTTTGGATGCTTGGCGGCATCATGCTCATCGGCCAGGCATTGGGTGCCACCTTGGGATCGCGTCTGGTATTGACTAAGGGCACCAAGATTATCAAACCTCTGGTGGTGATCATGTCAGTAGCCATGAGTATCAAACTGCTGTCAGAGCAGTATGACCTGTTTGCCTGGTTATAAAGGGGACTGGGTTAGCCTTTAAATGAGGCTGATTGTATTGTATGTTTTTTGTATTGGGGAATGTGTTTGAAGATTGTACCTTCATGGCTATTTATCATCGGCAAGAAAGTATTCTCTTTGATTCGACTTTGTTTGACTTTCTCTCGACAGTGCAAGATATCTTGTACCAGCTAATAACGGCCATTTTTATTTGAGGAGTTAATCAAAGCTTATTAGAGCCTAAGTGAGCTAAATTGTGTGATTGCTTGCATAGAGGTATCTTCGACATGTAAAGGTGTTAATTATAGATAGAGTGAAGATTACGGTTTATCTAGATAGTGTGTAAACACTGGCAAGAGTCTGGAACAGTAGATATTACTATTTCTCTACATGAATTGAGTAGGGTTCAATGTGGCAAACATAAGGGGACGTCCAGCGCGTACTCAACAACGCGAGGATCTGCTACACTGCTTTTGTTACTTTATAATTTAAGATCAATTCGTTATGCAGCGCCCACCACTACGTCAAGCCAAAACCATAGATAACGTTTTTAGTAGTGCCTATTGGCACCTTGGTCAGCAAGATTTTACCATTAATGAAATCCGAGCCAAGCTTGAGCGTAAAACTGAAAACCAAGAATGGATTGATATCGTAATAGCCCAACTAATAGAGAAGGGTTACTTAAAAAATAACCATGACTTTGCTGTACGTTATTGCGAGCTGGCCTTTAGTCATGAACTCGGTACAGGCGCGATAAGGCGTAAGTTACAACAGCGTGGCCTACCCGTAACAGAGATTGATACCGCTATAGAGCAAGTGAAGGACGAGCAAAAAATAGATTTTTTTGCGATGGCCACCTCCAGGCTACTAAACAGGTTTGAGAACTTTTATGGTACCAACAGAGAAAAAGTCTATTCCCAGATGACCACAAGAGGTTTTTCTCGTGTAGAAATCGATCACGCATTATCACAACATCCGGAACGTGAAACACTGCGCAGTAAGTTAGCCCTAAAAGCAGACAAAGCCGACTTATCAACTGAAATAATTAAACTCTTTAATAAAGGCAAAGGTGAAACCTTCATCCTGCAGGAACTAAAGCAACGACTGATTGATGTCAGCGACTTTGAAGATACCTTGTACCAATTAACGCTAACAGGTGATGTCGATTTTTATCAAAGCTGTAAAAATGAGCTGGCTAAAAAGCGCTATGACTTATCAAATTATAAAGAAAAGTCGAAAGCGTATGCGTATCTATCCCGTAAAGGATTTGGCAGTGATGAAATAAAAGAGGCCATGAACTCGGATGATGACTAACTAAAAGAAACAGTTAATGAAACAACTGCCTCCCCCAAAAACATTTGTCACTTGAAATACTTTAAAAAGTGATTGATAGGCACAAATTTATTGTGCCGTTACATACTTAAAACTTGTTATCCGACAAGTTAGTTAGCCGTTGGCGTAAGCCTTCTTCACTTCCTCGGCGATAATCGCAATGCCGTCGCGCATCTTGGCTTCATCTTGCACATAGTTCATCCGTAGGCATTGATGGGCGTGGTCCCACTTTTCCTCCGATTGTTCCGACTGGCCGAAGAAGAAGTACTCTCCGGGGACAATCAACACACCTCGGGCCTTTAATCTGTCGTACAGTTCCATGGTGGTGATAGGTAGCTCATCAAACCATAGCCAGAGGAACATGGCGCCTTCCGGTTTATGAATTTTAAATCTACTATCTGTGATGGATTCTTGCAGTAGGGTTACGGCAAACTCAGCTCTCTCTTTATAGAAGGGCTTGATGACCGTTTCGCTTAAACGCAAGAGATCACCAGACTCAATCATATGTTTAGCAATGGCCGGGCCGAAACCGCCCGGGGCCAGGCTGATGATGCCATTAAGGTTTGTCAGTGCCGCAGTGGTCTCTTCATTGGCAATCACGATGCCGCAGCGTACACCGGGAAGGCCAAGTTTTGACAGGCTCATACAGAGTATGGTGTTGCAGTTCCAAAAGGGGGTGACCTCTTCGAAGATGATATTGGGAAAGGGGGTACCATAGGCGTTGTCGATGATAAGCGGAATATCATTAGCCCTGGCTAATCTGTCTAATTCGGCGACCTCTTTGTCGGTCAGCACATTACCTGTGGGGTTGGTTGGACGAGAGACACAGATAGCCGCCACCGAGTCATCCACTTGTAATTGCTCAAAATCCACGTGGTATTTGAACATGCGGTTATCTAACTGCTCGATCTCCGGTCTGTAAGAGACAAAAATATCATCATCTAAGCCCGCATCACTATAACCGATATACTCGGGTGCCAGAGGTAAGAGTATCTTCTTGTGGCTGCCATCGAGCTGCTTTCCCGCCAGCAGGTTAAACAGATAGAAAAATGCGCTTTGGCTACCATTAGTCAGGCTGATGTTTTTCTGGCTGATATCCCAGCCGTAGGTCTCACGTAATAGGTCTGCTAAGGCCTTTAAGAAGGTGTTTTTACCCTGTGGGCCGTCATAATTTCCCAGGGCTGCGACCAGTTCGCCATTTGCCAGCATTTCGCTTGTCGCCTGGTGAAAATAATCCTGCATCGCCGGAATCGTTGCAGGATTGCCGCCACCCAACATGATGGCTCCTGGTGTGCGCAGACCCTTGTTGAGATCATCCATCAAGCGGTTGATACCGGAATAACGATTAAACTTTTCACCAAACTTAGAAAACTGCATGACACCTACACCTGAAAATACCGAAATGGCTTAAGAATGCCTGTAGTATCAATATTCAGCGATAAACGCACCCATTATTTCAATTTTTAGTGACTAATATGGATTCCATCAAAGTTTTGGCAAAAAATGGTGACAATTTGGCACATAGAAAGAGTTGAGGTTTGGCTGGGGCAGCAAGGCTGCCCCGAGAGGTGTTGATGACTCTGTTAGCGTTTACGACCCTTGCGGGAGCAAGGCCTGCATCATCTTTTGACCGATTTCAACGTGGTGCTGCATGGTTGAGAATTGCTTGGTCACGCCATAGGGGCCGAATGCGTAAACCGGAACGGGCGCCGCGGTATGGGTGCCGGTACCCCAGACAACATTTTGTTCGGTCGATAGTGCCCGCCCAATAAGGTCGCCATGGATCTCGTCGCCATAGACATAGAAGGGTTTAAAGTCATTCACCAGCGGAAACTCGGCGGCATCTAAGTATTTATGGCCGGCGACATAGTACTGGTTAGCTTCACGCAGGGCGACTGGACTGGCTTGTTCCTGGGTCACTTTAAAGGCGCTGTAGCTGTTGATGGCATCGGCCCACTCCTGTCCGGTCGAGTTGCCGAACTCCCAGCTGGGGCTGACCCTGTCCATCATGTCATAGAAGGTGCCGCTCTGTGCGTATAACTTATCTAAGTGAGAGAGTGCGCCAAAGTTAAAGTTGGGTTGATAGTCTTTGCCCTGCATACCATCACCGGACAATGTCTTCGCTTCGGGTAAGTTGTGGCTGGAGTAGCTGAAACCAAAGCTGCCGGTTTCATGATCGGCGGTCACGATAACCAGCGTGTCATCACGGTCTTTGACCCACTCGTATACGGCGTCGACGGCTTCATCAAACTTTAACAGCTCATGCAACATCCATCCTGCATCGTTCAGGTGTCCGGCCCAATCGATCTGTCCTCCTTCAATCATCAGGAAAAATCCATCGTCATCTTTAGCGAGCACATCCAGCGCTTTTATGGTCATCTCACGCAGTGACGGTTGGGTACAGGTGTTGGCTTTTTTACATGCAGTGTAGGCAATGCCGTCAGCCATGCCAGAGTTGGCAAATAGCCCTAACAGCTTGTCTCCTTCGGCACTGCTTAGCTGCTCCCCATCGAAGGCCAGGGTATATCCGTGCTGCTCTTTCGCTTCTACGAGTAGATTGCGGTCATCGCTTCGCTTTGATTTCTTGTAGACGCTTTGCGGTGCGCCAAGGTTGGCCATGATGGTGCGGGCGGCCTCATCTGTCTTGATATCTGTCGGCAGGAACACACGGGCACCTCCCGAGAGCAGCACGTCCACGCTGCCCGACTCGATCAGCTGTTCTGCAATTTGTGCTTCATAAGAGCGATGAGGCTGATGTGATGCGAAGGCGGCCGGTGTGGCATGAGTGATACGGGTATCAGAGACCAGACCGGTCGCCTTGCCCGCTGCCTTGGCTTTCTCGAGGATGGTCTCGACGATGTTGCCCTGAGCGTCCAGCCCTATCATCTCAGAGCCGGCGGCTAAGCCGGTGGCTAACTGAGTGGCCGAGCAGGCAGAGTCAACCACCAGGCTACCGCCTGCGCCATAGGGGGCATTAAGTGAGAGGCCAAGCTGACCGGCGTTGCCAAGTTTTGATAGGGCCGTGGTATTGCCGACCGTGTTGTAAGTTGAGTTTGGGGCGCGGCGTGCGTACTCCTCTAACAGTCCAACTTGCTGTGCGCCCATGCCGTCACCGATCATTAAGATGACATTTTTGACACTGGTGATAGCTTCGGGGGCCACCTCTTTGATAACTTCTACCTCTTTAATCACCTCGACGGTTTCGGTGTCATTATTGCAACCGGCGAGTAGTGCAGTGGAGACGGCTAAGGTGATCAGGCTCTTGTTAATCGGCTTCATGGTCAAATCCCTGTGATAACAGTTTTTTATAAAAATATGAGTTATGGTTAATTCGCAGGCTAGGGTAGGGAATCGGGATGACAGTAATAAGAAAGAACTGTTTCAATTTGAAGTCAATGTGCTGCAGGGTCTGTTTAACTCGCTATTGGCCTCTCCTGTGTTAATTGGCATTTTTGTTGGCAGGGATATGTCTGTCGGTTTGGGAGGGCTGCAACCGTCAATGGCAACTTGATGCGGTTTTAAGTCACTGTAGCCATATCGTTATCAGACCGGTCGCGGCGGTCAGCATTAATGGCAGCATTATCCAGCGTATCATACCCGCACCGCCAATAAACACCGCCAGGCAGCCTTTGAACAGGGTGTTAGATACACTCGCTAATACTATGCCAAGCACCGCCATTTTGTGTGAAATATCTTCGCCGGCCATTCTGGAGAGCGTCAGGTTAATGGCATCGACATCGGCGACACCGGATGCAATGGCTATCAAAAATACCCCGGACTCACCCAACCACTCAACAATCCCCCGTCCAACCAGCGCTACGACCACTAATAAGAGTCCGAATAACATGGCCGATGCCAATTTCAGTGGGTTTCTGGGCTGCACATCATCGAGTTCCAGCTGATTGCCATTGTGACGATATATCGCTGCCGCACAGGCGAAGGCAACTGCGAGCATCAGTATCAGGGGCAGGAAAAGCGCATCCACTAAAGCAGGTTTAATTAACGCCACGACCAATATCATACGGGGAAACATCACACCGCAGGCCACTAAAACGCCTACCGAACAAAGCTGTTGCAGAGGCGGGTGATCGCGGGAGAGGCGTGATAGCTGCAGTGTCAACGCCGTCGATGAAAGTAAGCCTCCGGCAAACCCAGTCATCAAGATGCCTCGTTGAGCCCCTAGCATGCGGATCATAAAATATCCGACGAAGGATATCAGTGCGATCAGAACCACCATTAACCAAGTTTCAAAGGGATTAATCGCTTGCCATGGACCATAGCCTTGGTCAGGCAATATGGGTAGCAGCACCACGGAGATAATAAGCAGGTTGAGTCCGGCGTTCAGTTCATCTTGTGACAGTTGCATCAGTAACCTGTGCAGGAAATGTTTCGAGCGCAGCAGTAAGGTGGTGACTACCCCGCAAACCGCTGCTATAACTAGCTGATCCAGTCCGGCTAGTGCACCGAGTAGAAAGGTTATCACCATGGCCATGTTGCTGGTCATGCCAATATCCGAAGTCTCGCGGCTGCTGATCAGGTAAGCGGCGACGGTCAGCGCCGTGATACAAGCAAAGGCTACACCGAGAAACAGGGCGCCGAGTTGGACCGATAGTAGTCCGGATATGCCGCCTAGAAGTCCTATCAGGCCAAAGGTTCGCAGCCCCGCCACACGTTTTCCTTCAGCAATATTACGGTTACTCCAGCCGCGCTCGACCCCCACCAATAGTCCGATGGCGAGTGCAGAGCCTAATAGTAACAGTTGATAAATGCTGGTCTCCATCTCCCCTTTCCGCAGTCTTTAAATCAGGTATTGCTGCTTATTTAATAGTAGAACAAACAGGAGTGCCGGGCGGGAGTACTATTGAAAAATATGACTAAAATCCTCCTCATCTTTATTAGGTAGGACTGAGGTTTAAATTATTAGAGGCATATCTCGGCACTTAGGCTATGTCATGTTAAACACTCTGGTTTTTGGGGCTTGGTGTGTACTGCTTAAATGCAGGAGCGGGATGCTAAACATTGCCTATTCGATTAACTTTTCTTACTATAGCGACACTAAAAAATACTCTGTATTTCCGCCGCTTCCCGAGATATTAATGAAATTTATCCATACATCCGATTGGCACATTGGCCGCCAACTTCATAATCAAAGCTTAATCGACGATCAGCGTCATGTGTTGCTTCAAATACTGGCGCTTGTTGAAGAACATGAGGTCGACGCCGTGATTATTGCCGGTGATATCTACGACAGATCTATCCCGCCGGCGAATGCCGTTGCCTTGCTCGATGATGTGGTCAATCGTCTGGTTAATGAGATGAAGATACCAGTTGTCATGATTGCGGGAAATCATGATGGTCATGAACGGCTCGGCTTCGCTTCCCGGCAGATGTCTGACAGCGGTTTGCATATTATTGGTCCACTGCATAAAGAGCTGTCGCCGATAACCCTTAAAGGAAATTCCAGCAGTGCGGTGTTTTATGGCTTGCCCTATGCCGACCCCGCGACGGTTCGCCAAGTGTTTGACTGTGAAGTAAGCAGCCATGAACAAGCCATGGAGGTATTACTGGAACAGGTCCATGAACATGACAGTCAAGGTCTGCCAAAGGTCGTGATTGGACATTGTTTTCTTGATGGGGGGAGCGAATCTGAGTCGGAGCGGCCATTGAGTATTGGTGGTGCAGATAAAATATCACCGAACTTGTTTACCCCGTTTAATTATACCGCTCTTGGTCATCTTCATGGTCCGCAGTACAAAGGGGAGAAGCAGGTTAGATATTCAGGCTCCATCCTGAAGTACTCTTTCAGTGAGCAGCATCAGAAGAAGTCAGTCACCCTGGTCGAGTTCGACAGTCATGGCCAAGCGAAGATAGAGCTGTTGCCCTTGAGCGCTAAACGCGATGTACGCATCGTCGAAGGGCTGTTGTCTGATCTGATGGAGGCGGGTAAGACAGATGTTAATCGTGATGATTACCTGATGGTGCGCTTGTTAGATAAGCATGCAATTTTAGATGCCATGGGCAAGTTACGCTCGGTTTACCCTAATGTGCTACATCTTGAACGTACCGGTTTGATGAGTGATAACGGTCAGCTGGAGATCCGCCGGGATCATATTAAGAAGGGTGAGCTGGATATGTTTACCGAGTTCTTCTCTCAGGTATCGGGTGAGTCTATGAATGAAGCGCAGCAACAAGCGATGGTGCAGGCTATCGATGAACTGCATAAGGGAGAGCAATCATCATGAGACCACTTTCACTTTCAATGTCGGCTTTTGGCCCCTTTGCCTCGACCCAAGTCACCGATTTTTCGGCGTTGGGCAGCAACCCGCTTTTTTTAATCAACGGACCGACTGGCGCGGGTAAGACGACGATCCTCGATGCCATCTGTTTTGCGTTATACGGTAAGACCACTGGCGATGAGCGCGAAGGCAGCCAGATGCGCTGCGATTTAGCCGTCGAGACTTTGTTGACTGAAGTCACCTTTAGTTTCGCCCTGGGTGAGAAGCAATACAGAATAAGACGCGTACCCGAGCAGCAGCGAGCTAAGAAAAGCGGCGATGGTTATACAGTGCAAAAGCCCGAAGCTCAGCTGTATCGAGTCGATAAAGATGGCACCGAGCATCTGCTCGTTGCCAGCAAGGTCTCCGAGGCGACGGCCGAAATAGAGCTGTTGACCGGACTCGATGCCGACCAATTTCGTCAGGTGATGGTATTGCCTCAGGGCAAGTTCCGTGAACTCCTGATGGCAGACTCGAAAGAGAGAGAGAAGATCTTTAGCCAGCTATTTCAGACCCAGATCTATCGCAAGATTGAAGATAAGCTAAAGCTTCAGGCATCGGCCATACGCAACGAAGTGAGAGATCATCGTAATAAACGTGACGGCATGCTACACAGCGTTTCACTTGATTCAGATGAAGCGCTATATAACGAGCTTGTTATACTTGAGCCTGAGTTAGCTCAAGCGCTAGGGGCAAAAGAGCAGGCTAAACTCGGACTAATTGATGTTAGTAAGCAGTTTGAGTCGGCCAAGTTGCTCGTTAACGACTTCGATGCGCTAGATAAACTTCAGCAAACAGCAACACACTTAGCTGAGCACAAAGATAGCATCGAGATGCGTCAATCCAGACTCAAAAATGGCCAAAAGGCACTGCAACTCAAGCCTGTGTTAGATGTATCGCTGGCACGTGAGTCAGAAGTGGCTCAGGCTCAGGAGTCGGTGACTCAGGGTCAATCTGCCAAACAGCGCAGTGAACAGGCACTCATCCTCAGTCAGGCCAAGTTTGATACCTTAGCCGAGTTAGAGCAGAAACAGCAGCTGGCCCAGAGTGAAGTGCAGAAGCTGACTCAGTTAAAACCACAACTTGAGGGGCTCGATAGCCTGCAAAAAGAGCTCAGTCTGGCCACGAGTAAGCGCGGGCAGGCAAAAGACAAGGGGATTAAAGAAAAGGCGGTGTTAGATGGCATACTGCTTGAGAAACATAACATTGAACAGCGCCTGCCTCAGTTAGAGCAAGTGGCCGGTGAGCAAGTTAATGCCCAGCAGGCGTTAACCGCTCAAGTTGAGTTGATTGAGCGTTATCAGTCATGGCAAACAGCCAGCGGTATCAGCTCAAAGACTGAACTGGCGTTGAAAGCTGCACAGGAGAAGGGTAAGCAATTACGTCTCGATGCCAAAGATAAACAGAATGCTTATGACCAATTGCAGCTGATCTGGCACCGTGGACAAGCCAGTGTGTTGGCAAGAAAGTTAAATCCGGGAGAACCCTGTCCCGTGTGTGGCAGCGCTGAGCACCCCAATCCTGCTCAAAGTGAGAATATACTACCGTCTGAAGAGGATTTAGAGTCGAGTAAGCTGGCTTTTGAGACAGCTAATAGCGCATTGAATCAGGCTATAGCCGATTATAAAGGGCTAAATGCCCAGTTACAGGAGCAAGTGAAGCTCAGGGATGAATATCAGCAACGACTCGGCGAGTGGGCTTCTCATTCTATTGAGTCCTTGCAGTCTCATCTGCAACAGGTGCAGATGCAAGTCAATCAAGCTAACTTGGCGGCTCAAGAGTTAGCTCAGTTGAGGCAGCAGTTACAAGCATTGCAGGCAAAGGAGAGGGAGTTACAGGTTCTACTTGATGCAGATCGTGAACGCTTTCAAGAGTTGCAGAATCATGCATCGGGTCTTAAGGGCCAGCTGGAGCATGCCTCTGCAGCCATACCTGAGCAATACCTTAGCTTGGAGGCGCTCAATGGCGCGATAAATCAGGCTCAGCTCCATTTAACGAGTCTGCAGCAAACCATAGATGAGATCCGTCACTCCCACACTCAAGCGCGAGAACAAGATGTCGCTCACACTGAAGCATTGGCCGCTGTTCAGTCCGGTTTAGTTAAGACAAGGGCGTTGTGTGACAAGGCGCAATCCGAGTTAAATACGCAATTATCGGTCTCAGGTTTTAGTGATAAACAAGCGTTAACCCAAGCCTTGTTATCAGATGAAGAGATTAAACTCATAGCCGATGAAATTGCCACGTATCAGCAGGACTGCATCGCTAATCAGACAAGATTAACGCAGCTCAATGAGAAGTTATCTGAGCAGGTTAAACCCAAACTTACCGATGTTGAGGCGAGTTTAGCGAAAATTCAAATCGAGCAACAAGAAGCTGAGCACAGTTGGCAAGCGCTACAGAGTCGAGTGACTCAGCTGACTCAGACTCAAAAGCAGTTACATGAGGCAGACAATCAAGCTAAGAAGCTGGAAGATGAGTATGCGGTTATCGGCACTTTAGCCGACGTGGCCAATGGTAATACCGGCAACAAGATCAGCTTGCAGCGCTTCGTGCTTAGTGTGCTACTCGATGATGTCTTGCTCGAGGCGAGTCATCGTCTGCAGGTGATGAGCAAGGGGCGTTATCGTTTGCTGCGTAAAGAGGACAGGGCTAAGGGAAATAAAGCATCCGGATTGGAACTCGAGGTCGAAGATGCCTACACCTCTAAGGTGCGCCCTGTCGCGACCCTCAGTGGTGGTGAAAGCTTTATGGCTGCACTATCGATGGCGCTGGGGTTATCGGATGTAGTGCAAGCCTATGCGGGGGGGATTAAGCTTGATACCCTGTTTATCGATGAAGGGTTTGGTAGTTTGGATCAGGATTCGCTGGACTTAGCTATTCGCACCCTGATGGATCTACAATCCACCGGGCGCATGATTGGGGTGATCTCTCATGTCTCGGAGATGAAAGAGCAGATCGGTACTCGTGTCGATATCGTTAAATCTTCAGTGGGCAGTGAAACCCGATTGGTGTTGCCATAATGTGCAGTTCACGCCAATGATTGAGCGCGAATTCAGAAGCTAATTTCATTTTCAATCTTATCTTCGACTCCTGTGACATTAAGAATAATTATTCTTAATGTCACTCATATATCGAGCTTCCCTGTTTGTTGTTCCCCATTTTTTTGGTATAAATGTGCTTGCTTTCTTACCGCGGCAGGTAAGAGCGCCAATTTAAAAACACTGCATCAAAGCGATAACAGGCCCTTAGCCATAGTCTTTATAAGTAGACTCGATTGATGACGCTTTGATAGCAGTTTTGTTTCAGTTTCTTAAAGAAAACTGTAATAGCCATACAAAAGAATAATAATGTAAAGACGGGGCCAGGTTTGCAAACAGATAAAGTTTCTTTTTTTAAAATGTCTCAGGTAAATGCTCAGGTGCTCTCGTTTCTACAAGAGTCGAGTATCCATAAAAAAGTATTATTAGGTGCGGGCCTGCTTATTGGTGCGGCCCTATTGTGGCCTACGAATCATCAGGTATTGCCTCAGCGTATTCCAATAGACTTAGATATCGATGCACTTGTCAGTCAGATAAGTTCCACAACCACCACTGAGGTGGTGTCAGTTGCAGCACCGGATTTTGATAAGAGTATTATCAGCGGCGATACTTTAAGTGGGCTATTTGTTCAGGCGGGTGTCGATCAGCAAACCATGTATCGGGTGTTAGAGGCCGACTTGAACGTGCTTGCGCTCGATACGTTAAAGCCTGGAAATGAGATAAAATTCTGGCTTGATGACAAGGGAGAGCTTGAGAAGCTTGAGTTATACTTCTCAGCCGCAAGACAGGTGGTCTTCAGCCGTTTCGATGATGGCTCCTATAATGTCGAAGAGATCAATGTCGAGGGTATTTGGCAGAATCGTTCTGTAACGGGGGATATTCAGGGGTCATTTTATCTCTCGGCAAAGCGAATGGGGTTAAATTCAGGTGAAATCCAGCGAATAGAGTCTCTGCTGAAGGAGAAGTTAAACTTTGCCCGGGATCTGAGAGCGGGTGACAGCTTTTCGGTGCTGATGAGTGATCAATATATTGATGGTTCAATGACAGGTGCAAGCGATATTTTGGGGGTTAACATTCAGCGTGGCCGAAGTAATATCAATGCCTATCAAAATAGCGATGGCAATTTCTATGATGAAAAAGGGCAGAGTTTAGCGCGGGCTTTTCAGCGTATTCCCCTTCAAAGAAATTATCGTATCAGCTCGAACTTTAACCCGCATCGTCATCACCCGGTAACGGGACGTACCTCTCCTCACAATGGAACCGACTTTGCCACGCCAATTGGCACTAAGGTTATCGCGCCGGGGGACGGCATCGTCTCTTTGGTGACCGACCATAGATTTGCCGGTAAATATGTGGTGATAGAACACGGTAATAAATACCGCACACGTTACCTTCACCTCTCTAAGGCATTAGTGCATAAGGGGCAGAGGGTTTCTCGTGGCCAGGTTATTGCACTATCGGGTAATACCGGACGTATCACCGGGCCGCATCTTCATTATGAGTTTCATGTCAATGGCAGACCTGTTAACCCCATGAAGGCCAATATCCCTATGGCGAGTCAGCTGTCACGTAAGCAGATGAAATCTTTCGAGCAGCTGGTACAGGTTCGTCAGATGATGATGGGCCAGAGTTAACCGTTTAGTTTAGTTATTATACCAAATGGTACTATGCCCTATACGCCAGCCTTGTTGTTGGCGTTTTTATTTCCTTCTTTATTTATATCAATCTCTTCCCGTACTTGTTGTTTTTTTGTCCAGCAAGTTCGCTTACCTTGTATAATTAAATCAGGTTGGCGCCGAATTTCATGTTAGGCAGGCTGTTGAGTCTGGTGGTAACATCAATTAGTGAGCAAATGAGGGGGGAGGGAAGATTGCAGATTATTGTGTTTATTATCCTGTCATTAGCCCTGGTATGTTCAGCGAATGCCAGGCCACTGACCATCGCATCGAGCGAAGGGCCACCCCATATGATTAATGATAATCATCATGGTATCGACCTCGATATCGTCGAAGCGGTACTCAGGCGTCTGGGTCATGACGTTTCCTATGAGTTTATGGGGCTTAAACGAGCACATCGTGAACTGAAACTTGGCAGGGTAGATGTGACGGCTCCGGTTTTTAAGCAAGCGGACAGTGACGGCAGTTATATCTCTGATTCAATCGTTCTGTACCAACCTATGGTTTTTTCTCTTGCAGCCAATGGACTGACTCCGAAGACCCTATCTGACCTACAAGGGCATAGCTTGCTCACTTTTCAAGGGGCTCCGGGGTATTTCGGTGAATCGTTTAAACGAGTTGCCCGAGGAGACGCATACCAAGAGTTGACTGATATGGGGGCGATAGCAGAGTTATTAACTAAAGGCCGTTATGAGTATGCGGTATTAGATAAGTATATATTTTATTACTATTATCGCCTGAATGATAAGCAGCGTGATGTGTCTATATTTACCGAACATAAATTGATCCCGCCAGTACCTGCCAGCAGTGCTTTTCACGATGGAAAATTAAGGGATGAATTTAACCGGGAATTACAGCTGTTTATGAAAAGTCAGGAATATGAACAGATATTCGAACGCTATCTGGGCTCGGCGCTGCTTAGTGTCGAGAAAGCGGTATCCGAGCCTGAGGTTGATTTCAGACTCAATTAGTTAATGGATACTCGGCTGCGAGCCTTGACTGCACATCGGCAAAGTCCCTGTTTTAGAGCTGGGCAAGATTGGCAAGGTTTAGCCTTAAAAGGGTGAGAAGTTTCTATGTTCTGAGTTAACCCTGTGGGGTCTATTGCTGCCAGTGAGTTGGTTGCAAATGATATGGGCTGCTCGTATCGGATTGAGTCGGTGACATTGTCAGTCATTACCCTTGTTTCTATCAGCTCATTATTGACTGGCTTGGCCAGCTTCATTCGGTATTTTTGAATTTTAGCCTGGTATTTGATCTGTTTATTGAGGCGTTTAGAAACCAGATCAATATTATCGATATCACGAATGAGTTTATGTTGATTTTTTAGTAGTTTCGCCTCAGCTTTGACTAGCTTCTTCGAATACTTTTCCTGATGCTTATCTAACTCACTGCTATTGACTCGATACATGGATTAGACCGTTTTGAAAATAGAGTCTAATTATAAATGATAATTATTATCAATCAAGTCCGCGTGTCACCATTGAGCGTAAATGTCGTCATTGAGTCTTAATTAATCTGAATTCGGTTAACATTATCAGTAAACCTTAACGCCTGTATCGATCAGGGTTAGCAGTAACCTTAAGTCGAACTCCAGCTGGTGATAATCTGCTTCCATATGACAACAGAGTTGATAGAAGGCTTTGTTATGATCTTTCTCTTTCAGATGAGCAAGCTCATGCACGACAACCATACGCAGCAGCGGCTCTGGCACTCTCTTTAGGCGTGATGATATGCGGATCTCGTTCTTAGCTTTCGTCTTTCTACCTTGTACTCTGGAAATGAATGAGTGTAGGCCCAGAGCCTGATGGCTTAAGCTGATCTTGTCATCAAAAAGTATCTTCGACAGAGGCTGGGACTTGCGCAAATACTGATTTTTTATCTCCATCGTATAGTCATACAAGGCTCTGTCTGTTCGGATAGTATGAACAATCGGGTGCCTGCTAAGCAGTACCGCCTTAAGCTTGCCGTTGGCGAGTAGTTCGGAAACTTGATCTTGTATTGGCTGTTGATAACCGGCTAGGTATTTGAGTGTATTCATATGTCAAACTACGAGAAAAATGGGATAAAGAAAAGGGTGCAAATTGCACCCTGTTTTACGATAAAGAATATATTTATCATCTTTGGCTCTAAACCCAGATGGGTTTAAGGCTCTTTATTACTCGCTATCCCAAACATTGAAAATGTGTTGGTTGTGGTAAGCGTAAGCGGCATCGAAAGCCAGGTTTTGGAAGCGCTTCAGACCTAAACCATCAAAGTCGACCATAGGAGGGTTACGCTTTAAGCGCTCTTTAACTGTGACCGGAGACATTAATATAACCGGCAGGTCAAGAAGTTGAATGGCGGCTTCGGCTTTAAAGCTGGTGGCACTACCTGCCAACTTTCCTTTTTGCTCTCGAGAGACGATAACGACTTTATCTACTTTGTAATCTTCCATCAGTTTGCTGAATGCAAAATGAAAATCACGAATAGACTCTGTAGACTCTGAATGCGAAATGACAAATGATTGCTGGCGACAATCGGGCACGTTAAAAGTCTCGCCTTCATAGCTCAATAGACAGATGATGGCTTCGCCACCTTTTAGTTCAACGCCACAAACTCTCATGTTATACCTTAAAAATGTTATTGGTTTTGTTACTAGCGGCTCTATAACTGGCTAGAGAAAACCGAAAATTATCAATGAACAGAGAGAGGTAATACGTCTTACATTATTACCTCTCTCTTAAACTGGTTATTCAGGTGTATCCTGAAGTTTAGATTTTGGTTTTCTAAGTATAGGGGCATCACCCATATCTATGCCTGTAATAAAGCGCTTGTCTTGTTTTTTAGGCTTAGCCTTAGCTTTGCTCTTGGCAGCCGTTGCCGCCGATTTCTTCACATTAGTCTTAGGTTTTTTCTTGGCCTTAGGCTTTTCTTTCAATCCTGAAAATTTAGCCTCTAAGCCATCGACAACACTAAACTCAAATGTTTTGCGAAGGAAAACTTGTATCTGTTTGAAGTTGGCCCAATCTTTTGGGCCGACGAGAGAGATAGCATCGCCTTTTGCACCGGCTCGACCCGTACGGCCGATACGATGAACATATTCTTCGGCAAATTTTGGCATATCGAAATTGATTACCAAAGAGACATTAAGTAGGTCCAAACCACGTGAAGCTACATCGGTAGTGACTAAGATGTCCTGTAAACCCCGACTGAATTGATCCATGATCTGGTTACGGGCATTTTGCTTCAGATCGCCACTGAGGGAGGCGGTGTTAAACCCAGCTTCAGCAAGCTTAGTCGCTAATCTGTCGGTATCTTGGCGAGTCGCAGTAAAAATGATGACCTGTTTGTTGTTCTCATTGGTTAAAATATGGTTCAGTAATGCTTCTTTATGATCCAGGTGATCACTGAGGTAAATCCTTTGAGTGATATCCTGGTTTTCAATATTGCCTGCGCCAATTGAAACATGCACCGGATCTTTTAACAGTTCGGCGGCAATCTCGTTGATCTCATTGTGATCTAAGGTTGCTGAAAACATCAGTGTTTGGCGGCGTTTATGGTCAGCGGCGGCATTAATCGCTTTTAGCTGATCGACAAAGCCCAGATCCAGCATACGGTCGGCTTCATCTAAGATTAATAGTTCGAGTCCGTTAAGGTGCAGATGATGTTGAGCCAGATGATCTGCAAGTCTTCCTGGTGTCGCCACGACAAAGTGAGGGTCTCTCGCTAATGCGTTAGCCTGATCATTAAAATTCTCGCCACCTAAGATTTTAATAGCTTTATATTGTGTGTTGGCGACTAACAAGCGTAACTGGCTGTATACTTGGTTTGCGAGTTCGCGTGTAGGCAATAAGATCAATACCCGGGGGTCTCGTTTACTTAATGCCTTTGTGGAAATAATCCTCTGCATTGCCGGTAACAAAAACGCTAAGGTTTTACCTGAGCCTGTTTTTGATGATGCCATCAGATCTTTGCCTGACAGGCCTACTGGTATCGCCTGCTCTTGGATCTCCGTAGGCTTTTCTATGCCCATATGATCCAAACTCTTTAACAGACGCGTATCCAGTGAAAAATCGGTAAATTGCAAAGGTGTACTCCAAAATTGATTCGACTGACCATTATACCCTAACTCGTACTGATTCAGCCATAGAGAAAGTCAGATTCATTTTGAAGCACTCCTTGTCCCGAATACTTAAGAATAAAGCGCTAAGAGAGTGTTAGATATTGGCTCTGTATGAGAGTTAGGGCGAGAAAACTGGACCCAGAGAATCTATTAGTGAATCCTTGATAAATAACAGATAAGATGAGTTTTTGGTGTTTATTAGCCTTTAATATCATTTTTTTGGGGCATGTATTATGACAACAATTGGCATTGCATTAGGTAGTGGCGCCGCAAAAGGCTGGGCACATATAGGTGTGCTCAAAGGGCTCGCCGACATGGGAATAAAGCCTGACAAAATTTCGGGTTGCTCGATTGGTGCTCTTGTGGGGGCGGCCTATGCTAACGATCAACTCGAAGAGCTTGAAGATTGGGTGAGAGGCTTCTCCAGTTGGGATGTGTTGGGACTGATGGATGTGAGTTGGCGCAAGGGGGGCTTAATCGGGGGAGATAAGGTCTTCGATGTAATTCAAAATAGTATTGGCGATCTACAGATCGATGGCTTAGCGCGGCCGTTAATCGCTGTTGCGACGGATCTCTATTCCGGGCAAGAGATCTGGTTTAAGGAGGGGGATCTTCGTCATGCTATTCGCGCTTCTTGCTCCATGCCGGGAATTCTACCACCAGTGAAGGTAGGAGAGCGCTGGCTTGTCGATGGTGCCGTAGTTAACCCAGTCCCTGTATCCGTTAGTCGGGCGATGGGAGTCGATGTAGTGATTGCCGTCGATCTCAATGGTCAGGGAAGGGAACGATTACAGGTCTTGCCAGTGGACATGACCAGTAATAAACCTTCGATAGAAGACAAGGAGATAGCGCAAGCACATCAAGATACCGGCTTCATGGATCTGTTGGCTCGTGGACGGGATTATGTCACCAGCTTAACCGATAAGTTTTCAATAGGGAGTCCCTCCGATCCCAGTATGCTGGCCGTGATGTCGCAGTCGATGGATATTCTGGAGCAGCGTCATAAGCGAGCCCGCCTGATGGGCGACCCGCCGGATATCTGCCTGGTCCCGGATGTAGGAGACATAGGTACTATGGAATTTCATCGCGCCGAAGAAGCGATTGCAGCCGGAGAGGAGGCTGTATTGAGGGCGAAGCATCAGATAGAGGCCGTATTGGGCCGCTCGTCGTGATCTCAAATAAGTAAAAGGGCCCGTTAGGCCCTTTTCGTCTCTTTTAATATGCTTCAGCATACTTAAGATATTTTAAGCGAGTTTTACCACCATCTTGCCGCGATTTTTACCTTCAAATAAACCAATAAACGCATCCGGTGCCAGTTCAAGCCCTTCGTAGACAGTTTGTTCCGCCTTCACTGCTCCACTGGCTAACCATTGCCCCATCTGTTTGGCAAACTCAGGGTAATGAGCCCAGTGCTCGAATACGATAAATCCTTCGATTTTTAGTTTCTTTATGATGATCATGGCCAGGTTACTCGGGCCCGGTGTCGGCGCCGTATCATTGTACTGAGATATCATGCCACACACGGCAATTCTGCCATGGTCATTCATGTTGTCGAGTGCTGCAGATAAGTGCTCGCCGCCGACATTTTCAAAATAGACATCGATCCCTTCAGGTGCTGCTGCGTGTAATTCAGCACTTAAATTTTCCGATGTTTTGTAATTAATGACAGCATCGACACCAATAGATAATAGGTGCTCTGCTTTTTCATCTGAGCCCACAGATGCGACAACTTTGGCTCCCATCAACTTACCCAACTGGCAAGCCACACTACCGACTGCACCGGAAGCGGCTGAAACAAAAAGCGTCTCTCCCTTTTTAAGCTCGGCAATTCTATTGAGACCCGTCCAGGCAGTCATTCCCGGCATACCCAGCACGCCAAGAAAGTGTGATTCACTCAGTGGGGTGTCCGGTAGGCGAGTATGATCACTACCATCGGTCACATAGTGGCTGCGCCAACCCAACATGCTGCTGACTTTGCTACCGACAGGAAAGTCAGGGTGACGGGACTCAATCACCTCACCGATGGCACCCCCTTCAAGAGCTTCTCCTATGGCGAATGGGGCAATGTAACTTTTTCTGTCTATCATACGACCACGCATATAAGGGTCGACTGACATCCATAAGTTTTTTACTAGAAACTCACCATCATTAATATCAGCTAATGGAGTTGAAGCCAGTTTGAAGTTAGCTGTTGTTGGCAACCCTTCGGGACGAGAATCTAAGAGAATTTGTTGAGCCTGCATGATACCTCTTTGCTTTGCGCACTAATTAATTGTGCTAAACTCTACTATTAAATAACCAACATAGCAAATGCTTTGCGCGCAAAGTATCTGTTTGCGTTATTCAAGGCTGATATCGTCTGCGTCAGCAATTCAAGCAGAAACCCGGATGCACCGACTTATGTTTGGTGTAGTTTGGCGTACAATAAGGCTTAAACAGAAGAGTCTGACAAAATGATGGCGACAATTAAGGTGTTACAGAGTGAGTAAAAGTACAGAGTTGCAGGTTGAAAATGAAAATGGCTTACCCGCTGAAGAGCAAGGAAAGTCCCTGTCTGATAATGTTTGTTTCGCGCTCTATACCGCAGCAAATGCCTTGGTCCGGGCATACAGGCCTTTACTCGAAGAGTGTGGACTAACCTATCCTCAGTATTTGGTTATGCAGGCGCTGTGGCTAGACAATGGCGCAAGTTTGACAGGACTATCTCAAGCAACGCGTCTCGATTTGGGAACCTTAACCCCCATAGTCAAAAGACTGGAGATGAAAGGGTTACTGAGCCGCAGTGTCGATGCAAATGATGAGCGTAAGAAAGTGATCGAAACCACTGATGCCGGGCTGGAGCTTAAACAACAGGCATTAGATTTGAAAGCGGTGTTACTTAATAAGGTCTCCTTGGATGAGGCGGGGATAACCTCCTTGAGGGACATGTGTTTAACTCTGACGGAAGATCTAAACAGAAACTGACTATCGATGACAAGTTATTGGAGATGAGTGAGTGATTTTTTCGGCATGATTCCTGCTTGTTGATTGCATCAGTTCTTTATACGCCGACTTTTTGACAATGAATCCAATAGCTAATACTGCAAGCCAGCTTTCCACTGCCACTAATATTGCCGATGCCTACGGCGTTAACAGTCAGCAGACTGAAGCGGGAAAGAGCAGTGACAAGGTGACGTTAAGTCAATCTCAAAAGGCGCAGACTCCGTCATCGAAAGAGAAAGTTAAAGATGAGTCTGTCTCTCTCTCTCCACGAGCGCAAAGAGCACAAAAAATCGAGAGTATGGCCAAAGATTTTTTTAGCTCGGGTAACTTTTCAACCCAGGATATTCCAAAGCTGGTGCAACGTCTGTATCAGGACGGCATCTTGTCTGACTCGCAGCTGACGCGTTTATCTGAAGGTGGGTTTGATATCCCTCAGCCTGCAACTAAGCCTGAAGATCTTAAGTCCTTTATTAAAGAGCAGCGAAGTGAGTTTGAAAATGCACTGGCAAAAAAAGGCGGAGCGAGTGAATTTGGCGCTGAAAGTATGTTTATCAAGCTGCTCAATGATGCCGAGAGTGTTATCGATGGGATGGGGAGTGCGCAAAGTTCAGAGATCAGCCAGAAGGCGACGAGAGTCTCAGCTCAACTTAATGTGTACCTTAAAGGTGATGTTGAATTAACCCAGAGTTCTCGTGAGCAGTGGCAGGGGTTAAAATCTGTCATGCAGTTAGCCGCTTCGATGGGAGAAAATCAGCAAGCCGGTGGCCAACTCAACAGCTATCTTGCTCTTGGGAAAGCATAAGTAATTTTTATCCACAATTTTTACCATTCTTATCCTTCATCTAGCCCTCTTTTATGTCAGGGTCAAGGGTCAAATCAGAGATAAGTGGCCTCATAGGCACTTATCTTTTGTTCTTTTCTCACATCCAAAATTATATGATCGAGATCAATGTTCTCTCGTGATGTTTGTAGCTTAATACGCAACATATTGTGCTGGATAGTCATGAATACACTATATGTGGTGTTAAATTCAGCGTCACTTGAGGAGATATTAAACAATGCCAGTGGTTATTAAGCGGGATGGTTACCGCACGCCTTTTGACGAAACAAGGATTAGAGATGCTGTATCGGCTGCAGCGAACTCGGCAGGTATTGATGACAATGACTATGCAGCTCAGGTGGCCCAAAAAGTGGCTGCCAGTGTTGCCGATATGCCAGAAGTTGATATTCATGACTTACAAGATGTCGTTGAAAATCAATTGATGGAAGGACCTTATAAATCCCTTGCCCGGGTTTATATTGAGTATCGTCACGACAGAGATCTTCATCGTGAGACCAGCAGCCGATTGAATCAAGAGATCAAAGGTCTGGTTGAGCAGAGCAATGCAGCCTTGCTTAATGAAAATGCTAATAAAGATTCGAAAGTCATCCCGACTCAACGGGATCTGTTAGCGGGTATTGTTGCTAAGCATTATGCTACCCGACACATTTTACCTAAAGATGTGGTTGCGGCTCATGAGTCTGGTGAAATTCATTATCATGATCTGGATTACGCGCCTTTCTTCCCAATGTTCAACTGCATGTTGATCGATCTTGCCGGCATGTTGACCAATGGCTTTAAGATGGGCAACGCGGAGATTGAGACGCCTAAGTCTATCTCGACAGCGACCGCAGTGACTGCGCAGATCATCGCTCAGGTGGCCAGCCATATCTATGGCGGAACCACAATCAACCGTATCGACGAAGTATTAGCGCCATTTGTGGCAAAGAGCTACGACAAACATTATCAGGTTGCACTGACCTGGGGGATCACAGATGCGAAAGCATTTGCGACCACTCAGACAGAGAAAGAGTGTCACGATGCATTTCAGTCTCTGGAATATGAAGTAAACACACTGCACACTGCAAACGGCCAAACTCCTTTTGTTACTTTCGGTTTCGGATTGGGGACTTCATGGGAGTCTCGTCTGATCCAAGCGTCTATGATGAAGGTACGTATCGCAGGCTTAGGTAAAAACCGTAAGACTGCGGTATTCCCTAAGTTGGTTTTCGCCATTCGAGATGGTATCAACCATAAAGATGGCGATTGTAACTACGATATCAAGCGGTTGGCCCTTAAGTGCGCCAGTACTCGCATGTATCCGGATATCCTTAACTACGAGCAGGTAGAGAAGGTCACCGGTTCATTTAAGACGCCTATGGGCTGTCGTAGCTTCCTTGGTACCTACGAAGAAGATGGTGAGCTGATCCATGAAGGACGTAACAACTTAGGTGTTGTAAGTCTTAACTTACCTCGCGTAGCGCTTGAAGCTAAGGGTGATGAAGCTGAGTTTTATCGCGTACTGGATGAACGTCTGCTTATTGCCCGTAAAGCATTGGATACTCGTATCGAACGTTTAGAAGGCGTTAAAGCCAGAGTGGCTCCGATCCTTTATATGGAAGGGGCATGTGGTGTACGCTTGCGCGCCGATGATGATATCTCTACGATTTTCAAAAATGGCCGAGCATCAATTTCATTGGGTTATATCGGGCTGCATGAAACCATTAATGCACTGTATGGCACTGATAAGCACGTCTATGACTGCGAGATATTGCGGGAAAAAGCGGTTGCCCTCGTTGAATATATGAAAGCGGCTACCGTGAAATGGAAAGATGAGTCAGGTTATGGTTTCAGTCTTTACAGCACGCCGAGTGAAAACCTGTGCAGTCGTTTTTGTAAGCTCGATACTAAAATATTTGGTGTCGTAGAAGGTGTGACGCAGAAGGGTTATTACACCAACAGCTTCCATCTCGATGTTGAAAAAGCGGTTAACCCATACGATAAACTGGACTTCGAGGTACCTTACCCGGCCATCGCTAACGGTGGGTTTATCTGTTACGGCGAATACCCTAATATGCAGAATAATCTCGAAGCGTTAGAGGATGTTTGGGACTATAGCTATAGCCGTGTTCCATACTACGGCACTAATACGCCTATCGATGAGTGTTATGATTGTGGTTATACTGGTGAGTTTGAATGTACCAGTAAAGGGTTTACCTGTCCTAAGTGTGGTAACCACGAGCCAAGCCGGGTTTCGGTGACACGCCGTGTGTGTGGTTACCTGGGAAGTCCCGATGCTCGACCATTTAACTATGGCAAGCAGGAAGAAGTGAAACGACGAGTTAAACACCTTTAACTTGTTTTCAGCATCATGACCTAAGTTTAACGACAGATGTCATCCTAAAGACGCAACTGACCTGAGTGAGTTGCGTCATTTTGTTTATGTCATTTTACTTTTGTCATTTTACTTTCGTCATTTGAGCTGTGCTTCAGGTCTAAAATTCTGAAACTGTAAAAAAAACTAAAGGTTTATCTCGTAAGGTATCGCAATGAATTACCATCAATATTTTCCCACAGATGTTATCAATGGCCCAGGTACTCGTGCTAGTCTGTTTGTCTCTGGCTGTGAGCATCAATGTCGTGGCTGTTATAACCAGTCGACGTGGAAGCCTTGCAGCGGGCATGAATTTGATAATGAAATGCAAGAGCGAGTACTGAGCGATCTAAAAGATACCCGTATCAAACGCAGAGGCCTGTCTCTGTCGGGGGGAGATCCGCTTCACCCTGCCAATGTCGCATCGATATTAGCCTTGGTCAAAAGGGTAAAAGCCGAATGTCCCGATAAAGATATCTGGTTGTGGACCGGATATCTGTTGAATGAGTTAGATGATGCCCAGCGCGCGGTGATTGAGTATATCGATGTTCTGGTCGATGGTAAGTTTGAACAGGAACTGGCCGATCCCAGTTTAGTGTTCCGAGGTAGCAGTAATCAGGTTATTCACTATCTGACACAAAAGCGATAACTGTATTCATACAGATACGTTATAATAGCAATCAAGCAAACAAGAATTTTGAAAAACAGCCGTTCTGAAGAGGCTGTTTTTGCATTTTATAGCATTATTTAAGGCACGAGCATGAATTTAAAAGAAGAGCTTCATGGACTTAGCGATAAGCTAGAGCAGTTTCGCCGCAAATTAGCCGCCGCTGAAAAGCGTGGTGATAAAGGGATCATGTTGCAATTTAAACAAGAGATAAACAAGGTTACTAAGCGTATTGCCAGTGTTAAGGCGCAGCAGACTCGTGAATTGAGCAAGAAAGGTGGCAGTGTTGCAGGCTTGAAGTTTAATCGCGTTCTGACCAAGGCTGAGCAGGCGGATATGGGCAAACTTAAAAAGTCAGTCAAAGGTTTAGTGGTTGTTCATCCTATGACGGCACTTGGCCGTGAAATGGGGATTAGCCAAGTGACAGGCTTTGCTCCCAAAGAGTTTTAATTACTGAATAATTACTCCACCGTGATTATTCATTAGTGAGCGACTTCAAATTATTTTGTTGTCGCCACGCGTATCCTTCGTACGCTGGCGTTGTGAGTCAACTATCATTTCAGGTGAATCAATAGCCGATTAAATCGCTAGGGTATTTCACTTAAAGATAAAAACACATAAAATACTCCGCCTGAGTACGAGACAGAATTAATAGTTATTGAAGACAGTTTATCAGTGACTATAGGTCTCGTTGTTTTTTCTGGATTGTCGTCGTCTCAGGGAAAGAGAGTCGTTAAGGTTATTTCATGTCGATTAAGTATGTCGCTTCTTCAAAGCTGCCCACGCCATGGGGCGTATTTACCATGCATGGTTTCGAAGATTCCGATACAGGAAAAGAGCATGTAGCGCTGACGTTAGGTACGCTAGATGCAAACACCCCGATTTTAGGTCGCATTCACTCCGAATGTTTGACTGGTGATGCCCTGTTCAGTTTACGCTGTGATTGTGGATTTCAACTTCAAACCGCCATGCAGAATGTTGCCGAAGCGGGTCAAGGTTTTATCCTTTATCTTCGTCAGGAAGGGCGTGGGATTGGTCTGTTGAATAAGATCCGCGCCTACGAGTTACAAGATGACGGTGCTAATACCGTCGAGGCTAACGAAAGATTAGGTTTCCCGGCCGATATGCGAAAATACGATATGATCTTACCTATGATGGAGAAGATCGGTATTAAGCAGGTGAAGCTGATGACCAATAATCCACGTAAAGTTAAGGCAATGAAAGAGTTAGGTATCGAAGTCGTTGAACGTATACCCCTTCAGGTGGGGAAAAACCGCTATAACGAAGGGTACCTGAAGACGAAGTCTACTGAGCTTGGGCATATGATGTCCGAATATCATTTTACCGATGAAGAGAAAGAGTAAACTTCACTGTAGATTTTAAGCCTGCCTCTCGCTATATTCAGAACCATAATTATAACATTCGCATCTTATTTATGGTTCTGAACAAATCCATTTTCTTTTATATCTTTATCTTCCTTTTCTCCTCTTCAGTTTATAGTGAAGAAGACTTTACTCATTATGCTTTTGCTAACTACTTAGGCAGTGGTTTGTATAGAACCTCAGGGCAAAATGCGACCGTTGTAAATCTTCCTTTCAGTGTCGAAATTCAACAAAATGATACCGAGACGCTAATGCTGCGAGCGCCTGTATCACTGGGCTTCTTCAACTTTAAGTGGAGCGATGTGCCTGAAGGGGACTTGCCTTCGAGTGTCGGGACAGCAACCTTTACGCCGGGGATCGAGTATCGGGTCCGCACCTCCGAGAGGTATGAGTTTCAAAGTTATTTTGATCTTGGCTATGGCAAGAATTTCACTTCGGGCACCGAAGTGGCGATCGTGTCGGCCGGGGTTTCCAGCCTGCTCGATCTGGAATTTAAGCAAACCAGGCCCAGATGGGTTAATCGTCTGTACTTCGCAGGATACCGAAGCTTCGGTGGCGAGCAGAAGGAAACCTATTCCGCCCTTCAGTCGGGAATAGATATTGGCACCGATATACACTGGCGATGGAATTGGCTGGGTGTCGATGTTGAGCCTCGTGTGTTTGCCGTGGGGTACTGGTACTTCGATAAACTTAGAATTGCCACGCCGTTTGGTGAAGATGTGCTGGTTTCAAATAGTTTGGAGGTCGGGGCGACTCTGGCTTTCTCGAAACCCATTATCTGGGGGTGGATGGGGATAGATAGACTAGGCTTAAGTGTCCGGGCCGGTGACGGAGTGCAAGCCTGGCGTTTGATATTCGAGTTCCCGATTTAACCCGATATTCATTAAACCAGGTTCAGGTTTTTAATCTAAATGTTCTTTAAGATAATCCAGAAATACCCTGATTTTTGGAGAGATAAGCTCTCTTCTTAAATAGATGGCATAGGTTGAGCTTATGCTTTCATAAGGACTGAATGTATGCTGTGTGAGGAGATGAGTCAGACTGCCATTTTTAAGCTCTTCGCTGACCGCCCATAATGGCATTAAGGCAAGGCCAGCATGGCTCAGCAGTAACTGTTTCTGGCCATTGACCGAGTTTACCGTGATCCCATCTCTAATCGATAACTTCTTAGGTTTATCATCCATCAAAAACCATTCACGCCATCCCGAATATCCGTATCGAATACAATCAAAATCCGTTAATGCCTGAGGGGTTTCAGGACTGCCGTGCCGGGCTAGGTATTGGGGGCTGGAGCAAAGTAGGAAATTATTGTCGGCGAGTTTTCGTGCGATAAGGTTTGAGTCCGGCAGGCGGCCACTTCGAATCGCAATATCCACATTGTCTTCAACCAGATCGATGACACGTTCGGTTAGCTCGAGCTCTATTTTAATGTCAGGAAACTGATTCATAAATGCGGGGACCAAGGGAAGCACGCAGCTTTCGCCGAAGCCGACAGTCATACTGACCTTCAGGGAGCCTTTTGGGTTTTGCTGTAGATCGTTGACCACCCTGTGGGCTTCATCAAGCTCGGAGACGATACGTTGAGAATATTGGTAATAGGTGAGCCCCGCTTCCGTGAGGCCGATATTGCGGGTCGTCCGGTTGAGCAGGCTTATTCCCAGCTCTTTCTCTAATGCGATAAGTTGACGGGATATCGATGAGGGCTGAACATCGAACACCCGGCTCGCCTCAGAGATACTTCCCGTTTCCACGACACAATTAAAGTAATGCAGCCTGGTGATCATGCTCATGTTGGCTTTCTTCTGCTGGTTTATCGCAGCTGTAAGCCTAAAATGATTTTGCCTAAAAAGCAAAAGTAGTTTGTTTTGTGGGTTATTGTTGGTTCTTAGTGCAATAGATAGAGTAGCTCCACTAACTATTTGAGGGCACAAACATGAAAGCAATGATAATTAAACAACTGGGTTCGAGCGATGTTTTCGAGCTTGCTGAGAAAGCGACACCAGCTATGAAAGCCGGACATATGCTGGTGGAAGTAAAAGCCAGCAGTGTCAATCCATTAGATACCATGCTGCGCTCCAGCGATACCCCCTGGTCTGCTAATTTGCCTGAGATTTTACATGGCGATGTGGCTGGTGTCGTGACTGAGGTTGCCGATGATGTGAGCCGCTTCAAGGTTGGCGATGAGGTTTATGGCTGCGCAGGTGGAATAGCAGGTATCGATGGTGCGCTGGCCGAATTTATGTTGGTCGATGCAGATTTGATGGCATATAAACCAAAAAGCCTGACCATGAAACAAGCGGCAGCTCTGCCTCTGGTGTCTATTACGGCCTGGGAAGCACTACAAAACAAGCTGGCTGTAAAAGAGGGGGACAAGGTGCTTATCCACGGCGCTACCGGTGGCGTGGGTCACATAGCTATTCAGTTAGCTAAATACTTTGGCGCAAACGTGACAGCGACCTCGATGCCTAAAAATATGGCCGTTGCAGCGACGTTAGGGGCGGACAATATAGTTAACGTCGCTGAGCAAAGTGTGCAGGAATATGTGGAGCAATATACCAGTGGCGTCGGCTTCGATGCTATTTTCGATACGGTGGCTGGTGACAACATACAGCGCAGTTTCGAGGCGGCTCGATTCAACGGCGGCGTTGCAACGACCCTACCCATAGAAAATGTATTACAGGTGGCATTAAAAAGCCTGAGTTTTCACAGCATCTTGATGCTTATTCCTATGGTTGAGGGGATTAACCGCAGCGCTCATGGTGAGATCTTAACTAAAGTTGCTGAATTGGTCGATAGCGATATCGTTACACCTCTGCTGGATGATTCTGATTTCACCATCTGGCAGGTTGCAGATGCCCATGCCCGATTAGAGTCCGGTAAAGCTGTAGGTAAAATTGCATTAACGGCTTAATTCTCTTCTCGAACGGGTGCCTTGATTCCGGTTCATAGTAAGATGATATAACGGATAAAGAAGAGTTAGATGCTCTAACTCTTCAATTATCTACCAATAGGTTATAAAAGATTACCCGTCACATTGGCTCTTTCCCGATTGATAACAGCTGGGATCTCGTGGGCATACAGCGCCTCTGGAACAGATCACTCTTGCCTCGGTCTCAATGCCGCGCTCTACCCAGTTTATATTGAGAATTTTCGCCACGCTCATCAGCTCTTTTTTTATGACCTTAGGTATCAATGCCGACCCACCGTGAGCCACACAAGCCTGTTTCAGATCCGATGCTAGCGACAGCGCATCGCCACCTTGTGCTTCGATGGCAGGGTTAAGATCGATTCCTGCGCAAAGGACATGATTATTACCGGCAAGGTCTTCGACTTTTATCGACTCACAGCAATAGATCCTGGGCTCATTTTCAACATTGAGTATCGAGATCTGCGCCGATGTGCCAATCGTCGGTTCGTTGATCATCCTAAATACCGCCCAATGCTGACAGGGGTCCTGCACCTGCCTCATGTTCCCCCAAGGCAGTGGAATACCGTTACCGCGATATACGGCTTTCAATTTACCCGGGGCATACGCGTCGAAGTAGTGCCAGTGAGGGTAAGGAGAGACTACTGTCATTCGTCGCATGGCGACCGAGGCCGATACGCCCAGCTGTTTATGAACGTCTATCTCGTAACCGTGGCGATCGAGTAGTTGCCGAAATGGCACCTTAGGACAGAGAAGGGCACCGGCAAAAAAACTGGATTCAAAGTCACGCCAGGCATGGAGAATATCTTGCGCATTAACGGTCGAAGATTGTGGCACGCCTGATTCCACTTCTGTGCTGATCTGGCTTCGGCCGGTGGTTAACACAGATTTGAGTCCGTCTTTGTTGTGCAGTACGCAATGGCCTATGTGTACGGCGAGATCGTATTTGAGCCTGATAGGTGTCGTCTTGAGTTGTTCATTGACATAAATGGTCGATGGTGGCTCGAAAAATGAGGTGACAAGTTGACTCGAGGTCACGCCCATCTCATCGACGACATCGTGAGGCGTATCATTAATCCACTTAATCGAGAGTCCTAAACCTTTTGCAATATCCATCAGATCTTCAACCGCGAGTGGCATTCGCTTAAGCCCCACCTCTTCGGCTGCTCGTTCGAGATCCGGAAAGTGGTTCTGATGATGCTCTTGATGAGCACGGATAAGCAGATGGGCAAATTGGCGGCCTGTAATCCCTGTTTGAGATAGCATTTCAGGTATGGCTATCTGCAAGATGTCCTTTGAAAATAGAAAGCTTGGCTCTAAAGCCATGCCACTTATTCCGCCTCGTCTGCCTTTTTCAGGCGTTATGGCTTGATCTTCGGGGACATCATCCAAGAACCAATCGACCTCTTTTTGAAAAACGGCGGCGATGACGGCCATCATGCCTGCGCTGGGTACCCGCTTTCCTCTTTCAATCATAGAAAGGTAGGAGACTGATGGAGCCGAATCTGCATCGACTCGAACACATCGAGCAGAGAGATCCTCCATGGTCAAATGATTACGTTTTCTTAGGTTTCTTATCTTAGTTCCCAGAAAATGTGATTTTCTCATTAAGCTTTGGTTATTGCGCATTTTGTAAAATTCACAGTGTAAAATTTTAATTGTGAAATTGTAGTAAAAAATTCGCTAGACTACAAATTAAGCAATCAGGGGAAAGTATTTAAGTTGAATATCGAGGTCGGGATGAGAATTTGATATTCAACAGAGATAATAAATGTTTTTCTATGCTTTTGTAAATAATGGAAAATTCAACTTAAGATCGAGTGAAGAGGATAAGGCTATGGACATTTCAACAATCAATAGTATTCAAAGTGAGCAGAACTTTAATGACCTTATCAATGCTGAAGTTGTGAATGTGGAGCTTGTCAAAATTTCACAAAGTGAAACTGCAATGGCCAACGCCAAGCAGTTTCTTGACAACACATTTCCATTAGCTAAGGGGTCGCATCAGTATGTCAGTAGTTATGTTGTTTACTACCAGCAGTTGCTTATCTTCTTCACCGACGGTACTCATACCGGTTTGAAAGACCCGAAGCAGTTTGTCGCCTTAAATGGTCATAAGAGTGAGCCTTCGGCCATCTTGCTTAGAGATAAGGGCACTCATGTTGAGCTAACATTCGATCGTTGTGGTGAGGTTGGTGCTTATGACAGCGCCAATGTTGAAGACATTCAGATTGAGGGTCACAGGTATTGGATAAGCCTGCTCAATGTCGATGCCAAACGTATGATCGATGGATCACTGCAAGATCAGATATTTACTGCAAAAGATGGGTCTGACTACATGTTGAAAGTGGCTTAAGTCAGACTGCGAGTTTACTTAGATTTATTGATAAATAGAAATAGATTAAAAAGGGCTGAAAGTATTCACTTTCAGCCCTTTTAGGTTTTTCTGTTGTTTATTTTCCCCAGATATTGGCATTTAACTGAGTGTCTTCATTTGAGTCTTTGCTCGGTTTATCTGCCGCTCTTTTATTCGCAGTACGAAGTGTTTTATCACTGGCTTGATAGCCGTCATCCCTTGGTTTTCTTGCGGGCAAAGGTAATTTATTCATTTTAAGGTAAAGATATTCAACTTTTTCTCTGGCCCAGAGGGTTTTACGCAGGAATCTTAGACTCGACTTGATACTAGGATCATGTTTAAAGCAGCGCACATCGATGCGGTCCCCAAGCCCTTCCCAGCCATAATGCTCGACTAAGTCAGTAAGTAATGTTTCTAGCTTGATACCGTGAAGCGGATTATTTGCTTGTGTCATGAGTTCGTTGTGTCAATTGATATTAAGTTGATTATATCAGCTATTGCGGTGCAATTAACAGGAGGTCGCTATGGTATACCAAGAAGTAAAAAGAGGGCATGAGCCCTCTTTTACACTCTTATCTTGCTAGATGGCTGATTATTGGAAGTTTATCTCCCAAGAGTCGATGCTACCTGTATCGCGTCGACCGCTGTCTATCGCTTTTAACTTCCACTCTCCAGCAGATTCTATACCAGATGTATCGACGGTGTAGGTCTGGTTAATGTTATCTGTGCTACTACCAGTGTTATCGTGCAAGATAGCCACTTCACCGGTTGGAGTATGGAGTTCAACCTGCAGATCACCGATATAGGTGTGGCTTATGTTGACTGTTACAGATACCGTTCCGGCATCACCACTTCGGCTCACAGATATTGGACTGCTGATCCCAGCAGCTTTATTGTCAGGTATGGAGTAGCTGTTAGTATTGCTATAGCTTGCCGCACCGCCAGTGTTGCCACCTGTTGCTTCAGTATAGTTAGCGACCAAATTGATACCGCTAAATGCACTATAGCCTTGAACCATTACATAGTAAGTTCCGGTTTCCGCTGTAGTGACAGGGCAAGATTCGCTATTGCCCGTTTTCCATGGACGACAGTCATAGCTACTCGTACTTGGTGCTGCGCCATATTGAACATACAGATCCGCATCACCTGTTCCACCACTCATAGTGAAGCTTAAGTCTGTTGCACCAGCGGGAACATCTAAGGAGAAATGAAGTTCTTCATTCTTTGCTCCGGCTAAATCAGTCTTGGTTACGCCATTTTGCAACTCAGTACCACCGGTTCCTGTTCCAGTACCGGGATCGACCGGACCGTCACAAGAAGCATCGAGATAGGTGTCGGCAGCCACGGCGTTGATCAAGCCATAACCGGTTTTATCATCACGACCTGCCGTTTCAAGATCTTCGGCTGTCGCGTTAAGTGCTGCACGTATTTGTGCTGCACTACACTCGGTGTGATGACTCCATACCAATGTTGCAACACCCGATACATGAGGGGTTGCCATAGAGGTACCGTTATAATATTCATAATCCTCGTTGGCGGTATTTGCAACGGTCACCGTTGACCCAACTTGGGCTTGAAGAGCCTGCCCCGTAACTCTGTCTACCGATACAGATACGATAGCAGCTTCATTGTTAGTATCGACCAGGAAAGGGTTTTGAAGGCCTGGCAGTGCGGTATTACCATAGACAATGACGGCACTTGCGCCTGCGTTATTACAGGCTCTGACGGCATCAATCTCTGGATAACCAGCGCCTTGGTTACCAACACGCTCGACAAGACAAACCTTGCTGTTCATGTCACCACAGTTAAATGTACTGCCCGATACAGAACACTCGGCAAGCTCGCCCGTAACACTGCCATTAACCGGTGTGGCTACGTGATCTGTGCCCGATTTTACGTAACGGTTATGGGGAACAACGCCGTTATCAAAATAAGATTGACCACCAATGGTGATATCGGCAAGACGACCTTCACCGAGAGTGACGGTTGAGAGAATCGCTTCACCCGGACCTGAAATTTCAACTTGGTTTGTGTACTGCGAGAACGCCGCATGATCTTTGTTGTTATCGACCGCCGCAACAGACATCACGGCATCGTAAGAGGCTGGATAACTGTGAGTATTGTTGCCGTCATTACCCGCAGCGGCGATGAGTAAGACGCCATTATTCTGATGAGCGGTTAATGCATTTTTTTCTGTGGTACTGGAGCCACTTCCACCTAAACTCATGGTCACAACATTAGCGCCATTGTCGACACAGGTATCGACCGCAGAAACCAGTGAGGAGGAGTAACCCCAACCCGCTTCATTAAATACCTTAATGACATGGATATTGGCATTTTGGTTCGGCATGACACCGACAACACCTTCGTTGTTTGCGATCGCCGCAATTGTACCTGCTACATGGGTACCGTGAGCATTATTGTTGCCCGGGTCAAACCAGTTACCTGTACCGGAATTATTGGTTCCGGTGACATTGTTGCCGCTTAAGTCATTGTGACTGCGGTCATAACCTGAATCGATAATACAGATAGTACGGTTACCGGCTTGGGAATCACTGAGTGACGTTGCACCTACGTAGGTTTGCCCCCAGGGAGTGGTTTCGCTGAGAAAATGTCGCTGCATATCCTCTTCGACATAATCAACGTCTCCTCTCTTTTTGAGTGTGTCGATACCATTTTTATCCAGTTTCACTGTATAGCTGTTACTGCGACCAATGCGTTTCATCTCTTTAGCCGAAACGCTGTTCAGCGCCTTATGCTGAGAAAGCACCTCATTTTGAGCGGGTTGGTAAGAAAGCCCACTAATCTCATCTGCTTGAGATTGAATACTGCTTGATTCACTGTTTTTAAACTTAACAATATAGCGCTTTGGCAAAGGTGATGATTGCTTACTGTCAGATTTCAATGACGGTACACCTTGGGTGAATTCAGGAGCGGCCTGAACAGTGGCAGAGATAGCGATCGCTAAAACTGAAAGGCTCAATGCTGAAGTTGTAAATTGTCTTACTGTCATAATTGTCTTCCATGCTAATTAGAATTAATCATTATTATTTTGTGGCTTTTCAGATGAACATATAAAAAACCGGTTACTCGACAGCGAATGTATCTGTGTGTGAAACATTTGTAAATGGCTTGTTACTTGGTGTGTGCGAGAAGATAGCTATTGGGGGTAGCAATGCTTTACTGAATAAATATTACGTTTAAAACGCATTTTACGCGCATAAGGCGGGAGTTATTTTGCATGTTTATGCGAGTTAACTTCTTGATAAAACTTTTGTATATTGTCTGCTCTCTATGTTTTCAAGTGAGAGAGCTTGTGATTCGGCTTGGTTAATGCTTTGAAAATAAAGCGGAAATGTTGACTCTGAAAGGTTTGGAATAACTTAGTCTTAAAAGTAATAAGCCTGGGTGGAATGAGTGAAGCAGAAAGTGAATATTGATTTGTAGGGAGTATCTGTTTTGAAGGGATGCCCCCCATAGCGTTGCAGGTATTGTTGTGTGTGGGGCGATCTAAGCTTGGCAACTAAGGGCGACATTTGGTTAGACAATGGAGTTAGAAAACTGGGCTGGACATCAGGCGTGATGTCCAGCCAAAAGTAGAATGCTATTTTGTGTGAGTGCTTTTTAGTATTTCATATCCACCACCATTGTAGCTGTGGGTATAACCTTGGGCGACTAAGGAATCGAAAGCGATGCCACTTCTACGCCCACTTCTGCAGTAGAGTACTACAGACTTATCTTTGGCTATCTTTTTCTCTTGAAATGCAGCAGCTATACGCTCGAAGGGGATGTTAATTGCGTTGGGAAGATGACCGGCTGCAAATTCCTCAGCGGTGCGTACATCGATAACCATAGCACCGGCATCAATCATAGCCCAAGCAACTTGAGCATCCTTATCTGCGGCCCAGGAGAGTTGGCTGAGAGTGAGAGATAAAAAAGCGGCAAAGACCATTAAGTATCGCAGTTGTAGGCGCTGCTTTGATATTAGTAATTGTTTAAACACACTATTTCCTTTAATTCTTTTTCTGTTTTAGTTTGAGCCATTCGAACTCTCCTCTGTGAGCACTGTATCAGAGTATTTTTAGGTGCAAGAGTGTTAAAGTCTGAAAGATCAATTGGCCTTGATTAAAGCCTGTTCAGCCTCGGTTTTTATCCCTAGCTTTTTCATCAGTATAGCGACAGGACAGAATCCGGTAAATGCGCTTTGAAATAGATTTGCGCCAACGAATACCGTTAACCAGATGAAATTAGCATGGACCAGAGTCGTTAGTGCTAGTGAGAGTAAAACCATCATTCCGGCAAAAGCCATAATTGCGCGTTCTATAGACATTGTTATCTCCTTTGGCGGAATCAATTTCCGCGTGTTTTGTTAATTGCTAGATTGTTCGTTATCTAATAGGTCTGTTATCTGTTATGAAAGGTTATCAGGCGTGATGCTTCTTCATCACTGAGTAATAGAGAACCGGTATCACGACCAGAGTCAGTAAGGTCGAGATCATGATGCCGAAGATTAAACTGATGGCGAGTCCGTTAAAGATAGGGTCATCGATAATAAACAGGGCACCAATCATGGCCGCGAGCGCTGTCAGCATAATCGGCTTCGCTCTGACGGCACCAGAATGGATCACGGCTTGTTCGAACGGAACACCGGCGGCGGTCTCTTTATTGATAAAGTCCACCAACAAAATGGAATTTCTTACAATGATCCCGGCTAAAGCAATCATGCCTATCATAGAAGGTGCGGTAAAATGTGCCCCAAGTAGTGCATGCCCTGGCATCACCCCTATGACAGTTAACGGGATCGGTGCCATGATAACGAGGGGGATGATATAAGATCGGAACTGGCCGACGACCAGCAGATAGATAGCTATCATACCAACACCGTAGGCTATCCCCATATCTCGGAATGTTTCGTAGGTTATTTTCCATTCGCCATCCCAAAGCACGGCAATCGTGTCGAGGCCGGAAGGTTGCTTGATAAAGTGTTGCTCGAAACCGAGTCCATCTTCAGCATCTATCTTGGCTGCCATTTCAAACATGCCGTATAAGGGGCTATCTAACTCTCCAGCCATATCGGCAACCACCATCACCATAGGGATCATATTTTTATGGATAATGGGGGCGTCTATCTTGCCCTTCTTGATATTAACGAGTTCAGATACCGGGACTGAGTGACCATTTTTTCCCAGTAGTTTGAGGTTTAATACCTGTTCAAGATCGAGTTTGGTTGACTCCTTTAACTGCAAACGGATTGGTGTCGGGCGTTTCTGCTGGTCCTTTATCAAGTAGCTCATATCCTGACCACCGACAGAGGTGGCAATAAGGCTGACAATATTTTGATAGGGGACCCCAAAAAGGCTGGCTTTACTTCTGTCGATGATCACCTGCCATTTCTGCTGCGCAGCAGGCAGAAATATATCGATGTCTACCACATCATCAGTCTCGTGAAACAGTGCCTGTAACTGGTAGGCCGCTTTTTCACGTATGGCTTCGCTCGGTCCGTAGACCTCTGCAAGGATCGGTGACCAGACCGGTGGCCCTGGCGGTACCTCAACTACTTTAATATTGGCATTAAATGGCTTACCAATCTCTTGAAGTGGTGCCCGAACTGATTGTGCAATGGTATGGCTGTCTCTGTCTCTGTGTTTCTTATCGAGCAGGTTTACTTGAATATCACCAAGCTCCTGCGTCTCTCTTAAGAAGTAATGCCTGACTAGCCCATTGAAATTCATCGGGGCATTGGTGCCCGCATAGAGCTGATAGTTTTCAACCTCTTCGACCGTACTCAAATAACGTCCCAGTGCTTGAAGTACACGTTGTGTCTGTTCAACCGGTGTCCCTTCGGGCATGTCTACCATCACCTGAAATTCGGATTTATTGTCCAGAGGCAGCATTTTTAGTATGACGAGTTTGCCTAACGGCAAAGCCGTTGCAACGCCGATTAAGACAAATATGGCTCCGGCAAGTCCTATTCGCGCTCTGCGTGCCTGCTTGCCCAATACAAAGGGACCAATAAGTTTGGTGAATAGCCTTAACATCATGCCGTTTTCCTCAACATGATTGTGAGTCCCATCTTGGGCTGCCGCATTTGCTGCAGAGTCTTTAATCGTCCCGGAAGTCGTGTTATCTCGGTTAGGATTTTTGAGCAGTTTTCGACTCAGCCAGGGGGTGACGATAAATGCTACTGCTAAGGAGATAAGCATTCCCATGCTGGCATTGATTGGGATAGGTGCCATATATGGCCCCATTAACCCAGAGACAAAAGCCATGGGTAACAGTGCGGCGATAACGGTAAACGTCGCTAATATGGTAGGGCTTCCGACTTCGTCGACGGCAACGGGGATCAACTCTTTAAAAGATTGTTTGCCCATTGCCATATGACGGTGGATATTTTCGACTACTACGATGGCATCATCGACCAAAATACCGATAGAGAAAATGAGGGCAAACAGAGATATTCTGTTTAATGTGAAGCCCCAAGCCCAAGATGCAAATAGGGTCGCGGCTAATGTAATGATAATTGCGATACCAACGACGAGTGCTTCTCTGGTGCCCATAGTGAATAAGACTAATAGCACGACAGCCGATGTGGCAAATATCAACTTGAAGATAAGGGTGTTGGCTTTATTTCCTGCCGTTTCCCCGTAGTTTCTCGATACCGTAACCTCTACGTTGTCGGGAACCAGTACATTTTGAACCTGTTCTATCCTTTGTAAGACCTGATCGGCGATATCGACGGCATTTTCACCAGGCTGCTTCCCTATCGCCAGTGTTACGGCAGGGTAGATGTCATTTTTATCTCCATGCCACACACTTTTCACCGGAATGTCGGCTTTCAATGTTATCAGTGCGACGTCACTGAGGTAGACGGGGGCACTTTGCCCATCGCTGTCTTGGTAAACCGAGATGACGAGTTGTCTGACATCATCAGCAGTTTGAAGAAATTGACCGGCTTGGACTTTTATCTCCTGATTGCCCTGTACAAGAGAAGCGGGCATGGAGATATGATTATTCGATTTAAGGCTCTGAGCTATTGCGTCATAGGTGAGACCGTAATAGTTCATCTTCATTGGATCGATTCGAACATTAAGCACGAGTTCGTGTGAACCTAAAGTAGAGACTTCACGCGTGCCTGGAATTCGCTTGAGTTCTGTTTCCAGTCCGTGAGCAACATGGGTCAACTGTTCGGCCGAAACAGACGCTTGTTTGGACCAAAGAGTTAAGCTAACAATGGGAACATCATCGATACCACGAGGTTTGATGAGTGGCTCGCCAACTCCTGCGCCCGATGGAAGTTTATCAAGGTTGGAGTAGATCTGATTATAGAGCTTAACAATCGCTTCGTTACGCGGGATCCCAACTTCAAAAATGGCGATGATAAGTGCACCGTCAGGTTGAGAAAACGAGTAGAGTGTATCTATGCCCTTTATCTCGGATATCACCTGTTCAGCCGGGAGAGTGACTAAGCTTTCAACCTGAGATGGAGTCGCACCAGGGAAGGGGATAAAAACATCGGCAAACGTCACATCTATCTGAGGCTCTTCCTCTTTTGGCGTCACGATAACGGCAAACAAGCCCAGTAGTAAGCCAAGTAGCGCCAGCAGTGGTGTTATGGCACTGAGCTGAAAAGCTGCCGCAATCTTACCCGATATCCCTAATGTTGAATTGGGTATGTTTGGTTCAGGCTGAGTCGTGTTTTGGGGTTCGTTCATCTTGACCTCTCTATTTTGCCTGACGGTTTTGAAGTGCTTGGTACGCGTCGGTGGCGATCACATCTTCGGCGTTCAACCCCGCCAATACTTCTACCTCTTTATCTTGGTAACGACCTATGCGGACTTGATTGAGTACAAAATCATCTCCCTGTTTGAGGTAGACGGCACTGAGCTCGTTTTGTTTTAGCAGGGCTGATGTCGGGATTAGAATCGTGGAGCGGGTGCCAGCACTGAACCTGGCTTTAGCCCACATACCCGGCATCAAGTTTGCCTCATTCTCTGGTAGGTTGATTCTTACCTTGTAACTGTGACTCTGGGGATCGGCAAATGAGAAAATAGTGAGAGAACTGGAGGTGAATTTGCGACCATCATTGAGGGTAACTTGAAACTCAGGTAGCCGTTTCAATGCATCTATATAACGCTGTGGTACGTGGGTGATGGCGCGCATCTGTGACATGGAAAAACCGGAGAAGAGTGGTTGTCCCGGACTGACTGTTTCGCCTTGCTCCACGTGCCTTTTAGTGACAATACCTGAAAATGGCGCATTAACTACCGTATATTTGAGTGATTCGGTAGCTTGGGTGATGCGGGCCTTTGAAGCTCTTACTGCTTCTCGAGAGGATTTAGCATTGGCAATGGCCTCATCCATCGCGCCTTGTGAAATGGCTCCTTTAGGAAACAGGGTTTCATACCGGTTCCTTTGTCGTTGTGCCTCATTGTCCAAGGCTATGGCCTTGGCATAGTCGGCTTCGGCAGCAGCCAGTCCCGCTCCCTGTTCTTTACTGGTTATCTCCAGTAATGAGGCTCCTTCGGAGACAATATCATTAACATCGTAATTGAGTTTAATTATGCGACCGGAGGTTTGCGACGATACCGTTGCGGCTTTCACGGCTTCGAGTTTAGCATCCAGTTCTATCCATTTCGTTTTCTTGGTCTCAATCAAGGTGGTGGTTTCAATTGACGAAGCATAAAGATGAGTACTCATCAATGAGAGGGCAATGTAAAGAGCCGGGAAAAGAAATTTAGTTTGTCGAATACGCATAATAAGTTCACCAATGAAAGTTCATAAGATTATTCTAATGGATGGGGTTTTATGATGCAACTGTTAAATTAGAAAAATACGATTGACTGAGCTTGGAAATAGATTAGGAGTCAGTGACTCCTAATTAGGGCTAACTTAGAATCAGTCACCTAGATAGTAGGTTAATGTCGAGACCACACGTACTTTCTTTATGTGTGGGGTATTACTGTCACGGTCGCTGATACTAAATTGACCCTGTGAAGCTTTCTTAATTTTGCCTAATGTTGAATTGGAATCTTTGGCAAATTTGTCAGCCACTTTGCGGGCATTTTGAGTGGCGGCTTGTACCATCTCTGGCTTCACCCGGTTGAGTTCGGTAAACAGAAACTCGGTTCGGCTGTTGTAGTCTTGATTTGATATGGCAATCCCATCTTTAGCCAGCTCAATCAATTTAATACGGCTACTGAGCAAGAGATCTACCTGTTTAGTGTATAAGGAAATGGTGACCTTGGCGGCATAGCGAAACTTTACATTAGGGTCGACATAACCCTGAGCTTGTCTGTCTTCGATAGAGGGGAGGGAAGTTGAAATTTCATCGGGTGTAAACCCTTGTTTGGTTAAGAATAGTACCACTTTATCTGTCTTATCTTGAACCGTCTGATATAAAGCGTTGAGATCATTATCGACTTCGGTAAAGCGTATAGGCCAGATGGCGATATTGGCTTTAACTTCTTGCTCTGCCAAGCCCTTTACGGTGACGGTACGCTCCATGGATTTCATCTGGATCAGACTCTGGCCTATGCTATTACCAAGGAGAATAAGACCCAGGCAGAGAAATCCACCTAATATAAAAGCCGCGATCTGAGAATTTTTTTGCATAGTATTTCATCGACAAAAGGAATTGGTATCAATATATTATACCTTTTATTATTGAAATCTATGATTATATTGATTACTACAATCAGGCCATTTGGGGTTGCCAAAGTTCCACTTTATTGCCGTCCGGATCGATAAACCATCCAAATCTGCCAAATTCAGATTCTTCGGTGACACTGATCACCTCTGCGCCGCCTCGTTGCACTTGATTGAGGGCACCATCGAGATCATCGACAATGAGGTTGAACATGAAATGGTTATCGGAAGGAGACAGGTAGTCGTTACCATTTTCGATTGGTGACCACACACTGTAACCGCTACGAAAGAAGGATGAGAGGTTGTCTAAATAAAATGCCGCCCCTCCCCAAGGTTCCACCGGAAGTTGGAGATACTCTTTATACCAATCTGCTAATGCTTTGGGATCATCACTTTTGAAGAAGATGCCACCCAGTCCGACGACTTTTGCCATGAAGGTTCAGTTTTTATGTGTTGTAACTCTAACTGTAGGAAACATTTTGAAAAAGTACAAAAAAGCCGCACTTTGAGTGCGGCTTTTTATACTGATTGCTTATATCGTATCAGGCTTAGTTAAAAGCAGGAGCTTAGAACTTGTAGCTGTACTGAATACCGTATAACCACGCGTTAGCACGTGTTGTACCGTTTACCTGTGCAACCCAAGGAAGCTGTCCGCCATCTAAAGGTGGTAAGAATTGTGTTTCTGTAACATCAACATCTTCACCCATCAGATAAGTGATACCAAGATCGATCACTGAGTGTTTACTCATGTTGTAACTCAGACCTGCTGAGAACCATTGACGGTCTGAATCCGGAATTGCGATAGATTTGATTTCATCGACGGCGCCCATGTCATACATGTAACCCGCACGCATGGTCCAGGTATCATTGATGTCATATGTTCCGCCAAGAGACAAGTGCCATGTATCACGCCAATTGTACTCTTTGATTGTACCGAAGGCATCGGTATCTAATGTATCGAAAGCACTCCACTGGATAAACTGTGCAGAATAATGAACCGCGAACTGATTGGTCAGCTGGTGGAAGCCTGAGAACTCAGCCATAGCAGGCAAAGGAAGGTGCAGAGTATCATCGGCAGCGCTTTGGCCCAGATATTCAAAGTCACCATCGGCCTTAATCGTAGGGCTGTAGCGATAGCTTAAGCCGAATCTGTGGTTGTCGTTAACTTCGTAAATCGCACCGACATGCCAGCCTAGACCGTAGCCTTCAGCACTGACATCCAACATAGTTTGGCCATGGAATTTACGGTTGAGATCGCCAGAACCTGAGATCACATCCAGACCAGCACCTACGCTGAACTGTTCATTGATGCGGTAAGAAACGCTACCTTGGACGTTAACGCTACGTACTTTCGTTTGACCACCGAAGATATCGGCAGCAAAGTCATCTGCATATTCGGTAGTCGTACCGAAGTTAGAATAAACGCCGAAACCCACGGCCCACTTGTCATTTAGAGGGTGGACGATGAAAACATTCGGGACCACGCTCGCGCCACCAATATCAGATACATCAGGAATAGCTTGTGGGTTTGAGCTTCCCATCGGCGCTAAAGAGTATTGAGCATCAGATAAGCTAACGTCGGTATCGATATAGGTCATACCTAAACTGATAGATGTGCTATCAAATAGTGCCATTGCCGCTGGGTTACGCGCCATCGCCGAGGCGTTATCTGCGATAACTGCATCACCGGCAAACGCGCGGCCGAGTCCAGTTGCTGATTGACTGTTAAGTTGGAATCCTGCTGCCATAGCTTGTGAACTCGCAAGTGTCACTGCAACGGCTAAAATTGTCTTGTTGAAGTACTTCATCTTTATCTTCTCTTTATTTTACGGTCCCGCTTTTTATGACCAACTAAAATGAGTTAGCTGCAGGATCCACTTATTAGACCAGTGCATCTTAGGGATGCATTTGTCTGCCAACAACTCCGACCAGATGGGTGTTTTGGTTGCAAAAATGTTAATGGGAGGCAAGGGAGGATTCTAGAGTGAGTACCTGTATTTGAATGTGTGGCTCGGGCCGCTATCTACAGGAAGATTAAGGGATTAAGGGATACGGCGCTTAGGTTAACACAATGTAAAATGACTCGAAAAATAAAAATTGAAAAGAGGTAGATAAATAGCGTACACGTGTACGCCATTTATGTTTTCATTGCTCTGAAACCCTTATTTTTACTGTTTATAGTTTTGAAGTAAATACTCTAAACTGTTCTCTGACCGCTTCAGATGGCGTTGATAATTTACTGATAATAACACCGGAAAGCGTCGCAAATATAAATCCAGGCAAGATTTCATACAGATCGAAAATTCCACCGGATAACTGCTTCCAAATGACAACGGTGAGTGCGCCAACGACAATCGTTGCCACGGCGCCATCACGGCTATAGGCTTTCCAGAACAGGGATAGTAAGACTACGGGACCAAATGCGGCACCAAATCCGGCCCAGGCATAGCTGACAAGTCCAAGTACACTACTTTCAGGGTTAAGGGCAACAATGCCTGCGATAACAGCAATGGCTAACACCCCTATACGACCGACTAACATCAATTCTTTGCTTGTCGCCTTGGGTCGTAACCATTTCTTATAAAAGTCTTCGGTGATAACGCTGGAGCAGACCAGAAGCTGTGAGTCGATGGTGCTCATGATGGCCGAAAGGATAGCCGCAATAAGCAAACCACCAATCCAAGGGTTAAAAGCGGCATGGGCCAGATGAATAAAGACCGTTTCAGGATTGGCTAATGGGTCATTAGCAAAATATAGAGTTCCGGCGAGCCCCGTTGCCAAGGCTCCGATCAGTGCGACTATCATCCAACTCATCGCGATACGACGAGATACCGGAATATCCTCAGCGCTGCCGATAGCCATAAAGCGAGAGAGAATATGTGGCTGGCCGAAATAACCAAGCCCCCAGGCCAATAATGACACCAGACCAATTACCGTCGTGTTCTCATGAAATAATGAGAGCATGGCTGGATCTAATGAGTCGATGCCATTGTGTGTCTCAGGCTGGCTAAAGATGGCCACGGGCACAATAAGTAGTGCAATTAACATCAAACAGCCTTGAAAAAAGTCTGTCCAACTGACGGCAAAGAAACCACCGACAAAGGTGTAAGCCACAATGATAGTCGAGCCTATCACTAAGGCCAGCGTGTAATCTAAACCGAATACTTTCTCGAATAAGATAGCGCCGCCAACCATGCCTGAGGAGGCATAAAAGGTGAAGAAGACTAAGATAGTCACCGCGGATACGAGTTTTAACAGACCTTTTTTATCTTCGAAGCGTTTCTCGAAAAAGTCAGGCAGAGTGAGCGCGTTATCGGTAAATTCAGTATAAATCCGCAGGCGTTTGGCGACAAAAAGCCAGTTTAACCATGCTCCAAAGACCAAGCCTATTCCAATCCAAGCCTCACCGAGTCCACCGAGGTAAACTGCTCCGGGTAATCCGAGAAGCAACCAGCCAGACATATCAGAGGCGCCGACACTCAGGGCGGTTACCGCAGGGCCCATGCCTCTGCCACCAAGTATGTAGTCGTCTACAGAATCGGTGGCTTTATAGGCCCAGAGGCCTATTCCCATCATTAGGGCGAGGTAGCCGATGAAAGTAATTAAAATCGGTAGTTCAATGCTCATGCTTGTGCCATTTTTTGCTTTTTCTAAAATAGTGAGGGGCTATGCTAGCAGATGTTTGATACGAAGCTCAATATTGTTGAGGAATGTGACAAATGTTTGGCTCTGCGGCGATAGGTATCGCCACAGAGTGATCGGTATATAATAGATGTAATTAAATGAAGGTTTGCTTAATTTCTTCCTTTACGTAGCCCAAATCTGCGGTATCTTCACCGACCAGTAACATATAGGCCTTATCGGTGGCAAAGCCTTTACCGATATAATTATTGTCTGCAAACGCTTCATCTAAAACCATGCGGTCTTCAAGCGGAACAATAAACAGGGTGACTTTTCCATGCTCGCCTTGCATCACAAGATGTAAGCTTTTCACCCCCTGAAAATCGCAATCGGTGCTGTAATAGACTTTACCTGGCTGCTTGGTAAATTTTGCGTTACCTAAGGTCCCCATGGAAGCCAGTTGGAAGTTAACTTCATCGAAGCCTACATTATCATCGACTTTTAGGGCCATTGCTTCGTGATAGACATGGGCAAGGGCGTGCTCGCCCAAATCAACCGGACCCATTCTTAAGAGAGTGAAACTGATCCCGGCAATAAATGCGACAGAAGCGACGAGTGCAAGCGTAAAACCAGATTTACGGCGTTGTACCTGATGTTGATGGAGCTGTTGATTCAAGAGTAACTTGGCAGCCAAATCTTCCGGTACATCGACCTTTAATGCTCGCTCAAGTTTACTATCGAGCTTTTTCAGGTCATTGAGAAAGGACTCTCGCTCAGGGGAATCGTGCATCGCGGCGAGAAAATCCTCATCTTGACAATTTGGCTCTCCATAGGCCTGTCGTCTAAATTTAAGCTCATCCATTGGATTGACCTCTTGCTTGGGGTTGTTCGATAACATCTTTAAGTTGGTTTCTTGCGCGAAAGAGTCTGGTCATTACGGTATTTCGGTTTAGGTCTAAAATACCCGCGATCTCCTCGCCACTAAAACCACCAATAACTTGCAGTAGTAAAGGTTCGCGATACTCGAGTTCTAAATTGGCTATCTGTCGACGAATGAGGTGTTGCTCAGCCTTGTCTTCAGAACTGCTTGAGAATACATCTTCAAGATGCTCCTGCTCTACATCAGAGTAATTGAACTGTTTACGCTCGAATCGACGGGCATTCTCTCTTCTCAAAATGGTGATAAGCCAGGCTTTAGCCGCCTTATCATCTTTTAAAGACTCGAGCGAGCGCCAGGCCCTAAGGAAGGTTTCTTGAGTGATATCTTCAGCGACATGTTTATCACCGCAAAGCCAGTAGGCGTAACGGAATATGTCGGCGTGAAGTGCCCTGACAAGGCTATCGTATCGTCTTTGTTTACTAAGCATGTCTGAATTGACCGTGGAACTAGACTTTTTATTTCGCGAACGACTAAACATTTCTTAAATCTGTGATCCAACAATACCCGCTAGCTTAACGTGCTGGAGATGAATGGCAAGAAGTTAATAATAAGTTAACTTCTTGCCATGCTTAGATAAAGAAAAATTATCGGGGATTGAGTTCGGCCAGAGCCGATATTTCCTGCTTGGTCGATACTGTGGGGGCCGATTTTACCTTGGCTAAGATAGTTCGATAATCTATTTTAGTTTTTTCCCGGCTAAAAGCGCTTGCCTGTAACTCAGCAATCACGGCATCCAGTACGGGAGATAACTGAGATATCTCATTCAAGGTCATCTTTTTGGCATATTGCTCGCTGAAATAGGCTTGAAGAGCCGAGAGTACTTTACCCGCATCCTCCTCTTCACAGGCCTGTACGATACGCTCATAAGCACTCGAGCCTTGCTTAGGTTGCACTGCCGCAACGGGTAAACTTTTATCACCTACACGGTTATTGTGGGAAAGTGCCCGTCGCCAAAGTATCACTGTCACTAACCAAAGTAGCGCAAAAAACAGTGTTAACCAGGGCCATATACCGGAGGTCGTCGAGCCAGATGTTTCGGAAGAGAGGAGCGGTAACTCATTGTCGACATTATCACTTCCTGTGATAAGGATGGTTCTTGCGGGAAGTGTAGCGACCTCTTGCTGTTTCGTATGGGGGTTCCACCATGGCACACTAATCTCTGGCAGCGTGTAACTACCGATTTTAGTCGGGACTATGGCTAAGGTCTGTGTCAGTTGAGATACGATCTTTTTATCGCGAACAAAAGACTGTCTTTGGGCCTTTTCAGGATAGGTTTTAAGTTCGTCTGGTACCTTTATATTGAGTTCCGGCAAGCTTGTTTCGTCGGTATTCACCGCTAAAAGCGTAATGGTACGCGTGATTGGAGATCCTAGCTCGTAGCTGTCTTCTTGTGTCCAGTCTTCGTTCAATGCGACAAGATCTGAGACTAACCAGTCACCAATAAACTCACTCGGGACCGGGTTGATCAAAATAACTGATTTAGTGGCTTTGGCTTGCATAGGTTTACTTTCATTGAAAGAAAACATACCGCCTCGTCTCGACGCTTGAACGACAACGTCACCAGAGAAATTTGCTCCCTCAATGGTTAATTCACCGGGCTGATCGGCGATAATGCCATAGGTTCTCTCTATGACTCTGTAACGACGTCCATTGACGATTTCAGTAGTATCGATATCTTCGCCGAGTTGCTTAATTTGCGCGCCATCTATCGCAGGTGCGCTCAGCACTCCCCGCTGCAGATCTACCGCCAGAAATAGCTTCACCTTATAGGTGATCAGTTGGCCTACATAGGCTTCTTCGGTCGATAAACTGGTTCGAACGAACAGGCTTTGCATCTGCTCCGTTTGGCTACCTTCGGGGACGACGGTTAAACTAATCGGCTCAGAGCTCACTCCATCGATAGTGAAAGGCGGGATCAGAATGTTACCGGAACGCTTCGGCGCCAGAAGCACTTGCCAGCGAGTGAGCCTCTGGGTATCGAAGTTGACGATCTGTGTACTGCGGCTCACACTGGTTCTGCCCACGATAAAGTCATGGAGTAGCGCAGAGGTGTCGAGCTTTCCTGTGCTGATATCGTCATCGGCATTTATCGTCAGCACCAGATACTCACCTTCCACGGCTGGATTTCTATCCACCGAAGTTTCAATCTTGCTGATGGCGAAGCTTGGAAATGAGAACGACAGGGTTAATAGTGCCGCAATAAAGAGTTGTCGTATTACCACGATTCGAGGTCCTTTGAAGAAAAGTTTTGCTTAAAGTCGTTTTGATATGTCAATTTTATAAAAGACAGCTGTTTGAACATCTCTACCATTGCTCTTGTTCCTGTGAAGCCATACCTTGCCTACGACGTTTCTGGTATTCCAGCTGCATTTTATTGCGAAGCAACACTTGAGGATCATCGGCTAATGCTCTTAATGCGCGCTCCATTTCAGGTGGAAGGTCATCCTGATTTTGTACCTGCTGAGCTGCGGTTGCTTTATCGGTAGATGGATCTTGAGATTCATCGCCCATTTCAGCTTGCATAGCGCTAGCTTGTTTATCTTCGGCACTTTCACCGTTTTGATCTACAGAGTCAGGCGAAGGCTGGTTTCCTTCATCCTGGGGCTTTTCAGGTTCTTTTTTGTCTGGATCGGCCTGCATTTCAGATTCGTTACTTTTTCCCTGGGAAGAGGTGTCTGAAGATTCCTTTTCTTGATTTTGTTCTTTATTTTGTTCTGGCTCTGAGTTCTTGTCTTGATTGGCGCTATTATCTTGTTGAGAGTCGTCATCTTGATCTGATTCGTTCTCCTGCTTAGAGTCGTCATTCTGATCAGAACCTTTCTCTTGCTTCGATTTATTGCTCTTGTCTGACTCCTCATTTTTGTCAGACGGATCTCCCTGTTCGGAGTTTTCCTGTTGTTCCGACTTGTCCTTCTTCTGCTCTTCTAACTTTTTAGCTAACTCAAGATTCTCTTGTGCATTTTTAAGCTCAGGATTTTTTTGGATTGCACTCTCATATCGCTTGATAGCCTCGTCATATTGACCTTGCTGCATCAAGGTGTTTCCTTGGTTGTAAAGTCCCGCTGCGCTTTCATCTTGTTCAAATAGGGCTAAAGCTTCATCATAATTGCCAGCCTTGTAGTGTGCGCTTGCTTGCCATTGAGGATCACTGAACTTCTCTGACGCGCCTTGATATTCCTGAGCCTGATAGGCCTCCATACCTTGCTGATCCTTCGTTTTCCATACATCGTCCCAGCCTGAAGCCACGGCTGGGGTTGGTTGATAAATAACGCACACGAGTGCAATGCCAACTAATCCGTGCCTGAAACTTAATAGAACAGGGAGCAGCAGTAATAAAGCAATGAATGGACCGGCGTCTTGCCAGATCTCACCATCTAGCTCTGTGGCTTTCGTCTCCCCGGTGGTCGAAAACCAGGTCAGCAGTTGCTGTAAATCTTGACCATCGGTTCGGTAGGGGATAAGTATGCCATTGGCCTCTTGGGCGAGTTCATTGAGTTGTACATAGTTTGTTTTTGCTACAACCACCTGGTTGGCATTATCCCTAAGTAACTGGCCATCAGGTAATCGAATAGGAGAGCCTTGCTCGCTTCCAAAAGCTAAGATCCCGAGTCGATATTGGGTACCTTTAAGCACTTTCTTGGCTTCATTGAGCTGCCTTGGAGATACGCCGTCCGATAGTAGTAAAATATCGCCGCGAATGTGGCCGCCTTGAGCCAACAGGTTTTTGCTCTGCTCTAATGCCGCCACGAGGTTTGAGCCCCTCGACGGCATAATATCCGGGGAGAGGGTAGGCAAGAGGTTGAGCAAGGTCTCTCTGTCACGGGTTAGCGGGCTTATGCTGTAGGCATCGCCCGCATAAGCGACGAGTCCTGTTTCCCCTTCGCTCAGTTCGCCGATAAGGTCGGTTGCCTTAAACTTAGCTTGGGAAAGTCTGTTAGGCGCTTGATCTGTCGCGTACATTGACAGCGACATATCCATGACGATCACTCGTCCCTGAGCGGCTTCAAATACCGGCAATGATTGTTGAGTAAAGGCGGGCCCCGAAAGTGCAAACACCGCGATTAACCAGCTAACCGCCAGATACGAGAGTGTGGGACGTTTAATCTCTTTTGTTTTTGTTACAAGCAATGCCGCCAGATGCGGAGAGATATATCGATTCCAGGTCGAGTTTGTCTGTTCGGTTCGCCATAAAAACCACAGGATGAGCAGGAGTGGAAGCAGGGCAAGGAACCACTCCGGGCGTAAGAAATGTAACATGTTTAACGTTTACCCCATCTGATGCTGAGTCGTTTAAAGAGTGGGAGTTGCAATAAAGCCATCAAAAAGCTGATGATAAGGGCCGTAGCAAGCGGGAGGTAAAAAAGCTCCGATTGAGGTCGGTAACTGAGTTGATCCCGACTGATGGGTTCAAGCTTATCTATCTCTTGATATATCGACTCGAGCTCTTGTGCATTTCGAGCACGAAAATAAAGGCCACCTGTGGTTTGTGCCAGTGCGGTGAGCTGGGTTTCGTCGAGATCCATCGAGGGGTTGACTCGCTCCTTTCCAAATAGGGTGCGTCTCTCCATTACTTCGGCTCCGACACCGATGGAGTAGATCTTGACCCCTCTTTTCGCCGCTATGGCCGCAGCTTGTTCCGGCGAGATGGAACCTGAGTTGTTTGAACCGTCGGTAAGTAATACTAATATGCGGTTACTCTCGTCGATCCTATCGAATCGTTTAACCGCTAAGGCGATAGCTTCGCCTATGGCGGTCTGTTTGCCGACTAAACCAATTTGCGCCTCTTTCAGAAATTGGGCCACAGAGCGTCGGTCCTGAGTGAGAGGGGCTTGCAGGTAGGCATGATCGGCAAAAAGAATTAAGCCTAATTTGTCACCCTTACGACGTTCAATAAAGTCGCTGACTACTGCTTGAATCATAGTGAAACGATCCACTGTTTTGTCATCGAGCACCATGTCTTCAATCTGCATACTACCAGAGAGATCGACCGCCATCATCAAGTCGCGCCCTTTACTCGGAAGCTCTATAGGGTCCCCCATCCATAATGGACGAGCGACGGCGATGACAAGCAATATCCAAATAAGCCAATGTATTTTGCGTGAGCTGGTTTGTTGCTCTATCTGCTGGGTGCCATTTTGAGCAATACCCGGCAGATGCAGGTGTCCGCTGATCTCCACCTCTTGCTGCTTTTTACGAAATATCAGCGGCAGTGGCAAAAGTAATAAAAGCCATGCCCATGCGAGAGTCAGCATTGGTGCTCCTCGGTATTTGTTTCGGCACTTTTTACCGGTTCCATCTTGATGGGTAGTGCCTCTTTAAACCACTGGTGAACTAAGGCCTTCAGAACCTGGCCTTCTCCGCTGGCTAAGCCTTCTCTTTGATAACGTTTGTTGAGCAGCAGCTGTAGTTGTGGATCAGGCTGTTTAACTTGATTATTCATCCAACGATACCAAGCTTCTCCTTCTAGTCCTGCAACTCGCTCGCGGGGCAGATAGCTCATTGCAGCTCGTTTAATTAAGGTATTAACTTGTGAAGATAGTTCTTTGTGGTTTGGGTCCAGCTCTTTGAGCTCTGCTATCACGGCACGTTTAGGTGCAGCGTATAGACGTTGACGTTTGACTAGATAGAAAATGACTGTAATCGACATTATTATCAAAGCCAGAGTGACCCAATAGCCATAAGCGACAGGCCATGAGGCAATGATATCTGGTGTTTGAATATCGTTTAAAGAGGCTAAGGCTGGGTTTGTTGTTGCTTCCATTACCTCAGTGCCCCAATTTGATTATTCAGTGTATCTCCCGCATCTAAGAATCGGGTTTGAACATTCAGTTTCTGCATCATTTGTGTAAATTGCTGTTGAGAATCGAGTTGTTTCTTGAGCCAGGCATCATAGCCTGCTCGATTGAGGGTTAGCTCTCTATCTCCCTCTTTGACCGGTAACTGGAATTGCTTTGGCAGTGCCAGTGTTCCTTGCCTGAGTGGATCTGTGATTAAAAACGCCCCCATATCGCAATGACGTTTAAGATCCGATAATGGCGCGAGGCAGGCATCATTAAAATTACTGCCATCACTGATTATCCAGATTAGAGATCCCGGTTTCGCTATCCGCCTTAATCGCTGACAGGCTTTAAAAAGATGTTCAGGTTCACTTTGATGTTCAGATATCTGGCTGAGCTGCTTTTTATGCAGAGATTCTATGCCTGAGATCAGTTGTAAGATCCCCTGCTGACGACTTCTCGGTTTCAGCTCGAGGTGTTCTTGTTCTGTCGCTATTAATGCCCCTAATCGATCACCGTGAAATATGGCACTCCAACCTAAGGTGGTGGCTAAGTGCGCCGCTTGAACGGACTGAAGCAGTAGGCTTGAGCCAAAATAGAGGCTATGACTGAGATCGAGCAGGATTAAAATCGGCCGCTCTCTCTCTTCCACAAATAACTTAGTATGTGCCTTACCTGTTCGGGCGGTAACACGCCAGTCGATGGTTCGCACATCATCACCGGCTTGATAGTGACGTACCTCGGCAAATTCCATTCCGCGACCTTTAATTAAGCTCGCTCTGTGACCCGAAAGACTTGCACGCGCCTTGGAGCGCTTCTCAGGAAGTGCTCTGGCCAGGTTTTGGCATGCTAAAAGTTCTTTTTGAGTGAGATTTACCCCATCGGCAAAAAGAGGTAAGGCTATCTCTGCCATTTACGGTACCGCTACTTGAGAAAGGATATGACTAATGACTTGATCTCGACTCACGCCTTCGGCCTGAGCTTGATAGCTCAGCAACAGGCGGTGTCTTAATACGTTAGGCGCCATCGCCTGAATATCTTCGGGTGAAACAAAGTCACGCTCATTAAGCCAAGCGCGCGCTCGGGCACACCGCTCCAATGATAATGTCGCACGCGGGCTTACACCATATTCAAGCCATTTTGCCAGCTCATCGCTGTATCGTTCGGGCTGACGAGTTGCCATAACGATATCGACGATATAGTTTTCCAGTGGCTCAGCAAGATAGATCTCGAGCGACTCTTCACGAGCTTCAAAAATGTCTTTTTGAATGATGGGTTCGACAACTGGCGCGGCTTGTTTCAGCGCCTCTTTGCGTGACATTCGCATGATCTCAAATTCGGTTTCGGCACTGGGGTAATCCAGGTTTAAGTGCATTAAGAATCTGTCGAGCTGTGCCTCAGGTAAGGGGTAGGTTCCCTCATTCTCCAGTGGGTTCTGGGTAGCCATAACGAGAAACAACTCAGGTAATGGATAACTGTTCTTACCAACGGTCACTTGGCCTTCAGCCATGGCTTCCAGCAGAGCCGATTGCACTTTTGCCGGGGCTCGGTTGATCTCATCTGCCAAAATCAGGTTATGAAAAATAGGACCTGCTTCAAATTCAAATGTCGCCGTTTGCGCACGATAAATATCGGTACCTGTGAGATCGGCCGGCAGTAGGTCGGGAGTAAATTGAATACGATGAAAATCCCCTTCGACACCGTCACACAGCGCTTTGACTGCACGGGTTTTTGCTAGACCCGGCGGTCCCTCTACCAGTAGATGTCCATCTGCAATTAAGGCTATTAGCAGGTTTTCGGTCAGGACGGGTTGTCCTAAAATGACCTTGTTCAGGTATTCGCGTAACGCGTGAAATCGACTCAAAGGCATGATGCTACTCGGTTAATTTAGATTAGTTTTAAGGTCGTTTGGGTATAGACCATAGATATGGTAAAAAATTCCAATAGGGTTTGGCTAGTGCCAATTCACATCTTCGGTGAGAATTTAATCCATTTATGATGCTTAGCCTTGCTCGCTATTGAATACTATGGAGGATAAGTGCTTGGTAATATGCATAGTTATCGATATCAAAATCAAAATATTCTTCATTAAACATTGTTCACAAAGAGTTTTTTCGATTTATTTTGACTAAAAACCAAACAAGTGTTTAAAACTTGACTGTAAGAAGTTAGAATCAGATCACACTTTAATGGTCAGACCTGTTATAAGAGGTACAGTCGGACTGATTAATAGCAGGTGTCTACATAAGCAATTTCCGTGGCTAATTGGTTATCGGCTTTTCGCTTAAGTTGAAGGCGGCTGTCAGCGCGCTAACAATTTAAGGTAAACGAACGCAGATACCGAGTCATGGCATCGCGGTAAGGAAATAATATCGCCTCTCGCAAAAATAAGCGGGGCGTATAATAAGAGGGTGACAAATGAGTGATAGACAACAGGTAACGAATGCTAGAGGCGATCGCATTGCCATTGTAACGGGATTAAGAACCCCCTTTGCTAAACAAGCCACGGCATTCCATGGTGTATCGGCATTAGATATGGGCAAGATGGTCGTCAATGAAATGCTATCTCGCTCTGAACTGGACCCAAAACAGATTGAACAATTAGTCTATGGTCAAGTGGTGTTGATGCCTGCCGCCCCTAATATTGCTCGTGAGATTGTATTAGGTACCGGGATGGATGTTGCAACCGATGCTTATAGTGTTACCCGAGCCTGTGCGACCAGTTTTCAATCGACGGTGAATGTTGCCGAATCTATTATGACGGGGAATATCGAAATTGGTATTGCCGGTGGTGCCGATTCATCTTCAGTTGTCCCTATCGGCGTTTCAAAGAAACTGGCTCATGCCCTTATCGATCTCAATAAAGCCCGCTCTTTTGGCCAAAAACTGGCTATTATCCGCCGTTTAGGCTTAAAAGATCTGTTACCTGTGCCTCCAGCCGTTGCTGAATTTTCCACGGGTCTCTCAATGGGACAAACCGCAGAGCAGATGGCAAAAACCTACAATATCAGTCGTGCCGACCAAGATGCGTTGGCGCACCGCTCACACACGTTGGCCACTGAGACATGGAATGCCGGTCACCTGACTGATGAGGTGATGGCGGCACATGTTCCCCCATATAAGAGCTTTATCGATCGCGATAACAATATTCGTGAAAATTCAACGATAGAATCTTATGGCAAACTAAGACCCGCGTTCGACCGCAAGCACGGTACTGTAACTGCGGCGACGAGTACGCCACTCACCGATGGTGCATCGGCAGTCCTCTTGATGAGTGAAAGTCGCGCTAAGGCATTAGGTTACGATCCTATCGGTTACATTAAAAGCTACGCATTTAGTGCCATCGATGTCTGGGAAGATATGTTAATGGGTCCATCTTATGCGACGCCATTGGCACTCAAGCGCGCCGGAATGGAGCTTGAAGATCTGACACTAATCGAGATGCATGAAGCGTTTGCAGCCCAAACACTGGCGAATATGCAGATGTTTGGCTCGAAGAAATTTGCTTCTGAAAAGTTGGGTCGTAACCGTGCGATTGGTGAAATAGATATGAGCAAGTTTAATGTTCTGGGCGGCTCACTCGCTTATGGACACCCATTCGCGGCAACGGGAACCCGATTAATCACTCAGGTGTGTCGTGAGCTTAAACGCCGCGGTGGTGGTACCGGACTCGCGACGGCCTGTGCAGCAGGCGGTTTAGGTGCAGCAATGATAGTTGAAGTGGAGTAATAGTCATGGAAAAGACCTTTAATTTAGCGCGTCGTGAAGATGGTATTGCCGTACTGGCAATGGATGTACCCGGCGAGACAATGAACACCTTGCGCGCCGAGTTTGGCCCTGAAATTAACCAGGTATTAGAAGAGATAAAAGCCGACAACAGTATCAAAGGCTTGGTGCTTATTTCCGGAAAGAAAGACTCTTTCGTTGCCGGTGCCGACATCTCTATGTTGGATGCCTGTAAAACGGCTGCCGATGCTAAACAGTTATCTCAGCAGGGGCATGTGGTATTTAATGAACTGGAATCTTTGAACATTCCGGTCATTGCTGCCATCAATGGTGCGTGTCTGGGTGGTGGACTCGAGTTGGCATTAGCCTGTCATCAACGAGTATGTAGCTTAAACAGTAAGACCATGATGGGCGTGCCTGAGGTACAACTCGGACTGCTGCCCGGTGGTGGCGGAACGCAAAGATTACCACGCTTGGTGGGGATCACCACCGCTCTGGATATGATGTTAACGGGTAAACAACTGCGTCCCAAGCAAGCGCTTAAAATGGGTTTGGTGGACGACGCGGTTCCCGAGTCTATTTTGCTTGAGACCGCAGTAGAGATGGCACTTAAGGGGAAACGTGCCCCTAAAAAAGTGAAAAAGTCATTAGTGACCCGCCTGCTTGAGGGAACTCCGCCCGGTCGCAACATTATCTTCGACCAAGCCGGTAAGCAAGTTGAAAAGAAAACTCACGGTAACTATCCGGCTCCTGCAAAAATTATCGACTGTGTTCGTCAAGGCATGGCCAAAGGGTTAACCAAAGGTTTGGAGGTTGAGGCTAACCACTTTGCCGAACTGGTCGTCTCTAAAGAATCTGAAGCGCTGCGAAGCATCTTTTTTGGCACCACAGAGATGAAGAAAGAGACTGGCGCCGGAGATGTTGAACCACGGGAGGTTCATAAGGCTATGGTACTCGGTGGTGGACTTATGGGTGGCGGCATCGCGTCTGTAACGACTACCAAGGCAAAGATCCCGGCCCGAGTAAAGGATATTAGTGAGCAGGGGCTGAGTAACGCGCTTTCTTATGCTTATAAGTTATTGGATAAAGGTGTTAAGCGCCGTCATATGACACCAGCAGTAAGAGATAACTTGATGTCTCTGATGACGACAACGACGGAATACAAAGGTATTAAAGATGCCGATATCGTCGTCGAAGCCGTATTTGAAGATTTGAAATTAAAGCATCAGATGGTTAAAGATGTTGAACGTGAATGTGGTGAGAATACTATTTTTGCCTCTAATACCTCATCACTGCCTATTTCGCAGATCGCCGAGGCCGCCAGCCGTCCTGAAAATGTTATCGGTTTACATTACTTTTCTCCGGTGGAGAAGATGCCTTTAGTTGAGGTTATCGCCCATGAGAAGACCTCTGCCGAAACGATAGCCACAACCGTCGCCTTTGCCCGTAAGCAAGGGAAGACGCCTATTGTGGTTCAAGATGGGGCAGGGTTCTATGTCAACCGTATATTAGCCTTGTATATGAACGAAGCTGCACAACTGCTGCTGGAAGGGCAGAGTGTTGAACACTTAGATAAGGCGCTGGTTAAATTTGGTTTCCCTGTAGGCCCCATGACGCTACTCGATGAAGTTGGAATCGATGTCGGCGCGAAAATCTCTCCTATCTTAGAGTCTGAGCTCGGGATACGCTTTAAGGCGCCTGCGGCCTTCGATAAGCTGCTGGCAGACGATCGAAAAGGTCGTAAGAATGGAAAAGGTTTTTACCTTTATGGCAGCAAGGCTAAGCAGAGATTTAAGAAGAAGGCCAAGCTGGTCGATGAGTCAGTCTATGCTGTGCTAGGTTTAACGCCTTCATCAACAGAGGCTAATAACGACTCTCAAGATGTTGCTCAGCGTTGTGTCGTGCAGATGCTCAATGAAGCCGTTCGCTGTCTGGAAGAGGGGATTATCGCCTCGCCACGTGATGGTGATATTGGCGCCATCTTCGGAATTGGTTTCCCGCCATTCCTGGGTGGTCCGTTCCATTATATCGACTCGATGGGAGCCGCAGAGTTGGTGAAGGTATTGGAAACTTATCAGGCAAAATATGGTGATAGGTTTACGCCTTGCGATCGTTTAAAAGAGATGGCTGAGAATGGACAGTCCTTTTTTGGATAAATGATAAATTTGGACAAACGATAAACTCGAACGAATAGCTCTCGTTAACAATGCGGCAACATAATGCCGCATTTTTTTGTCCGGAAGGAAATGAGTTGCCTGTTTTTTGTTCGTATTTGTTCGGTGTTTCTGTACAATACGGTGCGCATGTTACCCAATTAACGTGTTACGTCGAGAGAACGGCTCTCGTTCTTGTAGGCTTATAAGATGGATATGGGACATATTTCTAGTGTGTTTCCCAACTGCGTTTAGCAGAGTGGTTTTAGAAGAGGTGGTAAGTAAGTGATATTTTTCAGTGCCAATATGGCCGTCTTTGTCATTGTAAGTGTATTGGTTATCTCGGGTATTGTGATGGGGAACTTAGCTTTTCGCTCAGGCTTGGGGGTGAAGCGCTGGACTATGATAGGGCTTATCTTAGGCCCGGTGGGCTACCCACTATTTAATACCCATAAACGGTTCGCGATGAAGCGTGCCATTGGAAGAAGGGCGAGTACGATAAGGCTATAAGGCCATCTGTTCTTGTTAGTTGATATTCAAATAAAAAGAGACAGGATATAAACAGATAAGAACTAAAAAGGAGCCTCCTGGCTCCTTTTCTGGACTGTAGAATAAGGGGTTAACTTAGTTCCACCAAACCTTCGCTGAAATGACTTCCAGGTGATCTAACCCTTCAGGTAACTGAACTTTCTTACGCTCTGGCTTTTGAGTTAGGCCTAGTGCTTTCTTAATTGAATCAAACATAATAATTCTCCTTAGACCTTAAGCAATTTCAGAGTTGAAAGATGGGTTCATTCTAATCCAAGGAGCCCCGGCAACTTCGGTGTGGTTCAGTCGGATCCAAGGAGCACCTGCAACTTCAGTGTGGTTTAGTCGGATCCAAGGAGCACCTGCAACTTCAGTGTGGTTTAGTCGGATCCAAGGAGCCCCAGCAACTTCAGTGTGGTTCAGTCGGATCCAAGGAGCCCCAGCAACTTCAGTGTGGTTTAGTCGGATCCAAGGAGCCCCAGCAACTTCAGTGTGGTTCAGTCGGATCCAAGGAGCCCCAGCAACTTCAGTGTGGTTTAGTCGGATCCAAGGAGCACCTGCAACTTCAGTGTGGTTTAGTCGGATCCAAGGAGCACCTGCAACTTCAGTGTGGTTCAGTCGGATCCAAGGTGCCCCAGCGACTTCAGTGTGGTTCAGTCGGATCCAAGGAGCCCCAGCAACTTCAGTGTGGTTTAGTCGGATCCAAGGTGCCCCAGCGACTTCTACAGAATTGAACTTGACGTTAGAAGCTGTTGTCGTTTGATTAATGTCAGTTGTTGAAATTGCTGAAGTTGATAAAGCTAGGGCGATGGCAGTAACTAGTCCGTTAATCATTTTGCTTCTCTCTCAAGTTCTGGGAACATCTATGTGATGTTCCAAGTTAGTCGGTATGTCATTCTTTTTGACACTTGAGAGACTTGTTGCAGTTGTTATGCCAACTTTTGTTTTCTTAGGTTGTTTTGTTGGTAAAGTGTTTTGCTTATATTGCTTTCGAGCCTTTTTGTACCGACTCAGGTTCGATAAATTCTTTATGTAACAGCTCGGTGAACTGTGACTCTGTCACCGCCTTGCTAAATATAAACCCTTGTATCTCTTCACATTTCAATGCTTTTAATATGCTTAGCTGTGAAGCGTCTTCGACCCCTTCACCGACAACCGAGAGGCCCATGTTGTGTGCGATGGTGATGATCGAGTCGACCATCTTAAGATCTCTGTCTGATTTGTCGATATCATCGACAAAGGCTTTATCTATCTTCAGCGTATGAATGGGAAAGCGTTTCAGGTAAGAAAGCGAAGAGTACCCGGTACCAAAATCATCTAACGCCAGGCTAACCCCCATCTTGGCGAGCTGTTGCATTACCTTGATGGCCTTCTCCGGCTGTTTTATGACGGTCCCTTCGGTAATTTCCAGCTCCAAATTGGCTGCGGGTAGCTGAGTTAGACGTAAAATTGACTCTACTCGCTGTTGAAGGTCGGGTAGAGCGAACTGATATGAAGATAAATTGACGGCAACGCGTCCATCGAAGATTCCTTGACTCCGCCATTTTTGTGCCGCGAAGCAGGCTTTCTTCATCACTAAGTCACCAATCTCAACGATTAAGCCATTCTCTTCGGCTAGAGGAATGAAGTCACTCGGTGGGATCAGCCCTTGATCCGGGTGGTTAAGGCGCACTAACGCTTCCATGCCCGCCATCTTTCCGGATTTGAGGTCAATTTTAGGCTGATAGTACACTTCAAACAGGTCATCACGTAAGCCTTCGCGGATCAGGTTTTCAACTTCGAGCTGTCGAATGGCATTGCGGTTCAGTGATTCTGAATAGAATTGATAGCGATTACCGCCGCCTGACTTGGCATGATACATGGCGATATCTGCCTTACGCAGTAAGGCTTGCTCGTTTTGATCGTCTTCCGGATAGAGTACGATCCCTATACTTAAGCCTACGACTACCTTATCTGAGGTCAGTTCAAACGGGGTTACAAAAGCATCGATAACCTTGTTGGCGATAACGGCGCTGGAGCCGATATCAGGGTTGTTATCGACTAAAATGGCGAACTCATCTCCGCCCAGACGATAGATGCTCGTATGGTAGGGGACGGTGTCTTCGATACGTTTAGCGACTTTAATTAACAGCTCATCACCGATCTGATGCCCTAGTGAGTCATTGATCTTCTTGAAGTTATCTAAGTCCAGTACCATGAGTGTATGGTGAGAGTCACGCTTGACCAAGTTACCTAAGGTCACCATCAGGCTGGAGCGATTGGGCAGGTTAGTCAGTAAGTCGTTATTGGTGAGCTTTCTCAGCTCCTCCTCTTGCTGCTTACGCCTTGAGATATCGGAGAAGACACCAACATAATGGGACAGCTGGCCTAGTTCATCATAGATAGCATCGACGGTGAGCTCCATTAAAAAGCTGCTGTCATCCCCTTTCGCCGATTCAACTTCATTGCTCCAACTTCCCTGCTGGTGCAGAATCGAGCGGATCTGCTCAGAATAACTCTCTGGATAGCGGTCGAAATTTAGCTGTTTACCGATGAACTGATCTCTCGATGTCATAGACAGTTCACAGCAAGCTTCGTTGACCTCCACAAAATAGAAGTTGCTATCTAAAATGAACATGCCCTCGGAGATGTTGGCAATCGCTCGCTCGAATAATCTGAGTTGCTCTTCGGCATGTTTAAAGTTATTGATATTTTTGATCGTGCCTGTCATTCGAAGTGCATTGTCTTTTTCATCGCGCTCGACAATTTTTGCCCTGTCTAAGATCCACACCCATTCATCTGACTTACCCTTTACCCGGTAGGCGGCCTCGAAATGGTCGGTTTTTCCATAGAAGTGATTATTCAGTGCGCTGCTGACGCGCTCCTGATCCATGGGGTGGATATTGCTCTCTTCACCATGTTCACCTGAGCGTTGTCCATCTCTCGGGAATTCCAGCGAGCCCCAGATGTTAGAGCGGTATATCTGTCCAGTTTCAATATCCCAATCCCACATCTCATCGCCGCTGCCCCACAGTGACAGCTTCAGTCGTTCTTCAGATTTTGCTATCTGGGTTTGTACTTCTCGACGGCGAAGCACGGCCTTCACTATCGCACCAGTGATAATCAGACTTAACATGAAATAGATAAACTTGGCTTGTGTAGAAAACCACCAAGGAGGAGTTATCTCTATATCTATATGCTGGTAAGGGCCTGGGCTTCCCGAGATCGGATCTAACGCAAAAATATTAAATGTATATTCACCTGGAGATAAATTGGTGTATGTGGCGGAGTTTATACCTTTCGATTCAATCCAGCTCTCAGATAGTCCGATCATCTGGTAAGAGTATTCAATTCTATCGGATGCAGCCCCTGGCGTATTAAATTGAAAGGTAAAAGGGTAATCAGAATATTTTAGCTTGATTTTCTTTGTTAGCGGTAAAGGTTTATCGAGTACTGAGCCACCAATGACTTCGGGGACATTAAACACTAAAAGTTTATGCAACTGAGTTTTTGGTAAAGTCTTGTTATTTAAAAAATCATCGAATTTTTTTGTAGAAAAATAACTTACCCCATCCGTTCCACCTACCAATAGATGTTGATTGAAAGTGGTTATAGACTGAGTGTTATACTCATTCTGGCTTCCGTACAAGTTACTTAACACATAGGTTTTAGAGTTTGTTTTTGATAGTAATATAACTTCTTGAATTGACGACGCTACTATGTAGTCGTCAATGGAACTAATGGAGAATACGGCCTTGTTGTTCGACTTTATGACTCTTTGGTCGTAGCTTTCTATATTCATCTCTAAAAATGAAGTCCTGGTGCCAAAATAAAGCTTGCCATTATCCTTATGGAGGCTAAATACTAAATCCTTGTTGTATATGTGTTTTACTTTATTGGTTCCATCAATCTCAAATAGCCCTCCTTGACTGGCGATGAAAGTTTTACTATTAATGTTTTCAATATCAAAGATTGGGTTTTTAGGGTCTATAGTTATTTGTCTAAATGACAAATCCTTATTGAAAATATATAGTTCACCAGTAAGGGTGCCTGCATAAAGCGTATTGGTTATCTTGTTCTTCTTTATTATGGTGAACTTGTCAGTCTTTAGTTTGTTCAACTTCCCACTATTTGCATCTAATTTAAATAGACCATTTAAAGAGCCGATAAATAAATCGTTATTGATTTGTTCAATGGATTTAAATCCTTCGATTCCTGTATCGAAGGATTGTATTAGCTTTAAGTCTTTATCGAATACATCTATATTTGTTGAGTCACTGGCAACAGTTAATTTTCCGTCATTGTTTTTTAGAGACCAAATATTTCCACTGCCAATACTTAAAGTTGATATTAAATTCTTCTGATCTTTTATGGTGAAAAAACCTGTGTTGATTGTTGCAATATATAAAGAGTTTTTTCCTGAATATATTCTTGGAGACTTTATTTCTTGGGCTGAGACATTTATTTTTCCATAGTGAATAATTTCAAAATCATCATTTATTGTATATAAGTTTTTTCCATTTATTAATATTGGTTTACCATCTAAACTAGACATTCCATCAAAGTTACGCTTGGCTATCAAATTGTAATTTTTGTTTTTTAATGTGAAAACTCCAGTGTTACTGATAATGATGATATCTTTGTTGAATATTTCAATCTCTATCGAGTCTTTAGTTACTAAGCTAACAATACCTTCGTTATTAATAGTGAAAACAGAGCCGTCAGAGTTTCTTGTTAAATAGCCTTGCTCTAACTTTATGGCTTTTTTTACCCCGTTAAATTTTGAACTGTTACTCACTTCTTGGAATTTTGATAGCTTATGATCTGTATTGATGATTTTATCATTTGTTCCAATTATGATTTGCTCACCATTACTATTTAGCGACCAGATAGAAGCCGTTTTTAGATATTGATTAGTATAGTCCGCTTCGAATCTATCATTTGATTGGTTGTATAAAGTTAGGCCTTTATCTGTTCCAACCAATAAATTTCCATCGGGAGTTAGAGCTAAGCTTCTTATAAATGAACTGGGAAGTCCGTTACCTGAATTATCAGAAAAATATTGCTTGAAGTTTTGGCCGTCAAAACGATTAAGCCCATTAATTGTTCCAATCCAAAGAAAGCCATTTTTATCCTCTACAATTGACGAAACCACACTTTGCGATAAGCCTTCCGGTACGCTGTAGCTTTCTGTATTAAGAATTATCGAAGCTTGATTTTTGTCCGCTTGAGTTCCACTGACATTTTCCAGTGTTTGATTCGTTGCAAATGCTTGACCAAAAATGCAGAGGGTCAGTAGGAGAGTGGTGATAATTTTCATAAGAGAATTTGGCATATTTTTAGTTTGATTATTAGCCAGTAATGCTTAGGCAACAGGTGTTTAACCTCACTTTTTCAGAAAGTGAACAGTTTGTCAAAATTTGAAGCTGTTTTGGCAGGTGATAATTATTACTATTTTTGTTTTATCCTCAGATATTGTTCTGAAACTATCTCTTACACCTCGTGAAATAGAGGCGTGAAGCCACATCTATAGTGCTTCTGACTGATTTCGTAGCCCCTTTGATAATCTTATATTTTATATCCCTTTTATTCTGATGCAAAGGAGCAACACTAAGATGTATTGTAAAGGATAGCGTCAGGGTCTTGTCTATAGCGTTGTACATCGTATTTGCCTGTATGGGGGATAAAACAAGCAGTGTTAGCTCATATGCACTGCTTGTCAGTTTCTACTTTACGGCTTCTATGGTCTGGCTCGATTAATAACTGAATTTGTCAGCATTTAGCTTAAAGGTGCGTAGATCTGTGATCATATTATCTGAGGTGAGAGGTTCCAGATTACCGTGGCTTTCGCCTGTGGTGAACAACAAGAGCCTGTCACAGTGCTTAGTACGCATCTTCTTCATCATAAATTTGATCAAGTCTGCTCGGGTTAATTTATCGACCTCTTTGACTACCTGTTCTCTCTGGGTGAATTGATAGTCTTTGTTGCCTATGCTCGACCAATACCTCTGCCCACGAGTCTTTATGTTGGGATCATGCTCCATCACTTGATTGATCAGTCCTTGCTTCGTCACTTCCCATTGTTCGTTGGTTATCTGCATCACGGCATAGTTAAAATCTGCAATAAACTCATCAATCGCTTCTAAAAGTTGTCTTGGTCCAGATGTTGGTGACTGAATATAGAAGATCATCCCCGGGTATCTGTTTAGTGGAAGATACCCTGTGCCTACCATGTAACCGAGCTGTCTCTTGGTGCGCAACTCATGGAAGAAGGTCGATGACATAGTGTGGTTTAACAAACTAAACAGCGCCATCTGATCTGCTGAAGCTGCATCGGCTTGATAGTAGACTATGATGCTGCTGTCTTGATGTGAGACATCCAGCTCACGCATCATAGTCCCGTGTCCCGCCAGGTTAACCAGCTCACGTTCTGATTCTCTGCTTGGAGAGGAGACAAGAGATAAGATGTGGTCTAAGCGTTTACCTAATGACTGAGCTTCACTTTCAAGCCAATCACCATAGACCAAGCCTTCGAGATGGATCTTCTCAAAGAAGCTTCTGACATGCTCGTGTAGCTCTTCGAGTGTGATCTCCTCTAGCTCCTCGGCCATCCGTGAAGGTTCATAACTGCGCTTTTGTAAGGTAACCGTAAGGCTGGTAAAGATTTGAGAGATGGGTTTTGCTCTCGCCTGGTTATACCAACTTCTTAAAATCTGGCGTTTAATTAGGTTAAAACGACCTTGAGTGAAGTTTCGCTCTCTCGCTTTTTCAATCAGGAGGGCCAGTAGCACCTCTTGTTTGCCGGTAAATCCGGTGAGGTGCAGGGTGATCCCACCTTGGTGTGGATAAATATTGTAGCTAAGGCCCGCCACTTCAGCCTGATAGGTAAATTCGGTGAGATAGTCGAGCAGCATCTCAACATATAGGCGTGTTAATGCTGCGTTTCTAGGTGAAGATGCTGCCTGTATCGAATCGAGTGACAGGTAGAGGTGTCCCTTGGGCACGTTAAACTCATCATCTTTTCTGTGCCAGATGCGGTAGCCCTTTTCCTGAGCCACGATAACGGGGACGCTGCTTGGGCTTTTATCGGGCCTGGGAATTGAGTCTTCGATAATAAACGGGTTGGCGTCAGGCAATTTTAGCTCAGGCCTTATGGTCAGTTGACCCCAATGTTTTATCTTTTCCGGGCTGATGGCTTTCATTTGATAAGGTGTGTGATACCAGGCTGCCTGGCGTTCTGTATCAAGTTCAGAGGAGATGAGCTGAACGCGAAGGTTCGATGGGGTCATCATATTCAATAAACTCAAGGTCTGTGGAACGTTGAGACTCTCCATCTTGTAATCACCTAAGAGGAGATCTTCAATATCGTAATGGTGCATATTGATGCTGAGGTGGCTAGCCAGATCCAGCGTCTTAATCTGTTCCTGATATTTAAATGCGAGTTTTAATAGGTTAGCTCGCTCCTTATATCGCCATTCCTGCATCCCCTGTGTCTTGATCAGCTCAATATATTCAAAAGCGCATTCAATAACGGTATCCAGGTTAGTGACCCCTTTCTCTGTCAGTTGGATACTGATGTTATAATCTTTGAAATTGTAGCCGTTGACGCCACCGCCAGCTGACAAATTTACTGCTAAATCATTATCTTTAAGATAAGAGAGTAAGCTGCCTTTGCCTTCGTATCCAAGCAGGTGACTGATAAAGGTCAAAGGTTTGTGCTTATAGAAAGGATCTATGGCTGGCAGGCTAAAGGTCAAGGCGACTCTTTTTTGTTCCTTAATTGGAATTATATTTATCTGGGACTCTAGTTGTTCGGCTTGATATATAGGGACATCAGGGTACGATTTTTTGAGCTGATGATTATCAATATCGCTAAAGTAGCTGTTCGCTAATGCCTCTAAATCGGCCAGAGGGCATGGTGCTACAAGACATAGCGTCATCAAATTAGCACTGTAATGAGACTGATAAAAGTCGATTAACTCTTCTCTTAAAATCGATTCATCCCCAGCTAAGGTTTCTAAATTTCCCACTGAAAACTTTGAAAAAGGGTGAGCTGGGTTGACGGTTTCTTTTTGTACTTGATACGTGCGGCGAATATCATCTTTGAGTTTCAGGCTGAATTCGGATTCGATGGCATGACGCTCGCGGTCGACTAATTCTTTGCTGAACAGGGGGGCGATAAAAAATTGGCTAAAGCGGTCGAGTGACTCTTCGAATACATCTGCATTTATGCAAAAGAAAAAATTAGTCTGTTCTGTCCCCGTCCATGCGTTATTACTGCCGCCATGTTGGTTGATAAAGGCGTGGTATTCACCGGATTCCGGGAACTTTTCTGTGCCGAGAAAAAGCATATGCTCGAGAAAGTGCGCCATTCCGGGTCTCGAAATCGGATCATCAAAATGACCGACGTTTACTGCCATAGATGCGGCAGCCTGGCTGGCTTGCTTATCTTCGACCAGCAGAACAGATAAACCGTTTTCCAACACCAGATACTGATATCGACGATGGTCGTTAGGGCTTTTTATGATTTGCAAAGATTCTGGCAACTCGACGCTCCGAATATGTTAGCGATGACTATCTCACTCACGAGAAAGGCTGTTTTTCATACTGAAACTCTCGTGATAGATATTACATATTGGTCTCCTTATCTGGGTTTGGCAAATGTCTCTACGTCTATTCGACTAATTAATAACTTCTTTTTGGTTTGTCCTAACTGTGTTTAAGGCTACAATTGGCGTATAAAGAGATAAGAAAAATGAGTAGCGAGAGTAGTATGCAGCTATTTTTAATGCGACATGGTGAAGCCAGTTATCTTGCTCATTCAGACAGAGAGCGGGTACTGACCGAGACCGGGCGTTACCACACCTCACTGATGAGTAATTGGTTGGCGAGAAAGGGGATGGAGTTCGATCTCGTATTGGTCAGCCCCTATCTAAGAGCTCAACAGAGCTGGCAGGAAGTCAGCAAACACTTTCCTGAGCCCAGGAAGTGGTTAGTACTCGACGAGTTAGTGCCTTCCGGCGATCCGAGTACGGCTGCCGACTTAACCCTTGCTTATGCTGAGCAGTATAAGGCTGACAAGGTGTTAGTGATTGCTCACATGCCTTTGCTGGGCTACATGGTCAGTGAATTAGTGGCGGGAACCGAGCCCCCTCTGTTTGCGACTTCCGGTTTGACCTTAATCGACAAACATGCTGAGCAAGCTTCATTAGTCTGGCAGCATAATCCACACACCGTAAGTTAGTCTTGAGCTACGAGCTACGAGCTACGAAATAAGATATTAGGCGAAGGTTCCGGTTTGAGCTGATGTTTTGCTAACCGGAACCATCTATGGAACTCAATCGATTCACTTTTCTTGAACTGGTCCTTCTATCTTCGGTAAGGCACATCGCCGATATCGATAAGTACCAAAAGAGCCGCATCGCCCCCCCATTCTTTAGGGGCTTTATGAAAGGCCATGACGTGTGGGTGCTGGGCTAACCACATGGGAATATTCTGTTTTAGAATTCCGGTGCCATGTCCGTGCATCACGCAGCAGCAATGGCATTGTTGCCTGATGCATGCCTGGATCAATGCTGCCAGTTCAAGTTTGGCTTCCGATTGCCGCATACCATGGAGGTCGAGTAACAAGTCCGGCTGGTAATCCCCCCTACGTAACCGTTTAACCTCAAAGCTGTCCACATCATCTCGACTCCAGCGCATGGCGCCTTCATCGGGAAGGTGAGGTTGATAAGTATCCGAAAAATAACTGTCTGCGTGCAGTTGTTGCTCTTTCTCTTCTATCTGTTTTCTATCTTTTGACGGCGCACGAAAATGACGCTTATCCTGCTTTAAGGGTTTAATCCCTTTAGTTAGCGTCGAAAACAGATCTTGCTCTTCGTTGTTATTTTTCTTATTCATATCTCAATTTACTGGTCTGGACAGTCGATTTGAACGCCATAGCTGTGCTTGATTTAGCTGCAAATGGGCATCTATGTGTCAAATTATAGTGATTAGCTTGGTATATTCCTCCCCCTATTTTATTGAATCCGATGCCATATGAATAGAGTTCAGTTACAATGAAGCGGAATTATCATGCTGGAGTGAGTTTTGGATAAGATTTTTGTAGATGAAGCTGTGACTGAATTGCGTACGATTGGTGACATGCTACGCTGGGCTGTGAGTCGTTTTAACGATGCCAATATTTATTATGGTCATGGAACCGATAATGCGTGGGATGAAGCGATTGCACTGGTTTTTCATGCCTTACATCTGCCTGAAGAGATTGGGCAGCAAGTTATACATTCAAACCTTACCAGCTCTGAAAAGCATAAGATTGTAGAGCTTATCATTCGCCGGGTCAGAGAACGTTTACCCGTACCATACCTGACTAACAAAGCCATGTTTGCTGGATTGCAGTTCTACGTCGATGAGCGTGTTCTTGTTCCTCGCTCTCCGATTGCAGAGATGATAGCGAATCGTTTCAGTCCTTGGTTATACAATAAGCCGGTTAATCGCATACTCGATCTGTGTACGGGCAGCGCTTGTATCGCTATTGCCTGCGCCTATGAGTTCGATGAAGCTGAGGTCGATGCATTAGATATCAGTACCGATGCACTTGAGGTCGCTCAAATAAACGTTGAGTCCTTGGGGGTGATGGACAGAGTCTTCCCAATGGAATCAGATATCTTCTCTGCGATACCTAAGGGCCCACATTATGACCTTATCGTATCAAACCCACCCTATGTCGATGCTGAAGATATTGGCGATATGCCGGATGAGTTCCACCATGAACCTGAGCTGGGTTTAGCATCAGGCAGAGATGGGCTGGATCTGACTAAACGTATTTTGGCAAATGCCAGCGACTACCTGACAGAAGAGGGCCTACTGGTGGTTGAAGTGGGTAACTCAATGGTACATCTCATCGAGCAATTCCCTGATGTTCCTTTCACATGGGTAAGTTTCGAGCATGGCGGTGACGGTGTGTTTGTGTTGACTCGTGATCAGCTAGTTGAAAATGAATCACTTTTCGCCATCTATAAAGATAGTGAATAATCGGCACTGAGTCATACTGGTGATAAAAAAGGCTAACGCATAAGTTAGCTTTTTTTATATCTGTAATTCCAGTCTCATATGGGCTAATCTCGGATGGTGTATTAAATTCAGAGTATTTTCATAACTAGCTAAAAGGTGAAGAAAGCGGATGTCCGGAAACAGTATTGGTCAGAATTTTGTGGTTACAACATTTGGTGAAAGCCACGGAAAAGCATTAGGATGCATCATTGATGGATGCCCTCCCGGACTCGAGCTCAATGAAGCTGATATGCAGCGCGACCTTGACCGTAGACGTCCAGGTACTTCCCGCTATACGACAGCAAGGCGTGAGCCCGACGAAGTGCGCGTTCTCTCGGGGATCTTCGAAGGCAAAACCACTGGCACCTCTATCGGCCTGATGATCGAAAATACCGATCAGCGCAGTAAAGACTATTCGAACATTAAGGACCTTTTCCGTCCCGGACACGCCGATTATACCTATCAGCAAAAATATGGCCTGCGTGATTACCGCGGAGGCGGACGTTCATCGGCGCGTGAAACGGCTATGCGAGTGGCTGCAGGCGCGGTGGCAAAAAAATACCTTAAACAAGTTCATGGCATTGAGATTAACGGTTACCTGTCTCAACTAGGGCCAATAAAGGCCGACACTGTAGATTTTTCTCAGATTGAACAAAATGCCTTCTTTTTCCCCGATGCATCAAAATTAGATGCCCTCGATGAGTATATGCGCGCTCTCATTAAGAGTGGCGACTCCATCGGAGCTAAAGTCAGTGTAGTCGCAACGGGTGTCCCCGTTGGGCTAGGAGAGCCGGTATTTGACAGGCTCGACGCCGAAATTGCCCATGCCTTGATGGGAATTAATGCCGTCAAGGGCGTCGAGATTGGTGATGGTTTTGAGGTGGTTAATCAAAAGGGCTCAGAGCACAGAGATCTGATGTCACCCGAAGGATTTGCATCAAATCATGCCGGCGGCATTTTAGGTGGAATATCTTCCGGTCAGCCTATTGTTGCCCACATAGCGATGAAGCCAACCTCGAGTATCAGTATTCCAGGTGAAAGTATGACGGCACAAGGCGATGTCGCCGAAGTGGTTACCAAAGGCCGCCACGACCCGTGTGTCGGTATTCGTGCGGTACCGATAGCAGAGGCCATGCTGGCGATTGTATTAATGGATCATCTGTTACGTCACAGAGCCCAGAATATGGATGTAAATAGTCAGACACCAGAGATAGGGATGCGCTAGTTCTGTTGTAACTCTTTTGCTCTCTGCTTAAGGGCTACACTCTCGATTTAAGGCGCATCTTGCGCCTTTTTTTTCGCCTTCGATAGAGAGTTAACCAATGGAGCCGTTTCCGAGGACAAATTAATGAGCTTGCCTTATAAGCGCTAAATTTTTGTTGAGCGCTCACATCTTATATCGATTGGTATACAATACTGTTGCCCTCAATATTTAGAATAAAATCAATGAATCAATCAGCTAACGTTAGCACGCAGTTGCGTTGGATAAGCGCCTGCTATTTCTTCTTCTTTGCCATTCTCGGCGTGATGGTGCCCTACCTGGGGGTCTTTTTTGAGAACCGTGGCTTTAATCCTCAAGAGATAGGCTTCCTGTTGGCCATTTTGATGGCCACCCGCATCATAGCGCCTAATGTTTGGGCCATGGTAGCGGATAAAACCGGGATGCGGTCTCAGCTGGTCAAGTGGGGCGCTGCCGCTGCAGCCGTCAGCTATTTGAGCTTTTTTCATGATGGCAGCTTCACCTATCTTGCCATCAGCTTGAGTATCTATACTTTCTTCTGGAACGCCATTTTGGCCCAGCTCGAGGTGATAACGCTGGAAACATTAGGCGAGAACACCGCGCGATATGGCTCCATTCGCAGCTTCGGCAGTTTAGGTTACCTGGTGTTTGTTGTCAGTGTCGGTTTTGCCATCAGCCTGTGGGGAACCGAGATTTTGCCCTACATCGGCATGTTGCTGTTTGTTGGCTTGCTGATCAGCGCCTTACCTCTGCCGTCAGACCGAGTGGTGGTCAAACATCAAGCCGAAAAACCAAAACTTAAAATTGATCGGGCCATATTCTGGTTTCTTGTCTCGGCGATTTTATTGCAGATGAGCGCCGGACCCTTTTACGGCTTCTTCGTCCTCTACCTGAAGCAGTCCGGTTACAGCGAGGCCATCGCAGGGATCTATGTTGCATTCGGTGTGTTAGCCGAAATTTTGATGTTTATGCTGGCGCCCAGACTACTGGGTCGCTTCGGGGTAAACAGGTTATTGATTATCAGCCTGGGCTTCACCGGCGTTCGTTGGTTATTGATGGCATATTGTGTCGATAATTTTCTATTGCTGGGCGTGAGTCAGCTCCTGCATGCCTTTACGTTTGGCTTAGTGCATGCCGCTTCCATTCAGTTTGTGCATGGCTATTTCGATATCAGCCATCGCAGTAAGGGGCAGGCGTTGTATGCCAGCTTAAGCTTTGGCGTCGGTGGCGCTATGGGGACCTGGCTCTGTGGTATGATCTGGGGGGATGGAAGTGGCGCTTCACTGGCGTGGGTGGCAGCGGCGCTCTGCGCATTTCTGGCTATGTTAGCTATCTTCTTTATCCCTAAAAAGGCTAGGCATTAAATCATCTGGCATGGTGAGAGCAGAATACTGCAATTGAACTCTAATATTCGGTGCGTATTATCAAGTATTTGTACAAGGACAAGTCATGACAAGTCGGTTTCGTTTAGGTTTGATTATTAACCCTTTAGCAGGTCTGGGTGGTAGCGTCGCGCTTAAGGGCAGCGACGGGGTTGCTATGGAGGCGATAGCCAAGGGAGCCAAGCCTAAAGCTCACCTGCGTATGCAGCAGGCCCTGGAAGTGATCTTACCGTATCGGGAGCAGGTCGAAATTATCACGGCTTCGGGCCCGATGGGGGAAGCCTTAGCATCGAAGATGGGCTTTCAGCTTCGAGTGGTGCATGAGGTGGCTGATGACACGCAAGCTGAAGACACCCAAGCCGTGGTTAACGTCTTACTCAATGAAACATTAGATCTCTTATTGTTTGCCGGCGGCGATGGTACGGCGCGTGACATCTTTGCTGTAGCCCATGATGATATGCCAGTGCTTGGCGTACCCGCCGGAGTAAAAATTCATTCAGGGGTATATGGCATCACGCCTCATGCATCGGGCATGGTGGTCAAGATGTTACTCGATGGTGAGCTCGTGAGCCTGATGGATGCTGATGTCATGGATATCGATGAAGTTGCTTTTCGGGAAGGGCGAGTTAAGGCTCGCCGCTTCGGTGAGATGTTGGTGCCTGCCGAGCCCAGATATATACAGGCCGTTAAGATGGGCGGAATAGAGAGTGATGAGTTGGTGCTCGCCGATATCGCTGCCGAAGTGATTGAGACCATGGATGAGGAGTTGTTCATCATGGGCTCTGGCAGTACCGTTGCGGCGGTGATGGCTGAGCTTCATTTGGATAACACCCTGTTGGGCGTCGATCTTGTTAAGTCTCATCAGCTAGTGGGCTCAGATTTGACGGCTGCGCAACTCATCGAAATGACGGATGAATTGCCGACAAAATTAGTCATAACCCTTATCGGTGGCCAAGGACATATTCTGGGCAGAGGCAATCAGCAGCTGTCACCACAACTGATCAGGCGGATTGGAAAAGAGAATATTATTATTCTGGCGACAAAAACTAAGTTAAAAGCACTTGAAGGCAGGCCGTTAATTGTGGATAGTGGCGACCCTGAATTGGATCGCGAACTATGTGGCTACTACCGGGTGATCACTGGTTATCATGATTATGTGATGTATCAGGTCGCAAATCCTGATTTAGACTGAGTCGCAGTAGACCAAAGAACAAAATTTGTTTCAAATCAAAATTACACAAAATGAGTGGAGTGGGTATGTTAGAGAAGTATGAACTGGCGTCAGAGAGTTGGGTCTCAAACATCGTTGAACAGGGTGATGATGATGCGCTTTTCGCCAGTGGTTACCTTCAAGGACATTTTGCGGTTGTCTTGTCTCAGCTGGAAATTGAAGACGATCAGGGTTTCGATGCCCTTAATGAAAAGATGCAAGCCTGTCTGGTTCTGGCCAGAGAAGAGTTAGATGACAGAGACTATTCACTCGTTGAAAATGCCTGGTCTGAGCTAAGTAAAGTCATCAAGGCTTAATTGTTTGAGTAGTAAAATGAAACAAAGTTATGTCAGTATCGGGTTAGTTAACCCCAAGAGTCCGACCAATGTGGGTGGGATCATGCGCGCTGCGGGCTGTTACCGTGTCGATGAAGTATTTTACACCGGCAAGCGGTACCCGTTAGCCGCGAGTAATGGTACGGCGCAATACAATACCGATACCAAAGGTGCGGGTCAGCAGATCCCGATAAGTGGTGTGGAGTCTTTGATAGACGCAACTCCCGATGGCGTGAAGATTGTGTGTGTCGACTTGGTCGAAGGTGCAATACCACTTCCCGAGTTTGAGCATCCCGAGAAGGCTATCTATGTCTTTGGTCCCGAGGATGGAACCATCAGTCAGCAGGTGATCAACAGCGCCGATGCCGTTGTTTATGTCCCTACCGTTGGCTGTATGAATTTGGCCGCATCGGTCAATGTCTTGTTGTATGACAGGCTATCTAAGTCGACTCAGACGATAGCGAATGATGAACTCATCAGAGAAAGTCGTGATACCAATAACAGAGTCAGAGTAAAAAAATAAGAGCACAGAAATAAGCGTACAGAGATAAAAAGAAACCCAGCGAATCAGCTGGGTTTTGTTTATCTGTTACCTTAGTTAGGTAAGTGCTCTATGGGACTGGGCGCTTTATGGGCTAAAGCGCTTTGCCTTTAATAAGTTTTCTCATCCAAAAACGGTTGGGATTGAGCATTTCAAGCATAGGCATGCTAAGAGGCACAATCTCGCCACACAGCTGTGCAGCTAACGCCTCAGCCGCTAACGGGCCAGAGGTGAGTCCCCTCGAGCCCAGTCCTCCAAGAATAAATAGCCCCTTGTGAGTCGGAGCAGGGGTCTCTTTCCAGAATTTAATGCTCTCTTTGGTATGTTGGTGCTGTTCATATTGAGTCAGTATCGAGTCGGTATCGGGGGCGCACCCCATCATAGGTGCATGATCCCTCGTTACCATACGAACGCCGACACGTGCACTGTGCCCGGTAATATCCACATCTTCAGTCCAGCGTTTATCGACATAGCTATGTTTGATTTTGTGTAGATTTTCTACCTGCTCGGTAGCGCAGTAATCGAGGTTTGTCGGGTTTTTCACATAACTGGCACCTGTACAGTGGAAATTGTTATTCCCCGGCGTCAGGTAACCATGGGAGCAAAGCACTGTGCTCAGCTTACTTAGCGCCTTTCGAGACGGAATATGGCTGACCTGTCCACGAAACCCTGTGGCGGGAAGCTTTTCGCTCTGCGTAAATTGAGTGAGCCCCTGACCATTGGCCAATACCAGATTGGCGAAGGGGCCGACTTCAAGCTCTTTGGGCTTATCGCCATCTGCAAAGCAAGTGTGACTACCATCAATACCTTGATACAGATACCAGAGTCCCTCTCTTTGCTCAATGCGGGTAATGTTGGCATTAAACTCTACGCTGACATCGCTTAGCCGAGCCGCCTTATCGAATGCGGCTAGGGTAAATTCGTGAGGACATATCCAACCACCCAAAGGGTAAAAAATTCCTGCTTTATCGATATCGATCCCGGCCGTTTGTGTGGCCGAGGCTGCATCTATGGGGTAAGCCATCTTCTCATTCCAACTTTGACCAGTAATGATCTTATCCAGTCGTGCGCTGCTGCGGTCATCGAAACCGGTTTGCAGTACGCCGCAAAAGTCATAGGAGACAGCATATTTATCATTTAGCAATTCTTGCAGGCGGCGACGACTGAACAGGAACCCCTGTTGAAAGTAGTGACTTAAGTGGCCGTTATCGGGTGTGAGAAGCGGGTAGAGTGCGCCTTGTTTGTTACCGGATGCTTGCTGCGCAAAACTTGCATCGCGACAAAAAATGCGCACCTTTTTATTACGCTGAGCCAGTGAGAGCGCCAGATGTGTACTGGCAACGCCGCCACCAATAATTGCTATCTTACCTTCATCAAACCCGTCATTACCTTCGGCTGCAGTAACCGGACAGTATTGAAGCAGGTCTGATTGAGCATGCCTAAGCGCTCGCCGCTCCTGTAGCGGGATATCATTACTTGCCGCATCAAGGTTCTTTTTTTCGGTGTGTTGCTGAGTCTCTGGTACTGTTTGTTGCTTAGCCTCAGCTAAGATCCGTAGGCCGACCGTTTGAGCCAGAGCCGTCATATGACGGGTCTCTTTGCTTTCGGAAGCAGTAAAAGAGACTGCTGCATTATCGCGGCTTAATTTGGCAATCTGCCAGAGCACTGCTTCGTCGAGTGAGTCGGCTTCAATCTTTTCTGTGATGCTCCAGTGGGCGATAAGCGCCGAATCGTCAGTCATATCAACTTTGACTGAAGTCGGTAAAATGCACTTAAGTTGGCTAAGCGTGTCACCAAAGTAGATATCGAGAATGAAGCGTCCATCATCGAAGATAAGTCGTTGGCAGCCTTCGATAGCCAGAATCTCCGCCCGAAGGAGAGCCTCTACCATGGCCGATTGCCCATAGTCCCGGCTGAGTCTTGATTCTGGAGAGGCGAGTGAAGCCAGTTGCTGGTTGAAATCGGCCAGTGAATCTAATTGTGATTCGAAAATTTTGAGGTTTACGGTACTAGTAGGACTGTTTTTTCGTGAATACTGCCATAATGAGACTAACTGCCACGGGCAACCTAAGCCCAATTGACCTAAAGTGAGAGTCAGGCTGGCATCGTTTTTTACGGGAAAAAGGGTGAAAATTGAGGATAAATGACCAGTTAACTTACTCATTTGCATATTTTCTTCACGTTCTTCAGTCAATGAATTTACTCTATGTCTCATATTAGGCATTATTTTACCCGTCTTTATGGAAAGCTGACCACTTAATTGCAATAAAAGCGATATTATAGCGTCAGCAAATTGGTACTAGACGTACTAAATGTACAGAATGGATAGAAAAAATGAAAAGAGTCGTGATCACCGGACTTGGCGTCGTTTCAAGTATTGGTAACAACAAGCAAGAAGTCACTGAGTCACTAAAAGCTGGCCGCAGTGGTATCACTCATTCAGATCAGTTTGAGGAAATGAAGCTTCGCAGCCATGTCTGGGGCGACATCAAACTGGATCCTAAAGAACATATTGACCGTAAAGCATTGCGCTTTATGGGTAACGCGGCGGCATATGCTTATATCGCCATGGCCGAAGCCATCGAAGATGCTGGCTTGACCGAAGAGCAGTACTCGGATCCTCGTGTCGGTATCATCGCCGGTACTGGTGGCGCATCATCTGCAAACCAGGTGCAAGCTGCCGATACGCTACGTGAAAAGGGCGTTAAGCGTGTAGGTCCTTATATCGTACCTCGCATCATGTCGAGTACATCGAGTGCATGTTTGGCCACACCGTTCAAAATCAAGGGTATGAACTACTCAATCAGTTCAGCCTGTGCCACCAGTGCACACTGTATCGGTCACGCGGCCGAGCTTATCCAGATGGGTAAGCAAGATATGGTTTTTGCCGGTGGTTCTGAAGAGGTCGATTGGACTCTGACTATGGGCTTCGATGCCATGGGCGCATTGTCGACTAAGTACAATGACACACCTGAAAAGGCGTCACGTACTTATGATGCCGATCGTGATGGTTTCGTTATCTCTGGCGGCGGCGGGATCGTTGTTGTCGAAGAGCTTGAGCATGCTTTAGCACGTGGTGCTAAAATTTATGCTGAAATTATTGGTTATGGTGCATCGTCAGATGGCTATGACATGGTAGCCCCATCGGGTGAAGGTGCAGTGCGTTGTATGCAAATGGCCCTTGCCGATGTCGATACGCCTATCGATTACATCAACACTCATGGTACATCTACGCCAGTGGGTGATATGCGTGAGCTTGAAGCATTGCGTGAAACCTTCGGTGATAACTTGCCGGCTATCGCATCGACCAAGTCTCTGACCGGTCATGCACTCGGTGCTGCGGGCGCTCACGAGGCTATCTACAGCTTGATCATGATGGAAGATAGCTTTATCGCACCGAGCATCAACATCGATAATCTGGATGAGAAAGCGGCCGGTATGCCAGTTGTGACTAAATACCGTGAAGCCGAGCTTAACACTGTGATGAGTAACAGTTTTGGTTTCGGTGGCACCAATGCCACTCTGGTTATGCGCAAGTATAAATAAACTGTATAATTCTACTTGAAAGTAGTGCAAATTGTTAGCCGCGAATGCGGCATAGAGAGGGAGCTTAGGCTCCCTTTTTTATGTCAGGAACATATATGTCCCCTCTTGTAAGAAGAGCCCATGGATGGATATAAATGGGCTTTGTATCTGGAATGTGGCTACTTGTGGAATAACAAGTTTCAAATATCTCTCATTTATTATTCTGACTTAGTGGGTATGTAGTTCGATATTCAATGGCATGGGATCAGATTAATCTATAGCCTGTCTACAGAGATGACTTACACATAAGCTCACCGCAGTTGTTAAAATACAACTAAGTTACATGCTTCAAACACACTCTCCAATATCAACAAACAAAATAGAAAATGTAACCAGCTTCATTCTCAAGCTACTAGCATCTTGTTAGAATGCGCCATCTCATTTATTCAGGTCACTTTTTAGGAACATTATGAAGATCCTTGCCGATGAAAACATGCCTTATGTGGAACAGCTCTTTGGTGATCTCGGTACGATTGAAGCCGTTAATGGCCGTACATTAACCCCGCAGCAGGTTAAAGGTGCCGATGTGCTCTTGGTGCGTTCGGTGACTAAGGTTAATCAGGCACTGTTATCGCTCAATACTAATCTTAAGTTTGTCGGTAGTGCCACCATAGGCACAGATCATATTGACCAAAGCTATCTTGCCAGCCAAGGGATCCCGTTTACCAATGCGCCGGGTTGTAATGCCACGGCGGTGGGGGAGTTTGCCTTTATCGCCATGTTGGAACTGGCGCAGCGTTTCGATAGCAATCTTAAAGGCAAGGTCGTGGGGATTGTTGGCGCGGGCAATACTGGTTCTGCGGTGGCGAAATGCCTCGAGGCCTATGGTGTCGAGGTGTTACTTAACGATCCACTCATCGAAGCCGATGACCCACGTACATTTGTCTCCCTCGAGGAGTTAACGAAAAGAGCGGACGTCATTAGCTTGCATGTTCCTCTGACTAAAGATGGCGCGCATAAGACCTGGTATCTGTTCGATGAGCAGAGGTTGCAAAACTTAAAGCCGGATACCTGGCTGCTTAATTGCTGCAGAGGGGAGGTTATCGATAACCGCGCCCTGATAAATGTAAAGCTGTTGCGGCCGGATATCAAACTAGTGCTCGATGTATGGGAAGGCGAACCCAGCCCTATGCTTGAGTTGGTGCCCTTTGTCGAGTTAGCGACGCCCCATATTGCGGGCTACAGTCTGGAGGGCAAGGCTCGTGGCACCTATATGCTCTATCAGAAGCTGATGGAAGTACTGGGCATGGATGCTGATAAGTCCATGACATCTCTGCTACCTGCACTATGGTCTCAGCAGGTGTCGATGGATGAACTCCCCTCAGAGAAGGCATTGCTGCAGCTGTCCCGTTTTGTCTATGATCTGCGTGACGACGATGAGCTGTTTAGAAAAACGCTGCTTGATGATTCTTCAATAAAAGCGGGTGAAAATTCCGCTAATAACAATGGGTTTGACCTTATGAGAAAAAATCACAAGCACAGACGCGAATTTAGTGCGTTAAAGCTAGCAAGTGCGGGGCAATCTGATGTAGATTGGTTGCTCAATTTAGGATTTTCAGGAGTTGGTCGGTAATTATGTCACAAGAATTCAATGTTGTCGTTTTAGGTGCATCGGGTGCAGTCGGTCAGACCATGATCGAGATCCTCGAAGAGCGCAATTTTCCCGTTGCTAATTTATACCCTCTAGCCAGTAGCCGTAGTGCTGGTGATACGGTCACCTTCCACGGTAAACAGGTAGAAATTCTTGATGTTGATACCTTTGACTGGTCTCAAGCTCAGATAGGTTTCTTCTCTGCTGGTGGTGATGTTTCGGCTAAATGGGCGCCAATAGCAGCCGAAAATGGCTGTGTGGTTATCGATAATACCTCTCATTTCAGATATGACATCGATATTCCGTTAGTGATACCTGAAGTGAATCCGGAGGCGATTGCAGATTTCCGTAACAGAAATATTATCGCAAACCCTAACTGCTCGACCATTCAGATGCTGGTTGCGCTGAAACCGATTTACGATGCCTATGGGATCTCTCGAATTAACGTTGCGACTTATCAGTCGGTATCGGGTTCGGGTAAGCAGGCTATCGAAGAGTTAGCCAGTCAGTGCGCCAAGTTACTCCAAGGGCTGCCAGTAGAACCCAAAGCTTATCCAAAGCAGATAGCGTTTAACGCTCTGCCGCAGATCGATAAGTTCATGGACAATGGTTACACCAAGGAAGAGATGAAGATGGTCTGGGAAACTCAGAAAATCTTCGGTGATGACAATATTGTCGTTAACCCGACTGCGGTACGTGTTCCCGTTTTCCACGGACATTCTGAGGCGGTTCACCTGGAGACGTTACAGCCTGTTGATGCCGAAGATGTTAAAGCTGTGTTACGTGGCGCGGTAGGTGTCGAGCTATTTGAGTCTGACGAAGAGTATCCAACGGTTGTGACCGATGCCGCCGGAACCGATCCCGTTTATGTGGGCCGCGTTCGTAAAGATATTTCACATGATAATGGCATTAACCTATGGGTTGTCTCTGATAACATTAGGAAAGGTGCGGCTCTTAACAGTATTCAGATAGCCGAAGTGCTAATTCGTGATTATTATTGATTTCAGTTTGAAGTAACGCAGATTTAACCATTAATCAGCCTATTTAGATGAAAAAGCCTGCAACTTGCAGGCTTTTTTTGTATTAGCACTTGTTTTTGAATTGTGAACAGTAGCAGACCCGTGATTTCTGGTTTATAGTAATCTCAATAAATACAATTGCCTAAAGCTATGCTGTTTAATGGCAGAACCATTGCGCTTGAAAGGGAAGAATTAATGAACTTTCGCACTTCGTATCTTGTCGGTCTGATGGCCTCAGCTCTACTCGTTTTTACTGCTAACCCGCTAAATCAAGCCTATGCCGTAGAGCCTCTGAAGATCACCGGCCCCGACGGCCAGGTGAGAGAAACTAACCGGCAATATGGACCGACTCAGTCGTCTGATACCTTTTGGAGTATTGCGCAGAAAGTAAGGCCAGATAATAGTGTCGATATCTATCAGGTCATGGCGGCAATTTATGACGCCAACCCCCATGCATTTTCAAACGCTAATTACAACAGTTTAGAGAGGGGGATGATACTGCTCATCCCATCTAAAGCGGTGATGTTAGCGATACCTAAGAGCATGGCAAAGGAACGCGCCGCCCGCGATGATAAAGGCTGGAGAAAGGCAACCTCTACGGCAACAAGCTCTCAACCTAAGCCGGTAACCCTTCCGGAAGTTGAAAAAAGTGTCACTAAGCCCGTTACCGAAACGATGCCTTCGACATCAACAACTCAAACACCTCCAAGCTCGACAGCAGTCAATGCTGCGACTTCAGACACTGTTGAAGGCTTGACTGCGAAGCTTGAGGCTGCCGAAGCAAAAACCTTACAGCTGACCGATGAGTTGGCCAGAGCCGAAGACCAATTAAATATTGGTAGCCGGGATACTGATTCACTGCAAAGCAAAATAGATGAGTTAAATGAGCAGATCTCGATTTTAGAGGAGCAGCTTCAGATAAGTAAGCAGCAAAATGAATCCTTAAATGCTGAAGTTCAGATGCTAAAGGAGCAAGTTGCCGCATTGCAGCAACCTGAGGTCGAAGAGGACTCAGATTTTTGGCGTAGCTTGATGAGTCATCCATTGTTGTTGATTCTTGGTGCTGCCATTCCAGTACTCTTGGTACTTATTCTGTTTTGGTTATTCCTCAAGCGTCGCCGCAATGAGGGGGAAGAAGGTAAGGAGGAGCCGGCATCTGAATCTGAGGCGCCGCAGCCAATCCCCGCGCCTGAAAATCTGGAAGACTCCGATGATGTTGAGGCCATGGCGGTACACCTCGACACCGATGAAGAGGAATCGATACATTCTCTGATGAACATTGACTCGAGCGAGCTACAACCTGAGGTCGATTTATCGACGGAAGAGGATATGTTTGTCGATTCTGGTGAGTCTGTTACCGAGGAGCAAGCCCCTGAAGAGGAAGCCGTCGAAGAAGAAGGACAGTCGTTAGATGACCTTTGGGCTGAGGCGATGGGAGAGCAGGATGAAGAAGAGCCTAATCCCGATGCGAGTGCCGATGAGGATGATTTAGACTCTCTGCTTGCCGGGCTCGATGAGGAGCCTGCGCCGGTTGAGAGTGTAGCGCAGAGCAATAGTGAAATCGTATCGGCAGATGACTTAGATTCTTTATTAGCGGACTTAGATGAACCCGCCGTTGAAGTTGAAACCGATCTCGCCGACGAGATTGCTGCCGAGTTAGAGGCTGATAATGCAGGTGACAATGTCAGTGAAGAGGACCTTGACGCTCTGCTGGCCGGCTTCGATGCTCCTCAAGACAAGAGTGAGGCAAAAGAAACAGAACTTGGCGCCGAGCCGGATCTTAGCGATGAGATCGCAGCCGAATTGGAGGTTGACACTGCGGATGAAAATGTCAGTGAAGCGGACTTGGACTCGCTTCTTGCCAGTTTCGACGCTCCTCAAGATGAGCCGGATGTGGATGAAACCGAACTGGGAACAGAGCCGGATCTCAGTGACGAAATCGCGGCCGAGTTAGAGGCCGATAGTAAGGATGACAATGTCAGTGAGGAGGACCTGGACTCGCTACTTGCCAGCTTCGATGCTCCTGCTGCTGAAGCCGAGCCAGAGGTTGAGCCTGATTCAGAACCAGAACCAAAGTTAACCGACGAGATCGCGGCTGAGTTAGAACTCGATAGCGAGGATGAAACTGTCAACGAAGAGGATCTGGATTCGCTACTGGCCAGCTTCGATGCCCCTCAGGTAGAAGAAACGGCCAGTGTAGAACCTGTCGCAGAATCCATTTCTGAACCTGAGGTTACCGACACTATTCTGGATGAAAAGGTCGATGAAGAGGATCTGGATTCCTTACTGGCAGATTTTGACATGAGTCGAGAGGATATCGAATCCAGCCTGGAACCAGAGTTAGATGAAGGCCTTACTCAGAGCGAAGCACAAACCGATACCGCTTCGGGGAAAGATGAAGCGTTAGATGCACTATTAGCCGATTTAGAGTCAGTGGATAATAAGTCGAAAGCAGATCCTGTTGCTTCGAAGGGAGGCAGCGGCATGTTTGCGGATCTCAAAGGCAGTAAGAAGGTTGATGACAACAGTTTAGAGTGGGATGGTTCGTTAGCTGGTTTGGGTGGCAAAGATGACAGCCCAGTAGTAAACGATGATGAGCTTATTGACTCGTCTAAAGGAGCGAGCATTGATGTTAGCGAAGACTTAGCGTTAGTCTCTGACGAGGTTGAAGATAAGTTAACCGTCGATGAAGCGCTTGCAGCGCTCGATGCCAAAGAGAAGACCGTGTCTCCAGCGGTAGAGGTTGCGGAGCACGACCTGACTAGCTTCCAGAGTGACAATGGCTTTATCGATATCGATCGCTTACTCAATGAAGCAGATGAAGATGTTGTCGAAACGGATCAATATAAAGAACTCGATGTTGATATGGGCGAGCTCGATAGCCTGATGGGTAATGCCTCTATGGTCGATGTCGATGATGAGGAAAACTCCGTCAATGCGAAGTTAGATCTGGCTCGCGCCTATATTGAAATTGATGATACCGATAGTGCAAAAGCCCTGCTTAAAGAGGTTCAGCTGGACGGTAACGAAAGGCAACAAAGTGAAGCCGAAGGCTTAATTAAAACCTTAGATTAACTTGTCTCACTCTTTGTTAAAAACGGCGCGTTAAGCGCCGTTTTTTATTATGGGACAATATGCTAGAATCCAGCGCCCAAACTAGGTTATACCCAAACTTTTCTGCAACGCGCATTTTGAAGTGCTTGGGTATCGTTATATTCTTGTTAGCCCTATTTTCGGGGCGATGGTTAAAAGGTTCAAAGAGGTTGTATGCGAGTAGCGTTAGGTATCGAATATGATGGCCGTCAGTATTTTGGCTGGCAACGACAGGTTGAAGTTGACTCAGTACAAGCTCAATTAGAGCGAGCCCTGTCTAAGATTGCTAATGAGCCTATTAGGGTTCACTGCGCCGGCAGAACCGACGCGGGCGTCCATGCCACCGGTCAGGTTGTTCATTTCGAAACGAATGCGATACGTAAAGATTCGGCTTGGACCTTAGGCGTCAATGTTAATTTACCCGATGATATCGCCGTTAAGTGGGTAAAAGTGGTCGACGATGAGTTTCATGCTCGTTTCTCGGCAACAGCCAGACGCTACCGATACATGATTTATAACTATGAGCTTCGTCCGGGCATATTACGCTCGGGGGTGAGTCATTATCGCGGTAATATCGATGAAGATATTATGCATCAAGCTGCGCAGCAGTTTGTCGGAGAGCATGATTTTACCAGCTTCCGGGCCCTTCATTGTCAATCTAAGACACCATTTAGGCATGTTCACGAAGTCAATGTTACCCGTCAAGGTATGTATATCTGTGTCGATATAAAAGCGAACGCTTTTCTACATCATATGGTGCGTAATATTGTCGGTACACTGTTAGAAATTGGTCTGGGTAATCAAGCTCCCGAGTGGGTCACCGAGTTGCTTGAATTAAAAGACAGGAGCAAGGCGGCGCCAACGGCCAAACCTAATGGCTTATATATGGTCGATGTTACGTACCCTGAGCGGTATGAGTTGCCCAAGCCTGCTTTGGGTCCTCTGTTTATGTTGGATTAATCGTTCGGTGACGTATCATTGCATGGTGTTATTTTTTAATTAATGAAGAACCAAAATTTATGCCTAAAGCTCCTGTTAAAGACGCAAGTTTAGATAACTGGTTAGCGTATCTTTTAGCTATCCATCCAACTGAAATTGAGATGGGACTGACCCGTGTTTCTGAGGTTGCCGATCGTCTGGGCTTACGGGAGTTGCCGGGTACACAGGTGATAACCGTTGCCGGGACTAACGGTAAGGGGACGACTTGTGCCTTTATCGAGCAGATCTTACTGGCTTCAGACTTGAGTGTCGGTGTCTACAGCTCGCCGCATATGCTCAAGTATAACGAACGAGTGCGCATTAATGGTGAAGATGTTGCCGACTCGCATTTCATTGAAGCTTTCGACGCCATCAACCGTGCACGAAATGAGATCTCTTTAAGCTTCTTCGAGTTTGCCACTCTGGCAGGACTCTACATATTCAAAGCCGTCTCCCCCGACGTTATCTTATTGGAGGTGGGGTTAGGTGGCCGCTTAGATGCGACCAACATTATTGATGCCGATATTTGTGTGGTGACCTCGATTGATATCGACCACCAGGAATACCTCGGAGACACGCGAGATTCTGTTGGCCGTGAGAAAGCGGGTATTTTCCGACATTCTACACCCGCCATTGTCGGCGAACCCAATATGCCAGATTCCATTTACGATGTGGCACAGGAGGTTGGGGCAAATATTTATCCGGTTAATCAAGCCTTTAATTACCAGATCGACGCGTGTTCTCAAACCTGGAAATTTAAGGGCCAACGGCTTCAACTCGATGGGATCCCTCTGCCTCAGTTACCGCTTCCTAACGCTGCGACGGCCTTGGCGGTTATTGAGCATGGCTGGCCACAGTTGTCGCCCGATATCATTAAGCGGGCGATTGGAGAGGCGAGGCTAGGTGGCCGATTAGAAACCGTCAGTGAGGCGCCTTTGATTCTGCTCGATGTGGCTCATAATCCCCATGCCGCACGCTATCTGGCGAGCCGCCTCGAAGCGTATAAACCTAAGCGATTATTTGCGTTATGTGGCATGCTAAAAGATAAAGATTGCACCGAAGTGATTCAAACTCTTGCGCCTCTGGTCGATCACTGGTCGTTTACTGAACTGCAAACAGAACGAAGCGCGTCAGTCGAGGCATTGAGGGCTGCATTAACGGTTCAGTGTGATGCGCATACCTATGACAATGTAGATTTAGCCTGGCAGGCGATTTCATCTGAGATCAATGATGAGGACCTGGTCATTGTCTTTGGCTCCTTTTACACTGTTGCAGAGTTTAAAGAGCTTCAGATCGGAACGGCGTGAATATTATCGTCTTATCGTTATTTTGGTTAGATGTGTGATTGAATCTGTTCGAATTAAGTTTTTAAAAAGTTACTTACAATAACGCTACGCAGTGGCATAAATAGAGATGCGTAGCTGGTCTATCAAAGGATAAAAAATTGTCTAGTCATTTTCAGAACCGCCTCGTTGGTATCATAGTGCTCGTTGCATTGGGTGTCATTTTTCTGCCCGATATTTTAGATGGTAAAACAGAGCACCAAGTAGAACAATTCTCTGAGATCCCACTCAGACCTGAGGTTGAATCAGCTAGTTTCCCCGATGAAGCCTTAGTGGCGTTAGATCTGAGTGAAAAAGAGAACGCCTTTGAGTCATCAGGGGCTGAGCCTGCACCTATCATCGAGTCAGAGGCTGGCGCGGATAAGCGAGCCGAAAAACAGGCTGAATCTAAAGTTAAATCAGAGTCTAAGCCAGTAGCAAAACCAGCGTCAAAAGACATCGTAAAAGTAGAGGAAAAACCTGTCGTTAAAGCTTCATCTGCCTATACCCTGCAACTGGGTAGCTTTAATAATGCGGCTAATGTCAGAGGCCTGGTCAAGCAGTTAAGGGGCAAAGGCTTTAATGCCTATACCCTTCCTGCAACGCCAATAGATGGCAAGTTAACTAAGGTGTTCGTTGGACCTGAACTCTCTAAATCAAAATTGCAGTCTCTTCAATCGGGTATTGAAAAGCTGACAAAGTTGAAAGGCCGTATCGTCGACTACGAACCAACGGCTTCTTAAGCAAAATCTGAAATCAGAGACAGAAACAATATATTCTCATCAATGGGGTGAGAATATGCTCCGTCTCTGGTAAGATCGCGCCGTCTTAAACCTTATGCTGGATCACCTTTTCAATGGTTTGGATTGATTACGCCATAATCGCCGTTATCGGAGTATCGACTTTAATTAGTCTACTTCGCGGCTTTGCAAAAGAAGCCATGTCCCTCGTGGTTTGGTTTGCTGCTTTTTTCGTTGCGAGTCAGTTTTATCAAGACCTCGCTGTATACCTAACTCAAATGCAAGATGAAATGCTCCGCAATGGTGTCGCTATAGCGATTCTTTTTGTCGCGACTTTAATTCTTGGTGCCTTGGTGAATTACCTTATCGGTCAGTTAGTCGATAAAACAGGTTTATCAGGAACTGACAGAGTCCTCGGACTCTGTTTCGGTGCCTTAAGGGGCGCCTTAATTGTGAGTGCTTTACTCTTTTTTATGGATGCTTTTACTGGAGCACCCAATACCGATTGGTGGCAGAGTTCACAACTCGTGCCCGAATTTGGCGTCGTTATTCAGTGGTTTTTTGACTACATAGAAAACACGTCTAGCTTTGTACCCAAAATATAAAATGCATATAAGCATTATCATGTTACTGCCAGCGCTCTGTCAGGCTTTTAGTAGCTCAAGATTATAATTATCAGAACATCTTACAATGAGGAAGCCTACCCATGTGTGGTATCGTCGGAATAGTTGGCCGAACATCGGTTAATCAGCCTATCTATGATGCATTAACTGTACTCCAGCATCGCGGACAAGATGCTGCTGGTATCGTGACCGTTGATGGTAGTGCGTTTAGATTACGTAAAGCCAATGGTCTGGTAAAAGACGTATTCGAAGCTAAACATATGCAACGTCTGCAGGGCAATACGGGGATCGGGCATGTCCGTTACCCTACTGCCGGTAGCTCTAGCGCATCAGAAGCTCAGCCTTTTTATGTTAACTCACCATTTGGTATCTCATTAGCTCACAATGGTAATTTAACCAATACTCTTGAGTTGCAAGAGCGTTTGGTTAAACAGCGTCGTCATATCAACACCACATCGGATTCAGAAGTGTTATTGAATCTGTTAGCCGATGAGTTGCAGCACAGCGATAGTCAAGTTTTATCTGAAGATGAAGTGTTTGATGCCATTGCTAATGTTCACTCATTGACTCGTGGCGCTTATGCGGTTGCTGCAATTATTGTTGGCCAGGGAATGGTTGCATTTCGTGACCCGTTTGGTATCCGCCCACTTGTGCTGGGTAAGCATGAAACACCGAACGGTACCGAGTACATGGTCGCCTCTGAGAGTGTTGCACTCGATGCTGTAGGGTTCGAGTTAATGCGCGATGTGGCGCCGGGTGAAGCTATCTATATCACTCTCGATGGCCAGTTATTTACTCGCCAATGTGCCGAGTCTCCAAGCTACGCCCCTTGTCTGTTCGAGTTTGTCTATTTCGCTCGCCCGGATTCGACAATTGATAAGGTTTCTGTCTATGGCAGCCGGGTCAACATGGGCTCTATGCTTGGCGAGAAGATTAAGAAAGAGTGGGAAGATCACGACATCGATGTGGTTATCCCAATTCCGGAAACCTCGTGCGATACCGCGCTGGAAATTGCCCGTAACCTGGACCTGCCTTACCGTCAGGGTTTCGTAAAGAACCGTTATATTGGTCGTACTTTTATCATGCCAGGCCAACAGGAGCGTAAGAAGTCTGTTCGTCGTAAACTCAATGCCATCGGCGTCGAGTTTAAGGGCAAGAATGTACTCCTTGTCGATGACTCTGTGGTTCGCGGTACGACATCTGAGCAGATCATCGAGATGGCCCGTGAAGCGGGCGCTAAGAAGGTTTATTTCGCATCGGCGGCCCCGGAGATCCGTTTCCCTAACGTCTATGGTATCGATATGCCAACGACCGCAGAGCTCATTGCTCATGGTCGAGATGTTGATGAGATCAGCAAGATGATTGGTGCTGATGGGATGATTTTCCAGGATCTGGAAGATCTTGTCGAAGCCGTTCGCATGGAAAACCCTGAGATCAAACGTTTCGAGACCTCAGTTTTCGACGGTATTTACATTACCAACGATGTCGATCAGGATTATCTCGATCATATCACTCAATTGCGTAACGATGATGCTAAGGCCAATCGCAGTAAAGATATCGGCACTAACATAGAGCTACACAACGTCTGCCATCCTTAATCGGATGAAGGCTCACCATTGCACCTCAGCTTAGCTGGATGCAATGGTGATGAGACAGTAAAGCCAGCTTTCTTAACAGAAGCTGGCTTTTTTGTTGGCATACACCTAATTTCATCCTCTGGTTATTTCGAGAAAGACTTGGTGAAAACTTGTTGAGCTTCTAGAGTTATAGGTGAATCGAGGCGTTCACTTCTGATGGTGTAACTCATGAATAAACATAAACGTTCAACGCGGTTTATCAAAGATATCTCTATTCATACCCCGTTCGTGGAGATGTTGGCGCTGTTAATTTCTCTATGGCTAATATTTTCCGCTGGTTTGTATTTTTTTGAGTCAAATGTTCCCAACTCGTCGATACAGACTTATGGTGATGCGCTGTACTGGGGGATAGCCGCGTTTTCAACGGCGGGAATTGCCGATGCTCCTGTCACGGGTGCCGCTCATTTTATCGGTGGGCTTTGGATCGTCATGGGGTCCATGTTGTTCTTTGGTACCATAGTCGCGACAGTGACCGCCTATTTTATGAGGCCAATGCAGGGGCCTCATAAACAGATCATCGACACGATAGAGTATAACCTAGAGCAGCTGAACGACCTGTCCATCGATGAACTCGATCTGTTGAAAGAGACCGTTGATGGCTTGATCATGCATGTTGAACACATAAAGCAAGAACAGATGAGATGATTGTAGCGTTTAATATCTGCCAATTCGGGCTAGATCAGGTGCACCAGCCAGACCAACATCCAGACACTAAACAACAGGGTTGCAGCCCCTCTGTCGAGCCTGTGCCCCATATTAAATCCTATTAGTGTACTGATGCAGGTGAGGGCTATCTGCAAGGAGACCAATAGCGTTAATCCGAACGTTTTATCTTGGGTTATAAGTGGAGTGACAAGCAGTGCAATGCCGGTCACAAGCAGAAAATGGTATAACAAGAATTTATCTACACTTCTGCCTGTTTTATTTGCTGTTGCTAACATCTATCTTCCTTAAGAGAGTTTTTAATAATGGAAACTCTACAATTAAATGAGAATAGTTCTCAACTGAATTTACAAAGAGGTCTTAGATAGCTGTCATAGAAGGATTGCAGCAAACCCGACTTTAGGCTAAAGTTACTGGTAATTTATACAGTGCTTGGTGTCTCACGTCAGATGATCCTCTATATTGCCGAAAAACCCTCCCTTGGTCGTGCGATTGCCGATGTACTGCCTAAGCCCCATAAGAAAGGTGATGGTCATATCATGGCTGCCAATGGCGATTGTGTCTCATGGTGTATTGGCCATCTTCTCGAGCAAGCCGAACCCGATCATTATGATCCTCTGTTTAAGTCCTGGAAGTTTGAACACCTTCCCATCATCCCGCAGCAATGGAAGATGAAACCTAAGCCTAAGACACGCTCGCAGCTGACCGTACTCAGGGGCTTAGTGAAAAAAGCGTCACAGCTCGTCAATGCCGGTGACCCTGACCGTGAAGGGCAACTACTGGTTGATGAAGTCATAGCTCACCTTGGAGTCAAAGGTGACAAGCTCAATAGCACACAGCGCTTGCTTATCAGCGATCTGAATCCTCAGGCGGTTAAACGCGCATTAGGTCAGATGCGCAGTAATAGAGAGTTTATCCCCTTATCGACCTCGGCGTTGGCACGCTCCAGAGCTGACTGGCTCTATGGCATGAACATGACTCGCGCCTACACACTTCAGGGGCGTAAGGTGGGTTATCAGGGCGTGCTCTCGGTAGGTCGGGTACAGACACCGCTGCTTGGTTTAGTCGTTCGGCGTGACGAAGAGATCGCAAATTTTGTCTCTAAGCCCTTCTATGAGGTGTTGGCAAACCTGACAACAGAAAACCAAGAGGCGTTTAAGGCGAAATGGCAGCCAAGTGAGGCATGTCAGCCTTACATGGACGAAGAGGGGAGAGTGCTCGCTAAAGGCTTAGCACAAAACGTGGTTGGCCGAATTACAAATAAGCCCGCCGAGGTAACCCAAGTGCTGGCGAAAGATAAGAAGCAAAATGCGCCTCTGCCCTATAGCCTATCATCACTGCAGATAGATGCCGCCAAACGCTTTGGCATGAGTGCGAAAGAGGTCCTCGATACCTGCCAGACTCTCTATGAGCGGCATAAGCTGATCACTTATCCTCGTTCGGACAGTCGTTATCTGCCTGTGGAGCAGTTTCAGCAAGCACCACGTGTCATCTCGGCGGTAAGCTCCGGCGCCACTGAGCTGCTTGAGGGGATGATGGCGCCCGATACCAAGATAAAATCCAAGGCATGGAATGATAAGAAGGTCGACGCTCACCACGCCATCATTCCAACCGAGAAAATCGCCAACCTATCTCAGCTGGGCAATCGTGAGAGGCAGATCTATCTGCAGGTAGCGCGTCAATATCTTGCCCAGTTTTATCCCCCGTATCTCTATAGTGAAACTGAGGTGCATGTCTTGATCGAGGGGGGGAACTTTAAGACCAAGGCTAAGCAGGAAAGATCGCTGGGTTGGAAGCAACTCTTCGCCCGAAGCAGCGACAAGCAAAAGCACAATGATCCAGGCAGTAAGAGTGACGATGACTATTGCAGTAACGATAGCAGTGCTACTGATGAAGATTCGAGTCAGGTTCTACCGCCCTTAGTTAAGGGGCAGCAATTGAACTCGGGCATGGGGGAGCTTGTCGAGAAACACACCCAAGCCCCTAAACACTTTACCGATGCGACTCTGTTAAGTGCTATGACGGGGATCAGTCGCTATGTTACCGACCCTGAGATCCGAAAAATTCTTAAAGACACAGATGGTCTTGGGACAGAAGCGACCCGCGCGGGGATTATTGAGCTGTTATTCAAGCGAAGCTTTCTGATAAGGCAGGGGAAGTCGATTCTCTCGACACCAGTGGGTCAAGGTTTGATAAATAGCCTGCCTATGAGTGCGACCACGCCCGATATGACGGCACTGTGGGAGAGTAACCTGGATGCGATTAGCCGAAAAGAGGCCAAGTATTTAAGCTTCATGTCGCCACTTATCGACTCGCTATCGAAGCTCATTACTCAAGCGGGTTCGCAGTTGCCTTCGGCGCTGCAGGGAGTAAAAGCGCCGCCTAACAGCTTTAAGAAGAAGCGCTACAGTAAGTCCTCGGGCGCCAAACGTAAAAAGACCACTACGGCTTCTGGTGGCGCAGCAGTAAAGAAGCGGGCAAGTGCCAAGGCTAAAACTAAGAACTAAGAACTAAGAACTAAGGCTAAGAGCTAAAGGGGTCACATCAGAGCTAAGCCTACTTTATTGAGCGATATTGATTCGCCAGAATATCGTACTCAAAGCCCGAATCGCTGAGCTTCTGTTCCAGTACGGCGCTGGGGATATCGAGATCATAGAACAGAGACTGCCTGTCCCGGCAGTTGAGTCTGAGATGTTCGTTGGCGATGCCGACGAGGATCTCCGCTGGCAGGTGTTCTAAGTTAGGAATATTGATCATGCTTCACCTCTGATAGGGAAATAGTAAGTTTGAGTTTTGATTACTCACCACTATCGTTTAACTATGAGACCAATTGGCTGATATTGCCATTATCTCACCGTGAGATGATCACATTTATAGTGAGGGGGGGAGCCTTCGAATGAAGGCTGATTACATTTTCTGATTTAGCTTCTGGCCAGGGATTGCTACTGTCATCCTGAACTTTTGTTGTTGGAAAAAGTAGGAGCCAGCTTGAAAGTTTAGGCTTTATGGTTATCTATCGCATCTTCAAAGGAGAAATCCCCTTTAATTGAGCTTTGTTGCTAATTTTAAATAATTCACTTGCCAGAACACCTTTCCCAATATGAGTTTCGTTATTTTATGGTACTCGTAAATATCTGTTTTATGACTCGACACAAATGCATGATACATATGTAATGGGAAAGTATTCCCGCTAATCGACTGCTCTTAATTGAATGGCGTTATTACCTGATTATTTGGTCTGTGTTGGTTGGTTGTATTCTATTGTTTCCTGTTTAAAGAGTTTACATTTGTCGTTTATATAATTTTTTACAACGAAGAAATAAACATCTCGGCAACCCGCTGTAACACTTTGTTATTAATGGGTTGTCAGGTGTTTACTAACCTGTCTGCCCTCCTTATTATGCAAGGTATAAGGATTTTTAAGCAAAATGGAGTTGTATAATATGAAATATAAAACCGTTATTGTCTTCGCTACCATAATAAGTATGGGAGCTGCCTCTGCTAATGATGATATTGATTCATACTCAGATGAGATAGAGCCCAGGTTTATTTCCTGGGCATGGGTTGCAGGAAAAGTTATGGAGGGAGCTGGCAACGCGATAAAAAATGGGACTAAATCTGCGTTGCAAGACGCGATTTTTGGCCCCGGCTCACCGGATTATGTACACCTTTCTCAGGAAAGTCTGCAGCAAATTGAAGATATCGTACAGACTGCATTCGATAATGATGCAAAAGAGGTTATGATTCAAAACTTGAGTTCATTAGAGCTCAGCATGAAGTCATATAGTGACCAGTTAAATAGCTTTGGTGACCGCGACTTAAACTTGTTAGCAAATATGGAAGTGCAATCTAATACACTTTATGTATCACCCGCCTTTAACACCTCTAAGCTCTACTATACCGACATCACTGTGCATTACTCAGCAGCGGCAGCATTTCGCTATGCCATACTGGCAGATAAGGTTCACTTTGGAAATAATAGCGTTACCTTTTTAGAAAGCCAAGGTACGCAGATGGCCGCTTCTGTTGAAGCTATGGGGGCGGCAAGCGATAATAAAATTGCTGAGAATGTGTATTTAACTTCATATCAAACGACACAATGTAAACTTAACCGCGATATGTTGATTGAGGCGGATGAGCTACAACTCAAAAATAAAACGCCTTCCATTTGTTATGACTATTATGTGACAGATGACTTAGATGGGACAACTTATCGCTATAAATACCAAGATCATGGTGGTATCAATAGTAGTATGGCGAAAAATAAAGTCAGTAGTCTAACCACTAACTACCTTAATACCATTAAGGGAGAAGATTATCAGAATGTGGTAGATGACTTAAAGCAAACCTATAACTAATCTGGCTCTGTATTATGTCGTTAAGTGGAGCGCTATATCGGTAGCACTCCAATGGGAATGAAAGCTATGAGAAAGATTTTTTGTTTATTTATTACCGCTTTAATTTTGGGCTGTAATTCCTCAGAAGACACAGCTAAAGAGTGGTACGATGATCTGTATTTTGAACATCCTGCCATGAAGCAGTGTTTAATTGGCTGGGCCGAGGAGTATGGCTGGACAAGTGTTGAAGAAGTAACAATGTTAGGTTGTAGCCGTAATGGCATAGATTCGATTGCAGGCATTGAGCAGTTTGAGAATCTAAGCCGGTTGTATCTTAGTTATACTGCACTCAAGGAGTTAGACCTCAGCGGAAACGTTAATTTGGACTATATTAATATAGGTGACAACCCTTATTTAAAATCTGTCGATGTATCACAGAATTTAGAGTTAACTACAATGTATGTTTACGACAATGCCGTAGAGGAAGTCAACCTCTCAAATTTACCTAAGCTTAATTTTGTTTTTCTAAATAATAATCATATTAAAGCGCTTAAACTCGATGGAACTGATGTTGGGTTCCTGAACGTTGAAAATAACGCTATTGAAGAAATCGACCTAAGCAATCCTCGAAGTATTCGCGACTTACGCTTGCAAGGTAATCCTCTAAAAGGCATTGATCTGTCCAACCTGCATGACTTGAAGAAGTTATTTATTTATGACACTGGGATTAATGCATTAGATGTGTCACACAATCTGGAACTGGAATTATTAGCGGCTTATAACAATAATATTGAACAAGTTAGATTTGATAATAATTACAATCTTACCGGTGTAAATATTGAGGGCAACCCCCTCGATCAAGATACACTGGATTATTTAGCGACAATTGATTGGATAGAGACTCTGCGCTATTGATTATGCAGCTAAGCCTTAGCGCGACTGTCGTGACATCCATGTCTTTAAGGCTATCGTGGATCAGTTGATATTTTAAGTGGTTACCCGATAGCCGCAAACAGCCTACTTAACGCAACTGCTCTCCCCGGTTGAGGGCGATAAGCCTGTCGAGGATATGTTCGCCATCCATGCGTATGCCATTATGCTCGTATTCTGAGGTGAGCCAGTACTTAAGATTACCTACCTGTTGGGTCGTTTCCAGAGAGTAGTTCATCTCGACAAACATATCTTCGCTATAGATAGCGGCGGCAACGGGCACCGGGTTGTTAGCCAGTGTTTCGAGATCGTAGAGCTCGCTCCAATCTTCTTTGGTTGCCAGAAGGTTTGCGGCATGCTTGAGCGGCTTGAGGTTAGTAAACTGCTCGAAAAACCAGGGGTAGACCATCTCTCCGGTAAACAGGAAAGGTTTCCCCTCGCTATAGTTGAAGTCATCATAGCTGGACCGAACTCGCTGGGCCGACCAATTTGATGCCGACTGCTGACAGTAGATACTTTCGTGAAGCAAGGCAAAGATGGGGTTAGTGTTAAAGTCCAGCAGTTGACAAAAATGAGCCAAAAACAGCGGATTGACCTGAGTTCCGGTTTCGGTCTCAATCAGGGCCTGTTCGAGTAGGTAATAGACTGATTCTGGTCCCTGTTCCATGCCGATATTGATCCCCAGCAATTGCAACATCTCGACTGTGAGTCGCTCGCCGGTGGCAATTCTTACCTCATTGTTACTGATATGCTGTGCCAATTGGCTCACCAGGTGTTGGGCATCGCTGAAACGTGTGAAAAAATCTTCGTTCTTGGCTAATACCCGTTTGTATGTCGCCCGGTAGACTTCGTCTGCATGGCGTGTCAGTGAGGGGAGTCCGCCTGTAACGTAGGCTTCACTTAGTGCCTGAGGGGCATCGTTTAGGTATTTAAGTACACAGAAACCGCCGAAGCTCTGACCTAATATACTCCACTTCTCGCCGGGGCAGAGTTTTTCACGAATGGCTTCGGCGTCACGAATAATATTGTCGGCCCTGAAATGCGTCAGATACTCCGCCTGCTGCTGTGAGTTCATATGGGCTAGACTGATATGGTTTACCGGGGTTGAAAGCCCGGTTCCTCGCTGATCTAACAAAAGTACCCGAAACTCTTTCAGCGCCCGTTTTATCCAGCCGCCATTGGCTGCAGGGCGAATCGCACCAAAGCCAGGGCCTCCCTGAAAGAAGACGATAAAAGGGAGGGCTTTACTTGAGTTTTTTGGGCTTGAAAGCTCTCTGGCAAATACCTTTATCTGCCGGCCATCAGGCTTGGCGTAGTCAAGAGGTAGCGTAAATGTGTGCTTTATGGCGGTTAAGCCTGCTAAGGTGAGGTCAGGTTTCATTTAGGCCTTGGTTATTACTGTTATTGGTTTAATAGCTGGAATTGTATACAAAAATGGGCGGATAACAAATGGGAGTTCAGACAAGCCTCATCTCAGTTCAAACTTTTATAAAGAGTTATTAGTGAAATTGATACAGTTGACGTAATCTTTACTTCTGGCTGATGCAAGATTAATCGTTTGGCGCAATGGAACATAGCTTCAGAGCTAAACGAGTACCTTTGGCTGAGGCCCAACCTAAATCGATTAATAAGTGCAGGCAAGAATCAATGAAGTATCAGATTATTCCAGTTACTCCCTACCAGCAGAATTGTAGTCTGATCTGGTGCAACAAGACGATGAAAGCGGCGGTGATCGATCCAGGTGGCGATCTGGAGCGAATCTTAGCCGAAGTCAATAAGCTTGGCGTAACAGTAGAAAAAGTACTGCTTACCCATGGTCATATCGATCATGTCGGGGCTGCGAAGCGTTTAGCAAAACACCTTGGTATTCAGGTCTTAGGCCCACACAAAGACGATGAGTTCCTGCTCGAAACACTGCCCGAGGAGAGCAAAGAATTTGGCTTCCCGGCCTGTGAAATCCTGGTTCCGGATGAATACCTTGACGATGGTGTGAGTATCAGCGTTGGCGAACTGACATTAACCGTTATTCATTGCCCCGGTCACACACCGGGCCACGTGGTGTTTTACTCTAAAAACGATAAGAGGGCGTGGGTTGGCGATGTACTGTTTCATGGCTCGATAGGAAGAACCGATTTCCCTCGCTCCAATCATCAGGATCTCATTAATTCGATCACTAAAAAACTTTGGCCACTGGGTCGAGAGGTCGAGTTTGTGCCGGGCCATGGCCCAATTTCCACCTTTGGTAATGAAAGAGATCAGAACCCCTTTGTTGCAGATCAGCTTTTTTATTAACCGACTTGGCTGACGCAAGTGGTTATACCGACAGGTATTAGCGTATTGCGTATTTAATTGATATACCTGAGATAAGCCATGACTTACGAGTTATGGCTTTTTTGTTGCAGGAGCCGCCTTGAGATAGCGCTTCGATATCGACTGTTTAAACTGGCTTATCAATGGCTCGTTTAGTTGCTTATTTGTTGGTATTTTTACTACATAAAATATTTTTCTTTTAAAAATAGCACGTTTTTTAGCCGTAAATTCCAAAACCATGGCCTAGATCCTATTTTTGTTAACGAAAATGGAGTAATTTAACCATAAATTATATTCCAATGTAATGAGGGGTCATACATGGAACATCGTTGGCAAATTGCCATATCTGCGGGGTTACTTGCAGCCGTCTGGTGCGGTGTAGCAGACACATTTCATCTGGTTACCTGGATTGGTTTTTTAGGTTGCAGTACTTATTTTGCACAACCTAAGGCTAACTTCCAAGGGGTAGTCGTTACCTGGTGTACTAATCTGTCTGGTGTATTCTGGGCTTGGTTGATCATCACTGGCAGTGGCTATTTTGATACACCATTAGTGGGGTATCTGTTTACCGGCATTGCAACATCTGCGATGTGCTTACAGGCAAGTTATCAAAAACTCTCTTTTATCCCCGGCGCGTTTATCGGTTGTTGTACAACGTTTGCTATGGGGGCCGATCTGGCGAATATCCTGCCCGCATTAATTCTTGGTGCATTATTGGGCTATAGCATGACATTGCTAACCTCACAGCTCATCACTATCAAACTGAAATGGCTTGAGTTTAGAGACACAAGCTCAGCAGCCACAACAAGTTCAGGCACAAGCACTGAATAATTTTGTATTGGTATTATACTTAATACCAATCGGCATAAAAAAGTGATCTACTCAGGGCGTTATCTGGCTGTTTAATTCAAGGTGAATGAGGGAAGGGATGTGATCCCTTTCAAGCTTATTCAACGACGAAGGCGGCCGCCAGAAAACTCGCTGCAAATCGAGTCTTAGCACTTCTCGCTGAGCGAGCACCTCTTTATGTTGACTATTATAACAACTGAAATATCTAAATAGACTGTTAAGGTCGAACTGGGTAATGGCAGAGGATCTTTGCTCTTATCTACTTTCAAGATAATCGCGTTGGTAATGAATATGAAACAGATTGAATTTAGAAAAATTGATGCACTGATGATCAAGCTCAGCCTGAACGGCAAATTTTTTGTGCTTTGTGCGTTAGTTGCCGTTATAACCACAAGCATAGCCTTGGTGAATTTAAATCATGCTAAGCAATATGCGGCCGACAGTTCGCTGGCAAGAGCACAGGCAATGGTCGATAGTTTTGCAAAAGTCGCCTCGAGTCAAAACCTCAGTGGGGACGATTTGAGAGCATTTGCGGATCGACAAGGCTTGCGCCTCACCGGTCAGATGAAGGCTTCCCGTCAGGGAGAGCAGGTGACTGTGGGAGCGCCGGTTGGGAGTCAGTCTCTTCAATTAAACATCAATGTGAAGAAGTGGGAAGAGCAGGCACTATCGGATGCGAGCATGATGCTGTGGGTTGCTCTGATAGGGTTATTACCGCTTTTCCAGCTTAGCTATTGGACCTCGACCTCACTCGGCGGTGGTTTATGGGATATGTATATCGCTATAAAACGTCTGGCTGACGGCGATCTGTCCCAACGTCTCAATTTTTTTGGTGTTGATGATTTCAGTATGATAGCCAAAGAGATAGATCGCAGTGCCGATAATATGAGTGAAATGGTAACCGCGATCGGAAATAACGCGGCTACACTCGCTCAGGCCGCCGATGAGTTTAATCAACAGGCGAAGCAGAGTGATGAGTTGATTGGTTTCCAGCATCAGTTTCTCGATACAGTAGCGGTTGCTATGGATCAGATGACTGCCGCCATTGAAGAGGTGTCGCGTAATGCGGCCAACACTTCAGATCAAACAAAAGATAATTCCAACCAGGCTGAAGTAAGCAAGAAACAGATCTCTGAGGCCGTTGCACGTATTTCAACCTTAGTGAATAAGATTGATTCTGCATCAGAATCGGTTTCACAGCTCTCTCAAAATGCGTCTGAGATTGGCGCTGTGGTGACAACCATCAATGGGATCTCTGAACAGACTAACTTGCTTGCACTCAATGCGGCGATTGAGGCGGCCAGAGCCGGTGAACAGGGTAGAGGCTTTGCCGTGGTCGCCGATGAGGTAAGAACCTTAGCGGGACGAACTCAACAGGCCACCGTAGAGATTCAATCTATGATTGAAGGGTTACAAACGGGTTCGTCGACGTTATCGACCGTGACCCATGAAATTGTTGAACAAGCCGATCAGGGCCGTAATGCGATTGTCTCAGTGGGTGAAGATGTTGATTCTATGGCTAACTCTACCAATGAAGTATTCGATATGAGTTCTCAGATTGCAGCGTCTGCGGAAGAGCAGAGTGTTTCGGCGAGAGATATTGCTACCCAGCTTAATGATATTCGTGAACAATCCGATACGATTAAACAAACGGCTCAACGTTCAGTCGCATTAGCCTCAGAGCTTAGCCAATCTTCAGTGGAACTCGAGACTATCTTGGGACAATACAGGTTAGCTTGATAGTTGAACTCGAAGTTGAATTTAGCCCCCTCAGTACTTTTGTATGTTGAGGGGGCTTTTTTATACGCTGGACTTTATGGTGTCACAGTGCTGCGGCCACCTCGGTTCCCTGTTTAATGGCACGTTTGGCATCCAACTCAGATGCGATATCTGCGCCGCCTATTAAACTCACCTTGATATTTTCGGCGATTAAGCGCGAATGAAGCGCCCTGTGCGAGTCCTGTCCGGCGCAGATAACGATATTATCTACCGCTAGAATTTGGCTTTCACCATCGACAGTGATATGCAGTCCTTGCTCATCAATTCTGTCGTATTGTGCGCCCTTGATCATTTTTACCCCTTTGTTTTTCAACACGGTGCGGTGGATCCACCCGGTACTTTTCCCGAGTCCTTCGCCGACTTTTGTTTTCTTACGTTGGATCAGACATATCTCGCGGGGGGAGGGTTCGCCTTGAGGTTGCATTAGACCGCCCGGCGTTGAAACCGTCAGGTCGACGCCCCACTCTTTCATATAGCGCTCTTTGTTCAGGCTGGACGATTGGCCCTGATGGGACAGATATTCACCCACATCGAAACCAATGCCACCCGCACCGATAATGGCGACGCGTTTCCCCACCGTTTTTTTATGCTTCAATACGTCCAGGTAGGTCATGACTCTCGGGTCATCTATGCCGGGGATATCCAGTTGACGGGGGATGATCCCCGTTGCCAGAATCACTTCGTCGAAACCGGTGAGGTTTTCCGGCTCAGCCTTAGTGTTAAGCCAAAGCTCTACACCGGTAAGTTCTATCTGTCTTTGAAAATACCTGAGTGTTTCACTGAACTCCTCTTTGCCCGGTACTTGCTTGGCAATATTAAATTGCCCCCCAATTTTATCATCGGCTTCAAAGAGGGTGACGTTATGGCCTCGTTTAGCTGCAGTGGTTGCCGCTGCGAGTCCGGCTGGCCCCGCGCCAACCACGGCGATATTTTTGGAGTCTGTGGCGGGTTCGATGATCAATTCTGTTTCATGACAGGCTTGTGGATTGACCAGGCAGGAGACCAACTTCATCTGAAATATATGATCCAAACAGGCCTGGTTACAGCCGATACAGGTATTGATCTCGTCGCTCTTATCCGCGGCGGCTTTTACCATAAAATCGGGATCGGCTAACATAGGGCGGGCCATAGAGATAATATCGGCATCGCCTTGCGCCAGGATCTCTTCGGCGACTTCCGGGGTGTTGATCCGGTTGGTGGTACATAAAGGGATCGTTACCTCCTTTTTCATCCGTTTGGTTATCTCGGCAAAGGCACCGCGGGGAACACTGGTCGCAATTGTCGGAACTCTGGCTTCATGCCAACCTATGCCTGTGTTAATGATGGTGGCACCGACCGCTTCTATCCCTTTCGCCAGTTCGACGATCTCTTGCCATGTACTGCCATCCTCGACCAAATCCAGCATCGAGAGGCGGTAGATGATGATAAATTCCTTGCCGACGGCTTCTCGGGTTCGACGCACTATCTCCAATGCTAGACGAATACGATTGTGATAACTGCCGCCCCAACGATCAGTTCTGTGATTGGTGCGCTTACAGATAAACTGGTTAATGAAGTAACCTTCAGATCCCATGATTTCGACGCCATCATAACCGGCAATCTGAGCATTCAACGCACAGGTGACGAAGTCCAGGATCTGTTTCTCAATTCCGGCTTCATCGAGCTCCTTAGGTACAAATGGGTTTATCGGCGCCTGTATGGGCGAGCAACTGACTAATTGAGGTTGGTAGGCGTAGCGGCCGGTATGCAATATCTGCAGACAGATCACCCCATCTTCTTGGTGTACGGCCTCGGTGATTAATCTGTGTTTATTGATATCTTCATCGGTGGCTATCATGGCCGCATTAGGCATGCCACCGCCCTCGACGTTAGGCGCAAACCCTCCCGTGACTATCATGCCAATTCCGCCGGCCGCACGTCTGGCGTAGTAGGCGGCCATACGTTCGAAGCCGCCCGGTGCCTCCTCTAAATTGGTGTGCATCGAGCCCATCAAGCCACGGTTTTTGATTGTTCGAAAGCCTAAGTCTAGTGGCTCCATTAAATGGGGATAGGATTTGCTCATCGTGTTGTACCTGATAATTATTGTTTGGTTAAAGATAGAGCGAATGATAGGATTGGCCAATGACCAAGCATTACAAATTGATGATTGTATTTTGCATAGGATTGTCCGATGAAGTTAGGTGATATTTCTGTTTCATATATCGAGATTGTGGTTAAGGCGATGGAACATCTGAAAATTGATGCCGATGACATCTTAGCTAAATACTCCATCAATCAGACTGCGCTGTGTTCACCGGATGCCAGAGTGACCATTCCAAAGTTTATGCGTATTGGTCATGACTGCATTAAAAAAAGTGGTGCCCCTTGGCTTGGATTGGTGATGGGGGAGGTGACGACGCCGACAAACTTAGGTATTGCAGGTCTGCTTGCTCTGTCGGCTCAAAACTTAAAGCAAGCATGCGAACAAATTAGCACCTACGAGTTGCTGAACAAGTATAACTCCAGAGGACAGTCTCGTTTCTATGTGAGTCATTCCTTCGGTATGGAGTTGGGTAAGAGCCGGGAACTGTGCCGTGATTACGGCGTCGAAGATGGTCAGGGCGTATTAATGTTTTACTCGATCAATCCCTATAATGAATACAATCATTTCGTCGTCGACTCGGTATTATCCGGCTGGTATTGTGTCCTCAATGCCCTATGCGGTCGAGACGATGCCGTTGCCAAGGTCTGTTTTGAATTCCCGGCCCCGGCTTATGCGGATAAATATGGTGAGTATTTCAATTGCGAAGTCCTGTTCGAACAAGCTGACAACTACGTGGTATTAAACGCAGAAGCGTTGAATTGGCCCTGCTTAAATCGCAGTGGACCGACATTTGAGTTGTTAAGACGAGGCGCCGATGAAGATCTTGAGAAGGCTCGCCTAGGCTTAAGTTTTCATGAAAAGGTTAGTCGTGCCATTGGCCCCTTGCTTGACGGCACTACACCGACTCTGGAGCAGGTATCCGAGCAGCTAAATATGGCGCCATGGACGGTCAGGCGTAAACTGGTCGATGAGGGGGGGAGTTTTCAAAAGACGCTTAATGAGACTCGTCGTGAGCTTTCAATCTCCTATGTGCGTGACACCGCACTTACGTTAGGCGAGATTGCTTATCTGTTGGGGTTTGGTTCACCCACCGCATTTCAGCGAGCATTTAAACGTTGGACCGGCGAGGCACCGGGAAGATTCAGAATAGGCCATACATCGAAGGAGTAAGCTTCCGCTATTCGGTCGATGTATGGTCAGTATATCCAATAAGCTTATCGGTTAAGCCGTCATTTTAACGGGCTCGGTCTCATCTTTCAGTTTTCTGCGCAATATCTTGCCTACAGGAGACATAGGCAACTCGGTTCTGAATTCATAGATGCGTGGGATCTTATAAGCTGTAAGCTTGTCTTTGCAAAATTCCTTGATCTCATCACCGTTGAGGCTGGTGTTATTATTCGTCACAACATAGAGTTTGACGACTTCGCCTCGTTTAGGATCAGGAACGCCTATTGCTGCACAATTGGTCACATCCGGATGGGTGGCCACAACGGCCTCAATCTCATTTGGAAAGACATTAAACCCGGAGACGATGATCATATCTTTAACGCGGTCGACAATACTGACATAACCGTCATCATCTATGATGGCAATATCGCCGGTGAGTAACCATTCACCATCTTCTGTGAATGACTCTCTCGTCGCCTTGGGACGATTCCAGTAGCCCTTCATCACCTGAGGCCCCTTAATGCACAATTCACCACGTTGTCCTATAGCGACTTCTTCGCCGATGGCATTGATGCATTTAAGGGCGGTTCCTTGCAGAGCCTGACCCACAGTTCCTTGCCGCTCCAGACCATTTATCGGGTTCATGCATACCGCAGGAGAGCACTCGGTCAAGCCATAGGCCTCTGAGATGCCGACTCCTGTGATCTCTTTCCATCTGTTGGCCGTATCGTCGATGAGTGCGGTTCCGCCCGATAGGGTAAAAATCAACTCACTGAAATCCAGCTCTTTAAAACTTGGACTCTCCATAAGGGAGACAAACAGTGTATTGAGCCCCATAAGGCCGGTGATCTTAAATGGCTTCATCGCCTTGATAAAGGTCTCAGTGTCTCTGGGGTTGGCTATCAAGACACTATGCTCGCCTAACCTGAAGAACGCCATCATGTGTACGGTGAATGAGTAGATGTGGTAGAGCGGCAATGGAGCGACCATGATCGACTGTTTGTTATCTTTTATAAGCGGGTTACCATGCTCATCGGTTTGACCCACGACGGAGCCCGCTTGCAGCATGTTGGCAATGATGTTGGCATTGGTGAGCTCGGCGCTCTTTGCCACCCCTGTGGTACCGCCTGTATATTGTAAAACGATGGTGTCATCTGGATTTGGAAGGTGAGCAGGGGTGAAGCTTTTACCCTTACACAGTTTCAGTGCTTGTCTAAATGAGATGGCTTCGGGCAGATGATACTTGGGCACCATCTTCTTGATATGTTTGACGGTAGAGTTGATAAGTACGCGTTTCATGCCGGGGAGCATATCGGCGAGGCTGGCAACCATGACCAACTCCAGATTTGTCTGATCCTGAATATTTTCAACCGATTTTGCAAAAATATCCATACAGAGCAAGGCTTTTGCTCCCGAGTCGTTAAACTGGTGGACCATCTCCCGCTCGGTATATAGGGGGTTGGTATTAACGATTCTGAGGCCGGCTCTGAGTGCACCATATACGGCAATGGGGTATTGCAAGGTGTTGAGCATCTGAATTGCGATGGCATCACCAGGGATGAGTGAAGTATGGTTTTGCAGGTAATGAGCAAATGCGGCGCTGTATGCGTCAATCTCTTGAAAGCTTAATGTATGGCCTAAGCTGGTAAATGCAGGCCTGTCAGCATATTTGATAAAGGCTTCCTCGATGGCCTGAACTGCCGAGCTGTATTCATTGAAATTAATTTTATCTTTAATTCCTGAAGCGCGTTTACCATCCCAAAAAGATGCTTCCATATTTCCCTCTCAGCTCGTCATCTGCTTTTTATTCTTCAGCCAACGAACATAGTTGCACGTGATGCTCGTCTCGAAATATATTTTTATATGACGACTATCACTCAAATTCAAGGTGATGAGAAGTGGCGAGAAGTGACCTAAGATGACAAATTAGTACCCCAAATAAACGGCCGTTTTAATCAGTTGAATGAAAGTGATGATTCATATCGATATCGAATACCCATAGATATAAATGAAAGTGTTGGGTTAACAAATTGATTTAACAGGTTTTTGTAATCGTTTTGACACTGTATTGTGGGGGGGCTGGAGGGAGGGTTGAGTGCTTGATGTAGAAGGTCTATAGCCGCGGATAAAAGTAGCTATAGACCCTGTCACTGTTTCATCTGAAAAGAAAACAGTTACTCGAACGTGCTCCAGATAGGTGCGTGATCTGAAGGCTTTTCAATGCCTCTTAACTCGTAATCCACATCGGATTCGACCAGACGCTCTGCCAATGATTTTGTGGCTAACACTACGTCGATTCGTAGTCCACGGTTGTCAACGAAGCCTTTGCTGCGATAATCGAACCAAGAGTAGCGTTCGGTGCGCTCGGGATGGAGTTCACGGAAGGTGTCTACCAGACCCCAGTCCATCAATGTCTTGAGCCATTCACGCTCTTCGGGCTGGAAGCTACATTTGCCGGTTTTAAGCCAACGTTTGGCATTGGGGGCGCCGATACCGATATCGAGATCCACTGGTGAGATGTTGATGTCACCTATGATGGCGATATCTTCATCCGGCGTGTGGTGCTCGTTAAGATAGACCATCAGATCTTTATAGAACTTGCGTTTAGCCGGGTACTTGGTCTCATGGCTGATATTATCGCCTTGAGGGAAGTAGCCATTCAATATCGTTAGCGGTCGGCCATTTTCTTGGGTGAATGTGCCCATGATCATGCGGCGTTGTGCCTCGTCATCATCGGTTGGAAACCCTTTTTGAACTTTTACAGGTTCAAGTTTAGATAACATGGCGACACCATAATGTGCCTTTCCACCATGATAATGCACCTTGTACCCCATGGCTTCGACATCTGCGACAGGAAATACATCGTCATGGGCCTTAGTTTCCTGCAAGCCGATCACATCTGGCTGATGGTTATCAATTAGCGCCTGTAGTTGGTGTAACCTGGCACGAATACCATTGATATTAAAAGAGATGATTTTCATCAATCAAAGTTCCTGATATATGTTCCTGAGCTAACCTTACGGCAATACACGTTTAAATGGTTTAACGATCACTTTCTCGTATACGCCAGCCGCAATATAGGGGTCCTGATCGGCCCATGTTTGGGCATCTTCGAGTGAGGCAAAATCGGCAACGACTAAAGAGCCGGTAAAGCCGGCTTCACCTGGGTTTTCACTGTCGACAGCAGGGTGAGGCCCGGCGACTAAAAGACGCCCTTCATCGGCAAGCAGTTGCAAACGAGCCAAATGCTCAGGTCGCGCGCTTAGACGCTTTTCTAAACTGTTCTCAATATCTTGAGAGGAGATCATATACCACATGGTTATCGTTCCTTTTATCTGTTCTGGCGCGAAATTAATGATGTTAAGGGGGCTTCCCCTTACTTATTATTTAACTCTTTCTTCTGTTCTTCAGGCATATTTTTATAGAGATAAATGACGGTAATGACCGTATTGACTAAGGTGAGAGCCGTTAAGCCGAAGACTTTGAAGTTGACCCAAACCTCTTGCGACAGGCTAAATGCCACATAGATATTGACTAAGGCACAAGTCACAAAGAAAGAGACCCAGTACCAGGTGACATGAGCCCAGATCCTGTCTTCAACAACTAACTCTTTGCCCAACATACTCTTGAGAATTGGTTTTTTGATGAGTTGACTGACGGCAAGGGCAATGGCGAATAGTGCATAGACGACGGTGACTTTCCATTTGATAAATGCATCATCATGAAAGACCAGAGTGAGGGTACCGAAAACGGTCACCATAACGAAGGTGATCAGATGCATCTTCTCTATTTTTTTGTAAAGAAGGTAGGTCACTATCAACTGCAGGGCAGTGGCGGCAATTAATGCGCCGCTGGCAGCATAGATATCGAATAACTTATAGACGGCAAAGAAAATCACTAACGGCAGAAAATCGAGCAGTTGTTTCATAGGAGTTTTATTAAATTAAGTATTCAAAAAGTGGGGCTGAGTGTAACACGCAAGCCAGGTTTGATAAACGTCATTGCTCAGTTACTAATGCAGGTGCTTATCTGGCCAGAATAGGCGGGTTACTGAGTCTACTGAGATGCCACCAGTGTTTGCCAGTTCTTGGGGAGAGGCTTTATCCAGGTATCGATTTGGCATCTATCAGTCATTAGCCGTTTGGCCTGTTTAGCCTGATTTAAGGTCAGGTGTTGTGAGGTGAGGTAATAGGTCTCGTTGTGATGCCTGACGAGCAAATGAATATTTTCGCAACGAAAGCGGCTTAAGTCATCGGGCCTGGCCCGTCCCGCGTAAATTTGCAGTACGTACCAGCTCTGCTTTTCCCGAACCGGAAGTTCGGTCGCTTGATTGTTGTTAACCCTCGATGAAGCTGTAGCATCAGCATTTATTTCAGTCGATAGGGGGTTAATTATGCGCTCAGTTTCAGTTTCAGTTTCAGTTTCAGGTTCTGTATCTGGTATTGTGTCTTGGGCCTCATCCTGTTCGGTGACCCCATATAAGGCATCATGATTAAACTCGATAGCCTCCGGTTGTTCATCGAGCGGTACCGGTGAAGTGTGGGAGTTATTAGTCGCAATCGGGTCTTGTGGTGTTAATCTTGAGGGGGCTTTTTTACCCAATGACACTTGTTTAGCAGAATTTTCTCTCTCCATTACTTTATTGCCTGCCACGACCTTTTCAACCCGATCAATTGGTTGATTCTGAAAGTTATGGGTTAATGTCAGAGTGAGTGTCATTAATACTACGAGGGTCACGGTCGCCATTGCGGTAAGCGTAAAGAAAAGAGAGCGGTCGTTGCGTGGCTTTATTTTTATCTCTGGGGTTTGGCTGACGGCAGTAGAGATGATACTTGAATCGATAATGTTTTTTGATTGAGCGTGGCCAATAATTAAGGCTTGCTCACAGAGGTGGTTAATCAAACAGGGTCGCCCTTTACTGTATCTATGTACCGCCTTTAAGGCGGCGGGAGCAAACAGAGGATCGTGATGGCCTGCTACCCTTAGGTGGTGTTGTATATACTCACAGCTCTCTGATTGGGAAAGCGAAGGGATATGGTATCTGGCCGTGACCCTTTGTGAGACTTGTCTAAGTTCATCTTGTCTCAACATCTGGATTAGCTCGGGTCTGCCAACTAAAATCAATTGGAGTAATTTTTTTGTGTCAGTCTCCAGGTTTGTCAACAGTCTGAGTTGTTCTAGTACAGCAGTGCTCAGGTGTTGTGCTTCGTCTATGATAACTAAGGTATTACGGCCCTGGGCATCGTTATTGAGTAAGAATTGACAGATAAGATCGGTAAAGCACTTTAGGCTGGGTGTTCCTTTATAGGGAATATTGAGTTCATTGCATATCCTTGCTAACAACTCATGTTCTGTTAGCGAAGGGTTTGTTATCAAGGCTGTGTCATGGGTCGTCGATACCTGTTTGAGAAACGCTTTGACCACGCTTGTTTTACCCGCCCCCTCTTCACCGGTTAACAGGACGAACCCTCCGGTTTCATTTAAACCGTAATTCAGACAAGTCAGAGCCTCTCTGTGATGCTCACTGAGAAACAGATTATCCGAAGAAACGTTGTTCGAAAAAGGATTTTCATTGAGCCGGTAAAACGCTTGAAACATAAGAGTCCTCAACGTCTTTTTATATAGGTAAAGAATCTTCAACGTCCGTTGTAAATGTAGAGAGCCTTCAGCGTCTTTTTTAAAGGTAGAGAGCCCTCAGCGCCAGTTATGAATATCGATAGCCTTCAACGTCCGTTGTAAAGGTAAAGTCTTTTATAAATTTAAGGGGTTATCAAGCTCTTTTAAGACGTTAAAAGCATAAGTGGCATTTTGAGTTTTAGCAAGTGAGCGGCAGATATGGATAAAGATCAAAGCTTGAAATTGAATTTATTTAATGCGTATTAAATAAAAGGCCTGATAGCGATAAAGCTATCAGGCCTATATAAACACTGTGACTCTCTTTTGGAATTACTCTGAGTCAGCCTTGGTTATCTGCTCCAGTCTGGCCTCATGGTCAAGCTTGTAGTCGGGCATCTCTTTACCATTATTTTTCAGGTAGTGATCCATCCAGCGCATCAGGCGCAGGTTGTAATCATACTGTGCGGCGACTTTCTTGTTACCGTGACCTTCACCAGGGTAATAGACCAGGCGTACATCTTTCCCCTGAACTTTCATGTAGCGGTAAAGCTCCATAGATTGAGCCGGATGAACGCGCGGATCATCTTTACCATGCATGATAAGTAGCGGAGTTTGAGATTGACCCGCCCAGTAGATAGGACTGCGCTCAAGATACCATTGCCACTTGTCCCAAGGGTATGAACGGGCATGGACTAAGTGCATCTCGTTAGAGATATCTGTAGTACCAAACTTTGAAAGCTGATTGGTCACACCAACAAACATCACGCTTGCGGCGAAATGTTTGGTCAGTTTTGTTGCTGCCCATGCCGAAGCATAACCGCCGTAAGAGCCGCCGGTAATACCCACTTTCTTGCTATCGACTAAGCCCATTTCGACTAAGTGCTCTTTAAAGTCCACTAAGTCATCGAACTCTTTACCCGCATAATCGTTTTGTCCAAGTTTAGAGTACTCGACTCCTTTACCTGTGCTGCCACGATAATTAGGGTAGAAGACGGCATAGCCTTGAGCGGCTGCCATCTGACCCGGACGTGAGTAGTTGGTGACCCAACCATCTTTGTCATGGCTCTCTGGACCGCCGTGTACCGACATTATGAGCGGATAGCGTTGACCTTTTTTATAGTCCAACGGGTAGACCAATACCCCACCGATATTCACACCATCACGTGCCTTGAACTCTATACTCTCTTGCTTGGCGAAGCGCTTATCGTCTAACCAGGCATTTGAATGAGTCAGACGTGTCTGCTTATGCTTGCTGCCACGGAGCATAAACACTTCGTTCGGATGCTCGGCTGTATTGCCTTTTAAAGCAATTGTTGCATCAGAATCTGAGATACTCAGCTTGCCGGCGATAAACTTACCGCCTTTGACCACCTCTTTGTACTTACTCTTACCGGGTTTGATGGTGGCGACTACCGACTGAGTATCTACATTGGCGATCAAATATAGGGTGTTCTCATCGTTAGCCCATTCAAAATCGGCGACGTGGCCTTTGAAGTCAGTCAACCAATCGGTCACTTCACCGTTTTTAACATTCCCCAGGAACAGACGTCCGGTTGCCGGATCATGCTTATCTTCTGCGCCATGGATGGCGATATATTTACCGTCATGGGAAAACTCGGCTGCACCTAATTTCCCTTCGGTAATAAAGGTCGTTATGATTTTTTGAGTGGCGATATCGACTATCTGCCACTTCGATTTCATGTATTTATCGTCGATCAGAGCCGTTGGTTGAGTCTTGATTAACAGCGTCTCTCCCTTTGGAGACCAATGCATGTCTGAGACATAATCCTCTATATCCCACGCTATTGGCTTAAGTGGCTTGTCGGCAACAGCGAGGTCGATAACAAATAGCTGCTTGTTCTTTAAGTTCTCTTCGTAGATCTCGGCTTTAAAACCCAGCTCCTTAAGTTTCTTCTCTGATTTCTCTTTGGCTGGCATGGCCAATAATGCGATCTGCTTATTATCTTCACTTAATGAAAAGTGTCCGATATCGGTACCATCGAGCGCCATGGTTTTTTGAGCCTGACCACCATCGAATGGGATCTGATATAGAGTGACGAATTCATCATCCCCCATCTTGGCAAGAAAATAGATCAAGGTGCCGTCGTTCGACCACTGGATCTGTTTAATATTCACTTCGCCAGTGATGTAAGGACGCTCAACGCCTTTATCGTCGACAATGTATAGCTCGCCCCAATTCAAGCCATCTTTGTCCTGGTAAAGTTTTCTCGGCACCGAACGGGTAAATGCTACGCTGTCACCATTTGGGCTGACCTGTACCTGAGTCACCTGTTGCAGTGTTGCCAACTCTTCCGCCGTGATGGCTTCGTTTGCGGAGGCCGAAAAGCTCAGCAGGCCGACGGCAATAGCTAAAGCATGTTTGGCATGTTTTATCTGTTTGTTCATGTAAATAATGACTCCGGTTATCTTTATTATTAATGTGGTCATCTTGATCTGGTCGGGGATTATAGGGGCAATCGATACAAAACGAAAACAAATCTCATACAAAGTGTGCGAATCTTGGTAATGAAAAATTTGCTCTGGATAAGCGAGGAAAGCACTAGTGTATGGCCCCATAATCCAATCCGTGAGGTTAATGTCCTAGCCCTGCCGGTTATCCGGCAAGGCTAGGGATGGGGTTAGAACAGGTAGCGATACTGAAGTTGTAGTGTGCGAGGAGCCCCCAGTGATGCGATAGGGTACTCGGCGCGGTGGCCGTGCTTGAAGATACTCTGAGTCACTTCACTATCGAAAAGGTTATCTATGGTGAATGAGACTTGCTGATTAAGATCTGAGGTTAACCAGTATTGTGCCCCCAGACTTGCGATAACATAGTCGCCAGCGGTTAACCCATAATCCAGGAATTTTCCTACATACTTTCCGCTGAGCCAGAAGTTAAGCTCATCGCTTGTGTGGTAATTGAGCATACTAAATCCGGTGAACTCCGGTACTCGTGAGATCTGCTCACCGGTATCCTGGCGCTCTGCATTGGCATAACCCGCACTAAATTCAAACTCCAGATTTTCGGTAAAGTTAGTGACCAGATGAAAATCTGCGCCGAAGCTGGTGACATCTCCAGCCACATTATTGTACTGCCAGACGGCATTCCCGAGGTCGGTAGCTTCAATCAGGTTGTCGATATTTCGCCAGAAAGCATCGAAAGTGATGTGGGTCTCGCCCTGATAGGTAACGCCCAGGTTAATGTTTTTACTCGTTTCAGACTCAAGTTCAGGATTGCCTAAGGTGCCGACTTGAGATTGTGACTCTTCAGCCGTGGGCTGACGGTATCCATTGGCTATGGAGCCCCTAAGCTGCCATTGTTGGTTAAGGACGTGGGTAACGCCTAATGATCCAACCCAGTGTTGGTCACTGTCTGAAATACGGTTGAATCTTGCACCCAGTGAGAGGGCTGTATCGGGTAATGCATCAAATGTGGGCTGATATTGGAAAAATGCAGCATAGTTGTCATCTTTTTCTGCGACAAATTCCATTACTTCATCGGCGCCATCATACTGCTGAAACTCAACACCGGTGAGCAGCTGAGAGCCGGTATCGGTCAGATAATTTGCCGATATTGTCGCACCCATGTCGGTAAATCCCCAGTAGGCGTTCCAGTAAGCAATCTCGGTATTTCCTTGTTTATCTTTAGTTATCTCACTGTAATGTGAGTCCCATTTTTGATAATGAACCTTGGTTTGTAGGAGTAATTGCTCACTGGCTTGATATTGCCAGTCGAGGTAGGAGAGCTGCTGCTCTCTATCGTTCTCGCTTAAGATTGCATTGTAAGCGAGCGGACGCTCAAGGTTTCCCTTGTTGAGCTGAGTAAATATGCTGACACTATGATTTTCATTGGGTTGCCAGCGCAGCTTACCACTGAAGTTATTCATCTGGTAGCCGCGCTCTTTATCTAAAGCGGCCGTCGGTGAGTACTCTTCATCAGGCCAGAGTTGGTATCCTTCAGATTGGCTGGTACTGGCGCTTAACGTGTATTGCACCTCGCCGACTTCTGCATTGACGAAGGCTCCTGCATCATAACTTGGTAGTGAGTCGGCAGATAGAGATACCTCTCCCTGGTCATGGCCTTGGTATTGTTTGGTTATTATATTGATAACCCCGGCTATGGCATCGGATCCGTAGATGGCACCTTGTCCCCCTTTGATCACCTCAATGCGCTCGATCATCATGGGATTTATCGTGTCTGTGTAGGTTGAGCCATAGAGACGGTTATTTAGCCTGTTACCATCTATCAGCCAGAGAATATCTTTCGGACGGCTGCCCTGCAGAGAGTAATCGGTATCGGTGTGACGACCCGCCCGGCCATTAGCGAAAAGCCCGGGTACGAACTGAGTCAGAATTTTATTAATGTCAACACTACCGGCTTGTACAATCATCTCCTGACTGATAATTGTAACGTCACTACCAAGAGCGACATTGTTATAAGTGCCTTCTGTTTGATATTCAATTCCATGAACCGATATTCTTTCTATTTCATCATCGGCAATTACATAGTGAGATAATAAGAGTAGAGTTATTGCATAACTGATTTTTAATTTAGACATTATAATCCCTTTAATCTGTTTGTACGTTGGATGCAGTTTAATAATATTTTTTGCGGATTATAAATACTTAGATAGTTTAAAAATTGCGCCAGATCATTATTGCGACAATTGATGTGAAAAAAATGACAAAAGTATTACTAGTGGTTTGTTCTTTATTGCAAAGGCGGCACTATATAAATAAGCACCGCCTTCATCGTGTATTCATTCAGATAACAATAGCGACTTATACAATTCCGGCTCGGCTTAGGCGAGCGACTTTTACTCCCTTAAGTGCGGAAATTTGGTTAACCAGTAAGTTGACCTCAGATGCCTGGCCTTTGATGATGATGGTCTCTAAACAGTTATGATGGTCCACATGCACATGTGTGCTGCAAAGCACATGTACCAGATGATTATGCTGGATCTCAATGAGTTTCTCTGACAGGCCGCGTTGGTGGTGATCGAATACTAAGGTGAGAACGCCAACCACATCTTCCTTACTGATATTCCACTGTTTATCGACAATACGGTCTCTGAATAAATCCCGAATATACTCGGAACGAGACTGGTAACCACGCTCTTGTTGATCGAGTTCAATCTCTTTAAACAATGATTCTGGCAGGGATACGGTAAAGCGGATAGTTTCGTCGGACATAATCAATAGATACTTAAATGCTAATGTAACCTTAGTATCCTATACATATTGTACCAATGCATTAATTGGACTGTGATCTCTGTCAAGTATGTTTGTTTTATCTTGAGAAATAAGTCGTTAAGCGGAGTTGAACCGTTGCGGTGTTACGAATCTAAAAGTAGTATTACTCATCGTTTTTCAGAGGTGAGTATCATAGATGAGAGTATTACTTGGTATTATCAGTCTGTTTTGTATTTCAGTTTTTATTAATTCAGCAGATGCTCAACCCAATACATTAACCATCGCTTTAGGTGCCGAGCCAGATAGTGGTTTCGATCCTATTTATGGCTGGGGTAAGTATAATAACCCTCTGTTTCAGTCATCGTTAATTAAACGCGATGATAAATTAAAATTAACGCCGGATTTAGCCTTGTCTTGGAATTTGTCTAAAGATAAATTAACGTGGAATATAAAATTAAGAGGCGGGGTATTATTTAGTGATGGAACTCCATTAACCGCTGAAGATATTAAATTTACATTCGATACTGCAAAAAATACTGCTACCGTCCACGACTTGACTAATTTGTTTGAAGTTATAATCACCTCCAAAAATTCATTGTCATTTGAATTAAAAACACCCGACATTAATTTTATCGATAATTTTATTAACCTCTCTATTGTTCCTGCTCACTCTTATACTTCACGTTATGGTCAAATGCCTATCGGCAGTGGGCCATTTAAGCTTGTACGTTGGGATAAGGGGCAACAGTTAATTGTTAACGTTAATCCGTATTACTACGGACAGAAACCATTTTTTGAAAAACTGATCATAGTCTTCAGCGATGAGGATAGCCGTTATTCTCGCTTAGTTACCGGGCAGCTGGACTTGGCGGCAATCGCGCCGCGCTACGCACAGGCTTTGCCTGCCGGTTTTAAACTCTGGAGTATCGAGTCGGTTGATAATCGTGGGATCTCCTGGCCCATGCAGGGCGTGCAAGATGCCGACATCGGCAATGATGTCACATCCCAGTTAGCGATTCGCACGGCCATAGATAGGGTAATAGATCGCGATGTACTCGTACACCTACTACTCGATGGTCATGCAACAGCTGCATTTTCTATTGCCGATGGCTTACCCTGGGGACCCCTAGATATCCCGCTGGTGAGCTCTCCCGAAACTCGCTTATCAGAGGCGTTAACACTGCTGGAACAATCGGGTTGGAAGCTTGTCGATGGCATACGGCAAAAGCAGGGACTTAGGGCGAGCATGACACTTTACTACCTTGCCGGTGACAGTATTCGTGAGCAGTTGGCCTTAACGGTTGCTCAGATGGTGAAGCCCTTAGGTATTGAGATCCATCCGAAGGGGGAGAGTTGGGAAAATATCTATAAGCATATGCATAACCAACCTGTGTTATTTGGCTTCGGTAGCCATTCGGCCAGTGAAGTGAGGTTTGTGCATCACAGCCAATATCGGGGACGGGACTATTACAATGCAGGTTATTACATAAATGCCAAATTAGACGCCGTGCTCGACAGTGCGCAGCACGCGGCTTCATGGGAGGCGTCATTGCCATACTGGAGACAGGCTCAGGAATTGATACGAAAGGATCTCCCATGGACCTGGTTGGTAAACCTTCGTCATCTGTATGCGGCAAACCGCTGCCTGGATCTCGCCGAGCCTGGAGTTGAACCCCACGGTCATGGTTGGCCTTTAGCCAATAACATCAGCGAGTGGCGCTGGACATGCCAGTAAGCTCCCCATTTTCTATGAAGCCCCCCTCTTTGGTGACGGCAGGTTTAAGACTGGCACTGCAGCTGGTCTTAGTCATCTTGTTAGCTTATCTATTACTTGCCTGGTCACCGCTGGATCCTATCAATAGTTATTTGAATGGCAACCTTTTTGGCATTTCAGTCGAGCAGAAAGCGGCCTTAATCTCCTCCTTAGGCCTTGACCAATCAGTGGCGCAACGCATGTGGCACTGGGTGTGTGAGCTCGCCCTGGGAAACTTAGGGTTTTCACCTTTATACCAACAGAGCGTGTTCGATATTATTAAAGAACGTCTTCCAATATCCTTTCTGCTTATCGGTCTGAGTTGGCTATTTTCTCTGATTTTTGGCTATGGTTTAGGTCTGTTGGCCGGGCTCTATCAAGGGCGTTGGCTAGATAAATTCATCCGTAACTGCGCCTGGTTAGTAGCTTGTATTCCCTCATTTTGGTTAGGCATGTTATTGATCAGTCTGTTTTCCGTGGCATTGAGTTTGACGCCTGTGTGCTGCGCGGCGCCGCTTGGGATGCAGTTTAGTGAACAAAGCCTGTTGAGTATGGCGTATCATCTCTTACTGCCGGTATTGACCTTGGCTTTGGTGCATATGGCACCCATTGTCCTGCATACTCGGGAAAAAGTGATCGATGTGCTCGATAGTGATTTTGTTGAGTATTCGCGGCTACATGGAGACAGCAACACCTCTGTTGTTGGCTATCACGTGATTAAAAATAGCTTATTGCCTGCTGTGGTCCTACATTTTGCTAGTTTTGCAGAGTTATTCGGCGGTTCTATTCTGGCTGAGACGGTGTTTAATTTTCCCGGATTAGGGGCAACCTTAGTAAAAGCCGGACTGGCAAATGACACGGCGTTATTGATGGGCTGTACCTTAATATCGGCGGTGTTAGTCTTTCTCGGTAACCTGGCCGCCAACGGTCTCTCTAAGTCTCTGCTGGCTGGAGATACAAAATGAAAAAAGCCCTTATTCAGCCTACAGTACTTGGGTTGTCACTGTGCCTGGTAGCCTTGATTCTTTTGGCCGGTTTTTGGCCATCATCGGGCTCAGAACTCTCTCTGCTTGATAAAAATTTGCCGCCGTCACTCAATCACCTGTTTGGTACCGACTGGCTGGGCCGGGATCTCTTCAGTCGTAGCCTTAAGGCATTGCTGGCCAGCTTCTATACCGGAGGGCTTGCCGTGGCGTTAAGTTGCTCTATCGCCTTGCTGTTGGCCATGTTTGCTCAGGTCAACCGCGCCGCTTGTTGGTGTGTTGATCTGCTGGTGGATGTGTTTATGTCTCTGCCTCATCTCTTGTTGCTTATTCTCCTGGCGTTAGTTTTCGGTGGAGCTGAGCATGGACTTATCATGGCCATAGCCTTTAGCCACTGGCCCAGACTAACAAGGCTGCTGCGTTTCGAGATGCAGGCCATCGCCAGCGCCCCCTATTTTCAATTGGCGAAACAGTTTGGTCAATCCCCCTTGACGGTGATAAGGCGCCACATGTTGCCCCACGTGATCCCACAATGGTTAGTGGGGGGCATGTTATTGTTGCCTCATGCGTTAACCCATATGGCAGCGCTGACATTTTTAGGATTTGGTCTGGACCCTGTAAACCCTTCCATGGGCGCATTACTATCTCAGGCCAGTCAATACCTGCTGACGGGTCATTGGTGGTTAGCCTTATGTCCGGGGGGATTATTGTTAATCTGCCTGCTTATCTTATCTTATATCGCCAATGCGTTAATTACTGCGCTGCGCCGGGGCCCTCAAACCCACATATCCGGAGGTGAGTGTGCTTAAAGTTAATGAGTTATCGATTCAATCAAAAGAAGTGGATCTGCTGTCACCACTGAGTTTCGAGTTAAGGGCGGGTCAATTAACCGGGGTTATAGGTGCCAGTGGCAGCGGTAAAAGTCTGTTAGCGCAAGCTCTGCTCGGCAGTGTTCCTCGCGGTTTCACACTTTCGGGGGAGGTCAGTTTACCTCAGGAGCAGCGGGTGGCGCTGTCGGCGCAGTCGGCAAGTGTGCTGGACCCGCTGCGTACGGTTATCTCACAGTTGATGCGGCGTGTTTCTCCGGGGGCGGATAATCGAGTTTCTCAGCTACAGAAGGTAAATTTTAGCCGCAAGATCGCCGCCTGTTACCCCCATCAGCTCTCCGGAGGGATGGCGAAAAAGGCACTGTTGGCCCAAGCCACCTGGCAGCAAACTGACTTCGTTGTTGCCGATGAACCCTGTTGTGGCTTGGATACTTCCAGCGCGACTGAACTCTATGAGTATCTGGCAAGGCTTGCATCCGAGGAGCGCCGGGGGATACTGGTGATCAGCCATAACCTTAAGCACCTGTTGACGGTGGCCGATGATATCTTGGTGTTAAAAGAGGGGCGATTAGTGGAAAAAACGACCCCGGATAAGATACTCAAGGGGCTGTGTGCCCCTTATACCTATGCGCTTTGGCAGGCCATACCCGGTAACTGGGGGAGAACAGATGCTGCAGTTGCGTAACGCCGGTTTAGAATATGGTAACACTCAAATTCGTTTTCCCGACCTCACACTTTCACCGGGCCAAAGATTGGGATTATTCGGACCCAGTGGCCTTGGAAAATCTTCGCTTGCTAAGGTGCTTGCTGGTATTGAGCCGCTAAGCCAGGGCGAATTAACCTTGCCTGGTTTTGCCAAAGGGAGCGCTAATCCGGTGCAGTGGGTTATTCAGCAGAGTGAGTTTGCTTTCAATCCTCGCCTATCGATTAAGCAATCCCTGCGAGAGAGCTGGAGAGGTGATGGCTTTATGGTGTTGCTCGACCTTTACGGGGTCGAACCTGACTGGTTGAACAGGCGTCCTTCGCAGATCTCAGGAGGACAGTTGCAGCGGGTTAACCTGGTCAGAGCCTTACTCCCATCGACCGAGTATTTGATCTGCGATGAGATAACGGCGCATCTGGACATGATAACTCAACAACAGATCTGGCAGGCTCTGGGTGAGGAGGCCTATAGACGCAAACTAGGCCTGCTGGTTATTTCCCACGATGAAGACCTACTCAACCTTGTCTGTGATGACGTACTTCACTGGACTGCATAACCAGAGTTCTGAATCATAGTGATAGTCCCAAGCAATGTCATGATTAGCGCTGTCTGTCTCGACGCTTCCTTCCAGATTTCCTTTCATCTCTTCTTTCAATGGAAAATGTAATATAAAGCTGGCAATGAGTGCAGCTTATACTGATTGGTATTATTATCGAGCAAGTTCTCAAATTTTGACTGATGTAAAATCGATAACTTGAACTTTGTTGGTTTTTTGGACCATACTCACATGGACTGATCCCTATATTTTGGCTTTGTTCTGAGGTTGGACAATGATGATGGTGAAATGGAGTTTCTATTTATGATTGTTGAGCAGGATATCTCTAAAGTCCGTGTTGGCATGTATGTCCTGGATATTACCTACCCAAAAGGAAAGTTTCATCTGGTTAAGGCTCATTGGCTCGAGAGTGAGGGCATTATCGATGGATTGAAAAGAAAAGGGATTGAAAAAGTCCTTATCGACACCAGTAAGACCAAGGTGGTAGCCAAAACAGATAAAGCGAGCGGTGCTCCCCATCAGGGTAAAGTATTCAGACATAAATCCAGTTGGTCAGATCAGCGTTTTCAGAAAGAGGTGGTTAAGGCTAAGCGCGTTTTCGACAAATCTAAGAATATTCAAAAAAAGCTGTTTCACGATGCCAAGAATGGTTGTCCACTGGATTTGGGACCTGTCAGTGATATCACCGATGAATCTATCGACCTTATCTTCGATAATCCGGATGCACTTGCCTGCGTCATTAATATTCGTCATAAAGACGAGTACCTGCTCGAACACTCTGTGGCGGTATCCGTATTGATCACCATCTTTGCTTTTTATCTTAAGATTGACAGGGAGGTGGTGAGAAAGTTGGCGGTGGGGGGCTTTTTACATGATGTCGGAAAAATCATGATCCCCGATAGCATCTTAAATAAACCGGGAAAGCTGACTGACGATGAATTTGAAGTAATGAAATCCCATGCTCAGCACTCTATCGATACAATTGAAAGAACCCCCCAAATAAGCGACCTGAGTTTGGAGGTGGCGAGGCTTCATCATGAAAAGCTCAATGGTAAGGGCTATCCTAATGGCGTTTCAGCGGTTGATATTTCAAAATATGGCAGAATGATCTCTATCTGCGATATTTTCGATGCCCTGACTTCGAACCGCTGTTATAAGCAGGGATATCCTCAGGTGAAGGCATTCAATATCTTACGGGCACTGGCAAAGAACAATGAGTTAGATGATGAGTTGGTCGATCATTTTATCAAGTGCATGGGTGTTTACCCGGTGGGTGCATTGGTGGAGTTAGACTCGAACAGACTGGCCATCGTCGAGAGCCATAACCTTGAGGATCCTATTCGGCCGAGAGTGAAACCATTTTACTGTTTGCACCCCAACCATTTTGAAGTCGATAAGGATATCGATCTGGCCTCGAGCACAGAGGAGTTAATCGTAAAATGTGTCACGGCCGATGATTACGATCTCGATATGGATCAGATCATAGCGTATCTAGCCAAGGAGGGTTAATACCAATCGGTATAGTGCATCGCTCATTGCTTAGAATGCAGATAGCGCCCGAAGGCGCTATTTTTTTGCCGGAACATAAAGCTTGTTTATGTTGCAGCCTTCATATCACGGGTAAACTCGCCAAGTTTGGCCAATAGAGCCGCCTCATCATCTTTATTCGCATCGATGATTTTGACTACGGCAGAGCCTGATATTGCCCCTGCGGCGCCAGCCTGGATAGCTGCCTTGACCTGAGAAGGCTCCGCAATACCAAAACCAAGCAGCGGCGGCGCGCCATCGAACTCTTTTAATCGATTCAGAATATCACCGATGGGCATGCCAGCCTTTGATTCGGTGCCGGTGACGCCTGCACGGGACAGGAGGTAGGTGTAACCAGCCCCTTTTTCACTGACAAGTTTCAGGGTTTCACTATCGGCATTAGGTGGTGCGATAAAGATAGGTGCGATGTCATGTTTTTTGGCCGACACGATAAATGGTTCGGCTTCCTCGACGGGCACGTCGGCAATCAGTACAGAATCGACGCCGGCAGCCTTGGCCTTGGCATAAAAGGTATCCACACCGTTGGCGTACACTAAGTTGGCGTATAACAGCAGGCCTATGGGCAGATCCGGGTACTTAGTGCGAATGGCATTAAGCATGTCGAAGCATTGGGTCGGAGTCGTACCAGCATCGAGTGCGCGTAGATTCGCGCCCTGAATGACGGGGCCGTCGGCTAATGGGTCTGAAAACGGAAAGCCCAGTTCGAGCGCATCTGCGCCGTTTTCCACTAAGGTGTCGATAATTTTTAAGGACAGCTCAGGGCTTGGGTCGCCTAAGGTGACAAAGGGGACAAATGCGCCCTGGTTTTTAGCTTTCAGTGCGGCAAATGTTGCCTGATAACGGCCTGCTTGTTTAGATTCGGTCATCGCCGCTCTCCTTCTCTGTTTCTGCTTCCTGTTTATCAGCCTCTCGCTTATCTAAGATGTCAGCGACGGTAAAGATATCTTTATCGCCTCGGCCAGATAGATTAACCACAAGCAAGGTCTCCTTCGTCGCCGTCTTCGCCAGCTTGATGGCATAGGCCAAAGCATGGGCCGACTCGAGCGCCGGAATTATCCCTTCGCTGCGTGCCAAGAGCTGGAAGGCTTCCAGTGCCTCCTCATCGGTCGCTGACTCGTAGGTTGCGCGGCCGGTAGCTGCAAGGTGTGCATGCTGCGGGCCAACCGAAGGAAAGTCTAAGCCGGCAGATATCGAGTAAGACTCTTCTATTTGACCTTCACTGTCCTGCATCAAGGGGGCTTTCATACCGAAAAATATCCCGGTCTTACCGTGTTTAAGTGGCGCACCATGCATAGGGGTATCGATACCGAGTCCCGCGGGTTCTACACCGATGAGTTTAACCGACTCCTCTTCGATAAAGTCTGCAAACATGCCGATAGCGTTTGAGCCGCCACCAACACAGGCGATAACCGCATCGGGTAATCTACCTTCTCGCTCTAAAATCTGTCTCTTGGTCTCTTCACCTATCATACGTTGAAACTCTCGTACGATAGTCGGGAACGGGTGAGGCCCCGCCGCCGTGCCTAACAGGTAATGCGCTTTATCGTAGCTGCCGGACCAGTCACGCATCGCTTCATTACAGGCATCTTTTAACGTAGCTGACCCGGAGGTGACAGGGATCACTTCGGCGCCCATCAGCTTCATTCGAAATACGTTGGGAGACTGACGTTCGACATCTTTCGCGCCCATGTAGACTTTACACTTGAGATCCAACAGTGCACAGGCGAGGGCGGTGGCGACGCCGTGTTGCCCTGCGCCAGTTTCGGCAATGATCTCTTTCTTACCCATACGTTTAGCAAGCAGAGCCTGACCTAAGACCTGATTGGTTTTGTGCGCGCCGCCGTGAAGCAAGTCTTCGCGTTTCAGGTAGATTTTTACCAGAGGATTCGGACTTAAGTTACGCGTGAGCGTTAGCGCAGTTGGGCGGCCTGCATAATTTTTTAACAGATCGCTGAACTCGGCTTTAAATGTTTCATCTTCTTGAGCCTCGACGAAAGCGGTTTCGAGTTGCTTGAGGGCCGGCATAAGGATCTGTGGGACATACATGCCGCCATATTCACCGAAGTAGGGATCGAGCTTGGTCATAGTCATATCCTAATGTGTCGCTCAACGAGCCAGACTTGCGATTGAGGTTGAACTTGTTGTCGCGAGTGCTCATTTATGCTAATAAACTCCGCGCTCACGCCTAAACCTCGTCCTCAATCTCTGTATTCTACTCGTTGACCATGATGTCTAAAGTTAAGTTGATAATTCTGTTTCAAATTCTATGTTTTACTATTAATACCGTCTTAGTGCGCTAAATGTGGCGGCTATTTTGTGGTGATCTTTAACCCCCGGAGCGCTTTCCAGCCCGGAGTTAAAGTCCAGCCCATAAAAGCCTTGTTGACTCGCTTCTATGGCTAGTTCTGCACTTAAGCCCCCGGCCAACATGGCCGCGTGTTTATTCGGTAGTGCCTGCTGCCAGTTGAAGGTCAGGCCGGTGCCGCCAAACTGCAACGCACCGGATTTACTGCTCTTACTATCAAATAACACCCGGTCTACGTTTGTCGGTACTGTGATGTCGCTCTGGCTCTCAACATCGGCATTGACGGCGACAGCCTTCCAGATCTGTGCATTACAGTTCATGCTTGTCAGGGCAGCTCTTACCTGATCGATTTCATATTCAGATTCCTTGCCATGGAGTTGTACGGCAAAGAGGTTGAGCTGGCTTGCGGTCTTGGCGATCACTTGCGGCTCTTCATTAACGAAGACACCAACGAAATTAAGCCCGGGCCCGATCGCTCTGTGATGTTCGAGGAGCTTGGTTGCACGCTCCAGGCTAATGCTACGGGGAGATTTTGGGTAAAAAATCAAACCGCCATAGACAGCCCCCGAATGTGCAACAGCTTGAATATCTTCGCTGCGGGTAAGACCACACACTTTATTATGACCCAGGGTGAGCATACGGCAGGCAAGATCGAGATCATCTTCGGCCATTAAGGAGCTGCCTACTAAGAATCCATCAACCAGGGGACTCAAACGACGAACCTGCGCCTGATTGTAGATGCCTGATTCGCTTATCACGACTCTGTCGGCAGGGATGTGGGGGGCCAGAGCTTCGGTGGTGGCCAAATCTGTTGACAGGTCACGCAAGTTTCTGTTGTTAATGCCGATTATCGCCGCGTCCAGCGCGATAGCGCGTTCAAGCTCCTGCTCGTTACTCACTTCGGTGAGCATATCGAGCCGGTATTTTTTCGCTTCATTGGCTAACAAGCGATACTGCTCGTCATCGAGTACGGACAACATCAACAAGATGGCATCGGCGCCCTGATGAGCGGCGAGCTTGACCTGATAACTGTCAATGAAGAAATCTTTACACAAGATAGGCTGTTTAACACGGGCACGGACCTTAGGAATGTAATCCATATCACCCTGAAAAAATTGCTCATCGGTGAGCACCGATATTCCGGCGGCATACTCGTTGTATACATCGGCTATCGCTTCGACGTCGAAGTGTTCACGAATGAGTCCCTTAGAAGGACTGGCCTTTTTGCACTCGAAAATAAACCCTGCATTGGGGGCTTTGAGGGCTTCATAAAGGCTGCGGTCGGAGATCTTTGGCTCTAGCATCGCTTCCGGAAAACGCAATTTCAGTGCTTCCATGTGTGCCGCTTTGGTGTCGACAATTTTTGTTAACACGTTACTTTCTTTTGTTGATGAACTGCTCACGCTTATGCTCCGACTTTTGCTTGGTTAGCGCTTGCACTGGCAAGCTGTTCAAGAAGTGTATAGGCCTTGGTGCTGGCTATCGTGGCTAGCGCCGTTTCGGTGCCAGATTCGACGCTATCACACACGCCTGAAATGTACAGTGCACAACCGGCATTCACCGCGACCGCGTTGGTATGTGCCGCCTGGCCTCGGCCTTGTAAGATAGCGCGGGTGAACTCGGCATTCTCTTCGGGCAAACCGCCCTCTAAATCTTTCAGGTTTGCCCTAGGTACGCCCAGCATCTCAGGGGTTAACGTATAGTGTCTCAGCGAGCCGTTTGAAAGCTCACAGACTGAAGTATTGCCATGGACAGCGACTTCGTCCAGTCCGCTACCATGAACGACCATCGCGCGTTTCATCCCCAGCGCTTTGAGTACTTCTGCAATCGGCTGAACCAACTCTTCGCTGTAAACGCCGAGCAGGATGAAGTCCGGATGACAAGGGTTGATGAGTGGCCCGAGTACATTGAACAGGGTGCGGGTCTTGAGCGCCTGCCTGACCGGAACCGCGTGACGCACGCCGCCATGATAATGAGGTGCAAACAGGAAGCAGAGACCGAGTTTATCTAAGCAATCGCGAGCGGTCTGTGGCGCCATGGTCAGGTCGATACCAAATTGCGCCAGCAGATCAGAGGAGCCGGACTTGCTCGAGACACTGCGATTGCCATGTTTTGCCACCTTAGCCCCGGCCGCTGCAGCAACGAAGGCCGCGGTTGTGGAGATATTGATGGTGTTATGGCCATCGCCACCAGTACCGACAATATCGACGACACCCTGTTTTCGAGTCGCATCATTGGGAGTTGGAAATGCTTTTGCCGCCGATATAAGCGCATCTGCAGCGCCGGAGATCTCATCTATCGTTTCGCCGCGCATCTTCATCGCGACTAACATGCCTGCCATTGCCGCTTCGCTCATCTCACCGTTAATAATGCAGCTGAACAGTTGTTTGGCTTCGCTACGTGAGACACGCTCACCGCGATATAGTTTGTCGATGAGTGGTTGTAGATCTGTGCTGTCGCTCATGCGCTTGCTCCCTCTTTGACTTCAGTGCCGGTTAGATAATTAAGAGTTTGAATTAGCAGCTGGCTGCCAAGGGTTGTGAGTATCGATTCCGGATGGAATTGAAAACCGACGGCTCTGTATTGCCTATGTGAAATTGCCATAGGCATATTTTCTGTTGTCGCGATAATATCGAGACAGTCGGGAACGTGCGTCGCGACTAAGCTGTGATATCGAGCGACGGGTAGCGGAGATGGCAGGTCTTGGAATATCCCCTCCTGTCGATGATAGGTTGGGCTGGCTTTACCATGCACAACCTGTGGCGCGCGTTCGACCTTGCCACCGAAATGTTCAATCATCGCTTGGTGGCCTAAGCAGATACCTAACATAGGGACTTTGCCCGCCACTTTGGCTATTAGCTCCATCAGGCAGCCCGCTTCATGCGGGGCGCCAGGTCCGGGTGAAAGCACGAGTGCTGCATTACCTGCCTCGCTGAGAATTTTGCCAGAGATAAAATCGGCATCGACATCGTTGCGATAGATGACAACCTCGAAGTCCAGGCTTCTGAATTGGTCGACCAGGTTATAGGTGAACGAGTCGAAGTTATCGAGTAGGTATAGTTTCATTGTCCACCTCCTAATTTGATTGCTGATATGACGGCCTGCGCTTTTTGGCGGGTTTCATCGGCTTCTGCTTGTGGATCGGAGTCAAATACTACGCCGGCGCCAGCCTGAATGTAGGCGGTGCCATCTTTGACAAATGCTGAACGAATGACGATACAGGTATCCATATCTCCAAGGCCATTAAGGTAACCTACCGCTCCCCCGTAGCTGCCACGACGGTGTTTTTCGGCGCCGCGGATCAACTGAGCTGCACTAACCTTAGGCGCGCCGGTCAAGGTCCCCATGTTCATACAGGCCTGGTATGCGTGCAGTGCATCGAGATCGCTGCGAAGCTGACCTGTGACGCGGCTGACCAGATGCATGACGTGTGAGTAACGGTCGACCTTCAATAGTTCAGCCACCTTACGACTGCCGCTTTGACTGATCCGAGCCACGTCATTGCGCGCCAAGTCGACCAGCATGAGGTGCTCAGATAACTCTTTCTTGTCCAGACGAAGTTCTAATTCTATACGGCTATCGAGATCGAAATCTATCTCGCCAGCCGCCGTTTTTCCGCGTTTTCGGGTTCCGGCAATAGGGTAGATCTCCACTTGATTGGTGTGAGCCTCATATTTGAGCGCACTCTCAGGAGATGCACCGAACAGGGTGAAATCGTCGCCCCTGAAATAGAACATATAGGGGCTTGGATTGGTTTGTCTCAGCGCGCGATATGCACCTAATGTACTTGGGCAGGGCAGGCTAAAGCTGCGCGATGGCACCACTTGAAAGATGTCTCCGGCAACGATATGCGATTTCAGTTCATTAACGGTTGCCTTAAAAGTATCATCGCTGATGTTGACCTGAGTCTGTGCATCCAGGGTGATTAACTCATCAATTTGGCTCTCTTGAACTGACATCGCTTGCAGTGATTGGATTCTTTGCTCCAAAACTGAGGAGTACTGTGAAGAGGGGAGCGTTTCAAGGCTGCTAAACTCATGGGTGACAATGTCGGCTTGTTGCTGCTGGTGATCGATTAAAATTAGCGTTTCAGCGAGATAAAACAGGTAATCGGGGCAGGTGTTATCACCTTGGGGAACCTGGGGTAAGGGCTCTACGGTATCGATAAGATCATAAGCCAGTACACCACCTAAGAATAGGTCTTCAAAGGCCGGAGTATCGCCGCAACCAATCTCCTTGACTAATGCCCTGAGGCCATCGAGAGGGGAGGCGGACTTTAATCTGGCATCCTCATCGAGTTGAGCGAGTTCTTTTTTCAGGGTGAGCGTTAATATGCCATCCTCTAAACTCGAGTCTGCCTCATGGAAAAAGTGTTGAATGCCGCAGAGAAGCTCAACACCATTTTCGCTCAAGGCAGTGAAGGTCAGTCGATAGCTATCGCAACGGATCATCATAGCTGCATGTGTCATCACAATGCTTTTAAGATGGTCCTTGCTATCTATCTCTGCCGATTCGAGCAGCATAGTGTGTGGTGCGTCTTGGGTAAGATGCTGATACAAGCGGAGGGGATCGGCGTGATAGGTGATCCTCTCTTTACTCGTCTTTACTTGTGCTATCTTCATCTGGTCTCTCGCTTTTTAATCGTTTTTTATCGCATTAGAGATTGCTTAGCTAAATTTCATGTACAAAAAAGCCCGCATTCTATGCGGGCTTCTTGTTGAATCTTGTCTCTTTTACATGAGCACAGAGTTTCACACCACCCGCTAAGTTGGGAAGTGCCACCACCAATTAATGTTTTGTGCTTGTGAAAGTATGTTCATCAGAACCCTTCAATAAAGATCATGTAAAAAATCGTACTTAAAGACACCAATTGCCGCTAAGTGGATATATAAAAGCATTTGCGAGTGAAGCTTGTCAATTGAATATTGTTAATTTTGACATTTTTGATCAGACTTCATGTTTATAACTTAGATTAGTCGTCTATTCAAAAGAGAGGATGGAGAGAATAATACCGATTGAGCATGTTTATTCCCCTTTTGCCAATGAACTCAAGTAGAATAGACAGATGACAGATGAAAATATATTGGCAGATCTTCACAGCCACACGACAGCGTCCGATGGGCAACTGACTCCTTCAGAGTTAATCGAAAGAGCGATTGGTAATGGCGTCGAGATGTTTGCAATAACCGATCACGACACCACAGCAGGTTTAGCCGAAGCGCATAACTATAATAAGCGTCATGAAACCCCTCTGAAGCTAATCAATGGTGTTGAGATATCAACTCGTTGGCATAACCATGATATCCATATTGTGGGCCTTAATGTGGAACTTGAAGATGCTGAGCTTGATGACTTTTTAATCAATCAACGTGAGCTACGTGAGCTAAGAGCGAAAGAGATTGGTGAACGGCTTGGTAAAGCGGGCATAGAAGGCGCTTATGAAGGCGCCAAGGCCTTAGCGGGCGGGGCGGCATTGAGCCGAGGGCATTATGCTCGTTGGCTAGCCGAACATGGTTATGCAACCAGTATGGCTAATGTGTTTAAGAAGTATTTAGCCCGAGGAAAAACCGGATATGTGCCCAATAATTGGTCTGATATGGCTACGGCCATAGAGGTCATTCACCGCGCCGGCGGTGTTGCTGTTTTGGCACATCCCAGTGGCTATAAACTCTCAGCTAAGTGGGTTAAACGCTTGGTTAGGGAATTTAAAGAAGCGGAAGGGGATGCCATTGAGGTCGTGGTAAGCCAGCAGACGGTGGAAGATAGAAATAACCTGATTGCACTGAGCCTTAAAAATGAACTCTTCGCCTCTCTCGGCAGCGATTTTCATTTTCCCGGTAGCTGGACCGAGTTGGGAAAAAGTATGTTTCAACCTAAAGGTGTCAATTGGGTCTGGCAAATGGATAACTGGGTAGAAAATTAATATTATTCAATACCATTGCTTGAGATAACCCTCGCCTTTTTAATCTGCCAACAGTTAGTGTATTTAAGTGTAAGTAATGAGAAAATAAATAGCTAAAGGGAAGCCTGAACTCAGTCAACAAGAGAGGTTTTCCGGCTAAATGCAGCTCTTTTTTGTAGAGTTTGCCAAATGGATAATTGGATGGAAGAGAGATGAGTCAGTTTTTTTATGTACATGAAGAGAACCCACAGGCACGATTAATCAATCAAGCGGTGAATACCATTAACAATGGTGGCGTGATTGTTTACCCTACGGATTCAGGCTATGCGCTGGGTTGTTTACTTGGCGAAAAGGATGCGATGGCCAGAATCGCCCGTATCCGTCAGATTGATAATGATCATAATTTTTCTTTGATGTGCCGTGATCAATCTGAACTGGCGACCTATGCCAGAGTCGATAATCAGGCATATCGAGTGTTGAAGCACAATACCCCTGGCCCATATACCTTTATCTTTAAGGCCAGTAAGGAAGTGCCAAAGCGTTTGCAGAATCCGAAGAAAAAAACCATCGGGATCAGGGTGCCGGACAATGTTATTGCACTCGCGCTACTGGAAGCGTTAGACGCTCCTCTGATGTCGACCAGTCTCATTCTGCCAGGTGAGGAGTTTACCGAATCCGATCCTGAACATATTCGCGATATTTTAGAGCATCAGGTTGATGTCATTATTCATGGCGGTTATTTAGGTGAGAAACCCACCACAGTTATCGATATGTCCGAGGGGGATATTGAGGTACTGCGCGAAGGTGCTGGCGACGTGACTCCCTTTATATAAAGGCTGTGCATTACTTGCCTAACAAGGTATAATCGCGCGCTTTCGCGAACTTGCGGACCATAAAGCCTGAGGCTGGCTGGTTTAATCCGGGGTTGCCCATAAAAAAATGATTGATACGCCGAGGACAGTGGATGCAAGGGACTCAAAAAAGTTTACCCTTGGCTATTGTCAGAGGTGAGCCGGTAAAACAATTACCGGCGGATCTATTTATACCGCCTGAGGCGCTGGAAGTTTTTCTTGAGTCTTTCGAAGGTCCGTTAGATCTTCTCTTATATCTGATCCGTAAGCAGAAGCTAGATGTGGTTGAATTGCCTATCTGGCCTGTGACTGAACAATATTTAGAGTATATAAATATTCTTCAGGGGAGCAGGGTCGAACTGGCTGCCGACTATCTGGTGATGGCCGCAACTTTAGCCGAGATTAAATCTCGATTATTGTTACCAAGGCCGGTGTTGGAAGATGAGGATGAAGAAGATCCCAGGGCTCAGTTGATACGTCAGCTTAAGGCTTATGAAGTCATCAAGGAAGCACAGGAGCGGTTGGATGACCTCCCTCGTCTCGAAAGAGATGTGTTTCAGGCTAAAGCGACACCTGCTGATAATATCAAACCGATATTGCTGCCACCTCAAGTCTCTTTGACCGATATTGCCCGAGCTTTTGGTTCGGTAATGAAGCGGATTGAAGCGACAGAGCATCATCATGTTAAGCGTGAGGTATTGTCAACGCGAGAGCGGATGAGCCAGATATTAGCCATGCTCGATGGTGAGGAGTACCTCCCGTTTGAAGTACTGTTTGATGTCAATGAGGGACGAAGCGGCGTCGTTGTGAGCTTCTTGGCTTTGATGGAGCTGATAAAAGAGCTATTAGTCGATTTAAGGCAGAGTGAACCATTTTCAACCATATATGTTAAGGCGTATTGATTGAGTCAGAAGAAACAACTGCAGATAAATCCGGATCAGCTTAAACAACTGATTGAGGCGAGCCTATTTGTTATGGGTAAATCGGTCTCGATTAAAAATTTGAAAGAGACGGTTTTAGTCAACTTTAATGTATCAAGAGCTAAGATTAAATTGGCCATTGAAGAGTTGCAGCAAGACTATCAAGGTCGAGGCATTGAGTTGGTGAGTGTTGCGGGGGGATATCGATTTCAATCAATTGAGTCCCTGAGTCCTTTTCTTCAACCATTATGGCAGGAAAAGGCACCTAAGTATTCGCGTGCCACATTGGAAACCTTGGCGGTGATTGCCTACCGTCAACCTGTGACACGTGGCGATATAGAGTTTGTTCGTGGTGTGGCGGTGAGTAGTCATACCATAAAAAGTTTAGCCGACAGGCAGTGGATAAGAATGGTGGGACATAAAGAGGTGCCGGGAAGACCCGCGCTTTATGCGACCACGACAGAATTTTTAGCCTACTTTGGCTTAGATACCATAGCGGACTTACCTCCGCTGACGGATACTGAGTCACTAGCGGCCCTATTTTCCGATGTGAATTCTCTTGAGAAGCCACAAGATGAGATTGGGCCTGAAGATACACAAAACATAGAAGAGTCTACTAATGAGTGAAAAATTGCAGAAAGTCTTGGCCCGTGCAGGCCATGGCTCCCGTCGTGAGATGGAGGCATGGATTGCTGCAGGTCGAATTAGTATAGATGGTGAAATCGCCAGTCTTGGTGACAGAATTGAAGCCGATGCGAAAGTGCGTATTGATGGCCGTGCTATCTCAATTAAGTCCGAAGAAGATATCGTTTGTCGAGTGATTGCTTATCATAAACCGGAAGGTGAGATCTGTAGTCGTAAAGACCCTGAAGGTCGTCCGACTGTTTTCGACCGTCTACCAAAAACCCGTGATTCACGTTGGGTTGCTGTGGGTCGATTGGATATCAATACTTCTGGCTTGTTGCTATTTACCTCAGACGGGGAGTTAGCAAACCGTTTGATGCACCCATCGAATGAAGTGGAGCGTGAATACGCTGTGCGTACCTTCGGTGAAGTGAATGATGCCTGTATCCAGCATCTTCGTATGGGGGTCACCCTTGAAGATGGTCCTGCAAGCTTTGATAAAGTCAAAGCTGCTGGTGGTGAGGGGATGAACAAGTGGTGGCATGTGACGCTTTCTGAAGGACGTAATCGCGAAGTGCGTCGCTTATGGGAATCTCAGGAAGTTCAAGTCAGTCGCCTTATCCGTATCCGTTATGGCAGTATTGAGTTACCTAAATCACTGCCTCGTGGTGGCTGGATTGAGTTGGACCTTGAACAGGTCAATTACTTGAGACAAACAGCGGGCATGGAGATCGAGAATCGCACCTTGATGGGTACCGATAAGCACAGCGTCGCACGTGCTAAGGTTAAGAGCGCTAAGATTAAACGTGCAGTGCATAAGCATAAAGCGACTGCAGGTAAGAATACTCGTCAACGTAGTTAAATTAAGTTTTACTCTACCGATAAAAGGCCGCTAATGCGGCCTTTTTTGTGCCTGCTCATCATGTGAATTTATGATTGCTGATGGATAACTAGGCTAGGTGAGGGCTAATACCAATTGGAATGACGATTTACGAAAACAGTCAGTCCAAAACGATATCCGATGTTTCACCTTAAGGGCTTTACTGTGCGTTAAGCTGCTGCCCGTTGACGCCGACTGAATCATTGCCCATCAGATACAAGTAGGTGGCCATGATATCGGCTGGGGTTTTCAGTGTTTGTGGGTTTTCAGCAGGATAAGCGTTGGCTCGCATCGCAGTACGAGTCGCACCTGGGTTAATGCTGTTAACCCGCAGGTTGGAACCATCATATTCATGGGCAATAGATTGCATCATGCCTTCGGTAGCAAATTTTGAGATAGCGTACTCTCCCCAGAATGCTCGACCTTGTCTGCCTACACCACTTGAAGTAAATACCAGAGAGGCCTGCGGCGCCTTCTTCATCACAGGTAGCAGTGCTTTGGTCATCATAATTTCGGCAATCACATTGACCTGCATGACTTCGTTTACCGAGTCCATCGAGATATGCTCGAATGGACCCAAGACACCTAACATGCTTGCGTTATGCAACAGGCCGTCAAGATGACCAAATTGTTGCTCGATTGTCTCGGCCATGTCTGAGTAATTTTGCTCGGTAGCGCCTTTTAGATCTAAAGGTACGATAGCGGGTTTTGGGTAACCGGCCTGCTCAATCTCATCGTATACCGCTTCGAGCTTGTTAACTGTCTTGCCTAGCAAAATGACCGTGGCTCCATGCTCAGCAAAACAGATAGCTGCAGCGCGTCCTATGCCGTCACCCGCACCTGTAACAAGTATCGTTTTGTTAATAAGTAGATCTTTTGCAGCTTGATATTCCAACATGAGTCAATATTTCCTATCGACGGAAAAGCCCGCCACCTCTAGAGTCACTGATGTGATGAACACTTGTTTAAAACAAATGATTGATTATTGTTCGTCGATTCGCTGGTCGAATGTGACAAAATTGTAGCTAACTCAATATTTTTACGTTAACTTTAGCTTAGGTAAGGACTTAGAAAAGTCCTCTTTGGTCATACATTTCCACTATTGTGACCAATTTTTTGCTGAAAATAAAATTATTACAACAAGATTTGGGGAAAAAAGATGAAAAGACTCCTTTTGGGTGTTGCTATTGCATCTGCGCTCGGGCTTACAGGATGTAGTGAAGATAGTGTCGATGAACTCACGGATAAGGTTGAGCCTCTGATCCCTGAGTCTCATATTTTATTTAATCCTGATCCTTCTGTTGGTGACGTTCCTTTGCCAAACGATCTCCTCTTTAGTGGCACAACCGATGGCACAATTAATATTCCGGGTGAAAAAGCCGATGGAACCAGTGATTATACCGACCCCTCTATGGCGCTTGGCGCCCTCGATGGCTGGTCTACCACGGCGCCTATCTCCATTAACGTCGCCCCGGCCACCGATCATGACGGTACCGTTTTATCTTTAGATGTTGCTTCGGTATTCCAACCCGGTGCGGTAAGAGTGTTTGAGGCGACCGTCGGTGGCCCGCTATCTACCGACTCTGAATGTACTGCAACGCCTTCTGTATCAGCCTGTAAAGTCGGAGCCGAATTACAATTTGGCGTCGATTTTGTCTCTAAGGGCTCTGGAAACACGATTGCGATTGTGCCACTGAAGCCATTGAAACCAAATCAATCCTATATCTATGCCACGACCGATCTAATACAAGATTCTGAAGGTCGTAGCATCGCACCATCAGGCACTTATCTGCTGCTTAAGTTAGATATCGAGACTAAACCCCTCGAAACTCCCGACCAGCTGATGCTGCAAACTTTGGTTAACAGCTACGAGAAGGGAATGGCGGGTGCCCATGGCGTTGATACTGCTAGCATCAGTTACTCAGGACTGTTTACCACACAGTCTGTTGCAGATGTTTATGAAACCTCGAAATTACTTATGGTCGATCCAACGCCGGGTAATCCGTTTGCACCGTCTATGACGGTTCCGGCTCCGCATCCTCTGGGTATAACGGTGGCGCAAGCCGCTGGTTTGACTCCCGCCGATGGTGTCGCCTATGTGGTATCGAGTTTAGCCGACGTCTATACCGCCGAAGTGACTCTGCCTACCTATGGTACCTGTAACTCTGTTATGTGTTCCGGTATCGATGGTTCCTGGAAAGCCCTTGGTGATAGCCCCGTTTCGGTATTACTCGCACTTCAATCGGGCACCATGAGTCAGCAGACCTATGGCGCACAAGCGATGGCTTACGGGATTGACCCGGCAGAAGGCATCGCCGATCCAGCGCTTTTGGCCGGTAAGGCTTGGTTACTCGATGATGGCACTGCAGCGGATAAGGCTAAGCACCTCACTAAGTTCAACCCTATCCCACAGCCAACGGGTAGCGAGACAGTACCTATCTTGATCTCTATGCCAAATGCTGAGCGTCTCGCGGCTTTCTATGCCGCTCAAGGTCTGCCTTTCACGCCTCCTACGGCGGGTTGGCCAACGACCCTGGCGCTACATGGTCTTGGTGGCGGCAAAGAGATGTCACTCGCTTATGCCGGTTCCTATGCGGCAATGGGCGTGGCAACTATTGCCATGGATATGCCGCTGCATGGCGCTCGTTCATTCGATGCCAATGGCGACGGAATTTATGAAGTTTCGGCATCTGACCCCTCTTATGGCGCAGTTGTAGGTAACCCGGATGCATTTAAGAACGGCAACCCATTAGTCTTTATCAATATCGAAAGTACCTTGAGTGTACGCGATAATTTCCGTCAGGGAACGATTGATCATCTGGCCCTGAGAGCCTCCTTAACCGGTCTGGCCGGTGGGCTTGCTCAGGCACAGATGCCTCAGATTTTCGATATCACTAAGATGAGTGCACAGGGCTTGAGTTTAGGGGCTATCGTGGGAACCGATTTCGCGACCTACGCCAGTACCGGGTTAACGCATCCAGAGTCAGGTGCAGATCTAAGCTATGTCTACAAGCTTAATGCCGCATCACTGGTGGCACCGACAGGTGGATTTGCCGGCACCTTTATTGGTTCAGCAACCTTTGGTCCTATGCTGTTTGAGAATGTGACGGCTAGTGATACCTTCCAGGCATTAGTCGATGAGGCTAATACCGAAGGATATGAGCCAGGCACTCCTGAGTACGCGGCGCTGGTACAGGCGGTTTATGCCGAATTTTTACCGACCTTTGCCTTCGCGGTTCAGACGGCTGTCGACAGCGCAGATCCGATTAACCATGCCGCTATGTTAAAAGCGACGGGGTTACCTATCCACTTAATCGAAGTGGTGGGAGATGGCGATCAACATCTGCCGGATCAGGTATTGCCAAACAGTGTCGAAGGTTTCCCGACTGCGGGTACCGAGCCTTTGATAGCAAACCTGGGTTTGGAGTGTATCGATACGACAACGGCGGACTCTGGTGCAGTACGCTTCACTAAGGGTCATCACAGCTCGATTGTCAGCCCTGATGGACCTGAAGGTTCTGCTGCCGCCACAGTTGAGATGCAGCAGCAGGTTGCCGCATTTGCTTCAACTGCAGGTAAGGGAGATGCCACTATTCTGGTTCAGGATAAGAACGTGATTCAACCTTGCGCCATTCCGGCAGGTTAATTTCGATTAAGTCATAGGACGATATAAAAAAACCGGTATTTGCCGGTTTTTTTATACCTATTGGTATAAGAAAGTGACCATATCAAAGTTTTTACTAACTAATTCAAGGCGAGTCTATGCGGGAATAGTGCTCCCTTCAGAAGTGATTCAACGCAGAAACTGGCAGCCAAAACTCTCTTGAAAGATGAGTCTTAGTAGATTCGATGCCGTGTTAACGTGCTTAAACATAGAGTATGTATGGCCTTCACTCGTTGCGAACATCATGATCCTGTATCTTCCCTGTAGACTTAATACATTCTCTCCACTGACCATAGAGGTAGAAGAAGGTTGAATAATGCATGAGCAATTAATGACCCCGCCTTATAAGGACTAAATTCTCGTTGAGCGATACATCTCTATATCGACTGGTATTAATTTGTCATTAAGTAAAGGGCTGTTAGAATAGCGGTAATTTTTTGATTGAAACAAAAATGTATTAAGCCGGAGCCTATTTTGGAATTTTTGTACGAATATGGATTATTTTTTGCCAAGGCGATCACTGTTGTCTTGTCGATTGTTGCCGTTGTGATTGTTGTACTGGCGTCAGCCGTTAAGCAGAAGAGCGACAAGGGCGAGCTTAGAATGACTAATCTCTCTGAGGAGCTCAAAACACTCAAGCACGATCTAAAAGAGGAGTTGCTCAGCAAAAAGCAATTTAAAGCCTATGAGAAGCAACTCAAGGCTGACGAGAAAGCGAAAGAGAAGGCACAAAAGAATCAAAAAGAGGAAAAGTTGGAACCTCGTGTGTTCGTTGTCGATTTTAAAGGCAGTATCGATGCCTCTGAAGTCGCTTCACTGCGTGAAGAGATCAGCGCTATCATAGCCATTGCTGAAGCCGGCGATGAGGTCATCGTCAATGTAGAGAGTGGCGGTGGCATGGTTCACGGTTATGGTTTAGCGTCGAGTCAGCTCGATCGTCTTCGCCAGGCAAATCTACCATTGACCATCTGTGTCGATAAGGTCGCTGCCAGTGGCGGCTATATGATGGCGTGTGTGGCGAATAAAATCTATGCGGCCCCATTTGCCATTGTGGGCTCTATCGGGGTCGTTGCTCAGGTACCTAACTTTAATCGTCTGATGAAAAAGCATGATATCGATTATGAGCAGCATACCGCCGGCGACTTTAAGCGTACGTTAACGCTTTTTGGTGAGAATACCGATGAAGGTCGTGCCAAGTTCCAAGAGGAGCTTGAGGAGACTCACAAGCTATTTAAATCTTTTATTGCGCAATACCGTCCGGAACTCGATCTGGGTAAGGTCGCCACCGGCGAACATTGGTATGGTCAGCAGGCGATAGACCTAGGCCTTATTGATGAGATAGCAACGAGTGATGATGTGGTGATGAAACTGGCATTAGAGCGAACCGTGATTAAAGTTCGTTATCAGTTGAAGAAAAACTTTGCCGATAAGATAGCGCATGGTGCATCGTTATCTTTCAATGCCATGTTCAACAAGATGGCAGAAAAAAACCAGCCATTGAATTGATTTTAATTGGTACCAAAAAAGCCTGCATTTTGCAGGCTTTTTTTGTATCTGTTTTAGTGAATATTAAAAAAACACTTTTAATATTGAGGTATTTCTTATACAAAATAGGTAACAATAATAAAGAAGGTGCTTAATGAAGTTCGCTCAAAGTTATAAGCCCAATATGATGGTGGGTGATCAATCATATCCGGCTTATCAATTACGGAATTTACTTAGGTATTTACAAAAGCATCAAGGTGAGGAAGTGGCACAGAAACTGTGCTCACAGATAGGTGTCGGCATAAAAGAGCTGGAGCACCTGCAACTTATCTACGTTTGGCAAGCAGATTTCGCGATGGAGTTCCTGCAGCAATATACCCAAGATCCCGAAGTCGGAGCCAAAGTGGGTTGTCAATACTCAGTCGATGATCTGGACTTTCTGCTCAGTTTTTTTACCGGGTGTAAAACCATTGGGGAGTGTCTGCAGTTTGTGGTCTCTCATCCCGAACGAGTGGGGAGCTTTACCGATACTCTGGTCAGCAATGAGGGCGGAAAGCTTAGGATCCGCTGGTTAAATACCGGTAAGATTGATCCAAAGCGCTATTCATGTCAGTTCCAGCATAGTGTCTGTGGTCTAGTGACGGTTGGAAGTGGACTTGCGGGACAGCCAATTTTATTCGATCGAATTACCCTGGCTGAAAAAGCACGCAATGCTGATTATCTCGCCTCGGTCACAGGGGCCGATATTCAGTTTGGCGCCGAGTTCAATGAATGGACCATAGATCACCGTTACCTGTCCCTTCCCGTTACCTATCAATTTAACCAGCGCATGATTAATAAGGAGTCGGTAACACAAACGTCCTATATTGAATCTTTGCTCGAATTGTTAAGGCAATCCTTTCCTGATTGTCCGAATATGGAGCAGATGGCAATACATCAAAATATCAGCGACAGGACACTGAGGCGAAAGATTTCACTGGCTGGAACTAGCTATCAAAAGTTGGTCGATCAGGTTCGCTGTCAAGCAGCTATCAGTTTGATCTTATCCGAAGAGAAGAGTATTGAAGATATCGCAGAGATCATGGGCTTTGGTGATGTAAGTCATTTCAGACAGAGTTTTAAGCATTGGCTCGGACACCCCCCCGGGCATTTCTTGCGTTTAAATGAGAAGCTAGCCGACTAGAATCTGTCAGATGCGATTTCCCATGGCTGTGGGAGGACCACAGCCTTGTGTCATGCTTACCCGCCTGTCGGCCATCCCTTTTCAAGAGCTGACTAAGTTACGCCTGACAATTGCCTAGGGTGGGAGACAGTGAGTCTATCCACTGTTTAATCAGTTCAATGGCTTCCGTATGAACCAAACTCCGACCTATGGGAGGCATCCTGTCCTTTGCGGAGTTCAGCTCTTGTCTATAGAGCAAAATTGAATGGTCACCATCTCCGGGGACGATATCATAAGATAGGCCTTTAGCGCCGCCGTCCCAACCCGGTGGTTGTTTACAGATCCCATATTGATAGCTGGTATGATCGATATGAAAACCGAGTCTTAGCCCGGAAATGCTTGCAAAACCTTCGGCCCGGTGGCAATGAGCACAATTTATATCGATATATCCTTTCACCCGCTGAGTGAGGCTTTCACCCGTATCAGAAAGCGGTGGTGCATGGGATACTTCATTTAGATTCGGTAAGCCAGTTAATCGCGACTGACTCTGCCACATCTGTAATTGGTTAACTGTCTCGCCATTAAACTCGATGTCATGGTTCAGCAGGTGGGCCTTAAGACCAATTGGGCTGATTGTACTGTTGCCATTTTCACTGATTTGGTGACAAAGCTTGCATTCGGCTCGGCTTGGCACGTGATATTCGAAGCGTTCGACCTCTCCATGATGGTTTAATGTATGAGCAATGTCGGCTCCTGCCTGAGCTAGCTTAGCTTTACCGTTTTGCCAAAGATAGGGGAGTGTTGTCCAGCCCGACTCACGGCGGATCAAAAGACGCGTTTCGATGAGCCGTTCATTTTCCCAATTGGTGACCTGCGTATCGAAAGGCATCGAAAAGGTTTTTGTTAATATCGTTCCGATAGGAAATTGAAAGCTGTCGGTGGGATGAAAAATGGCCTGTTTCCCCTCGGGAATAAAGATGAATCGGTACTTGCTGGCATAATTGGTGAAAAGTTGGGTCGAGAGGGTGTAAGCCATGCCGGGGGCTACAGGAGTTGAGCTTGGTGTCTGGGGGTCGACAAAGAGCCCATATTGGGCTAAGTCGTCACAATCCTCATTCATCAGTGCTTCCCAGTTGATGCTGCTTGTCGTCAGTTCACACTGCGATGTGGGCGTTATTGCTGTATCAGGCTGTGAAGGCGTATCGACTGTGGGTGATTCAATACTTTCAGCATCTGAGCCGCCACACGCCGAGATAAGAAAGAGGGTTAAGAGTAGAGGGATTAGTTTTTGCATACTTCACCTATGAATAACTCAGCGTCTTGCTAGGTTGGCTCAATAAAAAGAGCATGATCAGAGAAATCGCTGAGTCAGAAAAAAGGCCGGGATAACCGGCCTTTTGGTTGCGATAAGCCTATTTGGAAAAGCTTATTGTGAGCAGCTCGCCATAGGCAGGCGTTTTATCCATTCATGAATGAGGTCGACACCCTCTGCATGAGCCAGACTTCGGCCAATTTCAGGCATACGGTCACCCGGGATCATGGTATCCATTCTGAAGTGAAGGATTGAACGATCCGGCGCCGTAGGGACGACATCATAGCTCAGTGAACCGCCGCCATAAGCGACCGGCGACTTACAGGTACCATGAGAGAAGCCCTCATCTTCGTTGTAGTCTCTGAAGTACTCGAGTTTGAGCCCCGTGTTAGAAGCATTACCTTCAGGACGATGACAATGGGCACAGTTGATATCAAGATAACCTTTGGCTGTCTTCATCAGCATCTCGTCTGTCATCGCCGTTAGATTGACTTCATCTCCGTCAGAGAATGCGGGGACGGTATCTATGGTACTGATCTCCGGTACACCCTGCAGAATGCCTGCAGCCTGCCATTTCAGGAGCTGGTTCATCTTGCCATCACTATAGAGATAATCTTTATTCAGATGACGAGCCTTAGGACCGATAGGTACAAACACCGCAGGGCTATCGCTATCGGCTTTAAACTGATGACATTGCTTACATTGGTTCATGCTTGGTACGACATAGTCAAAGTCTAAGGTTTCACCGTTATGAGTCACCTGTTTAGCCTGAATCGCACCGGCTTTGGCCAACACAGCATCGGATTTATCTGCAGTAAAGATGTAAGGTAGTGCCGTCCAGCCTGTCGAGCGGCGGATCAATAATCGAATTTCGACCATGTCTTCATTTTCTATACCGCGTTGACTCGTGTTTGCGGGTAAAGCGAAGGTTTTAGTGATCACGGTTCCGACAGGGAAGTCCATACTCTCTTGGGCGGAATAGTCAGCCTTCTTGCCTTCGGGTACGAACACGAAACGATATTTACTGGCATAATCGGTAAATAGCTGGGTGTTCATATCGTATGGCAGGCCACCAGAATTCGCCCCAACCGTAGGATTCGATGCATCGGCAAACAGGTTATAGTCGGAAAGACTGGGACAGTTTGCGCCCAACAGGGCAGCCCAGTTAACGTTGTCACCACTGGTTTCACACAAGGCTAAGTCACCATCACCGACCAAACCACCTTCGCCTTCACCTATGCTGCCACCACCGCCGACTAGGTTACCGCCGTCACAACCTTCTACCTCGTCATCGACGCCACAACCGAAGATCTCATCGCCAAATGTGACCGTGTGAACCGGTAAGCTCACCTGAGCACACTTCATGATGTCGGCTTGAGTCGGCTCATACAATACATCTGCGATACTCATATCCGTATTGTTGTTAGCGTAAAGTCGACCAAATGAAACATCGCCATTATCGCTCGAACAGACATTATCGCTGCCATCCTCGGCAAAAGGTCTCTCCTGTAGACCAAGGTAAGCGGCGGTGCCGTTATTTGATAGCATTTCACCTAAGCCATCATAGAGCACGCCCGGAAACTTACCGTGGGTGAACAGGTAGGCTTTAATGATATCGTCAATAAGATAACCATTGGGCTTCTTACCATAGTCAGTAATGACGTTATCGTGAAGATAGATATTGCGTGGCGTAGGTCTCCAACCATCTTCAATCGGCTGACCGGGTTGACCGTAGTTAGCAACGAAAGAGCCCATATCCGGCTCGGCAATGAAGAAACTGGTTATTGCGACGCCCATGGTGTCGTGATTGGTGATCTCGTTATTGAAGATCTCAACATCATCGGTCGATAATATGATCATACCAGTACCCGGCGGAACGATATGTACGCCAGCTGGGTTAGCCGAGGCATTGGCAAAGTTTTTAGTATTGTTATCGTAAACTTTGTTATTAAAAATTCGGACACTTGAGCCATATCTATGGTTGTTGATTGGCAAGTCGAATACTAAAATACCACCGGTATTCCCCATGGCTTCGTTATCGTATACATCGGCATACTTTGAGTTTTCAATTTCAATACCGGCCACATTTTCTTTAGCAATATTGCGGCGAACGACAATATATTGAGATTGACCCACGTAGATACCGGCATCGGCACTACCGCGGACATAAGTATCTTCAATTAAGATATTTTCACACTCGACAGGATAGAGGCCATAGGCACCATTTCCTTCATCGAGTTCACCTTCCCACACTGTAGCGAGACGGCGAAGAATGATCCCGTTAGTGTTTTTAAGTTTTATACCGTTATTCTTGGCTTCATTGACCGAGAGGTCTTGAATGATGACGTTGAGCGCGTTTTGAACAAAAATGCCATCACCGGTGACTGATTCGGAAAAGTCTAATACGGTCTCATTCATACCGTATCCCATGATGGTGATATTTTTTGCCAGAGTTCCATCGCCATCCACATCGCCGTCGAAGAGCAGTGTAGACGCTATCTTGAAGTTGCCCTTAGGCAAGACAATGACATCATTGCTCTGAGCATTGATCAGCGCTTCTTGGATCCGTATCGTGAGATTTTCCCCATCCGGGATCATGATTGCACCCTCGGGGAAACTGGGTCCCGGTTCGGGTGTTGGCGCAACAGTCTCGGTTTCGTCTTCGACGATCGGCTCGTCGTCATCCGATGAACAGCCTGCGATACTTAAGGCAACGGCACTGGCCACGAGTGAGGGCAATAACCATGATGGTTTCTTGTTAAACATAGCGTCTCCTGCTTATTTTTATTATTCCCCTCTTAGATTGCACTGGTGTACTAGATATGCAATGTGAAATCCGGCCAACAAGCTTGCAACATAATTGTTTCATTTAATGCTTTTGAATATTAAAACGCAGGGTGGGAATATTATTCTTTTAAATCAATGAGAAACGCGCAAAGATAAACAGTGGTTAAAATTTGATTAATTTAATTATTTTTGATAGGAAATTCAGGGAGCTTGAGGGGGGGGACGGCTGTTATACCGGATGGTATCAGGTAGCGGGTTGCTCTAAACCAGCAGGCTTAATACTTTGGCTTTGGGGCTTTATAGCCCGAGGAGTTCCGGGCTGGTCGGTTTTTCAATTCCTGATTCTAGTGTCGATTAAATATCGATACCGAAGCCTATGATGAACTGGTAATCGTTTTTGTCCGGTAGAGTGCCATTCGCGTCTGCTTGAGGCTTGTTGGTATGATCCCAGACCAGAGAGAGGTCGAGATCAAACATATCGGTGAGTTCAATGGAGAAGCCCGCCAAGGCGTGGTGTGTATAGCCACCTGAATTCTCATTACCGTATTGGACTCTATATAGAGCATTGAAATCGATATCTTCAGAGATTTCGGTGTCAAATGTCGTGTCTACTACTAATGCGGTACTGCCATCGTCTTCGCTTTCATCGATAGCGACATTATCAAACTTGGTAAAAGTATAGGCCGGGCCACCTGTGATGCTCCAGTTTGATTTGGGCGTGTCTATAATGTCGTAACCCAGACCGAAGCCGAGTGTGGTCTTATATTGAATGTTCTTTATCGGATCCAGATATATTTCGGCAAATACCGGGCGGAGGTAGAACTGCTTGGAAAGGTACCAGTCGAAATAGGTGTTCAGACGATGATTATTGATATTATTCTCGCCCTTAGATTTTGAATAGTTGCCAAGGTAATCAAGGTTGAAACGTGATTCTGTTGTACGGCGGTGCGCATTGCCGATCGCACTAAAATCGACCTGTTCGGTATTTCCAGAACGAAGGTTCGCCCCGAGTGAAATTTTACTCGACCAGTAGTTTGACTCGGTTTGCTTACCTGAGATGAGTGTCATGACTTTACTGCGGTCAAACTCCTGCTCATCGATATAGAGCTTATCGTGTTGAAGTCGCAGCAGGCCCGTTTTCGTCGTAAGGTTAGTAAAGCCTACGCTGACAAGGCTATGACTCTGGAGTACTTGAACCTCTTCCCAATCGATATAAATCGTGCCGAGTTCATCACTCTTAAACTCTAATTTGTCATCATAAAGGTGCTTAATTTCACCTTTTAGTAATTCGAATGAGGTTAATTGAACCCAGTCGAATGATGAGTCGGTCGGAGGATAAAGCTGGGCTGGAGTCAGCCTGCCAGAAACAGTGCCTTCGGCTATCGGAGTTTGGGCCTGAGCGGTGAAGATTAAGGCCAAGCTTAGCCCTATGCCCAGATGAGATAAGACGAACCTGTTTACCTTGCTATTCATAACTTCTCTCCCTGAAAGACCCATCGTCGTACAGAATATTTATACTGGCAATATTTTATAGATAATACCGTTTAAAAACAAGCGGCTAGTGCTATTTTGATGGGGCTTGCTCAAAGCGCATTTTTTACCCATGGCAGGATAAACTCAGCAATATCACCCTGAGCCTCGGCATTCGGGTGTATGCCATCTCGTTGCATCAGTTCCGGTTTTGTTGCTATCTGGGTCATGAAAAATGGCAGTAGGGTGATCTGATGTTCACTCGCCAGATCTTTATACACCTGTGAGAACATGGAGGCGTATCTGGGGCCATAGTTGGGTGGCACCATTATCTCAGATAACAGCACTTCGACATCTTTAGCCTGAGAGAGGGTAATTATTTTTGTAAGATTTTCTTTCAGTTGCTGAGGGGTAAAACCACGCAAACCGTCATTACCACCCAACTCTATTAAGATTAACTCAGGCTTGGCAGACTCAAGCAGGGCGGGCAGTCTACGCAGTCCGCCAGCGGTCGTTTCACCGCTGACGGAGCCATTTATGATCTCATGTTCGGGGAGTTTAGCCCTTAAAAGATTCACCCAGCCCTTATCTTCATCGACACCATAACTTGCACTCAGGCTATCACCTAGGATTAATATAGGGGCAGCGGAAACTTGAATGCAAAAGAAAACAGACACCAGGGTAAACAGGCCCAGAGCAGATTTAAGCATGGAAAAGAAGGGTTTTATGTCAGAAGTCAGTGCTATCACAGTAAACAATCTCGTTAAGTCAGTGGCTACCCAAGAGGGAGAACTTACTATCCTCAACGGCATTAATATGGATGTCAAGCAGGGGCAAAGTATTGCGATACTCGGGCCATCAGGCTCAGGTAAATCGACCTTGCTTGGACTACTCGCCGCATTGGACTCTCCGACCAGCGGTGAGATCATACTCGATGGTGTCGCTCTACAGTCTTTAGACGAGGAGAAGAAAGCCGCTTTGAGAAAGCAGAAGGTCAGCTTTATATTTCAGTCTTTCATGTTGGTCGACACCCTCAATGCACTGGAAAACGTGATGCTTCCAGCTGAACTTGCCGGGATCAATCAGGCAAAAGAGAAGGCTGAGGCTATGTTAGACAGAGTCGGGTTAAGTCATCGACTCACTCATTTTCCTAATCAATTATCAGGTGGCGAACAGCAAAGAGTCGCCATTGCCAGAGCCTTTATTTGCGAGCCGAAGGTTTTATTTGCCGATGAGCCAACCGGAAATTTAGATGCGGTAAATAGTGAAAAAGTCGCCAATATGCTGTTTGAGTTAAACAGGGAGAGTGACACCACCTTAGTGTTAGTCACCCATGATCTGGTATTAGCCAAGCGATGTGAGCGTCAGTTGTTGATGGACACCGGAGTGATAACAGAGTCTGAAGGTGAGCCAAGTGACAGTAGCGCTTTATCGAGCAGCCCTGAACAGAGCCATCTGGCCAGTGTGGAGGCTCTCTAATGGAGATAAGCTTAGCCTGGAGGCTATTTAAGCGTGAGCTGCTGCAAGGACAGCTGGTATTAATCGTTTTGGCCATCACGTTAGCCGTGTTATCCGTAACCGGGTTAGCCAGAGTCAGTGAAAGGTTACAGGTCGCCATTAATGGGCAGGCCTCAAAGTTTATCGCTGCAGACAGGATTATTAACTCCCCGGTTAAGATTGATGAGTCATTTATCGAGAAAGCCGAGGCGTTAGGCTTGGGGCATGTGTCGAGCATGCAGTTTAATTCCATGGTATTTGCCGAGGATAAGTTTCAGCTGGTGACCGTACGCGCGGTGGGAGAGGGATATCCGCTCAAAGGAGCCATTGAACTTAATTCAGATTCAGGTACTTACTCAGTAGAAGGGACACGCTTACCCGGTTCTGGTCAGTTGTGGTTTGAGACGCGCTTGGGCGGCTTATTGGCCTATCCCGGAGCCCTCGAGCTGGGCAATAAACAATTTACACTCAGTGAGGAGATATCCCGTCTGCCCGATGCCGGGTTTAACCCGTTTGCCTCATCACCGGTTGTGCTGATGAGGCTCGATGATGTTGCGAGTACCGGGGTTATACAGCCCGGGAGTCGCGTAACTTATCTGGCACAATTTTCAGGAGAAGAGTCTCAATTAAAGCAGTTTGAGACCTATGTAAAGCCAAAGCTCACCTCCAGCCAACGTTGGGTCGATGTACAATCCGGTGAATCTCCCATTGCCGATGCGGTAAAACGCGCCGAACGATTTCTGTTACTGGCCAGCCTGTTAGGCATCGCATTGGCTTGTGCGGCTATTGGTATTGCAGCTCAGCGCTATTGTCATCGTCATTATGATGTCGTGGCTATGTTGAAAACCTTTGGTGCGTCCGGTAGACAGATCCGCATTTTGTTTGGCATGCACCTGCTGTTAGTGACCTTATTTGGGGTTATTCTGGGCTTACTCGGTGGTTTTGCACTGGACGGCCTTATCACCTCATTCCTGCCCGAAGAGATTGCGGCGTACTCTCCCCCCCTTATTCGGCCGATATTATTAGGGCTGGCGACAGGCTTTATCAGTGCGTTTATGTTTTCGGCTTACCCTCTGATGCGCCTGCTCTCTATCCCGCCCTTGCGGGTACTGCAGCGTCAACTGGAGGGGTTACAGCTCGGGATGTGGTTACACCTGCTACTTAGCTTGAGTGCCATGGCGCTGCTAGGTTACCTCTACTCTAAGAGCCTGCCTTTGACCCTGACAGTGGTTGCAGGAGTGCTCTTGCTGGGCGTGTTACTCAGTATTTTGGGTTTCCTGATGATCCGTGTCGGTCACAGTATTGGGATGAAAACGACTAATCCGCTGCAATTGGCATTAGCCGGGCTTCGCCGCCGCGCTAAGCAAAATGCAGTTCAACTCGTTGGCTTCAGTAGTGCCTTAGTCTTATTATTGACGATTCTGGCTTTAAGACAAGATCTACTCAGTGAATGGCAAAATCAGTTGCCTGAGAATGCACCTAATTACTTCTTAGTCAATATCTCCCCCGATGAAGAGACTGCACTGGGAGATTATCTTAAAGCCAATACGGTAAAGACAACGGATATCTACCCCGTCGTCAGGGGACGTTTAACCGAGATCAACGGCGAGAAACTGATCTCGGCTGAACAGGAAAAAGCCGGTGCTAAGGGTCGGTTAGGTATCTCTCGTGAATTGAATCTCACCTGGCGAGAGGCCTTGCCACCCAATAATGAAATCCTGGAAGGTGAGTTTAATGTCCATGATGACGATGTTTCGGTAGAGTCTGGTGTCGCCGAACGTTTAGGCATCAAGATTGGTGATAGCTTGACTTACATTATTGATAACCAAAGGTTAGTCGTTAATGTCGCTAGCCTGCGAGCAGTTCATTGGGAGACATTGCAGCCAAATTTCTTTATGATTTTTACTCACGCCTCTTTAGCGCCATTTTCCTATACCTCAATGGCGAGCTTCCATCTGGAAGATAACAAACAAGGGGTAATACTGGATATTATTAAGCAGTTCCCAACGGTATCTATCATAGATGTTGGCACCATGATTAAACAGCTCAGGCAGATCATCGATCAGGTGTCATTGTCACTGACCTTAGTATTGGTGCTGGTGGTGTTGGCGAGCAGTTTGGTCATGATAGCGCAAACTGAAGCGGGCATGGCGACGAGGCAGAGGGAACTTGCCGTGCTGAGAACCTTTGGCGCATCGGGTTGGTTGTTGAGAATGGCGACGGGTCTTGAGTTTGCTTTACTGGGGACCGTGGCGGGTTTTCTGGCGGTTATCGTTGCCGAGTTTACTCTGTACCTGCTTAAGACTCAGGTGTTCGAGTTGAATGTGTATATGCATTGGCCATGGTGGGGAATAGCACCTGTGTGTGGCGCATTGATCGTTGCTTTATTGGGCGTTTGGCGTTGCAGGCAATTGCTCAATAAATCCTGCGCAGAGCTGCTCAAAGTTGGGTAAAGTCATTGTTGCTATGATGGAAGGGGCTATCTCGATGAGGTAGCCCTTTCTTGTTACTCTGTGGCGAATATCTCAGTCAATGCCTCATCCAATTTTGGGTATTGAAAGGTGAAGCCAGCATCGAGTGCCCGTTTCGGGATAACATATTGCCCCTGGGTCAGTAACTCAGCCATCTCGCCCAGTGCGAGATTGAGCACAAAGGATGGCATGGGGATTATCGCCGGTCGGGACAAGGCTGTCCCAAGACGGGTCGTGAAATCCTTGTTGCTTACCGGATTAGGAGAGGTGGCATTATAGACGCCGCTGCATTCGCCATGCTCCAACAGATAGACAAACAGCGAAATCAAATCTTGTTGGTGGATCCAACTCATCCCTTGCTCACCTGAGGCGATGGGGCCGCCTAGGCCTAACTTAAACGCCGGTAACATCTTAGGCAGCGCCCCTCCACCTAACCCAAGCACCAATCCTATCGCGACAATGCAGACCCGTGTGTCATCTGATTTTGCCTCTAAGGCTGAACTCTCCCATTTGAGGCAAACGGTTTGAGTAAATTCAATATCGCCGCTTTGAGTTGACTTCGGCTCGTCAAAATAGCTTTCATCGATGGGAATAGGGCCCTGCTGGCCGTAACGTCCGATCGCCGAGGCGCTGATGAAGGCCCAAGGCGGATTTTTACTCCGGGCTATAAGTTCCGATAGACGGGCCGTAATATTCCATCGACTATCACAGATCAGTTGTTTCTGCTCTTCGCTCCATCGTTTACCGGCTATGGGTTCACCGGCTAAATTGATCACGGCATCAAAATTATCGAGCTCGGTTAAATTGTCGAGAGACGCCAGATATTGATGTTGGCTACCTAACTTTTCTCTCGCCTGGGCAGGGTGCCTTGAAAGCAGGCTTAGCTGGTGCTTACTTTCTAATGCTCTGACGAGTTGATGGCCGATAAAACCACTTGCTCCGGTAATTAAAATATTCATAGTCCGCCCAGAAAATTAAAAGGAAGATTTAGCACTATCACGACTCAAAAACTGATGAAAACTATAGTTGTCCAAACATTGTAGGTATGTGCATATCAATATGACTCATCTTTTGATTCAATATGACGCAATTTCAACTAATACGATGATTATTGACGTTATCATGCGATAATTTAGAATTACAGGCTATTCGTTGCTTCAGCGCCTATCAATATATTAGTTCATTAATAAGGATTTTATAAAATGCCGAGAATTGATACCCAGTCTGTTGCCTATAAGGGATTTGCAATCATGGCTTTCATTGTCGTGATATTAGCCGGAATAAAAGCGGCGAGCCCTATCGTGGTGCCATTTGTGTTGTCAGCTTTCATTGCCGTGATCTGTAATCCTATGATTGGCGGCCTCACCAGGTTGAAAGTACCAAGAGCATTAGCGGTTATGCTAATGATGATCTTTATTGTGATGATGGGGCTTTGGCTGGCTCAGATTGTCGGTAGCTCTATCAATGAGTTTTCAACCCAACTTCCCCACTATCGGGATCAGCTCGTTGAGCAATTTGGTTGGATCACCGGTAAGCTACGTACTTTTAATATCATCATCACTAAAGAACAAATTTTAGCTTACTTCGATCCGGGCATTGCCTTGTCCATGACAACCAATATGCTGTCAGGTGTCGGCAGTGTGATGGCAAATCTGTTTTTAATTATTCTGACTGTGGTATTTATGTTGTTCGAGTCTGAAACTTTGCCCAAAAAATTGCATTTTGCGCTTGATGACCCGGACATGAGAATGCAACAAATTGACCGCTTTCTGAATTCAGTTAATCAATATATGGTGATTAAAACCTTAGTCAGTTTAGCTACCGGCGTTATTATCGGCACGGGGTTAGCCATTATTGGTGTCGATTATGCGCTTTTATGGGGGGTCGTCGCCTTCCTGTTTAACTATATTCCCAATATTGGTTCCATTATTGCTGCGATTCCCTCGGTTATGTTGGCATTTATTCAATTAGGCCCAGCGGCGGCCGGAGGCACTGCCTTACTTTACTTAGGTACTAATACGGTTATGGGTAACGTCGTTGAGCCCAAATACATGGGCAAGGGCTTAGGCCTTTCGACACTGGTTGTGTTTCTGTCATTGATTTTTTGGGGCTGGTTACTCGGATCTGTTGGCATGTTGTTGTCGGTGCCGCTAACCATGATCGTGAAAATAGCCTTGGAATCAAGCAAGGGAGGAAGCTGGTTGGCAATATTGTTAGCCGATGATGTGGATGAGGTGAGGCCGCCAGCCCCCGAAGATAAAAAAGACAGTTCCGAGGCGGCTTAGCAGCCTTTAATCTATTCAGGTTTTATGAGTAAAAAGTGAGTGTAATGCAGTTATTTTTTGAAGAAGTAAATAAAGTGGTGTTTGGTGAAGAAGCCAATCGACTTTTCCATGGCCGTGGCGGGATCTATCCCGGAGCCGAACACTTGTGCCTCGACTGGTTCCCTCCCGTATTACTGCTGACCAGTTTCAAGCCTCTGGAGGCCGATGAGCTGTCATTGTCGATAGATATTATCAAGCAACGTTGGCAGGCACTCAAAGGGAGCGATGAGCTTAACCTTGTCTATCAATACCGAAGTGGTGGGCAGACGTATACCGAACTGGTGGCAGGTAGTGTGCCCGAGAAGCATCAAGTAAAAGAAAATGGTGCTGAATTTTATATCCATTTGTTGAGAGGCCAAAATCATGGCCTGTTTCTCGATATGAAAAATGGTCGACAGTGGGTCAGGGAGCATGCTCAAGATAAGAAGGTACTTAATCTCTTTGCCTATACTTGTGGCTTCTCTGTCGCCGCGTTGCAAGGCGGCGCCGACAGTGTCGTTAATATCGATATGAGCAAAGGGGCGTTGTCGATAGGAAAGCAGAACCACCTGTTAAACGACTTTCCGGCGGGAGCCCGCTTTTTGGGGCATGATATTTTTAAGTCATGGGGAAAGCTGACTAAACTTGGGCCTTATGAGATGATTATTGCCGATCCGCCGAGTAATCAAAAGGGCAGCTTTGTTGCGACTAAAGATTACTCTCGATTACTGAAGCGTGCACCTGAGTTACTGACCTGTGATGGGGAGATACTCTTATGCCTTAATGCTCCCGAGTTAAGCATTGAGTATTTGAAGCTGCAAGTGGAAGAGTTCAGCCCTGGATTAGTATTCGTCGAGCAGCTGGAAAATCCCGCAATATTTGCAGACATCGATAAAAATAAGGCGCTCAAAGTGCTTAGGTATAAGTTAGCCTAAACTTCTTTATCCTTGATTTACACCCCAATGTCGCCTGCAATTTGAAATGCAGGCGATTTTCGTTTTAAGGCTTATTTTATACCGATTGGTATGAAAGCAAAAACAAACGAGAGGTTACTCTTGTCGCTGCTAGTAGTTGAGCCGCTCATCCATTAGTGATTGGCCATGTGACTCTATGATGTTCTCAATTTTACCTTTATCGATATTTCTCAGAGAGGATATTTCTGTGAAGAGTCTATCTTGCACATCTATGGGCATATTCATCATATCCATAAACATGTAGATGTTCAGTGTGTCTCCTTGATTGAAGAGATCTGTCAGTCTCTGGGCCTCAAATTCAACAAGTGTATTCATTGTCAGTACCTCCAATTTTATGCCTAGCAATAAAACGTCTTTTTGATAGGTATCTTTAATTTTTAGCAGTTTAAACTGTGGAGGCTAGATCTTTTGGGTGTAAAGAAAATCTTTTTTAGTCCGCAATCACATAAAAAACTGAAAGTCTTTCAGTTAAAATGGCTGTTACCGCTTGTTTTTATGTGATTTAGGGCTTTTTTACGAACTAAACTGAAAGTTTTGTGTAACTCCCGCAAAATGCCTGATATAATTTGCTTCAAGAAGTTGGTGGAATGTCTATCTCTTCCTACTCAGGAAAGTGTCATCGAAGAAGTGACATGCCTCAGACCCTACAAAAAGTAATTCGGAGTTGTTATGGAAATTCAAGAATACGAAGGCGCATATTATCAAGTACAAGATGAAGTAATCGAATCTTTGCCTCTGGAAATGGATGAAGAAGCGTTTTTGGATTAAGGATTAATCTATCAATTCAAGAGTTAGTCAGGCTTCGGCTGAGATAAAAATAGCAACCTTAGGTTGCTATTTTTTTGAGTTATCGGTTATGACTTTTTTGTTTATGAGTTTATACCAAATAGGCTTAATGTAGATTACCCTTTTCAGGCAAGATTTCGATAATCTCCCACTTAGCGCCTTTCTTGTGGAGTCTGATGGTTCTATCGTCTATCCAAGGCTCCCCTCCCTTCAAACCTTGCATTTTGACGATAACGGTGACGTCATCGGTAAACTTTCTGAAAAAATCGATATCAATCTCTTCGATCTCCATCTGAACTTGAGTCATGGACAGGTTAAGGACATGGCGCTGAACAGATGCAGCAATATGATAATGGGCTAACACTTTCTTCATTGGGTCATCGACAAACTGAAGTGCTTTATTGACATCACGATCGACATAGATAGCATTAAAAAAACCGAGAGAGACCTCTTCAGGAGTTCGTTTTGACTCGCTATTTGGAGAGTCTGGGCTACAGCCGAAAAGAAAGGTTAAGCAGAGTAGGGTGATTATTCTCATATGTCTATCAAGGGATGTGTTTGTGCCAGTATCGCTATTGTTATTTGAATTGGCAAGCAAGCTTTAACGTAAAAAACTTTTTTAAATCTTGACCTGGCTCGCTAAATGAGGCATATCTGAATGAGTAACTTTTAATGGTTATCCACAAAATCTGTGGACAAGTATGTTGAAGACTAGATGCATAACTTTTAACTCACTGATTTAAGAGGGTTTAAACCCCTGGTTAAAAAGTGACATATTCATCTGTCTGAGTATTTTATTCAGCATCCATTAAGGTTTGAATTATTTTAGCGTAAAAAAAAGCCTGTCAATGACAGGCTTTTTTGTGTCTGGAACACTTATGTCTATTTGGCAAGGATGCACACAAATAAACGTTGTGTTTGGCTCTCAGATAATAAAGAGTGACCTTTATTTCTGTTGAGATGCCTGAATGGCAGTTAGTGCGATGGTATAGACAATATCATCAACCAAGGCGCCGCGAGAGAGGTCATTGACCGGTTTACGCATACCTTGAAGCATTGGACCAATACTAATAAGGTCAGCGCTTCGTTGAACCGCTTTGTACGTCGTATTACCCGTATTCAAGTCAGGGAATACAAATACCGTCGCTTGACCTGCTACAGGGCTGTTAGGCGCTTTAGATTGGGCCACGTTTGGCATGACTGCTGCGTCATACTGTAGTGGTCCATCGATAATAAGATCCGGACGCTTCTCTTTGGCTATACGGGTCGCTTCACGTACCTTATCCACATCTGAACCTGTACCTGAACTACCGGTAGAGTAACTGATCATCGCAACTCTTGGTTCGATACCGAAGGCGGCGGCAGATTCAGCAGACTGAATTGCGATGTCTGCCAGCTGTTCTGCATTTGGATCCGGGTTAATCGCACAATCACCATAAATAAGCACTTGATCTGGCATCAACATAAAGAAGATTGATGAGACTAAGCTTGAGCCCGGTGCCGTTTTAATTAATTGCAGCGGAGGTCGAATAGTATGAGCTGTGGTGTTAACCGCACCAGATACGATGCCATCGACTTCACTCTGTGCCAACATCATAGTACCCAGCACCATGTTGTCTTCCAGTTGCTCGCGTGCAACGACTTCTGTCAGTCCTTTATGGCGACGCAGTTCAAGCATTGGCTCGACATAACGTTCGCGCGCCGATGATGGATCGATAATTTCAACGCCTTCACCCAGCACAACACCCTGACGTACGGCAATGCGCTCAATCTCTTCGCGATTACCAAGTAATACACACTTAGCGATACCACGATCGGAACAGATACTGGCCGCTTCGATGGTACGTGGATCGGCACCTTCCGGTAAGACAACTGTTTTATTTGCTTCACGTGCCAGTTCAGTCAGTTTATATCTGAATGCTGGTGGTGATAAACGGTGCTCACGTGGAGAGTTCTTAGTGACGGTTGCGATCCAATTCTGATCGATATGGCTGGCAACATACTCTTGAACCTCTTCGATACGTACGGCATCATCGACAGGTACTTCATGGTCGAAACGTTGGATATTGAGCGACGTTTGCCAAGTGTTAGTATCGATTAGGAATACTGGCAGGCCCGTTTCGAAGGCTTGTTCACACAGAGCCATGATTTCAGGCTCAGGCTCATAACTACCAGTGAGCAGGAGTGCACCAATTTTAACACCGTTCATGGCTGCAAGGCACGCAGACACTATCACATCAGATCTGTCGCCAGAGGTCACGAGTAGTGAATCAGTCTTAATGTGAGTGACCATGTTTGGAATGCTTCGTGCACAGAAAGTCACTTTACGCAGGCGACGTGTGTTCATCTCGCCGGCATTGATAATTTTTGCACTAAGATGCTTAGCTAGATCCGATGCACGTGGTGCAACAAGGTCTAAATTATAAGGTACGCTACCAAGAATGCGAAGTGAGCTCTTACCTGGAAGTTGGAACATACTTGCCGCATCAGGGCGCTGTATTTCGGCATGGTCAAATACTTCAGATAGATCCGGGCGAGCACGGCCTTCATTATCAACCGGTGCGCCAATCTTATTGACAATCGCGCCTATAATACGTTTGTTCTTGCTTCCGCCCCATGAATTATGAGCAATCTCAAGACGGTTCATAAGTGCCGTTGCAGTTTCATTACCAGGTGTGGCGACGAAAATGATATCCGCATCGAGAGCCTTGGCAATGGCGTAGTTTATCTCGCTTGAGAAAGGGTGGTTTCTGGTTTGGACCAGTCCCTCTACGACAAGCGTCTCGCTTTCATCTGCACATTCGGTGACACGAGCAATGATCTGCTCCATCAGGGTATCAGTTTGATCACCACGAATTAAATTCTCAGCATGTTCCATCTCAAATGGTTCAAGTGGGTTAACTGTGGGTGACTTACTTAAGATCGTGGTTGAGCGCTCTGGTCCGGTATCATGTGGACGCTGTTGTGCAATAGGCTTGAAAAAACGAACTTTAACGCCGTGATGTTCAAAAGCACGAACGAGTCCCAAACTGATAGAAGTTAGACCGACACCCGTGCCGATAGGAATTAACATAATGTTGCGAGACATAAAAACCTCTTTGTGACGCTTTGAAGGCGCATCTTTGATACGCCTAACTGTTTGCTGCCGGCCTATGAGCATAGGCCGGCATATTCTTTACTTGCTTAGAAGACTCATAGCGTCTTCTGCGATAACCCACTCTTCGTTAGTTGGGATTACCATAGCAATTGGGCCATTATCGGTGGTGATTTGACCTTCATTACCGAAACGTGCCGCTTTGTTACGATCGGCATCAACTTCAAAGTTAAAGATTTCCAGTAAATTAAGTACTTTCTCTCGGATAAGATCTGAGTTTTCACCGATGCCGCCAGTAAATACAAGTGCATCTAAACGGCCGAGTGGTACCGTGTAAGAAGCGATATATTTTGCGAGACGGTAGCAGAAGATCTCTAGTGCTAATGTTGCACCTTTATGGCCATTCTCATAACCCTCTTCGATGCCACGACAATCGTTGGTGAGTTCTGATATACCTAACAGACCACTTTGCTTGTTCATCAGGTTATTTACTTCATCTGCTGTGTAGCCTAGCTTATGAATTAGGTGATAGACGATAGATGGATCCATATCGCCACAACGTGTACCCATGACCAAACCTTCAAGAGGTGTTAGACCCATAGAGGTATCGACACTCTTTCCGCCTTTGATCGCTGTTACAGATGCGCCATTACCTAAGTGAGCACAGATGACATTAGTGTCAGCAGCTTCTTTGCCAAGTGCTTTAGCCGCTTCACGGCTAACAAACAGGTGGCTTGTGCCATGAGCGCCGTAACGGCGTATACCATGTTCACGGTAAAGCTTGTAAGGAAGCGCATAAATGTAAGCGTGCTCAGGCATAGATTGATGGAATGCAGTATCAAACACGGCGACCTGAGGCAGCGCTGGGAAAGAGGCCTGAGATGCACGAATACCGATTAGGTGAGCAGGGTTGTGAAGTGGTGCGAAAACTGCACTTTCTTCGATACCTTTTACTACTGTTTCGTCAATGATGACAGACTGAGTGTATTTCTCACCGCCGTGAACGATACGGTGACCGATCGCTTGGATTTTTTCGGCAATTTGTGGGTGTGCACCCAAAATGTCGTTAACGATATATTCAACAGCTTCACGATGAGCGGTAAATGCTCCTAAGCTCGCTTCCTGTTTCTTGCCATCGACTTTCCATTTGATTCGAGAGTCTTCCAGACCGAAACATTCGGCAAGACCCGAAATCTGGTCATCACCTGTAAGGGCGTCGATAATCGCAAATTTTAATGACGAGCTACCGCAGTTAAGTACCAATACCAGTTTGTTTGACATGTTTAAACCTTTTGCAATGTAGTGAGCTTAAAGCCACTGATCAACAATGACTTCATTGACAATTATTGTCGAAGTCGCTAGAAATGCTCTGATACCAGAGCTAGGAACTACCTACTAAGCAGCTACAAGGCCTTGGGGCTCTATTGCAGCTTGTGCTATGGTAAAAGCAGTATCCCAATAAATTAGGTGTAAAATTGAGCATTAAAGTTTTCAAAACTCTGGGCGAAGGTCGTCAATATATGAAGACTTGGCCTATGGTCAGACAACTTAGTTTCTACTTTCCTGAGTATCGCGTTATTCGTGCTACCCAGATAGCTGTGCCCTTGATGCCACTTCTTGCTCTGTTGGCCGCATCGAGTCAGCTCTATATTCATGGTTGGGCTTTCTTGCCCCAAGCTATCACTATCGCGCTATTTTTTATCAGCCTGCCAATTCAAGGTTTGCTCTGGCTCGGTTGGCGTGCTCGCCATCCTCTGCCGCTAACCTTGCTCGATTGGTGCGATCAGCTGACGACTAAACTAACGAGTATGGGGATCCAATGTCGTCCCTTAGGGCCGAGAGCGTGTTATCTCGACATGGCGTTAATTTTAAAGTCTGCTTTCGAGCGTTTAGATGAACATTATTGGGAAGAACTTTAATTATTATAGTTGGTGATCCTTCGACAATATTTTTATCTATACCATTTAGTAAATGGCATTGATTCCTGCATCGATAAATACCTGTTTAATCTTTTCCATGGTTTCACTGCTGGGAGGAGATATGTCGTTCAGCTCATACTCTTCGCCCATAGCTTCCCATTTGTGTTTTCCGAGTTCGTGGTAGGGTAGCAGCTCTACTTTTTCCACGTTTTTCATTGGCTTGATAAACTCGGCTAATTTTTTTGCCGACGGTAGGTCATCGGTAAAACCACCAACAACGACATAGCGTATCCAGGTTTTTTGTTGTCGCTTATGTAGATGCTCTGCAAACTGGAGAGTGCGGTGATTGCTGACCTTAGTGAGGTCGATATGCTTTTGATCGTCGATATGTTTGATGTCGAGTAGCACAAGATCTGTGTTATCGAGAAGTTCATCGATTACAGGGGTGTATTTTCTGACAAAGCCGTTAGTATCGAGACAGGTGTGAATGCCCTCTTTCTTACAGGCTTCGAAAAGAGCAGAGACAAATTCAGCTTGTAATATGGCTTCACCACCACTTGCTGTGACACCGCCACCACTGGCTTCGAGAAATGGTCGATAGCTGATAATCTGTGTCATCAACTCATCTACTTCAATTTCACGGCCACCGTGAAGGTCCCATGTATCTCTATTGTGACAGTACTGACAACGCATCAAACATCCCTGCATAAAGGTGATAAATCTTATGCCTGGACCATCTACGGTACCAAAGGATTCCAGAGAGTGGATCCGACCTTTAACTGTCATTGTGATTCCTTTTTTATAAATTGGGCTGTACTAAATTACCGTACAGCCCACTCTAATCACGTTAAATATCTACCGTTAATCTATAAAGATAGCGGGTATTACATACCTTGGGTAAAGGTACGAGTGATAACGTCTTGTTGTTGCTCTGGAGTCAATGCATTGAAGCGAACTGCATAGCCTGATACTCGAATGGTAAGCTGTGGGTACTTATCTGGGTTAACCACGGCATCTTCCAGCATTTCACGGTTCATGACGTTAACGTTAAGGTGTTGACCACCTTCGCGGCTGTCATTGTGAGCGAAGTAACCATCCATCAGCGCAGCTAAGTTAGCGCGACGTCCGTCTTCATCTTTACCTAACGCATTTGGCACGATAGAGAAAGTATATGAGATACCATCCTGAGCGTGAGCAAATGGCAGTTTAGCAACAGAAGTTAATGAAGCTACCGCACCTTTCTCATCGCGACCATGCATAGGGTTAGCACCCGGAGCAAACGGCGCTCCTGCTGGACGACCATCTGGTGTAGTACCTGTCTTCTTACCGTAAACCACGTTAGAGGTGATGGTTAGAATTGACTGAGTTGGGATCGCGTTGCGGTACATCTTCATGTTACGGATCTTAGCCATAAAGCGCTCTACAAGCTCTGTAGCTAAGTCATCGACGCGTGCATCGTTGTTACCGAATTTAGGGTAATCACCTTCGATGTCGAAATCGACAGCGATACCGTTTTCGTCACGAACTGGCTTAACTGTTGCGAACTTGATTGCTGAAAGTGAATCGGCAGCAATAGAAAGGCCGGCAATACCACAAGCCATAGTACGACGAACGTCACGATCATGAAGTGCCATTAGCGCTGCTTCATAAGAGTACTTGTCGTGCATGTAGTGGATAGAGTTAAGCGCAGTCACATATTGTGTGGCTAACCAATCCATCATGGTGTCAAGACGACCCATAACGTCATCGAAGTCTAGAACTTCTGATGTGATGGCATCGAACTTAGGACCGATTTGAGTCTTAAGCTTTTCATCAATACCGCCGTTGATAGCGTAAAGCATCGTTTTTGCGAGGTTAGCTCGAGCGCCGAAGAACTGCATGTGCTGACCGACAACCATAGGGCTAACACAACAAGCGATAGCGTAGTCATCTGACTCGAAATCAGGACGCATCAAATCATCATTTTCGTACTGGATTGAGCTAGTGTCGATAGAGACTTTTGCACAGTACTTTTTGAAAGGTAATGGCAGCTTCTCTGACCACAATACTGTGATGTTTGGCTCTGGGCTCGCACCCATGTTGTATAGAGTGTGCAAGAAACGGAAGCTAGACTTAGTCACCAAAGTACGTCCGTCAACACCCATACCTGCGATAGACTCAGTTGCCCAGATTGGGTCACCAGAGAATAACTCATCGTATTCAGGAGTACGTAGGAAACGAACCATACGTAGCTTCATCACGAAATGGTCAACCATTTCCTGAGCTTGAACTTCAGTTAGTGTGCCGTTTTTAAGGTCACGTTCGATGAAGATATCGAGGAAGCTTGAAGTACGACCAAGAGACATGGCTGCGCCATTTTGGCTCTTAACAGCGGCTAAGTAACCGAAGTAAGTCCACTGAATCGCTTCTTGTGCATTAGTCGCAGGCTTAGAGATGTCGAAACCATAGCTGGCTGCCATCTGCTTCATCTGGCCAAGTGCACGATGTTGTTCTGCAATCTCTTCACGAAGTTGCATAGTTGAAGACAAGTCTTCACCGGTTTCGAAACCAGGTTGAAGTGAGCCAAACTGAGCAAACTTATCGGCCATCAGGTAATCGATACCATAAAGTGCGATACGACGGTAATCACCAATGATACGACCACGGCCATAAGCATCAGGCAAACCAGTTAGTACACCAGACTTACGACAACGCATGATTTCAGGTGTGTAGATATCGAATACACCTTGGTTATGAGTCTTACGTAGTTCTGAATAGACGTACTTAACATCAGCGTCCAGTTCACGGCCGTAGGCTTTACAAGAACCTTCAACCATACGAATGCCGCCATTAGGAAGCATGGCGCGTTTTAGTGGCGCTTCGGTTTGTAAGCCGACGATAGTTTCAAGCTCTTGCTCGATGTAACCCGCTTCGTGTGAGGTAATTGTTGATACTTTCTTAGTATCGAAATCAACAGGCGCGTGAGTGCTGTTTTCCTGTTTGATCCCTACCATCACCTTATCCCAAAGTTGGGTGGTTGCTGGAGTAGCTTCGGCTAGGAATGCTTCATCACCCTCATATGGGGTGTAGTTGGCTTGAATAAAGTCACGAACGTTGACTTCAGTTTTCCAATCGCCAGAAGCGAAACCTGCCCATGCATTGGCAAACTGTTCAGTTTTTTCGGTCATCGTACAAATACCTTCTCGTTGAGATAGAGGTTATTGGTTATCGACTTTAAAGCTTTGAAAGCAAGGGTAGCGATATACCAATAGCTAAGTCTTAAAAAAAGCTCCCTCATGGTGTCGCCCTGATGATGGGAACTGTTTCCCGAAGTTTTAATTTCGGAAGAATCTGTTGTTTGGTAACCGATAAGATGACACTCATCATTAATAATAAATTTCGGTTACCAGATAATTGGTAAGACCAATTAACCAGGCTGATATTAACATATGCAAACATTCGCCGCATCTTAAATAGGGCGAGTTCTGGTCAGTTAATTCAAAAAGTGTTAGCTAGCCAGCAGTTTTTGCTCAAATTAGTGTTTGCATACAGAGTAAATGTCAGTTATTTAGCTCGTCACTAAGTAAACCAATCCTGTTAACTCGCCTGAAAATTAGGTTTTTGCCCCTTGTCAGTGCGGTTCAGGAGGTGAATTGGTAAAGACTTTTTAGATATGCATGTCTAAGTAACGAACATTTATCGTCGTTATCACTAAAACTGATATTAATTATAGAAGAGAATGGCGAGGAGTGAGGGAGCTCATCCTCGCCCGAACGAATTATAGGAAAGCAGGGATTCCTTTAATCATACCTACTGCAAGCATCGCGATAAGACAGATTGTGAAGGCAAGGCCCGGGATGATTAAGCGGTCGGCTAACGAGAGGGTTTTGGCTCTCTCTTTATCACCAATAAGACCGTTATTGTCCAATAACATGGTCAATGCCCAAGCAAGAACCGGGTTGGCAACAAATGCGGCAAAGATACAGATACCAGCCGCTTGGCTGTTCTGAGTGTCTTTAACCATCTGCATACCAGCTTCAAGCAGCGGTAGGAAAACACCAACCAAAAGGGCGATAGACATAACCGGGCGCCATACAGTGACATCCATTGGGTAGCCGACTACAGCAACAATAATACATAATAAACCGAGTAAGATAGCGCCAGCCGGAATAGGACGTTTGGCAATCGCCGCTGGGATCATGTAAGTACCCCATGAAGAGGTGATGTTACCGCCACCTACCGCTGTACCAACAATTTGACGCAGTGAACAGGTTGTCATAGTGTCATCGACATCCATCAGTACTTTGTCAGTGCCTTTAGGGTAGTTAAGCTCCTGGAAAATTCGATGTCCAAGGAAGTCCGGAGACCACATCGCCACGGCTAGAATGGCAAATGGCAATGATGCAATAAAGTGAGCCATATTAGGCAAACCAAGTTGCCAGCCTTGTTCAGTCGAACCCCACCAGTAAACCGGGTTAAGGTTAGGGATACCAGGTTCGGTCACAAATTGTAGATCCAGTCCCGCTCCCAGGCCAAATGCAAGCGCAATAGCGGCAATCGAACACAAAGGAATTGCCAACCAACGTTTACCTACTTTTGCAAGGTAAGCATAAAGAATGACATTAACGAGTAGAATAAAGAATGCGACATACCCCAAGCTGTAATCGAGTGCATGTTTAGATTGCAAACCTCCAGCCCAGTCAAATAGAGAGGTTATCTGACTCTTGGCGCCCATAAAGCCCAAGAAGACCAGCAAACCGCCTGCTACTCCGCTACTGGTCAGGTTCACCAGTCGGGAGCCCCCTTTAACGTAACTGAGCAGGAGTCCAAAGATACCCAACAAAATGGCTAAAGCCAGCGGATGAGCTCCGGCGAGTGCAATAGCACCGATAAGTGGGATCATCGGGCCGTGGTTACCGGCTAAGTTAGCTCTGGGGTTGATAAACCCCGAACTGATGATGCAGAACAGTAGTGCAGGGATCAGCATTTCGACTCGTACAACCTGAATCGCAAATTCTGCACCCAGATTGATGTGGTCCCATTTTTCGGTAAGGCCGGCCGCCCAGGCAGCCATTACAGCCGAATACATCACGGTAATGCCGATGGTACCGGCAATAGCAGGTACCAGATCTTCCCATTCAAAACGGAAATCTCGTCCCGGAAGGTTTAATCCCCAGCGTCTGGGTTTCATAATCTTTAGTTCGTGGTCCAGATACTCTTCACGAGTTTCAAACTCGGAGGCTGGGCGATGAAGCTCTTTATAGGTCTGATTTGAGGCTTCTGTTTCTTCGTTTTTCACTGTTTCTGACATAGTTTCTCATTCTCCGAGAAGAACATAGTGATTCATCTGATGTGATGACAACTTTGAGTGATCCTTGAGAGTGAACTTAAGCGGTCTGATTAAGTGTAGTTGACTTATCGACATAGTTAACTCATCTGCAATGTCAGATAAACACGAATGGCCCTCGAATTTATCTTCCTTACAGTTATAGTCCCTTACAAACATGTTAAATTGGTAAGACCAATTTACCTCATAGATATTAACACACCTATTCTGGGTCATCATTAAGTATCAATAATCTTGAATCAGTCGATTAGGCTAATTGGGAGCCACTTAACAACTTATATAGTGATCGCTAAATAATCATCGTATAGGCATGCATATTGCTTATTGCGGCCTCACACAGGGCTTAAGTATGTGAAGTTAGCTGTTTTAGCTGATTTTTCTTGCGCCAGCTCACCGCTTGGGGTTCAAGTGTGAGTTTGGGTGGGGTAAATTGCTGGTAAATTGTGATCCGGATCTTGTTTGTGTGTTTTTTCATATTGAAAAACGCCTTAAAAACACAATTTTTCAATAGCTTACTATCTACTCGATTTTTCCATCAAAACAACTTATAACCTATCGAATGAGCATATTTCTGGCGATGTTATAGCTTGAATGTGAACCTACAGTCTTCTCCAGCCAAAAAAATGGGCCGCCAAACCACTTTCGGCTCTTGCCTTAAAAAGCCTTAATAAACAGTCTGTTGCCCTGGCATTTATTATGGTCATATCATTAACAAATTGAAACATTTAGAACGAAGTATCAATTTTGCTGATGCTTATCATCATAATTATCAGATTTTATTCTCTCCTCGTTCACGTTACCGTTTTAGCCCTACATAGAAGGTTAAAGAATTAACAGGAGAGATTTATGCCAGTTAGGAAGTACCACTCAAGGATATTTACACGGGAAGGTGTGTAAATGACGTCTCAACAAAAAGTAAGCGCGCTCCCTCTTGTGACACCCAATGGTGTAGAGAATAAGAAGCCAATGCTATCTCTCTACCAGCAGGCAGAGGCATATGGCCAGTCAAAAGTGGTCAAAGCGGTCTGGCAGTCGTTTGGGTTAGCCGCCTTTGCTGGTGCATTCATCGCTTTAGCCTTCGTTTTCTATATCACAGTGACTACGGGCAGCAGCACCAGTCCTTGGGGAATGGTTCGCCTGGTCGGCGGCTTAGCGTTTAGCCTGGGCTTAATGCTTGTGGTGATCTGTGGTGGTGAACTTTTTACCAGCACAGTACTGAGCAGTGTGGCGTGGGCACAAAAGCAAGTGTCAACCCGAGAGTTGCTTAAATGTTGGCTGAGAGTCTATCTGGGGAATCTATTGGGTGCCCTGTTGATGCTGGCACTCATTATGTCGGCACGCATGTATGAGCTCGATGGAGGCCAATGGGGCTTGAATGCACTGAACATAGCGCAACATAAATTACATCACGGTTGGTTTCAGGCTTTTGTGCTGGGAGTGCTTTGTAACATGTTGGTTTGTTTAGGGGTTTGGATGACATTTGCCGGTCGTGATGCTCTGACGAAAGCCATACTACTTATGCTACCTGTGGCGATGTTTGTCAGCAGTGGTTTCGAACATAGTATCGCCAACTTGTTTATGGTGCCGCTTGGGATCTCGATCCAACATTTAGCCTCCCCCGAGTTCTTCACTTCATTGGGGGTCACGGCTGCACAATATTCTGATTTAACGCTCAAACATTTTATTTTTAACAACCTCATTCCCGTGACATTAGGAAATATTGTCGGGGGAGGGGCGTTTGTTGGTTTAGGTTATTGGATGATTGAACATGCCGCTAAACCTGAACAACAACCTCTTGCCAAATGTCTTACACAACTTAATAGCCCTACACACCTATATTCCGTTTCAAGTTCTGGAGAGCAGCCAAAAATGCCAAAAACAATTCAAAAATTACGTGTTCAAGATCTGATGGATCCTAAACCTATGACAATCTCACCTGACTTATCTGTTTATGCAGGTTTAAAGCAGCTTACCGATGAAAATAGTCGCAATGCGGCGGTATTAGATGATAAACAGCGCCTTCTTGGGTTTGTGTCGCAGCAGGATCTACTTCGCCGTCTTTGGTCTGAAGAGTTTGCCAGAGGTGTGTCTGATAAGGTGAGTGATCTGATGCAGACGGAAGTGTTAACGGTATCGCCTCAGGATTCAGTTTCTGAGTTGATTGAGTTGATGGTGGTCGATCGCAGTAAGCTTTTCCCTGTTAACGACAGCGGTATTTTAATGGGTAACACCTACAAGAGTTATGAAGAGCGCCTGCGCTACGCCTCCGCCAGTAAGCCCAGTGTATTCCCGGTAGTAGATAAGGGAGTGCTTTGTGGGGTTATTACACGTGAAGCGATTGCACAGAAGGTGTGTGATATCTATAAGATGTAATGTAACATCTCTCTGGAACGAAGGGCTGCCTATTTGATATGGGCGGCCCTTTTTAGCTTTGACTTCTAATTTTAACCCTGATTTCTAATTTGTCGGCTGCGGCTCAAGCGACGAGCCTCGGTAATAATGCAATCACGTAACGGGTTCTCGCCTGAGTCGTTGCGCCAGACGAAGGAGAGGTGGCGCTGCATATTCAATTGGGGCGTCGAAAGAATAACTAACTCCCCGTTAGCCACATCCTTCTCAACATCGAGGAAGGGGAGGCTACTGAGATATAAGCCATTTTTAACCAGCGCCTTCAACAAAGGAACATGTTCATATTCCTTCCATACCGTTAGTTTTTCGATGACACCATGAATGGCGCCCTCAAATATTCGTCGTGTGCCGGCACCTTGTTCGCGTAATACCCACTTTGCCTGCTCAAGTTGAGACAGACTCGTGCTTTCATATTTTGCATAAGGGTGGTGAGGCGATGCGATAATGACGAGATGATCATCTATCCACTGCTCCTGATGCAGGCGGCTGTCATCATTACGACCCTCGATGATCCCTAAGTCGAACTCATAATTTAACAGGCCTTCGACGACATTTTCGGTATTCTCTACCGTTAAATCTATTCGAAGTTCCGGGAAATCCGTATCAATTCTACTGATGAGTTCTGGTAAAAGGTGCTCTGCTGCCGTTTGACTCGAACATAATCGGAATCGACCGCTTATAAGGTGTTGTTCGTGAAGGCCTAATTCGATTTGTTGTGCGTCTTGAAGTAAACGCCTCGCCTTAGGGCGCAGCCAGTTACCCCAGTGGCTCAATGTCAGTCGATTTCCCTGGCGGATGAAAAGTGGTCGCCCGAGCAAATTTTCCAACTGTCCTAGAGACATACTCACGGCAGACTGTGTCATCGATAGTTTTCTTGCGGCTGCACTAACGCTCTCTAGGCTGGCTACGGCATCAAAAACGCTGATTTGCTTGAGTGAATACTTCATCTGCTGAGTTGGCTTCCCTATATGAAATTTATATAAAATGAAACTATCAATAAAATTGATATTGTTGAGTTTTGATTTTATAGCCTGTTTCCTGGCTTAACAAGCAAACTCGATATCGGAAATACAGAAGTTAGAGAGGGTTCACTCTTTTTCGACTTGTGAGTGGCAAATGAAGGCTGAAGATTAAATTTATCTTAATTTTTCCAGAGCTTATCGATAAAAATAAAATTTAAATAATAGGATGAATATGGCTAAACATAGGTATTGGTTTTTCCGATAGTGAGTGTTCACTGAAAAGCCTGATGTTAAAAATGTCATAAAATAGCTGATGTGATCAGAGTAGAAGTTTGACTGGTTAATATAGTGTTGATTCTCTTGAGGGCACAGTTGACTTAATTTCACCAAAACGGGTCACTTTGTCTGGCCCCTCTTTTCATCGCTGTAATTCATGTAGGAGCTTGTCTCAAATACGATGAATAAGACTGGCCTGAATATCCTGTTTTGACTAGAATCATCCGTCTCTTTTATTTCCTGTTTTTATTATGTTTTCACTTCCAAAAATGGCGTTAATCTTAACCTTTATCTACTTCAGTCTATGGTGCGCAGGCCCGCTGTTATTTGACAGTCACACGCTTTGGTATGGTGTACCTATTTGGTTCTGGCTTTCTTGTATCGGTGCGCCCTTGATGCTGATCTCCTTACTCATACACCTGGTAGGCAGAATTGATGATTAATCTATTGCCGGTATTCATCTATCTTATCTTGAGTCTCATCGTCACTCGTTGGTGGAGCGCTGCAGGTGCTAACGCCCCAGGCTCTCTTTATCAGGATAAAGCGAAACGATTTTTTATCGGGGGGCAGTTTCTCAATGGCCCCATGTTAGCGCTCACCTTAGTGGCCACTTATACTAGTGCCAGCTCATTTATCGGAGGTCCGGGAGCCGCCTATAAGATGGGGCTAGGCTGGGTGTGGTTAGCCCTTATCCAGGTCCCGGTTGCGATACTGACCTTGGGCGTGCTTGGGCCTAAGTTTTTAAGTCAGCGAAAAAAGCATCATTCGACATTAATTGAATGGCTCGATGACCGTTATCAGAATCGATGGCTAAGTTTGCTGGCCATAATGAGTCTGGTTATAGGCTTTGTGGCGATGATCTCGGTGCAGTTTATTGGTGGCGCCAGAATGTTTTCAGGGGTCAGTGGTATCAGTTATGAGCTGGGGTTGGCTTTATTCGTTATCACGGTACTGGCTTATACCTTGACGGGGGGCTTCAGGGCCGTAGTTATCACAGATGCGCTTCAGGGGATGGTCATGTTGCTTGGTTTGATCGTGTTGCTGGCGGTTGTATTGAGCCAGGGCTCACTACCTGAATTGATGGGTGAGGTGAGTAAACTGTCCCCTGACATGCTGAGCCCCCATGGCGTTAATGATTACCTTGGTTGGCCCATGATGTTGTCATTCTGGGTGCTTATCTGTTTTGGTACCATGGGCTTACCTCATACACTGGTGCGTTTGTTGGCGGTAAAAGACAAGGCCTCACTTAAGAGAGGCATGGTGTGGGGGACGATAATCTGTTTTCTGATGACATTAATTCCTCATGTTTGTGGCGTATTGGGTAGGGCGATTTATCCTGATTTAGCCGTGCCGGATGAGATCATGCCAACATTGATTTCGGGGTTAATGCATCCGTTCTGGGCAAGCGTGCTTCTGGCCGCCCCTATCGCCGCCGTCATGTCTTCGGTGGACTCTATGTTACTCCAGTCAGCTGTGAGTCTGGTAAGGGATGGGGCTGTCAGGAGGAGCCCTGAAATGACGCCCGCGAAACAAGTTTTGTTAACGCGCGTCGCAATGTTGATTATCACGGCCATTGCCACCTACTGGGCTATCGAGCCGCCACAGATGATTGTTTGGATCAATTTGGCTGCATTCGGCGCGCTGCAGGCGGTTTTTCTCTGGCCAATTATTGCCGGCCTTTTTTTTAAGGAATTAGAAGGTCATACCGCACTCTTGTCTATGGTTACTGGTTTAATCAGTTACTTAGCTTTGCAGTTTAATCCTCAGTTTATGTGGGGGATCCATCCTATTGTCCCGGCTTTATCGCTATCTCTTGCGATTATGATAGTGTCACATTTTTCAACAATGCTGATCCGCCGTAAGCCCGATGTGGAAACGGTAAAATAATACCAAGCGGTATAGCGCTCTTTTTTCTCAGTCCCCTTGCCTGTGGGTACCAGGGGATTTTTCATCCTTTCTATTTCAGTACTCCTACATTCAGTACTCCGATGTCGCGCCTTGTCGGGGCAGCATCAGCGCTGGTAAATTGCTCGCGTTAGGCTGTGAACCCACAGCGAATTAGTTTATATTTGCGGCCATATAAAAATAAAAATGGGCTCACCATGGACAAAACTGCTTCAACAAGTCCTCAAGACAAGACTTTCACCGACGCTAGTCGTTGGCAGATGCCGGATACACTGGTCATTATCTTTTTTGTGGCACTGGCTGCCGCGCTGCTCACCTATATTGTCCCGACGGGCTCGTTTCAAACGCAGGATGTCAGCTATATCGCAGATGGCGTAGAGAAAAGCCGCAGTGTTATCGATCCAAGCTCTTTTTCATATGCGTTAAATGATGCAGGCGAGCCTAAGCTGGCACCGGTTGCTCTGTTTGAAGGCGGAGGAGGAGCGGGATTCTTTAACTTTGCCTTCGAGGGATTAGTGTCTGGCTCTAAGTGGGGCAGTGCCATCGGCGTTATCATGTTTATGCTAGTGATCGGTGGCTCTTTCGGCGTTGTGATGGCAACAGGCACCATAGATAACGGTATCCTGAGGCTTATCGATAAAACCCGCGGCAATGAGATGTTGTTTATTCCGGTGATATTTATCCTTTTCTCACTCGGTGGTGCCGTGTTTGGTATGGGAGAGGAAGCTATCGCATTTGCTATTATCATCTGTCCCTTGATGATACGGCTGGGATACGACAGTATCACCACTGTGATGGTCACCTATGTCGCGACTCAGGTCGGTTTTGCGAGCTCCTGGATGAACCCTTTTAGTGTCGCGATTGCTCAGGGGATCGCAGGTGTGCCGGTACTTTCTGGTTCGGGAATGAGAGTCATAATGTGGGCCGGGTTTACCCTGATGGGTCTGATGTTTACCATGCGTTATGCCAACAGGATCAGGCTTACTCCCGAACGTTCCTATAGTTATCTCAGCGATGCCTTTTTTCGGGAAAACCAGAGTAAAGCCAGTTTAGATAGCCGCTTTAATCTGGGTGACATTTTAGTGCTATTCACCATAGTCGCTACCGTTGCCTGGGTTATCTGGGGCGTAATAACTCAAGCCTGGTTTATTCCTGAAATTGCCAGTCAGTTTTTTACCATGGGTATCGTGATTGGTGTCATAGGGGTCTTGTTTAGGCTCAATGGCTTGACGGTTAATCAGGTGGCGGTGAGCTTCAAGCAGGGCGCTGCGACTATGCTTGAGCCTGCAGTGCTAGTTGGCTGTGCATCGGGAATATTGATTTTGCTCGGAGGCGGTGGCCCGAGTGAAGACAGCGTGCTTAATACGATTTTAAACAGTGCGGGTAATGTTATCGGTCATCTGCCAGATGCGCTGTCAGCCTGGTTTATGTTGTTATTCCAATCTGTGTTCAACTTCTTCGTGACCTCAGGCTCGGGCCAGGCAGCGCTGACCATGCCCTTGATGGCACCTCTTGCCGATATCGTCGGCGTGACAAGACAGGTCGCCGTGTTGGCATTTCAATTAGGAGATGGCTTTACCAATGTACTGGTCCCGACATCGGCGTCATTAATGGCCACCTTAGGTGTTTGCCGGGTCGATTGGGGAGATTGGCTTAAGTTTATCTGGCGGTTCATGCTAGCACTGTTTGTCGTATCCAGTGTGGTGGTTGTGGGCGCGCACTATCTTGGATTTAGTTAATTAAATCTGACAGCCCTAAGCTTCAATATACCTCTAAAAAAACGGCATCTTGTGATGCCGTTTTTTATTATACCAATCAGTATAAATATGTGATCGCTCAGCGAGAGTTTAGCGCTTCTGAGGCAAGGCCATAAATTGCTCCTGCATAAATGGCATTTGCAACATCCATGTTGCTCGCAGCGAGTGAAGAACATAGTTGTTCTACGTTTAAGCTCGTTAACGCAGCTTCAGAAACGCTAAAACTCGCCTTTCAGGAGTCTTTTTCGCTGTCTACTTCATCAAAGAATAGCTTCACAAGGGAGCACCATTGCATCATCTATTCGCCATGAATTAGTTTGCCAAAAAAACTCTGAGTAGATCACTTTCTTATACTGATTGGTATTCCAGGGACACACAGGAACGAAAGCCAGCTTATCTATAATGAAGAGTCTCTTTATTCTGTTAAGGCTAGTACTCGACCATAAGTGTTGAAAAGTATAGATTTTAAATGAGATTGTTTTGAGGGCGGTTGTGATGAGTTGCAGTCACTGCAGCTTGTGGTTGGAGCATCTTGGTCTATTTGCTGCTTAGTCCATTTTACATGCGCAAGATAAGAGCTGGGTTTGTAATTGGAATGTGGTGATTTGTTATCTCGTCCGGGAAAAGCATCTCTTATCGTGGATACAATAAGATAAAAAAAAGCCCAGGAAATCCTGGGCTTTTGTTATTTATATCAGTTTAGAATCTTTGAGTGTAAGACGCAGTGTAAGTACGTCCATATAGATTATAAAGTGAAGAATCATAATCTAAATCAGAATCTAATACAGGGTCTTCATTAGTGATGTTACGAACACCGAAGGTAAATTTACCATTCCAAGAAGCCATGTAGGTGTAGTTAGCGTCAAATGTAGTTTGTGACGGAAGGCTACCTTGTTGCTCATAGGTGTTTGGATCGGTTTTCTCAGCTTGACCATCAATATATTGAGTTAACAGTGAAGCTGAATGATCGCCATAAGACCAGTCAATGACCCAAGTGAAACGATATTCAGGCATACCATTACGGCCAACTTTGTTGTTAACCGGACCATCGAAGTACTCTTCATCATCGTATGAGATAACGTAAGTCAGATCGAAAGTAGAACCGAAGTCACCAGCAGCAGTCTCAAGACCTGAGTATGTCAGGTTGAAGTCAATACCCGATGTATCGAAGCCCGTACCATTCGCTTGTGGTGTAGTGGCTGATAAAAGCTTACCATTTGGATCATCACCAACACGCTTGATGTCACCCAGGGCTAAGTTGCCATAACCTACTTTTTTCTCTTCTTTCAGTAAAGATTCGAGTGAGACAAACTTGATTACATCATCGATGCTTAGGTTGTAGTACTCGATTTTTGAACTGAAGTTATCTGTAATATTCCAGATAGCGCCAAGATTATAGAAATCTGAAGTTTCAGGTTGTAGGTCTTTGTTTGCAGTACGCGTCACGTCATACTGTTTAGCTTTACAATCAGCAACGGCAGTTCCCTGCTGTTCACAGTAGTGATAATCCGTCGCGGTATCGGCACTGAATGAATCAGCTGCATACAAGTTTGATAATGATGGAGCTCGGAAACCCTGACCCCAAGATGCACGTAAAACGACATCTTCAATTAATTGATAACGCAGAGCAACTTTTGGTGTCGTTGCAGAGCCGAAATCTGAATAATCATCAAAACGGAAAGCAAGGTTAAGCTCTAAATCTTCTGTTACAGGGATAATACTTTCACCGAATACGGCGAATACATCACGGTCACCAGATGAACCGTTACCAGATGAACCGATAACTTCACCAGCAGCAGACTCAGCATCAACGTTCGCTTCGTACTTGTAATTACTAAATTCAGTACCAAAATACCAGCCTACAAGGCCTGCAGGAAGATCGATAGCTTCGAAGTTAACGCCAGCATTTACACTTTGGAACTCCATTGTGTCTTGCTTTAGCGTGTCGTGGCTGATTGCAGCGACGACGTCAGCGCTATTACCTTCAGGTCCGAAGTTGAAGTCACCGCTCTTAACAAGTGCTTCAACTGTTGGGCGGTGGATGTAGCCCTTACCGAAGTTGCTGTTTTCCGCAAGGTTATAATGGTAGGTGAAATCCCAACCAAAATCATCATGCTCACCGACTAATCCAACTTGGATATCTGTGCTGTAATCAACGGTTTTAGAGTCGCGGGTTCCGACGTCTGTAAAGCGGTAGTAAACACGACCGGCATTTTCGTTCTTGCTTGTACCAGTATTAACACCGTTCTCGTAGTTCTGAATGTCAACCTGACCAGCATCTACATTAAACCAACCTGCAGCTGGTGCATAACGACCAAATGTCTCGTTACGTGAAAATAAGCCTTGACCTTCAAACATGATCTCATCTGAAATTTCATAATCAGCAGTCACATAACCGGCTGTATACTTTCTTGCTGCGTGATCTGCGGCTTCTGATGTGTAGTCATAACCACAGATGTAATCGCCGTCACCATAATCATATACATGACCACCACCAACCATCTTGTCATTTTTACAAGCGGCCATAGGGCTGAATTGACCAGCTGTCATGTCAAGGAAGTTACGTGCGTAAGCCGACACACCTGTCGTATCGTCGTACTTATCAGCCATGATGTTGGTTGAGCTTGAGAACCAACGATCTCTCTGGTAGATAATTTCACGATTCTGATGTTCAAATGAGAACGTCAGGCTACCTTTGTCGCTGCTAGTTCCGCCAATGATGTGAGTTTTCCACTCTTCGCCACCATCTTGCTCTGGGCTACTAGCTGTACCTGAAACTTCCAATCCTTCAAAATCTTTCTTAAGGATGATGTTTACTACACCAGCAACGGCATCTGAACCGTAGACAGCAGATGCACCATCAGAAAGCACTTCGATACGCTCGATAGCTGCTGTTGGAATGGTGTTAAGGTTTACTGCGGTGCCGCCCATAGTTGGCGAACCAGGCATACGCTTACCGTTGAGAAGAACTAATGTACGGTCAGCACCGGCTCCACGAAGAGAGATATTAGACTGACTCTGCCATGAGCTACCTGATGATTCTGAATAAGAACCGAAAGTATTTAAATTGCTGCGACGTAATACATCGGCAACGGACATCTCACCCGTTTTTTCCATATCTGCAGCACTGATTGTTGTTACAGGAGAAGAACCTTCCATATCGGTACGCTTAATACGTGAACCTGTAACTTGAATACGCTCTACTTTTTCATCATCACTTGCGGCATATACTGCTGGTGCACTTAATGCGGCAGTAGCTGCCCCAGTAATTAATGCAAAACGTACAGCTTTAGCCAATTTAGAATTCGGCAACATTTTGTTTTCTCCCTGACACTTACATCGGTTTTTAATTATTAGATGTTCAATTGTTTATTTTTATTTAGCAGATACTGTAATAGTTTTTACACATGTTAATAACTATTGAAAAGTATTGCTAAGGGAGAGATATAAGCACACAAAACTAACATCTGCAATAATGGGGATACACTTCAAATTGAGATGTTGCAAACCAGTAATGCAACAATGAGCCCTATGGCTGTTAACATTTCTCGTGTTTAAAAAAGGTTAATCAAGTGCTTAGGCTGTTATCTTGCCTGTGCAAGGCAACTGTATGTCTAAATTATATTGTTTACGTTGATTTACAAAAGATGAGGTTGTTAATTTACAGTGTTTTATTAACAATTCAGTTAACAAATAAATTTAAAATAAATGCTTCAATGAAACAAATGCGCGTTATTTGTGAAGTGGATCGTGCTTTGTATTTAAAAGTGCATTTTCTTTGTTGGTTGATATGTAAGCTATTAAATAGCTGTTTACAATTTAAATGGATGCTTAATCAACTCAAATGCTACTAGTTTGTTTCCTTAATGTGTCGTTTTACGTGTATTAAGATTTTAACTTCATGGGTCTATAATGGGACAGGTAACGATACGCCACATATAAGACAACAGCCGTTGATATAACTAATTCACCTTTTGCTGCTTGCCCGATTAAATCTGTCAATTGATTTTCACCGAAACTTTGGATTAACCAATGGCCCGCTTTAATCAAGGCGGTTGCGCCAATGACCATCGGGAAGGTAAAGGCTGCATATCCAGGTGAGAAAGGGAGTCTCATCAGATGAAAGAAGGCCAGATAGACCACGCTGGTCATCAACACCGCAATACTCAGTAACAGTGAGACGATAACGATTGATGGATTACTGTTTATGGTTAAGTAGCCGGCTAAGGATAAGCTGGCTGGTGCCGCCATTATTGCTATTGTCGGTTTGGCAGCGTCGCTGATTGGTGCACAAAAGATGAGTCTGTATAACATAATTGGCAGCATGATGAGGTAACAGAGCATGCCGAAGTTGAGTGTTGCGTTTGCGACCCACTCATATTGATTCCCGGGAAAACTAACCGCAGCGACTATGATACCGATAGGGGGGACAAACCAGCTCGGTACCATGTGCTCCAGCTTGAAATCTATGGCCCGGTAGAAGATGAACATTCCTAAGAACAGAATATGGACCATGATAGCGAATAGCCACAAATAGCGTCCCTGCGCTGGCAGGTAGTGTCCCAGTGAATTTGATACAACCATCAGTCCCATGGCAAATGTTGGGATCACGCTTCCCACTACCGGATGTGACAGCTCATCTTTGAATATCTTTGGGTGAGTCACAAATTTTACCACCAGAGACATGAGTAACACCGCAGCTACGATGGCACCGATAAGCTGTCCGCGACCATCTATACTGGGCAGCATGCTGTCCCATGCCCAGCCTAGACTGGCTATAGCCAGAGCCAGACCTGCCATGGGTGTTGGCAGACGAGATACGTGATTTGAGAGTTTGGTTATAGTGGCTTTCATCCTATTCCCCTTAAAGTGTGTTTATGCACTTATGTTAAGGGGATAAGATGGTTAAGAAAATTTGATTTTGTTTAATCTAATCGTAAATATATCTTAATTGTGTTTGCTAGTCTTATTAAGGCTTTAATTTACAGCGCAGCAGAGTATGACCTAGCCCTATGTCGTCGATATCTTCGTCTACAAATAGGCCTGCCTGTGAGATAAGGCTTAGCATATCTTTTGAGTGATACATTCGGCTATTCCCATTAGCCATAGCAGTAAAGTAGATGGAAGTTGCATTGACGCAGAATGCGCCGGCTTCGAAGGGCTGACGGTCCCAGTAGGTTTCTAAGATGCACAGTTCGCTATTGGCGGTCATGCTTAGCGCAGTACGTTTGAGGATGCTTAAGATCTGAATTTTAGAGAAACAATCTAAGAACTGGCTCATCCAATAGAGCTCGCCAGAATCGCAAAATGCCTGCTCTTCATCGAGCAAATCACATTGGTAGCCCTCTACTCTGTCTCCTACACCTTTGTCATGTGCATTCTGTAGTGCGACTTTTAGTTGGCCGGGGAGGTCCATAATCGTTACGTAAACATTCGGGTCATAGTTTGTGCAGGCTAATGCCCACTTGCCGGTATTACCGCCGACATCGACAATATGTTTAGGTTGGCTCTTAAAAATAAGCGGTAATAGTTGGCCAAAAGCATGATCTGAGTAATAGTGATCAAACTCAAACCAACTCTTCTTAACCTGCTCCGGTAGCTCGCTTAGTGTCGGATAGATGGTTTCCCAATCGCCAAATACCTTGAGTCCATTAGGTTTACCTTCCTTCAATGACGACTCGAGTTCAAATAGCCCTTCATAACAGACATCATGGACGAAGTTTAAGTTGACCTTCGCCATATCATCTTGCAGCAGAAAATGGCCAATCTTATCTAATATGAAATGAGTGTCATTTTGCCAGATTAATCTCATACTAAGTCCCATATCCAATAACACGCTGCAGGCGTATTCAGATAGCTGACTTCTCTCTACTATAGCCTCGAGTGAGCAGCCCTCTTCGCCGGTCTCATCGATGTGAGCAAGTATGCCAAATTTAAGTAAACAGCGGGCAACTTGAAAGCTGATTGGAGCGAAGGCAATCTTTTGTGCTTCAAACTTTGCATCGAAGGCGGTGACATCTAGCGGGGATTGATAAAAAGGCATATTTGTTTTGAGCTCGTTCTAGGTAATTAATTGAGGATATCCAGATTGTTGAAAACGCCATCAGGATGAGAAGTTTAGTGGTGAACATGGGACTCATATACGGTGTTTACTCTGCCACGATTAATCTCGAAAGAGCTCGGTTATAGCAAGAGCCTGATCAAACTCTGTAACAACTGGAATTGCGAGATAAGATAGCATGATGAAATAAAATAGTAGCTGGATTTGCAATGAAACAGGGGGAATTTTTCAAACTTGTGAACCGTTAGCGGATTTCACAAATGGTCTCTATTTTCAAGGATGAAAATTATAGTGACCTGTTCGCAAAATGATGACTCCGTTTCGATAGTGTTTATCAATGTACATGAGCTGAATTACACCAGCCGTTCATGCCCTTGTTTATTGCTTATAGATGCCTCGATGTTGATCATCTGCTTCTTTTAGCGTGTGAGAACTATTTATGGGATGGTTAAGGTCACACCAGCCGTTCATGCCCTTGTTTATTGCTTATAGGTGCCTCGGTGTTGATCATCTGTTTCTTTTAGCGTGTGAGAACTATTTATGGGATGGTTAAGGTCACACCAGCCGTTCATGCCCTTGTTTATGCTTATAGATGCCTCGGTGTTGATCATCTATTTCTTTTAGCGTGTGAGAACTATTTATGGGATGATTAAGGTTACACCAGCCGTTCATGCCCTTGTTTATACATAGCCCTGAGTTGGTCATCGATGGCTCTGAGTACATCTGAGCGGGTGATAACACCAATGAGTTGATCATTGTCGTCAATAACCGGAAATATTTTTGGCTTGGCACTAGTCATGAGCTGGGCTAAATCAAACACGGAGCCTTCCGGGCGTGCGGTAAGTGGTTCACTACGCATAGCATCACTCACCGTATAATGGTTTTCATTGAGGTAGGTGGCTTCCAGCATTTTAATCAGGCAATCCTGCTCAGATATAAAACCTATCACATGTTTGTTTTCATCTATAACGGGCCCGCCAATCTGACCTGCATGTAAAAACAGTTCAACAGCTTGCGCAATAGGCATGTTGGCGGTAAAAATAACAGGACGCCTGCTCATGTAATCTGCAATTTTTATCGATTCCATATTCTGCTCCTTAAGACGAATAACCGCTCTTGTCTATTTGACTGCCTACTTCTGCGATGAATGGCCTCACAAGGGAACAACCATTCCATCATCTATCCGCCTTGAATTAGTTGCCAAAAAATACGCTGAGTAGATCACTTTCTTATACTGATTGGTATTAGATATTGATGTGACTCATTTAGTTATCAGGACTTCATATATAAGGTTAGACGGAAATTTATTCATTTGTTGGATGAAAAATGAAAACTAATGAAATCAAAAGACATATTTATGGATATAATAGTGTTGCTTAATGTTAAGTTTTGTTAGAAAACTTGTGGCTTCTCGGGGGAGAAACCACAAGTAATCGCAATCAGCGGAAGGATTAATTATGACGCACCCATTGATCTATGTTGGACGGCAGACGAGCCGAAGTGATGGAGAAGCCAGAAGGCTAGTCATACTTGAAGCGACGTTAAGGTTGATAGTGAGAGATGGGATCCGTGGTGTTCGGCATCGTGCTGTGGCCAAGGAGGCCGATGTACCTCTGGCGTCGACGACTTACTACTTTAAAGATATTAAAGATCTGATCAGTGATTCGTTAACCTATTTTGCTGAAAAAACATTATGGATGAATGAGGAGCTTGAAAATCGCAGTTTTGAGTTGCTTAAGGAGCTCGATGGACTGTCTAAAGAGGAAAAGAATAATGAGTTGTTGGTTGCCAATTTGGCGCAGTTTATCAGTGAGCATATTCGTGAGCAAATATGTCATCGTGATAACCGGATATTAGAGGCCGCGTTTCATGAGGAAGCGTTGCGAAACACACAATTAGCCGATGCGATTAAGCGCTTAAATGACTCTTTTTTGGCAACAATTAAACGTTTCTTTGAGTTACTGGGATCGACGAATTCAATGGCCGATGCTCATCAACTATTAGCCTTGATAAAATATCTGGAATATAAATATGTTTTGATAGAGGGTACGGATGAAGATGATGTTCAGTTAGAGTACATCGTGACATCTACCGTGCATAATATTATTAATGCTATTGAATAATACCAATAGGTAAAAAGCTCCTTTTATCCCGATAGGGTAGAATCATCTGCAAACCGAAAAAATAAAACCCGAATCAAGTTCGGGTTTTATTCGTTGATGTAAGCTGCACTGCTTACTACAAAATACGCTACTGGATATTCTCAGTGTCGCTGAATTCACCCTGGAAGAGCACTGAAGAGAGATAACGCTCGGCAGCAGATGGCAGAATAACAACGATGTTCTTTCCTTCAAACTCTGGTAACGCTGCGATTCTATTGGCCGCGACCACGGCCGCACCCGATGAAATACCAACCAGAATACCTTCCTCTTTCATGATACGTTGAGCCATTTCGATAGACTCTTCGTTCGTCACGGCTTCTACGCGATCAATCATCTCGAGGTCAAGGTTACCAGGGATAAATCCTGCACCAATTCCCTGGATTTTGTGAGGACCGGGTTGAAGTGCTTGGCCAGACAGTGTCTGCTGGATAACAGGAGAATCGACAGGCTCTACTGCAACCGACGTGATGGCCTTACCCTGAGCATTTTTTATATAACGGCTGACACCTGTGATGGTACCGCCGGTACCAACACCAGCGACAACCACATCTACTTCACCATCGGTATCGTTCCAAATCTCTGGCCCTGTGGTTTTCTCATGGATTTCAGGGTTAGCTGGATTATCAAACTGCTGTAGAAGCAGATACTTTTCTGGTGCCGACTGACGGATCTCTTCCGCCTTATCGATAGCGCCTTTCATCCCTTTAGCACCTTCGGTCAGCACTAAATTGGCACCGAGTGCTTTTAGAAGCTTACGACGCTCGAGACTCATGGTATTTGGCATGGTGAGTGTAAGCTTGTAACCACGGGCTGCAGCTACATAAGCCAGGGCTATACCGGTATTACCTGATGTTGGTTCAATCAGCTCTCTGTCTGGAGTAAGCAGGCCTTTTTTCTCTGCATCCCAAATCATATTGGCACCGATACGGCACTTGACGCTAAAACTTGGGTTTCTGGCTTCAACTTTTGCTAAAACATTACCTTTACTAACGCGCTTTAGACGAACAAGAGGGGTGTTACCAATGGTATAAGAATTATCTTCGAAAATGTTGCTCATGGCTTGCTTGCTCCAATCAATATAGTAAGTAAATAATAATCGCCTTTAGCGGTATTAGAAGTGATTGTTTGTTCTTCGTTATTCCATTTGGTTATTAATGAACTCATTTTTATTAACAAACCGTGAGAAAAGGGTGTGACAAAAGTGTTAACCTCTTGTCTGTAAGCACTATTGTTACGCGAATGAGTACCTAAAGCTTGATAATTGAATATAGAGCATATTATACCAATCAGCATAAGAAAGTGATCTACTCAGAGTTATTTTTGGCAAACTAATTCAAGGCGAATAGATGATGCAATGGTGCTCCCTTGTGAAGCTACTCAACGAAGAAGTAGGCAGCTAAAAAAACTCCTGAAAGGCGAGTTTTAGCGCTTCTGATGCTGTGTTAACGAGCTTAAACGTAGAATAACTATGTTCTTCACTCGTTGCCTTGCTTCAGAAGCGCTAAACTCTCGCTGAGCGATCACATCTTTATTCTGATTGGTATTAGCTAAAACCGTTAGTCGTTTCGTGCGCAAATTAACGTGTTAATAATTAATAATTAATAATCAAAAATAAAAGATAACGGCTTGATATGACTAAGACGATTAAAGAGACTGATCCAAAAACAATGGTGACTCCCTTCGCATTTGAGATAGCCCCTCAGGTTCTCTATACCCCATTGGCTACTCCACTTAAACGTGGAATGGCTATGGCGGTTGACGGGCTATTGATCTCTGTCCTGGCTGAACAGGCGGGCTGGGTGTTTATTCTGCTGGTGGGGTTAACCCTACTAATCCAGAGAAAAAGCTATGAGCTTGGCAAAGTGTTGAAGTGGGGCTTGTACCTGTCGATGTTTGTGATGATGCTTTGGGTTACGTTTGATAACTTGGTTTTAACTGACTCCCCAGGTTCTGATGGTCAGAATCAAGACTCTGAAACTTATGTAACAGCTCCCTCACTGAGCGAGGTGATAGGTTATCTGCCTGAGATCATCAGTTTCAGCATGTGTGAAGAGCTGAATTGTGCACAAACTGAGTTAAACTCTCTTATTAAGGTGCTTAAACAGACGGCTCTTGCTGAAGAGGAGCAGAAGGCGATACTTATCAGTGCTATCAAGGAGTTGGCGCTAACCTCTGATGAGAAAGCACAACTGCAGCGTGATATCAGCCAAGCCTATCCAGAACAGCTTATTGAACAAAAAGTCGAACAAGAAGTTGAGAAAAAAGTCGGACCGGAAGCTTCCTCTGTCGGTGAAGACGGCGTTAAACAAGACTTTCAACAACAAACTGAAATGAATGTGGCTCATGCGGATGAAACGACGAAACCTCTCGCAGGTGAGGAACCGGTATCAAGGGAGGATGTTGATACGAAAGAGTCGTTAACCTACCCATTGACCGGAATCGCGAAACAAAATGAGGAGGGTAAGTCACATCTTGAAAAGCTGGATGAAGACGACGATGGAGGAGAATACAGTCTCATCTCCTGGGCTAAAGGGATTTTAAATGACCTGGGTTTAGGATTTGGATGGGCTGCATTTTATTTTACCGTGTTTACAGCCTGGTTCGATGGACAAACCTTAGGTAAGAAGCTATTGCGTATTCGGGTGATACAACTCGATGGAACGGGGCTTTCTCTCTGGGATGCCTTCGGTCGATATGGTGGCTATGGCGCCGGGTTCGCCACCGGGCTATTGGGCTTTTTGCAGATCTATTGGGATGCCAACAGGCAGGCCATACAAGATAAGATCTCTGCGACTGTGGTGGTCGATCTTACCAAGGAAAGAGATGAGTCCATGGTGACACTCTCCTCTATAGAACCATTATTTAATAAAGGAAATGCAGATTCCGCTATGTGACAAACTGTTATGATGTGCTCAATCCCGCGATGTTGTCGATTGCAAATATTAGCTCTATTGTTAATAGTTAATTGTAGGGAGCAATATTTCGCTTGTTAGCTAGCAATAAAAAGGCAAACATCGAAAGGGAGCGTGGCTTATCCACATCAAAGACTCTGTGATGAAGTTCAGTAGATATCTGAACATAGCAATATTTAGGAGAATAGATTGCGTATTTTAGTGGTTGAGGACAGTAAAGTTGTGTCCCGAATTTTACAGCATCTTATCGCTCAGGAGCTGGGCTGTGATGTCGATTTTGCAGAAAACCTGGCCAGTGCCAAACAACTATTAGAGCAAAAAGAGTATTTTGTCGCGATCACCGATCTAAATCTGCCTGATGCAACAGAAGGCGAGATCGTTAAGTTAGTTCTCTCTAAGCAGACTCCCTGCATAGTATTGACCGGCAGTTTAGATGCTGAGCAACGTAAACGTTTATTACAACTGGGAATTGTCGATTATATTCTGAAGGAAAACCGTTTTAGCTATGAATATGTGGTGAGGCTGGTAGATAGACTTCAGCGCAATCAAACCGTCAAGGTGTTGGTTGCCGATGATTCTGTCGTGAGTCGCAAATTTGTCAGAAGCTTACTCGAACAGCATCTGTATCAGGTAGTAGAGGCAGACGATGGGAATTCTGCCTGGGAGGTTCTACAAAAACAGCCGGATATTCAACTCTTGATTACCGATTACAATATGCCGGGCCTGGATGGATTTGGTCTTATTTTAAAGGTCAGAGAGAAATTCAGTCGAGAGGAGTTAGCTATTATTGGCTTGTCCAGTGACGATGATGAGAGCCTATCGGCCCGCTTCATTAAAAACGGGGCAAATGATTTTCTGCAAAAACCTTTTGTGCATGAAGAGTTTCACTGTCGGGTGCTCAACACCTTAGACTCACTGGATATGATCCGTAAACTTTGGGAGCAGGCCAATCTCGATTATCTGACCGGAGCATACAACCGCCGCTATTTCTTTAACCAGTATGAAGAGTTGATCATATTGAAAAAGCAGAAGAGAGGGGCCTTGACTTTGGCTCTGCTGGATATCGATCTGTTTAAGAAAGTGAATGACACATATGGTCATGATGTGGGCGATGAGGTTTTGGTGGAGTTCGCCGCACGGTTAAAGCGCTCTTTCGGTCAACACTTTACCGTTTCCCGCTTTGGCGGCGAGGAGTTCATTGTCGCATTCAGAGGGCTCAATGAGGTGAAGTCGTTTGCCTTGATGGATAAGTTTCGCTCTCAACTTGAAAGTAATCCAATATCAACCAGTAGAGGAGAGCTATCTGTAACCGTCAGTACCGGAATCGCGTCCCTTAACGATAACGATAAGCTGGATAACGAAGAGAGTTTAGATACCCTTATCCAGCGCGCCGACAAAGCGCTGTATGATGCTAAAGAAGCGGGTCGAAACCTCGTCTGTATCGAGTCCTATCATGAGTAGAACTTATTAAATGATGTCAGCTCGCCATTACCAAGGCGAGCGTCGATATGTTTGTCGTCTTGCTATTAAATACAGGATTTTACCTCGCTGAAGCCTGGATATTCATGATGGGGTTTCATCAAGTCGCGCTAGTGTAAGCATTATTAATTTTTCACGGTCCCACTGATGAGCGATATCATTTTACGCTGGAAAGATGGGGGGCCTGCAGTGGTCACTCTGATACTGACCGGAGTTGTTATCTTCTTAGCTTAATTAATAGGTACCTTTCAGGCTAAGTAAGGTCAGTCCTTACACTGTTTTTAATATTTTATTTTACAGTCTATTTAGATTTTGCATTGGTTACATATACTAGAGATAAAATATCAGATAATTTATGCTCCTGGATAAAGTGACACATACAGAACTCATTTATATAACTCTTATCGGGTTAGCGTCATCACCTAATCTAATGATATCGACAATATTGTTGTGTTATTTCACCCGGAATTAATTTGATCGAGCTCTGGTTGCTACCAGATAATACGACTTACGATACTTTCTAATACATTGGAGTCACTCGTGAACGAATTAAAATTGTTTGGGCTTGATGGCAATAATTTTGGATTGGATGGAAATAGTGTTACGCTTTTTAAGTTAATGTTTTTCAGTATAATAGCTCAGGATTACGCTCGATTAGTTGTTATTTAGTATCAACGCCTGTGACCTAAATCCGGTAATAGAAAAATGATATTTCTAATTGGGTAAAGCCTGAGTCAGGTCATGGTATTTATGACCACAAATCTTGATAATAATGACACTAATTATTAACGCTAAGCTAATTTCCGCCATGAAAACCGAAGATCTTGCATTATTTAATAAGGTTATCGAATATCAAAGTCTGAGCGCGGCATCGAGAGCCCTGAGTATCCCGGTTTGCAAAATTAGTCGTAATATCTCTCAATTGGAACAAAATCTTGGGACTCGTCTTGTGGATCGCACGACTCGAAGCCTGACATTGACAGAAGCTGGCTTGGATTTCCTGGAGAGAAGTCAGCGTATTCTCGGCGAAGTCGAGGCGCTGCAGTTGAGTGTCGGCCAGTTACAGATCGAGCCTCAAGGTGAAATTATCATCGCCGCACCATTGGATTTCATTAATCTTACCTGTAGGGCGGCACTGGGGCAGTTTCATCAACGTTTTCCTGATCTGAAACTGAAATTTATCTCCTATCAAAGCCTGCAGAATCCGATGGAAATCCAGGCAGATTTGGTGATGTATGTTAGCCATGAATCCCCGCCTGATAGCTCTATGGTGGGGCGAAAGCTGCTTTCATTGAGGCGTAATTTCGTGGCGAGTCCCGACTTTATTGCCAGACACCCGCAGCTGACTCACCCCTCTCAGTTGGTGGATTACCCTTGCTTGCTATCTTCCAAAGGCGGGCTGGTGAGTAATGTCTGGTTATGGCGTGATGAGGAGCAATCCCATAAGATAGAGGTCGATGGTCCCCTGGAATCTGAGATGAATGAGCTGTGCATTTCGGCTGCGGTTGATGGGCTTGGCATTGCGTGGGTACCGCCGGTGATGTGCCGAGAGCACCTGAAATCAGGCCGTCTTAAACTGCTGTTTGAAGGCCAATACGCTACCGATATTAGTACCTGGGGGCTCTATTCCTGTCGTAAGTACTTGCCGCATAGAGTACGGTTAGCGCTGGACTTCTTCCAGCAGGAATATGCTCAAATGGAAAAAAATCAGCTCTGATGATTAAGACTAGGATTAGCACCCGAGTGGAAGCCTAATCTATGGGTAGAAGTTAAAAAACGATGTGAAAATATGGCACCGTTAATGATAACCGATGCCATTGAAGGGGGCGGGCGTTAGAATACTCTCATTCAGAATGACTTCTTTAGAAAGCCCTTCGTTTAGAAAGATTTGGTCAGGGTAAAGACTGCCGATGAGCCTTGGGTGGTGTTCTTACCGCCGAATTCATGTACATAGCGCAAGTTACCTTGTAACAACCAAGGCAGATAGAAGAGGTTGAGTTCACCACCGATGCCATAAGCCTGCTTGCGCTCACTTGCTAGGGTGCCCGGACCATCCTGGCTGTCATCGCTAATCTGCCATGTAGCGCAGTAGGTGATACCGGGGCGCACCAGCCACTGGTTGTCGACCATAAATTGCTTGCCTATGCCCCCTTCGATGGTAAATTCGGATCCCGGACGGACATTGGTATCATCCTGCTCAGTGTGCACCAGTGTGCGGGTCAGTGCACTGAGGGTCCAGGATTTCTCTGAGTCCAGATAATAGGTACCGCCGGCGGTTAACATACCCGTCCAGTATCCGTAACCGGGAGAGGCAGCATCATGAACGTCGTAATCGCCGGTAGGCGCAATGACAGCCAGAGCCATGACTGCATCAAAACGTTCCCTCGGCCAGTTAAGTACTAAGGGTTCAATAATCACATCCCCTAAAACCAAAGAGGTATCGGCATCGACACCTATGGGCTGTATCGAAATATCTTTACTGACCATAGGTATGAGAATGTTATAGCCCCAGTTAGCGCCAAAGATTTTTTTCTCAGTCATATGAACGAATCTGTGGATCTGGGCATAGGCGCTCAAATCAAAATCCAGGCCGGTATCATCGCCATTATCATTGGTGAGGGTATCGGCGTTATACCAGGTGTTGTACATACGGTAATGCATACCGGGTGGTGGCAGGGTTGCGGCCGCGACACCTTCGCCTCCCATGGGGTAGTGTGAGCCTGATGTGGCCGCAACAGCCGTGACGCTATTTAATAATAAACCCGATAAACCAGCCATACATAGCATAGTACTTTTTACTTTACTCATATTTTCTCCTGTTTATATTTATTAATTGATAATGTTATTGACGTCGTCACTAAATTTTTATGTTTGTTAAATTACGATTCTAGGTGAATTACCTAGTGTCTTTAATAAGGTTGACTTTAAATTTCATGTTTTTATTTTATTCCTGGTTTTAATCGATTATCTATTTTTATTTTTAGTCTCGTGTTTTAAACGTGACGATACGTTTGCAATAAATAATTCATTACAACTAAGTCGTTGGTTGTTTTAGCTTGACTGCTTTAAGCTTTATCTATATTAAAGGTTCTGGATTGATTAATTCCCTCCTGCACCTAGTGACTCATTTTTGTTTTTATTTTGTTACTTATTGATATCGCCTTGATTACGAATTACTTGTTGGGTTCGATGGTGACCATACTCTTTCGTTTTTTCTCGGTCAATTCACTACCCTCTAATTTATGGTTATATATTTTTAATATTAATGTCAGACTCTGTTTTCTTATCGTTTTTATCAATGAATAAACCTGATGATAATAGTTTTTAACATTAATTATGTTGTCCCGAGTCTCGCTGTTATTTATATGTGTGAGAAATGTCATGTAAATGAAAAGCTGCTTTGTGTTTTTTGCAAAGGTTCTTTTCGAATATAGCCCTATTTTAGGAGGGATGACCTGTATAAAATTCATTTCAACATTTACCGTCTTGGTTTCCACCAACACCCAAAGATGTAGGAATAAACATGAGCGAACAAGATAATCAGGGGGTCGACGAGAGTCGGCGTCAGCTATTAAAAATCGGTGCAGGGACTGTTGCCGGAGTAGGGGTCATTGCCGGAGCGGGCAGTTGGCTGAAACATAAGATGGAAGGCGTCGAGCGTGAGGAATTCCCCTGCGAACTGAGCCCTGACCATAAGCCAATGGATCAGCGCGATGTGAACCAGACCTATTGCATGAGTCCGGCGTTGCAGGCGAAGCACCCGGAGCGGGATCTGAATTTTGGCCTGGAGTCTGCGGGTCCTATCCAGCCGGGTGAAAAACCCATGAGCATGCCTGGTGCATTTCATCAATTCCTAACCGCCCACGAGCGTTATGACAACGATAAAGTCGGTTATACCCAGCTCGATTATGCGTTGGAGACGGCTTCCTGGCACACCTTGATGAATCTGGCTCCACTGTCTCAGGCCGGGGTACCAGGTCAGGGGGTACTGACCTGGGATCAGTCCGACGTTCATGAGCATCAATATCCTTTCAAAGACTCGGTTGAGAAGGTCTGCGCCATTAAGACCGCTGCCAAGAACTTTGGTGCGGTACGGGTCGGAGTGTGTCGTCATGATCCCCGCTGGGATTACAATCCACTCTATAATCCGCTCACAGAAGAGACGTTAACCTGGGAAGAGGACTTTCCCTTTAAGCCTAAGAGTGTGATCGTCATGCTGGTGGGAATGGACTACGAGGCAACGGCTTGTGCGCCAATGATCCCACAATCTTCAACGGCCGCCATGGGTTACAGCAACATAGGTGTATTGGCTGGATCTATGTCTAAATTCATGAAAGAGCTGGGTTTTCAGGCCGTTGGGGCGACCAACGATATGGGCAACTCGGTAGCCTATGCGATTGCAGCCGGTCTGGGGGAGGGCGCACGCAACGGCACCATAGTAGCTCCTGGCCTAGGTCCACGAGTGCGTATCTGTAAGGTCTATACCGAGCTCGAACTCGATGAAGCGGCTTACGATAAACCACGTGATTTTGGCATCATGTCTTTTTGTGAAAACTGTAAACGTTGTGGTGAGGCCTGTCCCTCCGGCGCTATCTGCATGGACGACAAACCTTCCATGGCTCCCACCTACCCGGGTGGTGAGGATCCCCTCTACACTTGGGACGTCAACAAAGGGGTGCGTAAGTTCTACAGTGATCCCAAGAAGTGTCTCAAGTTCTGGTCCGAAAATGGCGGTGACTGTGGCGTCTGCCTAGCGGCATGTCCGTGGAACAAGCCAGATTTTTGGCATCACAGACTGATCGACGCCTCCAACACCTTCACGACCGGCACAGTGCACGCGATGATGACCCAGGCCGATATCCTGTTCGGTTACGGCAATGTCAACGATGAGAAGGCGGTTGAGAAGTACTGGCGTAGTGGCTTTAGCGGTGATTTCACTTAAAGGAATAAAACATATGATGGGTTTAATGTGGTACTTGATGGGTATGGGCACGGTGGCAGCCCTATGGGCTTATCTCAGTCTGCTAGGTCGCTATCAACTCGGCTGGAAAGCTAATTTGGGCTTATTTTCAGCCTTTGGTTTCGCCTGGATCTGCATCGGCTGGTCTTGGGGCTCGTTTGCCGAGGGGGAGCCGCAATCGGGTGCAATGGGTTTGATCTCATTTGGCCTTCCGGCGCTGATCTTGTTGGTTATGAGCTGGCAGAAGTTTATTCAGCCTAATAGAAGAGTGTGATCTTGTAAGCTGACGGGCGGCCAATCGCTTCAATTTGTTGGCTGCCTTTATCCGTTGATAGTTAAAGAGGTATGTTATGACCAATCACCCACTCATCGCCCCCAAACCTATGCCGGTAAGCAAAACAACGAATACCACAGAGGCGGGGTACCAAGACCTTATCGCAACTTGGAGCCCGATTGGCGGCTCACTGCTGTTGATCACGCTGATGGCCCTTGTTGATATGCTGATCCAACGCCTTTTGCTCGGCTAGTTTAATAAACCTTATACCCATTTCATTAAATATACATTGCGACTTTTTAACGCATAGCTATCAATTGTCTTATCACTATTATACCGATTGGTATTAGCGGTTAAGGAGAGGTTTGTGCCCCGAGTATCACTGGAACACGGATTAATCGGTCTGCTTAGACGAAGCCGGGATTATCTTGGCGTGGGTGATATCTGCTACTGCTACGATATCAATAGCCCGGATGATTGGCGCTGCCGTATAAAAGACGGCGACCGAATGATGAAGCTGTTCGAGAGACGCAGGCAGCTGTTTGCAAGTTCTGCCAAAGCTCTCGGCCTATGGCGTAAGAAGGTACTCTACTATACCAAGATGACTGAAGAGGTCACTCGGCTTTTTTCCCGACCTGTCTATGTGTGGCCCACAAGCAAGATGCCACCCCGGTTGCAGCTTTGCATCGAACAATCCGGGGTGGCAAGTTTGGTGACTATCTCTGTACCTTGTCTCTTTTCCCCTAAATTGTCGGGGCGATTTATGTTGTTGCTGGAAAGTCAGGAACAACTTGAGGCGTTGCAGGAGCGGATGGATGATATCGAAAAACACCTGACTGATCTGCAGATGAACATAGTGGTCAGTTACGGTGACAAGATTAATCCCTTAGTGGATTACAACATAGTGACGCCGGTTTCGGCCATGGTACTAAGTTATCTCGCGGCGGGGGAGGACAGGGAGGATGTGTCACGCAAGCTTAAACTCACGATGCGGGGCGTGGACTATCACATCTGCCTGTTAAAGCAGGTCTTGGGGGCAAAAAACATAGCCCAGCTTATCTATCAAGCCGGGCAATGCCGCTTAGTTTGATGCAGGTTCTGCCTCATAAAGCCTGTTTTTACAACCGCTACAACAACCAGGCATAACTCAACTTCATAAAGTAGATCTGCTCGGTGCGGGTCAATGCGTCTATCTCATCATCACGGTTTAAACCATCAGAGTAGCCCAAGTAAAATACACTCTGGGGATTGAGTTTATAGCCGTATAACACCTCATTACCCAGTTGCTGTTCTTTCGCATCCGGTGAGCTATAGAGGTAAAGCGAAGGATCCCGCTCGATATGGGTGTAGATGCTGGATATGCGGATAAAGTTACGTAGATTGATGTGCCAGTTCAGGCGCAGATCACTCAGGTTTGCGGTGAAGAGCCGGCCATCATTGACATCCAGCGAACGATAAAGATGTGACACATCCAACGATACAGAATCAGAAATCTTCCACTCTACCCCAGGATTAACAAACAGCTCTGTTCCTAACTGATCATTGGCAAAGTCTATGTTATCGCCATAGCTTAGGTCGAGATCCAGCGTCAGGGCTCGACTTGGGATGATCTTACTGTAAGCCCAGCCCTTGGTCTCATTAAATAGCTGAGTATTTCCGTCGATGGCAAGCTGTGAGCTATCGTGCCGGCGGCCCACACGCTCTCTGGCCACAATACCAAAGGCGGTATAGCTCTGCATCGAACCTTCAAATTCGACTTTCGCTTCCAGCTCCTGCTCAAGCAGTTCTCCCGCCTGATTGTGGCTGATATCCCAATCGCCGCCCAGTTCGACACGGCTGATCGAGGAGTCCTGCGGGTACCAGGTATAACCACCACCGGCGACTAACTTACTGACATCGACTTTGCTGATAAAACCTAAGTCGGCTCTGAAGTCATCACCCGCCGATTCATATTGAGTAAAGGCGTACCAATTGCGGCGTTCATGCTTGTACTTGAGATGATAAAAGCTGTCTTGCAGCTCATCATCTCGCTTGGTGCGTAGCACCCGCTCATTGATGCCGCAGTCTGAAAGTTCACAATTGCTGTCCGGCAGGCAATCACTGTCCGAGCAGAACTCTCTATAGAGTTCATCAGGGTACAGGGTCGAGGAGAATACATATTGCGCCGTGAAGGTGTCCTGAAGTGTAGGCTGATATTTAAGATCGCCGCTGGCGAGGTAGTTATGATATTGGTCACTGCGCTTAGCCGTGATTAAGGTGCCGACAGAGAGTTCATTACTGATGTCGGCACGATAACGGCCGGCAAGGTTAATGCTCTCCTCATCGAGGCTGGCGATATCAGAGCTTAAGTTACCGGGAATCAGGAAGTTGGTTTTGGTGTCATTGCTGGCCATTACCGCGAAGGTATGATTATCGACCTTGCTGGTGAGCTTCAGGCCGTAATCGGGAGAGACGATATTTCGGGTATGCAGCAGTTGAAGCTGAGTGTCGAAGTAATCTTTATTGTCCAAAAAGAAAGCGCGCTTTTCAGGATAAAACAGCGCAAAGGTACTGTTGATATCCAGCTGTCCTGCATCGGCTTCGACCTGGGAAAAGTCCGGATTGATGGTGGCGCTGAGCAGGGTGCTGGGAGTGATCCCCCAGCGAATATCCAGGCCCGGTTCGAGTGAGTTGTCATTGTCCCAATCTGCGCCGGGCTGAGCGTCGCGCTGGCTGTTTCGGTTAAACACCAAAGAGGGAGTCAACTGCAGATCCTGACTGGGCTTTAGGCCCTCGAGTCCGGTAGCCGTCCCCAACTGACAGAGCTGACAGCTGTTATTTCTGTCTATCTGATGGGTCGATAACCTTCTCACCTGATCTCTGGGATAGAAGCGGATAAACTCGACGCCCCAGATCTGCTCCGCCAACTGACTGTCGAAGTTAAACAGCCTCAGAGGCAACTCAATCTCAACCTGATAACCTTGCTCTGTCTTGCGGGCACTGGTGTACCAGATCCCATCCCAGGCATCACTCTCATCACCGGTCAGTTCATTCTCGATGGAGTCGGTCTGCACACCATAGGGGTTAACGAAGAACTGATAAGCCAGCCTCGAGTCGTTGAAGGTATCGAGCTTAATGCCCACCAGATCATCCCCCCAGGTATCGTCCCTGTCGTTGAGATTCGCGCGGATAATGTCATTATCGATGCTGGAGTCGGGATCGCGGGCAACAAAAGAGATAAACAGGCTCTCACCGGTCGAAAAGATCTTAGCCGTCGTGCCAACCGGAGCGACGATGTTTTCTCCCGGACTGGTCTCATACTTAAGCTCGGCGATGGCGGCGTTTTGCCACTGCACCTCATCGAGATGCCCGTCGATGATCGCGCCATCTTCGAGGGTAGGGATGCTAAGACTAAACTGGTGACTACTGCCGGCAAAACTGGAGAAAGAGTAGAAAGAGGAGAGAGCACCGATAACGCAGGCCAGTAACAGGCTCAATATTTGAGTGGATAAAGGGATCTTGAATTTCATTAGAGAGCTGAATTTCATTATAGTGCTAAATTTCATAATGATAGTGCTAAATTCTTATTGTTATTTTTGTGTGTGAATTGTGACAGAAAGGTGGTACTCAAGGCGAGTCGAATTTGTTACAAATGTTATCTGCCTTCGAATTAAGGCTGTATAAATTTTTTGGTTGTATTGGATGAGGCGTTGAAGGTCGAAGCTTCGTGATTATCTATCGCTTGCAGCGTGCTTAAGTGTAAGCAATCTCTCGGCAGGGTGAATAGAAACCTCTGGTTTCTGTGCTTATGAACGAGAGGGCGAATATGATGAAGCCATACGCTATGAACGTGAGACAAGGATGTTGAACAGGCATTTATACAGGAAGCAATTGGATGCCGAACTGGCTTTTAGATATGGATATCGTTGTAAATCCTTTCCTGGGCGCTCTGCGATTTCATCCTTGAAATCGAAGTCCTCGATTATACTTACACCTGTTCTCCTGTCTCTTCTATTTGGCTTTTGGATAACTCGTAGAGTTGAACTTCCTAACTTATCTCTGCCCCAAAATGATTTTCGCTGTTCAAAAGATAAACATCGGAAGTTAAGGCCTGGTTATAGAAAAGCTAATGCGAAAGGGCCACGTTCAACCTAAAAGTTATGCCTGTCCTATCTTTTTTCTTGTCTGTCAGCAGACGTGAATGACTGATTAGTCATACCGCCAAGATAGATAATATATTGCGTTTTTTTAAGAAGCCATATGTGCTAACTGTCTAAAATATGTTAAGTTTTCTGTACTAACAACTTTGACTTTACTTGTATGTCTAACTCTTATATTGAACTTAACCGGCTGTTTAATGAAATACCAACATCTTTAAGTGATGAAAAAGATCTTTCGGATTTTTATTCTCTTGGAACAAAAAATGGAGATACTTGGGATGGCTTATTAAATAAAGACCGAATAATTATTTTGGCTGAGGCTGGTTCAGGTAAAACTGTTGAAATAAGAGAGCAAGCTAAGAAACTCTCAGCAGAGAAAAAGTGTTCATTTTTCATAAAAATTGAAGACATAAAGGATAACTTTGAAGGTGCTTTTGAGTTTGGCGATATATCTCAGTTTGATACTTGGTTGTCAGGTCAAGAATATGGTTACTTTTTTTTAGACTCAGTTGATGAGGCAAAAATTGCAAATGAAAAAGACTTCCAAAAAGCACTTCGCTGCTTTAGCAAAAAGATAAACAAAGGAATAAGTAGAGCAAAAATATTCATAACATCCAGAGGTTCAGCTTGGCGGCCAAAAACTGATTTGGAATTTGTTAATAATTTATTATTACTTAAAAATCATAATGATAAGTCTAAGTCCTCTTTTGAGGTATATTCTTTTTCTGACTTAAGTTATGAACAAATTCGTATCTTTTCTCTAGAGAAAGGTATTGAAAATATTGATATCTTTATGGAGGAGGTAAAAGGCAAAGAAGCTGAGTTTTTTACTAGAAAACCATTAGATTTGCTATCGGTAGTTGAGTTTTGGAAAAAGAATCAAAGAATTGGTTCTCGCTCCGAGTTATTGCAAAACCTGCTAACTATTAAGCTAGAGTCAATAGAGGTCGGTCGTGATAAGTGTGATTTATCTTTATCAAAAGTCCTTAAAGGTGTACAAGAAATTGCGGCGGCATTAACTTTTGGTAAAAAGTCTAAAATTTCTGTTCCTGACGCAAAGGTTAATCATGAGGTTCTCAATATTCATCAAGTCCTTCCTGATTGGACTAATGATGAAATCACTACATTGCTTAATCGAGCTGTATTTGAGCCTTCTGCATATGGCACTGTCAGCTTTGCAAATAGACTATTAAGGGAGTATTTAACTGCTCAATGGGTGTCAATAAAGTACGCGAGTAAAGGTAGCGACAATAAGCTTCGTTCTTTATTTTATAGTACTACTTACGGTATAGAAGTTCCTATACAAACATTAAAGCCCATATTGTCGTGGTATGCCCTTATGAACGATAGCTTTGCTGAAGTAGTGGCAAATATATCGCCGGAAGTGTTTATAGAAGAGGGAGACCCTTCTAAGTTACCAATAGAACAGCGTCAAACTTTACTTGAGAAGTTCTGTGAGATGATTGGCGCAACAGATGATTCATTTATTTCATTTGACGCTAATGCTATTGCTAGGTTCAGCCACCCTGATATGGGGAGCATATTTCATAGTCTATTGGAGCAATACTCAAGCAATAAACAATTAAGGCAAATATTGTTGCAAATGGCTTTATGTGTTGAAGCCAAAGAGTGTGAGGATGTGGCAAGTGAAATATCAAAAGCAGTTGAAATGGATGTATTATCTAAAACTTTAGCTGTAAGGCTATTAAAGAAAGTGGCGAGGCCAGATGTGATTAAGGCTAATGCAAGTGAATTACTTGCCGCTTTTTTAGATACTAATAATGAATCTCTAGCTTGTTTGATACTTGATGAATACGGGAATCAATTAGAAACAAATGAATTGTTAGGAATATTACCTTGTATCGACAAGCCCAATAAATACAGCTATCGAGCTATACAGTCATCAGTTGAAAACTATATCGAACGATTAAACTTTGACTCTATTTTAACTGTAATAGATTCATTGTTTGGCATGATTGATACTAAGCCATATGCCGAGCACTATATGTGTTTAGTATCTGAGCGATATGAATGGTTATTTGGCTGTGTAGAGGTAGCTTTACTTAGGGTCATTAAATTAAAAGAAATATCACATTTATCAACTAATGTGCTTGAACTCATATCAAGAGCTCAGATCTACCATAAGTGCGGCAGCTATAGTCAACACGAGAAAAAAATTCCCGAAGCTGTTAAAAACTGGAAGGAACTTAACTATCAACTTTTTTGGCACGATGTAGCTAAAGAAAGGAGCAGGGTAGAAGAGGAGAATAAAAAATCTCCAACCCCTAAGTCCGTTGATATGTGGTTTCAAGTTCGTGTTTATCAGGAGTTTTGGGGGTTTAATTACGATGACTTTCAGCAGGCAATAAAATGGGTTATGTCTAAGTCGATTAGAGATGACAAGTGTATCGCCTTTTCGTTGGCGTGGGCGTTAGCAAAAGAAAATGGTCTAGCTTCAGAAGATCTTGAAAAACTTAATAGTGCATCCTATGAGTTTGATGGTGGTGTTGCTCTTTTAAAGGGGTTCTTAAACCCTGTAAAAGAAGATTGGCAGAAAGAACACGAAGCTCAACAGGAAAAATTTTCAAAGCAGCGTGAAGAAAAAGAAGAGTTAAGAAAGAATAACTTTATTGAAAGTGTTTCCTCAATAAAAGCTAAGCCTGAAATTATCTTAGATATAAGGCATGCTGTGACGGGGCAGATAAATGGTTTTCAAAGTTATTTATTTGACTGTATAAGGAACAAATCTAAAGATAACAATCAATGGTGTTGCTTAAATTGGGAGGTGTTGACTCCTGATTTTGGAGATGAGGTTGCTTTAGCGTATAAAAGCGCTTCAATTTCGTATTGGCGCTCTTATAATGCCCCGTTATTAAAGTCAGAAGGAAATGATTTAAGCTCTGCTACTTATGGTTTTACTTTCGCGTTAAGTGGTGTCGGTATTGAAAATGAGACTATTGATAATTGGGAGGCGTCATTATCTGAAATAGAAGTGAAGCAAGCTATAAAGTTAGCTCTTTGTGAAATTAATGAGTTACCAAGCTGGTTTGAGAAGTTATTTATAGCTCACCCTGTGTTAGTCTCATCAATATTAATGCAAGAAATTCAGTGGTTGTTAATTAATAGTGAAGAGCCTGATTCAGGTCGTTATGTTTTAGGGCAAATGCTAGTGAATGGTCATTACTTATTTGAAATATTATCTCGGCCATTGTTTGATCTTATATCTGATTCAAACAACCCAAGTTATCAAATTAATAAAAGTATTCTACGTATATTAACTACATCAAAATATATATCCAATGAACAGCTTGCTAGCTTATCTGAGTACAAAATCAATAATAATTGCGACAACCTTAAAGGCGTGTGGTGGGCTATATTAATTAGTTCGGATGCAGTAAAAGGTGTACCACTATTAAGTGCAGAGCTAAAAAAGCAAACTAATGAAGATGCTACTAACTTAGCTATATCCGTACTTTCTGAGCTATCTAATAAGCGTAGTTATGACGAGTTGAGTGGCAGGAAGTCACATCATACAGTTACTTCAACTATGGAGTTATATAAATTGATGCATCTATACATACGAGAAGAAGATGATATAGATAGGACAAACGGGGGGTGTTTTTCACCGACGTCAAGAGACGATGCTCAAGATGCTAGAAATAACCTATTTAATTCATTGAAAGAAATCCCAGGTGAAGAAACTTATAAAGCTTTGATGGATATTGCTAAGATGTGGAATGATGTCCCTTACAGAAGGTCATGGATAGAGCATTTAGCTTTACAGCGAGTGATAGAGGATGCAGATAAAGAAGCTATGACAGAAACTGCTTTTAATAAGTATTCTCAGGAATTAAACCTTGCTGTAGAATCAACCGTACTTTTGACTAAAATCGAGAATAATGTGAGTAATAACTTCAACGGACCAGTATCTAATTCTGTTATAGGCGACAACAATAAGGATATACAAATTACTCAAGACAGCAATAAAACTGAAAATATCCCTGAGCCGATTAAAGCTAGTAAATGGCACGAAAGTTTTTTAGGGAAAATCATCGTAGGAGTAATTATTGTATCTATTGGAGTCGCTATAAAGCAGTACATGTTTTCCGTTTAACCTTGCTCATCATAAAGTGTGGAAATGAAGCGGGCTTCGGGGGGAGGTTTTGTACTTTGCATGATAAAGGTACTTTTTCTAATCCAAGACAGGTTAACTAGAATCAATACTCTAAGTGGTTTCTGTCCGTGCGACCTGAAGTCGTATGAAGCGCTGTTCACCGCGATAAGAGTGAACCATCTGTATCACCAGATGCCCCTAAGACTCTGAATAAAGCAGCGAGTCTGACAATGTAACGATATTTG